>Ga0183098_10078_pt1 | contig 389206 bp, 320 predicted proteins | sample BioMet9_FD_128884 | JGI IMG/M metagenome (GOLD analysis project Ga0183098, IMG submission 128884) | Microbial communities from bioreactor (seeded with sewage sludge) at Lawrence Berkeley National Lab, California, USA - Biofuel... | ecosystem: Engineered > Bioreactor > Anaerobic > Unclassified ...
GTGCTCATCCAGTCGAGCCCGTCGATGCGCTTCTCGTACTGTCCGATAATCGCGCGGATCATCTTCTCGACATCTTTCTTGGAGCTCTCGGGGAAGAACTTCGAGACGTAGATCCTGCCAAACTCAAAGCCTAGCTGGTTCTGCGCCATTTCGCTCGCGAGCTTCTCGTCGCCCTTCTGCGAGGCTGCACCCGAGACAGTCCTGCTGTATTCCAGCCTTGCATTGCGCATTTCCATCGAGAGATAGGCGCTGTTGTCCTTGATCAGCACAAACTGCACGTACTTCTTAAGAAGCGGCAGGTTCTCCGGGGTGAGGAGCGAATTGACCTTGGCCATAAGGCCGGGTACATTCACCACATAGTAGGGCTGGCCGCCTATGCCAGCAGCATTCAGATAGCCTTCGATATCCATATTGGACATAAGGGCTTTGAGCTTGTCGAGCGTATAGACATTGTAGGTCTTGGAAAGATCGTACTTGTCATTGAGTGTGTAGTCGAAGGCTGCAAGAGTCTTCTGCAGATTGAGGATATCCTCGGCGTTCTGCTTGGCCTCCGCTTCGGGCACTCCTGCGCAGACAAGCATCTTCGCCGCCATAACCTTATAGGCATCATGCTGTTTGGTCTTGCTTGCATCCTCAAGGTTCTCCTTGCCCATACCGAGATCGGGGCCATAGATAGCCACAATCTGCTTCATCGAATCTTTAGAATCGGGCTCGACATTGGGCATCAGAAGGCTGCTGTCAGCCACTTCATTCTGAATCCTTGCCACTACCTGGATAAAGGAAGGAATATCCTTCGCATTTTCAACCGCGTCGTAATAGGCTTTGAGCATGCCAAGGCCCGCTTTGTTTCTGGCGTCCTTGTCCATCGCGGTCAGATAGAGATCGGCGATATTGCGCTCGACCGAGCCTTTTTTATAGCTCGATTCTTTGGCAACTGTATCCTTGAGTATTGCGTTGAGCTTGAGATAGGAATTGTTATTAAGGTCATAGAACTGGCTCCAGTTTGAGGAATCCGATGGAATCTGCTTCTGAGCCAAGAAATTGCCATTTACATAATCGTAATAATCCTGCGTAAGCGGCGCGGCCGGCTTTGCGGCCGCCGCAGGTCTGGCCGTACCAGCGCAGCCCGCGAGTGATAATACAAGCGCAAAAGAAAGCAGAGCCAAGCTCGTTTGCCTCATTCTCCAATCCTCCCTCATAAGGAACAAATGCCCGATATGAACAGATATAAGCCTAGTTCAGCACATATAAAAATTCAAATCTCCAAGGCAAAAAAACGGGGCGGAAAAATCCGCCCCGCATGTCACGCATGATCCATTTCTGGATCTTTTACACTTACCAGACGCTGACGCGCTTTTCCGGCGCAAGGTACATTGCGTCGCCGGGCTTTACCTCGGGGTAAGCAAGGTAGAAGGCCGCGGTATTCTTGAGCACTTCGTTGACACGCACTTTATCGTAGGAGTGCGTATCCATGCTGAGCAGCATCTTGATGTAATCGGGCGTCATCTTTGCAGCCCAGATGGTCGCATAGACCTGGAAGTACTTTCTGAGCTTTGCAGGATCATTGCCGACAAGCGAAGTCGTCACTGCAACGCCGCCGAGATCAGCGATATTCTCGGTAAGTGTCTGCTGGCCATTGATATGGAGGCCATCGATCACCTCGACAGTGCTGTAATAGTCGGCGACCTTCTTTGTCAGTTCCTGGAACTTCGCATAGTCCTCATCTGTCCACCAGACCTTGTAGTTGCCATTCTCGTCGTACTGGGAGCCAGAGCTGTCGAAGCCGTGGGAAATCTCGTGGCCGATAACAGCGCCAATGCCGCCCAGGTTCTCCTCATAGGGGCGCTTGGGATCATAGAAAGGCGCCTGCAGAATAGCGGCGGGGAAGACAATCTCGTTTGCGGCAGGATTGTAGTAGGCATTGATTGTCTGAGGTGTCATACCCCACTCAGTGCGGTCTGTGGGTTTGCCGAGCTTTTTAAGACTGGCGGAGCGGGCGGCAAGACCTATGGCGATTACATTGTCGATAAGCACCGCGTTGTCTTTGGGCCCTTTAAGCACAAGACCATCGTGATCTTTCGGCCAGACATCGGGATAGCCGATCTTGAGATCGAGAGTGGAGAGTTTCTTCTTCGCCGCTGTCTTGGTCGTGACGCTCATCCAGTCGAGCCCGTCGATGCGCTTCTCGTACTGTCCGATAATCGCGCGGATCATCTTCTCGACATCTTTCTTGGAGCTCTCGGGGAAGAACTTCGAGACGTAGATCTTGCCGAACTCAAAGCCGAGCATGCTCTGTGTCATCTCGCTCGCGATCTTCTCATCCGGAGTCTGTTCGGTAACGCCTGAGACGATTCTGCCATACTCAAGGGCTGCATTGCGGAGGTCCATCGTGAGGTAGGCGCTGTCATCATTGATAAGTACATACTGCGCATACTTTTTAAGAAGCGGCAGGTTCTCCGGGGTGAGGAGCGAATTGACCTTGGCCATAAGGCCGGGTACATTCACCACATAGTAGGGCTGGCCGCCTACGCCAGTAGCATTCAGATAGCCCTCGATATCCATATTGGGCATAAGGGCTTTGAGCTTGTCGAGCGTATAGACATTGTAGGTCTTGGAAAGATCGTACTTGTCGTTGAGCGTATAATCAGAGGCTGCGAGAGTCTTCTGCAGATTGAAGATGTCCTCGGCGTTCTGTTTGGCCTCTGCTTCGGGCACTCCCGCGCAGACAAGCATCTTTGCAATTTTAACCTTATAGGCTTCATGCTGCTTGGTCTTGCTTGCGTCCTCGAGACTCTCCTTGCCCATGCCGAGATCGGGACCATAGATAGCCACAATCTGCTTCATCGAATCTCTGGCATCGGGCTCAACGCCAGCGCCAAAAAGGCTGCTGTCCCCAATTTCATTCTGTACTTTGGCCACCGTCTGGATAAAAGAAGGAATATCCTTCGCCTCTCCAATGGCGTCGTAATAGGCCTTGAGCATGCCAAGGCCCGCTTTGTTTCTGGCCTCATTGTCCATTGCCGTCAGGTAGAGATCGGCGATATTGCGCTCGACCGAGCCTTTCTTATAGCTCGATTCTTTGGCGACTGTATCCTTGAGAATCTGATTCAGGCTGTTGTAATTCTTCTCTCCCATCTCATAGAAATAGTCCCATGAGGGAGAATCCGAAGGTATCTGTTTCTGGGCCAGGAAATTGCCGTTTACATATTCATAATAGTCGGCTGTAAGCGCGGCTGCCGGTTTTTGGGCTGCAGCAGGCTTGGCTCCGCTGGCACAGCCAGCCAGGGAAAGAACAAGCGCGATAGAAAGCAGCGCAAGGCTCAGTCTCTTCATCCTAAACTCCTCCTAAGGCAGGTCAGTTCTTCTATCCTGCCCGTGACGAATACAAGTCTAGGGCAGGGCCGATATAGAAATCAAATTCAGGTAGGGAAAAAAATGAAAAATTCGCAGGAAGATCCCATTTTTCGGGGAGCGGCGGCCTGCCCTGCCCGCTTATTATATCTCCATCCTCAAATCATAGAGTTTTTGGAGATAGAAGCAGACACCAGACAGTCGTCCCGACTCCGCCTATTGGCATATCCCTTTGGCAGTACCATCTATGATTTTTCTATCGCGGTGCATTGTTTTATGCATATTCTTACATAAAAAAACATCAGATATTGCATATTCATAATACCATATTTGCTTGACAGGGCATTCGGATTATCACAGAATAGATCTATTAACAGTTGTTTTATTACTCGCTTAAGGGCAGTAAAAAACAAAGGCCAGGCAGCGGGAAACGCCCAGGCTTTTATAATATGAATTGCAATAAAGGAGGAACTCTATGGATTCAAATGTAAACATCGGCAGTACTGCACTCGGCATTGAATTTCTCTCGCTGATACTCTTTGCCGTTCTCCGCATGCTAAAATCGGAGAAGATACGCGACGAAAAGGAGTATGCCAAAGGCTGGAAGCTTTCCATTATTGCTGTCTCGGTTGGTATCGGTATTGAGGCGGTTCTCGCCGCCGTTCTTGCTGCCCTTGCGCACTATTCCACCAATGCGGCCGTAATGGGCATGGGTCTGGCGGCAGTCCTGGGTCTTGTTCTGGAGATTGTCCCTTCGATACTCGTCCTTCTCGCATGGTGTCACTTTTACAGGGCGGTAAAAGAAGTGTCCAGGAAACCCGAGCAAAGCACCACCACTGTGGTTTGAACCGGAAGCCGCACGGGCTGCCCCTCTGCCGGCGGATGGGAGGGAGCCTGCCCGCGGACGCTCTTTCCCATGCGGCCTATCGCGTCACATTGTGCAGCCACTTGCCCGATTTAATGCGCAGAAGGCCGGCTGTCATTTTGAAAATCTGCTCACTCTGAAGACAGAGATAGACAAGCCAGGGCTCGAGATGCCAGACAAAGGCGGCGATTGCGCCGAGCGGTATGGCGACACACCACATCCACAGTATATCGTTGATGCCCGCGTAGACTGTGTCGCCGCCCGAACGGCAGATGCCCACAATAAAGCACATATTGAAGGCACAGAGCGGATAGAAGCACATCAGCACCCGGAGCATATACTGCGCCTGATGGATAATCGAAGGTCCGACTCTGAAGAGCGCAGGCAGGGCAAGCGAAAGCGGGAAGAGAAGGCTCCCTATGGCGACCGCCATCGCGGGCATAAACCATGAGAAACGCCCCGCATAGCGCCGCGCCCCGGTCTCATCGCCCTCGCCTATCTTTTTGCCTATAATAATTCCCGCACCATTTCCAACGCCGATAAAGAACACCCAGGTAAGCTGGGATATTGTACCAGTTATGTTGAATGCGGCTATTGCCTCAGTGCTTGCGTGGGAGAATATCGAATTCTCGGTGGTAATACCAAGGCCCCAGAGAGTCTCGTTGAGAATAACCGGCAGCGCCACCGCAAAGAAACGCTTTAGGAATGCCCTGTCAAAGCCCAGGAGCTCCGCAAGAGGGCCGGCTGCCTCAAAATGCTTTCTGTACGAGTATCCGAGCGTAATCGCAAGTTCGACAGCGCGGGAGAGAACGGTCGCAATGCCAGCTCCGACAACCCCGAGTGCGGGCACGGCGATCCGGACGCCCCCGATATTCAGATTCATACCAAATATCAGAATCCAGTTGCCCAGGGCGTTTACGGCAAAAGACGCCCCTGTGCTCACCATGGGGAGGTTTACATGCTCTGTGCTGCGGAAGGCGAGCTGATAGGCAAAACTTATGGCCATAAGCGGATAGCTCAGTCCCACAGAGCGGAGGTACTGGGCACCAAGATCAATAACCGCGGGATCCCGCGAATAGAGGCCTATCAGGAAACGCGGGCAGATCAGAGCTCCCGCTGCGAACACAAGCGAAATTATAAACGAGAGCGAGAGCGTTATGCCCAGAGTATGGCGTATGCCCGCTATATCCTTTTTGCCCCAGTACTGGGCGACAAAGATGCCGCCCCCGCTCGAAATGCCGAAGAGCAGCATATTGAACACAAAGAACACCTGGTTGCCGAGACCCACAGCCGCTATCTCGGTCGCACCAAGCTGACCCACCATGATGGTGTCGAGCATGTTTACAAAAGTTTGCAGCAGATTCTGAAGGACAATTGGCAGGGCGATCACGAGCAGAGTGTGATAGAACCCCGGCAGCGTATCGAGCTTCCTGAAGGCGAGCTTCGTAATCATAGTCCGCGCTCCGCGAGCAGAGCAGGCAGTTCATAGAGGGTCTTTATATGCGGATAAACCGTGTCGGGGTGGCGCCCGGTTTCGTCGCGGAGTATGCCGAGGCCACCGGCCTCGCTCATGCCCCGCACATGTTTTTCGGCGTCATCGATCAGGGCAGCGCAGGAGACAGGGACGCCGCAGGCCGCACAGACGCGCTCAATGGCCTCGCGGTGAGGCTTGCCATACAGATGGTTAAAGCGGATGTCGTAGACAGCCTCAAAGCTGCCGGCTATGCCGAGTTTTTTAAGCACGCGCTCAGCGTGTTCACGCGGCGAATTGGTAAAAACAGCCTTAGGCAGCTCGAGACCGTCGAGAAAAGCACGGAGTCCGGGATCCGGCTCAAGGCAGTCAATCTCATTTTCGGGATGGATATAGGCAAAAAAGGCCTCATCGTCACTGAAGCTGTAATCAGACTTGAACCACTCGAGGGAGGTACCAAAATGCGGCATGCGCTCCCGGCGGAGTCTGTCGAAAGCTTCTTCATCGAGACCGGTAAGCTGCCGGCCATAGGCATAGATACGCTGTACAATCGCGTCCTCGAGACCGCAGGCATTGGAATAGACGGTGTTGTCGAGATCGAAAAGCAGATACTGGATCATGTGTGGATTTTTATAGCCCGGAGCGGCATGGAGGAACAAGCCCTCCCCCGCGGCACACTGGAAAAACTGCCGCCAGTAGGAGATAATCAGACCAGCTTCATTGTGATGAAGAAGCTTAATCCATTTCAGGAGGAATCTGTGAAACATTGTCCAAAACTGGCTGCAGTTCTCTTTTCGATGCTGATAGGCGTAACCCTCGCCTCAGCGCAGCCCGGTACATCCAAGGGCTCCTCAAAAGCCGGCAGCTCCGATGTCGCGCTTGGAATATTCGGAGGACAGCCTACAGGTCTGACCCTACGGACAGGTCTTGGTTCAAAACAGGATATCGAACTGAAAGCGGCATGGAATTTTGACAACGACATAGGGTATTTTGCCGCCCAGGCGAACTGGCTTGTAGAATTCCCCGGTACAATCGTCATCGAAGGCGAGGATATAATACCCTACATCGGAGCCGGAGTCGGGGTGGGTTTTGCCGACATGCTCTACATGGGCTTCAGGGTCCCCTTCGGCCTTGTGTACCGTTTCGCGAAGGTGCCTCTTGAGATATGCCTCGAAGTCGGCCCGGGAATCGGGATTTTCCCCGGCACAGGTTTCTGGGGCACCGGCGGTCTGGGAATCCGCTACCGCTTCGACCGCTGATAGAGCCGGCAAGAGCAGCGGTTTATCTGCTATATCCAATATGAGGAGATGCTGAATGCTTCCGATCGGTGACGACAATTACGGGAGACGCAAGACTCCCTACATGACCTGGCTCATTATCGCGGTCAACATTTTTGTCTTTATTTTTTATCAGAAATTCGGACAGAATGAGGCCTTCGAGTCCTCTTTCGCGACAGTACCCGGCGAACTGCTCTCTGGCAGGGATATTGTCACACAGGCCCAGCGCGTCACCGATCCCTCGACCGGGGCAGTTGAGATGGTGCCCGGACTGGGCGTCACGCCCATCTGGGTCTATTTTACTATCTTTACCTCGATGTTCATGCATGGCAGCCTCTCCCATATTTTTGGCAACATGCTCTTTCTCGGTATCTTCGGCGACAATGTCGAGGCGAGACTCGGGCATTTCCGCTACCTTGCCTTCTATCTGATCTCCGGCGTCATCGCCGCGCTGTCCCAGACGCTTTTCTCCGGCCTTGGGGCCGTACTCACCGGCGACGCGAGCTTCCTGCTTACCCCGATGGTAGGCGCCTCGGGCGCGATATCGGGGGTACTTGGCGCGTACCTTGTGCTCTTCCCGGGCAACAAGGTCTATGTGCTGCTCTTTAATTTTATACCAAGCGCCTTCCACGCCTGGCTTGTTATCGGGCTCTGGTTTGTAATGCAGGTGCTGGGCGGCCTTTCGGGCTGGTCTCAGGGCGGCGTAGCTTATTTTGCCCATATCGGCGGCTTCCTGACGGGCTTTTTGTGGGGCAGGCATCTGCGAAAACAGGCCCGGAGAAGATATTATTATCCATCATCGAACTATTATAATAATTGAATGTTTTAAGGGATCCGCACCTTGGCCAGCAGAAACTTAGTCTATGAATCGCTCTCACTCCGCTCGCGCGAAAGCACGGGCGGAGGCAGGATTCTAAGTATTATGACGGCCGAGGCCGGGCTTATCGATGTCTTTGTCTTCGGCGGTCCCAAGAGCAAGCTCAGGTCTCTCGCCTCGCCCTATTCATCGGGGCGGGCATTTGTCTACCAGGAGCCCGGAAGGGATATGGGCAAGCTCTCGGATTACGAAGTCCGCGAATCTTTTCCGGGACTCCGCGAGGGACTCCGCAAAATCTGGGGCGCCGGCCTTATCGCTGAGTTTCTGCTTAAAACAAGAGGGGGCGGAGGCGATTATGGCGAAGTACTCAGCCTTGCGCGCGACGCCCTCCGGGCCCTCGAAGCGGGAGCCGACGAGGACGCCGACTACCCAATTCTGCTCTTTATCTGGCGCATGATCGAAATTCTCGGTCTCGAGCCCGAGCTCGACCTCTGCGTCTCCTGCGGGCTGCCCATCGCGGAGAGCGCGCCCCGTTTTTATTCCTTCCAGAGCGGCGGCTTTCTCTGCGCCTCATGCGCCGGAGCGGAGGAGGGCCGGGCCTGCCGGAGCCCGGCAGGCCCGGCTTCTGCGGCTCCTGCCGAGGCGGCGCTGCTGGCTGGGGCCGCCCGCTGGCTCTCGGCGGCCCGGAACCTCGATTTTGCGGAGGCAAGCAGCCGCCGTCTCGACAGAGCCTCGCTCGACAGCCTCAGAGCACTGCTCTTTGGGCTTGCGCGCAGCGCCGCCGAGGCGCCCCTCGCCAGCCTTGAGGTGGGCGCGGGAATTCTTTAGCGAAGGCGGCCCCGGACCTGCGCTGTTTTTCCCGGGAAAAGGCTAGCCAATATCTCCAATCCCGGCTACACTTTTTGTCTTCCCCCTGGGCAGCCCCTGCCACCCCGGGAAGTCCCTGTTTCCCCAGCCTGAAGCGCGGAGCGGAATGGGGCGCGTAGAATACAAGTCAAATGAGAGGAAGGCCTATGAGAGCGGTCGATATTATTATGAAAAAGCGCGATGGCGGCGAACTCAGTCATGACGAAATCGCGTTTATTGTCAACAGTTATGTCGCTGGGAGCATCCCCGAATACCAGATTTCGGCCTGGCTTATGGCAGTTTTCTTTAAGGGCATGACGCCGAAAGAGACCGCCGATCTCACGGAGATAATGCTGCATTCGGGCAAGACTATGGATCTTTCGGGCCTTAAGGGCCCCTTTGTGGACAAACACTCGACAGGCGGCGTCGGCGACAAGGTATCGCTGATTCTCGCGCCCCTTGTAGCGGCCTGCGGAGTCCAGGACCCGATGATGTCGGGCCGTGCCCTCGGCCATACAGGTGGCACACTCGACAAGCTCGAGTCGATCCCCGGCTACAAGACAGGCCTCAGCGAGGCCCAGTTCCGCGACTACATAAAAGCCGACGGCTTCGCAATGACGGGCCAGACCGCCGAGATTGTCCCGGCCGATAAAAAGCTCTACGCCCTCCGCGACGTGACAGCCACTGTCGAATCCATCCCCCTGATCACCGCGTCTATCCTTTCGAAAAAAGTCGCCGAAGGCGCCGACGCCCTTGTCTTCGATGTAAAAACCGGCTCGGGCGCCTTTATGAAGACCAGGGAAGCCTCCCGTGCCCTCGCGAAAAGCCTCGTCGACACCGGAACCGCGATGGGCAAGCACATCGTCTCGGTTATCACCGATATGTCGGAGCCTCTCGGCGCAATGGTGGGCAATTTCTTCGAAGTTGAGGAGAGCCTCGACTGTCTCGAGGGGAAGGGCCCTGCAGACCTTGTCGATGTTACACTGAGGCTTTCGGCCTGGATGCTCGTCGCGGGCGGCCTCGCAAAGACCGTGGATGAGGGGCTTGCAAAATGCAGGGAGGCTCTCGCCTCCGGAAAGCCCCGCCAGCTCTTTCTCGACAATGTAAAGCGCCAGGGCGGCGATGTGGACAGACTTCTCGCCCTCCGCGGGAACTACCGCTCGCAGTATTCCAGAAAGCTCAGTGCGCCGGCTTCGGGCTATATCACCAAGCTCGACGCCTACAAGATCGGCCTCGCCGGTGTCTACCTCGGCGTCGGCAGAAACAGGACAACAGATCCTGTCTCGCCTGATGTGGGCTTTATCTTTGAGAAGAAGCTCGGCAGCAGAGTCGGGAAAGGCGATACAGTCGCCACTGTCTATGGCAGGGACGAGGCAAGCCTCGAGGCTGCCTGGCCCCTTATCGGCGAAAGCCTCTCGATTGGAGCCTCGGCGCCTGACAGGGCGCCTCTCATAGTTGAGGAGATCACAGCTCTATGAACTGGGAAAAAAGGGAGGTGAGCCAGCAGGCCATAAAGGACCTCGCAAAGCGCTTCGGGCTCGACCTCCTCACCGCGTCGATCCTTGTACGGCGCGGTATCGTCTCGAGCGGGGAAATTCTCTACTATCTTGAGGATGATCCGCGCTATCTCCGCAATCCCTTTCTCTTTGACGGCATGGAGGATGCTGTCGACCGCATTCTGAACGCTGTCGACGACAGCGAAAAGGTTCTTGTCTTCGGCGACCGTGACGCCGACGGAGTGACAAGCACCGTGCTGCTCACTGAGGCCCTGCGCGGACTCGGACTCGAGACAAGTTGGCGCATTCCAGGCGCCGATGATCCCTACGGCCTTTCGATAAAGGCCGTCGAGGAGTTCGCGGCGGCAGAGGGCAGGCTCATCATCACTGTCGACTGCGGCATTTCAAACCATAAGGAAGTGCTTCGTGCCGAGGAACTCGGCGTCGATGTGATTATTCTCGACCACCATCTGCTCAAGGCGGATGAACCGCCCGAGGCTGTCGCCGTGATCGATCCAAAACTGGATGACTCCGGCTACCCCTTCCGCGATCTCGCCGGCTGCGGCGTCGCCTACAAGCTGATCTCGGCCCTCAAATTCGCCCGCTCAGGGCTCTACAAACAGCAGGTGGCCCTGCTCAATGTCGTTCCGCTCAACGATTCATATCAGATTGAGGCGGTGCGCCTCTCCAATCTGGTCGAAACAGGGCGCATCAGCGAGACCATTGTGCCCGGCATGGTCGATCTCGGCAGCACAAGGCTCGTGCCCTTCCTTCAGGACAGGCAGATCTTTGTCTGGGATGGCACAACGCAGAAGAAGCTGCTCGAGAAGGCCCTCGGCAGCGGCGCCGATGTGCAGTTCTACGATATTGCGCCCGAGGTGGGCACTATTATCCGCTCGGCCCAGGGTGCGAGCCTCCTCCGGCTCAAGGAGCTATCGCGGATCGGCCGCTACAGAGACGAAAGCCTCAGCGAAATCGATGTCTTCGAGAATCTCTTTATCTCCTTTGTGATGAAGAAGACAGCCTGGTTTGATGAGGCTGACAGCTCCGAGCTCCAGCTTGTCGCCCTCGGTACCATAGCGGACCTTATGCCGCTCAAGGACGAGAACCGCATCATTGTAAAGCGCGGTCTCAGGGCGCTGAACGAAAAACCGAGACCCGGCCTTGCCGAGCTGCTCGCACATTCAGGGCAGACAGGCAAACGGATCGGTGCTATCGACGCTGCCTGGCAGATTACGCCCGTTATAAACGCAGCGGGCCGCATGGGCCAGGCCGAAAAGGCAGTACAGCTCTTTCTCGCCGATAAGCCCGAGGACAGAGAAAGGCTCGCCGAGGAGCTGATCGGCCTCAACCAGGAGAGGCGGCGCCTCGGCGCAGAGTGCTGGGAGACCGTCTATCCCCTCGCCTGCGACAGCCTCCCTGCCTATGGCAACAAGCTCGCTCTTGTCGGCCACGAGGGCGTACACCGCGGCATCACCGGGGTGCTGGCCTCCAAGATCATGGGTGCCCTCGATGTGCCCGCGGTGGTGGCGACCTTTCAGCCCGATGGCACTGTCGTCGGCTCAATCCGCTCGACACGGGGATTCAGCATCAACTCCTTTCTCGAAACCAGTTCGGAGCTCTTTATCGACTATGGCGGCCACGATGCCGCGGCTGGATTCAGCCTGAAGCAGAGCGACTGGCCTGAATTTCAGCGCCGCTCCGCCCTCTTTGCCCAGGCCTTCGAACTCGAGGCCGAGGAAGAGAAGATAGATGTGGACGCAGAGCTGCCCCACAGCTATATGAAGCCCGAACTCGCCGATCTCGCCGAGAAATTCGAGCCCTACGGCGAGGGCAGCCCCCAGCTTGTTTTCCTCGCACGGGATGTACCCATTGCCGCAGCCGATATTGTCGGAAAGCGGGAGGCCAACCACCTCAAGCTGCTGCTCGACTTCGGCGGGAACAAGTGGCCCGGGCTCTTCTGGAGCGCAGCCGACAGGCTGGGCCGCGATTTCAAGGTAGGCGACCATATAGACCTGGTCTTTAAGGTGACCATAAACCACTATGGCGGGGTGGATCAGCCCCAGCTCGAGCTCTTCGACGCCCGCCGCAGCGAAAACAGGGCCGGCGAGGGCGCCGAATAGACAGGGCAGCACAGGCAGCTCTCCATGGCCTGCCCCGCCGCCTTGGCGGCGAGAGCAGGCTTTTTCTGCGGCCCGCTGCCGGGCCCCGGCCTTTCGCGGGCTAACCTCTTGACTAATACCTTCTTTTTCCGCTATCTTGCCTTCTGTTACGCACATTCCCGGGTTGTGTAATGGTAGCACGACAGACTCTGGATCTGTTTGTGGGGGTTCGAATCCCTCCTCGGGAACTAGAGAAGGAAGGGCAGCGCCGCTTCAAAGCAATGCGGAGAAAAGGCGCAGACCAAATATAGACGCTGATTCGAAGCCGAGCGGGAATCAGCGCGTCAAAGAAAAGGCCTTTACCAAGGCCTTTTCTTTGACGATGGCCCCTTCGTCTATCGGTTTAGGACAAGAGATTCTCAATCTCTAAAGAGCGGTCCGACTCCGCTAGGGGCTAAAAAGCCTGCTGTAATTCCTTATTACAGCAGGCTTTTTTATTATCTCTCCTCGAAATACTGCACGGAACTTCAATACAGCGCCGAGGCTGGAGCCCAGTTGGCCACGCCCGGCGGATGCAAGGGGGCCCTGGCCATCCCGGCAAGGTCTTTTTCCTCAACGGATCCGGCAATATCCGGATATTTTCCCTCTTTTATTGCCTGAAAATAGCAGCTTGTTCTGCCCCTTGCAATGGACAGGCAGGCAAAATGTATTGGCATATATCAATAATGCAAATATACGCATCTGCGCTTCAATAATGGCGGCTGCGTTCTGCGTCTATTTTAAAATCTGCGATTTAATGATGGAGAAGAGGATTTTAAGAAGAAAGCCGAGGCCCGCAATAATGGCCGCGCAGAAGAGAATCATCAGCAGGAGCAGCAGCAGACTGAGAGCACTCATGTTCTGCCTTCCTTCCCATTCACCGAAAGGCAGAACAGCAGGGCGGCGAGGATGGCAATGGGCAGGTTGATGACGGCGCCCGGGGCAGTCCCTGCGGTCGCGATGGGTTTTGCGCGGCCAATGAGAAAACGGCCGAGATACTCAACAGCCATGAGCAGATAGAAGAGCGGGATAAGGGAATGGTAGCGCAGTGAGGCGAGCAGATAGAGCATTCCGATAAGGAGCTGCGAAAGCCCCCAGAGCGAGAATATGCTGATTACCGCTGCTGCGGCATCTGGAGAATAGGAGCCGAGGGGAATAGTCGCGATGCTCTCTGCTCCCCCGTCGGGGGCAAAAAGATGGATGCAGCTCCGCACAATGGTCACCGCGGTGATGAGATAAAAGGCATAGAGGGCGGGCTTTTTCCCGGGAAACCGTGAATCGATGGCAGGTGGGAAAACGCGCTCAAGCAGCTTCATGGTATGGACCTCCCCGCAGGCATGGATGATGGCCGGCTGTCTCCCATGGGGGAGGCTGCTGCCCTGCCGATTATGAGGCATTCGGGCCGGCTTTTCCACTGCCGGCGCATTTTCCCCTGGCGCATGGAGCCTGTACGGAAGGCGCGGGGCATCGGAGCGCTGCCCTGCGCCGGGGTGCACACGGGGCTGTAAAGGGATGCGGGGGATGAGGCGGCGCGGAGGATGCAGGCAGAGGATGGAGCCAGAGACCCGGCGGGGGCGGGGCGCCGCTCAGGGCGGGTACGGGCGCCGCACTGCGTATCCTTTCAATATTTATAATTATAATGATAACTGGCGGCGGCAGAGAGAATGAGACCTGCCGGGGGCGTAGGCGGGTTCGAATCTGCCTGCGCGGTCCGCTCTTGAAAATGCGCGCGCAATGTTTACAATTGGAGGCCTATGCCTTCCAGCCGTCTAGTAAGGCTCTATAACAGAGCTGTCGATGCCCTGAGCTTCTCGAATGAGCTCTACAAACTCCGGCGCGAACTCAACGCGCAGATAGATTTCCGCGAAGGCGCGGCGGATGACGGGGACAGACGTCCGCTGGGCGCGGCGCGCTGGTTTAAGAAGCGGAGAATATCGATAGCCGAAGCCTACCTCGAGGTTGTGCGCGATCTCGACTCCGAACATTCAGGCAGGCGGCTCCGCGCGCTCAGGGTCATGCTCGATGCTTCATTTCACAATCAGGCGCTCGATATGCCGCTCAACACGGCGCGCGTTCAGCTCTTTCTGATGAAGGCGGCGGTGAAGAGCCGCGATGACAGGCGGAGGCAGCTTGAGCTGCTTGCGGACTTTTCGGAATCGTCGTATGGGCAGTCGGCTGTGACAAGGAAGCTGCTCGACCGGCTCGGGCTTATCGAGCTGCCTGAGTCAGGGCAGAAACTGCGCGATCTGGGAGCGGGATTCGATGGCCATGTACATGACGCGGCGAGCACGGGACGCAAGAATCCGACGCAGCTGATTATAGACGCCTTTATAAAGGGCATGTCGGAGATCACGGTCTCGTATTACAGTCCGGATTCGATGGAGCTGATGGAAGAGGCTGTCGAAGCGGGGCACATCGCAGGCATCAGGGTGGACATCGGGCTTGAGTTCGGCGCGATGTGGCAGGGCGGGCGTTTCCATTTTATGGCTCTGCTGCCCCACATGGAGCGGGGCTCCGATGTAAAGCGCTTTTTTGACAAAAACGGTGCTGTTCTCGCTCCGCTCTTCGCAGGCATGGAAGAAGATGAGGAAGGACGCGTGGCCGCGATACGGCGGCTTATGCACAGTTTTAACGCGGGTCCAAGACATGAGCTCAACAAGGGCTTCCCGGATAAGAAGATTTACCGTGTAAAAAAGCTAAAAATCAGAAATCTTAAAACAATTGTGCCTATTTCAGGCGCAAAGCGTTCGCATCTTGCGGAACTGCTCTGGAAGAACTACCGCCATGTGATGTTCAACAGAGTGCTCCTTATGAAGGTAAAGCGGAGCGAGGCGCTCTCGGCTTTCAGACGCGGCGCCATCGGCGATGGCGAGCTAAAATACATCGAAACGCGCTATGAGCTGCTGCGCAGAGAATACCGCGACATGAGTCCTGACTCCCTTAAGCGGCGCTACTTTCCCGATCCCGCCGAGGCTGAGCACGACTCAGCCTTTAAGGATCCTGAGGCGCTTCACAGCGCTCTCGGGGCGGCCGGTCTCAAGGTAAAATTTATAAAGCCGCTCGAGCATGGAGAGGAGAAGGCTGCGGCCTTTCTCGAGGCCTGTTCGGGCTTTATCGATCAGGTAGAAATTTACAATGTGGTCGAGGCGGCAGAGCTCGGCGCCGGTGCTTTCGCTGATTTTGCCGCCGCTGTCGCGCAGGTGAACGCGGAGCGCGCGCAGGCGGGGCTCGCGCCGCTTGTGGCCGTGCCGGGGAGCGACGCCACAGGCCGGAGCAGAGAGCTGCCTGGCATGGGCTTCCTGCGGACGGGCTTTATGAAGGGGCGCCGCGGACGCCGCTACGAGGAGCGCCATATCGCGCTGCCGGCCGGGGCAGCGGCGCTCGCCCTCTGTGCCGGTACCGCCGCTGCCGGGCCAGGCGGCAAGGGCGCTGCCACAGCCGGCGCTGCCGGGGCAGACGGTGCCGGAGACGGCAGCGGCAGAAGCGCCGCGGGCGGTCTTCTCTGTATGGGCAAGGTGGCTGAGCCCGTCTGCAACCGCATTGGCGACGAGGAAGACGGCGGCGAAAAGGCGCTGCCGCTCTCGAGGCTTATCCGCTACCTCAACCCGGGGCTCTCCAACGCGCTGCTCACGGTGGCGGGCTTTGCGATTGCCCTTCCATTTATAGGTGCCGGCTACAGCTGTCTCTGGCTTGGCATTACGGGCTGCCGCAATGCCCTTGTCGATCTCTTCGCCTACCGCGGGGCACGCGTGAGGCGATGGCGCGCCAGAAGCATCAGCTGGAGAAACATTGCCCAGTCCCTGTTCTGGACGGGGCTCTCGGTGCCTGTGCTCGCAGGTGTAAAATTTGGTTTCGACGCGCTCTGGCCGCTGGCCCATGCCGGCTTTTTATATGAATTCATACGCTTTTTCTGCATTTCCCTCGCAAATGGGCTCTATCTTGTCGGCCACAACAGCCTGCGCGGCTTTGACAGAGACGTTATCAGGGCGAATTTCTTCAGGAATATAATCTCCTGGCCCTTTGCCACTGTCACCGCTGCCTTCGCGTCGGGGATTGGCATACCGGTCATTGTCCAGTCCAAGATATGGTCCGATGTTATCGCAGGTTTTATCGAGGGCGGCGGCAAATATATAAAGACGCTGCGCCTCCGCCGGCGCGATGTCGAAGAGCTGGTGCCCCGCATTCTCGCCAGCAGGAAAAAGGCCGAATTGGCAGTCTCTGTGTTCGACCTGCTCTACCTCTACCGTGAGGAACCGCGTCTCCGCAGCTCCCTCAGGCTCATACTCAAACCCTGGCCGGGCGATATGCTGCTCTCTGAAAGCCGGGGACAGGGGCGCCATTCAGTTCTGACTCCGCAGGCGCTGAACAGGCTCACTAGGATTATCGAAAACAAGGATATAAGCACACTGCTTGTCGATTACGCGCTGAAAAACGTTCCGCGCGAAATCTCGATCGACCTTATAAGCCTCGTCACCGAAACGCTGCCTGAATTCAGAAAATGGATGAAGAGTATATATTAAGTATATACTAATTGTCAGCATAGTCTATGCGCTGCGGATCAGACCTGAGGAGTGTAAATGTCGCGCGCGATTCCGGCGAGCTTATCCCTGTCGATGATATTGAGTTTTCCGCGCGCGCTTCCCAGGATTCCTTCGGCCTTGAACCGCCTGATTACACGGGAGAGCTGACGGTAGCTCGCGCCCAGGAGCTCGGCGAGCTCAACCTGATGCAGACCGCCTTTTCTCTCTGATGCCCCGTCCTGTGCCGCAAGGAGATAGCTCGCGAGGCGGCATTCCACGGGGTAGCTCAGATTGATGGCGCTCGCCACATTGTAGGCGCCGAGTTTCCGGCCAAGCCGTCCACAGAGGTCCACGAGGAGTTTTCCGTTGGTGTCCGCTCTTTCGATAATGGCTGCGCGGGGCAGGCGGAGGCAGACCGAATCTTCGATGGCTTCGACAGTCAGAATGTAGTGTCCATAGGAGAAAAGCTCGAGATCGCCGAGGATTTCGAGAGGATGGTAGAAGGCCACGAGCCGGGATATGCCATTCTCCATCTGCCTGTAGCCCTTGGCGCATCCCTCGACCAGGAAACAGAGGCTGTCCACCTCATCGCCAGAGCGGATAATGAATTCGCCCCGCCGGCAGCGCCTGAGCGAAAGACGGCCGAGAAGATCGGGGGAGACAAGGCGGTCGAGGCCCCAGCGGCGGGCATAGGCGGCGGCTTCGCCGCTCCGCGGGCCCGGGCGGGCATCGGAGGCCGCGCCTGCGGCAGTGGTGCCGGCCGCCTTCCTGATCGTGCCGATACCGCCGCGGCCGGCCGCTTCTGCGCTGGCGCTGCTGCAGACGCCACAGACGGCCATCCCGGTGGCCGCGGATGCAGGGCGGCCGCCTTCCCCTGCCGCCGCTCGTTTTTTTGTCAGCTTTTCGGACATATGTCCTATTATCGCGCCTGTGTGGCGGCGTTACTATAGGTCCATGATCTACCTGATACTCGCGCCCCTTGTAGGCGCCCTCATCCCCCTCATGAACAGCGTGAACACCATTCTCGCCGCTGCGGTCGGCAACGCGGCTTCATCGGTGGTCATCCATATCGCGGGGCTCCTCGCGGTGAGCGTCGCGCTTGTTTTCAGGGAGGGGCCTGAGCGCCAGGCCGAAAAAAAGGCTCTGGCCGGAGGAGCCGGCCGCCTCCCCTTCTACTACTATCTCGCAGGCATTATCGGTGTTGGTACGGTCTATGCGTGCAATCTCTCCTATGCGCGCCTTGGGGCATCTCTGGTCGTGGCTCTCGCCCTCTTTGGGCAGACAGTTGCCTCTGTTCTGATGGATGCGACTGGACTCCTCGGCAGGCGGAGATATCCGCTCAGCCTCAGGAACATCCCCGGTCTCTTTCTCGCTGCCCTGGGCATTCTGTATATGAGCTGGGGCAGCTGGCAGGCCGATATTGTCTTTCTCGCTCTCGCCTTTCTCTCGGGGGTCCTGCCGCTTCTGTCCTTCGCTCTCAATTCGAGGCTCGCCGGGCGCATCGGCCTTATGCGTGGTGTCCGCATGAACTACATCGCCGGACTGGCCACATCGATTATTATCCTCGCGGCCGCAGGCGGCCTAAGCCCGGCTGCTGTTTCGGCTCAGGGCAGGGGCGCAGGGGCGGCTGCCATGGTCCAGGGCATCGGCGCGGCGCGGGGGCTCCCCTTCTGGGTCCTCTGCGGGGGCGGCATACTGGGCGTTCTCATGACAGCTGGTACCAATTGGATCTTTCCGAAAATTCCAGCTCTCGTATCCACTCTGCTGATGTTCGCGGGGCAGACGGCGGCTGGGCTTATAATCGATCTGGCGCTCACGGGCCATTTCGATCCGCGCAAACTTATCGGAACGCTTATAGTTGTCGCAGGGCTCGCGGTAAACTCCGTCCTGACCGCGCGCAGGGCGGAGGGAAGCCGCGGCGCCTGAGCACCCGGGCTGACGGCAGCCAGGCCGTCTTGGGGCGCCTGCCGGTGCCGGGCCGCAGGGGCAGGTGCCGGGCCGCAGATGCGGGCCGCAGGGGCACAACAATGGCGTGTGCAGAAACGCTGGCGGAGCGCGAAGGCGCTGCAATGGCGCTAGTGTTTCTCCTCCGGCTTTCCGCGGTGCAGTATTTTTTCGAGCCAGACCTGGATCTGATCGCGGAGCGCAAGGCCGATAAAAAAGATCACCATGGCCGCGCCGAGGAGTATAAAGGCGAGCGTGTAGGAGCCCTGGCCGGCCGCACTGCCCATTATGGAGCTGCCGAGTATTCCCGGCAGGCGGCCCAGAGTCGACACTAGCATAAAGAGCGGCAGTGAAAAATGAGTCATGCCCGCGATATAGCAGAGGGCATCTTTGGGAATGCCCGGTATCGCGAAGAGCAGGAAAAAGCCGGCGGCCTGCCTTCCAGAATTGGTTATCTTCTCAATCTTCTCTATTGTGTCTTTCTTGAAAACAGCCTCGACAAAGGGCCGGCCGAGCAGCCTTCCAATCCAGAAATTGAAAAGGCCTCCAGCGAGAATGCCAATAATCGAGAGCAGGGAGCCGAGCCAGGTGCCATAGATATAGCCGCCCACCACCTGCACTACTTCGCCAGGAATGACGAAGAGTATAACCTGAAGAACTTCGAGCCCGATATAGGCGAGCATTCCCCAGGCGCCTTTGGACTGTACCCAGGCGCGTGCGGCGTCGCGGTTGTTGAAGAGCGCGACAATGGAATTTCTGAAGATATAGACGAAGGCGAGAATCAGCGCAATAAAAAGGGGAAAAGCCAGATAGCTGATCCACGAATGCGCCTTTTTCCTGTTTTCACCGCTGTTATCAGACATGCTACCAAATCTACCCAGACTCAGGGCTCCGGGCAAGGCCCCGGAGCAGGGCAGGAGCCGCGGACAGAGTCAGGGCCGGGCCTTTGACTTTTGGCCTGTTTTTTGCTATCCTCTAGCTATGAGTCAGGCTCCTAAGACGGAATTCGCTGTTGATCAGCGCATTGTGTATCCCAGTCAGGGTGTGGGCAAAATCCTCGAGATCCGCGAAAAGACCTTCAAGGATACAACGATGCTCTACTACATCATCTACCTCGATTTCTCGGATATGACCGTGATGGTGCCTGTCGACAAGGCGCAGGAACTCGGTATCAGAGCGATTGTGCCCAAGGCCGAGGCCGAGAAGGCGCTCAGCTTTATAGCCGAGGATTACGCGCCCATCCCTTCGGACTGGAAGCTCAGATATCAGATGAACCTCGATCTCCTAAAAAAAGGTTCAGTGATCGATATTGCCTCTGTTGTCCGCTCACTCTATCACCGCTCCAAAATCAAGGAGCTGCCTATTCTCGAACGCAAGCTCTACGATTCGGCTCTCAACCTTCTGCAGGATGAGATCTCCTTCTCTCTGGGCAAACCCAAAGAAGAAATAGCCGAGCTCATCAGGGCGCGGCTCGAGAGCTGAAATCCGGCCTATGCTTCTTGTCGTCGTGACCGCGGCCGGACGCAGCGAACGGTTTGGCGGCGGCAAAAAAGAACTCGAACTCATAGAAGGCCGCTCGGTTCTGGACCGGGCGGTCTCGTTGTTTCTGGGCCTTCCCGATCTCGCCTACCTTGTGATAACCGGACCCCGCGACCAGCTCGGCGCCATGCTCGGCAAGTTGGGGCCAGCCACCCACGCCGCTCTTGGCTCGCGCTTCAGCATTATTCCAGGCGGTCCAAGCCGCCGCGATTCTGTGCGGCTCGGGCTTGAGGCTGCCGCCCGCGCCCTCTCTCCGCCCGAAAGCAGAGGAAAGGGCGGGCTGCCCGAAAAGCTTGATAATGCCATTGTCCTTGTGCATGATGGGGCACGGCCCTGGGCGAGTACAGAGCTCGCCGCCCGCGTCGCATCTGCCGCCGCGGAAAAAGGCGCGGCAGTTCCCCTTGTGCCGCTCAGCGATACGCCCAAATCCATAAGCCCCGACGGGCTCATCACTGCGCATCCGAAGCGGTCAACGCTCGCGGCTGCCCAGACGCCGCAGGGCTTCCGTTTCGGCGGCCTTCTCGACGCGCACCGCCGCGCCGCTGCGGAAAACTATGAATGCACAGACGACGCCGAGCTCTGGGCTCATTATATCGGACCTGTATCCTGGGTCGAAGGCGAAGCCATGAACAGAAAAATCACCTACCGCTCTGATCTTGGAAATCCGGAGATACGCGTCGGCCAGGGCTGGGATCTGCACCGCCTTGTGAGCGGGCGCCGTCTCCTTCTCGGCGGCGTCGAAATTCCCTCAGAGCTCGGCGAGGAGGCCCATTCAGACGGCGATGTGCTGCTGCACGCGGTTATCGACGCCCTTCTCGGGGCCGCGTCCCTCGGCGACATCGGCACGCATTTTCCGCCCGAGGATTCCAGCTGGAAGGATGCGGATTCGCGCAGCCTTACAAAGACAGTGCTGGGGCTTGTGCATGCCGCGGGCTGGTCCATTGTGAACATCGACTGCACGGTGACGCTCGAAGCGCCCAAGCTCGGCCCGCTAAAAGAAGCGGTGCGCAGATCCCTCGCATCTGTTCTGGGCATCGACGCAGATACTGTCTCGGTCAAGGCGAAGACAAGCGAGGGCGTAAACGCGGCGGGCGAGCTGCGGGCCATCGAGGCCAGCGCTGTCGTCCTGCTGCGCCGCTGATCCCCAGTACAGCTCCCGAAATCAGCTGCTCTTCGAAATCATCACAATACTGAAGGCCACACAGACAAAGGCCAGAGCCTGAAGAAGATCGAATGTGCTGCCCAGCACAAAATAGGCCGCCACAGCCGGCCAGATAACCTGCATGCCATAATAGGCGGGCGCCACAGCCTGCATCTCGCCGTCTTTATAGGCTACCTGGATAATCAGGAAAGAGGCTATTCCCGAGACAAGATAGGTGTAGAGATAGGGCGTTAGAAACCAGGCCCAAATATTGCTGCCCGCCACAAGCTGGACTGCGCGCATTGAGAGTACCGTGTAGCCGCCAATGCATCCCGCTATGCCTGCGATAATAACGGCGAGGCCTCTGCCTGTCCTTTTCATTCTGATGAGAAGGACAATGGCGGCGGCGGCAAGCGGAACCGCGAAGAAGAGATAGAACATGCCGGTATTGAATATCTCGGGGGCACCGCGCTTCCCGACAGCAGCGCCTCTCGCGCCGGCGAGAGCCATCGCGGCAAAGAGCAGGAGGATATAGAAAAACCGTGCCCTGCCCAGCTTTTCGTGGAGCATAGTCGCGGCGAGGATGGCAGTAAAAGCGACATTGGCGCCTATAAGGGCGGAGACAACATTGGCGTCGAGGCCCATCAGCGCAAGATAGTTGAAGATAGGCTGAATGTTCATCAGGATAAAGCCGGCAAACCAGCCAAGGCAGGCGCTGTGGTATTCCCTCGTGCTCCTGTCGCTGGCGCCTATCCATGAGACATTCTTTTTCTGAAGAACCATGCCGAATGAAAGAAGAAAATTGCCCATGAGGGCAAGCACACTTGCAGGCAGAGTACCCAAATCATTCTCCCCAGGCTGTTGTACTAGAGGCCGCGCGCGCTTTTCCGGATCGAATCGAAGAGCGGAGCGAAGGGCGAGCTAGCCCGGTAGAAAACAGCAGGACAGCCCAGCGGGCTGTCGACTATGACTTTTCCGCCGCCAAAACGCCGGGAGCTCCAGATATGCACCCAGCTGTCATCGGGGAGGAAGAGCTCTGTAAGTTCGCGCTGCTTTCCGACAACGGGGGCCACAAGAAGATCCCGCCCGTATAAATACTGATGATCGAAGCGGCAGAGCTCAGGCTCATTCTCATAATGTAGTGAAACCGGGCGGATAAGGGGAAGTCCCTTTTCGGCATATTCCCGGGCTGATGCGAGATGGTAGCTCTTGAGTGCCGCGTGGATAAGCGAAAAACGCGCAATCGCGGCAAGGCAGAGCGGATCGCCATAGACGCTGCCCGCGCCTTCGTCGGCCCGCTTCCGCGCCGCGCTGCCATTCCGGCCGGGCGCTGCTGCGGCCTCGTCGCCCACGCGGAAGACGGGCGAAAATGCCGCCATCTCGATGCAGCGGAGGAAGGCATCGCGCCAGAGTTCGGGGCGCCCGCTGCCGGGCCTTACCTCGGCATGCCAGAAGCCCACACCCGAACAGCCGAGAGAGAGAGCGGCCGGCACCGCGTCGAAGAGCCGCTCCCTGCAGTCCGAGCGGGGACAGCGGGCGAGGCTTGAACGGTAGAGATCGACGCGGTTCAGCGAGGCAGCCGTCTCTGCCGAGGCGATAAGGATGCAGCGCGGAGCGGGATTTGCCGCCCTGTTCTCAGAGGAACCCCGGACAGCGCCAAGGCCGCCTCCGTCCTGCTCCGGCCGCCCGGAGTTTTCTTCGGGGCCAAAGGCTTCCTCCATGGCTTCGCGGACAAGGGAGACCCAGCGCTCCGGCCAGCGGTTGCGCTCTGCGCCTGAATCGAGAGGCGCGCAGAGTCTGGCATCGGCGGGCAGAGGAAGGCGGAGCGAGGCATCCAGAGCGGCCGGCTGCAGCGTCCGCAGCTGCCCGGCTATTCTCTCCCGCATCCAGTCGCGGGCATCTGGATTGGTCAGATCGAGGAGGGCAAAGGGCCCTCCGCTTCCCTGGACAAGATAGTCGCCGCCTTCGGGGGCCCTGACGAGGAAGCCGCCGGCTTCGGCCTCCCTGAAGGCGGCAGAAGCGGCAGCCCGGGCCGATGCGCCGGCTCTGGCCCCTCCCCTGCTCCCGCCGGCCGCGGGACCCGCCACGAATTCGGGCGACACTGCGATAAGCCTGCGGAGTCCAAAAGAGCTTTTGCATCCTTCCATGCCGGCATCGGCACTGCTGTTTCCGCTGCCGCCGCAGAAGACGCCTGAGACAGCGGTGCCGGCGTCCAGAACGGCTTTGAGCTTGCGCTCGCGGCATTCCGGGCTGCCCTCAAAGCCGAGCCAGGCCCCTTCGAAGGCCCAGTCCGGCAGGCAGGGCTGTCTCCGCGCAGGGGCAGTCACAGCCATAAGCTCCGGAAGACCAGCGGCAGCGCAGATGCTGATCTCACGCGGAATCGAGTAGAACTTGAGGCTTGTCACCGGGCCGCGGCTGAAATCGAAGAGAACACAGGAATCGCAGTCGACTTCACATGAATAATGATCGGTGGAGATAAAACGCGGCAGCGGGAAGGAGGATGCGCTGGCGAGGCCGCGTGCGGGCTGCCTTGCCTTTCTGTCCCTGTCGGGCAGGGCTTCAGCCTCATCGTGCCAGCAGGACAGGCGCCTCCCTTTGAAATCGAGAGGCGACTCAGCCTCGCCGAGTCCGTAGATCCGCTCCGAAGGGCTGACCTGGAAGCGCAGTTCGAGATAATTGTCCTCAGGGCTGAAACGCGAAAAATTTATTTTAAGTCTGCCATTCTCAAGGCTGAAGTCGGCAGTAATGCGGTTCTCAAAATTCATCGAGACAAAAGAGGGCCCCTGCCCGCAGATTTTGCAGGCATGCAGAAAGGAAAAACTGCCACGTTTGAGCCTCGGCAGCGCAAAAGGACCGCGGCATGATGGTTCGAGCTGTCCAAGCCCGATGCAGGGAGCCCTGCGGGTATGGATAAGTATTCTCTTTTCATCGACCGACAGGGCAAAGCCCTCACGCAGTGAATCGAGGCGTATCATATGCCCCTCAGGATATCATGCCTTGGGGCTGGGAAACAGAGAAAGCAGTTCTATATTGTGAAAAAGTGAGGCATAGCCGCGGGCGGAGAGGCCCAGCTTGTCCTTGATCTCCGGATCGGCCCCCGCTTCGATGAGGAGCCGGGAGCACTCAAGGTCCCCGCGGCCCACAGCGATAATAAGGGCGGTCTGGCCATCCCTGCTCACGAGGTCGAGCCTGGCCTTATCCTCGACCAGAGTGGCTGCGAGATCGGCAGCGCCGACATAGACGGCATCCATAAGGGCGGAATAGCCGCGGTCTTCACTCTGCAGATTGATATCGGCACCGCGTTCGAGAAGGAGCTTCGCGACATGGCACTGCCGGCTTCTGGCGGCGAGGCAGAGAAGTGGAACACCGGTCTCATTTCTCGAATCAGGCGCGCATCCGGAATCAAGATAGAGGCCGACGAGTTCTTCTTTCCCCTCGGAGACGCAGTGCGCAAGGGATTCCGTGCTGAGAGGATAGCCCCGCTCAAGCAGGGCAGTTCTGGCCCCGGATATGCGGTTTTCGCCATCCCAGCGCGCTGCCTCGGCGCTGTAGTAGGCTGCTGCCTCCAAGGCATTATGGAAGAACGGAAGCCCCGTGGCCGAAGCAGGCAGCCTAGTATTTTCCGCGGTACTGAAAAAAGCTGCCCGGCTCTTCTGCCCCGTCCTGCCCAGATCGAAGCCCAGCGCAAGGGCAAGCCAGCCCGCTCCGGCCGATTCTGAGTCGGCCATCAGCAGAAGATGGGTCGCTCCTTCGAATAATTCCAGAAGTCTGCCGCGCGGAAGACTCTGCCAGTCCGGATCGAAAATCCGCAGAACAGCGGCAGTTCCAGATTTTTCCAGCGCATCACGCAGCCGGCCGGCATCTTCCGCGCCTTTCGGTCCAGCGCACACAATCAACTTCATTTTATAAGGAGCTCCCCGTATTATTTTTATCGGCGGAGTACAGGAAAGGGCTTAGAAAATCAGCCAGAACAGATCCTGCACGGCAGTTTATAAAAACTTACTCATTGCATGCCCCAACTCCGCTTACTATAATGGATAGCACATGGAATCAATCCGGATAAAAAACCCATTCCCCGGTGCCGGCTGTTTTTTCAAGGAAGAGACAAGCTCGACAATGGACGAGGCACGGAGCCTTGCCCAGCTCGGTTTCCCCGCAGGAACAACAATCGCGACCGACAGCCAGACCAAGGGCAGAGGAAGGCTTGCGGAAAGGCACTGGACCTCGAGTGTGGGGAAGAATATTCTCGCTACAATTATTCTTTCTCCGGATTTCAGCCAGAAGAGCGGCTTTACGCTTCTGGTGGGCCTTGCCCTCTGCAGGGCCCTCGAAATATTCTGCCTCCAGACCGGCAAGGTGAGCCCCGAAAAACCGCGGATTAAATGGCCGAACGATGTGTTTATCTCAGGGAAGAAGGTCGCTGGAATTCTCTGCGAGTCCGTCCCGGAGGGTGTCCTGGTCGGAGTCGGCATCAATGTCAACGAACGCAATTTCCCGCCCGATATCCAGAAAAAGGCCTCCAGCCTCGCTCTTCTCCTCGGTGTTGAGGAGGGGACAGAGCTCGACCGCTGGCGGCTTCTCGAACTTTTCCTCGAACAGCTGCCTTTTGCGATTCTCGACGACGACTGGCAGGCCGAAGTCGAGGATCATCTCTGGCTCAGAGGCGAGGAAGTTGAGTTCCTCGAGGGCCTGCCTTCGGCCAACAGTATTGTCCACGGGAAACTCGATGGCATTGCCCGCTCAGGCGCACTGCTGATTACACAGAAGGGTGAATCCAGACCCCGGGAGTACATTTCGGGTGAGCTGATTGTGCCCGGTTCACGCGCGAGTTGACCGTTTCAGCCTATTTCATATAAGCTTAAGGCATGGCTTCTCAGCTTCCGAATGAGGAAAAGCCCAGCTCGCAAGAGGGCTTTATACAGAAACTTCTCTCCTTCTTTTCGGGCATGGGCGACCCCAATACCGATAAGAAAAAACTGCTCAAGGCGATTGCGAAAGACCTCTCACATTCCCATTTTAAATTCTACAGACCAAAGAAGCAGGAGGCCCTGCCCGGCCTTGCCCGTTTTTACTATGAGATTTACAAGCTTACTGCGCCTGCATCGGTGCTGCTGGGCAATGCATCGAACTCGGCGGCTCTCCGCTCCTTTGTTATCGAGAGCTTTTTAAGCCAGAACCAGCGCGAGCTCATGGACCAGCTCAGCGAAGATTCAATTCTGGAGCGTGCAAAGAAAACCGATCTGAGAGACCTGCAGGAAGTGGTCAAAAGCCAGCTCAATGCCTTCTGCGGGATCTTCGATGGCGAGCTGACCAGACAGATCGATTCGAGCTACAACACGATTCTCTCCCTGGTCAATTTTGTGAATTTTGACTATTACTTCCTCCTGAAAAAGTTCGACTCTTCGCTGGTTGAAAAGAGCTTCGGCCGCACACCGAAGTTCGAGGCAATCAATATCGAATATGTCGCCGACGACATTCAGGATTTCCTTGAGGTATTTCTCCCTCTCGATCTTGACGCCGACTGGCAGCGCATTTTCAGCGCCCTCCATTCGTACCGCAATTCCGATGTCATCCAGGTCGATGCCTGGCAGAAATTTCTGCCTGTCATGCGCGAAGTCCGGAAAAGCCAGGTTCTGGAGCAGATAGTACGGCATTCAAAGTCAGACCCTCTCTGGGCGGCCAAAACCCGCTTCCCCTCGGAGCGCATTGTCGAGCCCTATGTCCAGAAGCTTAAGGCCGAGATTCTTACGCTGCTCCAGCGGCTTGTGCTCGAAAAGCGCAATGCCCAGATCGATCAGGTTGCCAAGATGGTATTTGGCACCACGGTGATCCTCCGCATGAAGAATTACACCGAAAAGGCCAATGTGGCCTTCTCGAAAAAAATGCTCGGCGGCTATACGCAGACCCAGGCCATCAATTATCTCAAAGCCTACCTTATGGACTATTTCAAGAAAGACATCCGCGAGCTTGTCGATCTTTTTATTATCCGCGGCCAGTGGACAACAACGGTTCAGTCCCAGCAGCTTTCGGACGGCTATCACAGTCTGCTCGAGATCTCCGATCAGATACTCGCTTTCGACGAGAGCCTCTCGGAGGAGAGCGAGCTCGGCGGCAGGCTTAAAAGCGCAATTATGAAGAGCGACCGTGACAAGGAACAGATAAAATATCTCCGCACTATGCTGAGGGATATAAACGACAAGGCCACAAGCTTTATTACCAAGGCATCGGTAAATCTTATCCAGGTTGGCAAACAGCTTAAATCCCTGATCGAAGATGAGGGCAGGCTGCATCACGATGTTATTATCAACTGGAAGGATATTGAGACGGCTTCGCCGCGTCCGATGAAGGCCTGGCTCGTCGAGACCTACAAGAAAATATACTATATGGTACAGCTTCTCAGATTTTACGAAAAAGTATAAGGCCCGGCAGCGGTAGGCGGGCTTTCCCGTCCCCCGCAGTGCTCTCCGGCCGTAGAACGCAGACACCAAGTGGAGGTATCAATGCTCACGCTGAAGGCAATTATCCTGGGTATTGTCCAGGGACTCACTGAGTTCCTGCCCGTTTCAAGCTCAGCCCATCTCATTATCATCCCCTGGCTCTTCGGCTGGAAGGATCCCATTATCAATTCGCTCAGTTTCGATGTCGCTCTCCATCTCGGTACGCTTGTCGCCGTAATTGTGTTCTTCGCATCCGACCTCTGGAGGCTTATCAAGGCCTTTTTCAAGAGCATCGCCGAACGCAAGATCGGCGCAGATATGGACAGAAAGCTCGCCTGGTATCTGCTTGCCGCCTGCATCCCGGGCGGCATCGCCGGCGTTCTGCTGCAGAACGGAATTGAAGCGAGTTTCCACACGAACCCGATTCCCAAGGCTTCGATGATCTTTATGGCGGCCGCGCTCGCTGTTCTCGGCGCCCTTCTCTGGCTCGCCGACGCCAAGGCAAAGCACACCCGCACGCTCGACAAGATAAGCTTTAAGGACGCGGTCCTTATCGGTCTCGCACAGGCCTGCGCAGTTATCCCCGGCGTGTCCCGCTCGGGTTCGACTATCACCGCCGGCCTTGCCCTCGGTCTCGAGCGCGATGCGGCGGCCCGCTTCTCCTTCCTGCTCTCCGCGCCGATTATCTTCGGCGCCGGCCTTAAAAGCCTTTACGACCTCGTAAAGGATGCCAAGGCGGGACTGGTGAGCAGCGCTGACCTCTCGATATTCCCAATTGGTTTTATCGCAGCCGGCATTGCCGGATTCTTCTGCATTAAATATCTGATGAAATTTCTCGAGAAGCACTCGACCAAGGTTTTTGCCTGGTACCGTTTTGCCCTTGCGGCCCTCGTACTGGCAGTCGCGCTTATAAGGGGCTGATACAGCCCTGCATGGTTCCGGCCCTGAACTCGGGGCCGGACAGCAGCATGGCAAAATACAAAACAGGCCCGCGAGGGGGCAGATGCCCCTCCGCGGGCCTGGTGCTATGCGCCCGGCGGGCTGTACAGCAGAACAGCAGCGCCGGCGCCAGCCTCTAGGGGATTCCCTCCCGGATCAGACTCAGTCCGCAGTTTTATATTTTTCGAACTTCGACGCGATCCGGTCCGGCACGCGGCAGGTGAGGATCGTGGCGGTATTGTCGCATTCTTCGCGGGCTTCGCTTAGTATCTGCGCTTCGCGGTGCAGAAGGGCCACAAGGCCGTAATCGCTGTCGGGAATGCGGAGGTGCATTTCGCCGGCAAGGGAACCCAATCCCTTTTCGATCGCGGCGAGCAGATCCTGAATTCCCTCCCCGGTTTTAACCGATACAAGGATGCCGTCGGGATAGCGCTCCCGGAGTGCGCTCTTAAAGGGCTCGTCGACAAGATCTACCTTGTTGAGCACGAGGATACGCGGCAGACCGCCGGCCCCAATCTCAGTGAGAACTTCGTCGGTAGTTTTAAGGTGAACCTCGGCTTCCGGGTCGGAGACATCGAGCACCTGCACAAGGAGGTCGGCGCCCGCCGCCTCTTCGAGCGTGGCCTTGAAGGCCTCGACAAGACCATGAGGCAGATTGCGTACAAAGCCGACTGTGTCGGTGAGCAGGAGGGAACCGCCTTTTCTGAGGCCGATGCGCCGTGTCGTCGGGTCCAGTGTCGCGAAGAGTTTGTCCTCGACAAGGACAGAGGCCTGAGTGAGGGCATTGAGGAGGCTCGACTTGCCCGCATTGGTATAACCGACGACGGCTGCACGGGGCACGGCAAGCCGTTCGCGGCGCTTTCTCTGCGTCTCGCGGCTCTTGCGCACATCCTTGAGTTCCTCGCCTATTTCGTGAATACGCTTTTCGATTTCGCGGCGGTCGAGCTCGATCTTCTGCTCGCCGGAGCCCTTGGTGCCATAGCGGCCGCCTCTCTGGCGCGAAAGATCATCGTAGGAGTGGGCAAGACGGGGCAGTGAATACTCAAGCTGGGCAAGCTCTACCTGAAGGCTTGCTTCCCGCGTAAGAGCCCTGCTCGCAAATATCTTAATTATGAGTTCCGCGCGGTCGTAGGCCTTGAGCCCCGAGAGTTTTTCCCAGTTGCGCTGCTGGACCGGGCTCATAATATGGTCAAATATAATCGAATCCGCTTCGTCCGCCTTGGCCGCGGCTGCTATCTCATCGGCCTTGCCCGTACCGATAAAGAGCGCCGGGTTCTTTTCGCGCACGCGCACCTGCATAGTGCCGACAGTTTCGATGCCGAGCGTCTTTGCGAGACTTGCAAGCTCTTTGAGGAGGCTCTCGTTTTCGGCGTCGCTCGCGTGGCCCTCATCGATGCCGACGAGATAGGCGCGCTCCGCTTTTTCGGCGGTGTCTTTAAGTTCTGGCATGCTTCACTTATAGCACGCGGAGGGGCCTGTCGGCCAGTAGCCGCTGCCCAGGCGCCGCAGCTTGAACGCCGCGCCACGCATGCAGCGCACCGCGGCCCGGCCCACGTGCAGCATCCCTGCCCGGGCGCCGCCCGGCCTCTCTACAGCCCGGCCCGCGACAGGAAGCCGAAGACCGCTTCTTCGTAGGCAGCCGGATTTGTCCTGAAGGAATGGGCGTGTCCGGCCCCCGGCACCAGATAGAGCTCGGTGAGCGCATTGGGAGAGCGCTCCTTGCGTTTCCGCGCCATCTCCTGCGACATAAGCGGCGACACATAGCTGTCTTCGAGACCATGGATAAACAGCACTGGCCGCTCAGTCCGCAGGACGGAATCGAGAGGGCGTATAGCACGCATCGAAAAGCCCGCAAAAAGCCGGCCCCAGAGCTCCACAAGCGCGAGCACAAAAGGCCTGAGCGGCGGAAGCACAAGAAGGTCGCGGAGCCGCGCCCTGAATGCCCGGCTCAGGTCTGAGTATGGGCAGTCCACAATAAAGGCGTCGGGGAGGGGGCCGCGGCCCGCGGCCGCTGCGCCAGCCGACGCCGCTCCAGCGGCCGCCGGCGCATCCGCATGGGGAGCCGCTGCATAGGTCCCGGCATATTCGAGCACGCTTGCGGCCCCGAGGGAGACACCGAAGAGCAGAATGCCGTCTTCATGTTCATACTGAGAGCCCGCCCATTCCAGCACCGCGTCCAGATCATCCTTTTCGCGGAAGCCGAAAGTCGAGCCCCGGCCCTCTGACTCCCCGTGGCCCCGCGCGTCGAAACAGACAACAGACCAGCCGCGTCTCCAGAAGAGCTCCGCAAATTTGAGTACAGCGAGCCAGTTCCAGGTGATGCCATGCATAAAGACCGCGAGTTTTTTCCGGCTGCCCGCGAGCCCATAGAGGGCCAGTGCTGTGCCGTCGCGCGAGCATATCCGGGCGCGCTTCCAGCCAAGAGCGAGCCATTCGGGCCTTATATCATTCTTTTTTATCAGAATTGACTGAATCCACTCAGCGGAATGGCCTCTGCGCAGAGCGAAGATCCTGAAGAACACCACGGAGAACACGAGACAGAGGAAAAGCAGGGCAAGTGCCGCATAGGCACAGATGAGCAGAACGAGGGACATCGCTGATTCATCCTCCATGGTGCAGTAACTGATTATAGATAAAACAGCTCACTATAGCGCGGACCCTGCCGCTGGTCGAGCCTGAGTCCGACAGGGGCTCTGCAGCTGCTGCAGAGCGTGGCTTCTTCACATAGTATCGATAATATGATAAGGTGGGCCTCACAATTTTGCCATTCCAATTTCTGTCAGCAAGTGAGGTTGTATTATGCCAATCGCTCTGGGCGATCTGGGAGAATGTGTACTCAATGCCAAATATGCCGTGCGCGGCCCCCTCGTGGCCCGCGCCCAGGAGCTTGAACGCTCTGGCCGCAAGATCATCTACTGCAACATAGGCAATCCGCAGGCTCTCGACCAGAAGCCGCTCACCTTTCTCAGGCAGGTTCTCGCGCTCACCGCCTATCCCGGCCTCCTTGAAACAGCTCCCGGCCTCTTTCCCTCCGATGCCATCGCTGCCGCCCGCCGCTTTCTCGACGGCGCGAAATCCGGTATAGGCGCCTATTCCGAATCCAAGGGCGTCAGGCTTGTCCGCGAGGCAGTGGCGGCCTTTATAAGCCGCCGCGACGGCATTCCCGCCGACGCCGACTCAATCTACCTCACCGACGGTGCTTCGACCGGCGTGCAGACCGCGCTCAGACTTTTAATCGCGGGGCCCCACGACGGCATAATGACGCAGACACCTCAGTACCCGCTCTACTCGGCGAGCATATCGCTCTACGATGGCGTCCGCGTCCCCTACTATCCCGAGGAGTCCAAGGGCTGGAGCATTACGCGGCAGATGCTCGAAAAGGCCTGTGCCAACGCCAGGGAGAACCAGGTACGGGTCAAGGCGCTTTCAATTATCAATCCCGGAAATCCAACTGGCCTCGTTCTCAGACGCGGAGATATCGAGATGATGCTCGATTTCGCGAAGGCCCATCACATCGCCATCCTTGCCGACGAAGTCTATCAGGATGACATCTATGGCGAAGACGCCCGCTTTATCTCCTTTGCCAAGGTGCTCGAGGAAACAGGCAACCGCGAAGTCACGCTCTTCAGCTTCCATTCCTGCTCGAAGGGCCTTACCGGCGAATGCGGCCTCCGCGGCGGCTATATGGAAATCCGCAATATGCCCCCCGACGTCGATGCCGAACTCATGAAGCTCCGCTCCATCTCGCTCTGCTCCAACCTCCCCGGCCAGGTCGCCACCTATGTCCTCGTGAACCCGCCCCAGGAGGGCGACCCGAGCTATCCGCTCTATAAGGAAGAGCGCGCGGTCATACTCGACAGCCTGCGCAGCAAGGCCAGACTCCTCGCCGAGGGGCTCAACGCCATACCCGGCATCTCCTGCGTGCCAATAAGCGGCTCCCTCTACGCCTTCCCGACAATCACCCTGCCCGAAGGCCGGAGCGATGAGGACTACTGCATGGCCCTTCTCGAAAAGACAGGCATCTGCGTCGTGCCCGGCTCGGGCTTCGGCCAGAGCCGCGGCGGAGTCGCCCACTTCAGGACCACCATCCTGCCGCCCAAGGAAGAGCTCAGGGAAGTCCTCCGCCTTCTCGCCGACTTCCAGGCGGAATACCGCTAGAGACAAAAAGGCCGCGCCCGGACCGCAAAGCCCAGGGCGCGGCGGACAGCACGGCCCGCGGAGCGGCCAGACAGCCGCCCTGCCCGGGGAGCCGCTGGCCGGCGCAGATGCGCCGCGAACGCGGGCCCTGAGCGGGACCGCGGAACCGCAGATTACTTTACCGTTACCAGCCTGTAGTTCTGCGTGCCGAGCCCGATCTTCTCGGCGTGCTCGAGCGCAGAGCGCCAGTTTGTCTCCGGATGGGCCGCGCCGAAATGATCCGGTTTTTCCGGCAGCCCGCCCAGCATGCTCAGACTATTGGACGGCGCCTTGTTCACCGCGTCGGCACATGCCCTGTCGAGGGCCACGGGGTCGAAACTCGCAAAGAAGCCAATATCCGGCACAATCGCCTCGTCGTTTTCGTTGTGGCAGTCGCAGTTCGGCGAGACCTCGATAACCAGATTGATATAGAAGGCCGGCTTCCCCTGCACGACAGCCTTGGTATACTCCGCAATCTTGCAGTTGAGCAGATCGTTCGAGCAGTTGTTCGGATTGCTTATCGCGTCTTTCGGGCAGACTGCGATGCAGCGCCCGCATCCCACACAATTGTCAACATCGATATGACACTTGCCGCCCGCAATCTGCGGCCCGTTGTTCGCGCAGATCTTTCTGCATGCTCCGCAGCCGATGCAGAGCTTCTGGTCGACAACAGGCTTTCCGTCGCAGTGCTGCTCCATCTTGCCCGCGCGCGAGCCGCCGCCCATGCCGAGATTCTTGAGCGCACCGCCAAAACCCGTGAGCTCGTGGCCCTTAAAATGGGCGAGCGAAATCACAATATCGGCATCCGCGAGGGCCCGGCCTATCTTCGCTTCTTTTACGTAGACACCGCCCTCCACCGGGATCAGTGCCTCGTCGTTGCCCTTGAGCCCGTCCGCGATAATAATCTGGCAGCCAGTCGTCATCGGATTGAAGCCGTTCAGATTCGCGCTGTTCAGATGCTCGAGCGCGTCCTTGCGGCCGCCCACATAGAGCGTATTGCAGTCCGTCAGAAAAGGCTTCCCGCCAAGCTCCCTGACAATATCCGCGACCACCTTAGCGTAGTTCGGCCGCAGAAATGAGAGATTCCCCGGCTCGCCAAAGTGCATTTTTATCGCGGTATATTTATCCTTAAAATCAATTTTGGATATGCCGGCCACGCGGCAGAGACGACCAAGCCTGTCCAGCCTCGAGTCATCCAGCTTCGTTCTCAAATTGATAAAAAACACATCAGACTGTGCCATCGCAGAATGCCCCTTTCCCTTATCTTATAGAGTGAAGGACGCGAAGTCCTCTTCACTATCAGGCTTCGAAGAGTATAGCATATACGTCAAGTGCACACTTCCTTCTCCGCCTCTGCATTACGGACAGGAAGCATTTGCGCAGTGCTGAAGCTCATAGTTAAGGAGGATACCATGGAATGGAGAGCAAGCCACATACTCGTCAAGGACCGGGCGCTCGCCCAGCAGCTGCTTATCAAGATCAAACAGGGCGCCAACTTCGAAAGCATAGCCCGCGACTATTCAACCTGCCCCTCTAAATCGCAGGGCGGCGATCTCGGCTGGTTTGGCCCCGGCAAAATGGTCCCCGCCTTCGAGCACGCCTGCAGGAACCTCGGCGTCGGCTCCATCTCCGACGTTGTGCAGACACAGTTCGGCTATCATATTATAAAAGTAACTGGAAAACGCGGCGAATAAGTACCAGCTGCGATATTTATAGCTATAATATTGAAGGCGGGGCGGTCCCTCAGGGACCGCCCCGCTTGTCCACAGACCCTCCAGCGGGGGGCGCGCCCCGCTCCGCGCGGCGCGAACTGCGGCCCTGCATACGGCGGCTGCATCTCTGCCTGTATTCACGGGGCGTAGAGCCGTAATAGCGGCGGAAAAGCTGGGTAAAGCTGGCGGGACTCGCGAAGCCGCAGGCATAGGCAATATCGGCTATACTCTCAGCGCTGTTCTCGAGAAGCTGGGCACTCTGTCTCAAGCGGCACATAATAACATACTGAAGCGGCGGAATCTGGATGGAGCGCTTAAAACAGCGGAGACATTCGCGCCCGCCTATAGCGGCCGAGGCCGCGATCTCCGCGAGGCTCAAAGGTTCAGCGTAATGTTCATGTATATAGTTCATCATTTTTCTAACCCGCCCGCTGTCGGGGCTCAGTGCCCCGCCCTCCTCCGCTATTCTGCTCCGGTATTTTCTGCAGATTATAAGGAATACCCGCGAGAGCTCAGCGCGGGCGGCAAGCTCAGCGCCAGGGACAGCGTTTTTAAGGGCGGTGAACGCAGCCTCAATTGAGGCTGCCGCTCCGGCGCCGGCTGCGTCCTTTCCAAAACGCAGAGCAGGGAGAGCTGCGCAGTGAATCAGGGGCTGTATATATTTTCTGTCTATTGCTGAGCCCCCGCTCCCCGAGACCAGAAGCGGGCTGAACACGAGAGAGTGAAGCCCGCAGCTCGGAGCAGCCTTTCCATAGTGGAGAATGCCAGAGTTTATAAAGGCGCCTGCGCCGCTTTTCAGGCGGAGTATCCTTCCCGGCACACGGAGCTCCATGCAGCCCGAAGAAATGTAGAGCAGCTCCATCTCCTCGTGCCAGTGCCAGGGAAATTCGGGCATATGCTCAGGCGAATAGATCTCGCTGTATACCGCGCAGGGGAAGTCCGCGCTGCCGTGAGGACGCAGCTCCCGCTGATTCCGGTCGAGATTTAAAAGGCAGATCTCTACAGGCATTGACCCTCCCCGCCGGCCACATCTAGTCGCTTTTCTTATATTTTAAGTCGGTATTCTGATTGAAACAAGGTCTTCCATGGCGTCATTCTTATACTGGTTTTTAAAGGAGGCGCCTGTGTTCCAGCTTCTGCTCGTTATAATCTATATTTCCTTTATCAGCCTTGGCCTGCCCGATTCTCTTCTCGGCTCGGCCTGGCCCAGCATGTACAGGGGCCTTGGCATGCCTGTTTCGGGCGCAGGCATTATCTCGATGATCATCGCGGGCTGCACCATACTATCGAGCCTCTCAAGCGACCGTCTTATCAGGAAGCTCGGCACAGGCCGCATTACGGCCATAAGCGCGGCCATAACGGCAGCGGCGCTTATGGGATTTTCCTTTTCGCATTCATTTATCGAGCTCTGTCTCTGGGCAGTTCCCTACGGCCTCGGGGCGGGCTCTGTCGATGCGGCCCTGAACAATTTTGTAGCGCTCCACTACAAGGCCCGCCATATGAACTGGCTGCACTGCTTCTGGGGAGTAGGCGCATCAATAGGCCCTTATATTATGGCGGCCTGCATCGCCGGACCCTCTGGCTGGAACGGCGGCTACCGTATTGTAGGCATTATTCAGACTGCGCTTACCGCCGTGCTTATCTTTGCCATACCCCTCTGGGGCCGAATAGGCCGGATAGGCGCCGCTACTGTCCAGGCTGAAGAACAGAAGGCAGAGCGCCTCTCCGTCAAAAAACTCCTCGCCCTTCCGCAGGCAAAGCCCATTCTTGCGGCCTTTTTCTGCTACTGTTCCCTTGAGACAACAACGGGCCTCTGGGGCTCGGTCTATATGGTTATGCAGAAGGGCATAGACAAGGAAGAGGCGGCAAGGCTTATCGCCCTCTTCTACCTCGGCATTACAGCGGGGCGCTTTCTGAGCGGCATATTAAGCTCCAAGCTTAACAGCCGCAGCATGATACGGCTTGGTCAGATCAGTGTTCTCTGTGGTATTGCCACATTCTTCCTTGCCCGGAACTCCGCCCTGATCGCCACTGGCTTCGCCCTCGCCGGTCTCGGCTGCGCTCCGATATTTCCCGGACTGCTGCATCAGACTCCAGAGCGGTTCGGCAAAAATGCCTCGCAGTCAATTATGGGGATGCAGATGGCCTCGGCCTATGTGGGCAGTACGCTCACGCCGCCCCTTGCGGGCCTCTTTGTCGAACATGTGAGTGTGGCGCTCTTCCCGCTCCTGCTCATTGTTTTCGCTCTCCTCATGACAGGGCTGGTCGAATACTGCAACAGAAAGGCTGCCGCGGGCCGGCAGTCCTGAAGCACAGGCTGCCGAATGCGCCGCGGCATAGACAATAAGGCATACCGCGGCCATTATGGACAAATATTCCGCATAGAACATCCACAGCCGCGGCGGGAATATCTTTTCACCAGAGAGCAAAAACATATCGCTCCATAGAAGGCTTTTTATAAAGCTCCAGATTCCGGCAGCGCCGATGCCGGCTCCTGCCAGCCAGCCTGCAATGCGCGCTGCGAGGCCTCTCTGCTTAAGCGCTGTGCTGAGCCTCCCGAGAAGGCCGCGCGTATGCAGGCCGAGGTGTACTGCCATAAGCATAAAACCCCAGGCCATTACAGCTGTATGCAGGGAGCGGGCCCAGAATTTCATGCGAATTGGCATAAAGCTGAACACCTCGCCCGACATCATAAGGGCACTGAACAGCATAAGCAGCATTATTATGCCGAAGAGCGAATTGACAGCCACGAGCACTATTCGTCTGGCGGCATATTTCCCCTTAAAAAGGGAGCGGCAGTACGCGGCATTGAGCAGGTGATGCACGATAATAAGCGCAAAAAGGGCGGTACCGCAGATTCCATGATAGAGCAGACCATGAACAGCCCGATAGCTCATCATATATAAAAACATCGCGGACATCAGCGCGTCTACCGCGATTTTTATGCTGCGTTTTGCCGCCCCCGTATTCATCTATTTATTCCATTCTGTCTGAGCCAGGCATAGAGGCGTTCCTGCAGATCTCTGCCGCCTGAATAGTTGAACTCAAATCCCTGTCCAATATATGACTTTGGAAGCATTTTCGAAACAGCCGATATGCTGTCTCCGAACATTGTGCCTCCATGGCTCGAGAATGGCAGAATTATTCTGCCCGCGAAATTATAGGACTCGAGAAAGGTCGCGACAGGCATCGGTATTGTGGCCCACCAGGTCGGATATCCAAGCAGAATCACATCGTAGGCGTCCATATCTTTAACACGCGTTACCAGAGCAGGATGCAGGTCGGCCATTAGGTCTTTCGCAGACACATCGTAGATATCGCCGCTGTAGGGATGAGCCATCTTAATCTCGACAATATCGCAGCCCAGCTTTTTCTGCAGAATCCGCGCCGCATTTTCTGTATTGCCTGTGTAGGAAAAAAACGCGATAAGGATGCGGGGATTCTCCGGCATGCGAATATCGAGGGAATAAACCGTTGTAATTGTGCCTTTCCCGGGAACCGCATTCCGGCAGATCCTAAATCCGAGGTTCTGGTCTGGATCGAGGGGATTTGCAGCCGAGCGGTAGGCACTGCGCAGATGCTTGCCAAAATCGTTGTAGCCGCCGCCTCTGTTTACACGGAGCGAACCCGAGAGGGGGCCCGCGGGGTCGACTGTATTCTGTGTATCATAGGCACCGTAATAATCCCAGACCCACTCAGACACATTGCCGAGCGTATTGTAGAGCCCGAAGGCGTTGGGCCTGAGCGAATCCACATCGATGGTCGTTCCGCGGTAATACGAAGGGACAACTGTGGGGTCGATGGTCCGCACATAATTTTCCTCGATAAGATAGGGATAGGTCGCCTCGAAATTAACGAGGTCGCTGTGTACCTGCTTCCCTACATTGAATATAGTGACTGTTCCTGCGCGCTCCGCGTATTCCCATTCAGCCTCGGTGAGGAGACGGTAACCGTCAGCAGCACGGTTCCAGACAGCGGTTCTGCGGTCGCCGCTCCCCATGACAGTGTACGCGGGCGTCCGCCCGTTTTTCCGGCTTAGGGCATTGCAGTATTCAAGCGCGTCGTACCAGCTGACATTTTCGACCGGCAGCTTTGCGCCCTTAAAGTGACTTGGATTTCTGCCCATAAGCGCTTCGTAGGCCTTCTGCGTTACCTCGCAGGGGTCAGCGTAAAAAGCGCTTACTGTCACACGGTGCTGCATCTCATCGCTGCCGCGCTGGCGTTCAGAGGCAGGGCTTCCCATAAGGAAGCTCCCGCCTTTAATAAGAATGAACCCGTCGCCAGAGCCGGCGCCCGCGGCCGCGCCAGCGGCAAAACCTGGCAGGCCGGCAAGGCCCGAAATAAGCCCCGCCATTGCCAGTATGGCCACTGCAGATCTCCTCATTCAGCCCCGCCTCCCTCAATCATGCACTTTCCATCCCGAAAGCATCTTTATAGCCTGCGGATCGGAGTGGTCGATAAATTCGCTGTGACCCAGATCGAGCTTCGATATTTTCTCCATATCGCCGGAGTTCAGCGCAAAATCCCAGATATCAAAGTTTCCGATTATGCGTTCTTTGTGGACAGATTTTGGTATTACCACAACCCCGCGCTGGATATTCCAGCGGAGAATAACCTGTGCAACACTTTTTCCATGCGCCGCGGCAATCTCCGACAGCACAGGATTTTTGAAAATGTCGTGCCTGCCTTCCGCAAAAGGTCCCCAGGCCTCGGCCTGCACACCGAGATCTTTCATATTGAGCAGGGCCCGCGGCTGCTGGTAAAAGGGATGAAGCTCAATCTGATTCACAGCGGGGACAACAGTATTGTGCAGGGCGAGATCCATAAGTCTGTCCGGCATAAAATTGCATACACCGATCGCCCGTACAAGGCCATCCTTATAGAGCTCTTCCATTGCCCGCCATGCTCCATAGTAATCGCCGATCGGCTGGTGAATCAGATAGAGATCGAGGTAGTCAAGGCCAAGCTTCTTCATCGATGAATCGAAGGCCTTTTTGGCCGGCTCGTAGCCCGCGTCCTGGACCCAGAGTTTAGTTGTGATAAAAAGATCCCCGCGCTTTACGCCGCTCTTTTTAATAGCCGCGCCTACAGCGGCCTCGTTTGCATAGGCCGCAGCGGTATCGATAAGCCTAAAGCCTGCACCGATCGCATCGTACACTGCCTGTTCGCACTGCGCCGGATCGGGGATCTGAAACACGCCGAAGCCTTCCATCGGCATTTTTACACCATTATTAAGTGCTGCAAATTCCATTTTCTGCTCCTTAAAATAGTCTGTCTATCCATTCACGCACTTCGGCATCGGTGGTGCTTCCGCCAAAGCGCCTGCCGGAAAGCCATGTGCCTGTGCCTGCCATCTTCTCAAGATTCTTTCCAATATTTCCAAAGCCTGATGACATCGAAGTGCTGAAGGGTACAACCTTCTTCCCCGCAAAATTGGTATTTTTTACAAATTCATCGACCACCCATGATGCGTCTCCCCACCAGGTGGGAGCTCCGATAAATACAACATCGTAGGAGCTGAAGTCGGGTACCTTCGTGGAGACAAGCTCGACCCTGCGGCCTTTGGGATTGTCGTGCTCGCGGCAGACGCGGCTCTGCGGATTTGTCCAGTCGAGGTCAGCGCTTGTGTAGGGTTTTGCAGGCTCAAGGCTGAACAGAGCAGCGCCTGTATAGGCGGCGATCTTCTCCGCGACACCCTTTGTGGTGCCAGTCGCCGAATAATACACAACAAGAACTTTCCTGCCAGCAAGACGGCTTCCCGCCGCGAAAACCGCCGCCGTCAGCAGCACAGTACCCGCGATAAGCATTGGCAGTTTTTTCATAAACAAACCTCCTCGTCCTTTCTGGTATTTTCCCTGAAAAATGCATCAATCCTGTCAAAGGGAATCTTGTCCATATTGTCGTAGAGATCGGTATGGCTGGCACCGGGAATAATCATCAGCTCCTTGCCCCTGCCCTTGAGCAGCTTGAATGCATCTTCGCTAAAATAGCGTGAATGTGCCTTTTCGCCATGGATGACAAGCACAGGATTCCTGATCTCGCCGGCATAGCTCAGCAGCGCAGTATTGAGCAGCGAGAGCGATGAAGTAACTGTCCAGCCCCCATTTGAGTTCAGCGAGTTTTTATGATAGCCCCGCGGCGTCTTGTAATATGCGACATAATCCTTAAGGAACTGTGGCTCCTTGCCCGTGAGCTGCGAAGGCTCGGGAAGTCCGTCCGCAAAGGCCGGCTTTCCGGCCGCTGGCAGATAGAGATCGCCGGCGAGCACAATCCCAAACCTGTTTTTAAAGCTGACACGGTTCCGCACAACGTTTTTATCAAGCTTGAATGTATACTGATCTTCCATAACAGCGGACCTCCCGACAGGCTTTTATTCTTTTATTAGTCTGCGGGATGAACCTACTGCTTAAAGTTGACTTTAAGTCAAGAGGAATTAATAAAAATAAGGGGGATAGCCGCAGACAGGCAGCCATCCCCCTTTTTCAGTTTTTACACTGGAATTTACTTTTTAAGGTACCTGTCAAACCAGTCAATAAAACTGCGGTACCAGAGAAGGCTGTTCTGCGGTTTGACCACCCAGTGGTTTTCGTCGGGGAAATAGAGATAGCGGGCATCGAGCCCGCGCAGTCTGGCCGCATTGTAGGCGGCCATTCCCTGAGAGGCCACAATGCGGTAGTCCAATTCGCTGTGCACAACGCAGATCGGCGTGTTCCATTTATCGACAAAGAGATGGGGCGACTGCGCATAGTCTTTTGTTACGCTGGCTTTGTCCTTCTCCCAGTAAAAGCCGCCAATGTCCCAGTTCGGGAACCAGGTCTCCTCGGTTTCAAGTACCATTTGATCCATATTGAAAATGCCATCGTGAGCCAGAAATGCCTTGAAGAGATGGTCCTCGTTGTGTCCTGCGAGCCAGTAGATGCTGAAGCCACCAAAGGAAGCACCGCAGGCACCTATCCGATCCGTATCAATTGCTTTGACTTCTTTCGGTATCTCTCTTGCCGCCTGAAAGTAATCCTGCATGCAGAGTCCCGCAAAATCGCCTGCAATCTCTTCGCGCCACTCGGAGCCAAAGCCAGGGCAGCCGCGGCGGTTGGGCGCGATAACAAAATAGTCTGCGCCGCTGAATGTCTCGAAATTCCATCTTCTGCTCCAGAACTGACTCACCATGGACTCGGGGCCGCCTTCGCAGAAGAGCAGAGCTGGATACTTTTTGGCCGGGTTATAATCGTGAGGATAGATGACCCAGACAAGCATGTCCTTGCCATCCACTGTTTTTATCCAGCGCGCCTCCACCTTGCCAAGGCGGAGCTTTGCGAATTCACTGTCGTTAATAGCGCTTATCTTTGTTCCAGCTGCCTCTTTATCATCAAGAGAAAAGGCGTAAATCTCAGAAGGCCGGGAATAGGACTGGCGCGAAGCGTAGATACGGCTTCCATTAATACAAAAAGCCACAGTGTCAAAGTCGCCGCCCTTTGTTATCTGGCGGACAGCCTTTGTCGCGATATTGAAGGAGAAAATCTCACTCGTACCCCGGTATGGCACAATGGCGAGCAGCGAACTGTCGTCAGAGGTCCAGACAATGCTGCCCACGCTGTAATCGAAGGCCTCAGTATAGTCGCTGCGCGCCATCGTTCCGAGGTCGCATACCATAAGGCGGAGCTTGTCGGACTCATAGCCGTCGCGTTCCATGCTTTCCCAGGCAAGTTTAGTACCATCATGACTGAAAACTGGATTCTGGTCGTAGCCCATAATGCCATCGCTGGCATTCAAAGTTGTTTTTGCTTTTATATCATAGATATAAATATCGCTGTTGGTACTGAGCGCGTAATCCCTGCCCGTCTTTTTACGGCAGGTATAGGCTATTTTCGAACTGTCCGGCGAAAAACAGAACTGTTCAATGCCGCCAAAGGGCAGCATAGGACATTCAAAAGGCTGATTCGCGCCTACAACATCAAGCGCTTTTGCAGTATCGGCTTTTCCATTTTTCTGCATATCTGCGAGGAATATATGAGGAATGCTGTCTACCCAGGAATCCCAGTGACGGTAGTCAAGGTCTTCGTTTATCCGGCCCGTAGTCTTGTCCAGACCGTCGAAGAGCCGCTCAATTTTCTCAGGCTGTTTTGTGGGAATCCGTGCGATATAGACCAGCTTTGTGCCATCGGGCGAAAGCTTAAAGCCCTCAAATCCATCTTCGGTTTCCGCCACTATTGTTTCTTTCTTTGAATTGACATCCATGCGCACAATCGCCGTGCCGCGGCAGAAGAGCAGCGTGGTATTGTTTTCCCAGACAAGATTGAATTCGCTCCCTGCTGTTCGGGTCAGGCGCTGAGGCTCAGCTGTTTTGGCCCCATCGAGCGGCATGAGGTATATCTCAGCGTTGCTCTTATTCTGCGAAGTATCGCAATAGCTCAGTGCATAGGCGAGCTGCTTTCCATCGGGTGACACAGCGGTCTCATTAAGACTGCCAAGGCCCCACATCACCTCGGGGGTAAGGCGCCCATCCACGATCTTAAGCTCGGGTTTTTCAACAAGAGCCCCGGAGGCGGCCTGCGCCATAGGCGGAGTCGCATGAGGGCCTGTGCTGCAGGCGCAGACAAAGGCCGCAGCAGCAAGAATGAGCACACATATCATTCTCTTCATGGAACGCTCCTTGGGGAAAAAATATTCAATTAGCTGTAAAAGTGAAAAGGCGGCGGCTGTCTTTCCAGACCGCCGCCTTCCATGCCGCTAAAGGGCACTATTTAAGATAGGTGTCGAACCAGTCAAAGAAATTGCGGTACCAGAACACGCTGTTCTGCGGCTTGAGCACCCAGTGGTTTTCATCGGGGAAGTAGAGATAGCGCGCGTCGAGCCCGCGCAGCTTGGCGGCGTTGTAGGCAGCCATTCCCTGGGAAGCCACAATGCGGTAATCGAGTTCATTGTGAATTACACAGATCGGCGTATTCCATTTGTCAACAAATTTATGCGGAGACTCCGCATAGTTTTTGAGAACAACGGGATTGCCCTTTTCCCAGTAGTGCCCGCCGAGATTCCAGACAATGCTCCAGAGCTCATCGGTCTCGATATCGAGCTGCTCAAGGTTGAAGATGCCGTCGTGCGCGAGAAAGGCCTTAAAGATATGATCTTCGTTGTGACCGGCAAGCCAGTACACGCTGAAACCTCCGAAGGAGGGACCGCAGGCACCGATGTGCTCAGTATCTATCGTCTTAACTTCCTGGGGGATCAGCTTTACAGTCTGGACGTAATCCTGCATGCAGAGGCCGGCAAAATCGCCCGCCACCTCATCGCTCCAGGCCGTGCCGAACCCCGGGCAGCCGCGGCGGTTCGGCGCCATAATTATGTAGCCGCCTGAGCTCAGAACCTGCAGGTTCCATCTCATGCTCCAGGCCTGTCCGACCATGACGCCAGGGCCGCCCTCGCAGTAGAGCAGTGCCGGGTACTTTTTAGAAGCATCATAGTTATATGGATAAATTACCCAGACAAGCATGTCTTTGCCGTCTGTCGATTTAATCCAGTGTTCCTCAACCTTGCCCATGCGCAGCTTCGAGAAGGCACCGTCGTTTATGCCGCTCAGCTTTGTGCCCTCTGCCTCTTTATCTGCGAGACTGTAAAGGTAGATCTCCGATGGCCGCGACCGTGACTGCTGTACCGCGTAGATGCTGTTTCCTCTCTGGGTAAAGGCCGTTATATTGTGCAGGCCCCTTTTAGTGAGCTGGCGCACAGGCTTCGCTGCGCCGCTAAAAGCGAAAATCTCGCAGCTGCCTCTGTATTCGACAATGCCGAGGAGCTCGCTGTCATCAGCAGTCCACTGTATGCCGGATACATTGTAATCAAAGCCCGCGCTGTAATCTGTATGTGATCCAGTTTTAAAATCGTACACAATGAGTCTGAGCTTGTCGCCCTCATAGCCCTCATGCTCCATGCTCTCCCAGGCCACTTTTGTGCCATCATGGCTGAAGACCGGGTTCTGATCGTAGCCCATCATGCCTTCGCTTACATTGGCAACAGATCCGCTTTTTATATCATAGATATAAATATCGCTGTTAGTACTTAAAGCGTAATCTTTGCCGCTCTTTCTCTCGCAGGTATAGGCAATCTTTGAACTGTCTGAAGAGAAGGCGAACTGCTCTATCCCGCTAAAGGGCCGCATGGGGCACTCAAAAGGACTGTCGGCACCGATAAGGTCGACTGCCTTCGAAATATCTGCCTTTCCGCTTTCAGACAGATTTACAAGGAAAATATGAGGATAGTCATCTACCCATGTATCCCAGTGCCGGTACATAAGATCTTCGTTTACGCGGGCGCTTGTCATGTCGAGCCCGGCATAGAGCTTATCGGTTTTGGAAGGACGCTTTCGGGGCACAGTAGACACATAGACAAGCTTTGAGCCATCGGGCGAAATTTTAAAACCCTCAAAACCCCGCTCATTTTCTGCCACAACTGTTTCTTTTCTGGATTTGACATCCATGCGCACAATCGCGCTGCCGCGGCAGAACAGCAGTGTGGCATTGTCTTTCCACGCAATATTGAACTCACTGTCCGGGGTTTCGGTAAGCCGCATTGGAGTGCCGCCCTTCTGCCCCTCAGAGGACATAAGGTAGATCTCGGCATTCTTTTTATTCTGCGAAATATCGCAGTAGCTTACCGAATAGGCGATCTGCTTCCCGTCGGGCGAGACTGCGCAGTCGCCAAGGTAGCCCAGACTCCACATTCCCTCGGGCGTAAGGCGCCCGTCTTCTGTTTTAATCATCTGCTCTCCAATAGCGCCGCCGGACGGAGCCGCACGCGGGCCGCTCTGACAGCCCATGGCAAAAACTGAAACCACAGCAAAAAGCGCTGCCGCTATTCGTCTCATCATTGCCCCCTAAAGCCCGGAATCAACTACATGAAAGTCTAGTTCTCCGATTTTGCGATTGCAAATTGGAGAGGGGGCACATTCGTTTTGGAGATGACATTAGACTGGCGCCATGGGGGTCAAGGATATTTTATCCGGATCCGGGTACGGCTATTTATCAAAATTCTCCAGCGATGAGAGCAGCGCGGCACTTCATTTTTTTTCATATTAAAAAAATGAGCCAAGATCCATCAGCTCAGCCCCATAGCGCTGCGCGAGCAGAGCCGCTGCGAGGTCGAAAACCCGGGGCGACCTTGCGGCGAGGGCCGAGTCGCCTGTCGCGACAATGAGGGCTGGAGCGGCGCCCGCGCAGGATGCCGCCATTTCGGACAGCCGTGCCGCGATAGCCCCATCGGCGGATTTCGCAACAGAGGCGCTTCCCTCAAGGCCTGCCGCCGCGAGGGCAGCGCGCAGGAGAGCGGCGTGCCCGCCTGAGCGGGACACAGGTGCGTCGAGAAAGGCATCGAGCCGGCTAACGCCCAGAGCCGCGGCCTCTGTGGCAAGCTCGGCAAAGGCGCGCTCCAGCAGCTCTTCTTTATAGACACGGCCATAGCTCGCGCCTGCGTCCCGCACAAGGCCATCGGTCGCAGCAAAGCAGGGCTTGCCGATTAAATAATGCATAATTATAAAGGCCGCATTGTAGGCGTCGAGCAGAAGGATGGCGCCCTCTAGCTCCGCCGGCGCGGCGAGAAGGGAGCGGCGCTGCGCCGAATCGGCAGTCGAAGCGATGCCCCGGAACAGAATAAGCCTCTCCTCGGCGTCGAGCCTGCGCCGGTCGCCGACTAACTTGAGCGTCGCGGGGCCCGCATAGCCCCGGTCCAGGAGCGTCCGGTAATCGCGTGCCGCCTCGCGGAACTCAGGGCCCATCCTAAACGCCATTCGAAGCCGCCTCCCCGCTGTATGCAAGTATATCATGCGCGCAGTTTTCTGCGGATCGCGCCGCCGCGCCTGGGCTGCTGTCCAGGGCAGCACATGCCGGGCCTTTTGCTCTCCGCATACGATGAGCTCTCCGCATTTAAATTATATGCGGCCGATACCCCTCTGTGTCTTCGTTTTTCTCTGCAGAATCGCAGGCTTTTGAGGATGGCCTCCTTAACATAACCCTCTATCTCACAGGGAGGATAAAGGAACTCACAGGTATTGCTTTGAAGTCACTGCACTATGGCAGCGCTCAATAGTCCCGTCAGTCCGCAGATAGTCTATACTGTCCCCATGGACTATTCAGATTTTGAGCCCAAGGCGGGCTCGCGGATTCTTGTGGACACGGCGCCCCTCATCTATCTCTTTAAGGCTGAGTACGCGGCTGCCTGCGCAGGCTCTGCCGGCACCGCGGATGGCTCAGCTTCTCCGGATGGCAGGCGCGGCTCTGAGGCAGAGGCTGTCTTTGGCTGGCTCAGGAAAGGCGGAGCCGAGCTCTGCGCGTCCGTCCTTGTATGGACCGAGCTTCTCGCGGGCGAAGATGCGCGGAGGGACAGGGCTCTCACGGGCCTGATACGAAGGCGCCTTGCGGACTCGAAGTTTATACGGCTGATTCCAGTCGAGGTCGAAATCGCGGAGCTGGCCGCGGGGCTCCGGCCTCAGTTTGAACTTCCCGATTCGATACATATCGGGACGGCTCTTTCGGTGGACGCGGACGCTGTTCTGACCAATGATGAGGCTTGGCGCGGCGCGGCCGGGCTCAACAAAAGCACCCGCGATGGGCGGCCCCATGTTATCATATTCGACGAAATCAGAGCGGCGCGGGGTTTCTAGGCCTCAGGCCGCGGCGCAGCGGGTGCCCGCGGGGGTGCGGTACAGACGCGCCCGAAAGGTTCCGGGGGGGCACAGCCGCTGGCGGCACCGCACAGCGCATAGCGCTGAGGGTCCGGTACCTTCAATTTAAATCTTGAAAAAGGAGAGTTATATGAACGAGCAGGACATGAAGGCCTATGCCGATCTCATTGTGGATGGCTGCATGGGTCTAAAAGATGGGGACAGGCTCAGGGTGGCGGGCGATCCGAGCGCGAGGCCGCTGATGCTGCACATCGCCGAGGCTGCCTACAGGCGCGGGGTGAGGACGGTACGGCTCGAGTACCGGGACAACAGGCTGAGCCGTATTTTCGCTGACAATGTGAAAGAGGACTATGTTGAGGAGGTCTCCGAGGTTGTAAAGCGGGAGGCCGATGCCTATGTCGACGAGGGCTGGTTTTTCTGCGCCCTTGTGGGCCGCGAGGATCCTTTCGCGCTCGAGGGGGCCAACATGGACCACATCCAGCGTTCGTCGCGTGCGAGGGCGAAGGCTATAAAGCGGCTCCAGGATGCGATGAGTTCGAATCATCTTATCTGGTGTGTGGCGCCTGTGCCGACGGCGGGCTGGGGAAAGCAGGTCTTTGAGGACGCGGGGAGACCTGTCCCCGCCGATCCTGAGGGTGCGCTCTGGGCCGAGCTTAAAAAGATTCTGCTGCTCGACTCGCCTGAGCCTTCGAGGACGGTGCGCGCTCACGAGAAGGAGATTGAGGAGAGGGCGGCGAGGCTCACCGGGCACAAATTCTCCGGGCTGCACTTTGTGGGGCCGGGGACAGATCTCAGGGTCGGGCTCCAGGGCGGGGCAGTCTGGGTGGGAGGCGGTTCGCGGACTCCTGAGGGGCGCTTCTTCCTCCCGAACCACCCGAGCGAGGAGGCCTTTACCTGCCCGGATGCGAATCATGTCGAGGGCCGCGTGAGCTGTACCCGCCCTGTCGAGGTGCTCGGCATGAAGGTTGAGGGTGCCTGGTTTGAGTTCAGAGGCGGCGAGGTTATAGACTTTGGCGCCGCAAAGAACAGAGAGGCGCTTGAGCGTTACTTTGCTATTGAGCCGAACGCGAAGCGGCCCGGCGAGATCGCCCTGGTGGACTCAGAGGGGCCGATCTTCAAGAGCGGGCTTGTGTTCAACGACGGGCTTATCGACGAAAACGCAGCCTGCCACATCGCCCTGGGTTCGGCCTACGAGGAGACGCTCGCAGGCGCCGACGGCATGGACGACGCGGCCAAAAAAGCGGCGGGCTTCAATGTCTCGCTGGTGCACACGGATTTTATGATTGGCTCGCCCCAGGTTGAGGTAAAGGGTCTCAGGGCCGATGGCTCCGAGGTTCTGATTCTGAGCGGGGGCAGGTTCAGGGTTTAGTCTGAGCGCGGGGCGCGTGCCCGTGCCGGCGCCTCCAACGCTCTCCGGCACCCCGCCGCCCCGCGCCGGGGCCGCGCGCCGCGCCGGGGCCGCGCGCCGCGCCGACGCTGACCGCCGCCTATATCTTGGCAAGCTGGGTCATGGCAGCGCGCATATCCTTGGGGAGGGGCGCCTCTATTTTAATGCGCTCGCCCGTGCGCGGGTGCGGAAACTCGACACTCGCGGCATGGAGGGCGGTGCGGGCCAGAAGCGGGCGCTCGGCCCAGGTATCGCCTTTCCACTTCGATTTGACTTTGGAAAGGTAGAAGGGCTGGCCGTCGCCGTAGAGCGGATCACAGAGGATCGAATAGCCGAGGGCGGCGAGATGGACGCGGATCTGATGGGTCCGGCCGGTCTCGGGGCGGGCCTCGACGAGGGCGGCGGAGAACTGGCCGCTCCGGTAGCGCTCGATGACGCTGAAGCCAGTACGGGCTTCCTTGCCCCGGCCGGCGTCGACGACGGTGCGGTGGCGCCTGTCGCCGTCCACATGGAGGGGCAGATCGCAGACGGTCTCGTCCCAGAGCGGATTGCCGCGGACTATGGCGCGGTAGGTCTTTTTGACTTCTCGGCCCTCGAAGGCTTCGCAGAGTTTCTGGTGCGCCTCGGCATTTTTCGCATAGATGAGGACACCGCTTGTGTCCTTGTCGAGGCGGTGGACCACAAAGAGTTTCCCTTCGGTCTCCTCGAGTGCCTTTACGAGGACCGGGGCATCGGGATCGTAGCGGTCCGGCACGGAGAGATATCCGGCTGGTTTATCGACAATGATAAGGTCTTCGTCGCGGTAAAGGACGGGGAATTTCGTGGTCATAGGCCTCAATTCTACAAGTTTAAGGACATTTTTCACAAGGCCTTGCCCCTTTGGCCAAGTTTTTGTATCTTTCACTGTGACCTTGAGGCTGGGGCCGGAAAAGGGCTCCGCTGGTCTCTGTGGTCAACCAAACAACTAAGCAGTTCCTTAGAAAGGGAGAATGGATTATGGCTAAGCAGCTTCTTTTCAGCGAAGACGCGAGGCGGAAGCTTCTCGTCGGCGTCGAGACTATTTCGAAGGCCGTAAAGGTCACTCTGGGCCCGAAGGGCCGCAATGTGCTTCTGGACAAGAAGTATGGCGCTCCGACTGTCACCAAAGACGGTGTGTCGGTCGCCAAGGAAGTTGAGCTCGAAGACCCCTACGAGAACATGGGCGCCCAGCTTCTCAAGGAAGTCGCCACCAAGACCAACGATGTGGCCGGCGATGGCACCACCACGGCGACTGTCCTCGCCTATTCTATTGTCAAGGAAGGACTTAAGTCCGTTGCTGCCGGCATGGATCCGATGGGTCTCAAGCGCGGTATCGACAGGGCTGTAAGCCTCGCTGTCGATGAGATCAAGAAGAACTCCAAGGACATCAAGGAGAAGGAAGAGATCGCCAACGTCGCGGCTGTTTCCGCCAACAACGATGTCGAGATCGGCAAGCAGATTGCCGACGCGATGGAGAAGGTCGGCAAAGACGGTGTCATCACTGTCGAGGAAGCCAAGACCATGGAGACCTCTATCGACTTCGTCGAAGGCATGCAGTTTGACCGCGGCTTTGTGTCTGCCTATTTCGCCACCAACCGCGATACCCAGACCGCCGTACTCGAGAACCCCTACATTCTGATCCACGACAAGAAGATCTCCAACATGAAGGATCTTCTCCCTCTGCTCGAGAAGGTCGCTCAGTCCGGCAAGCCGCTCCTCATTATCGCTGAGGATATCGACGGCGAGGCTCTCGCCACCCTCATTGTCAACCATCTCCGCGGCACGATCTCCGTGTGCGCGGTCAAGGCTCCTGGCTTCGGCGACCGCCGCAAAGCCATGCTCGAAGATATCGCCATCCTCACGGGCGGCGAGGTTATCTCCGAGGATCTCGGCCTCAAGCTCGAGAACACCACTGTCGAGCAGCTCGGCACTGCGAAGACCGTCAAGGTCGACAAAGACAACACCACGATTATCAATGGTGCCGGCAAGCAGAAAGACATCCAGGACCGCATCGGCCAGATCAAGGCTCAGATTGAGAACACCACTTCCGACTACGACCGCGAGAAGCTCCAGGAGCGCCTTGCCAAGCTCGCCGGCGGTGTCGCTGTTATCAATGTCGGTGCCGCGACCGAAGTCGAGATGAAAGAGAAGAAGCACAGAGTCGAGGATGCCCTGAGCGCCACCCGCGCCGCTATCGACGAAGGCATTGTTCCCGGTGGCGGTCTTGCCCTTATCCAGGCCGCTATTGCCCTCGACAAGGCCGATATCTCCGATCTCGACGATGACGCCAAGGTCGGCTACAAGATCACAAAGCGCGCCCTCGAGGAGCCGATCCGCCAGATCGCCGAGAATGCCGGTGTCGACGGTTCGATCATCGCCGACAAGGCCAAGAACGAGAAGAAGGGCATCGGCTTCGATGCCGCCAAGATGGAGTGGACCGATATGGTAAAGGCCGGAATTATCGACCCCGCCAAGGTCACCCGCTCTGCCCTGCAGAACGCCGCCTCTGTCGCGGCTCTTCTCCTCACGACCGAGTGCGCGATCACCGATCTGCCCGAGAAGAATCCGCCTGCTGCTCCGGCCGGTGCCGGCGGCATGGGCGGTATGGGCGGCATGGACTACTAAGGCCGACGGGGCGCGCCGCTCTGGCAGCGCGTCTCTTCCCATCAGCTTTATAAAGCAAAGCCCGCAGGTGGAAGCCTGCGGGCTTTTTTATGCTGTTTTCCGTGGCGGGGCGGCCGGAAAGCCTGCCCTTAAAGGTGGATGGATTTCAGGCCTTTGCGCCATCGGGCGGAATGCTGATTGTAAAGCGGCTGCCCCTGCCGCGCTCAGAGGCCACGGCGATGCTGCCGCCCAGCGTCTTCACCGTATCGGCCACAAGATCGAGGCCGACTCCGCGGCCCGAGATTTCGTCGACCTTTTCCTTGGTGCTGAAGCCAGGCATAAAGAGATATGAGATGAGCCTTGTGTGGCTGGGCAGCGGAGCATCCTTCGCAAGAAGGCCCTTGTCCCACGCTTTTTCGGCGACACGCTCAAAGTTTATGCCCTGCCCGTCATCCTCAACCTCGATAACATAGGCGCCTTTCGGCCCCTCGTTTCTGCGGATTCGGAGGCTTATAGTCCCTGTCTTGTCCTTGCCCTGGAAGAGTCGCTCAAATTCATCTTCGATGCCATGGTCCGCCGAATTTCTGATCAGGTGTATCATTATCTGCCTGAGCTCCCGCATGTGGGGCAGACTCTTCACCTTTACATCGGTTTCGAATTTGATCGATTTGCCCAGAGTTTTCTGGAGCTGTGCTGTCATCACCGAGAGGCTCTGCACCAGATCGGCCACCTCATCCCGGCTTCCGCCTGCAGAATCGACAGTCTCGAGCCTGCTGAGTGTCTCCTTAAGCCTCATTACAAGGGCTTCAAATGAATCGAGTTCAGTGCTCATATTTCCGAGAAGCACATTGATCTTGACGAGATCCTGAGGGGTGGGCTGGCTGCCGGTATCCCGCAGATCGGCAAAGATGCTCTCGGCTTCGTGTGCGACTGTCGCTATGGCCTCGATGCCGAAACTGCCGGCCGCGCCCTTAATGCTGTGCAGACAGCGGAAGCAGAAATTGACCGCTTCGCGGTCTCCGAGCTTTCCAAGGCTGCCGCGGATTTTGGAGATCATATCCCGGGTCTCGAGGAAGAAATCCTTGAGCGGGCCGGGGCCGATGCTGAGAATGGCCTGAATCGAATCGGAGTCCCGCTTGCGTGCGCGCTGCTCCTCGGCAAGTGTCTTTTCGGCCTTCTTTACATCTGTCCTGTCTTCGATGGTGGCGAGAAGATCGCTGACTGTCTCGCCCTCATAGATGCGGTCGAAGCGGATCGAGATATTTTTCTCGGTCTCCGTCTCTTTCCCGGCCGCATCCTTCCCCTCTGTTTTTAGCACAAGATCGCTCACGGGGTTCATATCAGCGAGAAAATCGATATCGGCAGTCCTGTTTTCGAAGAGCTGCTTCAGATAGCGGGCGAGCTCGTCCGCTTCTTTGGCTCCGGCTTCGGGATAGAGGAGTCTGGTAAAGTCCCCGCCCGCGATATTCCCGCGGCCCAGAATGCGCTCTGTCGCGCTCGAATATTCGGGTTCAACTCTGAATGCCCTGTCTATTGTCAGAAAACCGACGGGTATTTCATCGAGAATTTTGCGCTGGCTCGCATAGCTCCGTTTAAGGCCGGCCTCGGCTTCGTCGAGCCGTTCGGCCATATCGTTAAAGCTGGACTCAATTGGTTCAAATTCGGAAATCCCGGCTTTTTCGAGACGCGCCGATGTATCGCCCGAGGCGACCTTGTCCATGGCGTCCACAAGTCCATTCATCGAGCCCGTGACACTGCGTGTGACCCAGTAGGCCATAAAGAAGCTCAGTATGGTGGCCAGCACCGAGAAAACACCGAAGAGGCCCACGCTGTGCCAGGCGGCGAGCGAAGCCGACTGCCGTGCCGTAATCAGAGCCAGACGCGCAGGGGCGCTTACATCCTCTTCTATTGTTTTAAGCAGCTCCGATTCGGCGGAGGAGAGATCCCTGACAAGGGGCTCTATATCTGCCGCTGCCGCCCCGGACAGCGCATAGGTTGTATCCACATCGGTCATGCCATAGGCGGTCCCGGCTGTAGAGATCAGCTTATTCTGTACATCGATATACTTCTGATAATCGGATTTGAGCCTGTCTTCTGCGCCCGCTTCGCCCTTCCAGTACCTGGCGAGGTCCGTTCTGGAGCTGTTGTAGCCCGTGCGCTCCGAGAGAAGGCTGTTTTTCAGATCTTCGCTGGGGTTCGATGAATACAGGGTGCAGTAGGACTGCTGCCGCAGGACACTGCTCTCCATATCGGCGATTGCCATTATAGTCGGGCCCGATTCATCGAGGACCTTGGACACATCGCGTGCGGCGCCGACAATTATTATTATCGAAACCGCGCCCGCGAAAATAAAGGCGAAGACTATCGCGCCGATTCCAAGTCTGAGGCGAGAGGAAAGACTCCTGAGCTTGAACTTGAGCATTCTACCCCGCTTATTCGGCTCCCTTAAGGGAGACATTTACCGAGAAAGGACCGAGTTCAGAATCAAAAGGAATAGTTATTACGGGTACGCCGGAGGGCCACTTGATGCGGCTGCCCGATCCGATAAGCACTCCCGGGAGGGATATATTGATGCGGAATTCGAGAAGATCCTTTTTCGCATTTCCCGCCACAATATTGACAAGTTCGCCGACAATGTCGATAACCTCATTGCTCAGGGTATGGTAGGGAATGCCTGCCATCTTCGATGCAATGCCTATCGCCGTTTCCCTGCTGAAGCTGAGCACCACCGCTCCGACTGTCTCGCCGGCAAGGCCGATAATGCCTGTCACTTCTTCAAGATTCTGCGGATCGGAATTGAGATAGGGCGTTCCGCTTTTGCATTCAACGCCGAGATAATTCTTGAAGAGATTCATAGAAGCCGCAAGAAAGGGATTGATGTATTTAGCCTTCATGTATTATCTCCCAAGCATATATTTGCCGAGCTTCTCTTTAAGCATATCGGCTTTTATCGGTTTTACAATGTAATTGGTCACGCCGGCCTCGATAGCCTCAAGCACATTGTACTTGGCCGCCTCGCTCGTGACCATTATAATGGGTGTGTTTTTATAGCTGGTCATCGAGCGGATGCTCTTTACAAAGTCGAGGCCGGAGAGCTCCGGCATATTCCAGTCGACCAGAAAGAGATCGATTGGAGTTGTAGTCGCGATCTGCAGCGCCGATTTGCCATCCGCCGCTTCGAGCAGATCCTCATCGTGGAGACCAAACTCCATAAGGATGTTCTTATGGATGTTGCGCATCACCATCGCATCATCAATAATGAGTACCTTCATTCGATACCTCAAAATCTTAGGGCGGGGAAATTTACGATAGGCGCCCCGCTTAATATTGCGGTTCAGGGCGAACCGCGACCCAAGGGCCATAGGGCAGGCCGGGATGCTTCCCGCCCGCCAGAGACACATACTGTACACGCCTGCGTAATTTTAGTCTATTGGAGTAAATAATACTTTTGCGCATCGATCCATATTTGATGAAAGGATGTCAAATCTTGAGCGGGTATGCAAAATTCCGCAAAATCTACCTCGAAATAAGCTCTGCCTGCAACCTCCGCTGCTCTTTTTGCCCGCCCACCCAAAGGCGGGAACAATTCATGTCAATACAAGATTTTACTATGATTCTAGAGAGGCTGAAAGGCCACGGATCCTGGCTCTATTTCCATCTGAAAGGCGAACCCCTTCTCCATCCTGAACTCGCGGCTCTGCTCTCAGGCGCCGCGGCGCAGGGATTCGAGGTCACGCTGACAAGCAATGGCAGCCTCCTTGCCGGGCGCGCGGCGGAGCTCTTCGCTGCTCCCAATCTGCACCGCCTGAATATCTCGCTGCAGAGCCAGTTCTGGACCTGTCCCGAAAGCACCGCTCCATCCGGGCCAGCCTGCCTTGGCGAGGGCGCCGCCGCCGGGGACCACTGGCAGGCACTTGGAGCATTTCTCGACCGCCACCATGAAGCTGTCCGCTCCGGCGCAGCCAGTTTTGATATAAGCCTAAGGCTCTGGAATTTTGAAAATGGCGTCTTGTCCGAGCAGATGCGTCCCGCCTGGAATTTTCTCCTTGACCGCTATCCAGCACTCTCTGGTATGGCCAGAGACTCAGCTGGCCATACCACAATTCCGCTCAGCCTTCCCCCCCGCGGGCAGGCGCGCCAGACAGAGGACAATGGCATACTGCTCGATGAGCATGTCTACCTCAACCGGGACGAGCTCTTCTCCTGGCCCGACCCAGCCCTGCCCGAAATAAACAGCAGCGGTTTCTGCTATGCGCTCAGAAATCAGATAGGCATCCTTGCCGACGGCACCGTTGTTCCCTGCTGCCTCGATGGAGAAGGAAGGCTTGCCCTCGGCAGCCTGCTCAGGGAATCTCTCGACGATATTCTCTCGTCGCCACGCGCTCGGGCCATCTACAATGGCTTTTCGCGCCGCGAACTTGTCGAACCGCTATGCAGAACCTGCGGCTATCTGCATAAAAGAATGAGCTGAAAAATCCGCAATAGGGGGCTGGCCGGAAACATGTTCACCTATCTGTTTTTCCATCCAGACCATATTGTACCATCTATTAAATTTATAGCCGCAATTATGAAATGTACCTACCGGTTCAAAACCCATCTGACGGTGAAATATCTGGCTGTCGTGCGTAAGGTATTCATCGTCTTTCTCTGGCGAAGCAATGCAGGCGTTTAAATTGAGTATTCCCTGGGCCTTAAGGCAGGCCTCGAGTGCCCCATAGAGTGCCCTGCCTATACCCTTTCTCCGCATATCCATCTTTATATAGATAGAGGTCTCTGCACACCAGTCATAGGCTCTGCGGCTGCTAAAGACTCCTGCATAGGCATAGCCTGCAGTTCCGTCTGCACACTCGGCGACAAGGTAGGGGTAGCGCAGGAGCACATGGCGCATGCGCTCTGCGAACTCCGATACCGATGGTATTTCATATTCATAGGTAATGGCCGTATTTTCAACATAGGGGGCGTAGATGGCAAGCAGAGTCTTGGCCTCCGCCGGATCCGCCGGCCTTATGCGCAGATTCAATGGACTGTTCATTTATTATATTCCTTCTTTCTTATAATAGCAGCTATAATTATTGCAGCTGTTACTATAATATAGGCAGCCGCTGCCGCGCCTGCAGGAACTCCATTTTTTTCCTGTCCAGGTCTGTCCGGATTGAAAAGAGGCATTGGATCCCAGGGCAGACTGTAGCGCTGGCAGAGCCCCTTGAGATTGAGCAGATGGATAGTTGGAATATTGCGGAGGCTCATCTCATGGATAACCCCGCGGTTTTGGACCGGAACGCCTGCCACAGGCACCTCGATCAGGCCGGGTCTGAAATTGAGCACATCGTTGCCAGATCCCATATTCGCTATATTTCCGCCGACATTGACATAGCAGGCAAGGCGGCAGTCCAGAGCCGCCGCGCATTTATCGTAGAGCCTGAGCCTTTCCCGGACAGAGGCTCTTGTGTCAGCGGCGTCTATAAAATAGAAGCCGCTCCCGGCTATAAGCTTTAATGCCAGATCGCGCGCTTCGGGAAAGAGCCCCGGCATACGGTCGCCGTCGCCGCCCATCGATACACCTGCCACCACAAAACCGGATACCGGCGAATCGGCGAGCCAGCGCATCAGATCGATGTTGGTAAAGCCCTGAATGTCGCAGCCCCATGTTGAGGCCCCGATAGAGGGAATTATTATGGCTCTGGCGCCCATGGCCTTCGCCGCGGCGAGGGATGCGATTGTCAGAGAAGGGAATGAACCCGATGCACCGACGGCCACCGCGTCGCCTTTCTGGACTCCAGCCTCGCGGTAGAGCCGCGCCATAAGCGCAGCCATTCGGGGATCGGTTCCCGTGCGTTTGGCATAGAGATTGCCGAGGCTCGTGGTATAGTCCCCATACTCCTCGCCTATCATTCCGGTAGCATTGGGATCTGCTTCGGGATCAGGCTTCCAGCCCTCTGCTCTGCGGCAGGAGGCGACCGCAGCCTCTGCCCCGCGCATGAGCCGCGCCGCTTCAAGCTCAGTGGCAGTCCAGCCCGAATGCCCTGCGACAGCCACAAAGACTGCATACACTGCGGTGACAAGGGCGATAAGCAGGAGTTCTGCCACCGAGAGCAGCGGCCCTTCCTTCAGGTCTGGAAGAGAGCAAATCTGTCTTCCCGGCACAGCAGGCTTCGCGGCGCTGCTTTTCCCTGCCTCATGGCGCGCCTGCATGGCCGGGCACTGCTTTCTCTTCATCATATCAGACTCAGGAGAAGCGAAACTGCATAGACAGCACCTCCTGTCGCGAGAGCGAGGACAGCGGTGGCAAGAGGTTTCTGCCTCTCAAAACAGTTTGCGAGCAGCCCTGGGATAACCCAGCCAATTGTGCGCACATCAGGCGCGGAGACCGCAGCGAGGGGCAGGATGCGTTCAATTATAAGGGCCACGAGAACACCGAGAAGTATCATCATTGAAAAACGGCGCCTGCCGAAAAGGATAAGGCGCCTAGAGAGCAGCCGGTAGAGCCCCCAGGCAGCAGCAGCGGCGATAAATGTGGCCGCTATTCTGAGAGGACTGCGGAAAAAAAGCGCAATATAGGCCGGCACGACTATGCCGCCCGGGGATATGCCCACAAGCTCGGACACAAGGAGCGAGAGCAGTATTCCTATTACAAGTATGTCGATATTCATTTCGCGCCTTCCTTTTCCCAGTAGTCCACAAGGGGCTTTCCAGGGCCCGCGATATTGCCCATGCCAAATATGAAGATCTCGGAAGCTTTTTCAGAGGAGGCAGCCGCGGAACTTGCCTGGCCAGCTGGCACGGCCGCAGAGGCTTCTGTTCGCGCAGAGGCTTTGGCGGCCGCAGAGTCCGCAGGGCCGGCCGCCGATGGCCCTCCTGCCGCGCCCAATCCGCCCGTACGGCTTTCTCTCAGGACAGCCTCCCCGAGGCGGGCCGCGGCCCCTGTTATGGAGGCCGCATCTCCGCTGCCGCAGAACTCGGCCCTGAGCCCCCGCTTTTTCAGCCGGGCCGCCACTGCCCTTCCCTGGGCTCCATCGCCGATTACGAGCACTGCGTCGCAGGCCGCGCCAAGGCCGGGCAGGGTCTCTATCCACTGGAGGCTCCGCTCTCCTCTGTCCCTGCGCACATTGAAGAGCCAGATGCGGGGTCCCTCGGGCCCGAGCTCCGCCTCGGCGGCGGCAAAGACGGCGAGCGTCGAACTCGGATCGTTCGCGGCAAAGCCGGAAGCAGCGAGCACGCGCTGTCCCGAGGCAAGGACAAAGCGCGAGGCGCGGAAACGGCCGACATCGGGGCGCACAGTCCGCATACCAGCCAGCGCGCTCTCCTCCGGCACACCAAGCGCCGCGCAGACAGCAAGGGCGAGGCGGAGATTGACCTCAAACTCGGGATAGCCGAGGCTCCCATCGAAGACCGCCTGTGCTTCCGATGCGGACAGCGGAGTCCCGCCCGCCAGCCCGGGCTGAGGCGCCGCGGCCCCGGGTGCGGGCGCAGCGCGCGCCACAGGCAGCAGCTCCGCCCCCGCGGCTCTGGCAGCCTCGCGCATCACAGGGAGGAGCTCCTCCTCAGGCACAAAGACTTTAGTCCCGGGCACGGCCGAGAGCATGAGCATGGCGGCCATATCTTCGCGGCTCTGCACAGCGCCACGCAGATGATCGAGCCGTGCGTTGGTTATAACGAGGATTGTAGGCCTTAGAATGCAGCGACCCTCTGTCCGCTGTGTTTCGGGCATCGTGCTCATCGCCTCGAAGACAATAGCGGCGGCCCTATCTGCTGCAGCGGCGCGGATAAGCCTCCCCTGTTCGAGAATGGAAGAGGAACCGCGGCGCTTTACGGCTTCTTCCCTTCCGTCGGGACCGATAAGCTCGGCGGCAGAACCGGTAGCCTTCGCCCAAACTCTGATGCCGCCCCCGCGGAGCCCGGCCGCGATAAGCCGGGTAACGCTTGACTTGCCTCTTGTTCCAGTTACGGCTACGCGGGACGGAATGCGTGAACGCGCCCTGTCTATCCGCGTCCGCTCCAGCCAGAGCCAGAGTGTATAGGAACCTGCCGCGAGCGCAGCGATTGCGAGACTGTCCACGCCTTCTTCCTCCACAGCCATTATACACAAAAAGGGCGGCTTATCGCCGCCCCCCAGAAGGCCCACCGGGAGCGGACCTTCCGAATATTACAAACAGTTAGTACTATTTGGTGATCGGGCCGTATCCAACAGCCTTGAGCCAATCCTCAGGATAGCCGATTGTAACAGCGGCCTTCGGATAGTTGTTGTAGCCGTCATGATACTTTCCAACAAGGAACTCGCCGAACTTCCACCAGGTCTGGACAACATCGTTTCCATTGTCGACGCTGTACTGGGTGAGAACTTCCTTTGCAGCATCCTCTTCACCATTCTCGCAGAGAGCCGCGGCGGCCTTTTCAATATACGGGGTGACCATAAATTCCTTGTCCTCAATGCCCGTATACTTGGCCTGGATGTCCTTGATCATCGCATTGTAGCGGAGATCGGCCCAGTTGGCCACGAAATCGAAGGCCCAGTACGCGGCGTCCCTGTTGAACTCGCCTACCCAGCCGACATCAAATCCATCGGGGAGCTGGCTGGCAGCACCGTAGAGCGGCATGTAGCAGGTGCTGTGCGCGACGTCCCAGCCAAACCAGACAACGCCGCCTACAGCGTCGGGCAGCCAGGAGCGGGCCTGGGCCACATAGCTGTAATCGCAGCGGTAGATCGAGATTGCGCGCTCCCAGCTTGAGCCGGGCACGCTGTACTTGGTGGAGAAGCGCTCAGGCGAACCGAAAGGACCAGCAGCCAGTCCCTTGGTAAGATCGAAGGGAGTGCCCTCATAATGATCGCGGAAAATGGCCTGCACATCGCGGACGGAAACCTTCTTGTCGGGCTTCACGGAGAAGGGGAAGCGGCGGAGAGAAGGATCGAGGTTGAGCGACGGAGCGAGCAGGCTCAGAACGCGCCACTCGCGGCGGGCACTGTAATAGTTGCCATTGTCCGGGCAGTAGGAATCGCGGAAGGAGAAGGGCTTGCCAGAGGCAGGGTCATACCAGCCATGCTCCTGGGCGAGGCTTACCACATTGTCCGAAGCCATAAAATTGTCTTTGTCATCGAGATTGATGGTATCGATGCGGGCGCAGTTCGCGCTGACGCCGACATTGCCATCGGGGATGCGCTCGGCGGCCCAGACTGCAGTCTTGGAGGTCGGCGTGGCACCGTAGATCTCGAACATCCAGACTTCATGCGGATCGGCAACAGTGAGGCACTCGCCGCCATCGCAGTAGCCGTATTTGGTGGCGATGTCGCCCATGAGCTTTACAGCTTCGCGGGCAGTGGTGCAGCGTTCAAGCGCCAGCTTCGAAAGCTCGATAATATTGAACCAGCCTTCCGGATCGTAGAGTTCCTGGCGCTCGCCGTTCCAGATTGTGGTCTCGCCGATAGAGAGCTGATGCTCGTTCTGAGTTCCATAGAGAGCGCAGATATAGCTGTAAGTATGAGCAACCTGCGGAATCTGCCCTTTGAAAACCGGCTCTTCACGCGCTGAATCCTCAGGTGCGCGGAGAGAGCTGTCGTAATAGATATCCTTCATCTCGCCCTCGGCGTGATCGGCCGCGGGAACAAGAACCACATGATAGGTCTCAGGGCCGCCATCAGCAGTCTGCGAGGTCATCGCAGAGCCGTCTACCGAAGCGCCAGGAGTTACCATAATCGATGTGCAGGCAAATACACTGCCATAGCCGATCGCCGCCATCGCGGCAAAGACGGCCAGTACGGACCACAATCTCTTTTTTGCGGTTGCCTTCATTTCACTTTACCCCCTAAACCACTTTATCTGTCCTCAGCATCTGGAAGTCCGGTACGGCCGAGACCGTCCGCTCCCAGACGCTGCAAGACTCAATGTTTTATTCAAGCGCTACGTTCGAGGCGCCGGCCGCGGCAGGATCCTTAAGATAGGGTCCGATTCCATTGGCCACAAACTCGTCAAAACCGGGCGAAGTAAAGGAGATAGGCTTGTCCGGGAACTGATCATTCCACTGACGCGATATCTCCTCAACAATTGTTACATGTCTGCCTGCCCGCTTTTCCATGGAAGAGCCCTTCTCATCGTAGTCGGTAAAGAGCAGACCCTTTTTGGCCGCGACAAGCAGGAACTCATCCTTGCCATCCATCTCGAGCGCCTCGGTTTTGGGGCCGGTCGGCTGGTCGAGGAAGGGATCGGGCGATTCAAGCAGGAAGGGATAGGCATCGGAGAAATCGCCTATCTCGCGGTGCGAGAGCCCGTGGAAATTGGAGGGCGAAGGCTCGACATGAACCTCAAATTCGCTCGCGGTGAGATTCATCGCGGCGAGCTGCGCCATGACGGCGGACTTGTCCGGGACTACCATGCAGTTTGTCACAGGATAGAGAAGCTCTGCGCCGTGCATATCCACAACCCAGTCTACCTTCTCTTTCTTTATCAGCTGCATCGCAGCGTAGCCCACCTGCTCCGCAAGACCGCCATTGGGGCGGCCGGGCCATGTCCGGTCCACATTGCGCGCGTCCACATTCGATAGCATCTGCTTCGATGGATAGTGGATGTACACCTCAGGATCGGGCCACTGATCGAGCGGGTTTACAAGGCGGTCGCCAATGCGGAATGTCTGCTTTCCCCATGGAGTCTTAATTGAGAAATAGGGCACATAGTCGGCCATGGGCTGAGTAGCAGTTGAACCGCTCCGGTTGTAATGCGGAATAATAATGAGCCGTCCCGTATCAACCGTTGCATTCTCTATCATGGTAAAGGCCGCAACGACGCCCGAAGGTTCATTGGGGTGGGTCCCGCCAAGAAGCAGGGCGGTGGCGCCGGGCTTTCCGGAATCGAGGAAGAAGATATCGCTGTCCCCCCAAGTTCCTTTAAGCTTCGGGAAATAATCGCTCAGCTTGCCCATACCGGTTACGCCGGGGCCCTTAACCACAGGCTCCTTGAAATTGCGGAGCTTCATCATCTCGCTCCCGCCAAAGCCTACGCAGAGGCCGAGCAGGACCACCATTACAATCTTGCCAATATTGAGTTTCATCTGCTTCGCCTCCTATTTCATCCTCAGGACGCGGAGCAGAAAAGGCAGAATTACGACGATCTCAAGCGCCGCCTTCTGCCAGTCCTTCGTCTTGATAAAATTCCACGCGATAAAGACTATCGTGTAGACGCAGATCAGGTAATACACCAGTGTAATTACGACTGACACAGTTAACCTCTCTTCCCGAGCCAGATCAGCGTACCAGGAAGCCGAGCTGCTTGCTGAATACGACCATCAGAGTGCTTATCACAGTGATGACAATCCAGGGAACAATGCAGCTCTGCACCATCTTCCAGTAATTCCCCTTGTAATCGGTGGCCTGAACCGAAAGCCGGCCGATAAGCGCGGTGGGCGGCAGGGCATCGCCGAGCATCCAGAGAAAGCTCATGCCAGAGAGAGCCACAACAGGATTGTAGCCGATCGCGTTGAGCGTCCAGATAAGGGGAATGCCGAATACCGCGGCTCCTCCAAAGGTGAGCACCGCCTCGGAAGCGGGCAGCACGATAAAGAGGAGAAGGAATATCCAGATAGTCGGCAGGGTAATCATGCCGAGAGAAAGAAGTCCATGGGTTCCGTTCGAAGACATAACCTCAAGCAGAATACCAACTATGACGACTGTTCCGATAAGCGGCATGAGCTGGTCCATTGTATCCCGCGAGAGCTTTATCATGTCGAGCTTCTTGGGGCTGAGAGCCCAGGCCAGAAGTCCGGCAAGCGTGAAGCCAAGGGGCATGCCGAGTGTAGGCAGGGCAAAGGGCCAAATGCGCGGGCAGACAATAAAGGCCAGAACAACGAGGAAAGGAAGCCCCACTCTCCAGCCGTTCATCTTGGCAGGCGGCTCGGGGATGCGGGCGAGAATTGTGTTGAGGTCTTCAGTCTCACCCTTGAGACCATAGTAGAAGGTAACAAAGAGGCCAAAGACAAGGACAGGGATGCCGAGCGGGAGCTCAAAGCCCACGTAGGGGATTGCTGTTCCGGCGGTTGTGATCATTGCCCATACGTTGACAGGCGGGGCAACAGCCGAAAGGCCCGCGAGAAGGAAGATCATCGCGGCCACTTTGTCGTCCTTGATGCCAAGGCCCTTAAGAACAAGGGCCACCGTTCCGCCCACAACGAGGACCGACACGGAGCCGGCTCCGGTGAGAGCGCCGGGGATGAGCATCAGGAACATCATAATTATAAGAAGAATGACTCTCTGCCCGTGGAAGCGGACAAGCACTTTCCGGACAAGATAGTCAATCCCGCCGCTCTCCTTCACGATATTCATGAAGACTGTGGCGGTGATGAATATAAGGCACATATCGAGGTAGGAGATGGATCCTTCGCCAACCATCCTCGCTATGTCCCCGGGATTGCCGCTGAAGCAGACGCCTACGAGCGCACCGGCGAGGATGCAGAGCTCGTTGGACAGCTTTAGAAGCAGTTTCGCTATAAGGAACGCGGCGACCATCGCCGCAAGCGCTATTGCAGCATGAACAAACACGCTCTTTCTCCCTTCGCTAATTCGCGAACATTGTTTTGAGAATATCCGAGAGCTCAGAGGAATTTTTGATAACAGAGAGCTTTCCGCCGCTCTTCTTTACAATCTCCTCGAAGCGGCCGTCGTAATCGCCCTCTTTAGTAACAATTATATAGTCAGCATAGGGGCAGACCGCATCGATCATGAGCTCATTGTCGCTGCCCGGCCGGCCGCGGCGTGACTTGCCCTCGACATGGACGGCGACAATCATGATATGGTTTTTCTTGCAGTAGTCGACGATTTTTTTAATGCGCGCGACCTCTGTGTCAGCAGAGAGCCCCGAGGCACCCATGCCCTTAAGGCTGGCGCCCACAGCAAAAATCACCGTCTTGTATGGAGTGCCCTTTGCCGCGCCGGATTTGCTTGTAAGATGATAGCCCGGCCCTACCTTGAAATCGCCAAGGCCTACCCCGGCAGCTACCTGCTCGCCGGTGGGCACATCACAATAATCATATTTAAGACCATTGCGGTCACAGAGAGCGTTGACAATAACAGCTCCGCTGCTCTGGCCGGCCGAAGTACTGAGCACCGGGAACCCCGCCTTGGGCGGAGTAGTGACCTGTGCACTGACCGCGCCAACGCAGACAAGCGCGGCCACAAGCAGGGCGGCAAAGACTTTAAGCAATCTTCTCATAAGCCAATCCTTTCCTTTCGCTGTGGTGGAGCGCTTTCCCGCATGTAAATTTAATTAATTTGAAAAAAAACCAGCACCTCACCGCATGCCGGTCCCTTTTTGGGCCGGTAAAATATAATCTGAATAGCAGAAACTCCAATATATGAATTAACAGATATCGGAGCTCATGCTCTTCATTTGCGATGCTAGCATTCAGTTATTGAGATGTCAAGAAAATGCGAGCGGTGTTGCCTGTGCTCTCAGCGCATCATGCAGGGCATATGGGAAGAGAGACCAGAGGAATTTACGGATGGCCATATTTCATGTTCAATAGATAGATATTTCCAGATATTTGCATCCTCCTGGCCAAGGCGCCAGAAGGCGATATTCCAGACATTCTTTCCGCGGTATATGCCGAGCCTGCCCGCGGTGGACAGAGCATCATCGAAATAGACACGGACTTTCACCGTTTCGCTGTATTCAAGATAGGGCACGCCATTCAGCCGCTGCACATCGGAATCATCAATCCCCTTTTCATCGATCAGTGTTGAGAGCGAGGAAAAGCGGTAGGCCCTCGAAAGGCTTTTATCGGCCCAGGCACGGCCATAAAAAGGCGCGCCCATTATCAGCTTCTGTGGAGGAATCTGTGAAACAGCATAATCAGCGACACGCGAACACCATTCCATCGAAGCAACAGGACCTGGCCTGCTCGTGCTCCAGTGCTCATCGTAGGCCATGATGACAATACGGTCAGCGGCAGCGGCAAAGCGCTTATAGCCAAAATGGTCTTCCGACTCGCGGGTAGCTGCGGGAAGCGCGATGCTCAGAGTCTTGCCTCCGAGGCTGGACTTAAGCAATCTGGCAAATTGGAGATAATTGTCTTTATCCGCCGTCGCCACGGCTTCGAAATCCAGCTGGACGCCCTCGTAGTCCTGCGCCGCGAGAACGATGTCAGAGATAAGGGCGTCTCTGACATGGAATTCCGGCGAAAAGCAGAAATGGACCAGGGCATAATTGTCAAGATCGGCGATGACAAGGTGCACGCGCCTGCCGCAGTTTCGGATTTTGGAGCGGGAAGGAACACCCACCAGTTTTCCCTGCGAATTGATGCTGGCACTGAAATAGCCAATATCGCTGATGGGAAGCTCCTGGCTGAAAAAGCGCTCCTCGCCTTCCATCAGATAGCCCCAGACTTCCTGGAATCCAAGCTGATCCGGGGACAGAGCGGCGGATTCATTCTGCGTTTCAGACTGAGGGGAAGCGGGCTGAGTTTTGGTTCCGGCTTCCTGCCTTCCCACAGTGGGAGCGAGACTCAGAGAATCCGCCGTACCGGGAACTGCAAAGCCGGGGCTGTGCATAAGAAAGCACAGAATCAGCAAGATAAAAAGGCTCCGTCTGCGCTGAATGGATGTAAGAAGAAATGCATGGATGAATGTCATAACGGCTGCTCTATCTAAAGGTTCGGCGGCAGAACAGCCGGACTGTACCTTCAAATCAGAATAATAAGAAAAAAAACGGGGAGAGGCCCAAGGGCCCTTCCCCGCGGAACTGTCTCAGTGCGCTATCCGATCAAAGTCCTGCTTTTTTAAGCTGATCCATAAGATCATTCTGATCCTGAGTCGGTGAGGCAAAAGAACCATAGACTTTTCGTGCCTCGGAGGCGAGCACCTTCGCATAGTCCAAATCGGACTTGCCGGCGCTCACTCCTGTACTGCTCTCGCTGTTGCTGGAGGCGTTTTTATTGCGTTTTTTAAGCGCGCAGGCAAAATCGACAATATACCAGAGGTTCTGCGGGTCGCAGGAATAGGCTTTGGCGAATTCAACGCCCATACGGTTTTTGTCGCCGCCCGCGATTCCGGGCACCGCGTCATCGACGAGGCCCTTGAGGTAATAGGAATCGCCATAGGTCGGATCTATGCCGATGCATTTGTCGCAGAGTTTGCGGACCTCAGGCACAGAGGCGAGAGAGTTGAGAACCCCCTGAACCTGGCCCTTGCGGCTGATGCAGACAGCGTACCAGTAGACGGATTTCGCGCGGTCCCGCGCCGTGCCCTTTGCCTTGTCGAGAAGGGGTTTTCCAAACTGAATGGCCTCATCGAGCTGGGCGAGCTTGTCTTTTTTGGCAAGTGCTTTGGAATCTGTGACAATCTGCTGTCTGCAGCGGAGAATACGATAGACGACGGCGGCCTGGGGATCCGAGGCATTGTACTTCTGGTTGAGCAGACTGAGCTCATCGCTCAGCTTTTTCGCGTCATGAAAAGCATCGCTGTCGGCAAAGTCCTGGGCCGAAATGGCAAAGCCGGCCGTTAAGGCAAGGAGAAGAGCCGCTATAATCCGTTTCATAATCACTCCTGTACTGAATAGGATTAAGAACTACGTATTACGATACCCCGCCCCTGTGGATTGTCAACAGAAAAACACAGAACTGTCAGTTTTGCAGGCCGCGCACGCGGCGCCTCAAACCCTCTGCCGGCACTGCAGCGCGGGCGCGGCGGCCGGCCCTAAGCGCGGCGCCTCAAACCCTCTGCCGGCACTGCAGCGCGGGCGCGGCGGCCGGCCCTAAGCGCGGCGCCCAAAACCCTCTGCCGGCACTGCAGCGCGGGCGCGGCGGCCTGCCCCAGGCGCGGCCCGGGCGTAGGCGCAGCGTTCATCAGGGCCCGTGGACCGGCCCCGGATGAACGCTAGAAGTTGAGGTTCATGTTCATCGCGTCGCGCACCTCGCCGAGGGTCGACTGGGCGACGGCGCGCGCCGCCTCGATGCCGGAGAGCAGTACCTTTTTAATATAGGCGGGGTCTTTTTCGAGTTCGGCGCGGCGCGCGCGCACGGGCCTCAGGTATTCGTTCAGCGTGGTCGAGACAAGCTCCTTGAGCTTGCCTGCGCCGCCATCGCCGATGCGGGCCGCGATCGCCGCAGGGTCCTCGCCTGTGCAGAGCGAGACGAGGAGGAGGAGGTTGGCCACCTCGGGGCGGCGCTCGGGCTCATAGGTGATAAGGCGCTCGGCATCCGTCTTGGCCTTCTTCACCAGCTTGACGGTCTCGTCCTCTGTCGAGGAGAGGAAGATCGCGTTGTTGCGGCTCTTGCTCATCTTCTGGCCGCCGTCGAGTCCGAGAATCATCGGTGTCTTGGAGAGCAGGGCGACAGGCTCAGGGAAGATTTTCCTGTTGCCGGCGTAGCGGCTGTTAAAGCGGCGTGCGATCTGGCGGCAGAGCTCAATATGGGGAAGCTGATCCTTGCCGACGGGCACGACATTGGCCTTGCAGAAGAGGATGTCGGCGGCCTGGTGCACGGGGTAGGTGTACATACCGGCATTCATGTTCTTGATGCCTGCGGCCTGGAGTTCCTCCTTTACTGTAGGATTGCGGTCGAGCTCCGCGTTTGAAACAAGAGTGAGGAAGGGCAGCAGCAGCTGGTTGGCCTCAGGCACCTGGCTGTGCACAAAGATGTGAGTGCGCCCATTGTTGGGATCGATGCCCGCGGCAAGGTAGTCGATGACGAGCTGCTTTGTATATTCGGAGATGTTCTCGAAGGAATCATGGTCGGTGAGGACCTGAAGGTCGGCGATAAGGATGAAGGTCTCGACGCCGAGGTTTTGGAGGCGCACACGGTTCTGAAGCGAGCCGAAGTAGTGGCCGATATGAAGGCGGCCCGTAGGTCGGTCTCCGGTGAGGACGCGGTATTTCGCGGGATGGAGGAGGAGGTCTTCCTCTACTCTGCGGCTTCTCTCGATTGAAGCCTCGAGGGTGCCGCCATTTTCGGCTTCTTCTTCTGATTTCGTATCGGACATCTTGTTTCTCCCAATAGTGATTGCATGACTCTACCCTAAAAGCCGGAGTTTTCCAAGCTGATGGGGCAGGAAGATGCGGCATTGCAAAGCACGATATTTTGCATTGCAAGGCATAATATTCCCGTGCAAAAATTCGGGCGGTCTTGCCGAAGCCCTCCCCTTGGGGCTACTTTCGAAGTCTGGAACCATAGAGCAGCAGCATAGAAGCTGGGATGATCCCGAGGAGGCAGATGCACATGCAGACAATCAAAAAGCCGTCGGTGGGCAAAAAGGCGGCCCTCATTTTTCTGGTGCTCACCATAATCTCACTCTTTGTGGTCGATTACATCACTCTCCCGGCCCTCAACTTCCAGTCCTTCAACTTCTGGATACTGCTCGCCATCTATTCAACGCTCTTTATCTTCTTTATCGGGACACTGCTCAGCCTCAAGGGCTGCTTTGGCGGCGCTCTCATTGCCGGAGTGCTGATCATGCTGGTAGGCCTCGCGGGCTGGGTGCCGTCCTGGATTGTATGGCCCGGCTCAGCAGCAAGATATTACGGCCAGCTCAAGGTGAGCGAGAGGCCGGCCAGCAGCTTCGCGAAAGATTTTCCCGATATCAACCTTGTTCCAAGCGCCGAGCGCGGCAAGGTCGAAAGCCTCATTACACCGCGGACAGACAAGGAGCTCTCGCAGACAATAGCCCAGGGCAAGGTCGGCACCTATGGCGCCCGCTTCCAGATGACACCTCAGATTTTTACTTATATGGCGGTGCACCGCAATGATGAAACCGAGATCGTCCGCGTCTCCCCTCTCGACTACACAGGCTTTATGGTTGCGCTCACAGGCGGCGCGCAGGGCACGGCCGGCTATATCGAGGTCAATCAGATCAGTGAGGAAGGAAAGCTTGTAACGGTGCCGGGCGGGCTCAAATACACGCCGAACGCCGTATTCAACCGCAGGCTCGAGCGCCGCGTCAGATTTCAGAACCGCACACGCATTCTCGGCGAAAAGAGCTTCGAGATCGACGACTCGGGAAAGCCCTACTGGGTCTTCCCTGTACTTAAGAACACAATTGGTTTCTTCTCGGGCAGCGAACAGAACGGCGTTATTCTGGCCGACCCGGTGAGCGGCCAGACAAAATATTACAGGCCCGGCGAAGAGCCGCTCTGGGTGGACCGCGCCATGCCGACCGATATGGTTGTAACTCAGGCCAACCACTATCTCCGCTATAAAAACGGCTGGGTCAACACGGCCTTTGGCCAGAAAAAGGATATTTTCCAGCTTTCAGACAGTTATAACTATGTTGTCTCCGACGGTCCCGGCGGTTCCAGCACCTGGCTAATGTCAGGCGTAACTTCGCCGAGCGAAAGCGATCAGACTCTTGTCGGATTTATGATGATAAATCTGAAGACCAAGGAAGCGCGCCGCTACGATATAAGCGGCATAACCGAGATGAGGGCCAAGGAAATCGCACAGAACGACGAAAGGGTAAGAGCGCAGAATCTCGAGGCGACCTGGCCTATCCTCGTAAATGTGGGCGGCGAAAACGCCTACTATCTCTTTCTCAAGAACAATGTACAGCGTCAGCGCTTTGTATATATCGATGTGGCAACAGGACAGAAGGTTGCGATGAGCGACAATCTCGAGACGGCCAAGGCGCAGTTCGAACAGCTGCTCGGTCTCAAGCTCTCGGATGCAGCCAAGCCTGCGCTTATGCAGGGTGTTGTGCTCCGTGTCCGGGACTCGCCCTCCGATGACAAGCTGCTCTTTCTGCTGCAGGGCCAGCCCGACGTGCTCTACTCGGCGGATATAAATCTCTCGAATGGAGTCAAATTCATGGCGCCGGGCGACCGGGTTGAGCTCTCCTACCGTGAGCTGCCAGCCACCACGACGCGGCGTTTTGTCGTGGAACTCCGCAACCTGAGCCTCGGCGAGCAGCCCTGAAGCCCATGTTATCCGCTATTCAGGGCGGCCGCATTGCCGCGGCCGCCCATAAAACAGTATTATTCCAGTAGCATGACCGATTACTACAAGACCCTCGAGCTCGACAGTACTGCGACGCCCGAGGAGATCAAGGCGAATTACCGTCGTCTCGCCATGAAATGGCACCCCGACCGCAATCAGGGCTCAGCGGAGGCGGAAGAGAAGTTCAAGGACATCTCCGAGGCCTATTCAGTGCTCTCCGACGAGGCAAAACGCCGCGATTACGATCAGTTTGTCGCGAATGGCGGCCAGAATGAATCAGCCTACAGGGCGGCCAACCCCGGCTTCAGCCAGGAACAGGCCTCCTATATGTTTATGTGGGAGATGAACGCGGTCGCGCAGGAGCTCGCCATGCAGGGCTATGGCCGCGAGGCCATAGCCGCCGAACTCGAGCGGCGCGGATGCCCGGCCGAGGCGGCAGAGCAGATCGCCGCTGCCTACGAAGAGAGGGCAGCCGAAGTTATCCGGCCGCGCCATCATATTTCACGCGCCATCGTCACCGGGCTCTGCGGGCTCGGCATATTTACCGTCTTCGGAGGCCTTGGCTTCGGCATCTTCGGGCTCATCGGCCTCCTCATGACGGTCAGCGCAGGCTACGAGCTGGTACAGGCCCTGAACTCCCGCTCGCACCGCAACTGAGAAGCGGAGCTTCTGCCCGCCTCAGGGCATGACCGTAAATTCCTGTACAACCTGAATAGTACTCTCGACATCGGAGACACCGGGCACCGTGCGCGCCGCGGTGAGGGCTTCATCGATAACGCTCTCTGTATTGGCGACGCCGTGCAGGGTGACATGTCCGCCGCGCGCCTCAGCTTCGAGGAAGTGGACAGGTATCTTGCGTGTATAGACGACCTCGGTGACCACTTTCTGGCCAAGAAGCAGCTCGCCCGCCCTCACTTTGCCGGCGGCTTCCTTATCTTCTGTCGAAATCGTCTTGCGGTAGAGGTTGAGAATGCTGGCCGCGTCTTCGAGGGTAAAGCGCCCCATATCGATTACAAGCCCATAGATATGGGGATCGCGCCAGTCGACAGAGAAGAAATACTTGTTAAAACCCATGCGGTCATGGTCGCTCTGCTCGATAAGCTGCAGGGCGTGGCGCTCATCGCAGCCGAAAAGACGGCGGACACGATTGGTGCGGTCGGCAAGCGGAGCGACAACCCGTACCGACGCGAGGTTGGGCATCGATTTGAGGATAATGTTGGCTCCGCGGCCGAGGATAATGCAGTTGCCCTTGGAAGCCTCATTGTACAGAATGAACTTGAGGTAGTGCAGATAATCATCCCTCTCCTGGGAGAGAGATGCCCAGAGGCCGGGCTTCCGCTCGTCGTACTTCTGGTGTTTTTCGGGATCGAGGCCCAGCTGTTGCAGCTCCGCCTCAAGATGCTGTCGGTCGATAACCCTGTAGCCAGTCGAGCGGGAGAGCTCTTCGGCAAGGTCCTCGCCGAGGGCACCTAATTCACGCGCGATTGTCAAGACAGCCATGTTTTCCCCCTTTCCATGCGCTTTAAATGTACGCCCCTTTCAGCCTTTCAGTCAAATAGAAATATACAATATGAAGGAATATGCAGGTGCGGGACCTCACTTCTACAGGGCTTCCATCGGCCCGGGCTGGCCTGTTCAGAAGCATAATTAGCGAGGAGCCCGCCGTTCCGGGAGGCCGGGCCGATTTACCAGCGCCGCGCATTGGCGCTATAGTTCCGCCATGCAGCATATCGGTGAGCTGGCGGCCTTCGGAACTTCTATCTGCTGGACTGCCTCCGCGATTTTCTTCGAACGCTCCGCAAAGCGCGTTGGGGCTCTCGCAGTCAATTTTTACAAGGTTGCAGGAGCTCTTATTCTCCTCATTGCGACAGCCTGGATTACGCGCGGACTGCCCTTCCCGACCGACGCGCCGGGCAGCGCCTGGATCTACCTTTCAATATCGGGGCTTATCGGCTTTGTGCTCTCGGATTATTTTCTTTTTAATTCATATATTATGATCGGATCAAGGCGGGCCACCCTTCTGCAGCCGCTCTCGCCTGTTTTCTCCGCGGGCCTCGCTTTTCTGCTGCTCGGCGAACGCATGGCTGCCACAAGCTGGCTCGGCATAGGCCTTGTCGTGGGCGGCATTTTTACCGCCCTGCTCTCCCGGCATAGAGAAGACGCGGCGGCAGCCGGACAGAGAAGCGGCAGCGGGGAAAAGCAGCGGAATGCCATCGTAGCCAAGGGCCTTGTCTTTGCCCTTCTCGCTGCGCTTTTCAATTCGGTCGGCCTTGTCTTTACCAAGAAAGGCCTTGGCAGCTACAACGTGATCTCCGGCACAGAGATACGGGTTATCGCTGCTCTCCTGGGTTTTGGAATTCAGGCTCTCTTTTTCGGCGAAAGAGAGCAGGTATTTATTAAGGCGCCACGCGATCCAGTTGCGGTGCGGAACACCCTCATCGGCACAGTATTCGGGCCCTTCGCCGGCGTCGTGCTTTCGCTGGTGGGGCTTCAGTACAGCTCCGCAGGCACGACGAGCGCCCTCTCTTCACTTTCGCCGATTCTCATAATTCTGCCCTCTGTCATCTTTCTTAAGCAGAGAGTCAGGGCGGGCGAGGTTCTGGGCGCGGCTGTTGCTGTGGCCGGCGTTGTCTGTCTCTTTCTCCTGTAGGACCGCAAGGCAAAAAAGAGGCCCGGCAGTCGGCCAGGCCTCCCCTCTCAACACGTTTTATATTTCAGATCCGCTCCTAGAAGGCGATTTCGGTAAAGGCATCGCCTGTACTCCCCTGGGTAATGGGCACAGATTTTGTGCTGCCATTATAGGCTGTTTTCGCCGTGTAATTGCCGGGCGGGAGCAGGTAGAAGATCGCAGCGCCATCCACACTGTTTGTCAGGCTTGTTGCGACATAGGAGCCCGCCGAATCATAGAGATAGACGGGCTGGCCAGATACTGCAGTTCCGCTTGCCGAGACCGCGATCTTAAGCGCGCCGGAGCTGTACACGGAGCCGGAGTCAGGTATTGTGCCATTCTTTACCAGATTTGCCGCCGCATCGACATCGACGAGACCATAGCCTGTTTCCTCATCAAAGCCCGTGGTGCCCATATCCTGGGCTGTCTCTTCGAGGATAGCCTTTATCTGGTCAGCCTTCAGGTTCGGATTAAAGGTGAGAAGGTAGGCGACTGTACCGGTTACAAAGGGGCAGGACATCGAGGTGCCGGACATATCCTCGTAAGCATCGGACCCCCCGTTGCTGGTCGAAAGAATATTGTAGCCCGGGCCCATGACTGAGCAGTGCTTGCCCATACAGGAGAAGGGCACTCTCTGGCCCGCGGAAGTCGCGGCGCCGACGGCGATGACTCCTGCATAGGAGGCAGGATAGTTGGGTGAGTACTGCCCTTCGTTGCCCATCGAAGCGCAGATAACCATGCCATTATTCAGCGCATAGGCAATCATCTCGGACTCGAAGGAGCCGGCAAAGGGGCCGCCAAGAGACATATTGACTGGTATAGTCTGAGTAATGCTATTGGCTGTTTTCCACGCCACAAGGTCCTTGAAACCGCCATAGACTGCCCAGTTGCAGCCTGAACTACTAGAGCCATTGGCGAAGCATTTATAGGAAATAAGCTTGGCGTTTTTCCAGCAGACACCAGCCACACCCTTGCCATTGTTGCCGACCGCGACCATAGTGCCGGCCGTGTGCGAGCCATGGGCCTGATCGTCCCAATTATCGCCCGCATCGACAAAGTTTGAACTATCGCCAACGTAGACGAATGAGCCGGGAGCTCCATCGAAGGCGCTCTTGGCCCTCTCAATAATGGAATTGCCGCTGCTATCGGTGAAATCCTCATGGGTTTTGTTGATGCCCGTATCGATATCGACAACATAGACTGTATTGGTTCCAAAGCCGAAATGCGTATAAGCATCGATTGCATTCGTTGTCTCGAAATGGGCAAAGGCACCCCAGGTGAGAGGATCATCTAAGACAGCCGCGATCGCAGCCGCGTCTTTGGCCTGGGGCAGGGCGGCGCTTACAGAGCTGGCGGCGACCGCATTCGGCGAATTCTCGGGCAGGTAGGATTTAAGCTCATGTTCGGCGTAATAGACTCCGGAAGTTTTCTGGAGATCAGAGACAAGCTGGACTGTGCCGCCCGCCTTTTTCAGATGCCAGTAGGCCGCGCCATTGAGAGTAAAGCTGCCAGCCACTTCCGCCCCGAGGGAGCTGAAGACAGCCGGATCGAAAGTCTGAACTGTCTTCGCTATTACATAGTCCTTGTTGACCTCGAGGTCGCTTACCGCCTTGAGCTCGCTTTCGCTCGAGACCGAAAGAGAATAGTAGCCCGGAATCCCGGTGCCGCTCTTCTTGGCAGTGGCATTTGAGGAATCCTCCGCCGACCCAAGCGAACAGGATGCCAGAGCAGCGGAGAGCAGAACCACGGAAGATATAAAGCCAATGAGTTTCTTCATCTCTGTCTCTCCTTATTGTGCAGTAAAGATAAACCAGCCATTGAGCGTATCCTGGCCGTTGGCATAGGTATCCGCCGAAGATTTGCTGACAGCCGAGGTTCCATTTGCAGTATCGGCCAGGTCTTTTTCAAAATACTGAGAGGTCATGGTGGCTGAGCTTCCAATGGTGCCCTGCCTGATCATCTCGCCAAAGATATCCCAATAGTATGTCACTCCAGAACTGAAAACCGGTGCCTTCGAATCAAGTGCATTCGTCTTGGCATTGTTGAGCAGGGCATGCTTGAGCGTTATGCGGCCGTTTGCGGAATCGAAGTCAATGCAGGCAGCAGACGTAAGGCCGAGGGCCGTAATGCTCTCAAAATTATTATTTGCCGAATTGTAATAATAAAGGGTCTGAGTGCCCAGGTCATAGCAGAACTGACCATAATAGACAAAGCCTGTCGAATTTTTAATGCAGAACGCAAAGTGGTAGCTTCCCGAAAGGCTCGAATTCCAGAGAGAGGGATCGCTGATGCTGTAGACAAAGCTGCCGCTGCTCGTGTCGAAACTGGTCTCTCTGTTGACGGGGCTTACGAGCGAAGAGGTAAAGACCGGCAGGAATGCTGCAGCCGGCGTCGGAGCCGATTCCTTTGTATGCACATCGTCGGTAAAGGCAATAACCTTGTACATATAGCTGACACCCAGGCTCAGCGAGGAATCCATATCATAGAGGTAATGAGTACCATTATCGCCAGTCGATACAGTTCCATAATTGGCAGCAGCAGCAAGACTCCAGCTGCTGCCTCCATTCGAGGAGCGGTAAAGCTTGACGCCGATTATCGGGACATTCGTGGTGCCATTCAGCAGCTTGAAGCCTACAAGCACTTCATAGCTTCCCGAGCCGGAGTACTTCAGCCCCTTGGGACTGGCAGAGAAAACTGCATTGGAGGTGCCATAGATCCCGAACTCAGCCTTAAGATCGCTAAAGGAAGCGCCGCCTATATCCGCCCCGCCGGTATAGGGGGTAGGATTGACAATCGAGATGGTCCGCTCCACACGGTTATTGGTCCTGTCGTAGGCGACCACATCCAGACTGTGGCTGCCAAAGGTCACCGAAGACAGGGTGGGTAAAAACAGCAGCGTCGTTGTAAAATAGCCGGTAGTCGAATCGTAGCTTTCGCTTCTCGCTGAATAGCTCAAATGCTGATAGGAAGTACTGGCATGATCTAGTCCGATCCCGGCAAAGCCTGACCATGAGGTATTCACAACAGAAGCCTTCGAAAGCGTAATAACCTTGAACGCCGTTAAAGACGGGAGGGCTATGCTGCTGCCCTCGCTGATCTCGGTGTAGACAGCGCCGGCGCTCGTGGGATCGGCGTCCTTTGTATAGGAAATGCTCTTGATAGACGGAGATTCAACTGCGAAATTCGACTGCCCGAGTGCCTCGCAGAAATAGGTGCCGCTCACGGGGCTTGTGCCAACCGCGATGTTCTCATGGCAGTCCTGGGCGCGGCCGCTCGACGTCACGGCAAAGCTGTAGGTGTCGTTGGAATTCACGAGTATCGTGCAGGGATTGCTGCCCGCAGTAAACTGCGAGGTAGTTCCCGCGCTGTTTTTGGCTGTAATGCTGAAGCCGCTGCCGAGATAGGTGCCGTCTATCGAATCCAGGGCGGTTATCGTCACAGGCGTCATGGCAGCAGAGGAAATAAACGGCGCCGTCTCCGATGGACAGCCCGAAAATGCCAGACATGCCACGCAGGCGGCCAAAAGAGTGGCCGATCTCAACAACGTAGTCCTCATACCTGTCTCCTCCTATCCAGATCATTGGCCAGCACGGACAAATTTTTCATATGTCACCTTCAGTCTAGGAGAAGCGGGAAGCCAAAGTCAAAAAAAGAGGACAAAATTTTCCGGAAACTGGGCCCTGCTGGCATAGGCTGCAAAAATAGCTCTATTTTATTTACCGATTGAGTAAAAAAAACGTCTGAAAGTATAAAGCGGCCTTAAGTCTTCTTGTCTTCCCAGACGCAATAGGATACTTTTTACCCTATGAGCATCAGACTGCAGTCCAATGGAGCAGCTGGCGAAGTTACCGGCTCCAAACATGTTATCGCTGTCGATGGAGCCCGCTGTCTTGTAGACTGCGGAGCATTTCAGGGCAAGCGCGCCGAAACCGAGGAAAAGAACAGGGCTCTGGTGCCCGACCCTGAGAGCCTTGCCTCGGTCATCCTGACCCACGCGCATTTTGATCACTGTGGCATGCTGCCCCTCCTCGCCCGGCGCGGCTACAGGGGCAACATCTATTCCACACCTGCGACACGCGATCTCGCCGGCGTCGTCATGATGGACTCCGCGGCCATACAGGCGCGCGACGCCGAATATCTCGGCAAGCAGGCGGCCAAGAAGGGCGAAAAATTCGACTGGAAGCCCATCTACGACGAAGACGATGTTGTCAAATCGATGGGCCAGTTTGTGACGGTATCCTACCACAGGCCCCTCCCGATCGGGGACGGAATGCGCATCGAACTCTTCGACGCGGGCCACATTCTCGGCTCCGCGATGTGCAGGATGGAGGTGCGCGACCGCTCGGGCCAGAGCGCCGTTGTCGGCTTTACGGGCGATCTCGGCCGTAAAAACAAGCCGATTATCCGCGATCCGGAATACCTTCCACCTGTCGACTATCTCGTCTGCGAGGCCACCTATGGCGACCGTCTCCATGAATCCACCGAAGACGCCCTGAGCAAGCTCGCCGATATTGTAAACAGGACTGCAAACCGCGGCGGCAAGCTCGTCATTCCCTCATTCGCCATCGAGCGCACGCAGGAACTTGTCTACTATTTCCACATTCTGCGCGACAAAAACCTCATCCCCGAGATTCCAATCTGGGTGGATTCGCCGATGGCAATTAACGCGACGAGCATCTTCCAGATTCATCCCGAATGCTATGACGATGAGGTGCATGAGGCCTTTATTGTCCACCACGACAATCCCTTCGGCTTCAATGCGCTGCATTTCTCATCGAGTGTGCAGGAATCCAAGAAACTCAACGACCTCGAGGGCCCTGCCATTATCATCTCAGCAGATGGGATGTGCGAAGCGGGCCGCATTCAGCACCATCTTATCCATACTATCAGCGATCCGAAGAACACAATTCTTACCGTCGGCTTTATGGCCCAGAACACACTTGGGCGGCGCATTGTAGACGGCCAGAAGGAAGTGCGCATTCAGGGCGATATGTTCAGAGTAAAGGCTGAGGTTGAGTCCATCAACGCCTTCAGCGCCCATGCCGACTATGAGGAAACTTGGGACTGGATGTCGCACCTCGATCTGGCCCGCCTTAAAAAGGTCTTCCTTGTGCACGGCGAGCCTCCTGCCCTGAATCATCTGGCCGAATACCTGAAACAGAAGGGAATACGCGAAATACAGATTGTGAAATATGGCGAGACCTACGATCTCGCGATGGGGAGTGAACAGAGATGAGTGCACCGACAGGCGTTGCGCCCGCAGATGTCTCGGCAACAGAGACCTGGTACAGAATGCCCTTCGAGGTCAGAGATTATGAGGTAGATCTCCAGGGCATCGTCAACAACGCCAACTATTTCCATTATTTTGAGCACGCGCGCAATGTTTTTGGACGGGAGCGCGGCTTCGATCTCTCGGAACTGCACGAAAAACAGGGCATAGATCCGGTGGTATCGCGCATAGAGGTAGCCTACCGTGTGCCGCTCAGACCGCGCGAACGCTTCAGTGTCCGGGTAAAAGCATACCGCGAGGGACGCATCAGGCTCATCTTCGAGGAGCGCCTTATAAAGGACGATGGCACCGACTCAGCCTCGGCACGCGTCGTGGTTGCTCTTCTTAAAGGTGGAAGGCCCATACCGGTAGAGGATTCAGTGGCGGAGGCGCTTGAAGCGCCCGAGCCAGCGCACAAGGGCTAGCATGTATTTTATTTCGAAGGCCGCCAATTTTCTGCTGCTGCCGCCGGGCATCTTTCTCCTGCTTTTCGCGGCGGCCTTTATTCTGATTCTGCTCCGGAAAAGAAAGCCCGCGGCGATTGCCGCGGGCTCGGCCCTTCTCCTCTTCTATCTGTTCTCCGCGCGTTTTTTCTCCGATGCCCTTATCCGTCCGCTCGAGGACAGCTCTCCGCCATTTGAAGCAGGCGGGCAGGCGGCGGAGTCAGGTCTGATGGCCGGCGCGCCTGTAGTAGTCCTCTCGGGCGGCTGCATCGACAATTCGCCCGAGGAGGGCATGGGCGCAAGCCTCAACACCGAATCGGAAAAGCGTCTTGTCTATGGTCTTGGCCTGGCCGCGCGGCTTGAAAGACCGCTGATTTTCTCGGGCGGCTCAGACGGAAGCGGAGAATCAGAGGCCGACGCGGCGCGGCGCTTTATCGCCGAAAATCCCTCCCTCGCTGTCGGCCGCTCGGGGAGGCGCATTGCAGTCAGCTATGATGACAGAAGCCGCACAACCCGCGAAAACGCCCGCAATGTGGCAGCATTGGCCGGCCCGGCAAAAAAGATAATACTTGTGACTTCTGCCTACCACATGAGACGGGCGGCCCTCTCATTTCACAAACTGGGAATAGAAACAGTCAATGCGCCCGCGGACTACAAGTCTATCCGCAGAAAGGTCCGGGCCGCCGATTTCCTGCCTACCATGGCTGCCTTTATGAACAGCTACAGGGCGGTCAGGGAGTATATCGGATATCTGGCCTACTCTATGGCGGGTTAGGGCCGGAACAGGACAGGGACAGCAGACAAAAGGGGCGCGCCCAAAAGGCGCGCCCTGTCAATGCCAGCCGGAGGTATTTCCGCCCCGGGCTTCAGCAGAGATCATCGAGTTTCTGCACACGGCGCTGATGCCGGCCGCCTTCAAACTGGGCCTTCATATAAGTGTCTATCATATCCATAACCGGCACTGTGTATTTGACTCTGCCGCCAAAGCTCAGGAAATTCGCGTTGTTGTGGCGCTTGCAGAGATCGGCAGTAAAGAGATCAAAGACCTCGGCGCAGCGGATGCCCTTGTGCTTGTTGGCGGCGATGCCAATGCCAATGCCTGTGCCGCAGCAGACAACCGCGAAATCGTAGCCGCCCTTGTTGTACTCCGCCACGGCCTTATCCGCGATGTCGGGATAATCGACCGAGGTCTCGTCATCGACGCCGATATTTACAACCTCATGGCCCCGCGCTCTGAGTCCGGCGGCAATCTCATTTTTAAGGGCCACAGCCCCATGATCGTTTGCAATAAGTATTCTCATCTTTTCTCCCCTCTTGTTCTTTCACAAGTATACAGGGAGAGGAAGCCTTTCACAAGCTCGGACTCAGGCCGCCGCCTGCGGGAAACCTGGGGTGCAAACTGCAGGGCTGAAGCGCCGCCGCACCGCGCGCCCGTATCTGCAGAGGCATCAATACGATCCGCTGCCGTCAAGGAGGTTTCCATGCGTGATGCAATCAGGGGCCGCTCCCTGTTTTCCCGTCTGTGCACGGCCGCCGCAGCTCTGGCTGCTGCCGCCCTTCCAGCCATGCTGTCCGCTGCCTGTCCCGCCCCGAATCAGGGCCTCAGCTTCGATCCGCTGCCCGACACCGACCTGAGGCCTCCTGCCCTCATCGAGGCAGGCCCCGCAGGCGCACGGCGCTTTGTGCTCCGCTTTGACGAAGCGGTAACAGCGGTAAGGGGCAGTTTCGCGGTCGAACCCGCGGAGATAGGCCCAATTGACCTGAATGCCGGCTTTGTGGAAGGCGCGGATGGCAGCGGCAGCCGGCGGAAAAACAGCCCGGACAGCGATCTCAATCTGGATTTTGCAGCCGACATGAGGCCCGGAGCCGACTATAAAATAGCCGGCGAGGTCAGCGACGCGAAGGGCAATACAAGCCGCCTTATCCTGACCTTTACAGGCTGGAACGCGAGGCCGGCCAGCCTCCGCGTCAGCGAAGTGCAGACAGGACGCAATTCCTCACAGACAAAACCGCACAGAGACTTTCTCGAACTGCTCTGTGCAAAAGCTGGCAATCTGGGAGGCGTTGAGGTGGCATGGGCAAGTACGCAGAAACTCTGCCGCTGCCGTTTTCCCGCCGCCGAGATAAAGGCCGGCGACCTCGTTGTGCTGCACCTCGCCCCCGAGGGTCTTGCAGGCGAGATAGACGAGAGCGGAGCAGACACCACAGTCTCAGGCGGCACGGATTCAAGTCCGGGAGGCAGGGATTTCTGGACAAAGGAAGGCGGGCTCCCCGACTCAAGCGGGGCTGTCGCAGTATACGAAAGGCCGGGAGGGGCGCCAGTCTCCGGTTTTTTCTATGGCGAACTGACAAAGGAGGGGGCGCTCGGCACATCGAAGCTGGGCACTCTCGTCAGCGAACTCGGCGCGGCTGGACAGTGGCCCCTCGCAGGCGGAGAACCATGCTGGGAGGATGCCTACCGCTGGAAGGCCTCGGGCTCGCGCTCCATCTGCCTTGATCCAGCCACTGGCCAATGGTATGTAACAGCCTCGAGCGGGCAGAGCCCCGGAGAAGCCAACCCGCCCGCGCCATAGCGGCAGCATGCCTTCACAATGACAGCAGGCAGGCGCACAATAATGCTGCGCCCGGGGAGTGGAAGTCTGCGCCACGGGATGGCAGCGCGCAGGCTGCGGGGCGGCCTCCTGCGGCACACTATCGGCTCAAGCCGCAGCCCGGCAGGGCTGCGGCTCCAGGGCGCGTCCACGTGACCGCAGCCCTCAGATATCCTTGAGCATATCCTCTATGACATGCCGCGGGGCGAGGCCCACCTGCTTGTTTACAACCTGGCCATCCTTGAATACAAGGAGGGTCGGAATTGACACAATGCCAAAACGGTTTGCAAGGTCTGGCTCTTCATCGATATTCACCTTGCCCACCTTGATCCTGCCTGCATAGGCATCGGCGAGCTCGGCTACAGTGGGCGCGAGCATTTTGCATGGTCCACACCAGACGGCCCAGAAATCGACAAGGACAGGAAGCTTCGAGGAGACAACCTCCGCATCAAAATTGGCGGAGTCAAGGGTAATTTCACTGCTCATACCCGCAAGTATAGAGAAAACCGCCTCTTTCAGTCAAAGGCCGCTGCCCGCATCCAAAGCCATGGCAATAAATAGAAGGCCCCAGGGCTGTCACATCTTGAATGACTTTGCCTTCTCCTTTATGCTCCTTCTATGCTTCAACTATTTCTGCAGATACTGCTCACCTCTCTTGTGGTGATTGACCCGCTGGGCGCGGTGCCTCTCTTTATTTCGCTGACGGGCGACTTTACTCCGCAGCAGAAACAGAAGACTATAAAGACCGCAATTATCACCTCTTTTATAGTGCTGACGCTCTTTATTCTGGGCGGCAGAATCATTCTGAACTACCTGGGCATTAAGCCCGGCTCCTTCTATGTCGCAGGCGGCATTCTCTTTTTCATGATCGCCCTCGACATGCTCTTCGGTCAGACCAAACGCACGAAGACATCCAAGGAAGAGGAGCAGGATGTTGAGCAGAGCGAACAGGAGATAGAGGAGGCCCATAAGTCGGTGGCTGTCTTCCCGCTCGCCATCCCCTACATCTCGGGCCCGGGCATGATTACAACTATCATGCTTTACAGCGCGGATTCACAGAATTTTCTGCTGACTACCGGGATGCTCTTCGGGGCGGTTATCCTTGCCCTTGTGGCCATGTGGGCTGTACTCTCGGCTTCAACCATTATTCTTAAATGGCTGGGCAAGACGGGCGTCTCAGTAATAGAACGGATCATGGGCCTTCTGCTTTCAGGGCTCGCCGTTCAGTTTGTCTTTGATGGACTCACCAAGCTGGGCGTCTTCGCGGCCCATTAAGGCGCGGGAAAACAGAATGCGCACAAGGCCGGAAGAGAAAAAACAGAAACGCTGGACAGAAACCTTCGAGCATCTTCCTGACGAAAAACGCGAGAGGATTCTGAACTGTGCAAAGTGCGCCTTCGCGCGCTCCGGCCTTAATGGCGCAAATATCAACAATATCGCCGCCGAGGCGGGCATCAGCATTGGCTCCCTCTACAAGTACTTCAGAACAAAAGAGGATCTCTTCCTTGCGCTTATCGAAGAATCCCACGAGCTGATCGGTTCCACAATCGATACAGTCCTTGAACGCTGCCCCGGATTTTTCGAAAGGGTTGAATGCCTGCTCGAACAGGCTGTGGCCACATCGCGCTCCGACCCCGATTCTGTGCGTCTCTATATCGCCTGCACCACCGAGGAGCTTTCGTCCCTTGCCGAGAGGCTCTCGAACCGCATCGAATCGGTCTCGGCCGACAAGTACCGCGCGATGGTTGCGGAGGCCAAAAAGAATGGTGAAATCCGTGCCGATCTCGATAATGGCTGGACTGCCTTCTTCCTCGATGATCTTTTCTTAATGACCCAGTATTCGGTGGGCTCGGCCTATTACGCCGAGAGGCTGAGGCTTTTTGTCTATGGCAGCGCTGATCCAGGGAAAGGGGCGGAGGCTGTCGCCGCAAAAACACAGAAGGCCCAGGCAGAGCTTGTGGCCCACATTCTCGCCTATATCCGGCAGGCCCTCGCTCCCGCCGCGCACTAAAAAAACTAAAAAAGCCGCCCTCTGCGAAGTATGCTTCACGCGAGGACGGCTCTTTATGCAGTACTGTTTTAATCAGCCGTTCAGCGTCTTGCCTCTGAGGGCTCGCGCAGGGAGAGCGCGAGGCCTATAGACAGCACGAGGAGTCCTGCAAAGATAAGAAGAGGCAGAGTATAGGCGCTTTTCGCGCTCTTGAGAGCCTGCATAAAATAGACAAGCACGACAGAGATCTGTCCCGCAAGAGAAATAAGGCCATTCGACGTGCCCTCAGGGGTCGGCAGAGCTATGTCGGAAGCGTACTGAGTACCAATCGGGTTTATAGACACAAGGAAGAAGCCGAGCACGAAGCTCGACAGGGCTACAAGCCAGAAGCTGGTACCGAGGGTCAGGCCTACAAGGCCCGGAATTCCGCCGGCGAGTCCTATAACAAGGAAGGGAATGCGCTTTCCTTTTTTATCGGAAATGGCCGGAATCGCGACAGAGCCGATAACACCGGCGACAAGCATAATCGCGACAATAACACCTGCCTGCTCGGAATTAAAGCCGCGGGGCGCGACTATCCCCTCAATCCATGTCGTAATACCATTGAATATTCCAAGTCCAATAAACGCAATTATAAGATAATTTCTGAATTCCCTCAGAGAGAGAGCATGCTTGAGTCCGTCTATCATGAGGGCACGCTCCGCGGAGGCTGACTCATCGGGCGGGAGCTCTGGCTTGTCGCGCGCCACAAGGATAAAGAGCAGGGCCGCCACCGAGGCAGCGATGCCATAATAGAGCTGCACCTGGGCGAGGCTCATTGTCTTGACGAGAACAGGAGTCAGCACCTGTCCGATGGCTGTGCCGACAAGGTTCGCGAGGGTGACAAGTCCAACCGCGGTGGCACGCTCCTTGGCGGGGAACCAGGCTCCGGACATCTTAGTCCATGAATTGAGGAAGAAGGGCTGGGCGGCCGCCATGCCTATTGTCGTGGCCATTACAATGCCAAAACTGTTTCCCGCCCAGCCTCGGCCTAATCCGCAGAGAGCGGCGATAATCGAGCCGAGGGCGACCATTTTGTAAAAGCCGAATTTGTCGATAAGCCAGGAGATCGGCAGCGAGAGCGGAATAAAGGCGATCATGAAGCTCATCGACAGGAAACCGATCTGCAGCTCGGAGACCCCGTAATATTCCGCCGCAAGCGAAGTCACGGGTGCGTAGGCGATCCAGAGCAGCTGAATTGTCAGATTGACCAGCATATAGACGCCGAGGACGGCCCAGCGCTTTCCATATACTCTATACTGATTGGACATGTTTCTCCCCTTTCTCTGTCCCTACATCGTCGGCTCTTCGCGCAAAAACCGCAAGCCCCGGCGCAGTCCTCAGGCCAGTATTAAATGAGCTCCCCGGAAACCGCGGTCCCTCAGAACAGCGGCCTCCGGGGAACAGAAACGGCATTCAATCAGAGTCGCCTCTTCAGACAGCCTCAACCCTGTTGAGACGGCCAAAGAGATCCCTGTTCCGGTAATAGAGCTGCTTGAGCACTTCGTAGTGTTCATCGTAGACAGACCTAACCGTGGGGTCGGGCTCATCGACGCGGACTACCGGTACAAGGGAGGCGGCCTCATCGAAAGATGAAACCGCGCCAAGGCCCCTGGCACAGAGCATGGCCGCACCGAGTGCGCCTGCGTTCTGCGGACTTTCGGTAGTCTCCACCCTCTGACCGATAATGTCGGCCATAATCTTTGTTGTGGCCATGGAGCGTGCACCGCCTCCTACAAAGCGTATGGGCCCCGCGGTCCGCACTTTCTTCTGAATCGCCTCGAGCTGCCAGCGTGTCTGAAGGCCAAGACCTTCGACAACGGCACGGACCATGCAGCGTTTTCCGGTATCAATTCCAATGTTGAAGAAAACGCCCCGCACATTCGGATCCTCAAAAGGACTCCGCGAGCCCCGGAACCAGGGCGCGAAGATAATGCCCTCGGAACCCGGCTTTACCTGCTTAACGGTCTCTGCTAGAAAGTCGAAGACCGAATCGAATTTTGCCTCGGGATCATCGCAGACATTGTGCGAACCGAGGTAGAGGCCTATCTCATCGAGGGCGAGATGATCCTTTACCCACTCCATGCACTTGCCCGAGGTCTCCTGCTCCGACATGTAGTTGAAGCGGCCGGGCATGGCGCCGAGTACTGAGGCCACCCTCGCATCTATATCGACCATCCGTCTGTCGACACAGGCAGAGACCCAGCCCGAGGTGCCCATATAGATATGGGCCTGATTGACATTGACTGCGCCAGAGCCCAGAGCGATAAGGCTCAGATCCCCGCCGCCGCCAAAGACAGGCGTTCCCGCCTTGAGACCGAGTTCCTCAGCGGCAGCGGGAAGCAGAGGCCCCACTATATCGGTCGAAGCGACAACCTCCGGCATCTTGTCTATATCAACGTCAAAGATATCACAGAGCTTCCGGCTCCAGACCATTTTGCCGGGTCTCGAATCGAAGAGCATGGTCGCAAAGGCCGAATCCGGCGTCATTGCAAAGCGGCCGGTGCAGCGGCCCACAAGATACTCTTTTACGTCGAGCCATTTGACAGCATGGCTAAAAGCATCGGGCTCATGGGCGCGCACCCACTGGTATTTCCAGAGCGGATCCTTGACGCTCGCCGACACTCCGCCCGAGATGGCAAGCGAAGGCAGGAGCTTCCCGACATTCATGCCCTCGACTGCAAAGCCGCGCTCTATTCCCCTGTGTTTTTCCTCTGTTGCGCGCTGGTCCATATAGCTCATCGACGGCCGTACGGCGCTGCCGTTTTTATCGACCAGCACAAGGCTCTGCATCTGGCAGCAGAAGGCCATGCCGCCTATCGCGTCCGCTGGAATACCGGATTCTGCGAGCGCCTTGCGAGCGCCGCTGCAGGAGGCCTTCCACCAGTCGTCCGGATTCTGTTCAGCTCCGCCGTTCGGCAGAAAGCGGATCGGATAATCGAACTGGGCGCTCGAAACGAGCTTGAGGCTCTTTCCAATCTTGAACACACAGGTCTTGGCACTGGTTGTCCCGATGTCGACCGCAAGCACATACTCGGCGCTCATTTGGAAGCCCCGCCCGCGGGCTCATTTTTAAGCTTCGAATATTTTTTAAGGTAAAACTGATGCATGACCCAGGCACTCGCAGGACCGACCGATTTCGCACCGCCGAGGAAAGAAGCCTCGATAAAAGCGCGGCAGCCCTTTTCGACCATGCGGGCACAGAGCAGGGCGTCCTCCATAGTGCTGCCAACAGCCACGGCGCCATGGTTCGCGAGAAGGCAGGCATTGCGCCCTGCAAGGGCCTTTATTGCGCCCCGCGTTATCTTCTTCGAGCCGGGGATGGCGTGCGGCGCCACTCTGAGGCTTGGTCCCACAATCTGCGCAAAATCGTCGAGAATCGGGGGCACTTCCCTGCCGGCCGCAGCCACCGTCGAAGCGCTCATCGAATGGGTATGTACAACCGCTCCTGCCCCGGGCCTTGTCTGGTAAATCGCCCGGTGAAAGGGCGTCTCGGTCGAAGGCTTTCCGCCATGCGCCTCCCCGGTCCATATATTGACAATTACCACATCTTCCGGCCGGAGCGTCTTGTAATCGCGACCCGAGGGCGTTATTGCCATATAGTCCTTGTCGATGCGCACCGAAAGATTCCCCCAGGTACCATCGACAAGTCCGGACTCCATTACTTCGAGCCCGGCTTTTACCACTCTTTCTTTCGCGTCCTGCTCTGTCATGGCCTCAGTCCTTTCCGTTCTTTCCGGGCACCGGCGCAGGGTTCGGGTCCACATTTTTGAAGACCCGCGCAAAGCGGCCGATCGCATCATCGATAACATCGTCGGTATCGGCGGCGCTCGTGTACATGCGGCTTCCGGCGAGGGTTACAATGCCCTCGGCGGAATAGGCGGCTCCATACTCCTCCATATAGTGCTTCCGTACCTTGGTCTCGGTAAGGAAGCGCTTAATATGCAGAATATCGAGATCGAAGAACATTGTACCAACTGTTTCGAGATGGCATATCGAGCCCTGGTTATAGCAGACAAAGGGCAGACCCAGTTCATCTATTTTTTTATTCAGGCCTGATACAAGCCTGTCGCCAGCCCGGCCCGCGACTTCGCAGGCCTTTGTGCGCTCGATCTCCTTGATGGCAAAGTAGCCAGCGGCCGCAGAGAGCGGATTCGCGGCGAGCGTGCCGCCCACATAGGCGCGTTTTTTGCCGCTCTCAAGGCCGGCGGCCATCAGCATTATAAGATCCCGGCGTCCGCCCAGACCGCCCGCAGAAGGATAGCCGCCTGCGACAATCTTGCCGAAGGTGGTGAGATCGGGCTTTACGCCGAAGTAGCCCTGTGCGCCGCCAAGGCCAAGCCGGAAGCCGGTTACAACCTCGTCGAAAATCAGAAGAGCGCCATACTTGTCGCAGAGCTCGCGCACGCCTTTGTTGTAGTTTTTTTCGACAGGGCGGGTGCCCGACTCAGGGCCAACTGGCTCCACCATGACGGCGGCGGTGCCGCCCCGCAGCTGGTTCAGCCTGAGCGCGCGTTCAAGGGATTCAAGGCTCTTGGACGAGGCCTCTTTCGTGAAATGCGTGCATTTATGAGGAATTCCATGAGCTTCGTAGGTTCTTGTGTTGGGCACATGGAGGCTGTACACAAGCTGATCGGACCAGCCATGATAGGCGCCGCCCATTTTTATTACGTACTTCTTGCCGGTCGCGAGGCGGGCCACACGGATAGCAGCCATGCAGGATTCAGTGCCCGAGCCGAGCATGCGGAACATTTCGCAGGCAGGCATGTGCCTGTTAATCTCCTTCGCAAGAAGAAGCTCATATTCCGAGAAGAGACCGGTGGTCGGCCCCTTGCTGTGTTCAAGAAGATCTATTACCTGTTTGCGGACAACAGGATTGTTGGTGCCGAGAATCGTCGGGCCGCCCGCCTGAAGAAAGTCGATATACTGGTGTCCATCGATGTCGTAGAGATAGGCGCCCTCAGCCCTGTCGATAACGAGAGGGAAGGGATAGTTGAAGGCGAGGTTGTGCTCGACCCCGCCAGGGATGTACTTCTTCGCCTCGGCGACCATGGCCTGGGACTTGGGACAGCCGTCTTCGAGCTGCTTTACATAGGCAGCCATAGCAGGACGCGCAATAATCCGCGCGGGCTCATCGACAAGCCTGTTCAGCTTCTTGTAGAGCTCCTTCGCGTCATCATAGTGAGAAAGACCATAACCATCAGCCATTGGGTGCCTCTTGTCATTCAGATTTTAAGTGAGTGAGTCATCACTCACTTAATCATAATGAGTCCATTCTTTTATCCTGTCAATTCAAAAAATGGGGCATTGAGCAAATCACAAATTTAGGCTAGTTTCTATACACCATGACAAACAGGGAAACAGCAGAGGCAGGGGCAGCCGCAGCGCGCGCCCTTGCAGCCAGCCGGGCAGAGCAGCGCCAAAGCGCACTTTCTCTTATGGCAGAAAGACTTAAGGAAGGCCAAGAGGAAATCTTCGCCGCGAACAGGGCGGACTGCGCCGAGGCTCAGGAGCGTGGACTCTCTCCTTTCCTCCTTAAAAGGCTCGATTTTGGCCCCGCCAGGCTCGACGCGGCGCTTTCGGGCCTCAGGAGTCTTGCTGTCCTTCCCGACCCGGTAGGCCGGGTACTGGAGTCCCGAGAACTCGACAGGGGCCTTCTGCTGCGCCGTGTCTCCACGCCGATAGGCTTCATCCTTATGATCTTCGAGGCGAGACCCGATGCCCTTATCCAGATGGCCGGTCTCTGCGCGAAGAGCGGCAACGCACTCATCGCGAAGGGAGGCAGCGAGGCGAAACGCAGCAATGCAGCTATCGGAGGCATTCTTTCCCGCTCGGGCAGCGAAGCCGGCCTCCCCGCCTCCTGGCTTGGCATAATCCAGGACAGATCCGAAGTCGAAGAACTTCTTAAATATGATGATCTGATCGACCTCGCGATTCCGCGCGGTTCACAGGCCTTTGTGCGGCACATAATGGAGACAAGCAGAATCCCTGTACTCGGCCACGCCGCGGGCATCTGCCATGTCTATATCCACGGCGATGCCGACCCCGCGATGGCCGCCCGCATCGCTGTCGACTCGAAGGCGCAGTACCCCGCCGCCTGCAACGCCGCAGAGGTTCTCCTCGTGGAGGCCTCCGCAGCGCAGCGTCTTCTGCCGCCCGTTGCGGCCGCCCTCGAAGCAGCCGGTGTCAGTCTCGAACTCGACCCGCTCTCCTACGACATCCTCACTATGGCCGCAGCCAAGGGCGAAGAGGGGCTTATCTGCTCCCGCGTCTCCGCCAAAAACGATAACAACTGGGCGGTCGAGTATCTTGACCTGCGAATGGCCGTAAAGACAGTCGACTCGCTCGATGCCGCGATCGCCCATATAAACCGCTATGGTTCGCATCATACAGACACAATTGTTACAAGTTCAAAAGACGCAGCCCGCCGCTTTATGGATGGCGTCGATTCGGGCTCTGTGTACTGGAATGCCAGCACGCGCTTTGCCGATGGCTACCGTTATGGCCTTGGCGCCGAAGTCGGCATCTCGACTGGAAAGCTGCACGCCCGCGGGCCCGTAGGCCTCCAGGGGCTATTAACCTATAAATGGAAGCTTGAGGGCTCGGGCGACTGCGTCGCGGACTATGCTTCAGGAGCAAAACAGTTTACCCACATTGAGCGCCCCGGAGAGACAGGCAGATATTATGAGGATATTGAATAGCACAGGGCTGGCGCCGGCCGAAGCGCCGCTTCCCGAGGTCCAGAGCGCCTCTGCCGGGATAGCGGCCGGAACGGGAGCGCCGGGCAGGACGGCGGCAGCGCCATCAGGCGAAGCCGCGGCGCGGCGCGCCCTCGCGGGGGCGTCCCGGATTGTCATTAAAATCGGCACCAATACCATAATGCGGCAGAAGGGCGCGCCTGCGCGCATATCGGCCGGGCCCGCCCCCGACGAGACGGCCGACGGCGGTGTCGATGTGGAATACCTCTACCGGGTTGCTGCCGCCGTCGCGTCTCTGATGCGCGGCGGCAGGGAAATACTTATTGTCACATCGGGGGCGGTGGGCATGGGCTCCCGCGAACTAGGCCTTAAAAAGCGCACAAAGGACCTTGTCACACGCCAGGCCTGCGCCGCCATAGGTCAGCCTCTCCTTATGGACGAATACCGGCGCGCATTCGCGGTCTTCGGACTCTGCGCCGCCCAGCTCCTCGTAACCCGTGACGTCTGGGACAATAGATCGGCTTATCTCAATCTGCGATCGACCGTAGAGAGCCTGCTTGAGTCTCGTGTTGTACCCATCTTCAACGAGAACGACACCATATCCACCGCGGAGATCGGCAATGCCTTTGGCGACAACGACCGCCTCTCGGCCTATGTCGCGAGCAAGATCGATGCAGACCTCCTTGTACTGCTCTCCGATGTGTCCTCGCTCTACAGCGCAGATCCAAGGGAAGCGTCCGACGCAAAACCAATACTATATGTCAACGATCTGAGCCCCGAGATCCTCGCGGCGGCAGGCGGCCGTGGCAGCGAGTTTTCGACCGGGGGCATGAAGAGCAAACTCGCCGCAGTGGCCATTGCACGTGACGCGGGCTGCAGGGTCGTTATCGCGCAGGGCCGCGAACAGGATATTATCAGGCGCATTCTCGCGGGCGAGGAAATTGGCACCCTCTTCGATGCCGAAGGCGGGCTAAAAAACAGGCTGCGCTGGCTCAAGAACTCACAGGCCCAGGGGAGCATCGAGGTCGACGAAGGTGCTCTCGCGGCAATGCGGGCCAAAAAGTCACTGCTTCCGAGCGGCATACGCAGTGTAAAGGGAAGCTTTGATTCTGGAGCTGTTGTCCTTGTCAATGGAAGCGCAAAAATAGTCAGTGCGTTCTCATCTACCGAACTGATCGAAATACTCGGCAGAAAGTCGGCAGAAGTAGCACAGATACTGGGAGAAGCCGCGGGCCATATTGTCGCCCGCCCAGAGGATACAGTGTTTCTGGATTGAAGCGCGGCTGGCGCTTCAGCTTAGCGGGCGGCGCTGGGCGAAGCGCTGCTCTTTTTGTCTGCACATCCTGAGCAGATACCCTGGCAGCATACCTGTGTGGAATCGGCGGTGAAACCCTGAGGAAGCCTGAACTTAAGACTGCTGCTATCGAGGGCAAAATCGTAGACCCTGCCGCAGATCCTGCAGTGAAAATGCCCGTGCAGGCTCACATCTGCATCGTAACGGGTTTCGCTTTCATCAATCAGAATGGACTGGGCGATACCTCTTTCGACAAAAAGCGAAAGGCTGTTGTACACAGTGCTCCGTGAAAGCGTTGGGATATCCGGCGCAAGACTGCGGTATATCATATCAACCGAAGGATGTTCCTTAGTATTGATAAGATAATTCCAAATCCGGATGCGCTGATACGAGGGCTTTATGCCATGCTCGTTCAGGTAATTTCCCGATTCAGATTCCTTGACCAGGTATTCCATAATGATTCCTTATACTGGACCAGTGCGGACGGCCGGTCCAGAAAGACCGCCCGCATCGGCAGCTGAGATTATTTGAAGTAGCGGGTCAAAAGGCCCCTGAAGCCGGCGCCATGCCTAGCTTCATCTTTGCACATTTCATGAACAGTGTCATGTACCGCATCGTAGCCAAGCTCTTTGGCACGCTTCGCGAGTTTGAGCTTGCCCTCGCAGGCACCCGCCTCGGCGGCAGCCCGCATCTCGAGGTTTTTCTTTGTGCTGTTGGTCAGCACCTCGCCAAGCAGCTCGGCAAAGCGTGAAGCGTGGTCAGCCTCTTCGTAGGCGTAGCGCTTGTAGGCTTCGGCGATCTCCGGATAGCCTTCGCGGTCAGCCTGGCGGGACATCGCTATATACATACCTACTTCGCAGCACTCACCATTGAAGTTGTCCTTGAGTCCCTGCACTACTTCGGGATCCAGACCCTGGGCAATACCAACCTTGTGTTCATCGGCGAAAGGCGCAAAACTGCCTTCTGCCGCTTTCTTCTCTACAAATTTCTCCCGGGGAGCGCCGCACTGCGGGCATTTGGCCGGAGGAACATCGCCCTGATACACATAACCGCACACTGAGCAAACCCATGTCTTCATATTGCACTCCTTAATAAGAAATCCAAATTTAGAACGATTAAAATTTGATAATACATACAAGCTGAGAATAAAATCAAGACCAAAAACAAAAAAACTGGGAAAAAAGCGGGGAAGAGCAATAATCAGGTATTTTTGGAATCGTTCCGAATTTGATGTGGATAGCGGAAAATCCGCCCTGACCATGGATCGGCCGGAGCCGGGAGGATCCTTCCCTGTCGGGCCAGTCAGACCACCACCTGTCGGATCTGCTGGCCCCGCGGTCCTGCCCTGCAGCGCCTGGCGCTGCTGCTCCACACTGAGCCCCAGGCTGCCGCCCTGCGCTTGAGCCTTAAGTTGAGCCCTGCGCTGCGGCCCCATGCTGGCGGGTACTGCTGGCCGGATCTCTGGCAGCAGGCCCCTCCCCGCGAAGTACCCCGCCGCCGGCGACTGGACTGGGGGTACCTAACTGCGGCACTCCGGGCTGCCGGGCTCCGCGCCACAGGAATCCGTGCTGTCAGAGTCCCCCGAGGCGGAACATCCGCCGCCAAGGTCAGCGCCGCCCGCGTTTCGGCCGGCAGGACTGCCGGCACGGGAACCAGCCCGCCTTGAAAGCCTCCGTGCAAGCAGCGAATCAGAGAAAAGCAGATACTTGCGGCTCCAGAAATTAAAGACAAAGCCGATAGTTCCCGAGAGCACCCGCGATATCAGATAGTGGATATGTATCAATCCTGTAAAGAGATACATGCAGAGAGAATTGATTCCAAGGCCGATCGCGGACAGGATTATAAACGCGGCGAATTCAAGCTTTCTGCTCTTCACGGGCCCATTCCGGAAGATCCAGAGCGTATTCAGGATATAGTTGAGAATGGTGCCGACGGTAAAACTGATGGTTGTCGCGACAACATAGTGCATTCCTGCCTTGTTGACGAGGAGGAAGCAGATAAAAAAATCCAGGGCAAATGAGATCCAGCTCACAAAAAGAGAACGGATAAACTGAGCAGTTCCCGTCTTTGCCTCACCGACAAAAAGCGATTTGAGCATTTTCGTTTTACTATAATTATACCCTGCCAGATTGAAAAGCCAGATTCGTTCCGCAGGGGCAAGATTCCAGCTTGCAAGGCCGCCGGGGAGGCTCTAGACTGATGAAAAGACGGCCCGAAGGCCGGCGGCCAATGCGCACAGATAAAGGGTCGGCCCCGGGTCCCTGCAAAAGGAGCAGTACATATGGCTTTCAATCTCCCCAAAGACGCGCGCGATGCCCTCAATTGGGACTGGGCGCAGTTCAAGCCCTACTTCGACGACCTTGAGTCCCGCCGGCTCGACGCCTCAACGCTCGACGCATGGATGTCCGATTGGACGGCAATAGGCGCCCTCGAGCGCGAAGTAGGCGTCCGCATCCGCGTGGCCCTCGATCTTCATTCCGATGATCCAGTCAAAGAGAAACGCTACACTGACTTTCTCGAGAAGGTAGACAATCCCGCCTCTTCAGCCAGCCAGAAGCTCAAGGAAAAACTCATTGCGAGTGGACTCACTCCGGACAACTTCGCCATCCCTCTCCGCAATATGAAGGCTGAGGCTGCCCTCTTCCGTGAGAAGAACATTCCCCTCTTTATCGAACACGAGAAGACAGCCCTCGAGTATGACAAGATAGTCGGCTCACGCATGGTAAAGTGGGAGGGCAAAGACTACACCCTTACCCAGATAGTAGGCGAACTTGCCGGCGCTTCCCGCGATGTGCGCGAAAAAGGCTGGAAGCTCGCCATGGGCAAGTCCATGGAGGACGCAGGCCAGATCGATGATGTCTGGGTGCGCCTTATGGGTATCCGCGATAAAATAGCCAAAAATGCGGGCGAGAAGGATTTCCGCGATTACGCATGGAAGCAGCGGCTCAGATTTGAGTACACACCTAAGGACTGCGAATCCTTTGGCAACGCCATCGAAAAGGCAGTCGTGCCGGCCGCAAAGCGCGTCTATGAGCGCCGCGCAAAACGCCTCGGCGTCAGCACGCTCAGGCCCTGGGATGTCTCCGTCGATGTAATGCGCAGCACCGACATCAACATCGACTGCTTTGGCCGCCCCGCGCTCAGGCCCTTTAAAACCGTCGATGAGCTCCAGCAGAAGGCCGGCGTCATCTTCAACAAGGTCGATCCGAGACTCAAAAAGTACTTCGACCTCATGAACAATGAAAAGCTCTACGATCTTCCCAACTATAAGGGAAAGGCGCCAGGAGCCTACTGCACCGGCCTCGACTATTCAAGGCGGCCCTTTGTGCTGCTGAACGCCGCAGGCTCCCCGGGCGATGTCGACACAATTCTCCATGAATCCGGCCACGCTTTCCATACATTCCAGTGCTACAACAACCCCGATCTCAAGTACCTTCAGCTCTGGGACTATCCCTCTGAATTCGCCGAGGTCGCGAGCATGGGCATGGAGCTTCTCGGCTCGCCCTTTATTACGAAGGATCAGGGCGGTTTCTATACTGAGGAAGAAGCTGCCCGCGCCCGCATTATGCACCTTGAGCAGTTCATCCTCTTCTGGCCCTTTATGGCCTGCGTAGATCTCTTCCAGCACTGGGCCTACGAGAGCGGCAAGGGCAATATCCCTGCCGAATGCGACAAGGAGTGGGGCCGGCTCTGGGACCGCTTTATCGTCGGTGTGGACTGGAGCGGACTCGAAAAGGAAAAGTGCAAAGGCTGGCAGCGCAAGCTCCATCCCTTCCACTACCCCTTCTACTATGTCGAGTACGGCTTTGCCCAGCTCGGCGCAGTCCAGGTATTCGCGCGCTCGCTTAAAAACCGCAAAGAGGGAGTCGACGGCTATCTGCATGGACTCTCTCTCGGCTACAGCGTACCGCTGCCTGAACTCTTCAAGGCGGTAGGCGGCCACTTCGGCTTCGATGTCGCGACCCTCAAAGAGGCGACCGATGTGCTCGAAAATGAGATCGAAAAAGAAGAGAAAAATCTCTGAATTATAAACTTCTGAATTAAAACGGAAAGCCGCGCTCTGTTTCCAAAGGACAAAGCGCGGCTTTTTAAGTATATACTGATATAATTTGAGTCTGCCTTCGGCTCCGCATACCCTCAGCGGTATTCAGGCCCCCCCCGCCCTGTTTTCAGACCGCAGCGGCCAGTCAGGGCCAGGAGACAAGCGCGGCCAAGGCGCAGCCGGGGCTGCAGGCCGCCAAGGCCGATCCCCGCATTGGCAGCGCTCCGGCGTCCGCAGGGGGCATCCGCCCGGCGCGGGGGCGGCATTCAGGACAGGAACATCTTTTTGCGCCAGAGATGGCCTATGGCAAACTTCTCGCCCTTCGGGTCGCGCGCTCTCAGGTCATTTACAATCCTGTGGTGCTCTTCCTGCGTGCGGGCTGCGCTCTCCGCGTTCATTGAGCGGAGGAACATATGGGAGCTCCGCAGATTGAGTCCCTCGAAGGTCCTGAGCAGAAGCTCATTTCCGGCGATGCTCACGAGCATATGGTGGAACTGATAGTGCATATCGGCATAGCCCTGCATGTCGATGGGGCTGGCTTCGATGGCTCTGTCCATCCGGCCGACAAGTTTTTCCATCGCGGAGAGATCGGCATCGGTCGCCTTCTCGAGATCAAGGCGGTAGGCCAGTCCCTCAAGATAAGCTCTCACCTCGAGCAGATCTGTGTACTCAATCGAGGTAACAGCCTTTACATAGGCCCCCGACTGGGGCTTTACCTCGATGAGCCGCTCGCTCTCAAGCCGCTTCAGCGCTTCGCGCACAGGCGTCCTCGAGCAGCCGAACTCATGCGCGAGTGCGTTCTCCGAGAGCTTCTGTCCCGGATAGTACTCTTCCTCGAGAATGCGTTTTCTCAGCATGGCATGGATATCGTCTACACTCTGAGGTTCCCGTGCGTTTGCTGCCTTCATTTTATTTTCACCACCACCTTGCGGACAGGCAGAGAACCGCCTATCAGATCACAGCGCGGCTTATGGCCCTCACCGGGAAAAAAGATTACAGCCCAGCCAGGCTGAAGCAGAAAACGGCTTACCCGCCTGGGTCCACGGAAGAGCTCGCAGTCCGTCTCTTCATTATAAGGCAGAATCTCCTCTGCTGTGCAGGGATCTGCAGTTTCGTAGCCCTCTATTCCCGAGATAACATAGTGAAGATCGATGCACCAGTGGTGGTCCTCGAAGGGCAGTTCGGCGGCCTTTCCCGGCGTGGCTGTAGACAGGGTCGCGTGGAAGGCCCCGAGTTCGATGCCGCCATCGGCGCATTCATTCTGCGCGAGATAATCGCCGAGAAGACCAATGGCCGAGCGGAGCTCCGTACTCCGCTCCTGATCCGCGAGAACCGCGGGAATCAGCCGTACAGGAGCTATTATCATTTTTCGGCACACCTTGTGGACCGCTCAAAATAGCCCATCCGCGCCATATTCTGGCCGATCTCCCTTGCCTTTGCCTTCTTGGCATCGGAGAGCGGGGCAAAGGGCGGCAGACAGACTCCAGCGTCGATGCCATCCATCGAGATGATCTCCTTGAGGGCCTGATAGAGGCCGAGAGCCGCCAGCTCCTGGATGGCCCCATTGAGGCTGGCCTGGGCGGCCCGCGCCTCGGAGACCTTGCCCTGGCCCATCAACTTCCAGATCTTGTGGGCAAGAGGGGCAAAAAGGTTATAGGTAGAGCCAATCGCGCCATAGGCTCCCAGAGCCCGCCCCAGCATTAGAAGTTCATCGTAGCCCGAAAACACAAGGCGCTCCGGGAAGGCTGTAATAAGGCGTTCCATTGTATAGAGGTCGCCCGATGTATACTTGAAGCCGGCCACAAGGGGATTAGAATAGAGCTCGGCGGACTGGGTAATGTCAAAGCTTGTGCCGGTAAGGGCCGGCACCGAGTAGACCAGCATTGGCAGTCCCGCGGCAGAGGCGAGCCGCGTGTAGTAGGCTTTTGTTTCCTCAAAGGAGAACTTATAATAATAGGGAGTAACTGCCGAGACTGCATCATAACCCAAAGAGGAGGCAAGCCTGGCCAGCTTCTCCGCCTCTTTTATATTGAGCGAACCTACCTGGGCCACAAGCGATACCTTTCTGCTCGATGCCGGCCCAGCGGCCTCAGCGCAGATTTCGAGAGTCCGCTCCCGCGCATTGGCATCCGCAAGGAAGGCCTCGCCCGTGCTTCCTCCTATATAGAGGCCATCGAGGGCGTTCAGCTCGATATTGCGCCTTACCATAAGGGCGAGGGAATTCTCCTTGACCCGGCCATTTTCATCGTAGGGTACCAGCTGGGCGGCGTAGATACCAGGGTTCAGCTTCATATAGGTCTCCTTCCATTAAAGGGTGTCAATATTTCTATCAACTTGTATACCACATAATAAAAGGCACGGTAATATTTGTCAACATATTATAGAGTTTTTAACGAATTTAGCATATTTTGCAAATTTTTGTTTGACAGATGTTAAAGTACCCCCTATCATGTGGTATACAAGTTTATCTTCCAGAGGAGGAAGAAGATGAAGAAAAGCTTTACCGCCGGCCGGATGGCCCTCGCGCTCGTGCTTATTCTCGCCGCGCCCGTCGCGAAGCTCGCGGCCCAGTCAAAGCCCGTCGAAATCACCTGGTGGAACTACCCCAACTTCGCGACAGTCGATGGCGAACTTGGCAAGTATGAAAAGCAGATGATTCAGGCCTTTAACCAGAAGTATCCCAACATTAAGGTCAATGTTGAGATGATCTCCTTTAACGGCGGTCCCGAAAAGGTAAACGTCGCAATTGCCTCGAACTCTGCACCGGATATTATCTTCGATTATCCCGGCCGCATTACCGACTATGCCAGACAGGGAATAATGGTGGACCTCTCCGGCATGTTCAGCAAGAAAGACATGAAGGATATAAATCCCACCATCCTCGATGCCTGCAAATACAATGGCAGGATCTATCAGTACCCCTTCAATGTCGCCAACTTCATGATGGCGGTCAACAAAACCATGTTTGAGCAGGCCGGTCTCAGCAAATACCTTCCTCTTGGCAGAAAGGACCGCCTCTGGACAACCGATGAGTTCACTGCGGCTCTCAAGGCTATTGCCAAGGCCCGCCCCGATGTGGCGCCCTTTGTCTTCTACTGCAAGACCAACCAGGGCGACCAGGGCACCCGCACCATGGCTATCAACCTCTTTGGCGGCGACGTCATGAACGCCGACATGAGCGCCTATACCATGAACAAGGGCGGCCCGGTCAAATTCCTTGACTGGGTGCGCGGCGGTGTCAAAGAGGGCTGGATTCCGAAGGGCGGCGAGGCCATGACTTCGGGCGATGCCATCGACAGCTTCCTCCAGGGCAAGGCTGCCTTTACGATTCTCTACTCCAACGTGCTCAGAAACACCAACGCCGGCAAGAAGACTGTTCCCTTCGACGAAGCCTTCCTGCCCTGGCCGACTCCCAAGGGTGCCAAGCCCCGGCTCGACACCTATATTGGCACAGTTGGTATTTTCGACAATGGCGACAAGGCCAAGGTCGATGCCGCCAAGAAGTTTGTCGACTTTATGATCAACGATCCTGTCTGGGGTCCGAAGAACCTCGCCGCCACCGGCGGTTTCTCGGCCCGCGCTTCAGCGGCCAGCCCCTACAGCGATCCTGAGGCACAGTTCGCGGGCAGCATGGTAAAATACACCCACCGCTATTACAATACGGTCAAGGGCTTTGTCGCCATGCGCACCTACTGGTTCCCCAACCTCCAGGCTGCTATGCTTGGGCTCAAGACCCCGCAGGCTGCCCTGGATGAATTTGTAGCGTCGGCAAATACGACTCTCAAGTAAGCCTTTTCCAAGCGGCCGCGGGCAGTGATTTTCGCGCCTGCCCGCCGGCCATTTTTTTTCGGCAGCAAAGAACAGATATTGTGAGGAGAAATTCAAATGAAACACGCACTGCGGGCCGTCCGGCAGCAGTCACACATTAAAGAGTGGACAGCTGCCTATCTTTTCCTGCTCCCGGCCCTTGTTCTCTTCTGCCTATTCGTTGTCTATCCCATGTTCAGAGGAGTCTACCTTAGTTTTTTCCAGATGCAGGGCAGGAATACGACCTGGGTAGGCGGCGCCAATTATGTCCAGCTCTGGAACGATCCAGTATTCTGGAAGTCCCTCGTCAATACGCTTCTCCTTGTAGTCGGAAACGTGCCTATAGTTGTGCTCTTTTCGCTCTTTGTCTCATATACAATCTACCGAAAACCGCCAGCCATCAGGTCCTTTTACCGTGGCGTGTTCTACCTTCCGGCGGTAGCCTCTACTGTATCCATTACAGTTGTGTGGAGCTGGATATACCATCCGCGCTATGGAATCCTCAACTATATCCTGCAGCTCTTTGGAGCCCAGCCCGTAGCCTGGCTCGGCGACCCCAAGTGGGCGCTGCTCGCCGTCCTCGCTGTTATGACAACAGTCTCGGTCGGCCAGCCCATAGTTCTCTATGTCGCCTCTCTCGGCAATATACCCGAATCCTATATCGAGGCCGCAGAGATCGACGGAGCAAACACCTGGCAGCGCTTCCGCAAAATAGTCTGGCCCCTTTTAATGCCTACAACGCTCTACATTGTTATAATAACAACAATTAACAGTTTTCAGGTTTTCGCAATTATCCAGCTGCTCACATCGGGCGGCCCTGCCTATTCCACGACAACATTCATGTATCAGATATATGAACGCGCTTTCCAGCTGGGCAACTTCGGGCAGTCCTCCGCGCTCGGCGTTATTCTCGCGGTAATCGTAATAGCTATAAGCATTATACAGTACCGCCTGCTCGATACCGACATTGAGTACTAAGGGAGCAGACTATGAAGAACACCAGACAATTCGCCGCCGGCAAAATTCTCGCCAATATATTCCTTGTCATTGCGGCTCTGTTTTATATTTTTCCCTTCTACTGGATTATTACCGGATCATTCAAGGTTCAGAATGTGGCCATTCAGATACCGCCAGAGTGGTTCCCCAAACATCCAACATTTCAGAACTATGTGGATCTTGCAAAATCGCCAGTGCTGCGCTGGACGCTGAACAGCTTTATTGTTTCGCTCGGAACCACTGTTCTGCTCTGCGCCACCGCCTCCATGGCCGGCTATGCCCTCGCGAAAAAGCATTTTCCAGGGCGGAATCTTCTCTTTACCATCTTTATTGCGGCCATGTGCCTGCCCAAACAGGTAATAATGATCCCGCTCTTTACCATGCTGGCCAAGTGGAAATGGATCAATACCTATAAGGCGCTTATCCTTCCCGCATGTGCCTGGCCCTTCGGCATATTTCTTATGCGGCAGTTCAGCCAGACAATTCCCACAGAGCTTCTCGAGGCGGCAAAAATGGACGGCTGCGGCGAAGGCAAGATGTTCCTGCGCATCGCACTGCCCCTCATGAAGCCCGGTATCGGCGCGCTCGCGATCTTCACATTTATTAGTGCTTGGAATGACTACTTTATGCAGCTCATTCTTATCCGTTCAACCGACATGCAGACGCTTCCCCTCGGCATCGCCGCTCTGCAGGCTGAGTTCCTGACCGACTACGGAATGCTCATGGCAGGCGCAGCGATAGCCTCAATACCAATACTGCTCATATTTATTTTCTTCCAGAAGTACTTTACACAGGGAATTACTATGGGAGCCGTAAAGGGCTGAAAAGGTCCTCCCTGCATTGCAAAAAAGCCGCGCCTTCTCCGCAGGGAGAGAGCGCGGCTTATTTAATATATACTATTATATTTTGAGTCTGCCTCCGGCTCCGCACACCCTCTAGCTGTTCTCGCGGGCAGAGGCCTTTCCTTTTGCGGTAAGCGTATAGGCAGCCCCAAGCCGTTTATGGCAGGAGCCGTGCATCGGACAGGCGGAGCAGCCGCCAAGTCCGAGCAGCGAGGCCGATTCGGCACAGCAGCCCGAACTCGAGGCGCAGGATCTGTCCGATGCGCTTGCACGGACCCCGCGCTTTTCGGCCTCCGTCCTGGCAGACGGCGCTGCCGCCGGGCTGCCCTGCTGCGCCGCCTCCACCGAGGCGGCGTCAGTCTTTTCGAGAAAACCCAGAGCCACAAGCTGCCCGAGCATGCCGCGCAGCACCTCGATGCTCACGCCGAGCTTCGATGCGAGCTCAGCCTCGCTCCATACGCTCTCCTTCGAGAGAATTATCAGAAGCTCCTTGAGCATGGATCTAGAAGAGCCTCCCCACCTGATAGACAAGAATGCCCATTCCAAAGGAGATGACAAGCATCAGCAGCACGCTGAAGACTGTCCACTTGGGCGACTGTGTCTCCTGACGTATTGCCGCTATTGTGCCTACGCAGGGCACAAAGAGCATCTGGAATACAAGCATGGCGAGAGCAGCGGCTGTCGAGACAACAGTCGGCAGCACTTTGGCCACATCGGTGCCATAGAGCACAGAAAGGGTCGCAATGGTGTTTTCCTTTGCGGCAAAACTCGTAAGCAGGGCCACGAAAACCTGCCAGGGCAGCCCCATAAGCCTGCTCACCGGCTCCAGCCATTTGCCGAAGACACCGAGGAAGCTCGTTGTAATATCGCCTGTCGGGAAATAGGAGACAGCCCAGACAGCGAGTGAGGCAATAAGAATTACGGAACCGGCTTTTTTCAGGAAGCCGACGATGTTCTCCCATACATAGATGCCGATGGTCTTCATATTGGGCAGATGGTAGAGGGGCAGCTCCATAATAAAGGCCACATGCTGGTCGCCAAAGGCGGCCGTATGCAGGATGAGCCCAAGCACCGCGAGCACAATCAGGTTGCCAGCGACAAGGCCCCAGGTAACCCAGAAAGCGGATTTGCCGAAGAAGATAGGCGCGAGAATCGAGATAACTGCAAGCCGCGCAGAGCAGGGCACAAAGGGAATAAGGAGGCTTGTCTGCGTACGCGCGTCTTTCGATTCGATAATACGCGTGCCGAGCACTGCCGGGACATTGCATCCAAAACCAAGCAGAATCGGCATAAAGCTCTTGCCGTGCAGACCCATCATGTGCATAAAGCGGTCGGTAAGGTAGGCGGCGCGGGCCATATAGCCTGTATCCTCGAGGAATCCGAGGGCAAGATAGAATATCGCAAGTATTGGCACAAAGGTGAGCACCATGCCGAGCCCGCCCAAAACGCCATTTGCGAGGAGTTCGACAATCCAGCGCGGACTCCCGGCCATCCAGCCCCGGATGCTGTTGCCCAGAGAGGCGAGCAGGCCCGAAAGCCAGCCCTGAATCGGGCCGCCTATCGAGAAAGTAAGCCAGAACACGAAACCCATAAGGAGAATAAGACAGATAGTGCCCCAGAGCGGATGCGTAAGCACATGGTCCACCTTGGTCGTAAAGCCCATGCGTGAAGCCGGCGGCTCCACCACGGCAGCACGCACCATGCGTCCAATCCACTGGTAGCGCGCCCCGGCTATATCGAGCACCGCGTCTTCATGCTTGTAGAGAATGGCGCCCACTTCTTTCCATTCGGCCTCGGGCATTTTGGTCTTCATAATTGAAGACAGTTCCTCGTCGCCCTCGAGCAGTTTGAGCGCCACCCAGTCCGCCGGATATTTCGGCGGCACATATTTTGTAATAAGCCGCTGCACCTCATCGAGCACCGGCTTGTGCGCCGGCAGAATCTGCGGCAGATCGGGCTTGTACTCAAGCTTGTGCTGGAGCAGAGCTTCGATGCGCTTTTCAAGATCCTCAATCCCCTGGCCTTTCGAAGCAGCCATCGCCACAACGGGAATGCCGACAGCCTTTTCGAGGACCTCGGGCTCAACCTTTATGCCCTCTTTCTGTGCCACATCCATCATATTAAGAGCTATGATGACCGGCGCAGGCAGCAGCAGCAGTTCGGCCACGAGATAGAAGTTGCGCTCAAGCGTCGCCGCGTCCACAACTGCAACCACAAGGTCTGGGTGCTCGCTCAGTATAAAATCGCGTGCGATAAGCTCTTCTTCTGAATTGGCCGAAAGCGAATAGGTACCGGGAAGATCGACAATTGAATAGGGAACATCGTGATAGGAAAAATAACCTGTTTTCTGCTCGACGGTCTTGCCCGTCCAATTTCCAACATGCTGATTAAGACCTGTAAGAAGATTGAATACGGTGGATTTGCCCACATTCGGCTGGCCGGCGAGAGCGATCTTGTACTTGCTCGCCTGCTGTTCGGCCGGGGCCGGCACCGTCTCCCTTACAGGAGTCACCATAATGCCCTCAGCTTCGCCGTAGCCCAGGGCAACCTGTGTGCCCCTCAGACTGACAAGGAGAGGGCCATGGCCATTGGCCCGCACCACCTTCACCGGAGCGCCGATGGTAAAACCGAGAGCCGCAAGCCGTGCGACAAAGTGCCGGCCGCCCTGCAGCTTTCTCACCATGCCCGTCTCCCCGGGCTTGAGATCCACGAGAGATTGTTCCATTGGGAAGGTCCTTCAGAATCCAAGTGCCGCAGAGCCAGCGCGACTGAATCGCGGCCTCTTCGGCCTTCATTTAAGTTAGTCTAGGTTAACACTCCCCGGAATGTCAAGCGGTACGGCGGGGTACCGGGTCAGCCCTAGACTTCCTCACCTTGCCACTCCTCCCCTCCCCGCCCTAGTATGAGTCATGCGCAGACTGTCCAGTTTTCACGCCATCGAAGAGAGTATCAGGGAACTCGGCACCTCAGGCGGCCGCCGCGGCACTTCCCCGGCTTCTGGCAGCACCTCGGGCGCCCGCCGGGGTGCACGCGATGCGGGGCCTGGCTCCGCTCCCGATATGCGCCTCCTCGTCGCCGGCCGCGGCCCGCGCATTAAAAACATCCTCGAACTCGCCGCCAAAGCAGGCATCTCCGTCATAAATGTGCAGAATGAGGAACTTGACCGCCTCTCGCCCGACCAGCGCGGCATCATCCTCGAGATCGAAGGCGGCGAAGAAGCAGGCGGTGCGAGCCTCGACGAATTTCTTCTCAGCACTAAAAATGATGAGGAAAGCCTTGTCCTCGTTCTCGATCATGTTGAGGACGTGCAGAACTTCGGCGCCCTGCTCCGCTCCGCCTACGTCTTTGGCGCCGGCCTCATCGTCGCGCCCAAGCGCCGCGCCGCGCCCTTAAGCGACGCCACACTCCGTGCCTCGGCCGGAGCCGCGGCCCACGAACCCATAGCCTTTGTCGCCAACATAGCCGAGGCAGTGCGGCGCCTCTCAGACGCCGGCTACTGGACCTACACCGCCGATATGGCCGGCGATCCCCTCCCCGCCGCGAAACTCCCCGCGAAATGCGCTATCGTGCTCGGCAACGAAGGCTCGGGCGTCTCCCGCGTCGTAAAAGAAGCCTGCGACGCCACACTCTCGATTCCGCAGACCGGCGACCTCGACTCACTCAACGTCTCCGCCGCCGGCGCCGTCTTCCTCTACGAATACCGCCGCCAGCATCCCGGCCAGCGCTAGCTGGCAGCGGCAAGCTGGCCGGCCGGAAACAGCTGACCAGGACAAATCAGCCAGAAGCAGGCCTGCCGCCGACGCGCCGAGCCCTTCAATCTGTACTCACTTCCACCACTCAGCAGAGAATTGCCGCTCTACTATGCGCTGATATGCAAAAGCCGGCCTCCAGCCATACAATCCGGAAAGGAATGTATCAGATGCAACATTCTTTCCTTGCTTTCCCGCCAGACAGAGCCTACAATAAACAGTCCTTACAAAGGGAATTCGCGCTGCCCTTCCATCCTGTTTCGGCGGAGAAAGGGAGGAATTGCCCGCCATTTCATGTCTGGCCGGCCATGGCAGAAGTCTGCCCTGTGGCCTTCGCCAGAGGAGCCGGCCGATGCTTTTTGGCATCCCTCCATTCAAAATCAGCCAGCCTGCCCCAGCATTTCCCATTAACTATCACTATAGAGACTCATATAAAATACCGAATGTCCCAATCGAGGTTCATCGTATGAGAATACCACGGCCCACAAGTTCTATAATTGATAAATACTTAAGTAAGTGGGATTCTCTCGAAAATTATGTATTACAGGAAAGCAGTCTAGATAAGCTATTTCTCGAAACTTATACAACTAATAATGATATGGATGATGTACTTATAAAGGTATGTTCGCTAAATGCTTTTTATAGTACAAATATATTTTCCCCTTTTATTGCTGCAAAACATATTGTTGATTTAAATATTGATGACCGCCTGAGAAAAAATGATTTGACCCTGGTAAATGATATAGCAAATATAAAAGTAACTAGAATTAAAACTATCAATTTTTATTCTTTTGCATCAAAATACTGCAGTCATCACAGACCGGACATATATCCAATATACGATAGTTATGTTGATAAGTTATTAATGTTTTTTAAAAGAACTGATAATTTCTCTATTTTTCATAAAAATGATCTAAAGAATTATGCTGAATTTAACCGTATTATTCACGATTTCCAAAACTACTATAAACTTGGAAAATATAGTGTTAAAGAAATTGATAAATTTTTATGGCAGGCAGGCAAGCATTACTTTCCTAAGAAGTATAAATAATGCAAGGCTATAGTGCGCCGCTTCAGGACCGCGCATAGAATATTGAAAATTGAGCTTCAGCATCAAAGATTTTCAATGATGCTTATCGATGAGGCCAGAGGGGACAGAACCCTAAAGCCTTCAGGGCGAACCTCATTGAACAGTACAACTGCAGCCGCCTGCATTTAGCATGTGTTCGTACGCAGCCCTTAAGGAAGTCCGGCATACAGAAGCAGCCCCAATAGTTCTAAAATATCGGGCCGCGGGCGCAGGGGGGTTATCCTGTTTTTTGCCACCGAAGACCCGAGAAATTCTGACACAATTTATTGGTCTAAATGATCCAAATTATTGAATATTACATATGGAGCATAAAATGGCAAAGAAAATAGCCCTGCTTGCAGTATTGCTGGCAATTGCCCAAAGCATTTTCTCTCAGGCTTTTCCAGCAATTATCGATTACTGGTTCGGAGAGTATTATTTATACAATAATAAGAAGCTGTATTATATAAATAATTCTACAGGTGAAAAAAAAGTATATGATAACTATAAGTTTGAAGAAAATGAATATGGTTATAAATATCTTACAGTCGACAGCAGAAGGCGCAGAAGGTCCAGGGTATTATGACAAACAGGAGAAATGCATGCTGGATAAAAATGGATTTGATCTATGGTCAAATGATTATGATAAGCAAGTCGAGCTCTCGTATGAGGATGGCGTTTACCCATTTGCAGGATATAAAGAAGTCCTTGCCGAAATTTACAGGATAATACACGAAAGAAAAGTCAAAACAATTTTGGATATAGGTTTTGGAACAGGAGTTTTAACAAAGAAATTATACGACGATGGCTATGGCATTTATGGAATCGATTTTTCAAAAGAGATGATCAGAATTGCCCATGAAAAAATGCCCGCTGCGCATTTAATTGAGTTTGATTTTATCAATGGCCTCCCCGATGAACTGGAGGATCGGAAATTCGATGCAGCGGTAAGCACTTATGCAATTCACCATCTGACGGACGGGCAAAAACAGAAATTTCTGCTGGAATTAAAGAGTCATTTAAATAGGGATGGGATAATACTGCTGGGCGATGTTGCCTTTGAGACAGAAAAGGATTTGGAAAGCGCCAAATTGAAAGCTTATGACGAATGGGATGATGAAGAATCCTATCTTGTTTCTGAAAAAATCAGATCCTGGTTTCCAGACCTGCACATCAAATTCATAAAAAAATCATATTGCTCAGGAATCTTTGCAATAAACTAGAATTGCGGCATCTGCTTCAGCTGCGCCCTGCTACTTAGCCATACCTGCGGCCATAGCGCCCTACAGCTTTCCTGCTGATAAATATGGCAATTATCAATGCGTTATTGCCATTGTCAGCAATTATTATATCTAAATGAGGGATTTTCTGCAGCAGTAATAATGTAAGGCCAGATTTCAGGACCGGGCTTAACATTTATAAGAGGCGCAGTGCTTTTTATGGCCCTTACACACAGGATAGATTCGCTTGCTGAAGCTTTTGATGCGGCAAGCGGAGGCTCAATAACCTTATACGGATATGCCAAATTGATGTATGAATATTTTGATAATGAACCCAAAATAAATTTTCTTCCCTGGAAAGAGTGGTGTGACTATGTCGGAGATCCCAAAGAATGTGAAGACACTTATTATCATATAACACGCAGCGGTTTTTACAGTATTGCGAAGGAGGAGAAACTGCTCGATTATCATCCGAAATACACAAACGTGGAAACAATAAGAATTGCCGTAAAAAGCTATATAGACAGAGGACTAATCCATATAGCTGAAAAGCATGGCATCTAACATTGCTTTTGCCATGATGCTTCCACAGATTGGAGGCCGCTGGCGAAATTCTGCAGTATGCCTTTAATATTTCGGCAGTGTTAATTGCATTTTCTATTCAATGTTTTAATGTGCAGGCTCAGGTTTCTGACGAGAATTAAATAAACAGAAAAAGAACAGCCGACATCACTGCTAAAACTGAAGTCGTCTCCAGATTAAACAATATTCTCCCGGCCCGCGCCAAAGAACGGCGGGCAAGCCGAAGCAGCCGGTCAGAGCAGGCCCTATATTCATGATATTTATGCCCAAATCTATTGTATTTTCGAATGTGCTGCGCTGATGCCTTGGTGGCCTGTGATGCCATTGTTGGAACCAGAAGCTATCTGCACTATATAACCATAATTGGATATGATATCCTTCTGCATATATGATTCTGCAGTATCAAAGGATATGAATGGTGATGAGCAGAGAACAATCCGTATTGATGCCGATTTGCTCATCAGGAAAATCGGTGCTGCGTAATTCAAGATATTTAATATAATTATATTTATTTCCAACATGACAGAAGTGCTTTAGCGCCAGTTCCGCGAAAGAACCTCTGTAAAGCCGATTTTGAATGAGCGGCATGCTGCCGCAGGTTCATAACAGTCAAGGAGACAATAAATGAAGATATCCATACGGCGCCTGCTTTTTCTGGCCGCAGCCGCGGCGCTATTCGCCTGCTGTGCGAAACCAGCGGAGCCCGAGCTCAAGGTAATAAGAACATCCGAAGCGCTTTACAAATGCTCCGATGGTTCATCAATCAAGGCCGCATTTTACTCTTTATCTGACAATTCTCTTAATTTCGTAAAAATAGTACTTAATAACTCTGAGGAATATACGCTGCCACAATATATATCGGCGTCTGGAGCAAGATACTGCGATGAACACACAGTAGAATTTTGGACAAAGGGCGATTCCGCCAGCCTTCTCACTGTGGATGACAGCGGCTACTGGACATTGTCAAAAGAAGGAACTATTGTACCCCAATAAATGCCAGGAATGGAGATATGCAGATACTTCCATATTTAATCTCTGTCTTTATTGGAATCATTTCTGCCGGGATAATTCCTGACTGGGCTCGAAATAGCCTTTATCGCAAAACAGCACTCTTCTATTTGAGTCTGGCGGGGAATTTTCCTATTCGAATGCGGGCTACTGGCTGCTTAAGCAATTATCGAAAGGGAAACAGACAGAATCCAGGAAGCGCTCATATATGAGCTTATTGCTGCCCCGATGAATTTCAATTCCCTGAATGCAATAGGATGAACTATAGATGAGAGTGTTCCCGGCTGCGATGCAGGCTCCTGTTTTCAGCATAAAGGAGAATATCCAATGAATAATATACTTGAGACGAAGCGGCTAATTTTAAGAATGGCCGATATCGCGGATGCGGAATTGATACGCAGCTATCTTATTGAAAACAGCGATTTCCTAAAAGAATGGGAGCCTACAAGAAACGATGACTATTTCAGCCTTTCGGCCATTAAGGGCCAGATTAAGGATAGAATGGATCAAGCAGCATCAGGCACGGCGATTGTCTACTATCTATTTCTAAAGCCGAGCAGCGAGCTTATTGGCAGTATAGCCATTACAAATATAATACATGGTCCTTTCTTATCCGGTTTTCTTGGATACCAATTAAGCCAGAAATATATAAACAAAGGCTATATGACAGAAGCGCTGGCTCGGGTTATCAAGACCGCATTTAATGAAAAAGGGCTTCATCGCATCGAAGCCAATGTAATGCCCCGGAATATACGCTCTATCAGAGTACTTGAAAAATCGGGATTTACAAATGAAGGCATGAGCAGAAAATATCTCAAAATAAATGGCAAGTGGGAAGACCATATTCATTATGCAATTTTGAATCCAGATATGGAATAATAAGTATTAGTACCTATAATTGCGGGGCAGAAAAATTGATTTCTACCCCGCAGAATCAGCTGATGCAGCCGCTGATGTCTACAGCGACTTTTTTAGGAAGCTGAAAATATCGCTCAGATTGCTGTCTGTATAGAAGGCGGGATCCATATGGGCGGCTCCGTCTATAAGGCCGAATTGGACAGTATCGGCCCCTATCAGAGAGGAAAGGCGGGCGGCAAGATTTTTGGACTGCGTATAGGGGACATTCTTGTCGCCGGTACCGGCCTGTATCCATGCCGAGAGCTTGAACCCGGCAGGGAGCTGGTCTTTATAGGTCTCCCAGTAAGTCTTATAGGTGGCCGTCTTGTCCTTGCCGATAGCCTGGCCGAGGAATTTGCTTTCAAACGAAGTGTCTTTGGAATATGAGGTTCCGCTTACGCCAAGGGCGGCATATTCATCATCCATAGTATAGAACTCGATCGGTCCATAGAAATCCACAACAGCCTTTACCGATGAGGACTGATCGAGGTTGTCTTTGACATCGCCATTAAGGTTTGTGGCATCCGGCGTGAGGGCAGTCATGACCGAAAGGTAGGCTCCTGCCGATTCGCCCCAGACCGCAACCCGGTCTTTGTCAAATCCATATTTTGCCGCATTTGCCTTTATAAAGCGGATGGCTGCCTTTACATCGGACAGCGCCGCAGGGAAAGCCGCTTCGTTTGACTTTCTGTAATCGATGGCAACAACCGCATATCCGCTGTCGACTGCCTTGACGGCAACACTCGACATAAGCGCCATTCTCTGGCTCTCAAACGCAAAGCCGCCGCCATGGACAAGGGCGAGAACAGGGAAAGGACCAGTGCCAGCGGGTATATAGATATCGCAGACTTCGGAGGCGGAGACCGCAGCATATTTTACATTTTCGTATACTTTGGCTGCGCCAGTTTTGTACACAGCAGCAGCAGGCATCTGCATATTTCCAGCAGCGCCTGCCATCATCGGCATGGCGCCCTCTGGCGCCGCAGCAGCGGAGGCCGCGTTTGTCCCTGCAGCCGCGGTGCTTCCTGTGGTGCCGGCCGTTCCACCTGAGCTATTCGATGCGCAGCCGGCAAACAGCATGACAATCAGGACAGAGGCACAAAGGCCTATAGTCTTCTTCATAAAAAACCTCCTTAAAATGCGCCTGATACTATACAGCTGTTAGCATCAGGTCTTTGCAGTTTCGTTCCTTAAAACTATTGAACCTGCCCTCTATTTGTCCAATGCTATTTAGTATGGCTGCTATAACTTTTTTTTATAGCACAGAGAAGGCATGGCATGTTTGAACTATATCAGCTCAGGCATTTTGTAAAGGTAGTTGAATGCAGAACGCTTTCGGCAGCAGCCGAAGATCTTCATATAACCCAGCCTGCCCTGAGCAGATCCATCAGAAATCTCGAAGCCGTGCTTAATGTCCCGCTTTTCGACAGAGGAAAAAATAAAATTGAACTGAATGAAAATGGAAAACTGGCATACCGGCTTGCGAAGCGCCTTCTTGCGGAGGCCGAAAAAATGCAGAGCTCTATTGAAGCCTCCGACAGCAGGCGCAGAACAATAGCTCTTGGCTCATGCGCGCCAAGTCCTCTCTTCGGAGACCGTTTTGCGGCGCTTCTCGCAGAGTGTTTTCCTTCGGCTGCCATATCAACCGCAATCATCCCCGCTGACCGTCTGCCTTCAAAATTGAGAGATGGAGAATTCAGATTCATTATCTATCCCTTCCCTCTTGCCGACAGAGATCTGTACTGCCAGCCATTTATGAAAGAAAGGCTTTTTGTTCTAATTGATAAAAAACATTCCCTTGCCAAAGCAGGGGAAGGCATCCACTTCGATTCTCTTAAGGGGAGGTCAATACTGCTAATGCCGCTTCCCGGCTACTGGAACGACCTTATCAGATCCAGGATTCCTGATGCGCATTTCGTCTCACAGACAAACATCAGTGATTATAATGAAGTTATGCGCAGCTCAAGCCTTATATCATTTACCTCGGATATCGTAATGGCCTCCACTTCCGTCCCCGGAAATAAAACAGTGCTTCCCATTCTGGATCCAGAGGCGGAACTCTACTATTCATGCATCTGTCTGCGAAGCGACAGAAGTCTGTTCAGTTCATTCTTCAGCGCTCTTAAAACAATGCAGATACGCATAGATTAAAGCAGATTGCCCATTGGGAACAGAGGTGCAATAATTGTATCATAGCTCATATTTTTGCAGGATAGCGCACGGAGGCATTTCTGGCGGAACTTAGGCCATTCGGCAGACTGCATGTACAGTACTTGTGCTGCTGCTGTTTTGTCAGGGCTGAGCGGGCTCTATGCGGCCAAGATCTTTGTCGCTCCAGAATGAAGCGATTCTGCGGATGGCTCGGCAGCGAGGCCCTTCCAGACTGTTCAGACCGCGCTTTACAAGACTGCCGCGGGCGATACTGTTTTTCTGCGCTCAGGGATATACAGAAAATCCATTATATTTAGGGGTAAATCGGGCAGGGATGGAGCAGCAATTACAGTAAAGGCAGTCCCAGGCGAAAAACCAGTAATCTCAGACCTTGATATTCTCAATCTTAAGTGGAGTACCACAGAACAGCCGCATATCTATTCAGCACCTATGCTTTTAAATGTGGATCATCAGTACTGCTGCTGGACAGGGACTGAAGGAGGCAACAAGGATACATCGGCATTGTATACAGGGGCGATTCTGTTCCGGGATAAGACTTCACCATAATTGGATACATAATGGATATTCCGGTACCCCGCCGCTTGAATGGGGAGGCGGAATAGGCATACGCGGCGATGATAATACCTGCGGGCTCACAGTTGACCATAATGTTATGTGAAACTTAGGCCCAGCGGGAATTGAAATAAAAAATGCAGACAATCCTGATGTCTGCAGATGCCAACCGCTGTGTGTCCAATACTGTTTTCTATCATAGTCTTTATACCGCAGAAAAAATCGCAATTATCATTTCAAGCATAAAGAATAATGCAAATCCTCTCTGGCTTGATTTCCGTCCGCGTCCCGATTCTGCTGCCACTTGGGCATTCCACATCATGCATTTTAATTTTGCCAGATCAGTTCTTCACTCAATCATATTCAAGGAGTGCGAAATGAAAAGATTAAAGACCGTGTTTGCAGTTCTTTCTATTCTCTTTCTGTCTGCATCTCTGCATGCCCAGAAAACCGATGATGAGATGACAGGCGGCATTCTCTACGGTCCGAACTGGGCCTGCATTATTCAGGCGCCCGATGGCTGGATTTTGGACAATCAGTCCTGGGCCGATTATGGCATCTATGCCATGTTCTATCCTAAGGGAATGTCACTCAGCAGTCCCAGCAAAGAAATGCCTATTATCTATTTCAAGGCTGCACAGCTTGACAGCGAAAGCGACAGCAGTCTCAAGACCTTTGTCGACGGCGACATAAAGGAGTGTGCCGGCAAACCCGGCACAGTTATAAAGGCCAGGGATATAAAAATGAACTATGCAGGCGCATTTTACTGCTATGATTTTGATTATACCCAGAATGGCCAATATGAGACAGTTATATATATACGCTATAAAGATGGAGTTCATCTTATAATACTTACCAGCAAAGACAAGGCTGCAAGAGACCACAATATTCAAAACCTCATTGGGGTTGTCGAAAAGCTGTCATTTATGGAAGCAAGCGTCAAGAACTGAGCCCGGCTGTAAATTGCATACTCTGCACTGCAGTCTGTCTGGAGGCAAAGATATTGAATATTCAATTGGTTCCGCTGGATAAAAGCCACAGCAATGATGTAATAGCTATTTTTAATTATTATATTGAAAATTCTACGGCAGCTTTCCGCGATCAGCCTGTTGGATCTGAGCATTTTGACAGTTTTGCAGGTGGCGACAGCATTATAAAGTCCTATGCGGCAACAACCGATAATGGCATTGTTGCCGGTTTCTGTACGCTCGAGGCATTTGCCGGCCCACGCACATTCCGCCATACCGCAGAGCTTCTGTATTTTATTAAAAGAGGCTATACTGGCGCAGGCATTGGATCCAAGATGCTTGAGAAACTGGAGTACGAGGCCAATGCGGCTGGCATCGGCTTGCTGACTGCCACCATAGCGGATGACAATATGACCAGCATTGAATTCCATAAACAGCATGGATTTTCTGAATACGGACATCTATGCGGCTGCTGGGAAAAATTTAACAGAAAACTTGGAATTATCTATATGCAGAAAAAGATCCAGCAGGTTCCTATTTAATCCGCCCGGAGGCAATATTTTGTTTTTCGAAGCGCTTACCGATACCTATTTTGAACCAGTCGGCTCTGAACTTATAGACGGGGGAAGGCTCGCGGTACATATCCTCGATGAGCATAAATCCATCCTGGGCCGCACACGTCTCAAACTTCTGGTTCTTTATTATCTGCGGCAGCGCCAGATCAACTTCGACAATGCGCAGGCACAGCTTTACGCCTATTTTCAGCATCTCGACAGGCATGAATGCCCGAGGATAGATTCAAAATGGATAGTAATGGGGAGCGCCGCAGGGATCTACCTTTTCGACGAACTTAAAAATCATTCAAAATTAAAAGGAATTTCGAGCCATATCTGCACTATTGACAGTGATGATGGAAAGACCTTTTTTGCACCAGGCATGGATATCAACTACCGGATCTCCAGTCTATTTGAAGATCTTTTTCTGAGGGCAAACACACTGTCAAAACAGGAATTTGCAATGCAATTTATAAGGCTTCTGGATCAGCTTATTCCGTGTATAGGCAGATAGTATTCGCTTGCGCGGAGGCCCGAAAAACGCTAATGTTGGGCAGAGAGGTGCGTAGATGAAACAGATTGGCATACTGGTCGCGGTCGAAATCGGCGCGGTTCTGAAGAGCGATTTTACGCTTAAGGAACAGATCGCCGTAGGAAAATTCAAAGTCTATAAATTTGAATACAGTGGACGCACAATCTATGTTATACATTCGGGGGCTGGACAGGTTATGGCCGCGGCAGCCACCGAAATACTGATCAGTATATTCAAAGTAGATACAATTATCAATTTCGGCATTGCCGGGGCGCTCCGCGAGGATCTGGGAATCAGCTCTGCCAGTCTGGTCGGGGGCATTGTCGATTATCAGTTCGACACTTCCGAGATTGATCATGTGCAGCCCGCAAGACATGTAGACTATCCTTCTGTGGTGATTCCCGCCGATGAGGCTCTGCTCAACAAGGCGCTTTCCATAATGCCGGGCATAAAAACCGTCAGCTGTCTTTCGGGCAACAAATTTGTGGGCAGCTCCGAAGAAAAAAAATCGCTGGCCGCCCGCTTTAATTGCGACATTGTCGAGATGGAGGCCGCGGCAATCGAACTTGTCGCCGATATGCACTCAGTACCGGTTCTTTTTATTAAGGGCGTATCGGACTCCGTTAATGGCGGTGCCGCTGAATTTAAAACCATGTTCGATGAATCGTCGGAGTCATGCTTTAAAATTGTAACAGCGCTTTTAAAAAGTCTTTAATATTAACCAATAGGAGAATAGAATCTATGATCGATCTGCTGGTTCAAAGCGTGAAGTTCTGCGTCTCCAATGTTAAACGGCTGCTTATTTACATTGTCCCCTTTTTCCTGCTGGCGGCCGCCAACGGGCTGCTTATGCTGTCAGATAAGGCAAAAAATCCAATTTTGATTGCAGTAATGGCCCTGGTATCTATTGCCGTCGCAATTACAAATCTGCTCTGCAATCTTTATATAAAGAGAGAATTTTTCGCCGAATCCGGCTATGCACCGAACCCGCAGAACAGCCTTGGAAGAAGTGCTAAATTTGCAATGCTGGCATACTTAAAATACTTTGGCATTATTTTTGGCATTGCCATTGTCATACTCATTCCCATTAGCGCATTTACATCACTCGGCAAAACAGCGGTGCTCATTTCGACACTTATTGCATTTCTTATTGTGCTTGCTGCGCTCTATATTGCAGTCCGCCTTCTCTATATATTCGATGCTTCGATTTTTTCAAAATTCGGGAAAACATCTGATCTATGCAAAGAATCATCCAGTCTGGTCAAGAAAGACAAGAAAGCTGCATTTATCGTTCTGCTTTTTATGGCAGCAAATGGAGTCATCAGCTACTTTGCATCAAAGCTTGATATTTTAGCCGTTTCATTGATCTTCGCCCTTGTTCAGACATTCCTGACAATGTGCATTCAGATCGTTATTTCAAAGCTCTATATAAAACTGCGCGGAGATTTTAAGGCAGTCTATGCCTACCTATGCTGGCAGTAGAAATCCCGCATTTTCCGCGGTACAATAGCCCTTGTTCAATTTGCTATTATCAGGAGAAGTACAATGCCCTGCACTACAATTCTTGTTGGTAAAAAAGCAGCCTACGATGGCTCTACTTTTATCGCCCGCGATGATGATTCAGGCTCGGGCCACTTCACCGCAAAAAAATTCGTGGCTGTTCAGCCCAAGGATCAGCCGCGCGAATACATATCTGTCCTTTCGCATGTAAAGATAGAGCTTCCCGACAATCCGCAGCGGTATACTGCAATGCCCAATGCCATTAAGGGAAAGGGCATCTGGGCGGCGAGCGGCGCGAATGAGAGCAATGTCTGCATGACGGCGACGGAGACTATTACCTCGAACGAACGCGTGCTCGGCGCGGATCCACTTGTTATATTCGAGGCCGCAGCCGATGGAAAACCCGAAAAGGCCGGCGGCATCGGCGAAGAGGATCTCGTTGTTATCACCCTGCCCTACATCCGCAGCGCACGCGATGGTGTTATCCGGCTCGGCAGGCTTCTCGAGCAGTATGGCACCTACGAAATGAATGGCATCGCCTTTTCCGATGCTGATGAAGTCTGGTGGCTTGAGACAATCGGCGGACATCATTGGATCGCGCGGCGTGTACCCGACGACTGCTATGCGGTAATTCCCAATCAGCTTGGTCTCGATGAATTTGATCTGCACGATGCCCTCGGCAAGCAGAAAGACTATATGTGCTCTGCCGATCTCGCGGATTTTATAAAGAATAATCATCTCGATCTTTCATTGGCGCGCGGTTCCGCCGCAAAAAAGATAAACGCCCGCGATGCCTTTGGCAGCCATGAGGATGCCGACCACATATACAACACTCCGCGCGCCTGGTTTATTGAGCGCTATTTCAATCCCCACAGCTCCACATGGGATGGCCCCGAGGCCGATTTCAGGCCCGATTCCGACAACATCCCCTGGTGCCGTGTTCCGGAGAAAAAAATCACTGTCGAGGATATGAAGTATGCTCTTTCGGCCCATTATCAGGGCACGCCCTATGACCCCTACGCATCGCACGGCGATATGGCGCAGAGGGGCAAATACAGATCCATAGGCATAAACCGCAACGATTTCCTCGCTCTCTTTCAGATCCGCCCCTACGCACCCAAGGGCCTCAGCGTTATAGAATGGCTTGCGTTCAGCTCAAATGTGTTCAATGCATTTGTGCCTTTCTATACCAATATAAACAGCACGCCAGAATATCTTTCCAATACAACAGAAGAAGTCAGCACTGATAACTTCTACTGGTCGAACCGCCTTATCGCGGCGCTTACGGATGCCCATTACGGAGCTTCGCTGATTCATATCGAACGCTATCAGCTCAAAGTACAGTCCAAAGGCCACGAAATTATAAATAATTATGATATCCAGGCCAAAACAGTCAGGGATGCCGCGAAGCTCACGGCTCTCTGCGAAAAAGCCAATGCCGAAATAGCGGACATGCTTAAAAAAGAGACTCAAGCTGCCCTGAATAATGTCCTCTTTGAGGCCAGCTGCCTGATGAAGAACGCTTTTTCGCGCTCTGATGCCTGAGAGCTTTTCGGCCGGATTTTCGCCCGCTCTGCTCCACTGGCCATCAGCCGCGGTGGAGCGGACCCGCGCGAGCTGCCTGCCGGCCGTCTGAAACGGAGGATATATGAAACTTGCGCGTTCAAAGGACGACAGAAAGATTGCTGGCGTCTGCGGCGGCATCGCGAGGGCCCTCGGTGTTTCCTCAGAGAAAGTACGCCTTGCCTTTGTGCTGCTTGTCCTATTCTGCGGTCTGAGCATAATTACATACTTTATCCTGTGGCTCCTAATGCCGGAAGAGAAAAATTGAAATCGCCGGATCTTGCCCGGAGGATAGTCGCCACAACGACATCTGCATCATGGAGAAAAATTCCCCATGTTTCATTTACACTAGAACTCGACTGCACCGAGCTTGTCAGGCAGTATGCGGCCCAAAAGCAGAGAGCAGCTGAGGATTCCAGAATTTCAGTTCCACTGAATACGCTGATCGTCAAACTGATCGCCGATGCCCTTGCTCCTTTTCCCAAACTGTACGGTTCATTCTCATATAACAGACTTACCAACCGGCCTTCCTGGCGTCTTTCTGAATCCGTAAATATCAATATGCCCTGGCGCCTGCCGGATGGTCAGATGATCCCCATTATATTCCGCGATGTGAATGGAAAAAGCCTTGCCGGTTTTTCTGAAGAAGTGGAACACATCAGGGCAGAGCTCCCTGACCTCGACATTGACAGGGAAATGCTCTTCGCTGCAAAGCGCGACACAGGGAGAAGGCTCAGATCGCTGAAACTGTCGGCCCTCTCACGTGTTATCCCGCTCGAGCTTATACGCATCGCAGGCCACTATAAAGAAGAAAAGGATTCCCCTCCTCTTGTAGATCCAGATGGAGTTGTAGTTTCGAACGCGGGTTCTCTGCTTGGTTCCCTTAAGGGCAGATTTGCCATGCTCGAAATAATCGAACCTAAAATTATGGCAATTGGTATTGGCTCCATAGATGACAGCGCGGCAGTAAGCAGCGGAGCGCTGACTGTGAAAAGAACACTTCCCCTGACTATTGCCTTTGATCACCGGGCAATAGACCTCGGAGATATTGTCCCATTTATGCAAAAACTCTCCGAAGATACAGCCAATTTCAATTTTGAATAATCGGAATCCGCATAATTCTGAATGGAGCTCAGTAGGAGGAAATATGCAGATGCGCAGCTTTATAATCGGCCTTTGTGCTGGATTGATTGCGGTCCTTATTATCTGCCTGTTCTGCCGTCTGACGGCCGGAAGGGCTCCAGCTGCAGACAGGGACAATCAGGCACTGCTTCCCCGATACAGCTATAGGCTCGGCGGGACTGTAGAAGTTGACGGCCGCCAGGGCATTGCCACCGATGGCAGCTGCTTTTGGGTAAGCGGCAGCACCACGCTTTCAAAATATGATAAAAACTGGAAGCTGCTGGCACATAACGACAGGCCCTTTGAGGACTATAAAATTGAAGTGAATCATATTGGCGATATCGATGTATACAATAATGAGATATACGCAGGTGTCGAATATTTCTCCGACGGGGTTGGACGCAATATTCAGATGGCCGTCTACGATGGCAGTACACTCAAACTGAAAAGGACTTTTGTATTTCAGCCCGATTCGGGACAGCTTGAATGTTCCGGCATCGCGGTGAATCCGGATGAAAAGAAAATAGTTATGTGCTCCTGGGTGGACGGAGAAAGCGGGCGCTACCTCTATGAATACAGCCTTGATACAGGCGCATATATACGCAAGGTCCATCTGCAGTGCCCGCCCCAGTGGATCCAGGGAGTAGCATACTTCAATGGCGAATATTATCTGACTGCCGATGATGGCACCGCGGACGAAGGCGAGGCGGATCATATCTACCGCACAAAGCTGATTCCCGGAAAGACCAATGCGGCTGTCGTCCTTGAGAAATCGCTTGATGATGTGAAATTTCAGGGCGAAATCGAGGGCCTCAGCTTTGATGCTGCCTCGAAGCGTCTCCTCGTACTCTACAACCGCGGTTCGCGCATTGTGCTCGGAATGGTCAGGGGATTCTACCCCGGCTACACAAGGGAGATATCCGAGGTCTATATATATAATCTGAAATGAGCATATGGTATGGCCTTATCTCTGGATGCCGCAGTCTCTCCTGTGCTATAGGTATGCCATGAATTCCGCAATTTCATCTGGAACTGACAATCTCCATTCTGGCGGGACAGTCCGCAGGGCCGTTCCGCAGGATGCATGTCGGATAGCCGAGATCAAAGTCGCGGGCTGGCGTTCGGCCTACCGCGGTATCGCGGGCGATTTTGAGCTTTTCAGCGGCCTCCAGACAGTATCATCTGCTTCTCAGATTGAAAGGGAAATAGAAAAAGGCTCGCACATTCTTGTGGAGGAGACAAAGCATATTGTAAGGGGCTATATCTGGTTCGGCCCGCCGTCCAGCGCTGAGACAGGCAGCTGCAGCGAAATCTATGCCCTCTATGTGCAGCCGGAATTCACTGGCGCTGGGGCGGGGACTGCCCTTATCCGCGCGGCCGAGGAGGCGAGCATCTCCGCGGGTCAGAGGAAAACCTTCCTCTGGGTACTTAAAGAAAATTACAGAGCCATAAATTTCTACCGCAGAGGCGGCTATTCAGAAGACGGCCTTATGCGGCTTCTTCCCGACTGGAAGACATCACAGATCGGGCTTGAGAAAACTCTCAGACTTTAGCCCCTCAAAACTTCTTTGGCTGTCTGACGGGAAAATGGGTTATAATATCCACGGATGGATCTTGTCCCTCAGGACCAAGGAGCAGAGGATGACAATGGGCGAAAAGGAAGATTTGCACTTCTCGCCACTGTATGAGCATGTCAAACAGGCCATACTCGGGCGCATTATCGCAGGAGAGTGGGCGCCAGGAGCCCTTCTGCCAAGCGAGCAGGCGCTTGCTGTGGAGTATGGAGTAAGTCAGGGAACGCTGCGCAAGGCACTTAATTCGCTGACTGAAGAAAAAAGACTTGTGCGTCATCAAGGCAAGGGCACCGCAGTAGCCATGCTCAGCGAGCAGGATGAACATTTTTCCTTTATGCACCTCAATGACCGTTCTGGCCGGCGGGTAATTTCATTTCAATGCCACAACTTCAGCCTCAGGGCCGATCTCCCGGATGAAAAGGAAAGGGAGAGTCTCGCTCTGGGACCTAAAGATGAAATAATCAGACTCGATCGGGTGCGCATTTTTGACAACAAACCGGCGATCAATGAGCGCGTAACGGTTGTAGCCGGCTGCTTTCCAGGTCTGCGCTCTCTGCCCTGCGACAGCATTCCAAGCAGACTCTACGCGTTCTATCAGAGCCATTTTGGCATTACCATCGCCCGCGCTCTTGAGACAATCGAGGCTGTCGAGGCGACAGCAGAAGACAGTGAGAGGCTTGCCATAAAAATCGGAGAGCCCCTGCTTCAAGTGGCGCGAGTTTCTTTTGATCTGCGGGGCAAGCCTCTTGAGTTCCGGCTGAGCCATATTACCACCCGGGACTATGTCTACGCAAACGAGAGCCGATGATTCCGGAAGCCGGGTCTGGCAGAAGCAGAAAACCCGCCAGACCCTCCATGCCTGTTATTTCTTTCCCGGGATGCCAGGCTTTACCATCTCCTCGGGCCTCACTATCTCATCGAATTTTTCCGCGCTGATATAGCCGAGCCTTACAGCGGTTTCCTTAAGTGTACCGCCGCTTTCAAGCGCCTCATGAGCCACTTTCGCGGCCTTATCGTAGCCGATAACCGGGCTCAGAGCGGTGACAAGCATCAATGACTTATGGAGGAGCTCATCAATTCTGGCCCTGTTCGGCTTTATGCCCTTTACGCAGTTTTCCGCGAAACTCGTGCATGCGCCTGACAGAAGGTTTATGGACTGAAGAAGACTGTATATCATTACCGGCTTATATACATTGAGTTCAAAATTCCCCTGAGAGCCTGCGAAGCCTATGGTGACATCGTTTCCTATAACTCTTGCCACTACCATGGTCATGGCTTCGCACTGCGTCGGATTCACCTTTCCAGGCATAATGGAGCTTCCAGGCTCATTAGCAGGAAGGATGAGTTCTCCAATGCCGCAGCGGGGACCGCTCGCAAGCCATCTGATATCATTGGCTATCTTCATCAGACTGCATGCGACAGTCTTCAGAACGCCGCTTGCTTCAACAATGGAATCATGAGCAGCAAGAGCCTCATATTTATTATCCGCGGGAATAAAGGGAAGCCCGGATATCTGCGAGATTTTGCTCGCTGCCAGGCGGTCGAATCCTATCGGCGTATTGAGCCCTGTACCAACAGCTGTTCCGCCAAGAGCCAATCTGTACAGACTGGGCAGGCATGCTTCAAGCCGGTCAATACCAAAACCGAGCTGAGCAGAGTAGCCGGAAAATTCCTGCCCAAGAGAAATAGGCGTCGCATCCTGCAGATGCGTTCTGCCTATCTTTATAATTCCATCAAATTCCCTGACCTTCTGATCTACAGCGTTTTTAAGCAGCCGCATGGCTGGTATCAAATTGTGCTCAATAGCTCCAGCAGCCGCTATATGCATCGCGGTGGGGAAAGTATCATTTGATGACTGGGACATATTTACATGGTCATTGGGATGCACAGGCTTCTTGCTGCCTCTCTCCCCGCCGGCCAGTTCGATGGCTCTGTTTGAAATAACTTCGTTGGCATTCATATTGGTCTGAGTACCGCTTCCGGTCTGCCAAACCACAAGAGGAAACTGATCATTCAGGGCGCCGGAGATCACTTCATCTGCGGCGCGCACAATAAGGCCGCCAATATCCGGATCCAGAATGCCCAGTTCCATGTTCGCGAGCGCGCAGCCTTTTTTTAAAATTCCAAAGGCGCGGATTATCTCAGGGGGCATTTTTTCCGTGCCTATTTTAAAGTTCTGAAAGGACCGCTGCGTCTGCGCACCCCAGTATTTATCCGCCTCTACCTCTATTTCGCCCATGGAATCTTTTTCGATGCGCGTCTTCATTATCTGACCTCCATAGCATGAAGCAATAATATCAGCACAATTCCGAACAGTACATATACACAGCTGATCAGCAGAAAGATATTCGAAGCGTTTCCAGCCGAAAGCGGCATAATCACATACGAAGGGAGCAGAAAAGCCCCGGCCATCTGCAGTGTACTCAGAATGCCGCCGCCGCTTCCGGCATAGTCCGGGCCAAGCTCGGGAAGGAGCATTGGCAGGGACATGACAAAGGGAACAAGTGTGCCCAGAAGAAATCCTGAGAGCACGAGCAGCAGGACTGTCACAACTCCAAATGGAAGATACCATGCGAGATATGAGAACAGCGCCGCGCCAAGTGCCGGCGCCGCCAGCAGAATTCCCATCCTTCCCAGTTTCCTCATAATAAGCGGCCCAACAATGACTGAACCGCCAATGAAGGCCAGTGGCAGCAGAGAGGAAGCGAGGCCGGCAAGGACATCACTCGCTCCTTTATTTTGTATAAGCGCATTGGACAGATTGCCAGTCTGGGCCACCCATCCGCCCATAAAGAGGAACATTGCGGCGCCGCCGATCCAAATATTCCTGCTCCGCGCCGCTCCGGCCAGATAGCGCGCAATGCTCCGTACGGGAGCCGCCGGGACTCCGTCCGGCCGCGGCCTTATAAGGACAATCCATAGCAGCAGAGATGCCAGAACAATGGCCGCAGAGACTATAAAGGCATTCTGGATCTCTGCAAATAGCGCCGAACTTGCCAAGGCGAGGGAAATGCCGGCTGTAGCCGATGCAACAAACATTCCCATGGCAAGCCCCGCCTGCTTCTGCGAAAACCATGCGCCTATTATTTTGGCGGCATTGGCGTTTATCGCTGCAAGCCCGAAGCCAAGTCCCAGCATGGCGATAAACATGCTGCCAAAATTTCCTGCAAACAGGCGGCCAAAACCGCTTATTGCGGCGATAAGCAGCCCTATGCTCACCGTGAGCTTTACGCCAAAGCGGTCGGCCAGAGCGCCTGCCGGAATACCGAAAAGGGCGGCGGTAAGCATGGGCGCAGCCAGAACCATGGCAAACTGCTCCGGCCGCAGCGCAAGCGCAGGTATAAGCCTTGCGGCCAGACCCGCAAGCTGAAACTGTGCGCCATTTAGCGCAACCTGCACAAGAACAATCACAGATAGAATGACCCATCTATAAGGACTGCATGCGCCGGCATTTTCTTTCCCGGCAATCGGCATTTTTGCGTCTCCTTCCCCACTGGCGGATTTTTCTTCCCGAGGATTCATCACCATGTTCCTCCGAGCGTGCAGTGTTTCCCGGAATATTTAGCTGCCAGATCATAGAGAGTATGCAGATAATCCTCAGACTGCTTTGCGATCCCCTGATAGGCCCATTGTTCGCCAAGGGCCTCATATTTGGCTACCGGATACACATTGAACGGCAGAAGATCCAATCCTTCAATATGCTCAAGCGGTTTTATAAACTCGGCTGTCCTGACAATATTCTCTTCATCATCATTAAAGCCCGGGATAAGAGGAATGCGGACAACTATTTTATGTTTGAAATCCGTATTCAGCTGCCTGAAATTGGAAAGTATCTGCTCGTTTGGAACGCCTGTTCCCCATATATGTTTTTTGCTGTCCATATGCTTTATATCCGCCATTATAAAATCGCAATGGCTTACTACCTCATTGACCTGATTCCAGGGAGCATACAGGCTTGTCTCAATTGCAGTATTTATCGAATCTTCCTGGCAGAGCTGCAGAACCTCAGCTGCGAAATCCGGGTGATGCAAAGGCTCCCCGCCCGTAAGAGTCACTCCGCCTCCGGCTCTCTGCTGGTAAAATGGTTTGAATTGTGATAATTTCCGCCAGAGTCCAGCAGAAGTAATACTGTACCCTACTACTTTATAGGCCTTTTTCGTGCAGATGCCAACGCATTTGGAACACGACACTCCAAGGCATTTGCTCTTATCAATTCTGACAAGATCATCATCTATTCTGACAGCCCCAACAGGGCATATATTTCTGCATGCGCCACAATGCACGCAGAGGCTTCTATGGAACCACAGCTCCGGCTCAAAACCCTGATTTTCCGGATTCTGGCACCATTTGCATCTGAGGCTGCAGCCCTTAAGGAAAACAAGCGACCGTGAACCGGCTCCATCGTGAACTGCATATTCATCTATTGCCTTGATAATTGCTGTGTGCGGCATGTTGCTTCTTCAATCCTCTTATATAAGGTTAATTGGTACTATACAGCGTCTGCGGAAAAGGCGGTCTGGCCGCGCCGCAATGGGTGCGGCCAGACCTTTCACAGATTACAGCTCGTGATGCTCAACACGGCGGATAACCGTGTTCTGCACTGCGGTGGGTATTTCGACAAAGAATGCGTTATATCCCGAAATTCTTACAGTAAGATAGGGATATTTCTCGGGATGTTTCTGGGCATCATGCAGAACTTCATTGTTAACAAAATTGAACTGCATCTGGGTCTGCCCCTGCTCCATGGCTGTCCAGCAGAAATCGGAGAATTTCTGCAGTCCTGAGTCCCCCGCAAGCGTGGTCGGATCAAGGCGGTCGTTGTATATCCAGGCGCGGAACTTGGCCTGATCGACCTTGAGCGACGAAAGCAGTCTGGACCAGGATCCCGACTTATCAAAATCGGAATGCGGATTGAGTCCGCCATCGCAGAGCGTTTCGCCGCGTTTCCGTCCATTCGGGGCGGCATTCATATACGGCGCATACTGCCAGATCAGGCTTATAGGCAGAATATTCGGGAACACGGGGTAGCCCTTGCGATCGCGGGTTTTTGTTTTGTGAATCAGGTACACATCATTCACTGCGCGCACCATAATGCTGTCCGCGTAATCGTCATTGTTGCCATACTTGGGTGCATTCTTGAAATCCTGCCGCATGGCGTCATAGCCATTCCAGTCAGCCTTAAGGGCCTTTACCAGCTCTTCCATGCTGTACATTTTCTTATCATAGACACAATATTTAACTGCAATCAGGCTGTCTATGACATCGACCCAGCCGACCATTCCCTGGAAACTGAATTTGGCAGGAGTCGGGTCGTTGAACATGTCGAGGCCTGACTTCAGGCAGCACTGATACATAAGGCTGCCAAAGGGCTTGCGGCACATTTTCTCAAATTCTTCAAAGCACATATTGCGGAGGCGGACCTCGGTCGTGACAAGCCACTCCCACTGCTTAAGCCAGGCCTGGTAGAACTCTTCAAAGGTCTTAAAGGCAACGGGATCACCAGTATCGATTGAATGGAACCATTCAAAGCCCTTTTCAGGATCATGGCCATTGAACAGCGCAAATTCAATTGTCTTCTCGATTCCTACCTGGGCGACCTCGCGCTTTGCCGTTCCCTTGGAATCGCCCTGCGGACCGGGGGTATTGCAGCCAACAATGGCATAGTCCCGCGCCTGTTCGATGGTGAGCTCGCCCGGGCAGTGGTCCATCATGGTCTCAATTGCCTTTACATCATTTCTAATACTGGGATTTCCGAGACCCGTCCGGATGACTTCGCAGACACGTTTGAATTTGTCCTTCTTGGTTCCCGGGAACCAGCGGTATTTAAGATCAGGGTAATGAAGGCGGTAGCCATCCCACACATCCAGATAGAGATCGGTGAGTGCATTATGAGCATCATGGCCAAGACGATCCTGCCCGCCGAGCGTATAGACGCTATAATCGCGTGAACCCATGCCGGCTTTTGCAAGGCTTCCAAAGCGGCCGCTGAAACCCGAGACCTCATGCATCTTGGCGGCATCGCAGCAGATAATTTCCGCTGCGGCAACGCGGCTCAGCGTCTTGTCTTCAATCACATCCTTCTTATACCAGGGCCATAGCAGCTGATCGGGACGTATGGTCTGATTATGGGAGCTGGATTCAATATGGCACGAGACAAGCCTTTCGAGCCATTCAAGCTGGGCAGCCTCCCAGAAAGTCCGAGGCCTGTTTTCAGATACCCATTCGCAGTTGGCCGCAGCCTGCAGCGCAATTTTTCTGGCCTTCTCTGTGGGCATCTGCGGGGCTATCCGCTTGGCTTCTGCGGCCAGCCGCTTTATCCAGCGTACAACCGCCTCTCCTGCGATAATGCTGGCCTCGCAGTTAATTATCTTTTCCTTAATCGCATCCGCGTCTTTGCCGCTCGCTGTCTTCAGTTCTTTCTCAAAACGGACCTTGCTTTCCTTCTTGAGATCGATCAGCCTGCGGAAGCCATTGTCCAGCACCCATGCACGGTCAGGATTGGAGCGGCCGGCGCCGGTTCCGCAGATTTCCATATAGCGGCAGGGGGCCTCAGGGCAGAAATACATATGCCTTTCAAACTCGGTCATCTTCGGTCCCACGCGGAGGCTCATTGAATATTTCTTTGCGACACCATTGCGGAGTTCCTCAAGCGCCTCGGGATTATTAAAGGCAACTTTCTTTCCATTCTCCCATACAAATATTCTTTCCGGCACATATTCCCATGCCTTCTCGATATTCTGCCAGGCCTCGCTCAACGGATCAAAGAGAATTCCGTGTTCATCCCCGCAGCACATTCCGAGAAGCATTGCGTAGGGCCGGATTTTAATTACCTGATTATCCAGATATTTCTCAGTTGCTTTTGCAACAAAAAGCGCCGAGGGCATATCCGGATCCTCACGGTAAAGATCCGCAAGGATTTTTATCTTGGATGCGTCCACATATGCACCCTTATCGGAGAAGTAGGCTGGAATGTCAACTTGGACCTTATCCGCGATGCCGTTCCGGAATTCCCACATCTCCGGAGTTACAACAGACCAGCCCTTTTCAGTAGGCATGTTGGGGCTGCCAACCGATTTGGCGACTTCAGCATAATCATTCATAGTACAAAACCTCCATTCACAAGAGCCAAATTCCACCTATATCCAGCTATAAGAGACTGCTGCTTTGCCAGATGATTTTTAATGAGAGACCCCCATAAAGAGATTTGGCAGCCATAGAATAATCTGAGGGAAAACAATACAGAGAACCAGACCGATGCCATAGAGAGCCAGATAAGGGACAATGCTTCTATACAGCTCTGCAGTGGAAATATCCTTCCCGACAATAGCCTGCATATAGAAAATATTCGGAGCCATTGGCGGAGTCAGGGCACCCATCTGCATATTTACAACTATGCATACACCGAACCAGACAGGATCAAGCCCAAGATGCTGAATAATGGGCAGGAAAACAGGCACGGTAATCATCATCAGCGCGGCCGGGTCCATAAGGCATCCGCCGATAAACATAATTACCATCATCATAAGAATAACCAGCCATTGCGGCATATTCGATGAAATAACGAAGTTTTTAATCAGCTCCGTCGCGCCCAAGGTATTGAATATCGCCGAGAAGCAGCTTCCGCCAATAATTATCCAGATAACCATTGAAGAAATGGTAACGGATGTCATCAGGGATTTCTTAAGCGATTTCCAGCTGAATTTGCGCTGAATGATCGTGCAGAGCAGCATGCCAAATACGCCGAGCGCAGCGGCCTCGGTAGGCGTTGTTATTCCGCCAAATATGGAGCCCAGGACAAGCACTATAACCAATATGGGGAGAATAACCGCCTTAAGGGATTTTAATTTCTTTCCCCAGTCGCCTCTTTCTTCAGGTGGCAGAGCGGGGCCAAGTTTGGGGTTAATCGCGCATCTTATAATAATATATATTATAAACAGACCGGCTATAAGCAGACCGGGCATAATTCCACCGATAAAAAGCCTGCCCACAGAAGCATTGGCCAGAGAGCCATAGATTATCATCATTGTGCTGGGCGGTATAAGCTGTCCAAGGCCTCCGCCTGCGGCTATTGCCCCGCAGCAGAGTTTCCGGTCGTATCCGCGTTTCAGCATGGATGGCAGTGCGATTACAGTCATGGTCACTACCGCTGCCGCAGCCACGGCCGACATAGCGCCCATAATAATGCATATAACCACAGTGCCAATGGCAAGACCGCCTTTTAGGCCGCCAAACCAGAGATACATCTTTCATACAGATCGTCCGCTATGCCCGAATTCTCAAGTATGCTCACCATCAGCATAAACAGCGGCAGGGCGATTAGCACAAAATTCTGCGTAACGCCAAATGCGCTTGTAAATGTTGTGATTATGCTGCTTGGGCCGGCGATGGCATAGCCAAAAACCAGGGAGACAGCGCCAAGAGAAAATGCAATAGGCAGGCCCGTTACCAGCAGGGCCAGCATTGCAATAAAGAGGAGAAGTGCCATCAGCTGAATGCTCATTTGCCTTCCCTCCCCGCGACTGTCAGTATATTTCTTATTAGCTGTGCTATTCCCTGCAGGAGAAGCAGCATAGCTGCGAAAACCAGTACGAACTTATAGGGCCAGATGGCCGGTCCCCAAATTGATTCCGTCCGTTCATTAAAATTGAAAGATATAATGGAATCCTGCCAGCCACTCCACACCATGGCACCTATAAAAACAAAGAAAAATACAAATGTGCATATATCCATAATGGCCTGTCCCCGCGGGGACAATTTTGAAAAGAGCACATCAATCCTTACATGTCCGCCTTTCTGCAGCGTATAGGCAGCTCCGAGCATCACCGCGCTTCCAAAAGAAAAAGTAACCAGCTCCTGGAGCCATATTATATTGCCATGAAGAAAATACCGTGTTATTACGTCTACCAGCATTCCTACTGTGGCCATTCCCATAAGAGCGGCGGCCACATACGCCATCCATCGGCTTATTCTGTCTATTATCCGTACAAATGCCATTAGAGGACTCCTTTCCCGATTCGTCTGTTTTCTGCAATGCCCGGGCAGAATTGGCCCGGGCAGATTCAATCGGCCCTTTGCGTGTTCTCTTTCGGCTATTTTTTGTAATAACTGCGGTAAATCTGAATGCACTTGGCTGCGACTGCATCTCTTGAGGCTATTTTATTCCAGACGGAGTTCAGGGCCTTATAATATGCGGGCAGATCCGAAGCCGGCAGATCGATAAACTGCATGCCCTTTGCGCGCAAAGTTTTCTCTGCACTGAACAGTTCCTGAACATTGGCAACTTCCCAGGCATGCCAATCCTCGTAGGCGGCACTTACCTTGCTCTGCAGATCTTTTCCAAGCGAATCCCATACTTTCTTATTTATGAGGATTGTGCAGACACTTGCGCCCAGGGCCACAGGATGCACAACGCATTTCGCAATCTCGTAGTGCTTGCCATCGACCGCGCCATCCAAACCCTGCAGCGTTCCGTCTATTACACCGGTAGCCATCGCCGAATATACTTCCGACTTTGGAATATTAACTGGCGTTGCTCCCAAAGCCGCTACAGCATTCTGCTGTTCTCCTGATGCACGGATTTTAAGCCCCTTTAAATCCGCAAGGTTTTTTATAGGTTTCTTAAGTACAAGCGCCTGACCATCGGGACCCACCATACATTCACCTAAATAGTATAAGCCACGCTTCGCATATTCATCACGGAAAATTTTAACAAGCTCGGGATTGCGAAGAAGCTGGTCCGCGTCCTGGACGTTTTTGTAGGAGCCAGGCGGACCAGACTGCACAACACCAATAGACATGGTGCCGCTCCAGTATCCCGGGCTGGCGATTATCATGTCGACCTGGTCTTTTGCCGCAGCCATAAACAGCTGCCCGTCGGGGACAAGCATAGCAGAGCTATAGGTCTGTATTTTTACACGGCCATTAGTATACTGCTCAATCTTCTGAACAAGATTCTGATAAATAGGATGATCAAGAGGACTGTTGGGGCTTTCCGGATGCTGAAGCTTGAGTACAAAAGTCTGCGCTCCGGCGCTGTTCAGGCAGAGAGCCATGGCAAACGCCGCAGCAGCGAGGGTTCTGTACGGTACTTTGAATTTCATAAACTTCCTCCTCATGCAATAACATCACATGTATCAGGTACGTTCTCGATAGCGTCTTGCATCTGCAATAATTATCTTTGGATGCTTATTCCAGAATTGTCAAGAAAAAATTCATTTTTTATAATAATACATATTATATCTTATATAAGATATAGAAGTCAAAAAAAACACCAGTGCAGAAAACCATGTCATCTCCGTGAAAGGATTCTATTATGCATAATTCAGCTCCAGCCCTGAAACTTAAGTCCCCGCAGGAGCACCAGAATCCCGCCATATCTGGGATAGCGCTTATGGTTTGTGCCTTAGCCGTTCTTGGCATCGGCCTTCATGCATTTTCGGGAATCGGAGCTGCTCATCTGTTATAGACGGCAAAAAGGAATCGCTGGAAGAAAATACGCGGAATGAGTCTGATGGCAGGGACAGACTGCCAATCTGCTGCAGTCCGGCAGCCCCGGACGAATTCCGGCTGACCTGCAAAGTCTCCCCTGCCTGTCTATGCAGAATTGTCCTCTCGGCACTTCTATTCGCCTTTGGTATAATCGCAGTACTCGCGCAGAAAAATGGAAAAATCAGGAGAATCTGGAAAGAAATTCCCGGATACATAGGATGACAAAGCCTTCCGATTGGAGCAATGAGGTTACGGAGAACAGCCACGCGCTTGTTCTCGAAGATGGTGTTTTTACATGGACTGACCCGAAGCGCATTGCGCGTTCATTAAAGAAATCCGCCGATGAGAGCAGCGCCCGCAAAGGATCGCCATTCCGTTCGGCGATGTCCATGCTTGTTTTTTATATCAATAGAGCGGGCAGAAAGCTGCCGCCAGGCCAGCTCGCGGTGCTTGAAGGCGCAAAAAATGAGCTCAGAATTCTCTATGGCAGGCCCTGCAGGTGAACGGGAATTTCAAACCGCGGAAAGAAAATACCGGCGGATCCACGGTTCTGCCAGATACAAAAATTCCGGTCTGCAGGACTATTTGTTGAACATATCCTCGAGCGATTTCGGGAAGTATTTGGACAGGCGGTCGAGTTCCTCGGAAGTCACCGATGATTCTTTTTCGGCGGCGAGGTCTCTGCTCGTTGTTCCAAGCCGCTTGAGCAGACTGTATATAACATATATGAATATCTTGAGCCCGGCCTTCGGATTCGCGTCACAGTAGGGAAACAGTCTGTCACGCGATACAGCGGCAACAAGGCAGTTCTCCCTGCAGACAGCGCTTGCCGTTCTCGGCTCATCCATGAAAATGGCAGCCTCGCCAATAACATCGCCGGCCTTTACGGTATTGACCACAATGTCCCGGGCTTCGGCTCCTCTCAGCACAATATCGACAGAACCTCTGAGAATGAGGTCGAGGTCAGGCCCTACTGCGCCCTGTTCGACTATCCTCTCGCCGGGGCCATAGGCATGCACTTCGCAGATTCTGGCAAAACGTTTGAGCTCGACCGTGCTCAGATTTCTCAGGATTATTGAATCGTGAAGCTCGGTAATCAGATCATCATCCGCCATATCAAGGGACTGCATTTTCTCTCCTCAAGGGCCCTGGAGGCTCTGTGGACAGAGGCACCAGAAACCACTCTTTTAAGGTATCGCAAGAAAACCGGCTAAACAAGGGCGGATTGCTTTCAAAGGCTTTTATCATGGCATCTGAAACGCCCAGGGCATCTGCCGTGCCCAATGAGGCAGGATGCTTGCGCGCTCTGCGCCGCTCTCGCTACAATATGAGCATGGAGTATCTACAACGAACCGTAACCTGCGGCGAACTCACCAAGAGCGCCACAGGCACAACTGTCGTCCTTAATGGCTGGGTCCACCGCAAACGCGACCACGGTGGGATTTCCTTTATCAACCTTCGCGACCACTATGGCATTACCCAGGTGGTCATCGACGCGGACGCCCCGGCCGACCTCAAGTCGGCCGCAAACGATCTCAAGTTCGAGTACTGCGTTGCCATTAAGGGAAAGGTTCGGGCCCGCCCGGACTCCATGGTCAACAAGGATATGCCTACCGGCGAAATCGAGGTTGTCGCCGAGAGCATCCAAGTGCTCTCCACCTGCCAGACCCTGCCCTTTATGATCGACGAGGTCTCCGATGCCAAGGAAGATACCCGCCTCAAATACCGCTATCTTGATCTCCGTTCCTTCTCGATGCAGCGGAAGATAATGCTCCGCAGCCAGGTGGCCTTCGCCGTCCGCGAGTACCTCTATGGCAAAGGCTTTGCCGAGATTGAAACGCCGACCTTTGTACGCTCGACTCCCGAAGGCGCGCGTGACTACCTTGTGCCTTCCCGGCTCTATCCGGGCAAATTTTACGCACTCCCCCAGTCCCCTCAGCTCTATAAGCAGCTGCTCATGGTCTCCGGTATGGACAAGTACTTCCAGATCGCGCGCTGCTACCGCGATGAGGACGCCCGCGGCGACCGCCAGCCCGAGTTCACTCAGATTGATATTGAAATGTCCTTCTGCAAGCGCGATGACATCCTCGAGCTGGTCGAGGGCATGATGGGCTATGTCTTCAAGAAGACGCTCAATGTTGAGCTGCCCGCGAAATTCCGCCGCATTCCCTATGATGAGGCGATCGATGTCTATGGCACCGACAAGCCCGATCTCCGTTTTGGCATGGAGATGCAGAACATCGAGGCCATCGCCGCGAAGTCCAGCTTCAAGGCCTTTGCCGACGCACTCGCCGAAGGCCGCGAGCGCCAGGCCGCGGCCAAAGCGAAGGGCGTTACCCAGCCCGCCGGCGCAGTCCGCGCTATTGTCGTGCCCGGCAAGGCCGACTATTCACGCAAGCAGATCGAAGAGCTCGAGGAGATCGCCAAGATCTACAAGGCCCATGGTCTTGCCTGGATGAAGGTAAACGCAGAGGGCAGGCTCGAAGGCGGCGTGGCCAAGTTCTTCGCCGGCCTTGACGCCGAGGTCCTCTCGACGCTCAAAGCCAAGGCCGGAGACCTCATCCTTATGGTCGCCGATTCTAAATGGAAGGTTGCCTGCGTCGCGCTCGGTGCAGTACGCTCCAAACTTGGCAAGGACCTCAACCTGCTCGATCCCAAGCGCTTCGAGTTTGCATGGATTGTCGACTTCCCGATGTTCGCCTGGAATGAAGAGGAGAACAAATGGGAGACCGAGCACCATATGTTCACAATGCCTCAGGCCAAATATCATCCGACGCTCGAATCCGACCCCGGCGCCGTAAAGGGCGACCTCTACGACCTTGTTATGGACGGCTTTGAGATTGCCTCGGGTTCCATCCGTATTCACGATCCGGTGCTCCAGAAGCGCATTTTCGACATTGTCGGCCTGACAGAAAAAGAAGGCGTAAAGAAGTTCGGCTTCCTGACTGAGGCCTTCAAGTACGGTCCGCCTCCTCATGGCGGCATAGCACCCGGACTCGACAGGCTCGTTATGCTGATGGCAGGTGAAACATCCATAAAGGAAGTCATCGCCTTTCCGAAGAACAGCTTTGCCTTCTCGCCTCTCGACGACTGCCCGAACGACGTCGACGAAAAGCAGCTTAAGGAGCTCTCGATTACCCTGGTCGACAAGCCCGACGGGAGCAAGTCGGTTCAGATTCAGAAGCAGTAAATTTTAAGGAAGACAGCCCACCGCATCCATGCGGGGGTGCTGCTTAAAGGCCGCTCTCCGGAGCGGCCTTTTTTATTCCTTTACCGCTCCCGCGGTCATTCCCTCAACAAACTTGTCCTGCATTGACAGATAGAGAAGAATAAGCGGAAGAGCGCTTAAAACAGTCCCTGCCATTATTTGTGTCCAATTGGATGTATTTTTGCTCTGCAGCTGTGCAAGCCCTACAGGAAGAGTATACATCAGGTCCGAGCTTGTCATTATCTGAGGCCAGAGAAAATCATTCCAGGCTCCCATAAATGTAAAAATGGCCAGCGTGGCAATTCCCGGCACAGAGAGTGGAAGAATTATCTTGAGAAAGATCCTGAATTCTGAACAGGCATCGATGCGCGCGGCATCCAGAAGCTCATTGGGTATGGAAAGAATAAACTGGCGCATCATAAAGATGCCGAACACACCCGTAAGCTTGGGCACAATAAGGGCCCAATAAGTATCAAGCCAGTGGAGAGAACCCATCATTTTATACATAGGAATTATATTTATCTGCGATGGCACCATCATTGACATTAAAAATAGAAAGAAAATAGTGTCGCGGCCTGGAAACTTCAGCTTTGCAAAGCCATAGGCGGCAAGAGTATCAAAGAAAATCTGTCCAAGAGTAATGGAAACCGATACAATAATGCTGTTAAGGAAATAGCGTCCAAAATTAGGAATAATTCTGAATACTTCAGCGTAATGAGAAAATGTCATAGGATGGGGCCACCACTGGGGAGGATTGCTGAAGGCATTCGCCTCCGTTTTCAGCGAGGTAATAACCATCCAATAAAACGGAATCAGCATGGCAAGAGAGGTAATTATCAGTACAATATACAGAATACTATTGCCTGCAACCCGGCCGGCCCGTCTTCTGCGCCTCTGAACCTTTCCTTCCGCGGTCATGCTTCTTCCTCCTTGCCAAACAGACGCCACTGAAGCCAGGACAGCAGTACCAAAATTACAAACAATATATACGAAATAGCCGAAGCATAACCCAACCTGAGATCTCTGAATTTTGTAAAGAGATAGAGAACAATACTTGTAGTTGAGTGCATTGGCCCGCCATAGGTCATCACATATACCTGATCGTAGAGCTGGAAACTGCCAATAACTCCTACAATATAGGCATAGACCACTACAGGCTTGAGGGCGGGCAGCGTGACTGCAAAAAAGCGCCTCAATGGCCCCGCGCCATCCATCATCGCCGCTTCGTGCAGTTCTTTGGGGACGCCCTGCAGGGCTGCCAGAAAAAGAACTGTCTCAAAACCAAAGCCCTGCCATATGGACGCAATGGCGACTGACAGCAGCGCATGATTGGGATCGCCGAGCCAGTTTACCGGCGCTGCGCCCAAAAATCCCAGCAGTTCATTGAAAAGCCCGTTTCCGCTGTAGAGCATCTTCCACACCGTGGAGATTACAACAAAGGAAGTCATCTGCGGTAGAAAATAGCAGGTCCTGAAGAATGAGCGCCCCTTTACATCCTGATTGAGCATAAGCGCCGTGAGCATTCCCAGCACAGGACCCGCTCCTTCGCCGATTAGCACAAAGGCGACGGTATTCCACATGGCCTGCCCGAAGATTTTATCCTTAAAAAGCAGATCATGATAGTTCTTAAGGCCGATCCATACTGGAGCCGAGATCCCGCTGTAATCGGTAAAGCTCCAGTACAGAGAGACGAGCATCGGCCCGACAAGGAAAATGAGGATCGACAGCAGCGGCGGAGCTATCAGCAGATACGCCGTTCCATATTTGTGGATCCCCCGAAGGAATCCACCCTGTTTTTTCTTTGCCGGGCCTTTGTTCATTTATTTTGCCAGCGCCTCATCGGCTTTCGCGGCCGCCTCATCAAGGGCGTCCTTAACACTGCTCTTTCCAAGAAGTATCTGCTCCATGGCAGTTCCAAAATACCCCGATATTTCATCCCAGCTGCGGACATAGGGGAATGGTTTGGCGGTGTTCATGGCTTCAAGGAAGCAGGCGAACGCATTCTCGCCGCCAAAATATGAATCTGGCGCACTGAGCTCGGGCGCTTCGAGCGCCGCAGTGAGCGCGGGAGATGCACCCGCCTTTGTGAAGGGAGCGGTCATCTCTTTTTCGTCAAAGCAGAACTGGATGAATTTCCACGCTGCGTCCTTATGCTCGGCCTTTTCCGGGACAATGAGACCCGTGCCGCCAAGATAGGAGCCTGCCCCAGCCTTGCCAACGGGGTGCGGCGCGACTTTCCACATACCGCTCATCTCAGGCGCGCCAGTCTTGAGAACACCCATCATGTAAGGACCATCCGAGAACATGCCGATGCGGCCATCCTTAATACCCTGGATAAAGGCGCCTTTATCGACTGTCCACTCAATAGCCACATCGTGTTTCAGCAGCAGATCGCTGTAGAACTGGACAGCCTCGACTGCCTCTGGCGAATTAAAGACCGCCTTGGTATTATCTGAATTGAGAAGACTTCCTCCATTCTCATAGATAAACTGAGTTGGATGGAAAGCATCGGGCTGCATTGAATAGCGGTATTTATCGCCCTCTTTAAGCTTGCCCGCAACCTCGACAAGTTCATCCCAGGTCTTGGGCGGCGTCAGACCTTTTTTCTCGAAAAGATCCGCGCGGTAGTAAAGGCAGTAGACATCGAAATCATACATCATTGTGATTGTTCTGCCCTGATATTTCATAGCATTGAGGGCACCGGCGGAATAGCAGTCAGAGATTGGCTTGCCATTGAGTTTTCCGCCCGAGAGTTTATCGAGGTCGCTGAGGGCGCCAAGAGAGGCAAGCTTGGGCAGCCATGTCATATCCACTGTGGCCATATCGGGTGGAGTGCCGCCCGCAAGAGCGACATCCAGCTTGTCGTTCATTGCCTGCCAGCCAAGCTCCTCAATATTTACAGTGATATTGGGGTTGGCCTTCATAAAGTCCTCCGCTACGGATTTCAGCGGAGTAGACTCACCATAATAATCCCAGACGGTAAGGGTGACCGGGCCTTCGGCCTTCTTCCCGCAGGAAACCGCCAGCAAAGAGAACGCAAGAACCAGAACCACAGGCAACAGGAACTTTCTCACAACTATCTCCTTCCTATCAGGGCCTCCGGGACCCTGTTTGATACTGCTTGAGTCTCCCATACTGTGCGATGCTTCTTTTCCGCCGCCATTCCTCCCCAGCGCTGCCCGGTTCAGGATATCTGGTCTGATACTGGAAAACCGAGTAACTTGAAAATCGGGAGACATAAGGCGCTTCGGCCATAATCTGTCTTTCAATTCTGCCAAAATCGGCGGCTGCGCTGCAGCTTCCATCGCCTGCCATATCGAATGTTTCCAGATCGCTCCAGAGCTCAGTCCGCGGCCGGCTTTTGTTTATTGCGCTTCGCAGCGTGGCAAACCAGCGTCCCACAGTCTCCGGGCTTGTATGCGTCCGCATACCGTCATCGCTCGCGCCGCAGCCATCCTGCATATTTATCACATCTATTGCGGCCTTGCGCAGAATCCGGGTCCAAAGTCTTTCCCATGCGGCAGGATTCATGGACCCGCTGTCGCTGCAGAAAGGAGCGATCATTATGGGCTTCCCTGTTGCCCTGTGCACCACAGCACAGAGGGACGCATATTTATCCCCCATCAGTTCTGATGCCTCCGCAGCCGCAAAATTATCATTGTCCACTTCCATTGGAATATAGAACCCGGCAATCGCGCCAGAGAAATCTTTTTTATAACAGTTATAAAGATCAATAGCGAGAGAAGATGCGAGATCGAATTCGCCATCCAGCCAGGCCTTATCATTGGCATATTTATCCCACCAGCTGTCATTCCAGTTAAGACCAAGCCAGACCTTTATGCCGGCTTTTTGGGCCTCTCCAAGGCAGACAGCAGCAGGATCAATTCCGCCGGGTCCCTTTACTTTTTGGATACCCCTGAGATTTGTATTGTACCAGGCTTTTTTCTTCCCGCTGTCCAGAGTCCACTGGACAATAATATGGTCATCTACAGAGGCAGCCTTAAGATCAGCCAGCTCCGCCTGCCAGTCAGAAGCACTCCAGTTCTCAAAGAACCAGGGCTGCACAAATGAGCCGCTTATTAGGAGAGGCCTCTCCGTACCTGATTTTTCTTCAGCTCCGGCGCCTTTCTGCTCCGCTGTCTGCGCAGCCGCCTCCCGAGCGGCTGCCGTGGTGGCAGCCGCCGCGAGGCTGACTAGAGCACAGATCATCGCAATCCGGCGTTTCACCGAGTGCCATCCTTCTGCCACACGCCCGCAGACTCTGTGCCGGATTCTTCCTGTCTGTGCAGCCATGCGCCCGCCGCTCCAATCACGCCCGAACTCCCGCCAAGCCCAGAGGGCAGTATCTTTGTATGTTCAAGAGGCACAAGGCGGCAGCGTTTCTGCACTGTGGCCCTTACCACCGGCGCGAAGAGATCGAAGCTCTTCATTATTCCGCCTCCGAGCACAACAACATCAGGAATAAGAATAGTTATAAGATTCGCTATGCCAATGCCCAGAGCTTCGCCTTCCTCATCCGTCAGGGCCTTTGCCCGGCAGTCTCCACCTTCCGCGGCTTCGCATACGGCTTTTGCGGTGCTCCAGCCAGCTTCCGGGTATCTCTTCAGAGCGAGCGCAGCCAGTGCAGGCCCGCTCGCTGCGCTCTCCCAGCATCCGCGCGAACCGCAGCTGCAGGCCTCCGATTTCCAGTCTATCGAATGATGCCCGATCTCAGGATGGAATCCACCAGCCCCTCTATAGAGCCTGCCATCAAAAATCATTCCGCAGCCAATACCAGTACCAACTGTTATCATTATAAAGCGGGATGCCCCCCGCCCTGAGCCCCAGTCAAATTCCCCAAGGGCATGCGCATCGGCGTCATTTTCCAGCACAGCGCTGACGCCAGAGGCTTTTTCAAGTTCCGAAACTATATTCCGGCCTCTCCATCCAGGCAGAAACGGCACTTCGCCGATAATGCCTGTGCGCGCATCGACAGGGCCCGTACAGCCTATTCCGATGCCCTCGAATTTCTCCATACTGCCGGACGCACATGTTTTAAGCATTGTTATAATATGTGAAAGAGCGGCATCAAAACCTTCCTCCGGCATGGTCGGGCGGGACAGCTCCATGAGCACCCTGCCGCCGCGGTCCACTGAGGCGACCGCGATTTTGGTTCCGCCAATATCCACCGCCCCTATCAATTTGCCGCGCTCCCCTCTTTCCATTCATAGACAGCTCCCTCGCAGGGGCCAATGCTGATCCGCCAGCCTCCATCTGCCGCCTTCGGGCTTAAGGCCCTGTCTGACGCAGTCCTGCCTGCCAGGGGGCCAAGAAGCCTGATTTTTGCAAGTTTGAGCCGGCTTGAAAGCACAACATCCTCTGCTTCGCTGGAGTGATTGACGAGGACAGTGTAGCCCCGCCCCTTTCCGACAAGTGCGGCCGTTTCAACCGATGGCTGTCCGCTTTCAAAAAGCGGCCTTACGCCCGCCCATGAGGAAAATGCCGCATAGAGACGCCTTACAAAATCCTCTGCGGGGTTTCCGCCCTCAAAGGCCATGGGCACAGAGGCGAGACAGGCTTCGAGAGGACAGGCACATGCCATTGTCCTTCCCGCGCCCAGCCTGTTTGCCACAATAACAGGGCGTCCTGCAGAATCCTCGGCTATGACCCGCCCGCCCTCGATTTTAAGCAGCGCAGGCCAGAATCTCGGCATCGCAGGCAGAGAAAAACGCGCCATATCGCCCTTTTTCAGGCCGCAAAAATCTTCTATAATAGTAATTGTTATTTCAGTTTCAGGAGTATGATCGGAGAGGCTCGCACCGAATATCTCCTTCATCCCGGGGATCGCTGCATCAGCGCAGAGAGAGGTATAAAGAGCTCCGCCCTTTTTAACCCAGGCGGCGGCTGAGCTCCAAAAATCCGTATGCACATGTACAAGATTCTTTTCGGTCGAGCTTAAGGGTGAAGGCAGGAAAAGCAGCCGGGGCAGTGCGGGGGCCATACCCGCCGCTGCCGCTCCTGCGCCTGTATCAGCGGCTTTTTCAGACTTATCATTTTCGAACGCAGGGGCCGCATTCCGCGCACCATGCAGAGTGCGGAGCGACCGCTCTTTCCATTCTTCTTCGCGGGGCATTTCAGCTTTCAGGCCCGCTCTTCTGCATAGGATAAAAGAGGAAAGAAGCCCGCCCATCAGCCAGGCATTGTCCTCATCGCTTCCGCTGCCGTTCGCATCCTGCACAGAGGTGTAGGGTATGGAGCCATCCTGGGGAAGACCAAGACCGGCCAGATCCCCATGGATTCTGGCCCATTCACCAGGCACAAGCAGAGCCGCTTCGGCAGGCGCAGGTTCCACTCCCCTCAGATCCATGCCAGATACTGTCTTGGCGAATCCGCGCAGAGCTCTGCCTGCAGGTCGGTCTTTCCGGTCCCAGGTGCAGACTCCGAACTGAGTCTCATGCGGCGCACGGATATAGGGCGCACGGGCAAAAGTCTCAGGCGCCGCATCGGTATAGCACCATGGCATAAAACCCATTGCGCCATTTGCAAGGCCTGAAAAAAGAGTTATGCGTTCATACATTCCAATTCGCTCGGGATCATACTGGGCGGAAGATGCGCCAAATTCCTGCAGCATCAGGGGCCTGCCCGTCCCCCGTGAAAGGACAGTCTGGAAAGCGCCGCAGTAGCTCCCGCGCTCAGAAAGCATCGGATCGGGGAATGCCCTGAGAGCATAGATAGGATAGGGATGCGAAGAAAGAAAATCGACTTCTGGCGCGATTACATCGGGTCTAAAGGGCCCATGGCCCAGATCCTCCATACTCGTACCAACACATATAATCGCATCTGGATCATTCCGCTTTATGGACCAGCTGATAAGCCTTGTCCAGTTCAGGGCCATAGAGTCGTCCGTTTTTCCTGCGGCAACCCAGAAAGGCGGTTCATCGGTTAGGTCCCATGCCAGAATCGCGGGCTCGCCTCGGTACCGCCGGGCAAACTCGGCCGCATGATCTGTCTCCAGTCTGAGCATCTCCGGATCGGCATGAGGATGCCGGCCCGCCCGCCAGGGCAGATCCCAGAAAGCCTCTCCTACTTCACCGCCGATAAAGAGAGTCGGATGAAGGTAGAGGTTCTGGCGCTTTGCAATCTCAATCAGCGCATCAAACTGGGCAAAAGCCTTCTCGCTGTATACACCGGGCTGAGGCTCAAACCAGCTCCAGAAAAGATCAAAGCGGAGGGCGCTGCAGCCGAGTTCCCGTATCTTGGCAAAGTCCTTTTCGATATCTGAAGGGTTCCAGTCCTGAGCCCACTGGAGAGCGGTCTTTGCCGGCACCCAATGAAGGCCGACCACAATAAAAGGCTTTCCCTCAGCTTCAAAATAGATCTTCCCCAGCCTTGCCTTGGGCAAGGCCGGATAAATGTTCGCTGAGCTTCCGCGTTTCCGCGGTGCAGGGCCTTTTTTCGGGCTCATCTCATTCCTCCCGCGTTACCTTGCCGCCATGGACAAAGTGTCCTGTCTCAATACCGATCTTCCCTGCGAGCGCATTCAGCAGCATATTGTGTGAGCGCGCAGCAAGAACCGGGAAGAGTCCGGTGCCACCGCTGCAGACGGGCACTCCTATGCGGATAGAATTGGGCACCGCCTCAAATGGAGCCTTCGGACAGCCATCAAAAACCACTACCGGGCTGCCAAAGCCGGCAGCCTCAACAGCGAGTTTGTCTACAATGGCCGCGGTCCGCTCGGATGAACGGAAAAGGATGAGACCCAGCTTGGGCCCCACGGCCTCGAATGGCCCATGTCGGAAGCCGCCGCCCGAAAATGAAGCAGCTGGCCTTTTAAGCCCCTCCATATAGGTGAGCCCGCACTGCCGCGCGCTTACAAGAGATTCCACGCGGCCGGCAAAGGCAAAAGCCTCAGTCTTCGCGTTCATGCCGCAGAGCAGCTCCGCTGCCGCTCCTATTGCCGGGTCATCTGTTTTTTCCATGGCGGCTGCCGCCACTTCAAGAGATTTAAGAACTGTATCGGCGGCTTTCTTCCCGACAAGACGCCCTTCGAGGATGCGGTTAAGTGCAAGATTATTGCTGTAAGTTTTTGTAGTAATTGTAAATTCATCGCCGGCGCAGAGAGGCAGTGTCAGCGCAGCTGCTTTTGCCAGTCTGCTGTCTTCATTATTGGTAATTGCTACAAAATCGCCCGCAACTCCCGAAGCCGCGAGTTTCAGCATCTCAGCACTCTCCCCGGACTGGCTCGTCAGGACAAAGAGCACATCGCCCGGAAGCCGCGATTCATCCTGATGGATAAGCTCTCCCGCATCAAAACTCGAAGCCAGCCTTCCCTGGGAAAGCAGACGGCCTGCAAAATCACGCGAAGTAAATTCCGAGGTTCCCATACCAGCGAAAAAGAGACTCCCCTTGCCGCTCGCAATTCCTTCCCAGCGGTCCAGCAGAGCCGAGCCCTCCGGCGAACGGTAGTAGGCAATCAGGTTCCTCAGCGCCTGAGGCAGATCCTTATTCTCTTCCACGAACCTGTTCATGCAAACCTCCAGCGGAACTGCCATGGCCATCAGTATGAAGCCTGACATCTGGCCAGACAGAAGTAGACGAAAATACAAACTCCGCGCAGCCCTCACTGAGCCTTCCGCGGTAATCATGATCCAGAATAATTGGTATCTTTTCCTTATGGCCCGGAATAAGCCGGCGCCCCAATTCTTCCTCCACAGGAACGGCCATCGGAGCGTAGATATCTTCAACCACGCCGGCAATATAGATCAGCTCAGGATCGAAAATATTCGCCATCACGGAGAGAAGCGTGCCGATAAGGCGCGCATTCTCCTCGATAACAGCAAGAGCCTTTCCTTCTCTGCGCTGAACTGCCTCTACAAATGCGAGCCAGTCCTCTTCGGTCTGCCCGGCTGAACCGTACTTCATCAGAAAGCCGCGCTTTACGAGTTCTGGTTCTGCACAGGGACCTGTCCCGCAGTGGCAGGGATAATTCCGGAAGCCAATAGGCATGTGCTCGATCTCTGCGCCCAGTCCATGGTGCCCAACAAGAAGGCGTCCATCGCTTACAATACCGACGCCGAGACCTTCGCCTATATATAAATAGATGAGATCGCGGAGGACGCCCCCCCGCAGGCCATCCATCGAGGCGCCTATTGCAAGCAGATTGGATTCATTTTCCACATGGGAGGGCAGTCCAAAACGTTCTGACAGCAGCGCTTCGAGCGGCTCGCCTTCGAAGAGCGGATTGGTTGAATTGACTAACCGCTCGCTGCTCCGGTCAAAAATGCCAGGAGCGGCCGCGCCTACACCTGAACAATCCGCCGTTGTAAGGCCGAGCCCCGAGAGCAGATCCCGCGCGCAGCCATAGCAGAGATCGAAGAGCTCTCCGGCCGAGGAGGCCCGCCCTGCATCGACCGAACCCGCGGCAAGACTCTTCCCCCTCAGATTGAGAATGGAGACGGCACAGCTGCCCGACTGGAGCAGATTCAGGCTGATAACCGGGCAGGCCTGCTCATTCAGAGCCATCAGTGTCGGAATCCGCCCGCCGGCCGAAGACTCCGAGCCTGCGGCAAGGAGAATGCCCGAATCGAGAAGCGAGTTGCAGATCAGCGAAACAGTCGCAAAACTCAGATCCAGCGCAGAAGCCAGAGACTTCTTGGTCATCGAATCATGTTTCCGCATTGCGTCGAGGATAAGTTTTGTATTGTAGTTCCGAAGTCCGGCGGTATTCCGGATTGAGCTCCTGGTCAGACTGCTCCCTGCCACGGATCCTCCCATCAGTCTGTTCGATGACAGACTGGCTATGTCCGATAATTATTCTACTTTTTATTAGTCTCATAATTAGTCCGCTTTCCGCAGCTGTCAAGCTTGAATCGTATCATATCTGCGCAATTCTGCTGGCAGACGACAGCCCGGCCAGGACACCTGCCCAGGCGTACCAGTACAGTTACCCTTCCGTCCCTGTCTCTTTTCCTGCTGTCCCGCACCGCTCCTTCCAAAAACTGCCGCTTCTGCCTTGACTCTATCAAAATATTTCAGTAGTGTACTATCACACTAATTCACTAAAGGAGTGATGCATGATCACATTTCATGCAGTGACTTTCGGCTATGGGCAGAAGCCCCTCTTCAAGGATCTCGATCTCGACCTTGAGCCGGGCTGCATCTATGGCCTGCTCGGCCTGAACGGCGCGGGCAAGACCAGCTTTCTCAAACTCGCCGCGGGAGCCCTCAGGCCCCAGTCAGGCGATATCAGCGTCTTCGGCTCCGACCCCTCAAAGCGCAGCGCTTCGGGTCTCGCCGACCTCTGCTTTGTCCCGGACGATCCCTGGCTTCCCGCGGTAAAGCCCGCAGACTGGGTAAAGCGCTATGCCTGCTTCAGACCGGCCTTCGACAGCGCCCGCTTCGACAGACTCATCGACGAGCTCGTCCTCGACCGTGACAAAATTCTGACAAAATACAGCTTTGGCCAGCGCAAAAAATTTGCCCTGGCGGCCGCCATCGCGAGCGGAGCCCACGCTCTCCTCCTCGATGAGCCGACCAACGGCCTCGACATCCCCTCCAAGGGCCAGCTCCGCCGCATCCTCGCCGAATCCGCCGATCCCGGCCGGGTTGTCCTCGTCTCGACCCACCAGGTGCGCGATCTCGAGAACATCCTTGACCCCGTTATCATTGTGCATGGCGGCAGGGTCCTCTTCAAATTGGGAGCAGACGAACTCAGCGATAAACTTTCCGCCCGACATCTCTCCAGTCTCGAAGGAGAGCCAGTAATTTATGCTGAGCGCGACGCGATCGGGTGGTCTGGTCTGCTTGCCGCGCCCGCGTCAAACGCGGCTCAGTCAGAGGGAAAAGGCACTGCAGCGCAGGAGGGAGGTCTGGTCTCCCCGGATGCCGCCAGCCAGGCAGAGGACGGAGACGCTGCCGCAAGGACAGGCGGCACAGGCGCCCCGGACCTCGAGCTTGTCTTCGATGCAGCCATAGCAGCGCCCGAACGTCTCGAGCTCGCGCTCAGTGGAGAGCCCGACGCGCTGGCCCGACTTACCGGCAGCTATAAACCCGAAGAGCACGAAATCGCCAAGGAGGCCGCTGAATGAAAAACGGAACACTGAACACAATCGCCGCCAGTCTGAAACGCATCGGCCTTCTTATCCGCAACAGGTTTTACGACGAGGGCCCCGGCCTCGGTATCGGTCTCGCGGTCATAGCCGGCATCAATCTGCTCAGCCTCCTCCTCGCCGGACAGGCCTGGTTCAACAGCCAGGGCTCGCTGGGCATCTGGAGCGTGATTATCACTGTCGGAGTTATCGTCATCTCCATCAGCGCCTTCAAGGGCATGCATGATGGCAAAGCGGGTGTCGACTGGATGCTGCTCCCCGCATCTCCGCTCGAGAAGTACATAGCCGCGGCCGTGGACTGCTGCATTGTCTATCCACTCCTCGCCGCCGGCTCGGCGACCCTCCTCTCCTGGCTTCTCTCGCTTATCCAGAAAGCCATAATGCTGCACAGCTCGAACCCGCTGATGCAGGCCTATGCCAGTCAGATCCAGTTCTGGACGCCCATGATGGCCGGCGGTTTCAAATTCTGGGGCGAGCTCGCCATCACCGCAGCTGTCGCCATGGCCGGCTCGGCGACCTTCAGGAAGAACCCCTTTATCAAGACCGCGGGCATCGCGATTCTGTACAGCCTCGTGGCTGGCGCCATCATGATGATCCTCATACTTATATTCTTCCGGAGCGGAAACATAAGCTCCAGCGGCATATTGGGCGATCTGGGAGTCATTCAGTTTGGAGACCGCGAGCTGAGCAGCAGGGCAAACAGGGCTATCAGAATTCTGGTCGATATCGCGCAGTACGGACTTCTGCCTCTCTTCGCTGTCTTCTATGGCTACTTCAAGGTCTACGAAAAGGAAGCCAGGGACGAGGTGCAGTAAAATGCTGATGCCCGCAATTTATAAGGAGAGTGCCGGCCATGCGCTTCAGCACCGATAAACCGATTTTTGCCCAGATAGAGGCCGCCATAGAAGACGATATCCTCTCTGGCCATCTCGGCCCCGGCGACCGCATTCCCTCGGCGAGAGAGCTGGGCTCCTCGCTCGAGGTGAATCCGAACACGGCGGCGCGGGCTCTGCAGTGTCTCGCCGATTCGGGCGTAGCCCGGGTAGAGCGCGGCACGGGGTATTTTGTCTCCGATGATGGAGCCGATCTCGTGCGTCAGAATAGACGGCGCAGCTTCTTCGAGGAGACCCTTCCGGGCATTTTCAAGACTATGGATTCGCTCGGCGTTGAGCCGCACGAGCTTCTCTCTCTCTACGCTTCGCGCGGCCAGCGGGAATCTCCGGCTGCGCAGAAAGAAAATAGCGGAGTCCGCGGGACAGCCTCCGTTTCGACCCCGGCTGCAGAAAGGAAACAACTATGAAGACAAGCAATAAGATACTGATCGGAGCAGGCGCGGCGAGCCTCATCGTCATCGCCCTCATCTTTATTTTCGCCGCGGTCCTGTAAGTCAGGGCTGGCTCTGCCGGCGGGGTTCCGCTCTGCCTGCGCCGCCAAACAGGAGACGCAGGGCGGGTACCCGCCGGCAGGCCTTTTTCAGCCTTTATGCCGCATTGGCCCCCAAACGTGCAAACTGCCTCCCGCTCTACTATACTTTGAGAAATGAAGCCCCTGAGGAAACTGCAGCATTGAGCAGTCCGGGACAAAGGAGACAGTCATGAAAAGGGTTTTGGGCATTATTGTACTTATCGCCGCCGCGGCATCGGCCTTTGCCCTTGATGCCGAAGTCAGCATAGGCGGAGACTACGGGCGCATATACGAGGATTATCTGATTACAGTCGACGGTACATCCTCCATTACAGCCCGCCACTCTCCCGATTTCAACATCGAGGCAGCGGTGAATATCCACTATCTGATGTTCAGGACCGGCTACCTCAGGAAATGCATGGGCACTGTCAGCATAAGCGATTCGACCGTCACCTCCAGCAAGGATGAGCTGCTGATCGATTATATTCCGCTCGAACTTCTGGGCCGCTATCCAGTTGCTGTGGGGCCGGTCAGCATTGTGCCGATGCTCGGCGTCGAATATGACATCGCTCTGAGCGCGGTCAATTCGAGCGGAAAGAGCCAAGTTGACTCGATTATCACAAGCAGCATCATGGATTTTAACAGGCTCTATGCAAAGGCCGGTTTCTGCGTCGATATTCCGGTCAGCGACAGGCTCTCTATCCGCCCCGAGGCTTTTTTCCAGTACGGACTCTATTCAGTCTACGATTCAAACTACGTGGATCTGCTGACATCGCTGATGACGGGCTTTGGCGGCACGGTCAATTCCATTGCAAGCAGGACCATGTGCTGGCAGGCAGGGCTCTATATCAGCTATAAGCTGTAGGGCACAGCCTGGGACGGGGCAGGTTCAGTTTTTCGGATGCAGATCAGCGGCCCGCAGCGTCCCTTTGGATTGGCGGCACACGGCCTCAGCCGTGCGGCCGCCTTTTTCATTTTTTCACAGTCTACTGTGACAATTTATCGCGTTTCCGTCTATATAAGATATATTTTGATTTTTTTTCATTCTGCGTTATATTGAATGCGCGAATACTCATTCACCTTAAAAGACAAAGGAGTCAATCGTGAAGAAATTTATCAGTGTCGTCGCCATCGCCGCTCTTGCGGCATCGGTCTTTGCCGCGGGCATGGACGCGGGCTTTGGTGTCAACTATGGCTCGCTCAACAGCACGGCGACCACATCGGTTACCCTCCTCGGCAACACGACTACCGTCAAGACTGCCACCACCTACAGCGATCTGGACTTCAACGCCTACCTCACTGTCGACTATGTGCAGTTCGGTTTCGGCTACATGACGCTCAAGAACACCGGATCCACTAAAACCACCAGCAGCGGCTCGGCGACAAGTGCCGCCACCAGTGCCTCCTACACCTATATACCGCTCTACCTCATGGGCCGCTATCCCTTCAAGCTCGGCAAGCAGTTCAGCATTGTCCCGATGGCCGGTCTTCAGTATGCCTTCTGCACCGCCGGAACCGATGGCAACGGCAATGCCCTCAGCTCTGACCTCTCCACCTATAACAGGTTCTCCGGTCTTCTCGGCCTTGGCATCGACATCAGCCTCGGCAAGAACCTTGTGATCCGTCCGCAGTTCCTCTGCGACATCACTATCAGCCAGCCCGCCGAGACGACCGCAATCAACAACGCAAAGAGCAGCCTGGGCAGCTCGGGCACCAGCCTCAAGTATTTCGACTACACCCTCAAGGGCGGTATCTCGATCGCCTACAAGCTCTAAACAGACACATGCTCTGCACTGGAGGCAGCCTTCCCTTGAGGAAGCCTGCCTCCACGGGAGCATAAAAAAGCGGTCCTCCATGAAGCGCGCTTCATGGGGACCGCTTTTTTTGTCTGCAGCGGAACTTCAGCCTGCCTTGTGCAGGGCTTCCACATCGGCAGCCACAAGGATCGCGAGGCTTTCGAGAAAATCGTTGTCCTCGTCGCTGAAGGCATTGGCTGTCCAGGAGTCTATATCGATCTCGCCGGTCACTTCGCCCTTGCCCTTGCCCGTATCGTAATCGAAGGAGCCCGGCGCGAAGACTGGCACCACAATTTCGCTCTTTACTTTGACGGAACAGGCGAGGTAGTTGGTCTCTTTTGAGACATCGCCAACAACAACCGCCTCGGCCTTCTCCGCGGCCTGACCGCAGATTCCCTGGCCAAAACCGATTTTGACATGCTCGGTGGGTTCACCCGCGAAGGGCCCCAGGTCCAGTTCCTTCTGTCCAGCTTTGGCTATGTAGAAGCCAAACCAGTTGTAATGAGGCACCTTGTCCTTGAGCAGATCACTGATCTTTTTGAGGCGGTCAGAAGGACTACCACCTCCTTTTGCGAGGCCCTCGGCCTCCGTGTACAGGGCTGAATAGTCCACGGCTCCTCCTTATGCTCATAATATACACAGGAATTTGTCCGCGGTCACTGTCTTTTTCCCAAGCCCCTTGATACTTCTCGCTCTTTTCAGTAAAATGCCGGCCATATGACAGCTTTTCCATGAAATGAAGGAAAAGCGTAGCATTTTCTAATAAATCGCCCCTAAAAAGGGGCGTTTTAATGGATCACCCCAAAAAGGAAGATCCAACAGACCGTTCCCGAACCCAAAGGAGACGGTCGCCCCCTTGGACAGTTGGCTACAGTCTGATGTGTACGCATCGCCGCGGCCCGCAGTATGCGGAGCGGCACAGGGCCCAAGCGGGAGAATCTACAACGGGAGAGGTAGAGGACCGAAAATGGCCACTGACATTCACAAGACGAGGAACATCGGAATAAGCGCGCACATCGACTCTGGCAAGACGACGCTTTCCGAACGTATCTTGTTCTATTGCCACAAGATACATGCGATTCACGAGGTCCACGGCAAGGACGGCGTCGGCGCCACCATGGATTCAATGGATCTGGAACGCGAGCGCGGCATCACTATTCAGTCGGCTGCGACCCACGTTAACTGGAAAGACATCGCAATCAACCTGATCGATACTCCTGGACACGTCGACTTCACTATTGAGGTTGAGCGGGCCCTCCGCGTTCTCGACGGCGCCATCCTTCTTCTCGACTCCGTAGCAGGCGTTCAGTCCCAGTCAATCACCGTCGACCGCCAGCTCAAGCGCTACCATGTGCCCCGGATTGTCTTTATCAACAAGTGCGACCGCATGGGTGCAAATCCCTACCGCGGCAAGGCCCAGCTCGCCGAAAAGCTCGGCCTCAACCCTGTCTTTGTCACTCTGCCAATCGGCCTTGAGGATAAACTCGAAGGTGTTATCGACCTTATCGATATGAAGGCCGTCTACTTCGATGGCGACGAGGGCGAGAATCTGCGCTATGCGGAGATTCCGGCTCACCTCAAAGAAGAAGCCGCCAAGTACCGCGAAGAGCTCCTCGACGCCGCGTCGATGTTCTCCGACGAACTCGCCGAGGCCTATCTCGAGGGCAATGCCACCAAGGAACAGATTATCGCGGCTATCCGCAAGGGCACGATCAGCGAGCAGCTCGTCCCTGTCTTTGTCGGTTCAGCCTACAAGAATAAGGGTGTTCAGGTTCTTCTCGATGGAGTCGAGCGCTATCTGCCCGATCCGACCGAGGTCAAGAACATCGCCCTCGACCTCGATAAAAAAGAGGAAGAGGTCGAGCTCAAGTCCGATTCCAATCTGCCCACCGTGGCCCTTGGTTTCAAGCTTGAGGATGGCAAGTATGGCCAGCTGACCTATGTCCGCATCTATCAGGGCATGATCCACAAGGGCGATGAGCTCCTCAATACCCGCGCCCGCAAGCGCTTCAAAGTCGGCCGCCTGGTCCGCATGAACGCCTCCGAGATGGAGGATATCAACGAGGGCGAATGCGGCGATATAGTCGCGCTCTTCGGTATAGACTGCGCCTCGGGAGACACCTTCTGCGACCCCAGGCTCAACTACACCATGTCCTCGATGTTCGTCCCCGAACCGGTTATCTCCCTAGCCATCACTCCGAAGGACAAGAAGTCTTCCGACCAGATGGGCAAGGCCCTCAACCGCTTCCAGAAAGAGGACCCGACCTTTACGTCTTATGTCGATCCTGAGTCCAACCAGACCATCATCAAGGGCATGGGCGAGCTCCACCTTGGCATCTACATTGAGCGCATGCGCCGCGAGTACAACTGCGAAGTCGAATCCGGCATGCCGCAGGTCGCCTACCGCGAGGCTATTACCCAGCGCGCCGACTTCAACTATACGCACAAGAAACAGACCGGCGGTTCGGGCCAGTACGGCCGTGTCGCGGGCTATATCGAGCCCTGCGCAGAGAAGAACTACGATTTTGTCGATATGATCAAAGGCGCGGCGATCCCGAACGAGTACATTCCAAGCTGCGAAAAGGGCTTTGCCAAGGCCATGGAAAAGGGCACCCTTATCGGATTCCCGATCGTAAACGTCAGGGCGGTTATCAACGATGGTCAGTCCCACCCGGTCGACTCTTCGGATATCGCCTTCCAGCTCGCCGCTATCGGCGCTTTCCGCGAAGCCTACGAAAAGGCCAAGCCTGTCATCCTCGAGCCTATCATGAAGGTTGAGGTTCAGGGCCCGACCGAGTTCCAGGGCAACGTATTCGCCTCGATCAACCAGAGGCGCGGCATTATCTCCTCCTCCACCGAGGATGGAGCATTCTGCCAGGTCGACGCCGAAGTCCCGCTCTCCGAGATGTTCGGCTACTCCACGGTGCTCCGCTCTATGACTCAGGGCAAAGCCGAGTTTACAATGGAGTTCATGAAGTATGGCAAGGTCCCGACCAATATCGCCGAAAAGCTCCGCCAGGACTATCTCGACAAGAAGAAAGCTGAACAGGGCAAATAGGCCCTGAAATGGAACCGCCCCCCGTGGGGCGGTTTTTTTTGCCTCAAGCGCTATTTAGCGCTATACTGAAACCAGAGATGGAAGCGGAAGCGGGCTTCACAGCCGCTCCTCAGCCCAAGGCGCCGCGGAAACGCACAAAACCCGCGGGCTTTCGGGCTCCCGCTTTCATAATGGTCAATCTTTGTATGCAAGCGTGCGTAAAGGAGTCTCCATGCTGAAAGAGGAACTTATCTCAAAAAGCCCGGTCCGCGTCCTCGAGCGCTCAGTCGGGGGCGGAATTATGGCAGGCGGCATCGGCGTTATCGCAAGCCGCAAGGGAATTGGCAAGACAAGCGTTCTGGTACAGCTCGCCCTCGATCGCCTGCTTCAGGGCGAAAAGGTCATCCACGTTTCCTTTACTGCGCACACAAGCTATGTCATTTCCTGGTACGAGAATATTTTTACTGAGCTCACCAAGCGCAAAGGCCTCGAGAAGCTCGAGGATATCCGCGACGATCTCGTTAAAAACCGCGTCATTATGAACTTCCCCCAGGAGGGAGTCTCGACCGAACAGATTCTGCGCTCGCTCAAGGCCATGATCCAGGACGGCGGCTTCAAGGCCCGCACCCTCATCGTCGACGGCTTTGACTTCTCGAAGACCACCAAGGCCGATATCGCCCTTGTAAAGGCCTTCGCCGAGGAGATGCAGATCGAAATCTGGTACTCCTGCACTCTGCTGGGCGAGGAACCCCTCTTCGACAAAGACAGCGTACCCCTTATTCTCAAGGACTTCATGGACAAGATCGATGTGCTGATCGTACTGGAGCCCAAGGCTGAGTACATCCACCTGACTGTGGCGAAGGCCCGCGGCAAGATGAACCCGCAGGATCTCAAGCTCAAGCTCGACGCCAAGACTCTGCTGATCGCCGAGGCCTGAACTTCTGTTCAAGCCAGGTTAAAGACCGCTAAAAAAAAGAAGCCCGGAGCCAGAAAGGCGCCCGGGCTTTTTTTTTAATGCCCTCTGCGGAACGGCGGGGCTCCATCTGGGGCCGCCCTGAGCCTGTTCTGGAAGGCCCGCCAGGCAGCCAGCCCCGGACGGGGCCGTGGGGCCGCAGACCGCTTTCAGGCGATCTTTGTGACGCTGTAGCCGGCGTCGGTGACAGCGGCCTTCATCGCGTCATCATCGAGGCTGCCGCCTTCGACGACGGCGCTCTTTTTCTTCAGATCGACTTTGACCGAGGAGACACCTGCCACCGCCTTGAGGGCCTCGGTGACATGCATCACGCAGTGCTGGCACATCATTCCATCGATAGAAAGAGTTTTCTTCATAGCCTCTCCTTAAAAATTCCGCATATAGGCTTCGAGGATGGAGGCGATCTCATCGACCTTCTCCTCGCCCTTGTTCTGCCGGATCGCGTCCTTGACGCAGGTATCGATATGCTGACGCAGTATTATCAGGTTGGCCTTTTTCAGCAGGGCCATCGAGGCGAGAATCTGCTTTGATACATCGACGCAGTAGCGGTCCCCGTCTATCATCCTGAGAACGGCATCCACCTGGCCGCGCGCCGTTTTAATGAGTTTTTCAGCTTCTCTGCTCTCTGTGCTCGAGTGATCCATATCGGGGCCTGTTCCTTATCTGGGGCTTATACCCTCCCCCCGTGGGGTGGGTATGCCGCTAAATATAGCGGTCACTGCCCCTAAAGTCAAGCAATCATGCTGGACAGGAAGAAGACAGACCGGGAGGAAGTGCCCCGTTACCTGCGGCGGTGTGTCGCCTGCATCGAGCGGTCAATGGCCGTCATCGAGGAATCGAGGCGCCGCGAGATGATATAGGAATAGAGCACGTCGATAACTGTCAGCTGGTTGATGCGCGAAGTCACGGCGCCAAGGCGGTAGACACGCTCGCTCGCAGGCACAAGCAGTGAGATGTCCGAGAGGGAGCGCACTGTGCTGGGCCCATCCATGGTCAGACTGATCAGCGTGGCCTTGCGCGAAAGGCTCTGGCGGGCAGCCTCTATCATCTGGACATTTTCGCCCGAGTAGGAGACGACAAAGGCCACATCGGTCTCGCGCAGGGAGGTTGCCTGGGTTACCTGCAGATCGGAGTCAAAGGTGAAGACCGCGGGCAGGCCGATGCGCACAAGCTTCTGGAAAAAATCGTAGGCGACAACAGCCGAAGCGCCGACGCCGAAGAGCGCCACCTCAGTCGCGCCCAGTATCTTTTCGCTCGCATCCTTTACCGCTGCCGGATTGAGCACATGGGGCAGGTGCGAAAGGCCGCGCTGGGTCATACCCACGACGTTTTTTATCACAGAGTCGACAGAGGCGTCTGAATCGAGCTCCAGATCGGAGATCAGCTGGGCTTCGCTGTCACGGAAGACATCCTGGGCGAGTCTCAGCTTAAAGGAAGAAAAACTGCCAAAACCCACGCGCTTGCAGAAGCGGACGACGCCCGCCTGGCTTACGCCGCTCTGCCTTCCAAGCTCGGCGACCGTCAGATAGAGCGTCTTTTTGGGTTCACGCAGAACATAGTCCGCTACTCGCTTTTCCGCCTCAGACAGCGCTCCGGCCTTGGCTTCTATGGCCGACAGCGCACCTTCGATGGTGGCTTCATCCATGGCTCTCCTCTTTCTGAAAGAGGTCGAGCACCTCCGTAATCCGGCCGCTGCCCGACTTTTCCAGCTCCTCAGCCTTCTCGCGGCTGATATTGAGCAAAACCATAATAATCGCAGTCTTGGGATGACTTCCAGAGGCCGCGAAGGCCTCTGCCGCTTTTTCGCGGGTGCAGCCGGTTGCCTGCCGTATAAGCCGCTTCGAACGCTCCACCAGCTTCTGGTTGACCGGAGTCAGATCGACCATCAGATTCTTATAAACCTTGCCAAGGCGGATCATGCTCGCCGTCGTGATCATATTCAGGGCCAGCTTTTGGGCTGTGCCCGCCTTCATTCTGGTCGAGCCCGTCACAACTTCGGGGCCGACATCGAGGAAGATCGAGTGCTTCGCGTACTGGAAGGTCCGCGAATTGCGGTTGCAGCTGAGAGCGCCCGTGACAGCGCCGAGATTTTCGGCATATTCGAGGGCGCCGAGCACATAGGGCGCCTGCCCGGATGCGGTAATGCCGACAAGGACATCGTTTTTCGCAAAATTCAGGGCCTTGAGCTCGGTCACGCCGGCATCGGGATCGTCCTCAGCTCCCTCGATGGAGCGGACAAGGGCCTCCCGGCCTCCAGCGATAAGGCCCTGCACCATCGATGGATCGGTTCCATAGGTGGGAGGACATTCTGAGGCATCCAGAACGCCCAGTCTGCCCGAGGTTCCGGCCCCGATATAGATAAGGCGCCCTCCTGTCCTGAAGGAGGCGACGACATCATCGACCAGGGCAGCGATCGCGCCGAGAGATTTTTCTACGGCAAAAGGGACCTTTTTATCTTCATCATTGATGATTTTGAGGATATCGAGGGTGTTCTTGCTGTCAATGTCCATCGAGCGCTCATTGCGCTTTTCGGTTGTATAGGTATCCAGCGTATCCTGATCGATTTTCTGCGCGACCACTATGACCCCCATGTTGAAATTCCATTTCTGAATTGTAGCAGATTTTTTGATTTTTGGAAACAATTTTTCAGAACATCGGCTACAATAGACAGCAAGAACTCGAATATCTGAGGAATAGCCATGAGAATCATTGTGCTCGTGAAGCAGGTCCCTGAGACCGATGCGCTCAGGCTCGATCCTGCTACCGGAACCGTAGTGCGCTCGGAGGAGAGCGCCATTGTCAATCCGCTCGATCTCTATGCTCTTGAATCGGCGCTGAAGCTGAAGGATGCCGACAGCTCGATACAGGTCACCGCGGTGTCGATGGGTCCTCCCTCGGCGGAGACAGCCCTCCGCGAAGCCCTGGCGATGGGATGCGATGATGCTGTCCTCGTTACGGGGCGTGAGTTTGGCGGCTCGGATACCTGGGCCACCGGCCGCACGCTGAGCGCTGCCCTGCGCAGGATAGGGGCTTTCGACTTTATTTTTGCCGGAGAAAAGGCAACCGATGGCGACACCGGCCAGGTTGGGCCGGAGATAGCCGCCTTCCTCGGCATTCCAGTCGCTACCTATATTGGCAGGATCGGCTGGCTCACTGGGGCCAAATCAGCTGACTCGACAGGCAGGGGAAGGCCGCTGCTCAGAGTCGAGCGCGTCCTCGAAGACGGCATCCAGGTGCTGAGCTGCAGAGCCCCTGCCCTCCTCACCTTCTGCAAGGCGGCTGGAGACCCCCGCCTCCCCGAACTCGCGGGCAAGAGGAAAGCGCGCAAGGCCGTCATCACGAAATTTGGATTCAGCGACCTCGGCATAAAGCAGGAGGAGACCGGCACCCCCGGCTCCCCGACCCATGTGGTTAAAGTGGCCATGCCCAATCTGACACGCAAGAGCGAAATCATCGATGCCCGGACCGAAGAGGGCATGAATGCCGCATGCGACCGCGTCATCGAGCTTCTGGAACACAAGGGCCTTATTGTGCGCGGGAGGAAAGCATGAACGAAATATGGATACTGGCCGAGACAAAGGCCGGAAAAGTGGCGCCTGTTTCCTTTGAGCTCCTCGCCTGGGCGAGAAGCCTCGGCGGGCCTGATCAGATCCATGTGACCGCCGTGCTTCCAGGGCCTGCCTCGGATCCCGAAGAACTCTGCTACAGGGGAGCCGACGCTGTCATGCACGGGACGGGACGGCGGCTCGAGGGCTATGACGCGTCCATAAGCGCCAAGTTCCTCGCGAGCCTCCTCGAGGGCACAAGGCCCACTGTTTTCCTCGCCGCGGCGACCGCGCGCGGAAGAACGATACTCCCCTACCTCGCAGCCATAGAGGGGCTCGGCCTTACGGCCGACTGCACCTCGCTCGAGCTCGACACATCGACGGGAGTGCTGCTTCAGACAAGGCCGGCAGCCGGCGGAAATATAATGGCAACTATAAAGACTGTCCGCGGCCTCCCGCAGATGTCTACTGTGCGGCCTCATTCCAAACAGCCCCTGCCCCGCGATGAGTCGCGGCCGGTCAAGGTCCGCACCTGCTCCTTCGAGGCCGAAGCCCTGCCCGACGACGGTCTCAATCTTATAGAGGAGAGACCCTTCCCCGAATCCAAGGGAATTGCCGACGCGCGCCTTGTTGTGGCAGGCGGCAAAGGTCTTAAAAAGAAAGAGAATTTCGCAGCTGTCGAAGTCCTTGCAAAGCAGCTCGGCGCCGAGGTCGGCGCGAGCAGAGAGGCGGTGGACCGGGGCTGGGCAGAATATCCGCGCCAGGTCGGTCTCTCGGGCAGGACGATTTCGCCCGATGTCTACATTGCACTCGGCATATCGGGCGCGATCCAGCATCTCGCCGGCATCCAGACCGCCGAAAAGGTCGTCTCGGTCAACACCGATCCCGACGCGCCTATCTTCGCGGTATCGGATCTTGCCATACGCGGCGATCTCTTTGACTTTATTCCCGCCCTCGAGAAAAAGCTTGAGGGCTTCAGTCCCGCGGAGTAAGCGGGACACGAGAAGGACCAATTATGACGAAGAATGATTTCAGGCCTGTAACTGGGGCTATTGTAGAAAAACTCAAAGGCATAGTCGGGCCCAAGTGGGTAATCGCGGGCGACAGAGAAGCCCTCGAACCCTATTCCCACGACGAGACAGCCGAAAAAAAATACGCGGCCATGCCCGAGGCGGTTGTAAAGCCTTCGTCGACCGCCGAAGTCTCCGCAATAATGAAGCTCGCAAGCGCTGAGCATATACCTGTGACTCCGCGCGGCGCGGGCTCGGGTCTCTCGGGCGGCTGCGTGCCGAGCTGCGGCGGCATTGTTCTCTCCTTTGAACGGATGAACCGCATTCTCGAGATAGATCTCGACAACCTCATGGTCGTGGCCCAGCCGGGCGTTGTCACCAACAGCATCAATGACGCCCTGAAAAAGGACGGACTTATGTTCGCCGGCTATCCGATGAGCCTTGAGACCTGCTATCTCGGCGGCAATGTTGCCGAGAATGCAGGCGGCGGCAAGGCCGTAAAATATGGTGTTACCTCGCGCTATATCGCAGGCCTCGAAGTAGTGCTTCCATCGGGCGAAGTGCTGAGGCTCGGCGGCAAGCTCCGCAAGGACGTTACGGGATATGACCTCATACATCTGCTTGTAGGTTCCGAGGGAACGCTCGCGGTTGTAACGGAGATCACACTGAGCCTCCTCCCCGTGCCCAAGCGCAAGGCCGATCTCCTTGCCTCTTTCCCGAGCGCCACAGCCGCCATAAGCGCGGTGCCCCGCATTATCCGCGAAGCCCACGTGCTGCCTACCAGCGTCGAGTATATGGACAGGAACGCGGTTATCGCCTCCTGCGACTATCTCAACGAGAGCATTCCCTACGGCGATGCAGGCGCTATGCTGCTGATTGAGACCGAGGGCTCAGATCCCGATGAGCTCTACCGCGCTTACGAGGCTATGGGGACAGTCTGCGAAAAGGCCGGCGCAACCCATGTATATGTCGCGGACAACCGCACGACAATGGAGCGCATCTGGAATGTGCGCCGCAATATTGCAGAAGCGCTCAAAGTAAAGAGTCCGCGCCAGAGTCTCGAGGACATCGTGGTTCCCACCGCGTCCATACCGGCATTTATGGATGGACTTCTCGCGCTTGCGGCAAAGCATGGAGTCGAAATCCCCTGCTATGGCCATGCCGGCGATGGCAACCTCCACGCCACTGTGGTAAAGCCAGCGGCATGGAACGATGAGGAATGGGATCACAATCTCAGCCTTATCCTGAGGGAGATATATACGCTTACACACTCCTTCGGAGGGCGCATATCGGGCGAACACGGCATTGGCAGCAAGCGCAAGGCATATATAGGCATCGACCTCGACCCTGCGACTATCGCCCTCATGAAGCGTATCAAGGCGGCCTTCGATCCAGAGGGAATTCTGAATCCAGGCAAGATATTTCCCGACTGATCTATCTCAAATCGCATCTGCCCCCGCGGTCCCCGCTGTGCCGCGCCACAACGCCAGAGCGGGGGCCTCGAGGGAGGCTTTTATGATTGCTACTGGCATCGACAGATTTATCGCGAAGGGCCCGGACAGCGCAAAAAAACATATAGGACTTGTAACAAATCCCTCGGGCATCACCGCGAAGGGAGTGCCATCCTGGAAGGCCCTCCTGGACTCAGGCTTCAGCATCGGCGCCTTTTTCGGACCCGAGCACGGCTTTAGGGGCGACGCCCAGGACGCCATTCATATCGAGGACGGCGAATTCCTCGGTATCCCCTCCTATTCACTCTATGGAAACAGGCTTGCCCCCGAAGAGCGCATGTTTGTGGGCCTCGACGCAGTTGCCTACGACATACAGGATGTGGGCTGCCGCTACTACACTTATCTCTACACTCTGGCCAATGTCGCAAAGGTATGCGAGAAAACCGGCATGCCCCTGCTCGTGCTCGACCGGCCCGATCCCGTCGGAGGGGCTGCGGTCGAAGGCGGTCCAATAGCCGACAGCGCAAAGAGCTTTGTCGGCGGCTACCGCCTCTGCAACCGCTACGGTATGACAGTGGGAGAATTCGCCCGCTATCTCAAAGGCGAATTCTTCCCCGGTCTCGAGCTTGAGGTTGAGGAGCTCAGGGGCTGGTCCCGGGAATCCTACTTTGACAGTCTCGGACTGCCCTGGGTCACGCCCTCGCCGAATATACCAACACTGAATACTGCACTGGTCTATTCTGGCACCTGCTTTTTCGAGGGCACCAATGTGTCCGAGGGCAGAGGCACTACCCGTCCCTTCGAAACAGTCGGCGCGCCATGGATCGACGGTGAGAAACTCCGCGAAAATCTTGCGGACCTTGGCCTGCCGGGCCTTATCTTCGCGTCCGCCATTTTTACGCCCACCACATCGAAATACAGCGGGGAATCCTGCAATGGCGTCTCCATGACAGTGCTCGACAGGAAGGAGTTCAGACCGCTTCGGAGCGGTGTCGCCATACTCAAGACAATCCACGATCTCTATCCTGGCAGCTTCGAATGGAAGCGCGACTGGGACCGCGACGGATTCCATTTTATCGACCGCCTTGCGGGCGGTCCCCTGCTCAGAACGCTCATCGACTCGGGCGAAAAGCTCGACAGCATTATGGAACAGCTTGAGGCGGGCAAAGCGGATTTTATAAAGCGGAGAGAAAACTACCTGATCTACCGCTGAGCATTCAGGCCGCGCTGAGAGTCCGCCGTCTGCGGGTCATGGCGGCCTGCGGCGGACCCATGGCGCAGGGCCCATGGCGGCAGCCCTGCGTCTTCTATCGCGGGGCTGCCGCAGCTTTCAGCTGCCGAAGAGCTTTATCGCGGCCGAGTGAAAGGCCCGCCTGAAGGCGCCCATGGGCTCCGTAGTCGGACCGCGGCCAAAGTAGACGCGGTTTGTCAGTACTACACAGAGAAGGCCCTGACGGGGTGCGGCAAAGACGCTCGTACCGGTAAAACCGGTATGTCCAAATGCGTCATCGGGCCAGTCCGGACCATCGAAGGTCTCCGCGTCATGCAGTGCCCAGCCGACCGCCCTGCGGCGGTTCAGGCCCTCTGTCTGCGAATGTGTCATCAGCGAGACCGACTCGGCGGAGAGCAGAGCCGGAGCGGATATAGTCCGCGCCGAGCTCCTGTCCGCAGATGCTGCGGGCATAAACACCGATGCTATCTTCGCAACATCTTCAATCGGTGCAAAAAGCCCGGCGTTGCCGGCAATGCCTCCCATGCAGTAGGAACTCTCGTCGTGCACCTGCCCCTGCATGCGCCTTGCCCTCCAGGGGCAGAATTCGGTTGCAGCTGCCTCCCCGCGGAGGGCCGCCGCAGGCGCGAATCCAGCACGGGCAGAAAGCCCAAGCGGCTCCGCGATCTCCTCGGCGAAAAGCTCTTTCAGGCTTCGGCCGCAGAGGCTCTCAAGCGCGAGGCCAAGCAGCAGATAGCCCGTGCATGAATACAGCACTTCTTTCCCTGCGGGCCGTGTCGGAGCCGTCCTGAGCAGCAGTTTCCGTGCAGCGAGGGGGTCGACTCTATCGCTGTCGGGGAAACCATGCTGCAGTTTCGGGGCATCGGCCAGCCCTGCCGTATGCGTAAGCAGCGAAAGAAGACTCAGCCCTGCTGTCTCTCTGCAGAGTCCCGGCAGAAACTCTCCAAGCGTATCACTGAGCGCAAAGCCCTCCCGCTCCCTGATCTTCATTAGGAGCAGAGCCGTCGAAAGCGGCTTTGTCAGTGAGGCAAGATCGAAGAGTGTGTCCGATTTCATCATCTCGGGCTCGGGCTCCAGCGTTCTGAAGCCCGAGCAGCGCGCATAGCAGAGCTGTCCTCTTTTCCAGATTCCAGCGGCAATCCCCGGGAAGATTCTATCGCGCAGAGCGGCATCGACAAGCAGATCAAGACTGGAAGTATCGCCTGTCTGCATGCCTATGCTCTGTAACGGCCATCGGGGCCGCAGGATTTTTCCATCTCACCGAGCCAGGCCGAGCAGTTCATAAGGGCGCGCGGGACATGGAAGAAGCCCTTCCACTTGCCGCCCTTCTGCGTAAAGGTGGGTTCTCCATTCTGATCGAGGTAGCCGTACCATTCGCCAAAGACATGATCGGGGAAGCGTGCCCAGGTCCAGTCGTGTATGCGTCTGAACCACTCTTCATAGATTTCCTTTCCCGTCAGCTTGTAGGCCAGGAGGAAGGCCATTAGAGCCTCAACATGAACCCACCAGAGCTTCATGTGGGATTCAAGCTTTTCGGTCGGGAAATTCTTAAAATCCTGATAATAGAAAATACCGCCGTATTTTTCGTCCCAGCCGCGGTCTATTACCCAGAGCATGATTTCGCAGAGCTCGTCTATCATTGCGCGGTCGCCATGTTTCTGGGCATAGTCCAGAATGAGCCAGAGCGTCTCGAGCGCATGTCCAGGAGTCAGGAGGCGGCCTTCCATGCAGTCAGGATGAGTGCCATCGGCATACATGCGTTCAAATACAACATGCTCATTCCGGTCCACATGCAGATGCAGCACCTGGTCCACACCGGCCTTTTCGATAGGCTCGAGCTCCCCATCCGGGATCAGTCCCGTGAATTCCTCCGCAAGCCAGAGCTGGATCATCGGCATGGCCATAGCCTTTATCGGCCTGTTCTGCGTTATCTGTTTTGTCCAGATGCCCTTTGGATTCAGCTTCCGCTCCTGTATGCGCCTGTAGCCCTCGAGTGCAAGTTTTTTGGCCCACTCCTCGCCCGAGGCTCTGTAATATTCGGCGTAGCCGGCGGCGCAGAAACAGTCAGAGAAGATGTTATAGGGCTGAACAAGCGGTTTCCCCTGGCGGTCCAGAGCGAAGTAATAATCGCCATTGGGCGCCCGGCCATGTTCCTTTATAAACTCAGCGCCGCCTTTCGCGGCCTCGAGCCAGGCAGGATCTTTCTTTACCCTGTTGTATACCTTCGAGAAACCCCAGAGCTCGCGGCCCTGCATCCACAGGAATTTATCCGTATCGAATACAGTACCATCGCGCTCTATGCAGCTGTAGTATCCGCCATATTCCTTATCAATACTGAATTTCTGCCAGAAGGGAACAACGCTTTCCTCGAGCTCCTTTGAATAGAGGAGCCTATACGATTCAATATCCTCTTTGTTCATCACTCACACTCCCCGTGCCTATTTAATGGCGCCAGCGGTCATACCGCGGATAAAATAATTGGACATGCATAGATACAGGACAAGTACTGGCACAATCGCAATCGAGAGTCCTGCAAAGAGCAGTCCCCATTCTGTACTGTACTGGCCGAAGAAACTTGTAAGGCCTACAGGCAGGGTCTTGTAGGTGTCGCTCTGCAGAAATACGAGCGGGAAGAAGAAATCGTTCCATATAGGAACAGCATTGTAAATAGTAACAAGAGAGATCGCTGGCGACACAACTGGCATTACCACCTTTCTGTATATGCCCCATTCGGAGCAGCCGTCTATGCGGGCAGCGTCCTCGAGCTCTCCCGGTACCGACTTCATAAAGCCAGACAGAATAAATACAGTCGAAGGCAGTCCCATCGCGATAAAGATCAGAATCACCGACAGCGGATTATCCACCAGATTCAGATTCTTCATAATAAGAAAGAGGGGAATAATGGCCGCCTTGAGCGGCAGCATAATGCCCGAAAGGAACATCATGTAGATGAAAGTATTCATTTTGAATTTGAAGCGCGAAACTCCATAGGCAGCCATGGAGCCGAAAAGCAGCACGACAGCCATAGAGACAGTGGTAATCCAGACGCTGTTTACAAAGTAGCGCCAGAACCCTTTGTCTATCCAGACAATTTTATAGTTGTTAAAATTAAACTTCTTCGGGAAGGCAAGCGGCGCCTTGAATATCTCCCGCGTCGTCTTAAACGACGAAATTATCATATTGGCGAGCGGGCAGACTATAAGCAGCACATAGAAAATAAGGAGCAGCTCGCAGAGAATAATGGCGGCTTTGCGCCCCGGCCGCGCATGGCGGAACTGGAGGTCAGTGGTCACAGCTCAACCTCCTTGCTCTTCATGCTTACAAGCGAAACAATCGACGCGCCAAATGTAAGCAGATAGATTACAACGCCTATTGCCGAGCCAATGCCGATCTCGGGACTGCCGGAATCAACAGACCCAAAAGCTGTGCGGTAGAACAGAGTGCCGATGGCATCTGTCGAGAAATTGGGCGGCCCGTCGAGACCGGCCATGGTATATATCTGCTCGAACACATTCAAGCTGCCAATTATTGTAAGCACTGTTATTATTGTTATGGCGGGCACAATAAGGGGCAGTACAATTTTTCTGAACACAGTTCCCTCTTTTGCCCCATCCAGGTATGCAGCCTCGAGACATTCGGTCGGCACATTGTTTATGGCCGACAGAAACACAAGACTCGGGAACCCCAGCCAGCGCCAGATATTTACAAGTATGATAGTTGGAGTTGCAAGAGCCTCGTCGCCAAGCCATGCCCGCATAAGCTCCGGATGGCCTGTCAGCTTAAGCAGCATATTCACAAGGCCATTGGGCCTCAGATAGAGCCCCCAGAGAAATCCGACTGCGACTATAGAAAAGAGCACGGGGATAAAAATAATCCTTTTATAAAACTCGTGCCCCGGTATTTTCCGGCTTAATATGTAGCCAAACAGAAGCCCAAGACCATTCTGGATTACCATGGTTCCACAGAACCATTTCAGGTTGTTCAGAAGCGCGTTGAAAAAACGCTGCTTATATGGGTACTCGACAAAAATCTTTCTAAAGTTTTCAAAGCCGACATAGCTGTTCCTCAGCAGTCCTTTCCAGCTGAAGAAACTGTTAAAGAGCGACATAAAGAGGGGTACTAGAATAATCCCCACAACTATTATGAGGCCCGGGCCGACAAAGAAAGATATCCAAAGTCCTTTATGGAATTCCTTTTTCGTCACCGTAAAGCTCCTCTGATTCAAAAACGCAGTCCAGCCGCCCGGGTCGAGCGGCCTGTGGGCGTCTGGACTGCATGGGATAGAATTCTCTGACTATGGCCGGTCTTTATTTTTTCTTAAAAGGCTCGTAATAGGTGGCAATGCCTTCCTGCACTTCCTTGCAGACTTCGGCGCTGTCGATCTTGCCGGCGAGGAAGCCCTGCAGAGCGGCCTGGATCAGCGTGGAGCCGGTCGGCTGCTGATAGCGGAATCCGACGAGGAAGAGGTAGGGAGTATTCTGCTTCTGGAGCGAAAGCACCTTGGCGAGATAGGGGCTCTTCGAGGTATCGACGCCGGGGACGGCGGAAACCTGCTGGAGCTCGCTGATAAAAGCGTTGCCGGTCTGCTTGCTGGCGAGGAAGCGGAGGAACTTCGCGGCGGCCTGCTTGTTGGAGCTCGCGGCGTTCATGCTGAAATTGCCATCGGCATAGACCGATACATAGCGCGGATCGCTGGCTTTAATTCCAGGGCAGGGGAAAACATCGAATTCAAGATCGGGGTTCTGGGCCTTGAAATAGCCGCCCTCGAAGCTTCCGCCGATGTAGTGTCCTGACATCTCATTGATAAAAGAAGACTGCATATCGGTGTAGCTCACGCCCATGTACATATCGGGCAGATAGGGCACGAGCTCTTTGAGCTTGTCGATCGAAGCCTGGAAGCGCGGATCCTGGAAATTGGTCTTGCCGGCGACTACAGCGTTGTAGAAATCATTGGCGCCATAGAAATTCGGGCAGATCGATCCCATCATAACCTCGAGAGTCCAGCCGTCTTTCGCGCCGTTGGCAAGAGGCTGAATACCGGCCTTCTTCTCGGCGGCGAGATTCGAAAGGAACTGTTGCCAGGTAGTGGGTACAGAGAGGCCGAGATCCTTGTACATCTTCTTATTGTAGAAGATGAAGAGAGTCTGGCTGGCAAAGGGAACACCATAGATCTTGCCGTTTCTCGCAGTGGCGCCGCCGCGGGAAGCCTTGCTGAAGTTCTTGAGCTCAGGCACCCATTTCTCCAGCGGCTCCATGTAGCCAGCCTGTGCAAAAGTTTCAAGGCCGCCATAGGCGCGGCTCTGGAAGACATCGGGGCCCGAGCCGCCGTTGAGAGCGGCCGAGAGAATGGTGTTGTATTCTGTGCTCTTCTGGGCGGTGATGTTTACCTTGATGCCAGGGTTCTGTTTTTCAAAAAGGGCAATGAGTTTCTTGTAGGTATCATTGTCTTCCGGACGCCAGGTCCAGAAATTGAGCGTAGTCGGAGCGGCGCTCAATACCCCAAGGGTCACAACGAGACCCGCAACAATAGCGAGCAGACGCTTTTTCTGCATAAATATCCTCCTACAGGCACGTGAAACTATAGTTCACGTTAGCATCCTTTTTCGGTCCTGTAAAGAAACAATTTTTCAGATTATTCCCTGCCAGCCCGGCATTTTATTTCGCATGATTGACGGAGCCGCCCTCTATCTCTATTTTAATACAAGAGCGCCGGGGTGGTGGAATTGGTAGACACCAGGGACTTAAAATCCCTTGCCTCGCAAGAGGCGTGCGGGTCCGATGCCCGTCCCCGGCAGAAGTCAGCAGGCCCACAGACGGGCATCGGACACGGAGCGCGCGCCGAGCGGAAGCGAGGAAAGGCGGACAGGATGTCCGCCGCCAGCGCGCGGAGACGGCCCTGGAACGAGTGGACAGGACGTCCGCGAGTGGAAGGGCCGATGCCCGTCCCCGGCAGAAGTCAGCAGGCCCACAGACGGGCATCGGCAGAAGTTTGCCAAGGGACGCCCTCTGCCCTACACTTAAGGCAGGGGTGCCGATGCGGAAATCTGCTTTCTTCCAGATCGATCCGAAATTGAGTTCGATGCTCGGCGGTCTCGACGGCGGCCGCTGGAAGGCCTTCAGCTTCAGCAGCATTCCAGAGCTTCTGGAATTTGTCCGGAAAAACGAGACAGCCTTGATCTGCTGGTCGGGTGACGGGCCGGAATCCCAGCGCAGGGAAATTCTCGCAAATATCCGGGGAACACCCGGCGTTCAGCAGAGTGCCAACATTATTGTCTCCAGAACAAAGGATGCCGAGGCCCTTTTCCTAAAGGGAGGGGCCGATGAGTTTATTATCCTGCCCTGTGACGAAAAAATCTTCAAACTGAGGGTGGAAAATGCGCTGCGGCGCAAGGATGCCTACCGCGAAGCCCGGGAACAGATGTGGATGTCCTTTGGCTACCGGAACGCCGCCCTCGGCGAATCCCTCTATATGTACGATATCGATCTCAAGACCGGCAGGGCGACAGTTCTGAGGACTTCGGACGAGGCTATAGCCAATTATTATCCGCTCGAGTGCTATACAAGCGGCCCCAGATCAGAATTCTACTTCCACCCCGAGGACTGGCATCTGATTGTGGAAACTTTTTCGCCCGATGGCCTCGCCGCCATGCTCAAAAGCGGACAGACAGAAAAAAGGATTGAATACAGGATCAGAAACAGAAAGGATGAATGGGCCTGGGTTGAGACAAAGGTCCATCTCGTCCGGGATATGTATGGCGAAGTCCACGGATTCTCCTATGTCAAGCTTATCGATGAGGAGATGCGCGAGAAGCAGCTCTTCGAGCATATTCTGAGGGAAGAGATAGACCTTATCCTCGGCATTGCCCCCGCGAAGGGATGGTGCAGGTGCATCTACCGCCGCGATGGAGGTCAGATGGCCTCGGGGAGTTACGATGATACCTACTTCAAACTGCTCACAGACTCTCTGACTGGCCCCGAAACACAGGACCTTCTGAAGAAACTCCGCCTGCCTGCTCTGGCAGAAGCACTCGAAAACGGCCAGGCACTCGACTATATGTGCAGTCTGTCCCTGCCAGATGGACAGAGTGAAAGAAAGAGGATGAGGATTTTCTATGCCGATGAGCGGCGCCAGCAGATAATCATTGTGCGCAGAGATATCACCGGGATATACCGCGAGGCCCAGAAACAGAAGGGCCAGCTTAAGGCTGCTCTCGATGAGGCCGAAAAGGCAAACGCCGCGAAGAATGTTTTCCTCTCCAATGTAAGCCATGACATGCGAACGCCGCTCAATGGAGTCATCGGCTATACAGATCTCGCCCTTGAATCCTCGGACATCAATCTTGTTCATTCCTATCTGGGGCATATCAGCGAATCGGCGCGGATTCTCCTGAGGCTTGTCAACGATACGCTCGATCTGAGCAAAATCGAGAATGGCCTTATCACGCTCAACCCTGAACCGGCCAATCTCGCAGGGCTCGTACAGGGTGTGGCGGCCTCGGTTATGCCTTCAGCTGAGGCCAAACGCATTGAGCTTGTCTGCGGCGGAGACCAGCACAGTGAAATCTATGTAAAAGCCGACATCGCCCGGATGCAGGAACTCCTTATCAACCTGCTCTCCAACGCCATCAAATTTACGCCGCAGGGCGGAAAAGTAGAGCTCGTTCTGAACTGTGCTCCGCTGGGCGAAGACAGGATACGCAGTACTATTGTGATACGCGACAATGGCATCGGCATGAGCAGCGAATTTATCCCGAGAATGTTCGATCCCTTTGCACAGGAGAGAAATCCGCACTGCACAGACACGAGCGGCTCTGGTCTCGGACTCACTATTGTAAAGCGGATTGTGGAAATAATGGGTGGCACAATTGAGGTAAAAAGCGAACAGGAAAAAGGCAGCGAATTTATCCTGCACCTTGATTTTGCGCGGGATCTGGCCTCTCCCTCGCGGGAGCAGAGCGGGCCCCGGATATCCCTCAGCCTTAAGGGGAAAAAAGTCCTGCTCTGCGAAGATCATCCAATGAACAGCGAAATCGCAAAGGGGCTTCTCGAAAAAGAAGGGATGACTGTGGTCTGCGCCGATAACGGCATAAAGGGAGTCTCCGCCATGTCAGCATCGGCGCCGGGCGAATTCGATCTTGTGCTGATGGATATACGGATGCCGCTTATGGACGGTCTTGAGGCGGCCAGAGCCATAAGGGCACTTCCCCGCCCCGACGCAGCCACCGTGCCGATTATCGCGATGACAGCCAACGCCTTCGATGAGGATGTGCAGAAATCCCGGGAGGCAGGTATGAATGCGCATCTCTCAAAACCAATAGATCCCTTAGTACTATATAGGACAATATCCGAACTCCTCAGCTGAAAAAAAACGCGCGCGCCTTTTTAATAAAGACGCGCGCAGTGGCAGGCCGGGCATGGCATACGACAACTTGAACATGGATGTTGTAAGGAGCTGTGGCCCGTTTTTTGGAGCCACTATCATCGCCCGTGCTTACATCTATTTAACCTCTATACGCACATCAGGTTACAGCAAAATGTGAAGAATGTCTATATTTTTTAGACCTAACGCAAAATTTCATATTTATAAATAATTTTGCAGTTCTCTGTATAAAACTCCGGAATGCGGCAAAAGCGCGGCGGCGGAAGTCCGCACTTTTCTGACGGCGTGCCGGCAGCTCGAGGCGGCCCCGGCCAAGCCCCGCTGCGGCTGGAGTATGGCCGGCAGTCCCTTTCCTATGGCCAATAAGCATTTTTATTCATTTTTTATTCTTTTTTTGTATTTTTTATGCATATACCGCTTGACATAGGTCTGCATTTTGCATTTTTATACATACATCAATTGTACGGCGTATCGGAGGCATTATGAAACGCTTTGCATGGTTATTGGCTCTTGCCGCTCTTCTCTGCTGCGGGGCCTGCTCGGGACAGGCCAAAAAGGCCGACCCCATCGATCAGATCAAGAAATCGGGCAAGCTTGTGATGGGAACCTCTGCGGATTTCCCGCCCTACGAATTCCATATTCAGGAGAACGGGCAGGATAAAATTGTCGGTTTTGACATCTCGGTCGCCCAGGAGATTGCCAAGGATCTGGGAGTCGAGCTTGAGATCAAGGACATGAGCTTTGATGGACTGCTCGCGGCCCTCGATCAGGGCAAAATCGACATAAGTCTCGCCGGCTTCTCGCCCACCGAGGAGCGCCGGAAAACCACCGATTTTTCGGACGTGTACTATGCCGGCACCCAGGGTGTCCTGATACGGCAGGAGGACAAGGACAAGTATACCAGCATCGCCAGCCTCAAGGACGCGATGATCGGGGCGCAGAAAGGCGCTATCCAGGTTGGCATCGCAAAGAAGCAGGTCAAAGGCATGAGTGACGAAAACGCCGAAAATGCCCAGGTCAAGGAAATTGGAAAGCTGGGCGATCTCGTCCTCGCACTCAAGGGCAAGACGATCGAAGCGGTAATTGTCGAAACCGCGGTTGCAAAAAGCTATGAGGCCGCCAATCCCGATCTCTATGTGCCTGACTTTACCTTTGTGGACGATACAGGCGGGTCTGCGGTTGCCATCAAGAAGGGCAGCAGCAGCCTTGTCGATGCTGTGAACAAGACAATTGCGCGCCTTAAGGCGGATGGCGCAATCGATGGATTTGTAGTCGAGGCTGCAAAACAGATGGATGAAGCGGCGCAGTAAGCCGTCCTCCTTTTAATCAGTCTAGCGCATCAATTTCAAAGCGGAGCCCTGGAGATTCGGCCTCCAGGGCTCCACTGTTGCCGGGAGGTTCCGCCAATTGGACTTCAGTTTCCTCCAGAAGTACTGGAGCTTTTATCTTGTTGGGGCGAAAAATACAGTGCTGCTCGCCTTTCTGGCTGTCATCGCAGGTGTTGTGCTCGGCACTCTGCTCGCCATTGGCCGCATCTCACGGAACCCCATAATCAAACTGCTTTCATCTGCCTATGTTGAGTTCGTCCGGGGTACGCCGGTCATGGTACAGCTCTTTGTTATCTACTATGGGCTACAGAAAGTGATACAGTTCCCGGACTGGCCAGGTTTGGGCAGGCTTATAGGCATGAGTACTCCGGATTTTTTCGCAGGAGCCTGTACGCTCGGCCTCAATTCAGGGGCCTATGTCTGCGAGATTATCCGCGCAGGCATCCAGGCTGTGGACCGCGGCCAGATGGAAGCGGCCCGGGCGCTCGGCCTTGGCCGGGGAACCTCGCTCCGCCTTGTGGTGCTGCCCCAGGCAATCCGCAATATTCTCCCCGCACTCGGCAACGAATTTGTCGCCGTCATTAAGGAATCATCGATTGTATCAATTATTGGCATCGGCGAGCTGATGTACAAAGCCGATATTGTGCGGGGCATCACTTTCAAGCCCTTTGAGCCGCTGATCGTCGCGGCCCTTATCTACTTCATGCTCACCTACCCGCTCTCAAAACTGCTCTCCTATGTTGAAAAGAGGCTCAGAAGTGGCGCTTATTGAAACAAAGGGCCTCAAGAAGCAATTTGGCAGGCTTGAGGTGCTCAAGGGCATCGACATGCATGTCGATGAGGGCGAGGTTATCGCCATTGTAGGGCCATCCGGAGGGGGCAAGTCCACCTTTCTGCGCTGCCTCAATCTGCTCGAGACGCCAAGCGCGGGCACGGTCAATTTTGCCGGCATCCAGGTCTTCCCCGGCAGGAATGATGAAGACGCGCTGCGCCGCAGAATCGGCATGGTGTTCCAGCACTTCAATCTTTTTCCACATCTCACAGTTATGAAGAATATCTGCCTTGCGCCCATGCAGATATTCAAGATATCGGAGGCAGAGGCCCGCGCGGAGGCCGGAAAACTTCTCAAGAGCGTCGGACTGACAGATAAGGCCGACGCCTTTCCTGCACAGCTTTCGGGAGGGCAGAAACAGCGCATCGCGATTGTGCGCGCTCTTGCCATGAAGCCCCAGGTCCTGCTCTTCGATGAGCCGACAAGCGCGCTCGACCCTGAGATGGTCGGAGAAGTGCTCACTGTAATGAAGGATCTCGCGCGCGGCGGCATGACAATGATTGTAGTTACGCACGAGATGAATTTTGCGCGGGATGTGGCAGGCCGCGTGCTCTTTATGGACGGAGGCCTCATCGCCGAGGAAGCTGCGCCTGAAAAATTTTTCAGCGCCCCGGAGAGTCCGCGCGCGCGGGAATTCCTCGCCAGAGTGCTCAACCGCTAAAAAATCCCGCCCCGGACACGCCGGAGGCGGGATTATCTGTCAATTATCGGCTCTTATTCCTTCGTGGAGTCCCCGGAAGCGGGCGGCTCTTTTCTGCCGCTCCCGCCAGCAGGGCCAGGCCCCGCCCCCCGCTCCTCTGTTTTGCGGCCGATGCCGGGGCCGCGCTCTCCGCCAAAGCCCGAAAGCTCGCGGGGGTGCTTTTCGCCTTCCCCGCCGGGCCTGCCGCTCCAGAGCGGCTTTTTGGCTTTTTCAAATGATGAAGACTGCTCTTTTTTAAGCAGAGTGGGCTTGGCCGGACCCGCATTCGATCCCTGGATATCTCGCTTTTCCGAGAGCAGATCCCTGTCGGGAGCTCGGCCGGAGCTGCGCGGTTTCCGCCGTATCTCGTCCTCGCGCCAGGCTTCTCCTTCGAAATGTCCATCATCCTCATCATCGAAGCGGCGCCTGCTAAAGCCATCGCCGCCGGAATGCCCTCCAAAACCGCGCTCCGAAGGAAGGCGCGGATCATCGCGCTCAAAGCGGGATGGCCGTCCCTCTGCATCGGGCCGACCATGCCTGTCAGGCCTGTCATGTCTGCCGGCGCCGTCCGCCCTGGGTCCCCGGTCATGATCAAAGGGCCGGCGCCCTGAATGCGCGTGCCCGCCCGGTCCTGAATGGTCCCGGAAACCGCCCTCAGGGGAGCGCTCCGAATGTCCAAAACCGCTGCGCTCATGATCGTGGTCTGAATAAGTGTGCGTACTATCGCGCCCTGCGGGGCGGTCAGCCCTATCGGATCTATCAGGTCCTCTGCGCCAGGCACCGCCTTCGCGGGAGCCGGCGCCATAGGAGCCGGCTCTGTCTCCATGGCCGTGGTCCGGCCGGCCGCCTTCGCGGGAGCCAGCCCCATAGGAGCGGGCTCTGTCCCCATGGCCGTGGTCCGGCCGGCCGCCTTCGCGGGAGCCGGCGCCATAGGAGCCAGCTCTGTCCCCATGGCCATTGTCCGGCCTGCCGCCTTCGCGGGAGCCGGCGCCATAGGAGCCGGCTCTGTCCCCATGGCCGCCGGGAGCTCTGGCCGGAGCAGCATCTTTCACTGCTGCTTCCGGGGGCTGCTCCCGAGGCGGCCTTTCCGGCCGGGATTCAAAGCCAATCGGATACCAGTGAAACCACTGCTCTTCCGAACCATTCAGGAAACGGTGCTCGGAGACAGCCCGGCGGCCGAAATACTGGCCAAAATCGGCCCTGTTGGTGACAAAACCGATGCCCCAGCCTTTAAAACGCTCACGGAGCGGAGAGAGGCGGCGGTACAGGGCCAGAGCTTCTTCCTCGGTACCAAGCCGCTCGCCATAGGGCGGATTCGCAATCAGAAGACCTACGGGCGCTATGGGAGCCGCATCCTCAGCCTTGCCCTGGGAAAACTTGATTATGCCGCCAAGCCCCGCCCTTTCGGCGTTCTCAGCGGCGATTTTTAGCACTCCGGCATCCTCATCGCTTCCAGCGAGGATGAGATCGCTCTCCTGAACAATGCGGCTCCGCGCCGCTTCCCGTTCAGCCTGAAAGACTCCGAGTTCGGCTATCGGCATATTCTCGATAGCGAAACTCCGGTCCAGCCCCGGCGCCCTGTTGAGGCCGAGAAGGCCCGCTTCAATGAGGAGGGTGCCTGAACCGCAGAAAGGATCGAGAAGCGGCAGCTTGTGATTCCAGCCCGCGAGGAAGAGAAGAGCCGCGGCTATAGTCTCTTTTAGCGGAGCCTCGCCCGCGGCTGTTCTGTAGCCTCTTTTATGCAGAGCCTCGCCCGAAAGATCGAGGCCCATCGAACAGACATCATCATCGACATAGACGCGCAGAGAGCGCTGAGCCCCAGTCTCGGGAAGGCGGGAAAGCCCATGAACGGCGCCCAGTTTCTCGTAGATGGCCTTATGCGCGACAGACTGTACAGCCGTCTGGGCTGCCAGCTTGGAATTATTGCAGCGCACGCGCTCGATGACGAGTTTGTCTTCGGGCGCGAAAAAGAGCTCCCAGGGCGCGTTCCTCGCCCCCTCGAAGAGGGCATCGAAGTCGGGAGCGGGGAAGCGGCTGACTTCGAGGAGGATACGCTCCGCCGTACGGAGGCAGAGGTTGGCCCTGAAAAGGCCAGCCGCGTCGGCAGAGAAGCAGACCCGCCCCGCCTCCCGCCCTTCTGCCTTGAACCCGAGCCTTTCAAGCTCGGCCTGCAAAACCTTTTCAAGCCCGAGGGCGCAAAGAGCTATAGCTCTATAAGTTTGACTCACGCCCCCAGTATGCCAATTCGTCCGATCTTTTCACAAGTACACCTCCCCCCGCATTCTTTTGTCTTCCTCTCTTGACATTCATCTTTCCGCCCGCTACTATCGTCTTGCTTGCGGGGGTGTAGCTCAGTTGGCTAGAGCGCATGCATGGCATGCATGAGGTCAAGGGTTCGATTCCCTTCACCTCCAACGCAGAAGAAAACCTTCACCATTTTATGGTGAAGGTTTTTTATTGTCTTCAGGTGTGAAGGGAATCGAAGGGCTCGAGCGCCGAGCGGAAGCGAGGTGAGGCGGACAGGATGTCCGCCGCCAGCGAGAACCCCGGCCCGGAGGGAGCCGGCAGGACGCCGGCGACCGCAGGGCGATTCCCTTCACCTCCACGTAAGAAACGGTCATCGCGAAAGCGGTGGCCGTTTTCATTTTAAACCTGGTGAGGTGAAGGGAATCGAAGGGCTCGAGCGCCGAGCGGAAGCGAGGTGAGGCGCGCAGGATGCGCGCCGCGAGGGGGCGCCCCGGCCCGGAGGGAGCCGGCAGCTGGAGGCAATTCCTGCACTGCTCTTGAAGCCGGCCAATACACGGGATAGAATGGCTGTATTAAAATGCAGAAGCGGCCCTGCCGGGCCGCCAGCTTCATTTCTCAGTGCGGGAGGGCATCCTCAAGTGCCTGATCATATGGATTCCGAAATAGCATCGCTTCTTGGTGTTGACGATGGTTCGTCCAAAGCCGCGAACAGCGCTCAGGGAGGGCAGATTCCGCCCGATTTTGAGCAGCTCTTTGGCGATCTCGACCTCGGCAAAAAAGAAGACCAGGCCCAGGGCAAGACCGAGGGTGCAGTCGATTTTTCGAAGAAGTCCTTTGCCCCGGTCGCCAAACTGCAGGAAGATCAGCCGGCCACGTTCTTCGCTGACCCCGATTACTACAAGAAAGCACTCAATGGGGAAGGCGAGGAGGCGCAGAGAGTCCATGAACTCCTGGGCAAGTTTCTCAAGGCCAGCGATCCCAAGGATAAGGGCATCTACCGCCAGCAGCTTATAACGGCTTTTGGCTATCTGCTCTCCAAGGAGGCCCTTCATTCTGTGCCCAGCCAGGCACCTCTGCCAAAGCAGCTGCTGGTACGCTTTGGAGTGCTGCTGCCCAGCCTTCTCACTCAGGAGCAGCTCGATATTCTCTCCCGCATTGTCTTCAAGAAGAACATTGATGAACCGGTCTACTACGCCGACGAATGGGTAAAGGCTGTCGCCCGCGGCCAGATCAATCAAAGTGCGACCGACGAGATCAAACCCCAGGCAGGCGACGACAAGGCTCATTACAACGCACTTATCCAGCGGGCGACAGGCAAGCGCGATGCCACCGAAGGCATTCTCAAATCAAAGGCCGAAGAACGCAGAAGCTACGAAAATCTCCTCAAGGAGAAGGTCGGACAGATCTGCCAGCACGACATGGGGTCGGGTGCAGGCAGGGAGATGCTCTACAGCGACGCGCAGAAGAAGGCGATGAGCGAGGTAAACGAACTCATGCGGCGCATGCTCGCGGCAGACAAAGAGATGGGCATCAACATTGGCGATCTCGAAAAGGCCAACGAGGAACTCAAGAGCGCAATGACAAAGGCCGGAGAATTCGGCCAGGACGCCAAGGCCGATTTTCAGGCCGTTGCCCAGGAATTTGAAACAATAAAGCAGATGACCAAGCTCTGCGTCGGACGCCAGGGCAATCACTTTCCGATTCTCACCAGGGAGTATTTCCATGGCTCCCTCAAGGATGTGGCGACGCGCGAAAATGTCATCCGCATCCTGGCCTGGATCGAGAGCATAGACTGCGAAGCCTTCTGCAGAAGCTATAAGAACACTTTGAACAGAATTGTTCCCTTCACTATTCTTCTGCCCTGCTACGGAGATTCAGGCATCTGCTGGGAACCCTTTGACCGTTTCAACCGCGCTTCGAGCCGGGGACGCATTGCAGTGCCGATGTATCCTAAAGACCTTATCAGCGCAGTGCTGAGCGCTGTCGCGGATCTCCGCTGGCAGGTTGCCAAGGAAAAGGCCTCCTATTACTGGATGGAGGAAGGCCTTACAGGCAATTATTATCAGTGGTTTACCGCCCATAAAATGAAGGGCGATGTGCGCGAATATTTTATGGCCGATTACCTTATCTGGATTACCAAGGAGAGCGAGGGGATTCAGAAGCTCGACAAGGATATACGGCAGATATTCTGGCAGTACATGCCTTTCTCCAAGGCCATAAAGGAAAAACTCAAAGGCAGAAGCTATATCTACCAGGAGCTTTACCAGAAGGATATAAACCGCTCGCTCTCCGATGGCTATTGAGCTGGAACGGAAAGGCATACTCTTTTCATTGACTTGACGATTTGCCAGGCTTATATTCGAAACTCAGGAGCAGCAGATGGAGCCTTTAAGCACTAAGTACCGTGAATTGATACTAGAGGTTATGAGTCATTCACAGGGTGAGACTCACGTCACGGAACATAATGTGCTGCAGATGGGCAATCCCGAACTTCTGCCCTATATCGACAGAGTTATAGAGGAGAACCTGCTTCCAGGTTCGGAGCTGCGCCATGCTGAGAGGCTTTCGGAGCTCTCGGCGGCCGCAGAGCGGGGTGAATCCTGCCTTATCCTCATGGAGCATTACTCCAATCTCGATCTGCCGGTTTTTCTCTATCTGCTGCGCAGAGCGTCCGATGAGGGCAGGGCTATAGCGGATAAAATTATCGCGATTGCCGGCATCAAGCTCAACGAGGAGAATCCTGTTGTCTCCGCCCTTATAGAAGCCTATTCGCGCCTTGTGGTCTATCCGAGCAGGTCGATCGAAATTATCAAAACAAATATAAAAGATCCAAAGGAAGCGCTCGCCGAGGTAATGCGCAGCACAACGGTCAATCATGCATCGATGAAGATGCTCGATACCATAAAAAACCAGGGAAAAATAATCGCGGTTTTCCCGGCGGGCACGCGTTTCCGCCCCTGGGATCCGAGCACAAAGCGCGGTGTACGGGAGATCTCTTCCTATATCAAATCTTTCGACAAGATGTGCCTGATATCGATAAACGGCAATATTCTCCGCATCAATACCGACGGCAGTATGAGCGATGACCTCATCTGCGAGGACAGGGTCATTCTCGATGTGGGGCCGGTCACGGACTGCGCCGCATTCCGCGCAAAGGTAAAAGAAGATCTCCGTTTCCGCGACGACCGCAAGCAGGCTGTTGTCGACGCCGTAATGGCAGAGCTCGAAAACATGCACAGCGAGGTTGAGAAGACAAGGCTCTAGCTGCGGCGCCCGGAGCGGGCCCACTCAGTAGAGCTCATAGTTCTGCACTTCGCTTATCTGGATTCTCGCCTTCAGATACACCCGGTAAAAACTGTTGGACAGCACAATGCGGGGTATTGCGGAGAAGACTATTCTTCCCCGCACACGCCGGGGCTTGTTCACACTCAGACTCTGCAGCAGGCTCCGTACGGCGTCCCGGGCCGCGTCCTCATAGGCCATGCGCCTTCCCGGATAGCCATTGATAAAATCGGCCAGTCCAACTCCATTGGCGCTCCGCCAGGGGTCCAGTCTGTACGCTGCAATATCGAGCTTCTCGTTTTCATCTGGCATATAGCTCACATAGGCGAAGAGATCTGTCCCCGAATAGCGGGGTGCCTCGGGCAGTATCCGCGGATCCCTGGCATCAAGGACGAGCCGCGGCTTCAGGACAAAGCGCTCGGCAATGCCTCTCGCGCTGTCAGGCGGTACCCATTCAAAGTCAAAGCCGCCGCTCATGCCTCCAAAAACATAGGCGGCCTCGGAGAGGAGCCGACCTTTTACGGTCGCGCTGTCGGGGGGCCAGTTCTCCTCGCCATGGGCGGGCACCGCATGGAATTCGGCCCAGAACTCCCCCCGGAAGGGCAGTTCTCCAGCCTCCTGCGCGCAGAGAGGCGCGAGGCCAAGGCAGAACAGGCAGAGAGCAAGGCCGACAGCAGGAAGACCTCGGTTTTCAGACTGGGAGCGCATTGTGATTACTCTAGGTGAAGGGGGTCCAAAGCGCAAGCGGGACAGAAGGCTGTGATGCACCAGGATAAAAAAACCGCCCTATAGGGGCGGCTAAAAGGCGCCGGTGCGAATCGAACGCACGCATAAAGGTTTTGCAGACCTCTCCCTTACCTCTTGGGTACGGCGCCATATGGAACCCCGCCCTTTTCAGGACAGGGGGTGCAGTGAATATACCTAAAGGCCGGCTTTTTGTAAAGCCACCCGCTCCATTTACCAGTGACTGTGCTGGCTCCACTCCTCCGCGAGCTGGCGCTTCATGGCGAGCAGTCTGTCGTATACAGTCTTCTCAATGCCCTTTCTGCCATCGCGGTCCAGAGTGGAGGTCTCGATGGGTTCGCCGAACTCGAGCACAACTCTCCGGCGCGGGATAATATGGAGGCTGCCCGTCGGCATGACATTCTGGGTTCCATAGATGCAGACAGGCACTATCGGGACGCCCGCGAGCACGGCCGTATAGAGCCCGCCGCGCTTGAAATCCGCAAGGCCCTCTCCCTGGAAGATATAGCCCTCGGGGAAGAGTATGAGGCTCCGGCCCCGCTTCAGCCTTTTAACCATCAGCTTGACGGCTTCAAATTCCTTTTCCTTGTCTCCCTGGGAAATAAAGACAGCGCCGCTCCGCTTCATCCAGTAGGCCATAACAGGGATATGGCTGCAGATTGCATTGGCCACAAAACCCGCCCTCTGAGGCATACAGGCATAGATAACGGGGATGTCGAATGGCGACATATGGTTGACCGCGTAGAGATAGGTACGGTCCGGATCTATCCGCTCCGCCCCCGTCATGGTAATGCGCGCCTTGGCGAGGCGGCATACGCGTTTGGCCCAGTGCTTCAGCACCATATTCACATAGGTGGCCTGAGCCTTGCCCGGCTTCATCAGAACGCAGAGAGGCATCCGCTTGGCTGTCCGGGCGGTAATCAGGATCATCCGCGGAAGAAGAGCCTTATGATCCTCTTTTATTGATTCGCGGAGAAGACTCCATGGCGGGCAGATACTGCGGGCCATGATCTTCGAGTACCTTGTCTCATTGAGAACCTCAGGCTGCTCCGGCTCGGCGGCCCCTTCGGTTCTTTTCATTTCCTCAGCCACAACACCCTTCCCAAAACAGATAAACAAAATAAGAGGCCACAGGAGACGCGCCCCCATGGCCTCTTGTACCTCAGAAGGTACTCAATCGCGCGCCCAAAGGTCTACTCCCTTTTCGCGCTGCTGTTCTTATCAGCCTTTTTCTGCTCGACAGTCTGGGCCTTTTTCGGGACAGAGACAGCCTTTTTTTCAGCCTCGGACTGCAGTGCAAGGCGTTTGGCTTTGACATTCTCCCACCAGAGCACAAAGGCGCTCGCGATGAAGATTGTCGAATAGGAGCCGGAGATCAGTCCAACAAAGAGGCAGATGGACATATCCTTGAGGCTTCCAGAGGTGAACACAATCAGGGCGACAACGGCGATAAGCGTGGTCACAGTCGTGATGACTGTCCGTCCGAAGGTTTCGGACAAAGCCTCATCGAGAACATCGCTGAACTTGTCGTGCGGTCTCAGCTTGAGATCCTCGCGGACACGGTCGAACTGGACGATGGTGTCGTTGATCGAATAGCCGAGGATCGTCAGGATGGCCGCAATGGTGCTCGTATTGAACTCCATGCGCGTCCAGACCACGAAGGTGACCATAATGAGCATATCGTGGATGACGGCGAGCACAGCGCCGATCGCATACTGCCATTTAAAGCGGATCGCCGCATAGGCGAGAATGGCCAGAATGGTCAGAGCGACAAGGATAAAGGCCTGTTTGGTCAGGGACTGAGAATAGGAAGCGCCGACATAGTCGGTCTGCATAATGACCACACGGTCAGCGCCAAAAGCCTGTTCGAGTGCGGCGCTGATCTGAGCGGGCGCCGTCTTGGAGAAGTTCGGATCCTTGCCCTTATCCTGGACACGGATCAGATAGCGCTGCATTGAAACCGGCTGCACTTCCTGAACGGAGACACTGCCGAAATTTTTCATGGCGCCGCGCACTTTGTCGGTGGAGGCAAAGCGCCTGGACGCATCAGCCGGAGCCGCATGCAGCACGCTCGGAACCGCGGTGAGCGCATGGCTGCCCTGGAAGCTCGGTACAAGGAGCTTCGTCGGGGTTGAAGCCTGGTCGCGCAGTGTAATGCTCATGTCAGGCATGGCCTGCACGGCCTGGGCGAAATCGCCGAGGGTCGGCCTGTCGGCAAAGCTGATCTGCACGGTCTTGTTCTCGACATCTGAGCCCGAGAAGACAAAGACCGCGTCCTTGTCGGAGATATTGAGCGTTACATTGCCCTTGCCATTGTAGGCGAGGTCGGCCACAGGATAGGCGAGCTGTACGGTCTGGTTGATGCCTGCCTGGAAATCCACGCCGAGGTTGAAGCCCTTGATGGCGTAGCCCACGAGGCCCGCAATAATAATTGCGAGCGACATGCAGACACAGAACAGATAGTACTTATGGAAGTGGAAGATATGGACTTTCTTCATTTGATCCTCCAGCTGACAGACACATGCTTCAACTTGAGGACATCCGTCTCAAAGTCAAAGATAAGCCTCGATACAAAGAGGGAGGTGAAGAGCGAACTAATATTTCCAATCGCGAGGCTGATCGCGAAGCCCTTGATAGTGCCGGTGCCGAGCATCGACAGGAAGAGAGCCGCGATGATAGTCGTGATGTTCGAGTCCATAACCGACCAGAAAGCGTGGTCGAAGCCGGCCTCAATAGCCGCTTTTCTGTCCTTGCCCGCCCAGAGCTCCTCCTTGATGCGTTCGAAAATAATGACGTTCGCATCGACTGCCATGCCGACCGTGAGCACAAAGCCCGCGATAGAAGACAGGGTCAGGGTGAGTTTGAAAGCGGTGAGGATTGAAATCATCAGATAGAGGTTGAGGATCTGCGCGATCATCGCGTTGATGCCTGAGCCCTTATAGTAGAACAGCATGAAGACCAGAATGCCTGCGAGGCCCCAGATAATGGCCAGCTTGCCCTGCTGAATGGCATCTGAGCCCAGAGAGGCGCCGATTGCCTGCTGTGAGACAACGGAGAGCTCGACCGGGAGAGCAGCCGACCTGAGGATGACCGCGAGATTCTCGGCTTCTTCTTCACCGAAGCCTGTCATTCTGACCTGGTCATGGATGGCTTCCTGGATGTTGGCCACGCTCTTTACATGGTCATCGAGGATAACGGCCATCGGCTTGTTGACGTTGGCCGAAGTGAGCTTGTAGAAGCTCTCTCCGCCTTCCTTGTCGAGAGCAAAGGTAGTCTCGGGCGAACCCGTTATGGAGTCCCTCGAGACCTGCGCACTCTGGACATGGCCGCCATCGAGGCCAGGCTCGGCAGTGACTACATAATAGCGGCCGTTGAACTCATCGAGGCCGTATTTATCCTTGTCATAGCCCTTGCGGATCATATAGCCCGCAGGCACGAGATTGGGCTGGCCGGGAATGCTGAGCGTCGCATCATCGAAGGCGAGAGGGTTCTGCTCGAGATACTGGTTGACGGCGTTTGTCGCGTCGCTATCGACAATATAGAAGCCGAGCTTGCCCTTGCCCATAATGATCGAATTGATGCGGTCGGGGTCCGGGGTGCCAGGGATTTCAACATAGATCTGATCTCCGCCCTGCTGTCTGATAACCGGCTCGGAAAGGCCGAAGGTATCAAGGCGGCTCGAGAGGACATCGATGGCACGCTTCATCGCGTCGGCGTGCTCTGCCTCAGAGAGCGGATGGCCCATCTTTTTGGCCAGCGCGCCAAGATCCGCCTGGATCGTGGCGCTCATGCCGCCCGAGAGGTCGAGGCCCAGCTGAAGGGCCTTTCCATGTGTCGCCTTGAGGGCGAGAACGTCCTCGCGGTACTTGCTCTCCACTGCGTCATAGGCGTCTTTCTCGGAATTGAAGGCAGAGAGAACAGCCTTGGCTGTCCAGACTTTGGGCACGGCCTTTTCGCTGTCCTTGTAGCTCTGCGTGGCTACCGTGATCGCGTAGCCGAACTGCGAGGCGGAAATGGCCGTGGGGTCATTAACCTTCGCTTTGAGCTGCGTAATGTCCCGGACGGCCATCCGTCTGGAATACTCCCTGATCTGCTCGCGGGAACCCGAGGCCAGAGCCTGGTTTTCCTTCGGCGTCCAGAAGTACCACTTCAACGTGGGAAAGAGAAATGCAAAGGCGATCCCGAGGACCACCAGGACGATGATAAACCGTCGCGTTTTGCTCATTCCGGCTGCTCCACTTGAAAGATAAGCCCCAATCACACCTTTGGCCTCCTGTCAGGAAGGAGGCCAAAGAGCGGAATGAGGCCTTACAGGCTTTGGAAGAAGTATTACTTCTTCTCCTCGGCGGGTTTTTCCTTGTTCGACTTGTCTTCTACTTTGGCAGGCGCGGCATCGCCGCTCTCTTTGTCCACGCTCACACTGGCGATAGCGGACTTGGAGAACTCGACCTTGCAGTCATCGTCGACCTTGACAACGACCGAGCCTTCCTTGACGGAGGCCACGGTGCCATGGATGCCGCCGATAGTGACAACCTTGTCGCCTTTCTTGATCGCGTCCACCATCTTCTGCATCTCTTTCTGCTTTTTGTTCTGCGGGCGGATGATGAGGAAGTACATGACGACGAAAATTAGGGCGAAGGTTACAAGAGTACCGATCATCTGACCGGAAGAGTTTCCGCCTGCCGCGGTCTGCGCCTGCAGGAGTACCAGCCCCGAAAAAAGTCTATCCATCTTGATTTCCTTAGAATAAAAGCTTTGCTGAGATTAGCACGGAAGCCGAAGCCCCGTCAAGTTTCAGGCCGTAATGAGGGTTCCGGCCCTGCCTTCGACTGCCGCGCTCGCGTTTTCCATGCTTGTAATGATAACGCGCTTTCCTCCCCGCCTGAGAAAATCGCAGGCGGCCTCGATCTTCGGCCCCATCGAGCCCTTCGGGAACTGTCCCTCGGCCTGGTATTTCTCGCATTCGGCGACAGTCATGTGATCGAAGGTCTTCATATCGGGTTTCTTGAAGTTGATGGCGACCTTGTCGACACCGGTGAGGATGACAAGCTCGTCGGCTTTGATGAGGTTGGCGAGGAGGGCCGAACCTCTGTCCTTGTCGATGACGGCGTCGATGCCGCTCAGCGTGCCATCAGCCCTGCGCTCGACCGGAATTCCGCCTCCGCCCACGGCGATAACAAGCTTTCCGGAGTCGATAAGGCCGGCTATGGTCTTTTTTTCGACGATATCGAGGGGTTTGGGAGAGGGTACAACGCGGCGGTATCCGCGGCCGGGATCTTCCTTCATGATCCAGCCGCGGGTCTTGAGCTCTTCAACCTGTTCTGCCTTATAGAATGGGCCAACGTATTTAGTTGGATTTTTCATCGAGGGATCCTCGGGATCGACCACAGTCTGGGTGACAATGGAGACAATCTCTTTCTCGATACCGGCTTTGACAAGGGCATTGTGCAGGCACTGGGCAATCATATAGCCCATCGAACCCTGGGTATCGGCGCCGATAACATTGAGCGAGGATACCGGCACCTGCGAGGAGCCGGCTTCATTCTGAATAAGATGAACCCCTACCTGGGGACCATTGCCATGAGTGAGGACGACACGATGTCCGGCTTTGATCATGCCGACAATGGCTTCGAGGCTGGAGCTTGTGTTGGCAAACTGCTCTTCGACGGTTCCTCTCTGTCCTTCCTGGATAATGGCGTTTCCACCCAGGGCTACAACTACGGTCTTCATTTTCTCTCCTTCTTGCCGGCGCTGTGCGCGGCGGTGCGGAAAGGCCTGCGGAACGCGCCGCGAAGCGCAGGGCCGGCACACCGCCAGAGCCGGGAGCGGCAAGTATACCCCTCATTTTCATATCCGGGCAATGCAGTGCCAGCCCGCTGTCTGTCCAAGCGGAAGCCCAGTCTTTATACTGAAAACCATGATAGTCGAGCGCGCGGCCGTGCTGGGCCGCTGCATGGGCGTACGGCGGGCAGTCGATCTCGCGCTGAAGACCGCCGAGGCCGAAAAGAAGGGTGCGGGCAGGCCTGTCTATACTCTCGGCCCCCTCATCCACAACCCGCAGGCTGTAGCCAAGCTCGAGATGCATGGCATCAGGGCGATAGAAAACGGGGCCGAGGCGGCTCCCGGCGGAGCTGTCGTTATTATCCGCGCCCACGGGGTGCCGCCCGGGCTCAGGGCGCAGCTTGAGGCTCAGGGCGCCGAGATTGTGGATGCAACCTGTCCCCGCGTTATCGCGAGCCAGCGCAAGGCAGAAGACTGCGCACGCCAGGGCTGCCAGGTGATTATCGCGGGCGATCCGGGACATGGCGAAGTGGCCGGAATCAAGGGCTTTGCCGAAAAGGGCGCTTCGGAGGCAGAGAAGCCCAACAGAATAGCTGTGTCGGTGGTGTCTTCGGCGTCCGAAGCGGAGCGCATTGAACTCTCGCCGCCCTTCGCTCTTCTCGCTCAGACAACAATAAAAGAGGATGAATACGAAGCCATCAGGAGAGTGATCAGCGCGCGCGCCGGGGACACCGCGGGGGAAGACACAACGGGGGACGGAGCCCGCGCCGGCAATATGTATCTCGATACTATCTGCCCGGCCACGGCCGAAAGACTCGCCTCTCTGAGAGAGCTTGCACGGAACTGCGACGCAATAGTGGTTGTCGGGGGCCGCAACTCGGCCAATACGGCGCGGCTCTTCAACACAGCACGGGAGCTCGGGAGGCCATCGTGGCTCGTGGAGACGGCGGCTGAGCTGCCGTCCGGGATATTTTCCTTTGACCGCGTCGGCATCACAGCGGGCGCGAGCAGCCCCGACGACATAGTCGACGCGGTAGCGGCAGCGCTCCAAGAGGGGCGGTCCTGAAGGCTATGGCGCGGCGGTCTGAAGGCAGATACTTCGAGCGGGTCCTCGGCCTTTTTCTCGCCGCGGCCTTTCTGCCCGCCCTCATCCTATCCTTCACACTTAGTACAATCGCCTCGGGCGCTCTGACCAGAGCCGATGCCGAGAGGGGGCACGAGGCGGCCGGGTCATTTGCCTCCGGCTTTGGCGCCCTCGCCGAGAGCGTGGACAAGTCGCTCAGCGTTATAGCCTCTGCGCCGGAGGTGGAGTCCGAGCTCGGAGGGCTGCGCGGGCGGAGCAGAGCCTCGGCCTCGGGCGGGGATTCTGATCAGAGCGCTGCCACAGGCAGGCTCCTCGCCCTCGAAGCTTCGCGGCAGTCCGGGCTCGCCTATGCCCTTGTTGAAAAAAACGGCAGCCTCGCCCTGTGCACAAGAACGCTTCCGGCTGACTGGGATCCAGCTGTCTATGGGGACTGGGGAATATTCCGTGAGGCGGCTTCCTCGACGGGCACTGCATTCGAGGCACGGCGGAGGCTCACAGACAGAGGTGACACGGCCCTTATCGTAGCAGGCAGGGCCATTCGCGATCCCGACGGCGCGATTCTCGGCTACGCTCTCGCGGAGATAGACCGCTCGGTGCTGATCAGAACGGCGCGCGCGGTGGGACTGGGCCTTACCGCAGACTTCGAGCTGATCTCGCCCTCGCACATGGTCGCCTTCAGCCTTATAGATTCAAGCAGAGAAGGCCATTTTGAGGATGAGCTTCCACCGCAGACCGGCCTGCGGGCGCAGAAAAACGGCAGAAACGGCTCCGGCGAAGCCGCGTCGGGCGCTTTCAGGGCGGCAGGCGCCGGCGGCTTTACCGCCCAGGCTCTGCTGCCGCAGAGCCTCCTCGAGGATCTCAAGGGCGCGATGAACAGGGCGAGCCTTTTGGGACTCGCTCTCTCGGCCCTCCTCGCGCTCATCCTTGCGCTCATCGCGTCGCGCATTGTGACGAAGCCTGTGTACGCTGTCTCGGAGGCCATGCAGAAGCTTGGCTCGGGCGACTTCTCGGTGCGGCTGGCCCCGCGTTCGCACGATGAACTCGGCGACCTGACGCGCTCGCTCAACGCCACGGCCGAGGAGCTCGAAAAGCTCATGGCCAGTACCGTGGAGGATCAGGAGCTGCTCAGAGGGGCGGAACTCAGGGCTCTCGCGGCGCGGATGCATCCGCATTTTCTTTATAATTCATTGAATTCCATCCGTTCTCTCGCCAAGCTGGGCCGCAACGGAGAAATAGTAGAAATTGTTACAAGGCTGGGAAAAATACTCAGAGCTTCGGCGCAGGACCATGGCGGCATATCCACAGTGGGCGAGGGCTTCGAGTATGTGCGGCACTATATCGCGATTGAGAAAATACGATTTGGGGAGCGCTTCTCGTTCTCGGAAAAAATAGATCCGGCCCTGCTCGACTGCGAACTGCCGGCTCTGGTGCTCGAACCGCTCGCCGAAAACGCTCTGACACATGGCCTCGAGGAAAAGAGCGGGCCGGGCAGGCTCGACATAGAGTGCCGTGCATCAGGGGAGGATATGCTTATCTCCTTTGAAGACGACGGTCCGGGCATAAGCGCAGAGCGGCTTGCGGCTCTCCAGAGGCTTCTCGCGCTGGGCGAGCTGCCCGCCCAGCAGAGCGGCCCAGCACCCGCTGGCAGCGCGGCGGCGCCTGCAGGCAGCGCGGATTCCGCAGACGGCGCGGGCGCAATGGCAGCGCCTGCTGGCGGCTCAGGCCTTGGCCTCGCCGCCACCAACAGGCGCCTCAAACTGTATTACGGCGCCGCCTATGGTCTTTCGGTGATGGCGGGGCCTTCCGGCAGGGGTTTCCGCGTCGAACTCCGCGCGCCGCAGAGAAGGAGGCATCCATGAGATCGCTCATTGTTGCCGAAGACGAGGAGCTCTTCAGGCGGGAACTCACTACAGCTACCCCCTGGGAGGATTTCGGCTTTGTACTCGCCGGGGAGGCCCGCGACGGGCCAGAGGCGCTCAGGCTTGTAAAAGAACGGAAACCCGATGTCCTTCTCTCCGATATCCGCATGCCGGGCATGGACGGACTTGTCCTGCTCGAGACAATCCAGAAGGACCTCGCCGTATCCGAGCAGCCCTTTACAGTCTTTATAACTGGTTATTCTGAGTTCGATTACGCTCGGCGGGCCCTGAGGCTCGGCGCATTCGACTATCTTTTAAAGCCGCTCGACGACGAGGAACTCGCGCGCGTTATGGACAAGCTCAAGCAGGCTCTCGATGAGCGGGACAAATCGAGGATACTCGAAGATGCCGCCGACAGCTCCCCCGCCCTCGCCTTTTTTACCGCTTACAGCCCCGCGCCCAACCGGGATGTTTCCGATTCCTATGTGGAAAAAGCAGTCTCCGAAATCAGCCGCCGCTATGTGACAGGGCCCTGCATCGAAGACGTCGCTGCTCAGCTGGGCATATCCGAAGGGCATCTGGCCCGCATTTTCAAGGCCAAGACAGGATTCACCTTCAATGAATACCTTACCCGCTACCGCATGTCCCGGGCTGTCGAGCTGCTGCGCGATCCCTCAGTGCGCATTGGCGAGGTCGCCGATCTCGTCGGCTATACCGACCAGAGGCATTTCTCGGCCCTCTTCCGGAAGCTCGTCGGCCTTACGCCAACGCAGTTCCGCGGGGGGCGCATAGGCGGGGCCAGACATGAGCCCGCTGGCGGCTCAGACTCATCTTCTCATAATTGAATTGAAACGGGCGAGTGTCGCGCCTTTCTGGGCGGCGGCCTCGGCGATATTGTAGTCGAGAATTTTAATGCCGCTGAGGGGTGTCTGGCCGCGGGGCGTCGGGCAGTCTGTTCTCGCCGAACGCCTGTGAAAGCGCGAGATCATTACCCGGGCCACATCGGCGCTGAGGACAAAATCGATAAAGCGCTTCGCTGCGGCCTTATGCGCCGAGCCCCGCACAAGGGCAACGCCATCGGGCACGGCGCTTGTACCGTCGGAAGGATAGACCACGCGGAGATCCGAGCCCTGGAGCATCAGCTCGGTCGCGCCTTCATCGTGATAGAGACCAACCAGGAACTCTCCAGAGGCGACGGCAGGGAAGACAGTCGAGGATTCAGGCATAATCTTTCCATTCAGATTTTCGAGAAAGGCGCGCTCGGCCTGCTCGCGTGTCATGCCCTCTTTTTCGAGGGCGGAACCAAGGGTACGCAGTATTGTATAGGATGAAGCAGAGACAGCGGGATCGGCATAGGCTATGGCGCCCTTAAAACGCGGCTCGAGCAGATCGGCCCAGGACCTCGGCGCCTTCTCCTTCGAGAGAAGCACAGAATTATATCCAATGGCCATAGGGAGAAGGGTAAAACCCGTCCAGCTGCCATCGGCCGCCTTGTTGGCGGGCAGGATAGCCGCCGCTTCGGGCGAAAAATAGGGCTCAAAGAGATCCGCGTTCGCCGCGAGACTCTCTGCACCGCCGCCCCACATCACATCGCAGACTGGGGCTTCCGCCAGGACACCGCGCTGGGCCAGAGCCGCGCGCGCTTCCGCGTCCTTTCTGAGCCGCGCGAGCATCTCGCCCGTGCCGCCCTGGATAAAACGTGCTCTGAGTCCAGTACGCTCCCTGAATTCGGCGATTATAATACGTACAATCTCTTCGTTGTGTGAGGAGCAGACGATAAGCTCGGCATCTTCAGCCCCGGTCTCGCGTTTCTGTCCGCCGCAGGCAGACAGAAGCAGGCAGCCCAGGACAAAGGCGCAGACAGCAGCAGCGCCTGTCCGCCTGAGCCCGTTCAGGCGCTGCAGGCTGGAGCCTGCGCAGCAGCGGCTCTCTATCAGGCCGCTGCGCTCTATCGGGCCCCTGCGCGCCCTGCCTTTATTTTTCTCCATCTTCTGCGGCCGGCGCGACTGGGGCGCCTAAAGCAGCAAGATCGCGGCGCAGCGCATCCGCCCCCGTATAGAGTCTCGCGTTGATGCCGAATTTTGCCGCCGCCTCGATATTCTCCACAAAATCGTCGGCAAAGAATGTGTCCTGAGGCGCGGCATGTTCGCGCTCCAGTATATAGCGCCAGAATTCCGGCTCAGGTTTCGCAAGCCGCATAATCTGTGAGGCATAGACTTCATCGAAACAGCCGTACTGGCCATGTGCCTTGTGGTAGGCATAATGCTCGGCGATGGTATTGGTGCCGCATACCGCCCGGCCGCGCGGGCCGCCCTCAGCACTCTGCCGCCTCAGGCCTGCCCGCAGCTCATTGACGAGATCGAAGGTCGGCACATCGACGGTCGGGCGGAAGAGCGTCGCCCAGTAATTCTCCGCGGGGTGCGGCCCGCCACGGGACTCAAAGCGCCGCCAGAGCTCGGCGCTGTCTATATCGCCGCGCATAAATGCCTGTTCATCTACCGCGATAATCCGGTAGAACTCCTCTGCGCTTATGCCCATACGGCGGGCGGCCTCGCCGCCTATCATAAAATTCCGGCTGATAACGCCGCCTTCATCGAAGATATACAGTCTGAGTCCGCTCTCTCCAGCCATCGGCAAAGCGCCTGTCCCTTTCACTCCTTGCCGGCAGAATATACCGAGGCGCCGCCAAGGAAGTACTTAGATAGCGTAAAGAATAGTATAAAAACCGGGATCGAGGCTATCACCGCGACCGCCATCATAGTCCCCTCATCTGCGTCCTTTTCGGCGGCAAATTTCACAATGTAGGCCGGGATGGTTTTCATCTCCTCGCTCTGGGTGACAAGGAGAGGCCAGAGCAGGTTATCCCACTGCTGGCGGAAGGCAAGAATGGCGAGAGTCGCCGCGGCCGGCCCCGAGTTCTTAAAGACAATATGCCAGAAAATCGAGTGCTCCGACGCGCCGTCTATGCGCGCCGCCTCGAGTATTTCTGTCGGGAAGGTAATGAGGTACTGCCTCATCAAAAAGACGCCGAAGGCATTGGTCAGAAAAGGCAGAATAAGGCCCCAGTAGGTATTCTGCATATGCAGATTTACCACAACGAGATAGAGCGGCACCATGACAGTTTCAAAAGGAATCATCATAGTTGCCATTATCCCCATGAACACCGCGTCGCGGCCCTTGAATTTGAACTTTGCGAGCCCGTAGCCAATCATCGCGGACAGGATAACAGTGGTTACCGATACCGTTATGGCCACAATCAGCGAGTTCAGGATATTGCGCAGATAGAGCCAGCTGTTATCATTGCCCGCGAGAGCGATATGGAAGTTTTCCCAGCGCCAGATCTTTGGGATCCAGCCATAGGGCATGGTCATAATTTCCGACGCAGGCATAAACGAAGAACAGAACATAAACACAAGAGGCACAAGCACAACCAGGCAGAAAATGGCGAGTACGAACCAGACGGCAGCGTTGCCTATTCTCGAACCCAGGCTGGAGACATGGTTTCGGTTCTTCATGTCAGTCCTCCTCCCCTTTTTCCGACAGCTTGATCTGGAGCCAGGAAAGCGCGAGCATAAACACAAAGAGCAGCACGCTCATTACGCTCGCCCTGCCCATGTTGCCATCGCGGAGAGCGGTATTGTATATATTAAGTGTTAGTACATTTATGGCGGTTAGAGGAGCTCCTCTCTGCGTAAAAAGATACTGTGTGCTGAATGTTTTAAGGCACTGAATCAGTATCATTACGGAGACGAGCACTGTTGTCGGCTTTAATAGCGGAAGAGTTATCCTGAAGAAGCGCTGGACAGGCCCCGCTCCATCGATAAGGGCGGCCTCGTTTACGCTCTGGGGAATCTTGGCGATGCCAGTCAGGAATAGAATCGTAAAATAGCCGACATATTTCCATGAGTAGAGAATCATGGTCGAAATCTGCACCATAGTCGAATCGGACAGCCACTGATGGTCTATACCCGGCGTATGGCAGATAAAATTGACAGCCTGATTGGCGAGCCCGCGCGGGTCAAAGATGAGCAGCCAGATAAGGGCCGCTACGACCGACGAGAGTACTGCAGGCGAATAGAGAGCCATCTGAAGCGTGCGCTGGAATTTTTTGCGCGAGGCTATTAGAACGGCGAGAACAAGGGAAAAAATAAAGAGCGGTACAAAGGTGCCGACAGTGAATACAAGTGTTGCCCGTATCGAGTTCCAGAAATCAGGCGAGCTCAGCACCTTTGAATAGTTGAGAAATCCGACAAATTTTGGCGCCTTGAGGGAGAGAAGTTTCTTATTGAAAAAGCTCGTATAAAAAGCATTGATAATGGGATAGAAAGAAAAGATGGCAAAGAACACAATGCCCGGCGCCACAAAAAACCAGCCCCAGCGGTCATGTGCCGCCTCGAGCGAGGTCCGACGTTTTGCTGTTTTCAATTAGTACATCCTCCCTTTGCTGCGAAAGAGCAGAAAAGCGCCGGCGGCGCACCGGACAGGCCTTTCCTGCCCTGACTCCGCCCCCGGCGGATACGGGCCGGGACAGGCGTCCGTCTGAAGCATTCGCTCCAGCGCTGCCCGTCCCGGCCTTGAGATTTACTCTTCCTCGAGAATCTCAGTCACGTCAGCGCGGAGTTTGTCGAGCGCGGCCTGAGGAGTCTTGTCGGTGAGCATAACGCCCTCGAAGGCTTCCTTGAGGCAGACCTCAATCTTGGAGCTCGAGGCGCCATAGTAGACCATGTGGGCCTTGCCGAGATCGGAGGCAAACACATTGGAATAGGGCATATTCTTGAAGGTCGAAGAGCTGAACAGCGCCTTGGTGGGCTGGACAATCGCGACCTTGGAGAGATAGTCCTCTCCATGCGAAAGCATGAAGGAGACAAGCGCCCAGGCAGCCTGCTGCTCGAGCTTCGAAGCCTGAGCATTGACCATGTAATAATGACCGTAATAATTGCAGGGAACAGCGTTCTTTACGCCCTTCCAGGTCGGGTAGGGGATGACCATCCAGTCCTTGGAATTGAAGAAATCGGGATTGCCTTTTTTAATGCGGGCTTCCTGATAGAGGCCGGAGAGCGACATGGCGATCTGATCGTTGTTGAGGTCGAAGGCCTTGCGCGCTTCGGTATAGGTCGGCGAGCCGAGGTTCTTTCCCTGAGGTCCGAACTCCTTGAAATAGGAGAGCACCTTGAGCCAGGCGGCATCATTCACGATGGCCTTCTTGCCATCTTTGGAGATGAGCTGTCCGCCGAGCTGCTCGACCATCGGCACAACAGAGGTGAGGTAGTAGGGATAGCGGAAATCAAAGCCGCGGCGGGTGATGATCTGGCCATCGCGCTTTACAATTTTCTCTGATACGGCCATCACGTCTTCCCAGGTCTTCGGATAATCCTTGTCGGGATCGAGACCGGCATCGCGGAAGATCTTCCGGTTGAGATAGATGCACCAGTTGGTGAGCTCGAGGGGAAGGCCATAGGCCTTGCCATTCTCGATAACGGGGGAGAGCATGCCGGGCTGGTACTTGGACTCGAGGGCCTTTACGCTTGAAACGCCTGCCATCTTGAGATCGACGGGCGCGACACGGCCGTTGGCCATAAAGGGATACTCATCCTGGAGCTCGAGATTGAAGACAGTCGGGCCCTGGTTGGCCGCGAAAGCGGTAGTCAGAACCTCGCGGATCTTGCCGGAGGGATAGACCACATAGTTGACCTTGATGTTGGGGTTGGCAGCCATAAACTGCTCAATAAAGCCCTTTTCGAGGGGCATGCGGTTGGCGTCCTCATGGGTCCAGATCGTAATCTCAATGTTCTTGCCCTTGAGGGCAGCCACTGTCGGGGCCTTCTGGGCGGAGACAGAGCAGAGCGCGAGAAGCAGTACGAGTGAAATACTTAGAATGCGTTTCATTGATACCTCCTGAAAGCCAGTAACTGATGGATTTATGGTCAGGCCGTTCTGTAAATCCCGCAATGCGGCGATCCGAACATTTTGTGTACAAATCCGGCCTTCAGCTGCGGACAGTATCTTCACGAGAGAGCATTCTTCGTGCTATGCTTATGTATGCTTCCTGCCAAAATAATTGGAATTTGCGGCGGTTCAGGCTCAGGGAAAACGACAATCGTCAACAAAATCTCTGAGGTTGTCAAAGACGACTTTGTCTGTCTGCCCCAGGATAATTACTACCGCTCTGCCTCCTACATGTCCAATACCAATATCACCGCCTTCAATTTTGACCGTCCCGATGCCTTCGACAATGAGCTTCTTATTGAGCAGCTTCAGAAGCTGAAGCGCATGGAGCCCATCGAAATGCCCACCTACGACTTTGTCCACCATCAGAGGCTCCCGGAGACAATAGAGGTCAAGCCCAAGAAACTCGTCATCTTTGAAGGCATAATGACCTTTACCAATAAGGAAGTACGCGATCTCCTCGACCTTAAAATCTTTGTCGACACGCCCGACGATATACGCTTTATCAGGCGTCTTCAGCGCGATATCAAGGAGCGCGGACGGACCATGGACTCGGTTATCGAGCAGTATCTCACGGTCGTCAGACCGGGACACTACGAGTATATCGAGCCTACCAAACAGTACGCCGACATTATCATCCCCGAGGGAGGAGCCAACGAAAATGCCCTCGATGTCCTCCTCTGCTTTATTAATTCGATTATCCGCTCTATAGATTGACCGATGTTTAAAGTAACTCTGTTGACTCGCCGTGCCAGGCAGTCTACAAAGAGTGACATACCCTGAGAGGGAGCGCCCATTCAGCTATGACCTACCGAAAAGCACAGGGCATTGTGGAGACAGGCGCCACCATACTGGCGGCGCTTCTTTTCCTCTATGTCCCCTATCTGACTCTGCATGGCCTCGATTTTCTCGCCTCTCTGCTCCTGAGCGCAGGGAGCATTGTGCTTCTTTTTATCGCGAGAAACCGGGCAGCCGGGAGAATCGAGCGGCGCATCCGCAGCAGCTACCGCGAGAAAAACGAAAACAAGATCATTCTCAACTTTGCAGACCGCGTCTCTTCAGCCTTCACAATAGCCGACCTCACCAACGCCATACAGGACTGTCTCGAGCAGCCGGCCGATATGGAGGCGATCTTCCTCAAATCCAACACATGGGAACTTATCTACCAGAGTCAGGGCTCGGTGAGCTCCTCGCCTAAGGTTGTAAAAACACTCGAGCACAACTTCCGCGACTGGGACGAAGATTTCTGCTTTATTAACAGCCAGTATGAGCTGAGCAATGACAGCAGCGATGCACGCGGTTTCTTTGTGGTATCGAAGGGATTCCACCTCTTTATATTTACCCGCCTCTGCAGCCGTGTAGACGATGAGGCATTCCGCCGTCTCTTCGGCGAGCTCCGCATGTACTTCGACCGCCTCATCACTGTATCGGATCTCTTCGATGTCGCCTCTCTCTCCAAGGAGTGGGAGCTCGTCGCCCAGACCCAGCAGTCCTTCCTGCCCAAGAGCCTGCCCAAACAGGAAAAACTCGACCTCGCCGTGGCCTACAGGCCCCTGATCAATGTGTCGGGCGACTACTACGACGCCATCGCGATCGACAAAAACCGCACGCTGATCCTGCTCGGCGATGTCTCGGGCAAGGGCCTCGCGGCGGCCCTGATAATGGGCATTATTGTAAACACGGTGCGTGTCGCGAAGGACAAGGCGGATCTGCCCGGCCTCGTGCGCGAAATCGATGAAGCTATCAAGAGCATGGGCTTCGACGATAAATTCACGGTGCTCTTTATGGGCGTGCTCGACACGGAAAAAAAGACACTCCGCTATATAAACGCCGCCATGGCCGATCCCATTCTTATTTCACAGACGGCCCTTGGGCCCAGAATGAGACGGCTCCACCCGACAATGGGGCTGCTCGGCCTTGTGTCCCTCGAAGATACCATTCCGGTCGAGGAGCTTCCGCTCCGCACCGATGAGATCATCCTGCTCTGCTCCGACGGCGTCACCGAGGCGGCTGACTCGGACGGCACCCAGCTTGGCGAAAACAAGATCTTCGAGAGTACCCTCCTTCAGGCGTCGAAGAGCAAGGCTGAGGATATTGTGGGCAGCGTCTCGGGCCTCCTCTACAGCTATATAGGGGATGCGGTATTCAAGGACGATGTGACAATTCTCGCGGCGAAGGTAGGCAGACTATGGGACTGACAGTCATCTCTTTTCTGGTCACCTTCGGCATTCTGCTTCTGCTTATCAGCGTTGCCCGCCACGGCCGCACAGCTTCCGCGCGCATCGCCCTCGTCGTGGATCTGCTCCTTATCGCGGCCACCATCTTCGCAGGCCTCGCGGCGGCATACGGCTCAACCGAGACCATGCTCCTCAGAATAAATCTGATACGGGCTGCGATCGCCGCGGCAGCCGCAGCCGTGGTATTCCTTTTCGCCTTCGCTCTCTCATTCCCGCAGTGGCTCAGTCCGCGGATCAGGTTTACCCTTCCGCTCTTTGTCGCCGCTGCAGGCCTGCTCGCCTATCTGATATTTTTCAGCCCCGTCTATGTGGCCGGCATCTACCTCACAGCCGACGGCTATGCGCTTTCGGGCGGTCCCGCCTTTCTGGCCATAAACCTCGCCATCGCCGTTATAGGCCTCGCGGCCGTGTTTACGCACCTCGCGAGAAGCATCCAGACCCATGACCGGATTCACCGCGAGCGCTCCCTCCTCGTCTTCGCCGGAGACCTCATCGGCCTCTCTCTGATTCTGCTTATAACAGCCAGGGGCTTTACAAGCCCGGGAGCCATGGCAGCCTTTGTGCTCTTCGGTCTCGCCTGCCTTCTCATCGCAGGCCTCGCCTCCTTTGCCATCTCGGTCACACGCATTTTCGACTGGCGTGAAATTGGCCTTACAGTACTCGACTATATAATTCTGTTTATAATTATTGGAATTCCCAGCGGGCTTGCTGTCTATATTCTGAGCCTCTTTTCGCAGATCGCAAAACCCGTGCCCTATATCGGCGGTTTCCTTGTTTTCCTCCTCGCCTACTTCCTTGCCAGGCGTTTTTCGGCCCGCTATCTCGAAAGAGTAAGCGGACAGAGAAGCTACGGAGAAAACCTCGAGAGCGCACTTGTGCATATCGACCTGGCGCAGGGCCGTGACTACGTGCTAAAAGAGCTCTACCGCGTTCTGTCAGAGGCCTTCGGCTTCAACGACTTCGTTATCCTGATAGAGAATGAGCACGGAGATCTGGCCACAGTCTTCTCGCCGGATGAGAGACAGACTGTCATCGAAAAAGGCGATCCGCTGCTCGGCGATCTCGAAGGCATAGATGCCAATGTCATCATGAAATCAGAGGCTCTCGCGAGCGAAACTTTCAGCGATCTGAGAGTGCCCCTGCTCTCTCTCTTCGACTCGCTGGATGCAGAGGCACTGGTGCTGGCCCGCGAAGGCCGGCGGATTATCGGCCTCTTCGCCCTTGGCGCACGGCGTTCGGGCGGCTCCTACACCGACTACGACTACGAAATTCTCAATTCGATCTACGGCAAACTCTTTGTATTCGCCTTCTATCTCAGAAACATTGCGCGCGAATCCATTGTATACACAGTAAACCGCGAGCTCGCCCTTTCGGACCAGGTAATCCGCTTCGCCCTCGAGAATGTGGGCAAGGTGGACAGCCCCAATGCCGACACCGCCTGGACAACGCGCTCGATGCGCAGGCTTGGAGGAGACTTTGTCGACTTTGTCCGCATAGGCGACCAGCGCTGGTTCTTTGTGCTCGGCGACATCTCCGGAAAGGGCCTGTCAGCCAGTATGAACATGCTCATTCTCAAATCGATGATCCGCTCCTTCCTGAAAACGGAGAAGGAGTTTACAGGCCTTGTCGCCAAGGTCAACGACTTTATACGCAGCAACCTGCCGCGCGGCTGCTTCTTTGCCGGCGTCTTCGGCTACTTCGATCTGGCCGCAGGCAGCTTCTACTTTATCAACTGCGGCGCTCCAGCCATCCTTTTCTATTCGCCCGCCTTCGAATCCTTTGTCGAAGTCGGCGGCCAGAACAGCAAGGTGCTCGGTTTTGCGAAGAACATCAAACCCTATCTGAAACCGCGCAAGCTCTCCCTGCCCCCGGGGTCGGCCATTGTAATCTCCACCGACGGCATTCTCGAGGCAGAGAACCTGGGCGAGGAACGCTTCGGCACCGGACGCCTTGTCAAATCGGTGACGGGACGCCTCGATTCGAGCGCAAAGGACATCGCGGACGGGACAATAGGCGATCTGCTCAAGTTTACAGAGAACAGACAGGACGATGATATGACTCTCCTAATTATGAAGATATTGAAGAGGAGCGCGACATGACACAGCTGAACATTTCGGAAAGCCAGGAAGAGGGTGCCCACGTTATAACCCTCGCGGGGCCGGTTAACAGCTATACCTACACGGACTTTCAGGACAAGCTTAAAATCGCCTTCGATCTGGCCTCCATCGTCGTGGTGAATATGGAGAAGGTGACCAACCTCTCGTCGGCGGGAGTCGGCGTGCTCATGGCCAGCCTTGATGATGCCGAGGATTCAGGCAAAAAACTCTTTATCATGCAGCCCTCCGAGATAGCGAAGCAGGCCCTCGATTCGACCGGTTTTGGGGACCGCTTTACAATAATAGCGAGCATCCACGAAGCCAAATGAGCAGGGATAGGGCCTCTACTGCGGCAGGGCCGGGGCACAGAGCCGAAGCGGCAATCATCAGTATCAGCCCCGACGAAGCGGGAGAAGCCGCCTTCGAGGATTTCGTGGACGGCCTTTCCTTTGCCACCAGCCGCGAAGCCGGCGCAATGAAACTCGCGGGCGGGGAGCTCCTCGACAACCTTACGCGCTATTCTACGCCTTTAAGGGATAACAGGATTGTGCTGCGGGCAGCGCGGCGCTCCTCCGGTCTCTATCTGGCCTTCTTCTTCAAGTCGGCAGGCTTTGCGGATTACGCCGAAGGGCTTGCGAAAAAACAGAGCGCGAGCGGCAGCAGAGCCGCTCCCTTTATTAAGCCGGCCTTCGATCCCTCCATCGGCCGATGGAGGGGCATTGGGCTCCGCATGTGCCGGAGCCTCTCGAAGAGCCTTTATTTCCGTTCAGGATCAATGCTCGACAGGATCTTTGTCGCCTTCTAGGGCAGATCTGCCCGCCACTCCCCTTCTTTCAATCTCCCCCATGGGTATTATTTTCCTCTATGGCTCATTTTTCCCTTAAATTGAAGAGCCAGTCCGGGCCGAACACCTTTTCTTCATCATTATAATTAGTTACCCCATAATGCTTTATTATGAAAATGAGAGGTTGGCACGCTTTGTGCTTCTCTATCTGTGTCCCGCAAGGGATGGAGACGCGGAGCGCCTCCACGGTGCCCAGGCACCCGGCGCAGACGCGCCGTACAGCATTTCCATTTTAGGAGCAGCTCGTATGAAGAGACTTTCGATGGGCATGGCTATGGTCATTTTTATGGCGGCCCTTGCAAGCGCTCAAGCCAATCCCGGCCAGTCCAATAATGGGCCAATGGCGCCTCAGGGCCCCAATGGCCAGCCCTATTACATGATGAGGACAGAGGCGAAGGCGGTACATCTCGAGGGCAAGCTCGCCTTTGAAAATGACCACCCGGTACTCCAGACCAAGGATGGGAATTATTACCTGGCCATTCCCCGCTTCTACTATTATGCCTATACCGAAGGCTTTAAGGCCGGGGACAGCTTTGCCATCGATGGCTATCTGATGACCCCGCCTCCTGCCCCGGCCGCTCAGACACAGAGTGGACAGACGAACCAGGCTCAGCCGGCGCAGAGCGGTCTTCCCGTTGTCAGGGTGACCAAGCTTGTGGTCGGCAGCAAGACCTTTGACTTCAGCGCCAGCTTTGGCAGGGGCATGGGTCTGGGCATGGGCATGGAAAAAGGCCCGAAGCTTGCCGTCAGCGGCAAGGGCAAAAAGCGCTGATTTAAGGGCACAATTTTACAGCAGCCCGGGCCGGTATCGGGACTATACCTCCCTCCCGGCCGGTCCGGGCCTGTTCTGTGCAGGGGAAGCCTTTCGGGGCTTCCTTTTTTTATGCTGAGTCAGTTCTTCTTATTTTCCCAGAACTCAAAAGCATCGACAATATCGAGATAGACACCATCGAAACCGGCTCCGACAATGCGGTCCAGATAAGATGAGGACGAGCCGAAGAGCAGAGCCTGCCAGGCTGGATCCCAGTAGCGCACTTTGTAATTGCCCTTCCAGTCGGGGTTCTCAGGCCCGAGCCATGAGGGCGGAGACTTTGTCCAGCTGTCCTTCCAGTAATAGCGGTAGTCCTCGGCCTCGCCTATGCTCATGTAGGCCACAAGCAGACGCCGTCCTCCCCGCCTTTTGTTCCGGAGCCGCGCGATATCGGCAGCACTCAGAGCCTCATCTTTATAATAGAGATCAATTATGATGATATCGTAATCAGTCGCTGCGAGGGCCTTTATAAAGGCGGCTTTGTCTGGATAGCCCTCGGGATCAATAAGGTAGAGAAAATTCCGAGCGGCGCCCGGCGAATCTATGTCCGCACTGTTCGCGTCCCGGGGCAGGGCCGGGCAGAAAGGAATATCGTCGAGAAGGCGGTGGTCTGCCGCAAAGCCAAGATAGCCCCTGGCCGCGTTTTTAGCGCCGGAGCTCTCCGCCTGTGCCGAGCCGGAGCAGTAGTCGATAGCGAGCACAGTCTTTCCCGCCCGCTTAAAAACATCACAGAGGCCCTCAAAATAGGCGCTCACTCCGCCAGGTGTAGAAACTGCATCGGCAGTATAGCCATAATACATATCTTCTCTGCCCGTCCCGTCCACCGCGGCGAGATAGGCAGTATCGGGCTTTCCATCGGGATTTCCGCTGTCCGTAACGAGCTCCTGTCCATTCTGCGGGAATACTGCAAAACCCGGATGCAGTGCCTTTGCATAGCCCGAGATTTTTTCTACAAGCCTGCGCATTTCGGCACGGCGGTCGGGACTTCCGGCCGCAGAGCAGCAGAGGGCACAGAGTGAGCAGAAAATAAAAGCCAGCGCGTATTTCTTCGTTTTCGGGACCATCAGCTGCCCCCGCCCGCCATCTCGAGCAGGCGGTCGATGGCTTTCGCCGTCCTCGCCTCGGGTTCATTGAAATGGCCGCCTTCATTGAGCTCATAGACAAGCTCCGCGCGTTCCCGCCAGAAGGCGGCCATGCGCTCGGTGCATACGCGCACCGACGCAAGGCGGGCGTTCCTCGAAATATGCTCTGTTTTCCCAAGAGATACATAGATTTTGAGCCGGGCTGCGCTGGAACCGGCAGAGGACAGAGGCTCGCGCGAAGCGGCCCAGTCTGCCCAGCCATCGTACCAGAGGGAGCCCGAGACTGTGGCCATCAGCGTAAAGCGGTCTGAAAGATAGATGCTGTGTGCGGCGAAGAGCCCCGCGAGCGAATAACCCGCTATGCCATAGCCGGCGATCCGGCAGGGCAGTTTTTTCTCCACCGCCGGAATAAGAGTATCTGTTATAAGTTTGAGATAGTCTGCGGCCCTGCCGCCGAATGCTCTGTCCTTTCTGCCGAGGCCAGGGGCGGGCCAGGGCGCAAAATCCCTGTCCCATTCTGCGCCGCTCAGCGCCATAAGGGCGCAGGGATGCACGATGCGCGCTGCAGCTGAAGCGGCTTCTGCTTTTTCAAATGTATTGAGCACTATGAGATTGAGCGCAGGGTTTTCTGCGCCCGGTTCCGCCTGAGCAGCGAGCGCCTCGGGCAGATAGACCTCCGCGCTGCAGCCCGAAGCCCCGGCCGAAACAGCGCTCAGAATAAGCGGCATGGACTCAGGTCTTTCAGGCCAGATGGCCCGGATGCTCCTCATGGCCTTGGTGGCCTTCGCCTTTTGCCATCGCCGTGCCATGCTCGAGAAGCGGGACCATAAGCCGCGCGCAGAAAGAAGCTCCGGATACGCTGCCGGGGAAATTGACCACAAACTGCTGGCCATGGAGGCCCGCATAGCCCCGCGAAAACACCGCGTTGGGAGTTTCCTTTAGCGACTCGATACGCAGATAGTCAGCGATGCCAGGCACCTCCCGGTCGCAGTAGCGCGCGCTTGCCTCGGGCGTTACATCTCTCGGCGAGGGGCCAGTACCGCCAGTTGTGAGTATCCAGTCTGCACTGCCGTGCTTTATAAAGGCCTCGAGTATTTCCTCTTTATCGTCGGGAACAATCTGTGTTTTTATCTCCGCCTCGGGGAGGGCCGCTGCGAGAACAGCCACGATCGCCGGACCAGATTTATCCGCATAGATGCCCTTCGAAGCCCTATCCGATATAGTAATGACCGCGATCCTCAAGGCTTACCTCCCCGCCGCGCAGAACGCGCGCGAAAATTCCACGCTTCGGCATAATGCAGTCGCCCACAAGCTTGCGGATTTCGCAGCCCGTATGGCACTCCTTGCCGATTTTCGATACCTCAAGCAGAGCTCCGCCGATCTCCATCTTTGTGCCGATGGGCAGATTGCAGAGCACAATACCCTTAGTTGTTATATTTTCGGCGAAGTCGCCCGGTACCAGTTTAAAATCTCCCGTGCCGCCCTTTTCATGATAGGCGCCGCATGCGGTCTTGGACGCAGTTTCGATATCCTCGATACCGAGAAAGGAAACCTGACGGTTTTCGAGCACGCCCATGTGGGCATCTCCATCGACGCCCTTGGCCTCTACAAGCCTTATCTTGTCCACGGGATGTTTGCGAGTTCCGGTCTTCTCGGATACATTGAGCGAAACAAGCTCAAACCAGCCTTCCCGCGGTATCTGCACTCCATTATTGCCAACTACCATAGTATCAGGTATGAGCTCCTTGGTTTTCTGTACAAGCGTTATGCCTTCGATTTTCATCGAATGATCTACCGCCTTGCACATATCCCAGACGGTAAGAGCGGCTACAGATACGGCGGTAAGCGCTTCCATCTCGATGCCAGTTTTATCCGTGCAGAGAGCAGCGCTTTCTATCGCGATACCAGCATCATCGATTGTAAGAGATAGGTCTACATTTTCTATCTCGATGTTATGACAGAGCGGAATAAGGGAGCTTGTCTGCTTGGCCGCCATAATGCCCGCTAGTTTCGCAACCGCAAGCACATCGCCCTTTTTCATCTGATTCGCCCTGATCAGCTCTATTGTGCCCGGAGCCAGATCGATGCGGCCCTTCGCGCGCGCAGTCCTGCGCACTCTGAGCTTGTTGGATACATCGACCATCCTCGCCTTGCCCGTATCATCGACGTGGCTCAATACCTCACCGCTCATTTCTCATCCCCCAATCTGACCGACTTCGAGATCGGCGCAGGCCTGCCCGCGCGCCGGCTTCTGTTCAATGGCTTTTCTGATGCTCGCCTTGATATCTGAAAAATCCACTTGAATTGATATATTCCCCTGCAGGCAGGGCCTGAGTGTGCCATTTGCAAGCAGCCTGAGGCGCTCGCAGTATTCGCACTTCGGAGGCCGGTCGAATCTGCCTCCATCTATTTTCTGTTCATGAATCTGATAGTGCGCAATAAACTGGATTCTGGTGCCTTTGCGGGCCGCAAAGGCACGGAGCTCATTAAAGTCTTTCTCGGTGGAGTCCTCGAGGGCGACTGTGTTGAGCTTGACCGGAAGACCGGCCGCGAGAGCCGCATCAATGCCGGCAAAGACGTCATCGATATTGCCGCCGCGGGTAAGCGCCCTGTAGCGCTCAGGGTCGAGCGTATCGAGAGAGATATTTACCGAGCTGAGACCCCGCTCCTTAAGCTCGCGCGCGACAGGAGCGAGCATTGTCCCATTTGTTGTCATGGCGAGAATCTCAATGCCGGGGACAGGCGCGAGGAGAGAAACAAGATCGGGCAGTCCCTTCCTCGCAAGGGGTTCGCCGCCCGTCAGCCTTACCTTTTTAAACCCCAGTTCAGCAGCTGCCTTTACAACTTCGGCTATCTGCTCATAGCTGATAATATCTTCATGACGCATAAGCTGTATGCCTGTAGCGGGCATGCAGTACACACAGCGCAGATTGCAGCGGTCGGTAACCGACACGCGGAGATAGTCTATTTCACGACCGAATGAGTCGCGCATTTATCACACTTCCCTCCGGGACAGTGCCGGTCCCGATTTCAAGCCTTGCAAGCGCGTCGGTGCAGGCGAGCACACTCAGCATTGTCGAACCGCTGTAGGGAAGCGGTTCAAAGAAAAACTCACCGTCCTTATTTACAATTTTCAAGGGGAGAACATCGACGCGCTCGAGCTCTGCCTGCTTAAGCGGAGCGCTGAGGCGCGCTCTGAATATTCTGGGACTGTACTCAGCGCCCATTAGGGCCGCGACCGCGGGGCGCACCAGAAACTCAAAGAGCACAAAGGCCGCCATGGGATTGCCCGGCAGACCAAAGACGAGATTTGCAGCCGGCGCGGTGCCCGCAGGCTCTGCGCCTTTCCCGGAAGCCGCGCGCGGAACAGAGCCGCTCCTCCGCACGCCGAAAAAGCAGGGCTTCCCGGGGCGGAATGCGATCTTGTGGAATATCTTCTTTACGCCCAGCGCCTCGAGCGTGGACGGGACATAATCAAAATTGCCCATAGAGACCCCGCCCGAGAGCAGCACAATATCACAATTATCAAGAGCCTTTTCAAGTACGGCTGCGAGAGCCTCGGGGCTGTCGCCCGCGATGCCATAGTTTACAGGCTCAGCGCCGGCTCTCAGAATCTGTGCAGAAAGAGCAGGACCATTTGAATCGTAGATTGATGCCGGTCCGAGTTCAGCGCCCGGCGCCACAAGCTCATCGCCCGTCGAGACAACGCCGACCTTCGGCCTCCGCGCCGCCGGCACCTCAGCATATCCCGACGAAGCCAGAATGCCGATATCCTGCGGCTCAAGGAAACAGGGGCCAAGCAGAGCGTCACCTGCCCTGGCATTGGCTCCGCGCCGGACAATATTGCGCGCTGTCTCCGCCTGCTTAAAGCACACAGTCTGCCCGTCCTGGCTGAGTTCGCAGAACTCAATCCGCTCAACTCCGTCGGAGCCCATGGGAACAGGCGCACCAGTCATGACCCGCGCTGCCTCGCCGGGATTAAGCTTTGCCCTTACGGAGAGCCCCGCGGCCCCGGAGCCGCCGACCACTCGGTAAGCCGGATTCCCTTCGCTCCCGGCAGCCTTCGCATAGGCAAAGCCATCCATTGTCGCCTTGTCGAAGGGCGGCTGATCGACCTTATAGACAAGAGGTTCGGCCAGCACCCTTCCGAAGGCAGCGGAGAGAGGAAGAAGCTCGGATTGAGCAGGGCCAAAGGCCGCCGAAGCGGCCTCGCCGAGCACCAGCTTAAGGGCTGAATCAGGATGTAGAAGCGGCATAGACATATGCCTAGAATAGGGGAGACGGCGGAAAAGCTCAAGCGAGCGCACTTTAATAGATAAAAAAATTGAGATTTTTGTTGCAGAAACCGCTTTCAGGCCTTAGAATCCAGATAAATTACATTTTAGGGGCAGCCTCACATGAAAAACCAACCGGAGAAAATCCGCTATATGTCGAGCTACGAGTTGATAAGTCTCTATATAAATGATCACGACAGGCTCGAGCCGGCCGCGCTGCACGCTATTGAGGCTGAATTTCACAGAAGAAAACTTCCCCTGCCCCGGCTTCCCTCTCAGCCCGAAGCTCAGGCCATCAGCACTTCCAGTGCAGGAGCCGCCCCGGTGCAGCTTCAGACGGCACCCTTAGGGGCAGATCCGGCTCTCCCCGCGAAGGGCCGGCCTGCCGCCTCAAAGCGGACAGCCATGGATCGGCGCACTTTTATCTCCTATCTGCTTCTGATATTCAGCGGCACGGCTGTCGTCTACGCCTGGTTTTTTATTCCGCTCCGCCTCGCCAAGGGCGATTATCTCGCTGACCGCAGAAACTTCCGCATACAGGCCAGCGTGAGCGTATTCTACATGGCTCTCGACATCGCCCTCTTCTTTATTATAAGGCACGCCCTGCGGCGCTAAGGTATAGAACGGAGAGGCGTCGGGACAGCTGAAGCGCTGTACCAGGACGGCTCTGCAAGTGTCCCGGGACACTTTGTCCGCTGTACCGGGACACTTGAGGCACTGTCCCCGAGGACACCTAGGGTGCTGTACCGGGACACTTTGTCCGCTGTACCGGGACAGTCAGGACACCGTCCCCGAATAGCGGCCATAAATAAAAATGCCGCCCCGGAGCCTCGTGGCAGGGGGCGGCATTTTTTTATCAAAGGCGGCCGCGGGGCCCCGGGCAGCAGTCATGGGCGCCAGCGCCGCAGCGCGGGCCCTGGCGCCGCAATCTGGACCGCAGCCTGAGGGCGCCCAGCCATGGAAACCAGGCGCCTGCCAGAGCCGGCCCGCGGCAGCGGTCAGGGGCCGGGATGCAGTGCATCGGGCCCCGGCGCTTTACTTTACCTGATCGCAGGCCCAGGCAAAATCATCCTGAATCATGGACTCAGGCGGGCGGCGGATCAGGTCCGCCTTGAGCAGGGCGTCGACGGAGGCGCGGGACTCGGCGATATCCTTCTTGGCGCGCTCGAGAACCTCGGAGCGGCTCAGCTTGATGCGGGCCACGCCTTCCTTTACAGCCTGTTCGGCGACATCGGCGGCCTCTTCGGAGAACACCGCCACATCATCCATGGTCGGCATGATGTGCTCGGTATCGATGCCCTTCTTCTCGGCGAAGTCGGCGAGCGAGTGAGCGCAGCGGATGGCCATAGTGTCGGTGACCTTGCGGGCGCGCACAAGGAGGGCGCCCTTGAGAAGGCCGGGGAAGCAGACCGAATTGTTGACCTGGTTCGGGAAGTCGGAGCGGCCCGTGCCCACGATGTAAGCGCCCGCCTCTTTGGCGGCATAGGGGTAGATCTCCGGCACAGGGTTCGCGCAGGCAAAGACGATGGACTTCCTGCCCATGCCACTGATCCAGCTGCCCTTTACGGTGTCAGGGCCCGGGTGAGAAGCGGCGAGCAGAACGTCGGCGCCCTTGAGGGCGACATCGATGCTCGGATAGGCCTGGGGATTCGTGCTCTGGCAGAGCTCCCACTTGCGGTAGTAGCGCTTGTCTTCCTCAATATCCTTTCTGCCTTTATGCAGAGAGCCTTTCGAATCGAAGAGTACGAGCTTTGAGGGATCGGCACCGTCGGCGATAAGGAGGCGGGCGATGGTTGTCATCGAGGCACCAGCACCGAGCATTACAATGCGTGCCTCAGAGAGCTTGCGGTTGGTAAGCTTGAGGGCATTGAGAAGGCCGGCGAGGGTGACGCAGGCAGTACCCTGGGCGTCATCGTGCCAGACTGGAATGTCGCAGGCTTCGCGGAGCTCGTCGAGAACCTTGAAGCAGTTGGGCTGGGAGATATCCTCGAGGTTTACAGCGCCGAAAGCAGGCTGGGCCATCTTTACAAAGTCGATAATCTTATCGGCCTGATGCACGCCTTTCTCATCGCGGGAATCCATGCAGAGAGGCACAGAGTCGACGCCGCCGAGGTACTTCATCAGGAAGGCCTTGCCCTCCATAACGCCCATGCCGCCGGGCGGTGTGCAGTCGCCATCACCGAGCACGCGGGTCGAATCGGAGATGACGGCGACAGTGCTGCCGCGCGAAGTGAGCTCAAAGGAGAGATCGTTGTTGTCGCGGATCGCGGTGGAGACGCCGGAGACTCCCGGCGAATACCAGGCGCTGAACCACTGGAAACCAAAGACGCCGCACTTGGGCAGGGTCTGCATCTTGCCGCCATAGAACTTATGGGCATCGACGGCAAACTTCTTCAAAAAGAGGGTCTGGGCTTTGGCCTTCTGCGCCTCGGTAAAGCCCTCGGGAAAAGCCTCGGACAGATTGCCAAGGCTGAGATCGAGTTTCTTCATCTTAAAACTCCTTCACCTGTAAATGTGGATAGACATTGCAGACGCTATCGATAAACAAGGGACTCATTCACTGACTTACATTATCGCCGATGCGGCACAAAATAAAAGGGGCCCCAGCCCCGGAAACACTTCAGCGCAGACTGATCAGAGCCGCTCCCGCGACAGCCAGGGCCAGACCGACGGCGCGCGGCAGAGGAATCTTTTCTTTGAAAACAACACAGCCGAGCAGCACTGTCGGCACTGGATAAAGAGAGGAGATAATCGAGGCCAGAGTGAGGAGGCCTGTCCGCGATGCATACAGAAAGGCGATATTCGCCCCCATGTCGGAAGCGCCGCCGAGCAGGGTCAGTGCGAGTGTCGGGCGGGCTATGCTGATTTTCTCGCGTCTAAGGCCGGCGATGCAGAGGAGCAGAAGAAGCGAGCTCCCCCTCGAGATGCAGACAGGCCAGAGTCCGCAGGCAGCGCTGGTCCGCGCAATAGCCACAAAGAAGAAGCCGAAGCCTATGCCCGCGGCAAGGCCGAGCAGCAGGGCCTCCCCCACTCGGCCTCCCGCCCTTGTGCTCTTCGGGCTGCCCGCACCGCTGTTTCCAGGCGCAGCGGCATCCTCATGGTTTCCGCTGCCGCCCATCGAAAGCAGAACCACGGCCGGCAGGCAGAGCCCGGCGCCGGCAAGAGCAGCGGCCGAGGGTCTCTCGCCCAGCGCGAGGCCGAAGGCCAGCGGTATCATCGAACTGAGCAGGGCAGAGAGAGGGGACACAATGGAGACAATGCTTTTGGCGATGCCATAGTAGAGCACAAGCAGTCCGACAGCCCCGCTCAGGCCTGCCGCGAGGCCCCAGAGAATGTCCTGGCCCGAAGGCAGGGCCGCAGGGCTGAGCAGCAGGCCCACGAGGGCTACGAAGACTCCGGCCATCTGGGAGACAATTACCACCGAGAGGGCGGAATTCCTGTTTGAGCTGAAACCGCCGAGAAAATCGGCGGCGCCATAGAGTAGGGCCGAGAGCCCGGCAAGCAGAAGCGACATGGCCGCATTCTGGCACGGGAAGCCGCGGAGAGGCAAGCCGCGGGACTTTCCGCGGCCCTGTCCGCACCGGTCCCGGAGTGAGCTGCCGTGGACCGCATTATTTTTTCAATATCAATTGACCGGAAAGTCATTGACTCCATATCATTGGCTTATGATACGGCAAGCAATCGAAGACAGAGAACTCAGCGCGAGACTCTCTCAGTACGAAGCCGACGGCCTCAGCATCTTCACACTTGGAAGAAAGGACGGCCCGGAAGGCGGCGAAGTCCGCGGTGCCCTCGTCTCCACCAGCGGCATCGTAAACGGCATGAGGGCCAATCACTACCTCGGCATACTCGAAACCCTCATCCTTGGGCAGGCATATACCGCTGCCCTCCTCATGGCATCCGGCCTCAAGGAGAAGGACCGTATCGGACTGAGCCTCAGCTGTGACGGCCCCGCGCAGGGATTCTCCGTCGAAGCGCGCCAGCTCGAAGATCTGCGTATCAATACTGAGCCCGGCGCCGCCGCTCCCTCCCCTGCCAGTCCCGCCTCCGGCGGGTCCGCAGCCAGCGCCATAGGCCAGACCCCCGGCTCCGGCCGGGGCAGTACGCCGTCTGCTGCTCTGCCCCTCTCCCCTGCCCTCGCCGTCCGCGGCTACCTTCTCGAGGACCACATACCCATAGCCGCCCCTCTCGAAAGCCTCGACACAGCGCCCTTTATCGGCACAGGCAGCCTCACCGTGACAAAACTCCTCGAAGGCTTTACACAGCCCTTTACCGGTTCCGTGCCGATAAAGACAGGCCGCCTCGCCGAGGATCTTTCGGCCTATTACCTTGAGTCCGAGCAGACCCGCAGCGCCGTCTCCCTCAGCGTCAAATTCGACAAGCAGGGCCGGGTCATCGGTTCGGGCGGCCTTATTGTCCAGGCCATGCCCGGCGCCGACCCCGGCTTTATCGGCCGCGTCGAGGCAGCCCTCCTTGGCTCAGGCTCCCTCGGCCGGCGCATCGCCTCAGGGGCGAAGCGGGCCGAAATACTCGCCTCTGTCTTCGGTCCCGGCGACAGCATGGGCCTTGTGCTCCGCGGCACCCGCCCCGCTGTCTTCGACTGCCCCTGCGACAAACACAGCATGCGCGGCGTCCTCGCCGCCTCGGATATGGCCCTGCTCGACGACCTCGCCGCCCACGGTCCCTTCCCCGTCCAGCTTCTCTGCCATAACTGCGGCTCCACCTACGACTTCAGCCGCGAAGAGGTAAATGCCATTGCAGCCGAAAGACGGCGCGGCACAGACTGAACTGCTGCCACGCCGCAGCTGCAGAAATTCGCCATTGCAGGCCAGCTGGAGAAAGTGCAGATTATAAAACTGCGTAAAACTGCATATTGGCGATACTGAGGTTAGAGCCGCCTAGCGGCCATCGAGGCTGCGGACAGTTCAAAAGCGGCGGCACCGAATGGGCCGCATAAAAATACAGGGGGCGCACTTTTTTTGCAGCGCCGAGGGTGGAAAGGGGCTGGAACCCGTGGGCCCCGTGGGCCCTCGGGCGGGACAGACGAATCGCGGCCTAAGGCGGACATAAATATGGCCGTGTGCGCAGGCGGCTCAAAGGCCCGAGGTGGGCGCGGGCAGAGAAGGGCGGGCCGCAGGTCCAGTCCAGGGTATCCTTTCAATCTGAAATCCGAATTTCTTTGACAAGTCGGGAAAGGCATGCTTTACTTTCTTTTAGAAAGTAATTATCGCTCACAGGAGGTCTATATGAAGACTGGCAGATACCTGAAGGTCGGCCTTGTACTCGTGGCCGCGCTTTCGCTTTTCCCGCTTGGCGCCTTTGCGGCGGGCGGCGAGATTGTTCTGAAATGGCCCTGCATCTGGGTGGGCAAGGATTCGAAGGCCCCGGCCATCACCGAGATTGTCGATGAGTTCAACAGGCAGAACGCGGGCAGGATCCGGGTCGAGATCGAACCCCAGCCGGACTACAATGCATATGAGCAGAAGGTACGCACTTCGCTTATGGCGGGTGTGGCGCCTGGAGATATTTTTACAATTAAACTGAACGCCACCACAAAAGACTACTACAACAGCAAGCTCCTTATGGATTTCGGCAGGGACTTTACCGGTTCGTGGAAGGCGAGTTTCGACCAGGGTGCAGTGGCCCAGTCGACGGTAAACGGCAAGCTCAAGACGCTGCCCTACGAGACCGCTGTTCTTCCTATCTGGTACAATATGGATATGATGAACAAGGCGGGTGTGAGCACGGTACCGGCCACAATGGCTGAGCTTATGTCCGCGATGGACAAGCTCAAGGCCTCAGGTGTCTATCCGACCAGCCAGATGACTGGCGATACCAACGCCTGGACTTCGATGATCTGGTTCTCCTGGTTCGCGGTCTCCTATGGCGGGGCCAAGATCTGGGACAAGCCCTTTACCGACAAGGCCTTTGTTCAGGCTGCCACGCTGATGAAGAAGATCTTCGACAACTACACGACGCCGGACGCTGTGGGCGCGAGCGCCGGTGTGTCGGGCGGCCACTTCCTCGCCGGCCGCACGGCTATCTTCTCGAACGGCCCCTGGTACGCCGGCCGCGCGGATCTCCGCGCCACCGCCTTCTTCCCCTCACTCCAGGTTGCGATGATGCCGCCCGCGGGCAATTTCAAGAACTTCGTGATCAGCCGTCTTCAGGCGAACATCGCCGCAGGCGCAACGAACGACAGGGCCCGCCACGATGCGATTATCAAGTTCCTTAAGTTCCTGACGAACAAGGACAATGCCATCAAGATGGCACAGACTTCGGGCGCAATGCTTGCGGCGAACGGCGGCTATACGCCGACCGATGCCTTCCAGAAGCAGTTCTATTCGCTCGTCGGCAGGAAGGGCTATGTGGGCGTTATGGATCTTGAGGCCGCTCTGGGCCCCGAGGCCACACTTGAGTTCGGGCAGCAGCTCGGCGCTCTCGCGCTGGGCACGGTAACGCCTGAGCAGTTCTGCGCTCTGGTCGAGAAAAAGATTGACCGCTGACAGGCGTTTTGATGTGACAGTTTGAAGCCGCGGTCCCGCCTCCTATTTAAGGGGGCGGGCCGACTGTTTTTAAGGGGGCAGTATGAAGACAAGGAAAAATTCCAATACAGCTATGATAATTCTCTATCTTGCCCCGCTTATAATTCTATTTGCGGCATTTTTTCTCTACCCGCTTGTCTTTAATATCTATACGAGCTTTATGAAATGGAAGGGCGGTGGCGAGATGAGCTTCGGAGGCTTTAGGAACTATATAAAGCTCTTCGAGGATGACAGTTTTCTGCTTGCCATAAAGAATAATGTGATCTGGGCCCTCGCGCAGGGCTTTATCCAGATTCCGCTCGCGGCTCTTGTGGCCTTTATTCTGGCGCGCGAGCCCAAGGGCTGGAAACTGCTGCGCACGGTCTATTTCCTGCCCAATGTTATTTCGACAGTCGCCATCGCCATGGTCTGGGTGGCGCTCTACAATCCGCAGTATGGCGCGATAAACGCGGTTATCGCGGCCCTTGGCGGCAGGCCCCAGAACTGGCTGGGCGATCCTGCCACTGCGCTCGGCTCAATTATAATGATGACAGTTATTTACATCGGCTATTTTATGATAATAATCCTGGCCGCTGTAATGAATATACCAAAAGAGCTCTACGAGGCGGCCGAAATAGACGGCGCATCGAAGATGCAGCAGGAGTTCAGAATTACGCTGCCGATGACGCGGGGCACAATTCTTACCTGCATGACTCTCGCGATGGCCTATGGAATGCGGCACTTTGAAACGACCTACCTTATGACAGGCGGAGGCCCCGCCTACGCGACCAACACCATGGGCATTGCGCTCTATAACAAGATGGACGCGCTGCGCTATGGCGAAGCCAACGCGGCAGGCATTATTCTGATACTGCTTGGATCTGTGGTTATTGTGCTGATCCGCCGCTTCTTCGGGCGGAGAGATCCTATGGCCGATTCGGCTCAGTGAGGCATGTATGAAAAAGCAGGTAAATTTTGCCGGCGCTGCCGCTTCGATTCTAAAATGGTTTGTGCTTATATTTTTCCTTCTTGTGGCACTGCTGCCCTTTGTATGGCTCATTTTAAGTTCATTCAAGACTAACTATGAGCTTGAGACACAGCCCCTTGCCATGCCGGGACACTTCTCTTTTGAGAACTACGCGAATGCGCTTAAAACGGCCGATTTGGCACGGCTCTTTCTCAATTCGATTATTGCCGCCACAGGCGCCGTTGCCTTGAATCTGCTTGTAACCGCCATGGCCGGTTTTGTGCTCTCGCGCGAAAACTTCAAGGGCAGAGACACAATTCTTACCATTGTGACTGCAGGAGTTCTCATACCTATTATATCTTTTATGGTTCCCTATTTTATGATAATTACAAAGCTCGGTCTCTACGACAATCTGGCCGCGCTGATAATTGTCTACGCGGCAATAAATCTTCCTGTCTCGCTCTCGCTTATCACCTCGTTTATGAAGGCGATTCCAAAGGAGCTCGAGGAGGCAGCCACTATCGACGGCTGCAGCTTCAGCCAGCGCTTTACAAGGATAATTCTGCCGCTTTCCCGTTCCGGACTCGCGACGGCTGGCACTTTCTGCTTTATCTACGCATGGAACGACTTTATTATGGCCATGCTCTTTACTTCGAGCGTCTCCTCTCGGACAATCCAGCTTGGCATTAAATTCTTTACAAGCCAGTTTATAACCGACTATACTGGGATGTTCGCGGCGATTGTTCTCTCGATGGTGCCGAGCATCGCAGCCTATATCTTTCTGCACAACAAGATTATTTCGGGGCTCACAGCCGGAGCGGTCAAGGGCTAGCACCAGGAAGCTGCGTGGCGGTTTCCTGGCCTGTGTGCCGGAGACAGCAGTCCGCGCTCTGAGGTCTATCCATGAGCAGACCACGGCTGCCCCGTGGTCTGCTCAATTTTCGGAGCTGAGGGATAAAACATGAATACACTGACCATGAATGCCTGCGAAGGCGGCGGTATTGAAATCTGCCTTGATGGCATTCCTGTTCTCCGCCATGTGCCCGGCAGCTTTCCCCTGCTCTCCGCGGGAAAGGGACAGGGCAGTTTTGAAATGTACCGCGGCAATTTCAGGGTAAGCGAAGAGCCTCCCGAGTTGGAGGCTCTGGATTCATGGCGGTCTGCAGAGGACGCCACGAAATCCGCAAGCCCGCATGCAGACATTGTGTTTAGCAGCAGAAATTATGAAATAAAAGCACATATTCTCCGTGGCAGAGATGGCCGGCTCCGTCTCCGCCTAAGCGTGCTCAAAGGCGCTCCCAACAGACTCAGAATAAATCTGCCCGCCTCTCCTGATGAACACATCTATGGCTGCGGCGAACAGTTTTCGTATTTCGATCTGCGGGGCAGAAATTTTCCGCTCTGGTCGAGCGAGCAGGGTGTAGGCAGAAATAAAGATACGGCTATTACAAAGCTGGCCGATGCCGACGGAGGCTCAGGCGGCGATTATTACTGGACCTTCTATCCACAGACAAGTTTCGCCTCGAGCGCGCATTACTGGTGCTACCTTGCAACAAGCGCGTATTCCGAGTTTGATTTCAGGCAGCCCGACCGCCACATTCTGTACAGCTGGGACATTCCGCGCAGTCTTGTTATCTCGCGGCTCAGCTCCATGCGCGCCGTAGAGGGCGATATAGCGCAGTTTTTCGGCAGGCAGAAGGCCCTTCCCTCATGGTGCTATGGCGGAATCGTGCTGGGCATCCAAGGGGGCACAAAGGTCTGTCTCGACAAGCTCGCTGCCGCGAGGGCGGCGGGGGCAAAGGTGGCAGGCATCTGGGCACAGGACTGGGAAGGCATACATATGACTTCTTTTGGACAGCGGCTCAGGTGGAACTGGGTATGGGACGCTGAGCGCTACCCGGAGCTGGAAACAGTTATAAGGGATCTGAAAAGCGAGGGCATACGTTTTCTTGGCTATATAAACCCCTATGTAGGCGCTGATATGAGCCTCTTCAATGAGGCTGCCGAACACGGGTATCTCGCGCTCAACGCAGAGGGTTCGATATACCGTGTCGATTTTGGCGAATTCGACGCGGGCATTGTGGATCTTACAAACCCAAAAGCATTTAGCTGGTATAAATATGTTATAAAGAAAAATCTTATCGCTTTCGGCCTTTCGGGCTGGATGGCCGATTTTGGCGAATATCTCCCAACAGACGCCGTACTGCATTCAGGCCAGAGCGCAGAGCTTGCGCACAACGAATGGCCTGTACTCTGGGCCCGCTGCAACCGCGAGGCAGTCGAGGAAGCCGAGGCCGAGGGCCTCGTTCCCCGGGGCGAGATTGTATTCTTTATGCGGGCCGGAGGCGCCGGCAGCGGGCGCTACTGCCCGCTTATGTGGGCGGGAGACCAGAATGTGGACTGGTCCGCCGATGACGGTCTTCCTTCTGTAATACCGGCGGCGCTTTCGCTCGCGCTCTCTGGGCATGGTCTCCACCACAGCGATCTTGGCGGCTATACCACACTCTACGGCATGAAGCGCTCAAAGGAACTTCTGCTGCGCTGGGCTGAATTCTCGGTCTTTACCGTCTTTATGCGGAGCCACGAGGGCAACAGGCCCAAGGATAACTGGCAGTTCGATACTGACCGGGAAACTCTTGCCGCCATTGCCGCTGCATCCAGGCTGCATGCCGCGCTCTCGCCCTATATTGAATCGCTTGCGCGCGGAAACGCCGAAAATGGCATACCGCTTATGATGCCGCTTTTTACCAACTATGAGGATGATGCAGCCAGCTGGACAATCAAGGATGAATACCTTCTGGGCTCCGATCTTCTTGTCGCTCCTGTTCTAAAGGAAGGGGCGCTCTCGCGCTCTGTCCACCTGCCTAATGACAGCTGGATATGCTTCTGGACAGGAAAGCATTATGGCGGAGGCGATTTCGATGTGGCAGCGCCTCTCGGAATGCCCCCGGTTTTTATACGGGCTGATTCCAGCTGGCTTCCGCTCTTCAGGAAGGCCGCGGCTGCGGCTGGGGCGCAGGCCGCAGAAGCGCCTCTCAGGCCTTGAAGCCCCTCAGCCTCAGCGCATTGCTCAGGACCGAGACAGAGCTCAGCGACATGGCGGCCGCTCCGATCATCGGATTGAGAAGAGGTCCCCCAAAGGCATAGAGAAGGCCCGCCGCTATTGGGATGCCAAGTGTATTGTAGCCGAATGCCCAGAAGAGGTTTTCCCTGATATTCCGCATCACTGTGCGGGAGAGCCGTATGGCGGTCGCAACAGCTCTGAGATCATTCTTCATAAGTACTATATCGGCGCTTTCGATTGCGACATCGGTGCCCGAACCGATCGCAATGCCGACATCGGCCTCCGCAAGAGCCGGCGCATCGTTTATTCCATCGCCTACCATGGCGACAACATTGCCCCCTGCCTGCAGCTTCCGTATCTCGGCTGCCTTGCCGCCAGGCAGGACTTCGGCGATAACAGAGTCGACACCCACTCTGGCCGCTACTGTCTCGGCAGTCCTGCGCGCATCGCCGCTCATCATAATCACCCTGAGCCCCATACTGCGAAGGCTCTGGATGGCGGCGGCGCTCGATGCCTTTTCGACATCAGCCACACCAAAGACGCAGGCGGCCCTGCCATCGACTGTCATAATAAGCGGGCTCTTGCCCTCCGAAAAAAGTTTCTCAAGCGCCGTGGCCGATGAAGCCGCTGCAGCAGTTCCCACCTGTTTTGCATTGCCTATAAGTATGCGTTTTCCCCCGACAATGCCCGAGACGCCCTTGCCGGGTTCAGCGGCAAAGTCCGAAGCCTTCAGTTCTGCAATTCCGCCTTCCTGTGCGGCCCGCACAATAGCCTGGGCCAGGGGGTGCTCCGAAGCCCGCTCCACCGCCGCCGCGAGAGCGAGCATTCGATCGCTGTCCACCGGGCCTTCCGGAAGCGGCAGAATATCGGTGAGCACCGGCTTTCCTTCGGTAATAGTCCCTGTTTTATCGAGCACAACAGCGGTCACCTTGTGAGCCGTTTCGAGAGCCTCTCCCGATTTGATCAGAATGCCGAGTTCGGCGCCGCGCCCCGTACCAACCATTATGGCTGTCGGCGTTGCAAGTCCGAGGGCACAGGGACAGGCAATCGTAAGTACTGATACGAATACTGTGAGCGCGAAACTGACACCATGTCCTAGAGCAAGCCAGATAACGGCAGATACAAGCGCAATGGCAAACACAATGGGCACAAAATAGCCAGCGACCTTGTCTGCCAGTCTCGCAATAGGAGCCTTCGAACCCTGGGCATCCTCGACGAGTTTGATAATATGGGCAAGTACTGTATCCGCGCCGACTTCCTCTGCCTTCATCACAATACTGCCGTTTTTATTTACACTCGCGCCTATAACTTTGTCCCCCGGCCCCTTGTCTACCGGAAGGCTTTCGCCCGATACCATGGATTCATCGACAGCGCTCTGCCCTTCAATAACACGGCCATCGACCGGTATGCGCTCGCCGGGCTTTACCCGCACAAGATCGCCTGCCATCACCTCATCGATGCCAATCTCGACATCGCGGCCATCGCGGACAAGAGTGGCTGTCTTGGGTCTGAGCCCCATCAGTTTTTTTATGGACTGGGAAGTGCGCCCCTTCGCGACCGATTCGAGCGAGCGTCCCATCAATATAAGTGTTATGATAACTCCGGCGGATTCGAAGTAGAGATTGTGCACCGCGTGCATGGTGCCGCGTGCGATCTGCGAAATTGAATAGAGGCTGTAGATTATGGCCGCCGAAGTGCCCATCGCGATAAGCGAGTCCATATTGGGAGCACCATGAAAGATTGTCTTGAAACCGACAACATAAAAACGATAGCCAACCACGATACATGGTATGACAAGTGCGAGCTCAAAAAGGGCATAGCGCAGTGCATATTTTGCAGGCGCGAGCCAGGCAGGGAGAGGCCAGCCGAGCATCGGGCCCATCGCGATATAGAGCAGAGGCAGGGCAAAGGCCGCCGAGATGATAAAGCGTGTCCAGAGACCGCGTGTCTCTCTGTCCTTGGCGGCTTCATCGAAATCGAGCAGATCTTTTTTTCTGTCAGCGCTGAAGGCCTCATAGCCTGCCTTGTGGACTGCGCTCTGTATCTCCGAAAGGCGCAGCTTTGAGTCATCATAGCTAAGCGTCGCCTTTTCGGTCGCCAGGTTTACCTGCGAGCTTTCGACGCCCGGCAGCTTTCTGGTGGCCCGCTCGACCGCCGCGGCGCAGGATGCGCAGGTCATGCCTTTTATATCGAGAGTGATAAGCTTTATCATGGAGCCCCCCGATACCCTCCCCCGGTGGGGTGGGTATCCGCCGATAAAGGTAAGCTCAAAGACTTGAGGGAGTCAAGGGCCGGGGATATGGACGGGCGAGGGACTGTACCAGGACGGCGGCAAAAGTGTCCTTGGACGGCTGGCAAACTGTACCAGTACACTTCGCCAGCCGTCCAAGGGCAGCAGAATGGCAGAACGGCGCCGCTGTGCGGCGCAGAAGCGGCTATAGACGGCGCGGCCCCGCCGCACAGATTCCGCGCAGCGGGGCCACAGTGATGATCAGCGCCCTACGGCGCTGTCTGCCTTACTCCGGAAGCTCGCTCACAATGGCGACACCGGAGCTTGCGCCGATCCGGTCGGCTCCCGCGTCGAGCATCAGGATCGCGTCGTGATAGCTGCGGATGCCGCCCGAAGCCTTTACCGAAAGCCTGTCGCCGACAGTCTTCTTCATCAGCTTTACATCCTCGGGATTGGCGCCGCCCGTGCCGAAGCCGGTGCTGGTCTTTACAAAATTCGCGCCGGCGCTCTCAGCGGCCTGGCAGACCTTAACCTTTTCGGCATCGGTAAGGTAGCAGGTTTCAATGATAACCTTTACAAGAGCCTTGCCCTTTACGGCGTCGACTACGGCGTGGATATCATCCTCAACACCGCGGAAATCGCCGGCCTTCGCGAGGCCGATGTTGATAACCATGTCTACTTCCTGCGCGCCCTGCTCTACCGCGAGCTTGGCCTCAAAGGCCTTGGTCTCGGAGCGGTTGGCCCCGAGAGGGAAACCGATTACAGTGCAGACTTTTACGCCTGATCCCGAAAGCTCCTTGGCACAGAGAGGAACCCAGGTGGGATTGACGCAGACCGAGGCGAAGCCATACTTCCGCGCCTCAACGCAGAGCTCCTTAATCTGGTCCGCCGTCGCGATCGCCTTGAGCATCGTGTGGTCAATAGTCTTCGCGATAGTGGCTTTGGTCCATTCTTTCGCCATTGTCAAACTCCTGCTAGTTGATATCAAATTTCAAAGCAGCGGGCGAGATAATCCCGCCGCGTCGCTACGAGTTCCTTAAGTTCCGCAAGCATCCGCTTGTCGGCTATCTCCGCTATCGGATACACGCATTTTTCAGTTTCTTCAGTATAGCGCTTTACAAAAGCCACATCGGTCACATAGCCGAGGCTTATCATATTGGAAATCCGGTCTGCCGATTTCAGCACCTTGGCCTTGTCGGAACCAAATTCTTTAATGCGCCCCAGAAACTCAACCTTTGTCTCGATGGGGCGCCGCGTTACCTCGAGCACAAGTTTATACACATCGGTCGCTTCATTGTCGGCCTGAAGGATAAGCTGCCGGGGGAACTCGGGCACATCCTCAAGCAGATCGTGGATCAGCGAAGCCTTGAGCAGCACGGAATCGATATAGCCATAATCCATAAGAATGCCAAGCGTGTCGATCTGATGCCGGAACATATTGCCGCCCGAGCGCCGCCGCTTCCCTATCAGGGCTGTCGCCATCTGGATATAGGGCGCGAGGTGCATATTTTTGAGCCTCAGCATATCGTCCGTATCCATGGCGGCTTCGCCGCCGTCCTCGCGCGGCATGCCCCTCATGCCTATCATGGCAATGGGAGTCTGTCCTCCGACCATCGGATTCATTGGACAGGGGTCAGGAACATCCGCGGCCTTTCCACGGGCCGCGGCACCGGCGGCAGCCATTATTTGAGCTCCTCAACATACTGGCTGAGCTTTGCCACACGGCGCTCTGCCTCTTCGAGCTTGTCGCGCTCTTTCTGCACAACCTCGGCCGGCGCTGATTTGACAAAGCCTTCGTTCGCAAGCTTGCCCTTGGTCCGGCCAATAAACTGCCTGTCTTTCTCGATATCCTTCCCGAGCTTTTCGACAAGCTTCGCAACATCCACCGATTCTTTGACAAGCGCGTAAGCCTCAAAACCCTTGCCCACCATGGCCACAGCACCCGCCGGTCTTGCGCTCACCGTATCCGGCAGCGGTCCATTCGCAAGCAGACCAATAAGCTCGCCATGAGTCTTAAGGAATTCAGCGCCCTCGAACCCCGCTTCGGGTTTAATTGCGAGATGCATCGGCTTCTCCTGCGGAATCTGGAACTCCGAGCGCAGAGTGCGGGCGAGGCGCACAAGCTCGCGCAGCGACTCGAAGTTGGCATCGAGCTCAGCCGCAGCCTTATCAGCGGGCCTCGGCCGGGCACCGGCCGCCGCAGTCGGATCCTGGAACACCGCGATCCCCTCCGGGTAGGCCTGCGAAATAAGCCAGCCCTTCCTGTTCGGGAGCATCTGGTAGATCTCCTCGGTCACAAAGGGGAGGAAGGGATGGAGCAGCCTTAAGGACTCCTCGAGCACCTTGAGTATCATGCTGATCGCGCGGTCCTTTTCCTTATCGTCGTCCGAATGGAGCGAAAGCTTCGAGGCCTCGACATACCAGTCGCAGAAATCATTCCAGAAATACTCGTAGACCGCGTTCGCCGCGTCCGAGAAACGGTAGGTCGAGAGCGCGTCGCGCACCGTCGCTGCCGCAAGGCCAAGGCGCATCAGAATCCAGCGGTCCACATCGTGCGGCTCCGCATTTTCATCATAATTGCGACCTTCGAGATTCATCAGGATATATCGGGAGGCGTTCCAGACCTTGTTCGAGAATTTCGAACCGAGCTTGAAATCATCTTCATTTATAAGAATATCCTGAGAGGAGGTAAACATAAAGGCGAGAGTAAAGCGCAGCGCGTCGGCGCCATAGAGGTCGACAATCTTGAGCGGGTCTATGCCGTTGCCGAGCGACTTCGACATCTTGCGGCCCTGCTTGTCGCGCACCAAGGTAGTCATGCAGACATCCTTAAAGGGCGACTTGCCGGTAAACTCCATGCCCGCCATAATCATGCGCGCGACCCAGAAGAACAGAATGTCGTAGGCAGTGACAAGGGTCGAGGTCGGATAGAAGCGCGCAAGATCCTCGGTCTTCTCGGGCCAGCCCAGAGTGCTGAAGGGCCAGAGCCAGCTTGAGAACCAGGTGTCGAGCACATCGGGATCCTGCTTGAGATGCTTCGATTTGCACTTCGGGCACTCAGTCGGATCCTCGCGGGCCACGATCATCTCGCCGCAGTCCTCGCAGTACCAGACAGGGATACGATGTCCCCACCAGAGCTGGCGGCTTATGCACCAGTCGCGGATAGTCGTAAGCCAGTGCTCGTAGGTTGTCTCCCAGCGCTTCGGATAGAAGTTCACCTCGCCCGACTTCCATGCCGCGAGGGCCTTGTCGGCGAGGGGGCGCATTTTGACAAACCACTGCTTGGAGAGATAGGGCTCAACCACAGTGTTGCAGCGGTAGCAGTGGCCCACCGAGTGCGTAATCGGCTCCGCCTTGATAAAGAGCCCAAGAGCCGTGAGATCCTCGATAATGAGCTTGCGCGCCGCCTGCACATCGAGGCCGCGGTATTTTTCGGGCACCGTGTCAGCAAGCTTCCCGTCGGGCGTTAGAATATTGATGCGCTCAAGGTTGTGGCGGTTGCCCACCTCAAAGTCGTTCGGGTCATGGGCGGGCGTGATTTTAACAAGGCCCGTGCCGAACCCGCGGTCGACATAATTATCAGAGATAATAGGAATTTCGCGGCCGGTCAGCGGCAGTTTGACCATTTTGCCGACAAGTTTTTTATAGCGCTCATCGGCCGGATTCGCCGCCACGGCTGTATCGCCGAGCAGCGTCTCGGGACGTGTAGTGGCAATCTCAATATAGTACTTACCATCTTTTTCGATTGCGCCTGTACCCTTCGCGCCAGCCTGATCGACAAGTTCATAATAGATATGATACATCGCACCGGGCGAATCCTCGTGCTCGACCTCGTCGTCGGCGAGAGCCGTGCCGCAGGAGGGGCACCAGTTTACAAGATACTCACCCTTGTAGATAAGCCCGCGTTCGTAGAGGGTTACAAAGACATCGCGGACAGCCTTCGAAAGGCCCTCGTCCATTGTAAAGCGCTCGCGGCTCCAGTCGCATGAGGAACCGATCTTCTCGAGCTGCTTGGTAATAATAGCATGGTGTTCTTCTTTGACCTTCCAGGTCTCGGCGACAAATTTTTCGCGCCCGAGGTCCTGACGGCGTATGCCCTGCTTGCGGAGCCTCACCTCGACCACATGCTGAGTCGCGATGCCCGCGTGGTCACAGCCAGGCACCCAGAGCGTCGGCTCGCCGAGCATCCGGTGATAGCGGATCAGAATATCCTGCAGAGAGTTGTTAAGGCCGTGCCCCATATGGAGCACGCCAGTTACGTTGGGGGGAGGGATTACGATGACGAAAGGCTTCTTGCCATTGTCGGCCACGGGCTTGAACATGCCCTTGCTCTTCCAGGCCTCATAGATGCGGTCTTCGAAACTCTTAGGATCGTAGGCTTTCGCGAGCTCGATCGCCTTCATAAAAGGAGCCTCCCTTTCGATGCAGAAACGGATCGATATAAAGTTCCGTATATGGTACCAGAAAAGAGGGGCAAAAGGAAAGGGGCACTCCGGCACCCCGGCAGGAGGCGGCAGGCATTCCCATGGCAGGCCCAGGAGGGGCCGTTTCTGCAGCTATCCTGAAAGGATATCCGGCGGGCACCCGCGCACAGCATCAGGCGGCGCCTCCTGTCACGGCGGGCCATCGGGCCGCCTGCCGCCGCCATCGCCCGTACCGCCGCGCATGGCCGCGCAGCATCACTCCGCCAGCCGGCCCTGCCGGGCCGGCTGGTCACTGAGTCAGGCCTTCCGGCCTGACTCAGGCGTCTGCCCGGGCGCTCTGCTCCGCGGTTCGTCCGGGCAGACGCATTTCCGGGCACCCGCCGCTCCGCCCCCCGCACAGCCCCGGAGGCCTAGTCGAGCGATATAATCATCAGAGTTATATCATCTTTCTTGGCTTCGGCCCTCTTGTCCCTGAAAGCGTCGACTTCCTCCATTATCGCCTTTGCCTGGTCAGCGGGAGACAGAGAAGCGCTCGCCGAGACAGCCTTGAGCAGTCCCTGGCCGCCAAACTCCCCGCCCGATGGGCTGCGCGCCTCGGTCAGGCCATCGGAATAGACAAAGATTCGGTCCCCCTCCTCGAGCTTGGCCTTCTTCGCGCTGAAAACGGAATCGGCAGCGAGGCCAATAAAGACCCCATTGCTGCTGAGCTTCGCAAAGGAACCTCTGCGCAGCAGCACCGGTTCGACATGGCCGCAGTTCGAATATTCGACCGACATCTCCGCCCTGTCTATTACGCAGAGGAACATTGTAAAATAGAACTCAGTGTCATTGAGCAGAGGAAAGAGCTGACTGTTCAGTTCCCGGGCTATCTCATCCGGCTTCACGCTCTTCGCCGCCGCGCCTTCAAGAGCCGGCTTTATTACCGAAGTGAGCAGGGCGGCAGGAATACCGTGGCCTGACACATCGATAACCGCTGCAAGCACTCTGTCTGCGCCAAGAGGAATCACATCATAGAAATCGCCGCTCACCTCCATCAGCGGAATCAGGCGGGCTGCAATATGAAGTCCCTGCCCCTGCGGCAGCTCGCGCGGCAGCAGAGCCCGCTGCACACGGCTTGCGATTTTGAGTTCGAACATCATCTGCTCATTCTTCGTGGAGAGCTCCTTTGTGCGCTCCTGCACCGTGCGCTCAAGCCCGTCCTTCATATCCGAAAGGCTCTGGTAGAGCAAAGAGTTCGAAAGAGCAGTTGCCGTGGCATTGCGCACATCCTCAACAAAGCGCGTCTCGCTTTTATTGAGCGGCCTCAGATTTGCCTTTTCACCCAGAAAAAGAACCCCTATCAGCACATTGTCCTGCGAAATAGGAGTCAGGGCCGCGGCGCCGGAGGCATCAAAAAGGTGCATAAGCGCGGCCCGCGATTCATTGAAACGCGGATCCACCTCGACAATGCCCCTCTCAAAGACCTCGCTCGCCGGCGACAGAAAAGCCATCGCGTCGCGACTGAGATTTATTGGGTCCCTGCCCTCAATCTCGAGTTCGCCATTCACCCCGGAGAGAAGTCCCACAGAGGCAAAACTCAGATGCAGGTCTTTCATAAGTGCAAGCTGAAGCTGGGAGATAAGCCCGTTCAGGCTCTTCAGAATGGAAATATCCTCGATATACTGGGCTTCCGCTGCGAGCAGATTGACCTGTTCACGGTTGAAAATCCTGTTGATCCTCGGCTGTATCCACTTCCAGTATTCATAGTTGGCAATAAACCATGCCGCAACTGCAAGCACCACGGCAAAGCCAGAGCCCGATTTGAGCAGAGGGGAGAGAGCCACAAATATAAAATAATTGGGGATAATTATCAGCGACGAGAGCGCGAGCCAGCTTAAGGTCAGATGGGCTATGCTCTTTACATCCATGAGCCTGTAGCGGAGCACGCCATAGGCCATTACCAGAAGCGGCACGAACATAAAATTGCCAAAAGGATAGATATTGTAGCCGCTCATTGCAGGAATATTTGTAATAGTTAGAAGAATCATTACATCGGTCGAAAACAGGATGTAGCGGATTTTGGAACGCGTAATCTGGTTGGCCTCTTTTTTCAGGCGCTTGATGCAGAGCGCGATGCCGTATACCAGTACCGCCATGCCGTAGGCGCCAAAAGCGAGAAAGGCAGGCCCCGCTGCCGCAATGCCGCCCCAGGGATAGTTGTGAATCCCAGCGAAATAGTAGGGAGTCAGAGACAGAACGGCGAAGGCAATACTCAGCACGAGCAGCAGGTATTCAAGCCATTTCCGCCGGACACCCAGAATGTAGTGGAAAAAGAGCATATCGACGTAGCCGATAAAGACATAGGCAAAATGGACCGTGTGTTCCACCCGCATAATGGAATTGAAATCGCTGAGGAAAAAATGCGCGAGGAAGGCCACCGAAAGAGGCACCGATGTGAGAAAGCACATTGCGGAAAAGAGGAGATTCTCCTTGGCCTTCTTGCCGCGCACAACAGCGAGAATCGAGAGCAGAAGCCCCGTAATAAGAGTAAGCAGTGGTGGAAGGATAAAGATGCTGAGATGATTGTTCATCGCGGTCTACTCCAATATTTCTATAGAATTCCCTCTATTCTACCCCACCGGGCCCCGCGGTCAATCAAAATTTGAATGTCATTCAAAATTTGACAAATTGACTAATCCGGCCGGCTGGCCGAACATGGAGCCATGTACTGCGATGCCCATATCCATCTGATAGACCTCGCCGGCAGAGATCCGGATTTCCCGGCCCGTTTCAGCGCCTCCTACCTCGCCTGCGCCGCAAGCCATGCGCAGGATGAATACCTCGCGACCGAAGCCCTCAAGAACAAGGGCCTTTCCTTTGTGACGAGCTTTGGAATGCATCCGCAGTGGCCTGTCTGGGACTACGCCGACTTCCTCTCGGAGCTCGCCCTCTCCGGCCGCATAGCCGCCATAGGCGAGGCAGGCTTTGATTTTTTTGGAGACAGACCTGAGCGGATCCGTAACCCGGAGAATCTCAGGATCCAGCGTGCGGCCTTCGAGTATCAGCTCGAACTCGCCGCCAGGACGGGCCTCCCCCTCCTCATGCACCTGCGCAAGGCCGGCGACCTGCTCTTCGAATACTCAGGCAGGCTGGCCAAACTCAGCGCCATCGTCCTCCACTCCTGCCCCTGTACAGCCGGAGAGGCCGCGGCTCTGCTCAGACGGGGCGTCAACGCCTACTTCTCCTTCGGCGCGGCTATTCTGAACGGCCACAAGAACGCAATTGCCGCCGCGGCCGCCGTTCCCGCCAGCCGCCTTCTCTCCGAAACCGACGCTCCCTGGCAGCCCCCTCACGGCACAGGCTTTGCCTACTGCCGCTTCGAGGACATAGGCTCCGTTGTCGAAGGCCTCGCGCGCATCAGAGCCCTCCCCGCCGAGGCCCTTATTCCCCAGCTCGAGGAAAATTTCAGAAAAGTGTACGGTCTGGAGGAATAAAAGCAGACGGTTGACCCTTTCCCCTCTTCCTGCCACTATGGCAGAAGTCCTGCACATACTTTGTATTGCAAGGCATCATATTTTAAGGGGAGCGGCGATGAGCATCACCGTGGAGCCCAAGCCCTCGGAGCATCTTCTCCCGACGGGCATCGTTCAGCAGACAGCTTTCTGGAGCAGGGTTAAGTCCAGACTTGGCTGGAAGGCCAAGGCATTCAAGATCAATGGACTTTCGCCGGATGCAGAGGACGGGGACGGAACCTGTCCCGATGATATGCTCATTGTGACGCGGAAGGTCGCCGCGGACGCCTCAGTGGCCTATGTCCCGTTCGGTCCTGAATATCCCCCGGAAGAGGATTCCCGCGGACTCTTTCTCGAGCATATATCCGAGGAGGTCCGCGATTTTATCCCCCGCGACTGCATTTTTCTGCGCTTCGACCTGCCCTGGAATTCGCCCTATGCGGAAGATCCTTCCAACTATGATGATCGGGGATGTCTGCTCGACCCTCCTGAGCCGGCTGCCCGGGAACTCCGCATGAATTTCGGCACAGACAGACACGCGCTCCGAAAAGCGCCAACCGATATCATGCCTCCCGACACAATACTCATAGACCTGCGGCCCTCCGAAGAGGCGATTCTCGCGCGTATGAAGCCCAAAACACGCTACAACATCGGTCTCGCGGGAAGGCATGGTGTGACAGTCAGCGAGGAGAGCATCGAATCGCTGCCCTGCTGGTACGCGCTCTATGCGGAGACGGCAAAGCGCGATGGTTTTTTCTGCCATGAGTATCCGCATTTTTCCACAGTGCTTGCCGAGGGTTCGGGGCAGAGGAATTCCACACGGGAGAAGGCAGAGGCATCGTGCCCTGGGCCGGTCTGCCAGACTTCGACTCACCTTCTTATGGCGCGCAGGAATGGCGAAGCTCTGGCCGGAATGATTCTCGCGGTTTCGGGCAGAAAAGCCACCTATCTCTATGGAGCCTCTTCGAGCGGAAGCCGCGAGCACATGCCGAGCTACGCCCTGCAGTGGGCCGCGATGCGGCTCGCAAAATCGTGCGGAGCGCAGAGCTATGATCTTTTCGGATGCTCGCCGAGGCCTGACCCCGAGCATCCCCTCTATGGGCTCTACCGCTTCAAATCCGGTTTTGGCGGCGAGCTCATACACAGGCAGGGATGCTGGGACTACCCCCTCGACACGAAGGCCTATGAGCTCTGGTGCGCAGGCGAAAGCACCGCAGAGGGATTTCACCGCTAGGACAGCCGCTCAGCCGGGCTCGTCCAGAAGGCATGGGCCGCGGCGCAGCAATGCAGCCCACGCCTTTCTGGCGGCGATGTCTCTATTCGCCTGTCAGAAAGCGCGCCGGGTTTGCACTGCCAAAGCGCAGCTTCCACTCATCGGGCATCGCCGAGTCGGAGAATACCCGGTAATAGTCAGAATAGCAGCGTATCTTCGAAAGATTCACCATAAAATCGCTGCCGAACATAAGGCGGTCCTCGATCAGCTCACGGTCTGCCCTGCTCTGTCTTCCAAGAAGAGCGATGAGCCCGCTGTAATAGGAAGCCTCGACGCCGTCAAAGGAAAAATCAGTATAGAAATTGGGATACTCAAGAATGAGTTTAATTATGTCGTCGCGCCATTCGGTGGGCTGGGCAAAACTCTCGGCGAGTTTTTTTGCAGTCGCGGTCATGCCGCCGAGCGACCAGGACGGTGCGAGCTCCATGGCTTTTTCCATGGGGCGGGAGTACTGCGCGCCAAAATGGGCGAGATCCAGTCTGAGCTTCGGATGGGCCTTAAGCACGGAGCTCCAGCGCGCGGGCGAAGTAAAGAGCCGCGCCATTTCCAGCGGAATGACACGGAATCCCTGATCGTCACAATGCGAAGTAATCGGGATACCGCGCTGTTCGCAGAATGAATAGAGCAGCTGCACCTTTTCGCGCTCAGGCCCCTCATCAGGCCAGGGGTCGAAACCGAGAGGCGGATAGACCTTTACGCCCGCGAAACGGAGCGGTATTCCGGGCTCGCTCTCATACTGGAAGTCCCGCATGGCGGCGAAGGCTTTTTCGGCGGCTCCGGCGCCGCGGCTGTAACCGTTAAAGGCTGTTTCAAGCAGCGCCTTAAGACTGTCGGGGCTGTAGTTGGCCGTATTTATTCCAAGGAAGGGCCGGATCTCGAGAAAGCCGTCTGGTCTCGCGCGGCGGTAATCGCGGATGCCCAGAAGGACATCGCGCACCTGGACGTCAATTGGTTTTGACGGCGGTCTGTCATAGTAATTGTCCCTTGTCTGCGTGTCTTTCTGTGTAAAATCCATAATAAGAGGTACTATGACGAGTTTCTGGAAGCGGAGGCGGCCAAGGCAGAGCTCTCCATTCTGAATCAGCGCCGGTCCGTCTCCCTCTTTCGCATACCGGCCAAGGAGATCATCTTCCATAAGCATAAAGATTGAACCGACATCATTTTCCATTACGGAGAGCATATTGAGCACGCTCTCGCCGCCCTTGGCAAAGACCGCGCCCATGAGATAATCGGGTGCACTCACCTGGGCATAGAGCGATTCGGCCTTTCTGCTCTTGGACAGTTCGATAAAGGACAGAAAGTTCGGGTGAGCCAGGGTAAGCGCGTGGCAGTGCGCATCATAAAACTTCAGATTTTCCACTCTCTGCTCCTCATTATTATACCAGATTATACCAGCTAGTACCAATATCTACAGGGAACTCTTCCGTTTGGCCATTCTATGCCCGAGGGGAGCGTAGAGCTTGCTTTTCCCATCTTTCCCATCGGCTCTGATAATGCCTGCCTTTGCGTAGCAGTACAGAATCTGCCGGGCTCTCTCGCGGCTGATGCTGCAGGCGCTGCTCAGGCTCAGCGAGGACCACGGTGCTTCCAGTCCGGCAGGTATTATAGCAAGCCAGTCCGCAGCCGTGCTGAATGAGCGGGAACCAACAACTTCGACAAGCTCGCGCGAAAGCGTATGGTCGCCTCTATGCCGCCAGGAGCCCGTGCCATCACGGCTGCGGCATTCGCTGGTCCTGACAAGCAGAACCTCCATGGTTATATTGGCCGCGCCGATCAGCTCTGTCGCCCTGATAAGCTCATCGAAGACTGAATAGAAATCGCCCTTCCGTGGACTCTTCCGCGTCGATTCAAGCTCGCCCGTATCCGGGTCTATTCTCTGTATTGTGAGCTCCACGGGGACAGGATGCACGACCCGCACCAGATGCGTCTTTGCGAGGGCGAGCAGCTTGGGGACGATTTTATAGAGCTGGCGGGTCTGGATCTCGACAAGCTCCTCGGAGCCGCGGCGCTTCCGCACGAGGTCTATTATCCTGCCCTCCATCTCGACTTCGAATCTTGCGCTTTCGGCAGCGCAGTCCCCTCCCGCGAGGTATTTTTTGAGGCCGGCGTGGAGGCCGCTCTCAGCATAGCGGCCTATGCCTTCCCAGCCCTCATCCACGTCTTCTCCGCCGGCAGCTCTGGAACCTGCAGCCGCCGCGGCCGCTTTCTTCCCCATTAAATGCCTCCCCGCCTTTCCAGACAGGATCCCGCTGTTTCAATCCCGCTCCATCGACAATAGCATAGAAGGCCGGACTCTGTCGCCGAGCTTGAAATATGGGCACAAAGCGGCGACAATAAGGCCAATCATGGTGAAATTGCCGATCCGCAGCCATCTGAAGGATCATGCTGAGCTTCAGAGGCAGACAGAACTCCGCAGCGAACGCAGGCACAGGGCGGGAACCTGCGCCGAGGGTATCGGGGCAGGCTTTCTGCTGCCATTTCTCGGCCTGCTCTCGGCAGGGGATCCCTATTTTTCTGCCTGCGGCTTTTGCCCTCAGGTTATCCTTCCGCTGCTCATCGCGGCCTATCTCGGGGCCCTTCCCGGCTATCTTGCTTTGGCCGGCGAAATCGCGGCCTGTCTTGTTCTGCCCTTTTCTGCCAGCCTTCTGGGAGTCCATGCCGTTTTTTCAAGTCCAGAGGCTCTGCTGTCTGCGGCGCGCATACAGCTTGCCCTCTGCCTTCTCGCGACTGGTCTCGCGGGGGCAATCAGGGACAGCGAATGGCGCTCACGCAGGCGGCTTATCGGGAGATTCCGCGGACTCTATGCGCGCGCCTCCCGGATGGAAAACGTCAACAGTGCCCTTGGAACTCTCACCGATGAGCTCCAGCGCCGTGTCTCGGGCCAGCGCGACTCAATCTCGATTCTCTATTCACGCATGAAGCGGATGGACAGTCTCGACATCTCCCGGGTTCTGGATGGGCTGCTCGAAACGGTGCAGTCTTTTTCGCAGGCTGAATCAGCGGCGGTCTATGAATACAGCAGGCAGGACAAAAGTCTTGAACTCATACGCTCCATAGGCACAGAGGCTCCCCGAAAGCTGGCTCTCCGCGGAAGCATCGAGGGCTGGGTTTTCAGAAATGACTCATTTTTCAGTCTGAGAATGCTGGATGATCTTCCCGCGGGCCTCCACGGGCTTGAAGCTGCAGACCGGCCGATTCTGGCGTATCAGCTCAAATCTGGCGATCTCCCCTGGGGTGTGCTCACTATCAGGGATATGCCCTTTCAGAGTTACAATCTCACAACTGAGAACAATATTGGAGTCATAGTGGCGCTCTCTGCAACCTCGATACGCAAGGCTACCGATTTCCGCGACCGCCTGCTCAATCATCCCCGCGACGCCATTACGGGGCTCGCTGGCTATGCCGATTTTATGGTCATGCTAGGCGAGGAAATCGAGAAGCGTTCGGTAAAGCGGCTCCCGCTCTCCATCCTCATCGTGGAACTGCTGGACTTTGAAAAAATCATCTTTGCCTATTCGGGCAGAAAAGCCTTCTCGCTGCTCGGAGAAATCGCCGATATGGCCGAGGAAGAGAGCGGCGGACACGCCCTCATCTTTCATTATAAATCGGACAGCCAGCTCGCTTTCATCCTCCCCGATATGGACAGGGATGGTCTCAGCTATTTCTGTATTTCCTTTCTGCAGCGGATTCTGCTGAGAAGCTGGGAGCTCGATGGCGAGGAGCTTCATATTGAGCCGGCCTTCGGGCTCGCAACCCTGCCCGAATCGCAGAGCGCAGTTTCTGCCGGGAAGCTCCCCGCCGCTTCCCGGAAAGACGCCAGCACAGCGGGGGGCGCGGCTGTGCTTTCTGCGGGAATGCCGCCTGCCGCCGAGTTGCTGATCTCGGAAGCCGAAAGGGTACTGAGTGTTTCGAAATCGGCATTTAGAGGCCACACTGAAGCCGAAAACGGAAGGGCCCGGACATGAATGATTTCGCCTTTCTCGAGGAGATAAGGCAGAATAAAATCCTCGCGCGCACACCCCGCGCGGCCCTCACCGCGGCCAATGCCGGGCTCCTCTCGCCCGAAGCGCTGATCTATATAGGCGCCTCGGTAAAACCTCTTCTCGAAGAACCCTATGATCTCAGCGAACTGCAGCGCGTCCTCGCCCAGCCTGAGCTGAGCTTCAGAGACGCTCTCGGGCTGGCCGAAATATTCTCCGCCATCACAAGGGAAAATGACAAGGAGCGGGCACTTGTCGGTGCGGAGAGCCTTATGACGCTCGAAAACCGCTGGGCCGCGAAGGTGGAAGCCCTTCGCGGAGAGTTCAAGGATCATGAGCAGGATGAGGAAAAGCGTTTCGATCTCGCGGAGGCAATCTACGAGCAGGCCTTTATCGCCGGCCAAAATGCGCCCATCCGCAATTATTATCTCCGCGAAGCCTACTACCTTCTCGATGACTCCTCCCGGCCCGTGCCTCAGGGCAGGAGCCGCATTCTCAAACTGCGCTGTCTGCTCAAACTGGGTCTCTGTGAACAGGCCAGCGGAGAGATAGCGGGGATGCTCGAACAGGGGAATCTGGAGGGAGAAGAAAAAGGTGAATGCTTTGGTCTGGCTCTCGAAGCTGCCTATATGAGGCAGGATGTAAAAACCATCCGGAAGCTGATCAAGCAGGAGTGCGCCGAGAACCCCGGGCTTTTCCCGGGACAGGGCGCTCTGCCAGGCTTCTGGAACGCTGAAGGCAGGAAGGCATGAAGGTCTGCCTCATTATCGAAGGCTCCTATCCATACATTACCGGAGGCGTCTCAGCCTGGGTCCATGAACTTATAACAGCTCTTCCTGATGTTGAGTTTATCATCTATGCGATCTCTCCGCGCACCCACCAGAAAATACGCTATACGCTGCCGCCCAATGCCCGCCTTGAGGAACTTGCCCTGACAGCCATCGAGGCCGACGGAGACCCGGCGCGGGATCAGAAGGAGAGCGGCATAAAGGCTCAAAAGGACATGAGACAGGCAGAAGAGGACAGAAGCGCAGCCGATGAGGGAAGCACCTCGCTGCGCGCCGCGGGAGGCATACGCGCGCGTAACAGACGCATAAAGAGCATACTCCGCGCCCATATCAGCATGCTGACAGGTACGGACCCCGACCCCGCCGAACTCATCGCCAGCATTCCCGAAGGCTATTCTCTAAGGCGGGACGCAATACTCAATACGCAGGCATGGAATTTTATCAACAACCAGAACAGGAAGCGCAATCCGCTCTATCCCTTCGCCGACTACTTCTGGGCCTGGAAGAGCGCGCATTATCTGATCTTCAAGGTGCTTGCCCACCCTGCCCCCGAAGCCGATATCTACCATTCGGTATCGACAGGCTTTGCCGGCCTCGCCGCCCTCGCCGCAAAACTGAGGCACCACAAGCCCTTCATTCTCACCGAACATGGTCTCTATCATAAGGAGCGCGAGATCGAAATCCGCAAGGCCGATTTTGTGCGGGGCTACCAGCGGGACCTCTGGATCAATCTCTACAATGCGATCGCGAGGCTCTGCTATAAAAGCGCCGATCTCTGCACCTCTCTTTTCTCAGAAAACAGGGATTACCAGCTCGCCCTCGGGGCCGCCCCGGAGCGCAGCATAGTCATACCCAATGGCATCGATGTGGCCCGCTTCTCGGTCGAAAGGCATCCGAAAGCGGACAGTTTTTCGATAGGCTTTGTGGGCAGAATTGTACCTATCAAGGATGTAAAGACCTTTATTGTCGCGGCCAAACTCGTGCTCGAAAAAATCCCCGGGGCGCATTTTTATCTTGTCGGCCCTGAGGATGAAGATCCAGGCTACGACAGGGAATGCCGGCGGCTTGCCGAGGACCTGCGGATAGCGGATCATCTGGAATTTACCGGCCGGGCCGATGTGCGCACATACTATGAGTTCCTCGATGTCGTAGTGCTGACGAGCATCCGCGAGGGCCAGCCCCTTGTAATTCTCGAGGCCTTCGCGGCGGGCATACCCTGTGTCTCAACCAATGTCGGCAATGTCTCGGAGCTGCTCGAAGGCGATACCCGTTTTATCGCCCCCAGCAAGGACGCCGGCAAAATCGCCTCGGGCATCGAGTATGTCCACGATCATCCCGACGAGATGGCCGAGCTTGCAAAGAAAAACCGCGCCCGCGTTATAGCCGAGTACGAGAAGAAGGAGCTGATCTCACGGTACAGGAATCTGTACAGCCGTTTCGCTCCATCTGCCGCAGAAGGCAAGGGGGAAGACTGATGGCGGGCATTGGCTTCGAGCTTAAAAAACTCATAAATGAACAGAGCCTAAAGGGCGTTATGAGCGCAGCCTTTTCGGGAACCTTTGTGGTCGCGGGGCCCTGGCTTGTCTCGACCGCGACACTCGCGGCCGTCGAAAGACTGCCTTTTTTTTCACAGCCAGGACTCGCGGCGGAATTCAACGGCGCGATGATATGGGCTCTCGCCCTCTCCATCTGTCTCTCTGCCGCTCCGCTCTATATCTTTGTCCGCCAGAGCTCGGATCTGGTCTATAAAAAAGAAAAACGGAAGGCAGCCCGCCTTCTTGTCAATTTTGCCGGGCAGATGTGCATCATATCCCTGCCTGCAGGCTTTCTGCTCTCCCTCGCGCTCGCGGGGGCAGGACCGGATGCGCTCAGGCTCAGACTGGGCTTTACCTTTCTCTTCGCTTCCGCAAATCTGCTCTGGATCTCCACATCGATGGGTTCAGTTATAAGAAAGCGGAGCCGCATACTCCTGGCCTATGGCCTCGGCATTGCCATAATGATCCCGCTGGCCGGTCTTCTTGGCTCAAGATGGAAGGCAGCGGGGGTCCTCGTCGCGCTCGCGGCCGCCTATCTGGCAGCTGCGCTCACGCTAATCTGGGCTATCGATGAGGAATTCGGCGGTGCTCAGACTTACCCCGGGATGAAAACGGAGTTCCGCTCTTACTGCATTAAGTACAGGCATCTCGCGCTCGCAGGGCTTCTCTATTCGCTGGCTACCTGGGCCGACAAGGCCATACCGGCTCTGAGAGGGGGCGCCTCGGCGGGCTTTACGCATTTTTTTGTCAACCCTGATTATGACAATGCTTTCTATTATTCCAATCTTGCGCTTATACCCGGCCTTGTCTATTTTACAATTTTTACCGAGACTGATTTTGAGCTTGGCCTCAAGCATCTGCTGCACAGCATCCTCAAAGAGAGGCAGCCAGAGATCAGGGCAGCCTCGGGACAGTTCTATAGAGAAACGCTTCATTCAATCACGATACAGACTGGATTTCAGGCCGCCGTGGCGCTGAGCCTCTCGCTTATCGCCGGCTATCTCGGGCCTGATCTCGGCTTCAGTGCTGGACTCTTTGCACGGCTTCTCGCGGCGAGCGTCTTCCAGCTGCTCCTTATAACTTCGATTAACCTGCTCTTCTATCTTGAGCTCTACCGCGACGCGGCAGTCGCGGCAGGCATCTTTCTCGGCCTCAATGCGGGCCTCTGCCTTCTGCTCGGCCCGGCTGCCTCCTCGGAACCAGTCTGCGGCTGGCCATACCTCATCTCCTGCTTCTGCTCTTCGCTCTTCGCCTGCCACTTTGTGCTTCAGGGACTTAGGCGTTTCAGCCGCCTCTTCTTCCTGCGGGCGAGCGGCGAGGAATACGGAGAATAAAATGGCCGCCTTGCAAGGCGGCCACTAGAGTAAATTCAATATCTCAGAATGTTTTATGCCCAGGCGTTAAAAAGGGACGCCAGAATGGATTCGATAATCTTGAAAAAACTGAAGAAGTCAGAATCATTCTGATCAATGATATAGTCATAGTTGTTTCTAAAGTCGGCAATGCGGCTCCGCATATGCTGATGAACGCTGCCTGTCGCCGATCCCGCACAGTAGTACCCAGAGGAATTTGTCGCGAGTGTGTAGGTCGCCTTCCTTCTGAGCATGGATTCGCTCACACTTGTCTTGAGACTGGTATTGTAGAGGGCAGTGATAATATCGTCCGGTGAATCCAGTGTGTAGGTGTTATTGTCGAACACTGTCTTCTCTCGGCTCTCGGAGAGCCCCACATACTGGCTGTTCGCCGTATCGGCGTACTCGGTGTAATAGCGGACTCCGATAATCCGGGCGCCGCTCTTTCTCTTCCATCCGGCGAAGTAGCTTGAATCCTTGCCGGGAGTCTGAATATAGACAACCACCGACGAATACATCTCGCTGCCCGCAGCAGCGGAAACCGCAGGCGCGCTCAGATTGGAGCTGTCGCGGGATTCAAGAGACTTGCTGTAGGCAATCGAGGAGGCGGATATAAAACTCGAGCCAGTCGATTCATAGACCTTGACGATCTTTTCTTTTATTACCGTGCCATTCTTGTAGGTTAGAACCATCTGTACACGCGCACTGCTGTCCGTGGAGCCGCTGCTGTCGACAATATAATCGGCGGTAGTCCACTTTCCATCGGAATTTCCGTCTTTTATGTAGTATTCCTCAACATAGCTTTCGCGGGAATCTGTATCCGAGAATGAGGTAGTCACTTTAATGTCATAGACTGAAGCGGTTCCGGTAGAGCTCACCGTAAACACGGAGGTCTGGCCGATCTCAGGATAGTTGCTGAGTTTATTGCTGCCATTGCGGCTGAGAGTGTCAAAAGATGTGGTACTGAGACTGTCGGCAGGCACGGTGGCCTTGGCTCCGGCCGAGGCGGCTGTCTCAAAAGGAGTAAGGGCCCGCGCGCTCGCAAGCCCCGAAGGCGTGCCGCCATCGGCAGCATAATAGCTTGCCATATAATACTTTTGGATATCCTTCATCTCGCTGGATGAAAGTCCGCCTTCATTCTGCGTTCCTGAGGCAAGCGCACAGGAAGCGAGAAGAAGGAGCACTGCGCTGAGGACGACTGTCAACGCGGATTTTTTCATCGATGCACTCCAGTGCCCGTATCTGCGGGCGGTGGCTGGCTGATAGCAGCCAGCCTATTTGCTGATAGATAATGCCTGCATCAATAATAGCAGGATTCTGCGCACTAAGGCAAGGACAGCAGCAGGTCCTTCACGCTGCGGCCCGGCCCGGGAAAAATTCCCGCTTTTTCAGGGTACAATCAGACTGAAGCTCTTGGCCCCAATTCCCCCTGTGATCGAGAGCGACCAGTACTGCGGATCGGCCCCCAGCGGATCCGAGGCCGACATGACATCCGAAAATTCAAGCGAAACTGTGTAATCTGTGCTCTGTCTCTGCCAGTTCACCTGGCCGAAGGCCAAAATGCAGGGAGCCCATACGGGTCCTGAATCAGACCATACTGAAGATGAGTATATCCCGCCCTGAGCCAGAACACTGAAAGAGAGTGCCTCCCCCGAAGAGGAGAGGCTGCGGGACTGCTGCCAGAGGGGTCCGAAAAGCGCCTTGAAGGCCTGGGTGGCCCCATAATAGGGCACAGTCCGCGAAATGAGCGAATCCTCATAGATAAGGGTGAGTGGGAAGCCCAGATTGCTCCAGGGGACATCAGTTAGCTTAATGGCCGGATTGAGCTCGACAAGGCCTGTACCGAAGATATTCCCTGAGTCTCCGGGCACATAGCCGGCCTTGGCATAAAGGCGCGGCGCAAAGTAGCGGAAGATTCCGCCGAGCGGGAAGTAGGCCGAGGACGACAGCTCAAGCTGGTGCGCATAGAGGCCGGTGTCAAAGCCCGAGGATGGATCGATGCTTCTCGGCAGCGGAGCCCAGGAATAATCGGCGTTTGTATTTACAAGGCGGGTATTCCATTGAAGGGCAAGGCCTGCGCCTGAAAAAACGCTGAGGGCGCCCAAAAACTGGGAGGGCGACACTGAAGTCGCTCCATCGGAGGCAAAATCGACACTGGTTCCGCTCAGCTCAAAACGCGGTTTCAGAATAAGGGCGCTGTCTCTGGAATTGGTATTAAAGCTGTACGCTGCTTCAAGGACCAGCTTTGCGGCGAGATAGGCCGGATTGCCCTGCGACTGGTTCCTGCTGTTCCGGATATCTGCGGCAGGCGAAAAGCTCAGTCTCGAGCTGAGGGGAAAGTAGAATTGGGAATCAGTTTCGAAGTCTGAATAGTTTGAATCCGCGACAAGACCGGCAGTCACGCTGACAGAAGAGGACTCCCGGCGGGCTATCGCGTTGTAGAGGGCGGCAGAGCTGCCATAGTAGGGATCGGTGGCATAGACAGCAGCATAGCGCTTCTGCGCGCTGTGCCAGTCACCGGCTTTTTCCTCGGCAAGTCCCAGATTGTAGAGTGCTTTGATGTTGCCCGGATCCATCGCGAGTATGCGCGCATACTGTCCCGCCGAATCGGCTGACCGGCCAAGTCCATCATAATAGGAAGCAAGTTCGGCGCGCAGATCGAGGGCCCCGGATTCAAAGGCGAAGTAGGCCCGTTCGAGAGCCTCATCTTCGAGCGCGGAGCCCCGGGCCACCAAGGCACGGGCTGTGCGCAGATGCTCGAGGGCCTCCGCCCGCGCTGTCAGAGCGGCCGCATCGTCGGCGCTCTGCCGCGATCTGAGGCTCTCGAGAAAGCCCGCCAGGTCTTCGATGCCATTGGGCGCAGTCTCTGCTTCCGCAGGATGGGCGGCAAGCGCCGAAAGAGCGCCACAGGCCGGGCTGAGCCCGGGCAGCGCTGCCGGAGCGGCTGGCGCGGCCGCGGCAGAAGCTCCCTGGGCCGCAGGCACAGATGGCGCTGCGGTACCGGCCGCGGGCTCTGTGGCTGGGGCAGAAGCGGCAGCCGACGGCGCGGCACCTGGAGACGAGGCTGGCGCGGCCGACGGAGCCGACACGGAGGAGCCAGTCTGAGTCTGCGTCACGGAGACGGCCGCTGCCGGAACCGCAGCCCCAGCAGATTCAGCCTGAGAAGCGGCGGCCTTCCGCACTGCTCCCATATTGTCTCTTGCATCGATAAGAAGGCCGGCAAGGCTGAATTCGGCCGAAAGGGCACTGGAATCGAAGCGGGACAGAGCGGAACGTGCTGCCGCCGCGCTCCGCGGCAGCAAAAGGCGGGCACGGCCCAGTGCGGCAACAGCCTCGCCGCGGCTGGCGGGCGCGGCAAACTGGACAGACTCCGCGGATGGATCGAATTTCCAGCCCAGTCCGGCTGCAAGCGATTTATACGCGTCTTCATCTGCCTGCGCGCGGACTGAAGCAGCGTCGAAAACCGAGCCTATCTGGGCAAAAAGATCCGCAAAGGCCGAAAGCCTTCCGTATTCCGCTTCATAGGCGCTGAGAGCTTCTGAATAGCCCTGGAGGGCTGCTCTGGCAGCAAGCCGCGAGGCCTCGAGTTCCGAGGATGCCTTTTCGGCGGCAACCTCGGCCGCTGTGACATCGGCTCTGGCCTTCTCGTCAGCCTTTCCGCAGGCCTCCTTCTGTCTGAGAGCATCCTCGGCATTCTTTTTTCTGCCGGCGGCCTCCTGAGAAGCCTGTGCAAAAGCCGCCTGCGCTTCTGCAGCTTTTGCCTTTGCGTCAGCGGCGGCAGCAGCGTCAGCATCGGCTGCGGTCTGGGCCGCGGCAGCCTGGGTTGCCCTGTCTTCGGCGGAGGCTGCGGCGGAGGCATCGTCGGGAGCCTTTGCCGCGGCCTTCCGGGCTGCGGCCGCATCGCTGGCGGCGCTCTTCGCAGCCGCGGCAGCGGACTGAGCCTGCGCTGCCGCAGCTTTCGCGGCTGCTGCGGCAGTCTGGCTGGCCTGCGCTGCGGTATCCCGGGCGGCAGCCGCGGCGCCGGAATCTGCTGCCGCTGTGTCGGAGCCTGCACTGGCCTGGGACAGTGCGGCAGCTGTACCGGTCTGATATTCCCGTGCGGTCTCAAGCTTTGCCTTCGCATCGGCATCGGCCTTTACAGCAGCAGACAGATCGGCCACCCCCTTCTCGGCTGTCTTCGCGGCAGCCTGAAGGGCAAGCACAGTGCTGTCCAGCGAATGGCCAAAGCCATCGGCCTCCGAAGCAAGAGCAGCAGCCTCAAACTGCCCAGCCTCGAGATCGGACAGAGCCGTATCGGACTTGCCGAGCTCGCGGACAAAGCGGGCGGCCAGTATCGATTCAAGCTCCCTGGCTGCATCGGCACGCCTTCCATTCCATGCGTAAATGCGCGTAAGTTCATCGCGGAGCTCGAGATTGCCGGGATCGGCAGCCACCTTGGCCTCAAAGTCAGCGATACGCCTGGACTTGAGCTCCCGCTGGGCGCGCGCAGAGCTCAGTCGGGCATCGAGCTCTGCAGAAGGCTCAAAGGTCGAGAGAATCCGTGCCTCCAGCGCTTTTTCTTCTGCTTCAGCCCCGGTGGCAGCGAGGAGCGCCTCTTCATCGAGATAGAGCCCGAGATGATCGGGGAAGGCGGCAACCGCCTGCTCATAGATTGAGCGGGCCCGGTCAGGGAAACCGTTTTCGCGGTAGATCGAGGCCAGCTCCGAAGCGCCCTCGGGGGTTTCAAGAGCTTTCTTCGCAGCGGCAGCAAAGCAGTTCTCCGCTTCGCCCACTCTTCCTGCCCAGAGCAGCGTGAGCCCCAGGTTTACCGTGAGCGATGGATTGCCCTGGAAGGCTTCGAGAGCCTTGCGGTAAAAGTATTCTGAATCGGAAAGACGTCCCGCCCAGGCCGAGACCTTTCCGGCTTCTTCATAGATACCAAGATCATCCGGCCTGAGCGAGAGGTAGATCCCGTACGCGTCGATGGCCTCTTTTGTATCGCCTCGCCAGCTCCGGTTCTTGGCCTGCAGCAGCCTCAGCGTCGGGTTCTGAGGCGCGATGATCGCCGCACGTCCAAGATATTTGAGCGCATTTACATAGTCCCCCGCGAGCGAGTATTCAGAGGAGAGCTCGATGTAGCTCGCGATTCTCGAAGGGTTGTTCTGAATGTCGGTCTGGTAATCCTCAAAACTTCTAAAGGGGTTGTCCAGCGAGCGGTCCGCGGGATTTTCAGGGAAGACTTCGGGATAACCCTGGCGCTCTTCGGGCTTTACGGCGAGGGCTTCAGGTGTTGCGAAAAAAAATGAGTCCAGATAGAAGAAGTATTTTGAATCGAGCCGCCTTTTCTCTGTCACTGAAAAGCGGATTGTATGAGAACCGGCGCCCAGATGGAAGCTGCCCGCCAGAACCCAGTAATATGCCGGAGTATAGTTGCCCGCGACATGCACGTCTTCGCGGTAAAATGTTCTGGGCTGGCCCTCATCGATGGAGACACTGAAGGGCGAGGCAAAGGCCGGAAGAAGTTCATCCCGGGGCTCGGGAGGCGTGCCGCCGTACCAGAACTCATAGTCGCCCTCGGCTTCAATATAAAAGCAGTATTCCGCATAGTAGGACGCTCCTCCGAGCAGCTGAGTTTTTTCGGAGAGCTGAAGTGTGCGCTTGCCCGAGCAGCTGAAGACCATGGTGGGCTCCACTGCCATATTGGTCGATACCGAATCCTCGCCTTCCACATAGACGAGGCCGGGTACAGTGACAGGGAAGACCGGTTTAATGCCATGAGCCGCAGCTGGTGCTTCCGCCGGCGCAGCTGGAGCCGCGGCTGACGGAACGCCGGAACTCTCAGGGCTTCCGGATGGGTTCTGTTTTTCCCCATTCTGAGCTGCCGCCGGCAGAACAAGGGTCATGGCAGCGAGGAAGAGAGCAGCACACTTCCGTTTATATTCAGTACCAATTATCAATATCACTGAAAGAGCCCCCATACTGTGCTTTCCATTATGGCAGAAAATGCCTCTATCCGGCTATCGGCACAAAGCGGGGCTCCGATAATGGACATTTTCCGGCTTCCACGCGCATGGCTTCTGGAGGAAAAGCGGCCGCCTCCAGAGCTGCGCGGGACAGGGCTATTTCTTCCGCGGCGCCGAAGAGGAGAGCGCCTGTTCAAGCCGGGAGAGAGCGGCCGGCCATTCTTCTTCGCTCATCGCCATAAATGAAAGCCGGATTCTGTTTCTGTTGATGGCAGGATAAAGACCAAAGGGCCGGCCTGGCGCCCAGGGAGGCGCGGCCAGCTCAGGGCAGCCTGCTGTCTCCACCCAGATATTGAAGCCGCCTGCTGTCCTGTTGTAGGACAGCCAGGGGAAGCGGTCGAGCAGGGCACATAGTTCCGCGCGGCGATGCAGCGCAATCGACGCACAGCGGGCAAGATGGGCATCGAAAAGCTCCGAGCGGAGGAAGGATGCTGTGAACAGCTGGAGCCAGGTCGCCGGGCCTGCATCGGCTTCGGCTCGCACTGCGTCCAGGCGGGGCATAAGGGCTGCAGGAGCCGAGAGCACGCCAATCCTCAAGCCCGGGGCAGTCGTCTTCGAGAGCGACTTGAGCCAGAGAGTACGTTCGGGCACAAGATCGGCAAAACGGGGTATCGAAGGGTTCAAGGCGCCGACACTCTGGCTGCCCTGGCCGTCCCCGCCTCGCTGGCTGCTCCCGCTGCGCTGGCCGCGGGTCAGCGGCAGAGAAGCAGTGGCCGGCGACACCCGCCCGGCTGTACCAGTACCCCTTGCCCGCTGTCCTTGTACAGTATGAGAACTGTCCTTGCTGCCATCTGAAGACGGAATGCCGGCTGCACAGGGACAGTCCAGCTCGGAGAGATAATCATCCTCAATGATATAGACATCGAGCTTGCGCGCGAGCTCGGCGATCGCCATTTTCTTGTCTCTGGAATAACGGATTCCCGTCGGGTTATGCAGATCGGGCATTGTATAGAAAATCCGGCATTTCGCGTCCTGCTTGCCCGAGAAAAAATCAGCAAAGACATCGGGATTCGGACCATCAGCGAGCAGGGGAAGAGAGGCATCAGGACGGAAGAGAGAGATAGCCGCCGGATAGGATGGCTCCTCGACAAGGTAATGGGCTTCGTCCTGACCGGCCAGCGAAAGGAAGAGACGCCGGCAGAGGTCCAGAGCCTCCTGGCCCCCGCTTAATATTGTAATTCCTTCTGGAGATAGAGAATATCTCTGGGCAACCGCCTCTCTCAGCTCTGCTTCGCCCCGGTCAGGAGCCGCAGAGAAGACCCTTCCCTTCTCTTCCGCAAGGAGGGAGGCGAGAAGGCCTCCGGCTTCTTTATAAGGGAAAAAAGATTCGGAAAGGCGGGCTGCCGAAAAATCGCCCTCGTGCTCCTCAGGGGGCTCGGGATAGAGAACAAAGGCCCCGGATCCCGCCCGGTTTGAGATAGCGCCGGCTGTCTCGAGGGCATCCATCGCCCGCTGTACGGTGAGCTTGCTGCAGTTGTAGCGCAGGGCAAGCTCCCGGATCGAAGGAAGCCGCTCGCCAGGCCTCACTTCGCCTTCTTCAATAGAGAGACGGAGGTCGCCATAGATTCTCTCATACAGATACATATTTTCCCCTTGACGTCACAAGGACGGTTTGTATACTGTACTAGTACGGTTTGCCAACTGTACTAGTACACTTCGCAAACTGTCTAATAGAAGACAGCAGCCACTGCTGTTCCAGCTGCTTCCCAGGGCATTCCACAGGAGAATGATAGCACAGCTGGACAAATAACGGGACAGGGAGGTTCAGAATGCGGGAAAAGCTCAATAAGGGATTCGCGGAGATGTTCAAAAACGGCGTAATCATGGACGTAACGACGCCCGAACAGGCCCGTATTGCGGAGGACGCAGGTGCCTGCGCAGTCATGGCGCTCGAGCGCGTCCCTGCGGACATCAGGGCACAGGGAGGAGTCGCCAGAATGAGCGACCCCGCGATGATTGAATCAATTATGAATGCCGTGAGCATCCCAGTCATGGCCAAGGCGCGCATAGGACATCTGGCCGAGGCGCGGATCCTCGAAGCGCTCAACGTCGACTTCATCGATGAGAGTGAAGTGCTGACGCCTGCCGATGAAGAAGCGCATATAGACAAAACCGTCTTCTCTGTACCCTTTGTCTGCGGCGCCCGCGATCTCGGCGAGGCGCTCAGACGCATCAGCGAGGGAGCGTCGATGATACGCACAAAAGGCGAGGCGGGAACAGGCAATGTCGTAGAAGCAGTACGCCATCTCAAGGCCGTAAAGCGCGGACTCGCCGAACTGGGCAGCCTGAACATGGCGGAACTCGCGGCCAAGGCCGCTGAATACAGAGTGCCGCTCGAGCTTGTCCAGAAAACAAAAGAACTGGGTCGTCTCAGCGTTGTCACCTTTGTGGCGGGTGGAATCGCAACGCCCGCCGACGCTGCCCTTATGATGATGCTCGGCGCCGAGGGCTGCTTTGTCGGTTCGGGCATTTTCAAATCGGAAAATCCTGGAAAGACAGCCAAGGCTGTAGTGCAGGCTGTTATCAACTGGAAAGATCCCGCAAAACTTGTCGAGATTTCACGCGGACTCGGCGAGCCGATGCGCGGCCTCGAAATCAAGACTCTCGAGACCGCGATGGCGCAGCGCGGCATATAATCAGCTGCCAGCCATGATTATTGGAATACTTGCTTTGCAGGGGGCTGTGCAGGAGCACGAAGCAGTGCTCTCGAGGCTCAATGCTGAATGGCGCGAAATCCGGAACCCATCCGGGCTCAGCGGGATCGATGCCCTGATAATTCCGGGCGGCGAGAGTACGGTGATGGGGCGTTATCTCGCTGAATATGGGCTGATACAGCCGATCCGCCGCTTTGCAGAAGCAGGAGGAGCAGTCTGGGGAATCTGCGCAGGGGCCATTCTTCTCTGCGAAGAGGCCGATGAAAAACCCGGAGTGCTTCGGCTTCTGCCTGCCTCCGCCGAGCGGAATGCCTATGGGCGGCAGCTCTCCAGTTTTGAGGAGGATATCGATACACCCGTGGGGTCTTTTCATGGAGTCTTTATCCGTGCGCCCCGTCTCAGGGCGGGGGAAGGCACAGAGGTCCTTGCGCGGAGACAGGGTCCCGGCGGGAGTGAGGATCTCCTTATCCGCAGGGGAAAGATACTCGCTTCAAGCTTTCATCCGGAACTGACCGGCGATGACAGGATTCACCGCTGGTTCCTTGATCTCGCCTTCTGAGTCTGTTCTGGAACAGCTGCCTGTTTGCCGCTTTTCCTCTTCCGGGGTATAATCTGAATTGATGGCAGTGGCTTCTGTTCCTGCGGCAGGCCTGGCTTACCGCGGCGTGTATATGGGGCGCGTTCCCCCAGTCTCAGGCATCAGGCGGCGGCTCCAGGATCAGGAAGGCGGCGCCCAGAAGGGAAATAATACTGCCATCGACCAGAGGCTGGCGGAGCTCAGGGCCGAAAAAAGTGCAGAACTCAGGAAACGCGGCATGAGTATCGGGGGCCGCAGTCTCGAGGAAAACCGCGAGATCATGCAGCTCCGCAGCAGAGACAGCGAGGTGCGCGGGCATGAGGCCGCCCATATGTCGGCGGGCGGCAGCTACATCCGCGGCGGCGCAACCTTCAGCTACCAAAAGGGCCCCGACGGCCATGAATATGCGACAGGCGGCGAAGTCAGCATCGATACATCGCCGATTCCCGGCAAGCCTGCCGAGACCATAGCCAAAATGCAGACAGTGCGCGCCGCAGCACTTGCGCCTTCCGAGCCCTCGGGTGCAGATGCCGCCGTGGCAGCGGCGGCATCCCAGGCAATGGCCGAGGCTGCTGCCGAGCAGGCTGCGCGCAATTCGCAGACATCGGCATATGCGGCGGAAAATCAGAAAGCCGCAGGCACGGATGCGCTTCCGGGTTCTCTCATCGATATCGCGGTGTAGCCATGCTGAATTCCGCAGCTCTGTTCAAAGCCACAGATCTTCCTGTCGCGGCCTATCTGCCCGCCATCGCCGAGGCGCTCGAGGAGAAAGGCCGGCTTGTTCTCAGGGCCGAACCCGGCGCAGGAAAGACAAGTCTTGTGCCGCCCGCTCTCGCTCTCGAAGCGGGAGACCATGGACGGAAAGGCAGGATACTTGTCCTTGAACCCCGCCGCATTGCTGCCGTCCAGGCCTGTGCACGCGATGTCGAGCTTATGAGCGCAATGCGGGTGCCTGCTCCCCTCGGTACGCAGGGCGCCATTGGCTACCGCGTCAGGGGGGAAGCGCATCCCGGTTCGCAAATTGAATTCATCACAACTGGTATATTTATCAGAATGATCCAGTCAGACCCAGGACTCGAAGGTGTCTCGACGGTTATCTTCGATGAGTTTCACGAGCGCTCTCTCGAAGCCGATCTCGCGCTCGCCTTTCTGCTCGAAGTCAAAGAGCTCGTGCCTGATCTCAGAATAGTGCTCATGTCCGCAACTATCGAATCGGGACGGACCGCAGAGTTTCTCGACGCTCCGCAGATTGATATCCCCGGCCGCTGTTTCCCTGTCGAGGACTTCTACTGCCCTGTCGATCAGGGCCCCGGATTTGCCCGCGATACGGCGCGGGCTGTCGCGGATTTTGCGCATTCTTCAAATGGCGGCCTCCTTGTCTTTCTGCCGGGAGCAGGAGAAATCGCCGCTGTCGGCAGGGAACTAGGTTCAATTGGTATTGAATCGGTCCCGCTCTACGCTTCGCTCAGCCTTGAGGAACAGCGCAGGGTTCTGAGACCATCCGCATCATCCTCTGTTCAGGGAGACGCGGGGGCAGGCCGGCGCATTATCCTTGCGACGAGCATCGCAGAGACGAGCCTCACCGTCCCCGACATCGCGGCTGTGGCGGATTCCGGCCTTGCACGGCTTACGCGCTGCGATCCGCGTACTGGGCTCAACCGCCTTGTAACGGAGCGCGAATCCAAGGACAGGGCTGAACAGCGGCGGGGCCGCGCAGGCAGGCTCAGGGCCGGACGCTGTCTGCGGCTCTGGGCCCGGAACGATGTGCTTCCCGAGCGGAGCGAGCCCGAAATTCTCCGTACCGAACTCTCGGGGTTTCTGCTTGAGAGCTCTGTCTGGGGCATATCCGATCCGCTCAGGCTGAGACTGCTCGATGAACCGCCGCGCACTGCCCTCGAGTCGGCCCGCTCCCTGCTCGGCATGCTCGGTCTCCTTGCAGAAGATGGATCGCCGACGCCGCTGGGCCGCGATGCCTGTGCGCTCGGGCTGGAACCGCGCCTCTCCGTTCTCGCGATAAAGGCCGCAGGGCTGGGCTTTCCCCACGAAGGCGCGGGGCTTGCAGCTCTGCTTGAGGAGGGGATTCCCCGTGAAACCGGCACTGATGAGCAGGGCAATCTTGAGCTCGCGCTTGAGAGGCTCGGGGCGCGCGGCCGCTTTGGCAGGGGCGGAGAGCCGCGCTATGCAAGAATCGCGGAGGAAGCGGGGAGAATAGAAAACGCGCTGCTGCGCTCGGCAAGGTGTACCAGTACAGCAGCTGGACCGTACAGCGACGGAGGCGCAGCTGTACCAGTACAGAGGCCCCGGAGTCACAGTACAGGGGCCGCTCCGGCCCCGGGAATCGGTGCCCTGCTCGCCGCCGGCTTTCCAGACCGCGTTGCCAAACGAGTCGGCACGGAAGGCACAGGCGGGCTCTTTCAGCTGCCGGGCGGACGCCAGCTCTCCGCACAGGGCAGTCTAGGCGCCGCAGCCTGGATTGTGGCCGCCGAAGCAGATTCTGGCGGTTTTGAAGGGCTTAAGCCAGGCATGGCTGCGGGGTCCCTGGCCCGGGCCCGGGTTTTCTCCGGAGCCGCCCTCAGCGCGGACGAAGCGCTCAGCGCACTTGAACCTCTTATTGCCGTACAGGATGAACTCGAGTGGGAAGGGCTCCACTGCCGTGTCCGCCGCAGGCGGAGAGCGGGGGCAATTCTCCTTTCGGAGACAGCTCTTGGAAGCGCAGCAGCCGCGGATGTCCAGCGTGCCCTTGCGGCCCGCATCGCGGCCGAGGGGCTCGGTTTCCTCCCATGGAAAGAAGAAGGCGCGGCTGCCCTCCTCGCAAGAATGCGCTGGTACGGGCGGGCTGTATCCAGACCTGGGTGGCCTGATCTCTCCGAGGCTGCGCTCAAGGAAAAAGCCGGGGACTGGCTCTGTCCTTTTATCATCGCGGGGGCAGGACCGCTCATCGATGGCACAGCTTTGAGAAGCGCAGTCGAAGCGCTGATTCCGGCGGATATGCGCTCTGCCTTTAACAGGGAGGCGCCGGCCCGCTTTGAACTGCCCGGAGGCGGGCATTCCCTGTCTCTCGACTATGAGGCCGCCCTTGCCGCAAGCAGTGCGGACAACCTCGCGTCTCCAAGCATTGAGGCCCGAGTGGAGGATTTTTTCGGACAGAGCAGTACACCGGAGATAGCAGGCAGACCGCTCAGCCTTGTGCTGCTCTCGCCGGCCCGCCGCCCCCTGCAGATCACCTCGGATCTCTCCGCATTCTGGCAGGGAGCGTGGAAGGATGTGCGCAAAGAGCTTCGCGGACGCTATCCGAAACATGACTGGCCCGAGGATCCTGCTCACGCCCTGCCGCCTGCGCGACATCCGCCCAGACACTGAGGAAAGGCCCGCTGGAACGCCGCAGCGGGGATGCCGATTCCGGCTGATGCAGCAGGGGCAGCGTACCAGGACACAAAAGAAGCTGTCCCGGTATCCTTCAGTATCGCAAATAGGGGCCGCTGAAGGCAGAACCTGTGTCTGATGCCTTCAAGGCTTTGCTAATCCGGCGCTTCCTGTTATCTTCTGTGTCATGAAAAATGCCTTTGAAGCCCTGTCGGCGGCGGGAATAACTGCCTATGAATCGAGCTTTACCGCCCTCGATGCCTATTTTGGACTCAAGGCTGCCCCCATTCATTTTGCCACGGCCGAAGGAGGCCTTGTGGACCTCGCCAGGGCCAGCGAGCACATAGAATATCCAGGACTCTTTTTCGCTGACGCCAGCCTGCCGCTTCAGTTTGAAGAGGAGGGCAGGTCCGCCCCGGCGATGGATCTCTATGTGCGTCTCGCCGATTCGCGGGCCGAGATCGAGGCCGCGGCCTTTGCCCCGCTCGATCTGCTTAGAGCTCCGCTTCGCAATGTATTTATCGATCCTAAAAATATTTATACTGAGCTCAGACAGAAGAAACTCGAGGCGCGTCCCGCGCCCGATGATGAATCTCTCTTCGAAGCGGCGGCCCTGACGGCCCGCTATGACTATGAGCTCCCTCAGGATTTTGCCCCTTCCCTGCCCCGCGATCTGCCCCCCGAGAGCCAGCGCTGTCTTCTCGAGCTCATTCTGACAGGAAAAGAGCCGGGACGGGCTCTCAATTTTCTGAAGAAGACGGGATTTGTCGACGCCTACTGGCCCGAAATCGGGAGTCTCGCCGGGGTGAGCCAGTCCAAAGAGTTCCACCCTGAGGGTGATGCCTGGGAACATACACTCGAAACCTTCCGCTACCGGAAGCTCCCCGATCTCACTCTTTCACTCGCCCTTCTTCTCCATGATACAGGCAAGCCTCAGGCTGCCTCGGTCGAGGGAAAGCGCTTTGCGCGCCACGCCGAGCTTGGCGCGATGACTGCGGAGCGCTTTCTGAGGCGCCTTGGTTTTTCTGAGCCTCTGATCGGCGGAGTTGTCTATCTTGTCCGCTACCACATGCTGCCGGCTGCCCTGCCCCGTCTTCCCCTCAACAGGAGCCAGGACGCGATTGAGAATACACTATTTCCTGTTCTGCTTGAGCTTTATAAATGTGATGAACTCTCCACATTCCGCGGTCCTGAAGGCTATTATGAAGCCTGCGCCGCCTATCGGGCCTATCTCAAAAACTGCCGGAACCCCTACCGGAACCCGGAGGGCAGGAAACTGGCACATATTTTTCTTGAAGGCAGTACACTCTGAATACTGTACTGGGACACCTTGGATACCGTCCTCCTGCCGCGGCCATCCCCGGTACAGCCTGAATACTGTACCGGTACACCTTGGATACCGTCCTCCTGCCGCGGCCACCCCGGTACAGCTTGAATACTGTACTGGGACACTTCGGCAGCTGTCCCGGTATAATGCATGGTCCCTCCTCTGACTTTATCATTGACTTGCTGCGAACTGCCGCTTAGCATGGAGCCATGTTCAAACCACAAACCTACCAGCAGCGCCGGGAAGCCCTGATAAAGGGCCTCGCCGCCCGCGGTGTAAAAAAAGGCCTTGTCGCAGTCATTGGGAATGAAGAGAGCCCGATGAGCTATCACGACAACACCTATCCATTCAGACAGGATTCGAGCTTCCTCTATTTTTTCGGGCCCTCAAAACCGGGGCTCGCGGCCAGCATCGATGTGGGCACGGGGAAGACGGTTCTCTATGGCGATGATCCATCCCTCGATGACATTGTCTGGACTGGACCCGAGACATCGGTGGCCGAGCTCGCGAAGGCGGCCGGTATGGATGAGGCAAAACCCCGCGGGAAGCTCGCTGCGGCCGCGAAAAAGGCGGCTCCTCTGCTTTTCTTCCCGCCCTACCGCGCCGATGCGCGCGTGGAGCTCGCCGAATTTCTCGGCACCGCTCCCGCGGCAGTCGACGAGGCAGCCTCTATTCCTCTCATCCGGGCAGCAGTTGAGCTCCGCGAGATAAAGAGTGCAGAGGAGATCGCCGAGATGGAACTCGCGGTCGAGACATCGGTCGCCATGCACCGGGCAGCCATGGCGATGGCAAAGCCGGGGCTCAGGGAATCAGATATTATGGCGAAGGTGAACGAGGTCGCCCTCGCCGCCGGGGGCGCCGAGGGCGGATCGGGCATCTCTTTCCCATCCATTGCGACCACGGCGGGGGCAACTCTGCACAATCATCTCTATGGCAAAACGCTCAAGGCAGGCGGGCTCTTCCTGCTCGACGCCGGAGCCGAAAGGCCCTCGGGCTACGCCGGAGATCTCACATCAACATTCCCAATTGGTACACATTATGACAAACGCCAGCGCTCCATATACGAGATCGTGCTCGCAATGGGCGACAGCGCCAAGGCTATCCTGAAGCCTGGCCTTCCCTTCCTCAAGGCCCATGAGGCCGCCGCCCGCGCAATGGTCGAGGGTTTCAAGGAACTCGGCCTTATGAAGGGCGATACCGATGAGGCTGTCGCCGCGGGTGCCTATGCGCTCTTCTTCGTGCACGGTCTTGGCCATCAGATCGGCCTCGATGTGCATGATATGGAGAATTATGGCGAACAGTGGGTCGGCTACGATGGTGGAGAGCGCAGCAGTCTCTTCGGGCTCAAGTCCCTGAGGCTCGCCAAACCGCTCAAGGCAGGCATGGTCCACTCAGTTGAGCCGGGAGTCTACTTTATCCCTGCGCTCATCGCGGAATGGAAGAAAGAGAAGAAATTCTCAGATTTTATCAATTATGACAAGATTGGCCCCTACCTTGATTTTGGAGGGGTGCGCAATGAGGAGGACTGGCTTATCACGCCAAAGGGCGCACGGCGGCTCGGCCCCTCATTCGACAAGAGCATTGAGGCTATGGAAGCGGCCCGCGCCTGAGGGGCAGCACCGCAGCCCGCATGGAGCGCGGCTGAATATCGAGGCGGTCCGCCCCCTGAGGGGTTTATGCATTGAGGCCCCCCTCTGGGCGGTTCATCCGATGAGCCTGGCTTGAATGTCCCGGAGCCCCTCTAACCGCGCCTGCGGCTCAAGGGGCACCGGAGTATGCCGGGTTCCCCCATACCGCCTATCTGTTTACCGGAGGCTTGCCAGTATGAAAGAAGTATTTGCCGCTATATTCCATGATGAGGCGCTCGTCGTCAAAAGCCTGCTTGAATCCGCTGGCCTCACGCCGCAGATTTTCGAGGACAGCATCCCGAACGCCGTGCCTCTCTACCCGACTTCATCATGCGGCATACGGATCTGCGTTCCCGACGACGAGCTCGACGATGCCAAGGCGATAGTGGCGGACTTCAAGGCCAGGAGAAAAAACGGCAGCCCGGCATAGATATGCCCGGTTAGGGTTGCATTATGTCCCATAGATCAGGAAATGCACTCTCTAATAGAGAGTGTGCACTCTCCAACAGCGAATTGCCTTGTCTCCACCGAGCCCCTAGCATGAGAGCGTGAATGAAGTTCGCGAAAACCTTGTACGCAATATAAAGAAGCGTCGCGAAGATCTGCAGCTCTCGCAGATGGACCTCGCAGACAGGACAGGTATGTCGGCGGGCTATATCGGTGAAATCGAAATCGGGCGCAAGTTTCCCTCACCGGAAAGCATCGAGAAGCTGGCCGACGCTCTTGAGATCAGACCATACAGGCTTTTCATGGGCGAACGCGATACAGCCGCAGAGGACGGGGCCGCATACAGCGCGGCTGTAGACGATATCAAGGACAAGATCAACAGTCAGCTCGACAGGCTGGCCCGCAAAGGCAAGCTCTAGGATTCCGCCGCGCCGCCCCCTATGCAGGCCGCTTCAGCCGCAGCGGCGGGGCCGGCCAGCCCTCAACCTCAAACCATCAATATTTCAACTTGCCGAATAGCCAGCCCGGGCGTACAGTGGAAGAAATACGCCCGCATCCTTCCGGGAAAACGCCGGCGGGATGACAGGCAAAAGGAAAGAAAATGGATAAAGAGTCGAATGAGGCTGTGCGCAAGGGCGCCAGTTTTGCCTTCGCGTCCTTCTTCACTTTCATGCTGCTGCATCAGACGGATAAGCTTCTTATTGGCCCGCTGCAGCCGCAGATCATGGAAACCTTCAAAATTAACTATACACAGTGGGGGCTCATTAATACGGCGGCCCTCATTGTAGGCGCCATCTGCTACCCGCTCTGGGGCTGGCTCTACGACCGCTTCTCGAGGCCCAAGCTTCTCTCTCTCGCCTCCCTTATCTGGGGCTGCACAACCTGGCTCAACGCAATTGCTCCAACCTATTCCGCCTTCCTCGTCACCCGTGCCTCAACCGGTATCGATGACTCCTCCTATCCCGGTATCTACAGCCTGATCTCCGACTATTACCCGCCCAAGAAGCGCGGCAAGGTCTATGGCTTTCTCCAGATAGCGGCTCCTGCCGGCTATCTGATCGGCATGATGCTCGCGACTCTTCTCGGCGCCATCTGGGGATGGAGGAATATTTTCTACCTGACAGGCTCCTGCGGCATCGTTGTCGCGGCGGTTATTTTCTTCTTCGTCAAGGATCAGCCGCGCGGCGCAAGCGAGCCCGAACTCCAGGGCGTCGAGAATCTCGATAAGAAATACAAATTCAACTGGAAGACAGTCGGGCAGCTTTTCAAGAAAAAAAGCCTTATTGTCCTGATGATCCAGGGCTTTGTGGGTGTCTTCCCCTGGCAGGTCATCGTCTATTATTTCTTTGATTATCTCGCCAAGGTGAGGGGCTACAGCGGGAACCAGCAGCTGCTTATTATGGCCCCCGCCATTATCTGCATGGCCGCCGGCTATCCTGTAGGCGGCATGCTCGGCGACCGGCTCTTTAAAAAGACACTCAAGGGACGCGCGATTGTCGGAGCCGCCGGTGTCGCTTTTGGCGCCATCTTCCTCTTTATCGCGATGCGGATTCCCAACGCAGCCATTCTGCCCTTCGGCATTGTCATGGCCATCGCTGCCTTCTTTATGCCCTTCGCCTCGCCAAATGTCATCTCATCCTACTATGATGTGACCGAGCCCGAGATCAGGGCGACAACCAACGCTGTGCAGAATTTCATCGAGACTATCGGCTCCGCAACCGCGCCTTTTATCGCGGGCATCATCGCCGATCATCTCTCTCTCGAGAAGGCCATAATCTACATCTGCATCGGCGCATGGATTCTCTGCTTTATCTTCTATGTACTTGCTGCCCAGTTTATTCCCAAGGATATCCAGGATCTGAGGGCCAAGCTGAACAGACGCGCAAGCGAGGCTGCCGCCTCGAAGGCGCAGTAGATCCGCTCTTCCGGCTCGGCGCCCTTCCTCTGTGGGGGGCGCATTTTTTTGGCCTCTTTGACCCGGAGGCCGCTCCGCGCTACAATCTGGCCCTGATAGAATAATTCCGCGCCGCGGCCGCAGTCCGCAGCCCCATCCGGCTGGCCCGCGCGGGGGCGCGCCAATTCAGGAGAGGAGAATATTTGAATGGAAAAAGGATTTGATCCCAGAGTGTGCGCGCACCGCGGTTTCAGGGCAGTGGCGCCTGAGAACACAATGATAGCCGTGGAGAAGGCATATAAACTCGGCGCTCCCTGGTGGGAGACCGATGTCGCCGCGACCACGGACGAAGTCCTCGTTATCATGCATGACGAAAAACTCTGCCGAACGACCAATGCCGAAAAGGTCTTCCCCGGACGCTCGCCCTGGTCCGTCTACGATTTCAGCTCGTCCGAGCTCGCGGAGCTCAACGCCGGTTCCTGGTACCGCGGTCTTGATCCCTATGGCCAGATCGCCGCGGGAGTGGTCAGCGAAAATGACCTCAAGGCCTACGACAGGGCGCGGATCCCGACGCTCGAGGAAGCGCTCAAGTTCACTGCTGAACATAACTGGCACATCGATATCGAGATAAAAGACGCGACTGGCAAAAAATGCGATCCCTGGATCGTCGAACGCACAGTCGACATGGTGCGGCGCTTTGGCCTCGTGGGCCACACGCATATCTCATCCTTCAATCATTCATATCTTAAAAGAGTCCGCGCTTATGAGCCCGGCCTCGATACCGGCGCGCTTATATACGGCAAGCTGCCTGATCATATCGTCGACTATCTCAAAGGTCTCGATGTCTCGGCGATAAACCCCGACTTCAATTTGATGACAAGAGACCTTGTCCGCGAGATCAGATCGGCGGGCATCGATGTTTTTACCTGGACAGTGAACGAAAGCGATGATATCAGGCGCATGCTCGATTGGGGAGTCAGCGGAGTCATCTCTGATTTTCCCAACAGAATCATCGATGTTATCAAGTCCAAATAGGAATTCCATGAATTTTTCTTTCAGAATTCGATTGCCCGTTTGAAATTCATATTCTAGACTGGTAAGAGAGCAATTCCGGAGCTGTCCTGCGGGATGGCACCGGATTTTTCGAATAGTCCAAGGAGGAATGAATGAAAAGAGTGCTGGCAATTCTGCTCACACTTGCTATCTTCACTGGCGCCCTCGCGGCCGACCCGATAACCATCGAGTTCTGGCACGCCATGACGGGCAAGAACGGCGATACGGTCCAGGCCGTCTGCGACAAGTTCAATGCCAGTCAGAACGCCTACAAGGTTGTCCCTGTCTACAAAGGCTCCTATGCCGATACCATGAACGCCGGCATCGCCGCCTACCGCTCGGGTCAGGCTCCTGCCATTCTTCAGGTTTTCGAAGTTGGTACCCAGACCATGATGACCGCAAGAGCCATCAAGCCGGTCTATCAGCTCATGAAAGAGCAGGGCGAGAAGTTCGATCCGAAGATCTACATCTCCGCCATTACGAGTTACTATTCCACCAGCAGGGGCCAGATGCTCTCGATGCCCTTCAACAGCTCGACGGCAGTCATGTACTACAATAAAGATGCCTTCCGCAAAGCCGGCCTCGATCCCGAGAAGCCGCCAGTCACCTGGCCCGAGTTCTTCGAAGATGCGAAGAAGCTCAAAGCCTCCGGAATGCAGGGCGGTTTCTCCACCAACTGGATCTCCTGGATTCAGCTCGAGAACTTCTCGGCCTGGCACAACGTCCCCTTCGGGACCAAGTCCAATGGTTTCGATGGTCTCGACACCCAGCTCTGCTTCAATGGCGCTCTCCAGAAAAAGCACCTGCAGACCATCTATGATCTCTCCAAAGAGGGAGTCTTCATCTATGGCGGACGCGAAAACAAGGCAAACCCGCTCTTTACTTCCGGCACCGTCGGTCTCCATTTCGAGTCCATCGGCGGCTATGCGAACTTCAAGAACACCTGCAAGTTTGACTTCGGTGTTGCCCGCCTCCCCTACTATCCCGATGTAAAGGGTGCTCCTCAGAACTCCATCATCGGCGGCGCTTCGCTCTGGGTTTTCAACAACAGGCCCAAAGCCGAGTACAAGGGTGTCGCGAAGTTCTTTACCTTCATCTCCCAGCCTGAGATCCAGGCTTTCTGGCATCAGAACACCGGCTATCTCCCCATCACCAAAGCCGCCTATGAGCTCACCAAGTCCCAGGGCTTCTACAAAGACAACCCCGGTCTTGAGGTCGCTATCAACCAGCTCATGAACAAAGCGCCGACCAAGAATTCGATGGGCGTCCGCTTCGGCTATATGCCCCAGATCCGCGAGATTGAGGATCAGACTTGGGAAGACATCCTCGCCGGCAAGATCTCTGTCAGCGATGGTCTCGACAAGATGGTCAAGGACGGCAACGCGAAGCTCCGCGAGTTCCAGCGCCTGATTAAATAGTCCAGCGCTGTTTTCCCAATAAGAGCGGCGCCGTGTTTCAAACTGTCCAATGGACAGTGCGGAGCGCGGCGCCTGCAGTTCAAGTCGTCAGCTTCCGGCCCGGACTATTCTGGGCCGGATGTTTAAATGCACAGCGGCGCATAGCGCCGCACACCCTGGGCGCCTGACGGCGCAGGGGCAATCGATATTCCGGCAGGCAGGCCATAATGGCAGCAAAACAGTATGAATTCAGGAAGAGCGGCGTATTGCCATATCTCCTCGTTCTTCCGCAGATGGTTATAGTTTGTATCTTCTTTTTCTGGCCCGCCGCTCAGGCCGTCTGGCAGTCCTTCTTTCTGCAGGACCCATTTGGCGGCACAATGATCTTTGTCGGTTTCGAAAATTACAGCGCACTCTTTAAGGACCCGGTCTACTGGCAGTCTTTCGTCACATCATGCGTCTATGCAGTTCTGGTCACAGTCTGCGCCATGGGCATAGCCCTTTTCCTCGCGGTGCAGGCAAACAAGAAGATCAGGTTTGCCTCTTTTTACAAGACAATGCTGATCTGGCCCTATGCTGTCGCGACCATGGTTTCCGGTGTTCTCTGGCTCTTTATGTTTAATCCGAATGTCGGAGTCATCGCCTATTTTCTGAAGCACAGCTTCGGTATTGACTGGAATTATCTGCTCAACTCAGGGCAGGCTTTCTTCCTTATAACAGTAGCGGCAACATGGAAACAGGTCGCCTATAACTTTGTGTTCTATCTCGCCGGCCTGCAGAGCGTCCCCACCGCCCTCATCGAAGCCGCAGCTATCGATGGAGCGAGTCCGATCAAGCGCTTCTGGCGGGTTGTCTATCCGCTTCTCTCCCCGACTACTTTCTACCTTCTCACAATGAACCTCGTATATGGTTTCTTCGAGACCTTCCCGATTGTCCATCAGGTGACACAGGGCGGCCCCGGTCAGGCTACGAGCATCCTTGTCTACAAGGTATGGAAAGACGGCGTTCTCAATCTGGATCTCGGCAGCTCCTCGGCCCAGTCTGTCGTGCTCATGGTACTCGTCATACTGCTTACTGTTTTCCAGTTCCGCTATGGCGAAAAGAGCGTTACCTACTGACGCACGGAGAGGAAGGAAACAACTATGATGATGCAGTCAAAAGCAAGCCGGATTCTGCCTCATATTTGGCTCTGGCTCGCGATTATTATACTGCTTTTCCCGATCTACATGGTCTTTGCGGCTTCAAGCCATACAAACGCCGAAATCCAGTCGGCACCAATGCCGCTCAATATCGGGCCCTATCTTGGCATCAATTATCACAGGGCTCTTGCAGAAGGCGCACGGAATCTCGGAGCATCGGCATGGGTCATGATAAGGAACTCTTTTATTATGGCCATGGGCATAGCGGTGGGCAAGATTATTGTATCGCTTCTCGCTGCCTATGCGATTGTGTTCTTCAAGTTCCCCGGTCGGAGCTTCTGCTTCTGGGCCATTATTATAACACTGATGCTGCCTGTCGAAGTCCGCATTATGCCTACATATAAGGTTGTCTCCGATCTCGGCATGCTCAACAGCTATGCGGGCCTTATTCTGCCCATGATTGTGTCGGCAACTGCGGTGTTCCTGTTCAGGCAGTTCTTCCTGTCAATACCGAAGGAGATCGCTGAGGCATCTCAGATTGACGGCGCGTCGCCTATGGCATTTTTCACACAGATTCTTGTCCCGATGACAAGGACCCCGATCGCGTCGATGTTCGTCATCCAATTCATCTATGGATGGAACCAGTACCTCTGGCCTCTTCTTATCACAACAAAAGAGCAGTACTACACCCTTCTTATAGGCATTAACAAGATGCTCACCGGAGCGGATGTCCTGATCGAATGGCAGATTGTCATGGCTACTGTTATGCTTGCGATGATCCCTCCTGTCTTCGTAGTCCTTGTGATGCAGAAGCAGTTTATCGCCGGAATGACAGACACCGAAAAGTAAAATAAGAAGCGGAAAATGAGAACTCAGGCCGGGGCCGCGATGTCCCGGCTTTTTTATCCGTCTGTCTGTGTGAAAATGGAAGAGAGCGGCAGGCCGCCTGGGGAAGGCTTTCAAAAAGCCGCCGTTCACACTAGTATTGGGCTATGGCCTATACCGATCTCCAGGACTTTATGGCCGCCCTCGAAAAACGGGGCGAGCTCAAGCGCATCACAGTCGAGGTCGATCCCGAACTCGAGATAACTGAAATCGCCGACCGCGTAATGAAATCCGGCGGTCCTGCCCTTCTCTTCGAAAAGGTAAAGGGCTCGGATTATCCCCTCCTCATCAATGCGATGGGAACAGAGGCGCGCATGGCTCTCGCCTTCGGAGTGAACACACTCGACGAAAAGGGCGCCCAGATGGAGGAGCTCTTCAGCTGGGCTTGGAAGGAACTCCGCGGCTTCTCGATAAAAACTGTGCTGCCCGAAGCTCTTTCAGCACTGGGGAAGCTCCCCGTTGCTTATTCGCTTATTCCCAAACGCATATCGAGACCTCTCTGCCAGACAGTCATCGACGACAGGGCGGGCTTCGACAGCCTTCCTGTGCTCAAGTGCTGGCCGCAGGATGGCGGCCGTTTCCTGACTCTGCCTGTGGTCTGCACGAGGGACCCTGAGTCAGGAGCGCAAAACTGGGGCATGTACCGGATGCAGGTCTATGACAATAAAACCTCGGGCATGCACTGGCATATTCACAAGGACGGCGCACACTTCTTCGAAAAATACCGGGGCCGCGGCGAGCGCATGCCCGTCGCTGTCGCCCTCGGGTCTGATCCCGCAGTCACCTATTCATCGACCTCGCCTCTTCCCGAGGGTATCTGGGAGGCCATGTTCGCAGGCTTTCTGCGTGGAAAACCCTGCGAGGTTGCAAAGGCCACACTCTCCGATCTCGAAGTGCCGGCCGACGCCGAATTTGTGCTCGAGGGCTATGTCGACCCGGAGGAATCCCGCCTCGAGGGACCCTTTGGCGACCATACGGGCTTCTATTCGCTTCCGGACCAGTACCCTGTATTTCACCTCGAGCGCATAACGCGCCGCGAGAAACCGGTATACCCGGCCACCATTGTCGGCATACCGCCCAAGGAAGACTGCTGGATGGCGAAAGCCACCGAGCGCCTCTTCCTTCCGGTGCTTAAGCAGCTCTGCCCCGAGATTGCCGATCTGACCATGCCACTGGCCGGAGTCTTTCACAATTGTGTCATTGTCTCGATAAACAAACGCTTCCCCGGCCAGGCCCGCAAGGTTATGAATTTTATGTGGGGTATGGGCCAGATGATGTACACAAAGCTCATAGTTGTGGTTGATTCAGATGTAGATCTCAGGGATCTGAACATGGTCGCGTGGAAAGTTTTTAACAATATAGACGCAAAGCGCGACCTTGTGCTCTCCGAAGGTCCCCTCGATGCCCTCGATCATTCATCACCCGTGCCGCGCTATGGCACAAGGCTTGGCATAGACGCGACACGGAAATTCCCCGAAGAAGGCCATCCCCGCGAATGGCCCGACGCCCTCAAAATGGACGACAGGATCCGCTCTATTGTCTCGAGCCGCTGGAGCGAATATGGCCTCTGAAGAAGAGAGGAAGGCAGAAACCGGCGCGGCAGCGGGCGGCAGCATGGTACAGGGCAAAGCGTCCGCTGCGGCAGGCGCTTATGACGGGCACGCTGAGGCAGGCGCAGGCAGACTGGGCTTTTTCCAGAAACTCAAGCTTGACGGCCAGGCTGTCATGATACAGCACACGCTTTTTTCGCTGCCTTTCGCACTCTCCGCAATCCTTCTTGAGACTGGCGGACATCCGCCGCTTGTAAAGCTGCTTCTGATCGTCGCAGCCGCGGCCTCGGGGCGCAATCTTGCCAACGCTCTCAACCGGATTATCGACAAGGATATCGATGCAAAAAATCCGCGCACCGCAGGAAGGCACCTTCCCTCGGGGAAACTCAGAACACGCGACCTTGTTATCTTCTCAATTGTGATGGCCGCGGTTCTTGTTGCTTCTTCGGCAGCGCTTGGCTGGATCTGTGTGGCGCTCCTCCCCATCGCAGGCATCGCCATATTCGGTTACTCCTTTACAAAACGCTATACCTGGCTCTGTCATTACTGGCTCGGAGCCACCTGCGCTATCGCGTCCATGGGATCCTTTATCGCCCTTACAGGCCATATTTTTGTACTGCGCTATTTTGTCTATTCCGCGGCAGTTGCCCTCTGGGTTGCCGGCTTCGACATTATCTACGCGATTCAGGACATCCAGATAGACAGAGCTCAGGGCCTCCATTCGGTTCCGGCGCACTTTGGTGAAAAAGGCGCACGTGTCATCGCCGTGCTCTCGCATCTCGGCACTCTTGCGCTTTTTGCAGCTCTGCCTTTTTTCTGGAAACTCGGTCCGGCTTTCTGGGCTGGCTATGGCATCTCCGCGCTTCTCCTCATTCTCGAACATATAGTCTCTCTGGGCGGCGGGCAGAAGCGCATTAAATTCGCGGCTTATAATCTCAACGAGATTATACCTATTGTGTTTCTGGCCGCCGTCGCCGCAGATATCTATCTTGTCCAGGGCAGGTGATACAGAATGAAGCGCTATCTTGTCTGCATAACGGGTGCCTCTGGTTCCATCTATGGAATCCATCTGCTCCGCGCTCTTGCCCGTGCAGGAGACGCCGAGATTCATCTCATTGTCTCTGATTGGGGCCGCAGAGTCATGGCCGAGGAGACCGGCCTTACTTCCCAATCCATTACAGCAGATCTCGCCCGTGATTTTCCGCGGATTTCCGTAATTGAGCATAAGGCTGACGATCTGGGCGCCCAGGTTGCCTCAGGCTCATTCAGACTCGACGCCACACTGATTGTTCCGGCATCGATGGCAACGGCGGGGGCGCTCGCTTCGGGCACGGTGGCCAATCTCGTCCACAGAGCCGGAGCCGTGGCTCTTAAGGAAGGCTGGCCAATCGTCGTGGCTCCGCGCGAAACTCCTCTTTCGCTTATCGATCTTAAAAACCTTGAGCTGCTTGCCTCCTCTGGCGCCATCATAATGCCGGTTTCGCCGCCATTCTATAACAGGCCGCAGACTGTCGATGAACTTGTAGATGCCTTTGTGGCAAAGATTCTGGATAGAATCGGAGTGGCGCAGTCTCTCTTTTCAGAATGGAGAGGCCTTGACTCAAATGATTGTTTTAAGTAAACAGAACTCGCGGTACAAACGCAAAAGGGGTAAATATGAAAATCAGATTTCCAGCTATTTTATTGTTCATTCTATTCTGTACGCTTCCGCTTCTGGCCGATCCGGCCGCCGCAGAACTCAAGGTAGGAGTCTTTCTTGATTCCGATTCCCTGCCTCTGCTTGTCGCCGAATCAGAAGGCCGCTTTTCGGCCGAAGGAGTAGCGGTAAAGCTTGTAAGCTTTCAGAACCCCGTGGAACGCGACGCAGCTTTTCAGTCCGGCGCTGTAGATGGAGTTGTCTCCGACCTTCTCGCTGCTGCACTCGCTGTTCAAAGCGGCTTTGATGTCAGGGTCACAAGCCTTACGGACGGCCGCTATGGTATTGTCGCTTCCCCCAATTCAAAATTCAATTCTGTAAAAGAACTTGCGGGCAGGTCGATTGGCATCTCCACAAACAGCATTATCCAGTATGCGGCCGACAGTTTTTATGCGGAGGCAGGCCTCTCTGCCCAGCAGATGAAGGCTGTGGCCGTACCAAAGATGCCGGTACGCCTTGAGCTTCTGCTTTCTGGCCAGCTCGATGCAGCCTGTCTCCCGGAACCGCTTCTGAGTGCCGCTGTCGGACGCGGCGCCAGGCTCCTCGCAAAAAGCGACGATCTCGGGCTCAAGGCCGGAGTCATACTTTTTTCCAAGAAAGCGCTCGACTCAAAACTCACGCAGATAAAGGCCTTTTACCGGGCCTATGCCGCCGCCGCCAGGGCCATTAACAGCGACAACAATAAGTACAGACCCTTCCTTGTCGAAAAGGTATCCTTTCCCGCATCCGTTAAAGACAGCTATCAATTTGTCAATTATAAGAATCCGCGCCTTCCCGAAGCCGCCGATATAAACAAGGTACTTGTCTGGATGAAAGCCAAAGGTATTCTCAAGGCTGATATTTCAGCCGAATCCCTGCTCGATTCCAGAGCCATAGACAGCCTTTCAAAATAGGGAATTAAGGAAGTGCTCGAACTTAAGTCCGTCTGCATCGACTATCCCATTGGGAAGGAGTGTCTTCGCGCCGTCGAATGCGCCGATGCGCTCTTTCCCGATGGCGAAATCTCTGCAGTGGTCGGGCCGTCGGGCGCGGGCAAGACAAGCCTTATTCAGGCCATGGCGGGGCTTCTGCGGCCCTCGGCGGGTCTCATTCTCGCAAATGGCCAGCCTGTCAGCGGCGTCAGTTCCGGCTCCTCGGTTATCTTTCAGGATTATGGGCTTCTGCCCTGGAAGACAGTCAGGGCCAATGTCGAGCTTCCACTTCTTCTGAAGAAGCTTCCACGCGCTGAGCGGCAGACAAAAGTTATGGCAGTCCTTAAAGAAATGGGCCTTGCCGATTTTGCTGCTTTTTATCCGGCACGGCTTTCGGGCGGTATGCGCCAGCGGGTAGCCGTAGCCCGTGCCCTTATCTCCGATCCACAGCTTCTGCTGATGGATGAGCCTTTTTCGAGTCTTGATGCGATAACACGGGAAGGTCTTCAGGAGCTGCTCCTTGGTCTAATGCGGAAAAGGCGCATTACCTGTGTTATCGTAACTCATTCGATCGAAGAGGCAGCCTTTCTTGCCGACCGCGTATTTATAATGCGCGGGCACGCGCCCGGCAGGCTCGGCCCGCCGCTTCTGTATCCCGCTGCCGGTATGCGGGGTCCGGATTTCAGGGAGAGCCCCGCCTATTTCGAGCGCTGTTCCTCCCTCCGGGCCGCCCTTAAGAACGGCGCCACGCAGGCAGCTGTTTCCACGTCACCCAGGCCCGCGCCGGCCGCTCCTGCTTTAGCGCCGTCTGCGCCTTTGCCCGAATCTGCTGCGGCCCTGCCGGCTGCTGCAGCCCTGTCCGCGGAGGAAGCACCGCAGCAGAACTGCGGATCCTCCGCTGCCCGAGCGGAAGCACCGGCACAGAACTGCTGGGACGCTGCCGGAGCAGGGCCGGCCTTCCCGTCTGTCCCTGAACAGCCGTCCACGGGAATTCCCAACCTGTTCCGCAGGCTCCTCGAATCCAGATTTCTGCGGGGGCTCGGGGCGTTTATACTAGTTGTCGGTATTTGGGCACTGTCCGCCGCGCTGCTTAACAAGGCCTTTCTTCCCGCACCGGGACTCGCCTTCGCACGCTTTTTTGCCCGACTGTGCGATGGCAGCCTGCTTATCCACCTCGCCGCCTCTGCCCGCCGTATTGGCACTGCCCTCATCGCCACCGCTCTCCCCGCGACAGCCCTGGGCTTTGCCGCAGGGCGCTCTAAAAAGGCAGACGCCTTTATCTCGCCATTTGTATACCTTTTTCATCCTCTCCCCAAAGTGGCTTTCCTGCCTGTTATTATGCTTCTTTTCGGCCTCGGTGATCTGGCCAAAGATATTCTTATAGGTCTTATTATTTTCGGGCAGATACTGGTTGCCGCGCGCGATGCGGCCAAGGCGGTCGAACCCGGCCTTGTTGAATCAGTACGCTCACTCGGAGCGGGACAGGCGCAGATACTCAGGCACGTTGTGTTTCCCTCATCTCTGCCGGCACTTCTCACCGCGCTCCGCATCGGGCTCGGCACAGCCATTGCAATTCTCTTTCTGGCCGAAACCTTTGCTACAGAGAGCGGGCTTGGCTATTTTGTGATGGATGCCTGGGCCCGGGTCGATTACCCCGATATGTACGCGGCCATCGTCGCGCTTTCCGCTTTCGGGCTCCTGGTCTATGCCCTCATCGATGCTGCCGAGGACTGGCTCTGCCGCTGGCGGCGCCGCGACTAGGGCTGGCAAGGCGCCATCCCGCGGCCTGTGCGCCGCACTGCGTCTCTGGTGCCATCCCGTTGCCCGTGCGCCGCACTGCGTTTAAGGCGCCATCCCCGCCGCCGCGCCGCATTGCGCTTCATCAGGCGGTTGATGCATAAAAAGAGGCGCCCTTCCCCGCGAGAGGAGGAGGACGCCATATTCAGTACAGGCTCCAAATTCAAGAGTTAAAAAAGCCTGCCTTTATAACTGTTAACATCGAGAGAAGCAAGCCTTTTCTGGTGCACTGCGAGCTTCTCTGTAAACCTTTCAAAATTCTTCTTCTCCGCGGGTGACCAGAACACCTCAGAGAGTGCCGACAGTCTGGGAAAGATCATATATTCAGCCTGGCGGCTGAAATAGAGCATTTCTGACCAGACATTGGCCTGACCCCCTACAATGTGTCTGGCCTCCGATGCACTCAGTTCAGGAGGAACAGGCTCAAAGTTATACGAGTCCCGTACTGTGCAGACACCAAGCCAGCCTGGCTCCTCCGGCGAATCCAGGTTCTTGTGATCAAGATAGCAGGCCTTGGTCTGAGGGCACATCACCACATCGTATCCGGCCCTTGCCCCGGCGATACCGCCCGAATAGCCGCGCCAGGAGAATATAAGCGTATCTTTTCTGACTCCGCCCTCGAGCACCTCATCCCAGCCGCCCATCCGCCTGCCATGGCTGGCGAGCATTTCTGCCTCGCGGCCCATAAACCAGGCCTGCAGCTTTTCGGCGTCGTATGCCCCGCCCTCATCGCGAAGGTTCAGTTTTCTCATGCGGGCACGGCATTTCTCACAGTTGTTCCATCTTACCTTAGGTGCTTCATCTCCGCCCATATGGAATACCGGCCCAGGGAAAAGCTCTACCATATCATCGAGCACCTGTCCGATAAAATCAAAAGTCGCATCATTTCCGGCACAGAGAATATCGTCAAAAACGCCATAGCGGTCCTCCGGGTAGAAAGGACCGCCATCAGGCGCAAAACCTCTGCAGGAGAGGCGCGGATGCGAAGCGAGCAGAGCAGTGGAATGGCCTGGTGTTTCAATTTCAGGCATCACCGCGATATGCCGCGCCGCGGCAAAGGCGACAACACGCTTTATATCTGCGGCAGAATAGCAGCCTGTTTTCCAGCGCAGACTGTGCACGCGTCTGTCGAGCCGCTTCGAGCCCAGCTCCGCGAGTTCGGGCATGGATGGAAGATCTATGCGCCAGGCCTGGTCATCGACGAGATGCCAGTGAAACACATTGAGTTTGTGAAGAGCCGCGAGGTCGAGGAGCTTTTCGATAAATTCAACTGTAAAGAAATTCCGCGCACAGTCCAGCATGAGTCCACGCCAGCCAAAGCGCGGGCCATCCTCAATCTCAAGGCAGGGAAGCTTCCTGCCTTCGCTCAGGGCAAGCTGCCAGAGGGTGGCCCCGCCCCGGATTATGCCATCGGCCCCGCCCGCGGAGATGGATATGAGGCCCGGTTTTACGCTGAGTCTGTACTCCTCAGCGCCTCCAAGCGACCTGTCTATATCCATACGAATGGGAAGGCCTGCCTTCGCTGCATGCTCTGCGGGATCGATTTTCACCCCAAGCGCTGTCCTAAGCCACTGCTCGACAACTCCGGCTTCCGTCTCCAGCCCGGGACCGGCAGTGACAGCCGCTCCTCCGGAGAGATCACAGCAGCCGGATGCCGGGTTCAGTTTTCTGGGTTCCGGTATAAGATCATACATAGAAGCATCTCCTTTATTCCGGGAATCCCGCTGCGGCATCCCGGTAATAATAGAAACTGTCCTTCTTTATGCGGTCGCCAGTTTCCGGATCGATCGCGGCAATTCCAAATTTCTTTGTATAGCCATTGGACCATTCAAAATTATCAAGAAGACTCCAGAGAAAATATCCCTTGAGCGGAACGCCATCGGCGAGCGCGTCAGCCGCTGCACCGATATGTCGGCGCAGATAGCCGATGCGGTCGGCATCATGAATACGGCCATCGGGACCCCGTCTGTCCGCGAATGCCGCACCATTCTCTGTCACATAGAGGGCCCGTGGTTTCCATGTATCGTTTATAAAATTGAGGATGCGCCTGAGACCCTGCGGCGCTATCTCCCAGCCCATCTCTGTACGCTGATGAAAGGATGCCACTTCTCTATAGCCATCAGGGCAGGCGGCAGAAGCAGGCACAGCTTCGACCGCGCATTCGCTGTAATAGTTGACGCCAATAAAGTCGAGCGGTCCGGCGATAATATCCATATCGCCGGCCTTCACGGGCAGCAGAGCATTATGAGCCGCGATATATTCCTGCGGATATCCCCGGCCGAATATGGGGTCGAGCCAGAGCCCTGTCTGCTCAACGCTGGCGCGGCGGGCGGCCTCTATATCATCGGCCCGCCCTGTCGCGGGCCGCGGCGCCGATGGATTTATAACAATGCCTATCTGCCCCGGCGCGCCCGCCGCCTTAAACGCATCGCGCGCGAGCCCATGCGCCAGCAGCAGGTTGTGCACAGCCGCATAAGCCTCCGCCTCATTGCGGTGTCCCGGTGCCTGTTCGCCCGAACGGTAGCCCAGGAAGGCCGAGCACCATGGCTCATTCAGAGTAAACCAGTGCTTTACTCTGTCTCCAAGCGCTTTGAACATAATGGCGCTGTAATCCGCAAACCTGTATGCCGTATCCCTGTTTGTCCAGCCGCCCGCACTGCCGAGGGCAAGAGGAAGATCCCAGTGGTAAAGCGTAACCCAGGGCTCAACGCCGGCGGCCAGCAGATCATCGGCCATGCGCGAATAAAAGGCGATGCCTTTTTCGAGGGCCTTGCCATTTCCATCGGGCTGTATGCGCGGCCAGGCCACCGAAAAACGGTATGCCCTGACGCCGAGCTCCTTAATAAGCGCAAGATCATCGGGCCAGCGTCTGTATGAATCGCAGGCTACATCGCCCGTCTCGCCAAAGAGAATCCGCCCGGGCTCCTGACAGAAGGCGTCCCAGATGGAGGGACCTTTTCCATCTGCTTTGGGCGAGCCCTCAATCTGATAGCTCGCCGTCGCACATCCCCAGCGGAAATCATCGGGAAAAGCACCGCAGCCGGAATGCCGCGCGCTCGACAGCCTGTCTATGCTCAAGGAAGACCTCCTTATCAATTATAAGAAAGGCGCGGATCCATAAATGGAGCCCGCGCCGGGAAAATCCTCTCAAAACCGTTCTCAAAGATCAGCCCTTTACTGCTCCTGCCGCTACACCCTTTGTAATCTGCTTGCGGAAAATGATATAGAACAGCAGCATCGGCATCATGCCAATGGTCAGGGCCGCGAACTGTTTGCCATAATCCGTCGAAAGCGAGCCCGAAAATTTGAACATTCCAAGCGGAAGCGATTTGAGCTCAGTTTTCGATACAAGTATATTGATGAGCGCGAATTCATTCCAGATGCCGGTTATGTTCAGGATGGCGAGCGTTGTCGCGACAGGAATAGACATGGGCAGGATTATTTTCATAAAGATTTTGAAAAATCCTGCCCCATCGATACGCGCTGATTCCACAAGCGCAGTGGGAATCGAACGCACATATTCCGTCGCAAGGTATACTGCCGTCGGCAGCCCCGAACCGATATACACGAGCAGAACTGCCGCCCTTGTGTTATAGAGTTGCAGAAGGTTCATCTCAAGGAAGAGCGGTATCATCAGTGTATTTGTAGTGAGCAGAATGCCTACGACAAAACTCGCATAGATGGGCTTTGTAGCCCGCGAAGGTATTTTCGCGAAGGCAAAACCGGCGAGCAGAGAAAGAAAAATGATCCCCGCTGTTGCCCCGATTGTATAGATAAAGGAGTTCGGGAAAAGCAGGGCAAAATCGCCCATCCACCAGGCCTGTTTATAGTTGTCAAAGGTAGGTGCCCTGGGCCACGCAAGCTGGCTTATCTGGAATTCACTCGTGGTCTTAAAAGAATTCATCACAAGCCAGAAAAGCGGGTAGATGGTCATAAGAGCGAAAATGACCATTATAAAGTAGGCAAAAAACTTTCCAAGAAAATCGCCCAAGCGCGTCCAGGCGGTATCTTTAATTTCATCAGACATGCTTATTCCTCCTTGCCGCCGAAGCGCTTTTCAAGCTGCTTGGTAATAATTATCAGAATAAAGCTGATAAGCACCATTATAAGGGAAATCGCGTTCGCGAGCGGGAAATTGGAGGCTCCCAGGAAGGCCTTGTTATACATATAGATTGCGAGTATTTCCGTCACGTGATTCGGGCCGCCTCCGGTCATCGCGAATACAAGCGCAAAGCTCGACAGGGAGCCCGAAATGGCAAGTATTGCAGAATTGACAATTGTTCCCGTCAAGGCAGGCAGGATTATATAATTCATAACCTGGCTTTCGCGGGCACCATCGATACGTGCAGCCTCGATTATCTGAACATCTATCTTCTGCATATTCGCAAGAAAGAGTATCAGGTACATACCTGTATACATCCACAGTATTACGAAAAGTACGGGCAGCATGGCCACATCGGGTCTGTTCAGAAACTCGGGGCTCCAGCCAGGAACAAAGAGATTGCAGAGCGCCTGCATAACTTCGGGAATTTTGGAGCCCTGGAAGCTCAGCAGGAGGTCCTTGAGTTCGGGGAAGGGATTTTCAAACATATTGGCGCCGGCAGTGCCTACCAGTTTCAGAAGGCCGGTAACAAGACTGTCGTTTGGCGCGAAGGTGCCATTGACGGCAGCTCCCGTCGCCGCGAAAAGGACATTCAGCTGTTTTTCAAAGCTGTGCCGCGAGATTGCATTCATCACCTCGGCAAGCGGGCCATGGGGCGAGAATACAGTCTGCCAGAGCAGAGCGACGACAATTACCGAAATAATATTCGGCACATAGAGCACACTCTGCCAGAAATCCGGCCACCTGACCGTGCGTCTGAAAATTATATAGGCAAAGAAGAAGCCCAGCGGAATCTGGCCAAAGACAGAAACCGCGACTATATACATATTGTTTTTAAGTGCGTTCCAGAAAAGCGGGTCGGCGAATACCTTGGCATAGGCGCCAAAGCCGGCAAAGCCCCATTTTTCGGTTCCGCCAAACATCTGCCCGCCCGAGTAATTGGAGACCGAGAGCACGATGGAGAGCACAATCGGGAAGGCCATGACGAGGAGGTAGATGATAAAGGCCGGCAATACCATCATCCAATATGCTCCGCGTGCCTCGTAGTCTACCTTTCTTCTATTTGCCATGGAGTACCTCGAAAAGAAAAGACTGGATAGAGCTTCATTGTCAGTTAAAGTGAAGGGGCGCGCTCCGCGCAGACAGCGCGGAACGCGGGCCCCTCACATCATTTTCAACCTTTAATTATTAAATTGATACTAGTACTCACTTCTTTGAAGCAAGGAAGGCATCCATGGCCTTCTGCATATCCGCAGCAACCTGCTTCGGAGTGGAAGTATCAAGGCCGATGGCGATAAGGCCATTGTTCAGTACGTTGTAGACGGAAGGATCGAAAGCGCCATCGAAAACGTAGCAGGTCTTGGGATTATCGGCATAGTACACAGGAACCTTCGCGACCATCGGTTCGACATTGGCCTTTACGTTCTTGCGGGTGGGCACATAGGCGCCAGTGGAGAAGCGGATAGCCTGGACCTCAGGAGAATAGAGGTACTTGAGCAGCCGGACAGCGGCCTTCTCTTTCGCGGAGCCAGCGGGAATCGAATTGGAGATAGCCCAGCCGGTGCCGGCGACAGCGGAAGTTACACCCTTGTTGACCTCTCCGGGGATGGAGACGAAGGGCAGAAGAACAAAATCCTTGTCCTGAGCGGCGGGCTCGATGAGGGCCTTGCCCGAGGACTTGTCGGTGATGTAGGCACCGGCTCTCCAGTCGCCATCGATGTAGATCGCGGCCTTGCCCTGAGCGAAAAGCGCCGGGGCTTCGCCATAGCCAACCTGGTTGTCAGAGCGGGGAATAATCCCGTCCTTGTAGAGGTTGGAGATCACAGTGAGAGCGTTGATAAAGGGCTTGTCAGTGAACTTCGCCTTGCCGGCCGCGACTTTGTCGAGGAAGGCATCGCCGGCCATACGGCCAACGACAGTGGAGAAGAGGCAGGACTGCATAGGCCAGCCGTCTTTATCAGGAAGCATGACGACGGAGATGCCTTTGGCTTTGAGCTTCGGAACCATCTTCTTGAGGTCAGCATAGGTCTTCGGAAGCTGAAAGCCGTTGTCGGTGAGAAGCTTCTTGTTCACATACATCACAGAGGTGTAGGTGAAGGACTGAGGAAGCATCGCGAGATACTTTCCAGCCTGATTGTTCGGATTGGTCGCCGCAGCGGAGAAATCCTTGAGATAGTCCTTGCCAAGAAGCGGAGTGAGGTCCTTGGCGAGATGCTTCTGATGGATAATGATCGAGCGGCCGCTCGGCCAGATATAGAAGACATCGGGGAGAGTGCCGGCGGCGGCATAGGTCTCGAGCTTCTGATGGTAGGGCTCATTGAAGAGGACCTCGATGTTCAGCTTGATATCCGGATTGGCTTTCTGGAAATCCTCCCAGATCTTCACGTCCTCCTGGTAGCCGGCCTGGTCAGCCTGCTGATAGTTGAGAACGTTCAGTGTCACCTGCTCCTGTGCAAACGCGGCGCCGACAAGGGCGACGATAAGCGCGAGTGAAAGCAACGCCTTTTTCATTTAGACCTCCTTGACGGGCTATTGGCCCGCAAACTTGGAAATAATTCCTATTTCTTCCCTCTTGTCGAGGTTGAAATACCACATCAGCGGCCGCAGTCCGGCGGCTTCATCCCTGATCCGCTGCGCATGCTCTCCTATTCCGAAAGCCCCGGGAGGAGGCGCTCCGAAACAAGCCGCTCCAGCACCATGCCTGCGGCACCATATGCGACAGCCTTTTCCTTAAGGCTCGAATATCTGATCTCGACATCTTTGGGCCAGGGATACATCCAGTTTTCCTGGAGCCGCTTTCTGAGCATCGCGGGAAAATCGATATCAAGGCCTTCTATATTTCCACCTACATAGACCCGGTCAAAATCCATCGTATTTACGAACATCGCCAGGTTGCGCGCAAGTTCATCCGTGGTGCGGATCAGAACTTTTTTATCGCTGTCGAGCCTCGCGAGCTCCGTCTTGCTCAGAGAAAACTGAAGCTCACCCGGTCCATCGCAGAAAGCGCTGCGGAATTCGCCCGCGTTTCCATGGCCGCCGGTATAGACCTTTCCACCGAGTACAATGCCGAGTCCCACACCGATTCCGCCATGCATTTCGAGCGAGCTTTCGTCGTGCCTGTATTCGACAAGCGCAAAGAGCACATTCTTCTGATCATCTCTTTTATTGAAGGAGAGCTCGCCCCAGGCGCAGCAGTTTGCATCGTTTTCGATCGACCAGGGCACCGATATCTTGCCGTCCATCGCCTTGGCAAAATCCAGCGGCTTGTCGATGCGGAGCGGCACCGAATAGCGCAGGCGCGCTTTTTTGGAATCCACAAGGCCGCCTATTCCAATTCCGACGCCCAGCAGTCTCTGGCCTTTTTTAAATCCAGCTTCTATTTTTCTGACAATCTCCGCTGTAACATCGGCAAGATTATCATAGTTTATATGAATCCTGCCGCGCTTTACGGCAAGTATTTCGCCAGAGAGGTCAACGACTACAGCTTCGTAGGTTTCGACCTGTATTTCAAGGCCTATTATGCAGCCAAAGGATCTCTTAACGCTGAGTTCTATCGGACGGCGTCCTCCGCGGCTCGAGGCTTCGCCTTCTTCTATCTCTTCGATAAGGCCAAGCTCAATCAGATGATTTATCTGATTGGTCACTGTAGACTTATCGAGACCGAGGGATTCGGCGATCTCTATCCGGCTGATCGGCGAACTGCGCCAGACCGCGCGGAAAATTCTCGCTGCTGTTCTCGATCCCGATTCCCGGATTCTCGCCACAGGAACTCCTCGATATCCAGTTGCCAGCCCGCGCGGCCGCAGGCCGCCTCCACGCCGCTCTGCAGCGGTTGGTTGGTTGATTTCCTAAACTAATTATGGTATAGCATGGGTATTCAAAATCGTCAATGAAGATTTTAATCTTCGGATAGAAAGGCGGAGCAGCCATGAAAACCATGGATCTCGAGGGCGAATGGACTTTGAGGCGGCTGTCCGATGGCAGCGAGAGGCCTCTGCAGCTTCCCGGCGATATCATCTCCGGACTCTTCGCAGCAGGAGAAATTCCCGATCCCTATTATGACCGTACGGAGCTCGACCTTCAGTGGATTGGGCAGGAAGACTGGGTAATCTTCCGGGAATTTGAGATCGATCCCGCTTTTTTTACGCTGGAACATATTTTTCTAAACATCGCTGTCATCGATACAATCGCCGATATCAGAGTGAATGGTGCTCTCATCGGCAGCAGTATGGACAGTTTTATGCCCTTCAGCGCTGATATAAAGGCAGAGCTCAAGGCAGGCCGGAACAGAATCAGCGTGCTCATCAAATCGCCCGAGAAAGCGGCCGCTGCCGCAGCTGCCGCTCTGCCCTACCCGGTACCCGCTTCTGTCTACCCGGTCTCCTCGCCGCACCGCAATCTTATCCGCAAGGAACAATGCATGGCCGGCTGGGACTGGGGTCCCTGTCTTATGACAGGCGGCATCTACGACGGCATTTCGCTCTGTGCCTTCAACGGCCCCCGCCTCTCCTCTGTCAGTTTTTCAAGCAGGCGCCTCGAAAGGGCAGGCGTGCCGGCTCCCCTACTCCCCTGTGGAGAGCGGCGCCGCGTCAGCCGGGATCCCCTGCCTCCGCATGGAGCCAAGGGCGGGACCACTTCGCCAGGGGATGATTTCGCTGTACTGGTCATGCTCGAACTTCAGAATGATGTCCCCTGCGCCTGCACCGTATACATAGAGATCCGCGACGATGCTGTAACGCTGGCCCGCGTATCCCGCAGCCTCAGCCTTAAGGCCGGCACAAGCACGCATCGTTTTTCGATACGCGTGGATTCACCCCGTCTCTGGTGGCCGAGGGGCGAGGGAGACCAGAAGCTCTATACGCTGGCCGCCTCGATTATTCCAGACCGCGGCCCTCTGGACAGAGATGCCAGTGCCAGCGCGGCAGAGGCTGGCGCTGCCGTTGTGGAAGCCGCCCGCAGCGGAGCCGCAGTCAGGGCCCTCCGCGCGGAAGGCAGCGGAGCCGCCGCTGTCCGCAGCACCGGCATGAGCTGCGAAAAAAAACTCGGTTTCCGCGAGCTCAGGCTTATCGCCGAAGAGGACAAAATAGGCAGAACTATGAAGTTCTCCGTTAACGGCCGCGAAATCTTCGCGAAGGGCGCCAACTGGATCCCTGCCGATGCACTTCCCGCCCGCAGAACAGAGCAGCATATCAGGGCACTGCTTGAATCCGCCGTCGAGGTTCATATGAACTGCCTCCGTGTCTGGGGCGGCGGCCGATACGAAAGCGACAGCTTTTACGAGCTCTGCGATGAACTCGGCATACTGATCTGGCAGGACTGCATGTTCTCCTGCGCTCTCTATCCATCCGATCCCGCATTTCTCGCCCTTGTCGAAGCCGAGACTCGGGCCCAGGTCAAGCGGCTCCGCAGCCATGCCTGCCTCGCCCTCTGGTGCGGCGGCAACGAGGCTCTCGGTGCTATTACCTGGTACGATGAGTCGCGGAAAAACCCTTCCCGCTATATTATCGACTATGACCGCCTGACCGAAGGCACACTGGGACGCGTTATCCGCGAGCTCGATCCGGACCGTACATTCTGGCCCTCATCGCCCTCGGCGGGGCCCGGCGACTTCTCCGACAACTGGCATACTGATGGCCGCGGCGATATGCATTTCTGGTCTGTCTGGCATGAAGGCCGTCCCTTCTCCGATTATCTTGGCATCCGCCCGCGCTTCTGCTCCGAATTTGGCTTTCAGTCCTTTCCAGGCTATGCTACAGTCTCGGACTTCGCCCCGGAGGGCATGCGCAATATCAGCTCTCCCAGCATGGAAGACCATCAGCGCAACGCCGATGGAAATTCAATAATAATACGTACAATGCTGCGCTACTTCCGAATGCCCTCGGGCTTCCGCCAGACATTGTATCTCTCGCAGGTGCAGCAGGCTCTCGCGATTAAAACGGCGGTTGAATACTGGCGCAGCCTCATGCCCGTCTGCATGGGTGCTCTCTACTGGCAGCTCAACGATGTCTGGCCCGTCAGCTCATGGTCGAGCATCGAGTACAGCGGCACATGGAAACTGCTCCACTACGAGGCAAAGCGCTTTTACGATCCGCTTCTCCTCGCCCTCATACTCAAAGACGGGAAAATCTCGGTCTGGCTTGTCAACGACGGGCATCAGGCTCTCAGCGCCAAAATAGCAGTAAATATGACTGATTTTAATGGAAGCCCGCGCCTTCTCGCCTCGCCCGAAGCCAGAGTTGGGCCGCGTTCTTCGCTGTGCGTATGGGAAACGGAGACTGCAGGCCTTCCCCTGCCACCCGAAAAAGCCTTTATCGAGGCAGAGCTCGAGGCCCTGCCCGTACATGATAATACTGCCGCTGGGGAGGCACACGCCGCAGACATCCAGAGGCGGAGGACTGCTGCCTTTCTCACGGAACCCAAACGCTGCAGCCTCGCCGATCCGCGCCTTACGCACAGTCTTAAAGACAGCCCCGAGGGTCCTGTCCTCAGCGTCTCGGCATCCGCTCCGGCCTTTTTTGTCAGCCCATTTATTGATGATCCCGGAACCGCATCACGCGGCCGTTTTGAAGATTCAGGTTTCTATCTCGCGAAGGGGGAAACACGGAAACTCAGATTTATTCCCGCGTGCCGGATTCCGGGAGCAGCCGGATCTCTGCCCTCGGCAGCGGAACTCGAAAAAGCCCTCAGCCTCTTCGAGCTCTATTCAAGCAGCGAGAACTGAATTTGGCACAGACAGAGGCCTGGGGCAAAATGCTCAGGCCCTGCCAGCCGCTGGCAGCTTCGTTTTAGCCTACTGTTACTCTGTTGCGGCCCGAACGTTTTGAGTGGTAGAGGCAGAGATCGACCCGCTCGAGCGCCGAGTCAAAACTCTCATTTTCCTTAAAGGCTACAACTCCAAGACTCACGGTTATCTGCCATGGCACACCCGAAAAGCTGTGCGAGCGCACAATATCGCGGATCCGGTTGGCCACGTTGTATGCGGTCTCGCTGTTTGAATCAGGCATAATTATTATAAATTCTTCGCCGCCAATCCGCGCGAGCACATCGAGATCGCTTCTCAGCATAAGACTGAAAATGGCTGAGCACTCTTTGAGCACAATATCGCCCTCAGGATGGCCCAGTCTGTCATTTACCTGCTTAAAATGATCGATATCGAGCATTATCAGATGTGCCTCGGTGCCGAGACGCTTCTTCTCTGCGACGAGGGCAGGCCCAACCTCAAAGGCATAGCGGCGGTTATAGAGCCCCGTCAGCGGATCGCGCATGGAAATCCGCTGCAGCTCATCGATATCCATCCGCAGTTTGCGCATCGATCGGTCAGCCTGGGCCTGTGTTTTCAGCGCATGCTCGCTTATAAGCCAGGCGGCTACAACCATGGCAAATGGCTCCAGAACGAAAAGTATGCTCTGATCCCGCAGGCGCAGGATAATGCCCGAAGCCGCAGCTGCCGCAATTAAAATCAGAAATGCGAGAAGCGGCTGCCTCCGCATTATAAAAATCGAAAGAGCAGACAGAATTCCGAAAATGCCAAAATCCCCCGGCACAGGGAATTCATAATACTGCGCGGCAAGGCCAATTGTCATCATAACTAGTACTGCAATTATCCTTACAGCCTGCCCTAGTCTTCTTCCGCCATCCTGCCCTGCATTATCGTTAAAAATAGAAGCCGCACCCGCGTGCCGCACATGGCCCGGCGAGACAGAGCCCGAAGTCCCTGATGTCAGACCTTCGATATAGACACCGCTGCCATTATCCGATTCTCTTTTATTGGGCCTGAATTTCAGGCCTCTTGTTTCATCTGCATCGGGCCCTTCGTCGAGAGAGGGAGCAAGGATGGAAATTCTGCCGCCATCCCGATCTGCGGATAGAGACAGTGTCCCGGCCTTTCCTCCGGCAGCCTCAGCGGGAGTCCGCCTTTTCTTCGAAAGAGCTTTTCTACTCATATTCCTTATTTTAGCCATAATAGCAGTCATTCGGACAAATCACAAGCGGGACATTTTCCTCTTCTATAGCCCCTGAAAGGCGCCGCAGATATCAGGCAAGCCGGCGCTTTGCCTGCCCACCTGGAGCTGATTCAGTATTTTATTATATCGCAATAAGTTAAGAAAGCCATGAAATTTATTTTCATATCCAATGAATAAATTATTTAACATTCAGCAATTATGCGCGCAGGTTATGAAAAATTCCCTATTGTGCGCAGCTGCTTTTTCCCTGGCCGCAACGGCCGCTGGTGCGAAGTTCCGGGGACAGAAGGCAGCGGAACATACTTGCGCACAATGAGGATAAATAAAGTTCCAATTAAAAATGTTAAGATTCCGTAATACATCCCCTGATTGTTCTGTAGAGCTGTTCCACATCGATAGGCTTGGTTAAGTAGGCATTCATGCCATCGAGATCGATCTTTCCATCCTCCTTTATGATTGCATCGGCGGTCAGCGCGATAATGGGAATCGTCTTCGCATCCGGTCTTTCGAGAAGGCGGATAGCACCGGCCGCCTCGTAGCCATTCATAACTGGCATCCGCAGATCCATTAAAATGCAGCAGTAGCTGCCCGCTGCGCTGGCCTCAAACTGCTCTAGCGCTTCCCTGCCATTAACCGCGCGCACAGACTTGAGCCCGATATGCTCGAGCAGCCTTATGGCTATCTGGGCATTGATATCATTGTCCTCGGCAATCAGCACCCTGCCTGACAGTTTTTCAATTTCCAGACTGTCTTTCCTTCTCCCGCTGTTTTTCCTGTCTCCATGGTATTCCGGCGCAAACAGTTTTACGGAAATATCGGTGCCCTCTCCCATCCTGCTCTCTATCTGGATTGTCCCGCCCATCATATCCACGAGTTTCTTTACAATCGCAAGGCCAAGTCCCGTTCCGCCGGCAAGCTTTATTCTCTCAGGATTCTCCTCATCCTGCGTAAATGGCTCGAACATAATTTTCTGGAATCCCGCACTCATGCCGATGCCGCTGTCCTTCACCTCAAAACAGCACTCAAGAGTGCCGGCGGCATTTCTGCTGTTCGACAGCCGCGCTTTCACGCTCCCGCCCTCATGTGTATACTTAATCGCGTTGGATATGAGATTTAAAATAATCTGATTGATCCGCACCTTATCCACAAGCGGAACCGCGGAACCCTCATCGAGATCCATCTCGAAGTTCAGATTCTTCTCCCTGCATACGGCCTCGAAAATATTTCTGATATTCTGCACACATTCAGAAGGCGGATATGGTTCAGGATGCAGCTCTATCTGCCCGCGGTCAATCTTCGAAATATCCAGAATATCGTTTATAAGGCTGAGCAGAAAACTGTTCGATGTCTTTATCTTCTCGAGGTCGTCGCGCAGCTTCTCGGGATTGTCCATATCCTCAAAGGCAAAATCTGTCATACTTGTTATGGCGCTGATAGGCGTACGGATATCATGGCTAATACGCGATACAAAATCAGACTTCGCGCTGCTCGCCGCTTCCGCTGCCCTGAGCGCGGTCTGCAGCTGCTGTGTCCGTTCCTGCTCTTCCTCGTACGCGGCAGTTATATCCGACTGGGCCGCCATTATCTCCCGCTTTGTGCTGTCGAGCCAGGAAAAATACAGCTGCTTCTTTAATGGCTCCATTCCCTTTTCGAGCATTGTATAGGTAAAAATATATTTCTGGCTTCTGGAAAGAACCGCGCGCAGATGATCCAGCGATAAGGCGTCCAGAAATTCCCTGCGTTTTTCGGAAGCGACATATTTGGCGGCCACACCCTCCACGCAGGTTCTGTAATCCAGATTCTCGAGGGCAAAGGGCTCTCCGGCGTCCCAGACTCCGTTGGCAAATCCCAATGTGGCTTTTTCAGTATTTATAATTGCTATAAATTCCTGATTATCCATTGTAATAATTTTGATAATCTGCTCTGTCTGTTTTCGTTTCGTTATATTCACCGCGCTGGCTATGGCCTCTACATCCCCTGTATCGGGGTTGTGCACCATATGGATATTCTCCCTGAGCCACCACACCTCATCGGGCAGAATCTGGGCCGGGAACTCGCGCTCAACATTGGCAGTACCCCTGTAGAATTTGGAAAGCAGACTCTTCGAGTTCATCACGGCTCTGCATTCCCTCTTCGCCGCCCTTTCGACAATAAGTTCGATTACCCCGCTCAGCAGCGCATCGGCACTGCCTGCCCGCTGCAGATCGAGAAGTTCATTGTATTTGCTCTGTCCGCCGACACAGAGGTTCCTGCTCAGATTGAGCCTGAAAGAACAGATAGCATCCGGATCCGCCTCAGCAAGCTGGGTGTACCATCTCCGGTAATTCTCCGCCTCAAGCTTCCGCGCCGTCACATCCTGTCCAATGCCATATGCCCAGACCGGTTTTCCGCTCTCATCAAACACAGTGCTGTAATTTACAAACTCACAGCGCTGTTTGCCGCTCGAATCGGGTTTGTACCAGTACTCACAGGATACCTGTTTCTCCCCGCGGTCGATAGCACTGTAAATCTGCCTGTATTTTCCGAAGTCCTCCTCCGATATCCAGACCTCCTCGGAATCAGGCACATTCTCGATTATATCCGGGATGCCATAGCGTTCTTTGAGCTGCCTTGTGGCCCTCGTATCGGACATTATTATGCAGTGCGTGCCAATATCGTAATTCCACATGCAGAGCCCCGCCATCTCCGCGGCAGTCTCGTACATCAGTCTGTTTCTCTCAATCTCCGCTTCGGCGTTTTTCTCGCTTGTAATATCCCGCACAACAGAATAAGTCTCAATTCTGCCGTCTTTCTCCGCCACTGAACGCGAGTCTGCGGCGAACCACAGCGTCCGCTCCTTTCCATCCGGATGATAGCGGAACACATAGTGTCTGGCCGTCTCGTTCAGACTGAGCTCGCGCTGAGTCGATTTTACCTGCTCTATATCATCTCCGCTTATTCTGGACATCACCAGCCGGTAGGCCTCGGGCGAAGGATCCGCCGCTGCAACCCCGAGGAGCTGCGTGAACTGCGGATTGCTGTGCTGGGACAGAATATGCCCGTCCCGGAACTCAGAGGTACTTATACCTATTGGTATATTCATCAGTATTCTGTCGAGCAGCTGTTTTTCCTGTTCAGTGCTTCTCCGCCTTAAAAACAGATAAAACGAAAACATAATACTTATCAATATTAGAATTATAAGCATGATAATAATTGCTGTCCTGTGCAGAGTATAAAAATCGGGCGATCTGTTTACGAGCTCGCTTCCTGGAGGCAGCAGGGAAAGTGGAATGCCGTATTTTTTCAGCACTTTCTCATCGAATATGTACTGTCCTACTCCCTCTGTCTCCACAGGAATCCCGGACACAGGTCTGCCAGCCAGAATCTGCATGGTCATCGATGCAGCCTGCCGCCCCAGTCCCTCGTACGAGACCATCTTCCCGCCAATCAGCCCTTCGCCTACCCCTCCAATAGATGTGCGGTAGACAGGGACCGGGCAGCAGCCGGAAATAATGGGCGCAATCTGGTCAATAGTATACTGGTTTTTATCCGCATCCTCAAAGGCCGTCATATAAATAACAATACTGCCTTTTTGTATTCCAGCCAGTTTGGTCTTAAAGGCGGCCAGACTGCAGGCAGAAAAATCAATGCCTTCAAAGGCATAGCTATGATACTGTTTTTCAAGCCCCCAGAACTGTTTCTGATCTCCCATGCCCGTCTGAGTATCATCATATATAGCAATAATCGTGCGGGCCCCCGGCTGAAACTTCGCGGCGGCATCCACTGTATCCGACAGATAGAACTTTTCCACAGCGCCTGTAATATAGGGATTTCTGCCCGCCTTCAGCGCATGTTCAATATCATTGACGGCAAAAAACACCATCGGTATTCCGCTGAAAAGCTCATTCTGATATCTCTCGGCAAAACTGAGCGCGGCATCATCGCCCAGAACAATGGCATCATATCTCGCATGCTTTTTAAGCTTGTATGCCAGCAGAGAATGGAACAATGCAGTGTTTTCCTCATCAGAATACTGCTTTGTATCCATGTATTCGCAGTCCATCGCCACGGCAGAGCCGAACACATCGCGGAGTCCCGCCTTCTGCAGATCTACAGTGACAAAACTCTCGCTGTACGAACTTATAAAGAGAACATGCTTTGCCGGCGTATATTTTTCAGCGGCGGCAGGAGCCTTATGCATAAAGAACATCCTGCCAGCCAGGAGCAGTACGGCCAGAACTCCCGCACCGACAAGCGAGATGAGAAATGCGGCCCTCTTTCTGCCAGTAAACTTCATAGTCGGCTCTCTTTTGCGGATCAGACATCCCCGGCCCGCAGAACAGACAAAGTGCGGCTCACAAATCCAATTAAATTATAGACGGGCCGAATTTCCCCTGTCAAAGGAAATCTCGCATGAGACAAATACGGCTATTATCTCCTATTTCTCCATTCAAATATGAGCGCCCGTACAGGGCTGCCCTCTGTTCCCGGGGGCAGCCCTGACGGGCTTCCCGCTTACCCTCAGCTGTGAATGCAGTGCGGTGCATAGAACCGGACTGCCATATTTTCAGCGCCGGCTCTTTCAGCCTGCGCGGCTTCAGGCTTACAATGAGTCCATGCTTTCTTTCAGCTATCACAGCACCGCCTGCTGTTTTGCCGAAGCGGGCAACGGCCGCCTCCTCGCCTTCGACGCAGGCTGGCCCTGCACACTGCGCGAATACCAGCGCGGCATGAAGGAGGCGGGCCTCCAGTTTGCCCGGATAAAATGGGCCTTTGTCTCGCATTTCCACATGGATCACGCCGGCCTTGTCTCCGAGTTTCTGGATTCCGGCATCCAGTGCTTTGTCTTCGAAAACCAGCATGGCTTCATAGACGCCATGGAAAAGACAATACTCAGATCCTATCCCAACTATAAACATATCGACGAATCCAAGCTGAGCTGTCTGACCACTGCAGACTCGCGGGCCTTTTTAAAAAGTATCGGCATCCAGGGCGAAGTGCTTGTCACCGATGGCCATTCGCCCGACAGCATCTCTCTTGTACTCGATTCAGGCGAATCCGCCGCAGGAGACCTCCCGCCGCTAAACCAGCTCGATTCCGCCGACAAAAAAAGCCAGGCCTCCTGGCGCCTCCTTAAGGAACACGGCGCAAAAAAGGTCTGGCTCGCGCATGCAGGCATTGTTACTATATAGTACTTTTCTCAGCGTCCTACTCTGCGTCTTCGGGCAGCAGCCTTACGAGCGCCTCGTTAAAACCAATCGATACCCTCGATCCTTCGGGCCAGACCTTCTTTTCGGCAGGGTCGTCGATCTGCACGAGGATCTCACCATAGTCGGTCTTTGCAAAGCTCTCAACGCTTGAGCCGAGATATACATTGGCAGAGACAGTGCCATCGGTTATACCCTTGCCAGCCTCGCCCAGTCTGAGCGATTCCGGGCGCGCCATTAGCGAGGCCTTTTCGCCCGTTTTTACCGCAGCGGCCTTACGGCCAGCCTTTACCCTCTTGCCCTCAACCTTGCATATAAATCTGCCGCTCTCTTCGCCCATAAACTCCGCAGGGAAAAAGGCTACTTTACCCACAAAGCCCGCGACAAACTTCGAATCCGGGTCCTCATAGATTGTATTAGGTGTGCCTATCTGCTGGATAACGCCAGCTTTCATAACTATTACCCTGTCAGAAAGGCTCATGGCCTCAACACGGTCGTGCGTTACATAAATAGCTGTAATGCCAAGCGATTTCTGGATGCGGCGGATCTCGACGCGCATCTGCTCCCGCAGCAGCGCGTCGAGGTTCGAGAGGGGCTCATCGAGGAGCAGAACCTGGGGCCGCACCACAAGGCTCCGCGCAAGAGCAACGCGCTGCTGCTGGCCGCCCGAGAGGTGCGAGGGCGCCCGCGAAGCCAGATCCGAAAGGCCAACAAGGGCGAGCACATCGTTTACGCGCTTTTCTATCTCGCTTTTCTCAATCTTGCGGACCTTTAATCCATAGGCCACATTGTCGAATACATTCAGATGGGGAAAGAGGCCATAGGACTGGAATACTGTAGCTGTCTGCCGCTGATTCGGAGGCAGAAAGGTCACATCGCTGCCGCCGATAAATATGCGGCCGCTTGTCGGAAGCTCAAATCCGCCTATCATGCGGAGGGTTGTGGTCTTGCCGCAGCCCGATGGCCCGAGCAGGGTTACAAGCTCGCCAGGCTGCACCTCAAAATCTGCGCCATCGACAGCCTTTGTCTCGCCCCTGCCCTTCTGATCTCTGAATATCTTCGTTACCTTTTCAAGCTGTACCGGTACGGAATTATCACTCATAATATGCCTCACCTTATTGCACGCTGAATGTTTTCTGCAGATTGTCGCTCGACTTGAGGAAGAGCCTTAGGAGTCCGAATACAATAAGCACAATTATAATAAGCTCTGTTGAAAGCACGCTGGCAAGGCCAAAGCGGATATTCTCAGAGAAATTGTAAATCTGAATTGTAATATGATACCAGCGCGCGCTTATAAGGAATATAATCGCCGAAACAGCTGTCATCGAACGCACGAAAGTGTAGGACATGCTCGATACAAACGCAGGACGTATCAGCGGCATTACCACTGTTCTGAACACTGTTGTCTGATCTGCGCCAAGATCGGCGGCTGCCTCCTCTATCGATGGATCTATCTGCCTCAGGGTATCGACACCGCCCTCGAGTCCCACAGGCAGCTCACGTATTACATAGTTGATTACAAGTATCGCGCCAGTGCCCACAAGCAGAATGGGCTCCTTGTTAAAGGCGAGAATATAGGAGATGCCCAGCAGAGTACCGGGGATCGCGAAGGGCGTCATTACCAGGGCCTCGAGGAAGCGCTTCCCGGCAAATTTCTTGCGCACTACAAGCACCGCGGCCACCATGGAGAGCACGCCAGCGATCGGCGTTGCAATCGCCGCGAGGATCAGCGTGGAGATCATTGCATCTTTGCCGCGTGTAAGGCCCTCGACGATATTGCTCAGCGTAAAGCTGTAGTCTATGCCCCAATTCTTGACAAAGCATCCGGCCACTATTGTGCCGTAGAGCGAAACAACAAAGGCAGAGAATACCGCAATAAATACAGTGAGCAGCACACGCACCGGTCTGCTCGCGAGATCCGAGAGTCTGCCGGATGGCTTGCCTGTAACGACAACAAATGACTTTTTCGATACCCATTTGCGCTGGATAAAAAAGGCTGTAAGTGTCGGCAGCAGCAGCAGTATCGAAAGCGCCGAACCGTTTGCAAGGCGGTTCATGCCGGTCACCTCAATGTAGGACTCAACAGAGAGCACATGGAAGGAACCCGACAGAAGCAGAGGATTCGCAAAATCGGCAAGGGAATTTGTAAACACAAGAAGCCATGATGAGAGAAGCCCAGGCGCAGCGAGCGGAAGCGTTACGCGCGTAAAAGTGTGCCAGCGTCCTGCATTCAAATCCAGAGAGGCATCCTCAAGTGTCGAATCGATAGCCTGCAGAACACCTGAAAGCGTAAGATAGGCGATTGGGAACATCGAGACTGTCTGCACAAGAGAGAGGCCCCAGAGGCCATAGATTGAGAAATTCTGAAGATGCAGCAGTTTATATGTAATAAGTCCATTGTTTCCAAATAGAAGAATTATGGAGAGTGTAAGCGAAAATGGCGGTGAAATCACGGGCAGAGTCGCAAGGGTATTGATTATTTTTTTCCCCTTTACACTTGTCCGGGTCACAGTAAACGCAAATATAAATCCTATTATTGTCGAAAAAGTTGCGGTAAGGCAGCCCAGCTCGCAGGAGCCCGCAAGCGCCGAGAGATACTGCTGGTTGCCCAGTATTTCCGCCCAGACAGCGAAGGAGAATTTCCCATTCTTTATAAATGTAAGCTTCAGTGCCTCAAAGAGGGGATAGGCAATAAACACCGCGGCGATGGCAAAGAGCACGAGAATTGCGTATCCGGTAGTCGGGTCGCGGGTAAAAAGCGCTATGCCAAGGCCAAGAGCAAATATTATAATAGCTATTATAGAAAGTGCATTGGCAAGATTCATAAAACCGGAAGAGCGCGATTCGTTAAGAGCCGCCACAACTATTCCGGTCGCGGAATCCTCGGTATCGTTGGGAACCGGCGCAAAAAGCAGCCGCACGCGTTCATTTCCGAGCATATAGGTGCTGTTTGAAAAATATGCCTCAAGGTAGCCGGCCGCCTCTATGCCTTTGGCAAAATCATCGCCAGATGCATTCTCTTTATAGAGGCTTTCAAGTCCGGCTGCTTTAGTATAGTTGGTAACAGTTTCGTCCACCCCGGGTATGCCCTTTATATAAAGAATGCCCACACCCTGATAGGTGCTTCCGGCGGCTTCAAGCCAGGCATCGATGGCGCCATCGTCTGCGGGAGCAGATTTGGCTATAGCCGTTCCCAGTTCCTTCTCATCCTGAGCAAGGCTCTTCGCGAAGCTCGATTTAAGCGAAGAGAACATCCAATAATCAAGCGCCGCGAAGACGGCAAGGGAAGCTATAAAGACAAACAACTTCTTCTTATTGAACATGCTGCACCTGCTTTAATCCAGACTGGGTCTGCCGCGGAGGCGCCTCCAGGCGGCCGACGGAAAAACGGAGAGGCCGCGGCTGTCCGCGGTCTCTCCCAGATCAGTCCTGTATCAGCGCTTCGAGCCGATCTCGTCCGTCCAGCGCTTGAGGAGACGCTCTTTGTTGTCGGCATCCCACTGGAGGTTCTGGTTTACAGTTTTAACCTCGCTGATCGAAAAAGCCTGCGGATTCTTTTCGGCGATCTTCGAAAGAGGAATCACATACCACTGACCGATAATGCCCTGAGCTTCTTTGCCGAGGATCCAGTCATAGAGCTTTTTGGCGTTGACCATGTCCTTGCCGCCCTTGACAAGCGACATGGAGGCAACTTCATAGCCGGTCCCCTCTTTAGGCAGAGTTATAACAACCGGTGCCCCTTCAACTTTGAGCTTGACCATATCGTGTACATAGCCTATGGCGATCGGGATCTCGCCGATAGCAACGCTCTTGCCGCCTGCTGCGCCGGACTTTGTATACTGATCGATATTTGCGTCCAGTTTATGCAGGTAGTCGAAAGTCTTCTCCTCATCCCCCTTGAATACATAGCGGAGCGTGGTGATCATATTGTACGCGGTGCCCGAAGTGGTGGGATTGGCCACGCGGATTTTGCCTTTGTATTCAGGCTTAAGCAGATCGGCCCATGAAGTCGGGGCCTTGAGTCCCTGTTCTGCAGCGACTTTGGTATTGGTAATAAAACCAAGCGGTCCGACATAAAGGCCGATCCAGTAATTCTGCGGATCGCGGTACTGGGCCGGGGTATTGGAAGCGAATCTGGATTTATAAGGTGTAGTGAGGCCTTTGTTCTTGGCGCTCATATGGTTGAGGCCCACGCCGCCAACCCAGATCGAGGCCTGCGGATTGGCCTTTTCGGCCTCAAGTCTGGTCTCGACCTCGCCGCCAGCAAGGCGCTGCCAGTTTACATGAATTCCCGTCTCGGCCTCAAACTGGTCAAAAAGTTTTTTGGCCAGCGGTTCCTCGAGCGTTGTGTACGCACCGACTTCTTTGCTCTGCGCGGAGACAAAGGAGAGAGCGGCCAGAAGGCAGAACAGAATAGCGGAAATGCGTTTCAATTTGTTCCTCCTCGAGTCCTCTTGGACTTAATTAGATTCTTTGTAATTGTAGTACAAATATTGAAAATTGCAAAACACAATCAGGTACCATAGCGTATTTTCCCCAATGGGCATCCCAGAGGGTCTGTTTAGTAAACTCGCGGCCGCCGCCTGCTCAGAGGCGGATAGGGCTTCACCTGCGGGCCGGCGTCTGTGGCTGCTTCCCGGGGCGCTCAGGCGAAAACGCGGCGGGGAAGCTTTCCGCATGCCGCGATGCAGCTGCGGAAAGCATAAGACCTAGCGCGAAAGCCGCTCCGGGTTAAGGCACTCAAGTTCGGGCAGCACAAAGAGACCGTCTTTGCGGATAAGCCTGTCATCGAAATAGATTTCGCCCCCGCCCCAGGCCTTTGTCTGTATTAGTACTATATCCCAGTGCAGGGCGGAGTGATTCCCATTCGGGCAGTCATCGTAGGAATTGCCGGGCGTAAAATGGATGGAGCCCGATATTTTCTCATCGAAGAGCGTCTCCTTCATCGGCGCTTTTACGAAGGGATTCAGGCCAAAGGAGAACTCGCCCACATAGCGGGCGCCTTCATCGATATCGAGCACGCGGTTAATCCGTTCAGTATTGTTGGCGCTTGCATTTATGATTTTTCCGTTCTTAAACTCAAAGCAGATATTCTCGAAAGTAAAGCCCTCCCGCTCGCTTGGAGTATTATAGGAGATAGTACCTTCTACCGAATCGCGGACTGGAGCCGTATAGACTTCACCGTCGGGGATATTCAGACAGCCATCGCACTTTATGGCGGGCAATCCTTTTATCGAGAACTTAAGGTCGGTTCCAGGGGCGACAATGCGCACGCGGTCTGTCTTCTGCATCAGGCCGACAAGTGGATCCATCGCCTTTGACATGGCTCCGTAATCCATTGTGCAGACATCGAAGTACCAGTCCTCAAAGGCCTCCTCGCTCATATTGGCGAGCTGGGCAAAGGCCGGGGATGGATAGCGCAGCACGACCCAGCGCGTATGCGGTATGCGCTGCTGCATATGCACAAGCTTTGTAATATAGCGGCCATAGAGATCGAGCTTGTCCTCGGGCATATCGGCCCAGGCGGCGGCGTTGCGCAGCGACGTGTAGCCAATGTACACATCCATCTTTTTCATGCGTTCGAGCTCAAACTCCGCCTGCATTTTGAACTGCTCTTCCGTCGCGTCTTTATAGAGGGCACGGTCGACTGTCCTGTCGTGCAGTGTCACAAAGGGAATGCCGCCGGCTTTGTGCACAGCCTCGACAAGGGCACAGACAAAGGGCCCCTCGGCATTGGTATTCTGAATCAGAACCTTTTCGCCGGGCCTTACCCTGGTTGAGTAATTTACAAGGATATCGGCGAGCTTTCTCAGACGTGAATCGATCATAAAAGGAACCTCCCTTTTGGTTCATTCTACCCTGCCTGCCAAATTGAGCAAGCTCTTTCGGCCGCCATGAGCTCTGCGGTGTCGACATAAGGGCGCGTCTGTGGCATTATTCATTCCATGGATGAGAAGCACGAAAAAGTCGAAGAAGCCGCAAAGGTTATCGAGGGCTCGAATCCCGCGGCGGGAAAAGACATCGGCGTCAAATTTCCCGTCACCTTTGATCTTCATATTGTCTATATCCTCGCCCAGGGTTCTACGATAATCGCGGATCTCGAGCATATCTACGCTCTGCATGGAGTAAACTGTTCAATGATACAGGGCGTCTCCAAACCGGGCTCCAAATACGGCAAGATGGGCAGCCGTGTCACTTTTTTTACCCGCGAGCAGATGTACAGCACCTATGCCGACATTGGCAGGCTGCCCTACGTAAAGATGGCTATTTAGTTTTTGCACACGAGGCATACAATGAGTTCCGATCTGACAGGCGCCTATATCGACGCTCACCGCAAAGAGATAGAAAAGCTCGCTGAGTACATCTGGGAGCATCCCGAAGAGACCTACCACGAGGAAAAAAGCTGGATTCTGCACCGCGATTTCCTCGCCGCCCGCGGCTTTAAAATTACCGTCTGTCCCGAGATGGCCCATTCCTTTATCGCTGAGGCCGGCAGAGGCAGGCCGGTCATCGCCATAATGGGCGAATTCGACGCCCTCCCAGGCATGTCGCAGGAATGTTCCTGTGTCAGAAAGCCCAGGGTTCAAGGCGCCCCCGGCCATGCCTGCGGTCACAACCTTCTCGGCGTGGGCAGCCTCGCGGCCGCTGCCGCGCTCGCCGACGCGGCCAGACAGTCTGGCTTAACTGGTACAATCCGCTATTATGGCTGCCCTTCGGAAGAGGGCCTTGGCCGCATCAATCTTGTAAAGGCAGGACGCTTCAGCGATGTCGATGCGGCCCTTACCTGGCATCCGGCCGACGTGAATACGCCGCACCGCTACACGACAAACGCCAATCTCGCCCTCAGCTTCCGCTTTAAGGGAAGGGCGAGCCACGCAGGCATGGCACCCCAGGCAGGCCGCTCCGCGCTCGATGCAGTGCAGCTTATGGACATGGGCATCGAGTTCCTGCGCGAGCATGTCGACAAGGGTGTAATGCTTCACTATGTGATAACAGACGGCGGGCTCAGGCCCAATATTGTCCCGGCCGACGCGGCAATGGCGCTCTATATCCGTGCGCCCAGCGCAGAGCAGGTGCGCGCCACATTCAAGCGCGTGCTTAAAATTGCAAAAGGCGCCGCCCTTATGACAGAGACATCTTTTGAGTGGAATGCCACCCATGGCAAATGCGACTACATTCCGAACGATGTGATTCAGGACGAGATTCTAAGTGTTATGAAGACAATCCCTCTGCCCCGCTATACCCCGGCCGAGGAGAAGTTCGCGTCCGATCTCACCGCTACAATGGATAAAAAATCGCGGAGCGCTTCCCTTGTAATGATAGGAGCCCCATTGAGTCTGCTCAAGGGCAGCATACACCGCGAGGTAGCCGATTTCGGCCGCGGATACCGCATAGGAGGCAGCCTCGATGTGGGCGATGTCTCCTATGTCGCGCCCACCGGGCAGATGAACGCGGCTACCTGGCCTCTCGGCGTAGGCGCCCACAGCTGGCAGTCCTGCGCGGCCTCAGGTTCGAGCTTCGGCCGCAAGGCCATGCTCTGGGCAGCCAAAGTGCTGGCTGCCACAGGCCTCGCGCTGCTCTCAAACCCCGAGCTGGTAGCAGCAGCCCGCGCAGAATGGCAGAAAGGCAGGAAGCCCTACCGCTCGACCATGGACTAAGGCGCCGGTCTGCGGCCCTGCTGCCGGCCAGGGTGGCGGCCGGCGCAGAGGCCAGGCGCCCGCTGCCGCGGATCCCTGGCGCCTTCGCTCGGGGGCCGCGGCAGGACTCCTGCGGCGCGGCCCTATATCTTTCCAGCCCTGTATTCTTCGTTCAGTTTTGCGATCTCGCTCCGGCAGCGGGCCGCGATGCCGCGCATATCCTGGCGCAGGGCAGTTTCGTCGGCGCACTGCAGCCGGCCTCCGTCCACAAGAAGGCGGCCGTCTACCAGCACCGACGCCACATTGTGGGGCTTCATTGCGTAGACAGCTGTCGCATACCAGTCGTAAACTGGCGCTGCGCTGAAATCATCAGTGTTTATAACAGCGATATCGGCGCGCTTTCCTTTTTCAAGCGATCCCGTAATGCCCGCAAGGCCCAGAACCTCGGCTCCGCCGACAGTCGCGGCCCTCAGCGCCTCGCGCGAACTAACAGCGCTGCGGCTGCCCGAAAGCAGCTTCTGCAGTTTCGGGTAGAGGGAGACAATACTCTGCATATCCATGCCATTGCCTGAGACAGGCCCATCGGTTGCAAGGCCAAGTGGGATGCCCGCCGCGCTGTATTTATAGGCGGGCGCGACAGGACGGCCCGATTTGGCATTCGACGCCGGGCAGTGGGCAATGCCCGCTCCCGATTTTTTTATAAGCGCGATGTCATCGTCGTCCACATAGATGGCATGGGCGGCCACAAGTCTTTCATCGAGGCAGCCAATGGATTCAAGATACTTTATCACTGAGCCATTCGAAGCCCTGAACCGCGCATTCTCTTTATCGGACTCGGCAACATGCATCAGCACCTTTGTGTCCGCACGGCTGGCACCTTCCCAGATATTCTTCAGAGCATCGGCTTCCACCGTGTAGGGCGCGTGCGGCGCATAGCAGGGGCTCACAAGCGCATCGCCTTTCCACTCGCCAATAAAACGCTCCGCGTTGGCGATGCCGCCATATGGCTCTGCGGCGTCGGGAGCGGCAAAATTGACAACAGTCTCGCCCAGAAGGCAGCGCAGGCCCATAGCTTTTGCGGCTTTCGCGACCTCATCCTCATAATAGTACATATCGGCGAAACAGGTGGTACCCGATTTGAGCATCTCGGCCATGCAGAAGGCGCTCGCCTTCCGTACCAGATCGGGCTCTACAAGCCTTGCCTCCATCGGGAAGAGAAAACGCGTAAGCCTGTCCTCCATGTCCTCGCAGGCTCCCCTGAAGGCCGCCATGGGCACATGGGTGTGCGTATTGACAAAGCCCGGCATGGCGAGCGCATCGGGCCCGCCGAGCATGCGCCCTCCGCTTTGCCGCATGGCTGCACGCCAGGGGGCTTCCTCCGATGCCGGGCCAACAGCGGCAATCCTGCTGCCGCTCACTGCGATAAAACCGGGCTCATAGAGGTGCCATTCGGCGTCCATTGTAAGAACGCCGCCGGCTTCCACCAGAAAATCACAGTTCATGCTTTCGATGTCCCATCAGGTCCGCCGACAGCGCCGTTCTGCGCCGCAGCAGCAGCCTCCGCGGCCTCAGCCGACGCAAGGGCCCGTTTTCTCGCGGCCTCGCGCCTGTCGCGGCTCAAGGTCACGACCACAAAGCCGATTATCGTCACAAGATAGGGCAGAGCCTGGATAAGCTCAGGCGGCATTCCGATATTCTGAAGGAAGGTCGCAAGAGCGTCTGTAAGGCCGAATATCAGCGAGGCAAAAATCGCGCCTACAGCCGTGCCGCCGGCCACAACTTCGGCAGCATTCGCCACATAGCCGCGCCCTGCGGAAATACCTGAGGTAAAATTCGAGGTATAGCCCATGGAGAGGAAGCAGCCAGCAAGGCCGGCGAGGATGCCAGAGATTGTCAGCGTAAAGAACTTTACACGGACGGGATCGATACCCGCCGATTTTGCGGCCTCCACATTGGCGCCTGTCGCCCGTATGCGCCGGCCTATTGTCATTCTGTTCATAATAATATCAACTATTATTACCGCGAGCAGCGACAGATAGACTACCACATTCTGTCCGGATATAACCTTTCCAAGCCATGGAATATCCTTAATAAATGGTATATTCAGAAATGGCAGGGTCTTGCTCGGCAGAGACGAAGATATGCCCTTGTCGCCCGTAAGGGCAAAGAGCACAAAGACTGTTCCGCCTGTGCCAACAAGGTTCAGCGCGACGCCGCAGAGCACGGCGTTCGCATCCAGTTTGAGCGCAAATATGCCGAGTATCCAGGCAATAATCACCGAGGCAAGTATTCCGCAGAGAAGGCCCAGCCAGGCGCTGCCCGTCGAGGCGCTCACTATAACGCCCACAAGGGCCGCCCATAGCATGGAGCCCTCGAGGGCCATGTTGGTAATACCAGCCTGCTGTGTAATCATGGCGCCGAGAGTTGCGAGCAGAATCGGCGCTGTAGAACGCAGAACAATAAACCAGTAGTTGGATGATCCAAATACGCTTGCGAGGAAGCTGATCATTTAAGGGCCTCCGCGGCTTTTCTGGCAGCCTGCTCGCCCTTGAGCGCGTCTTCTCTGAGCCGTCTGGCCCGGAAATAGTTTACAATTTTGTCAGAGGCCAATATCAGAATAATCAGGCCCTGCAGCAGTGTAATAAATTCAAATGCCACATCGCCGCGCCTCGACATAAAGTCAGCGCCAACCCGCAGGTATGCGAGGAAGAACGCCGCGAGCGGCACCTTTCTCGGATCCTTGCGCGCGAGCATCGCGACAATTACGCCGTCCCATGCGTAGGATGGATCCATCTGCCATATAAAGGCCTTATAGAGGCCGCTCATCTCCACTGCGCCGCCAATGCCTCCAATAAAGCCCGAGACAAAGTGCGCATAGAGCACAACAGCTGGAACGGAGAGGCCGGCGTATTCCGCAAATTTCGGATTCGCGCCGATAAGCCTAATCTCATAACCCCATTTTGTCTTATATATGAAGAGTGAAACAAGGACTACAAATACCGCGGCCACAATAAAGCCTGCATGCAGCTGTGTATTGGGCACAAGCTTCGGAAGCAGAAAAGTCTCCCTAAATGGCATAGAAGACATTATCGACTGGGTCTGATCGCGCAGAAAATAGATAATTACACAGGAGCCAAGAAAATAAAAAACATAGTTAAACATAAGTGACGAGACAAGCTCATTCGCGCGCCATTTTATTTTCAAAATTGCGGGCAGAAGACCGATAAAGCCTCCTACAACACCGGCAGCCAGCATGGCCACTGCCGGGTGCACTCCCGCGGGCAGGGCCCAGTGAATGCCAATCCAGGTCGCCACTACGGCTCCCATATAGAAGCAGGAATCTACAATAAGCGACATATACTTGGCCTGATACACAATGCAGAGCGCGAGTCCCGTAAAAGTAAGCGGGACCATCGCGATCATCATATAGAAGATGTTATAGCGCTTGAGAAATGGGCCAAGCAGGAAATTCCGCGTCGATTCGACAGGCGATTTGCTTACAATAAATATAAGAATTACGCCCATAAGAAGCGAAAAGACAACCGCGAGCAGGGTTACAAATGCAGGTTCGAGTTTGTCCCGGTCGGTAAAAAACATGGCCATAGATTTGAATAATCCCGGCTTTCGTACCGGGCTGCTCCGCGGGGCGGCCCCGGAGCTTTCATTCTGTTTTATTTCACTGCTCATGGAGCACCTTCCTTATCTCGTCGCTGCTCTGCTTTTTAAGGCCGAGCATATAGAGCCCCAGTTCTTTGTCTGTCACCGAGGCCGCATCCGGGAAATATGCTACGATCCGGCCGCCCGACATAACAACGAGGCTGTCCGAAAGCGACATAACCTCAGTGAGATCGGACGAGACAAGAAGGACTGCCTTGCCGGCATCACGCATATCGATAATGCGCTTGTGCAGGAATTCTATAGCGCCTACGTCCACTCCGCGCGTCGGCTGCGAAACTACAAGCACTTCCGCATCTGCGGTAAATTCCCTTCCAACTACTACTTTCTGCATATTGCCGCCCGAAAGGCTCGAGACGGATTCATTCTCTGACTGGCAGCGGATATCGAAGTTATGAATAATCTCACGCGCTTCGGCATGCATGGCGTCGCTTTTAAGGAATCCGCCCCTGCCCGTAAAGCGCGGCTTCCAATAGCGGTCAGCCATAAGATTGTCCGCGATACTGGCGGGCAGAGCAGCGCCCACGGTCATGCGGTCTTCCGCCACATGGGCGACGCCTGCCTTCCTAATGGCGCCTGGACTCGCATTTGTTATATTTTTCCCATTGATCTTGACTGAACCCGTAAGCGTTTTCGCGAGGCCCGTGAGTATGTTTACAAGCTCTGTCTGGCCGTTCCCGTCCACGCCCACAACGCCCAGCACCTCGCCGCGCCTCAGCGTAAAGGACACATGGTCGACCATGGTGATATTGAAGTCATCAACAAAGGAAAGGTCGCGCGCGCTCAGCGCAGGGACGCCGGGTTTAGCCCGTCCCTTATCAACCGAAAGCCTCACCTCGCGGCCTACCATTTCATTGGAGATAGTCTGGCTGTCCACTTCATCGATATTATGAGTACCTATCATTCTGCCATCGCGCATCACGCTTACGCGGTCACAGAGCTCAATTACTTCTCCAAGCTTATGGCTTATAAAGATAATCGTATGCCCGCGGTCTTTCAGCTCTTTGAGCTCAACAAAGAGCTCATCGGTTTCCTGCGGGGTAAGTACAGCGGTGGGTTCATCCAGAATAAGAATATTTGCGCCCCTGTACAGGGCCTTCAGAATCTCGAGTTTCTGCCGCATCGAAACCGAGACATCGACAACGCGCGCCCGTGCCATTACCTTAAGGTTGTATTTCGCGGAGAGCTCTTCGGTAATGCGTACCGCCTCATCAAGATCAAAAAAGCGCGTGCCCTTCTTTTTAGGTTCCTTCCCAAGCACAAGGTTCTCGGCAAGGCTCAGCGAAGGCACAAGCATAAAATGCTGATGCACCATGCCAATGCCAGCAGCTATGGCGTCCTGGGAGGACGCAAAACGCACTTCCTTATTATTTATTATAATTTTCCCGTCTGTGGGAGCTTCTTCGCCATAGAGCATCTTCATCAGCGTCGATTTTCCGGCGCCATTCTCGCCTACGAGGCCGAGGATCTCACCGCGCCGCACGGAAAAATCGAGCCGCCTGTTCGCGAGCGTTCCATTCCCGTAGACCTTAGTGAGACCCCTCGTCTCAAGGATGTTGTCCAATTGTAGAGCCTCCGGCGGAATTGGCCCCGCCAGGCCTTAAAAAAACGCGGGATGGAGAAGCTCTTCATCCCGCGTCGCAGTACCCGATAAGGTCCGCTTTACAGGGATCAGTTCTTCGCGGCGTTTACAGAATCGCGCATCGCGTTGATCTGTTCGGCTGTCATTGTAAAGGCAGAAGGAATGCTGATCTTGCCCGCCTTGATATCGGCGATAATCGAATTGAGCTTTTTCTGGATGGAGCTGGGGATAGCCTTGTTAAAGGGCGCGTAATCGATGATTCCATCGGCGACTCCAAGGTAGACCTTCTGTCCGCCAAGCTTCTTGCCGGCCATAAACTGATCGACCGCGGTCGAAAGAGTGAGATCGACGCGTTTCTCGGTCGAAGTCAGAATGAGGGTGGACTTTGCTGGCTCATTTCCAAAGAGCGAAGCCTGGTCGGTATCTACGCCGATAGCATACTCGCCGGTTTCGGCGGCAGCATCAAAGACGCCAAGTCCAGCGCGGCCCGCAGCATGATAGATTACATCGGCCTTGTAGGTGCCATACTGAATCAGCGCCTGATCCTTGGCCTTGGCGGTGTCTGTAAAAGAATTGACATAGTTATACACAATTTTAACAGAAGGATTTACCTTCTGGGCTCCATTGATATAGCCGACGAAGAAGTCGTTGATGCTTCCAATATCGCGGCCGCCGATAAAGCCGATAACATTCTCGGGGGTAATCTTCTTGCTGCCCTTGCTCTGGGTCATAAGGCCGGCGAGCGCTCCGGCGAGATAGCCAGCCTCATTGTTCCTGTACTGAACTGAATAGACATTGGCGATATCGGTCTTGATCCAGCCATCGTACATAACATAGAGCGTGTTCGGATAGCGCTCCGCTACTTCGGTGACCGCGTTGTTGAAATTATTCGAGCAGAACACGATATCGTAGCCTTCGTCTCCGGCGTCCTCGAGAGCGGGGGCGTACTTGGCGGTATCGCCGCCGAGCTCAGTATACTTGGTCGAAACTTTGTTTCCATATTTTTTCTCAATCAGCCTGAGTCCGGCGCGGGCCGAATCGTTAAAGCCCTTGTCGCCGAGGCTGCCCGAGATGAGCAGGAAAATGCGGACGGGTTTCGAGGCGGCGAATACAGGCGCGGCCGCCAGGCTGATCGCGAGCAGAATGGAAATCAGGGCGATGCTTCTCTTTTTCATAAAATCCTCCAGATGGGTTGCCGAAATAAAATTTCAACCTCCATTCTCATCGAAGAGAGGTGTTTCTGTCAAGAATTGCGCGCGGGGGTTGTGATGGACTAAAGTAGATCAGGAGAAGAGTCATGTCAGAGCAGAAAAGCAAATCAGAGACCTGGATCGAGGCCGAATCGGATCATATTTCCGCACTCGGAGAGCAGATCAGGGCAAATCCGGAACTCGGTTTCCGCGAATCCCGCACGGCGGAGCTGCTTATCCGTGAATTAAGCGCACCAGGGGTAAAAATTGAGCGGAATCTGGCAATAACGGGTTTTAAAGCCAGCGCTGGCCCTGAAGACGCTCCGGCAGTCTATCTCGCGGCCGATCTGGACGCTCTGCCAACTGCCGGTGCGCCCGCTGGGGTCGCCCATTCCTGTGGCCATTCAGCCCAGATGGCGGCCATGGCCGGAGCTTTCAATGCTCTGGTCAGGACGGGTCTGCCAGAGCGCGAAGGCATCCGCGTTGTCTTTGTCGGCAGCCCCGCTGAGGAATACTCCGATATGGCCTACCGTCTCAAACTCCGCGAAGAGGGCAAAATCCAGCTCTTCTCCGGCAAACAGGAGCAGATACGCCTCGGCGTCTACGATGATGCCTGGACGGTGCTCAAATACCACTCGATGGCCGACAGCCCCGAGCGGAAAGTCACGGTAAACGGCGCCCTCGACGGCTTTATAGCAAAACGCGCCGTGTTCCTGGGTGTGCCAGCTCACTCGGGAGCAGCGCCAGACAAGGGCGTCAACGCCCTGAACGCGGCCGCTCTGGCCCAGCTCGCCATAAACACACAGCGGGAAACATTCCGCGATGATGACCACATCAGGGTCCATCCCATCCTCAAAGAGGGTGGAAATGTTGTCAACACTGTGCCCGACAGAGCTGTCATGGAGACCTATGTGCGGGGCGCGAGTTTCGCGGCCATAATGGACGCGGCCGCCAAAGTCGATCGCGCCCTCGCCGCCGGTGCCATCGCGGTCGGGGCCAAGGTCCGCGTCGAGAACCTCCCCGGTTATCAGCCCCTCCGCCCCAATCCCGCGCTCGAGCCCTATGTGGCCGCAGCCGCGCGCCGCTACTTTAAGGACAGCGATATAGAATTTCATGACTTCTCCGCGGCCTCCGACGATATAGGCGACGTGGCAGCTGTTGTGCCCACGATACAGCTTGGCTGCGGCGGCTTTGAAGGCGCGATACACAGCGCCGATTTCCATCCGACCGACCTGCACATGGCCTATATCATGCCAGCTCTCATTCTCGCCGGCGCCGCGGAAGCGCTCGCGGCCAACAAAGGCGCAGGCCTCCGCGCCGTGCGTACGGCATTCAAACCCCAGTTTACGAAGGAGGCATATGTTGCCGCCGTCGAAAATATGTTTACAGTACATACTTACTTCTGGAACCCTGCCAATGCCGAACAGGCAGAAAGGATTCAGTGAAAATAAAGACAGAGAATGAAGAACCTATCGAAAGCTGCAGCGTTTCAACTTCCTGGCGCATAGGTCTCTGTGTGTCGGCTGCTGTACTCGCGGCCTGCGCAGGACTCTGTGCCTATATTGCCGCGGTTCCCCGGCAGAGCAGCGGACGTCTGGCATTCCCGGTCTTCATGGCCGCGCTCGCGGCTGTTTTTTTGCTCGCGGCTGTGTTTGCTGTCATCTATGTCTTTGTCTGGCGCATTGAGATTTTCGGCAGCAGTCTGCGGATGAGGCAGCTATTCACCTCAAAGCAAATAGCCTTCAAGGATATAGCCAGCTTCAACGTTGTCTCCACGCAGTACATGCCTGTTGTCAGTTTTCTCCCCAGAAAGTCCGGTGCAGGAGAGCAGAAATCGATGCGCCATCCGCTCCAGATAGAGCTCATTATAAAGGACAAGGACAGATTTCTCGGATGGGCGGCCGCCTATGGCATTATCTACCCGAGGCCCCTTGAGTTTGTGTTCACGCTGCAGGTGCTGCTCTTTATCCTTGCATTCATCATTATGGCAGTGTCCCATGACCTTATTGCCTTCGATCAGAAGCAGGGCGCACTCAGGCCCACAATTCTGCCTATGCTGTTTCTCCCCTCCCTTGTGCTCATGGTCCGTGCACTTCTCGACTGAGATATCATCAGCTGGAAAGGTTTCTGGCTTCCCTTTGCGTTTCTGGCCATTGTGGCAGCAGTCTGCCTTGTTCTCTGTGCTCCTGACCTGCGGACCGAGACTAAAAAACATCCGCTCAAACTCATCATCCCGATTATAACAGGCGCTCTGTTTTCGCTTGGTTTTACAATAAACGCCAACTGTATTCTGGACAGATCCGCACCGCAGATTTACAGCGCAACGGTCACTGAAAAGCATGTATCCAATGGAAAGATGACTTCGTACCATCTGATCCTTTCTCCCGTGAACTCAGGTGCGATAACAATGAGCGGACTATCATGACTCAGGGCCTTACCATGCTTATTGTCATATATGAGATGAAATCCGTGCGCGATGTTTCTAGCCATGTTCTCTAGCTCGACGATGGTACCGTCTGCGAGGTACTTGCCGCACAGTATGCAAATCCCCGGCTTGCAGGATATCAGCGGCCTGTCCTGCTGCTCCTCAGTGAATTTCTCTCCCAGAACACGCCATCGGAATAGCCCTGTATGTTTCTGTCAGTCTCGGCCATCGCGAGCCTTTTTTCTGCCCAGCAGCAGTATTCCCTGTTCATCTCAATTCCAATATAATTTCTGCCGAGTTTCTTTGCCACAACGGATGTTGTTCCCGAGCCCAAAAAAGGATCAACCACAATGCCGCCAGCAGGGCAGCTTGCCAGCATAAGCTTTGCGATGAGTTTTTCGGGCTTCTGCGTAGGATGATCCGTATTCTCCGGCATCGACCAATAGGGCACAGAGATATCATCCCAGAAATTGCCAGGGCAGGTCAGACGGAAATTGCCCTCCTCTGTTTCCTCCCAGTCCTTGGGTTTTCCATTTTCCCTGTAAGGCGCAAGCACTCTTCTTTTCTGCTTAACCGAATCAAGATTAAAATAGTACTCATCGCTTATTGTGCCAAACCAGATATCCTCGCTTGAGTTCTTCCAGTTCGCGTTTGCGCCTCTGCCCTTTTCGCGCTGCCATACAATTCTATTTCTAATTATTACATTTTCGCGCATTATTTCATACAGGCAGAATGTGCTCTTCCAGTCGCCGCAGATATAGACAGAGCCTGTCGGTTTCAGGACATGGAGGATCCTCGGAAACCAGCTCCGCAGATACAAAAGGTAGGCATCATCATTTTTCTTTGCAAATTTGAGGCCGCCAAAATTTTTGTCCAGGTTGTAGGGCGGGTCGAGCACGAGCAGATCTGCAAAGTCTGAGGGCAGACGGTCGAGAATATTAAAAAGATCAGCATTGACGGTTTTATTCAGTATGGAATCAAGGCAGATCCGCTCTACCGCAGGGGAAGCGGGCTCCGTCTGCAGCATAGAGGCGCATGCGCTGCGGTCTGCCACAGCGGGCACATACAGCTTTTTCCCATAGACCGTTTTTTCATCCTCGGTAAGAGTAATTGTCCGATTCCGGGGAGCCCTCTCTTTGGCCACGGCAGTCTCCACTTATAGACAGGCGCGGGCGGGCCGCATCTCAGGAGGCCCGCAGGCATCGCTTCAGTACATCCTGTTCAGCAGCTCATCGAGTTCCTGGTCGGAGAAGTCGCGGGGGCTCCACCTGCGGCTGCGGTAACTCTGGGCATCCAGGAGGACATCGGAGAGGCAGGTTACGCGGACGCCTGCTGCGCTCAGAGTCTCGGGGACCCCGAGCCGGCGCTTCAGCGCAAGGACAGCGCTCACCAGCATCCCCGCCGCCTCGGCATCGCCGGCTCCATCGCAGGCGGGAACAGCCAGCCCGATATCGCGGGCAAGAGCCGCGTAGGGCCCGGGCGTGGTTTCGGCGCATGCTTCCATCACATAGGGAAGCATAATCGCGTTCGCGAGGCCATGGGCAAGTCCGGCGCGCGCTCCCACCGGATGAGCGAAACCATGCACCATGCCGAGCCCTGTCTGGCTGAATGCTATGGCGACAGTCGAGCTCGCCTCGGCCATGGCCGCGCGGGCTTCCATATCATCGGGCGACTCAAATGCCGCCGCGAGATTCGCAAGAATAAGCCGGGCCGAGCCGGCCGCGATCGAACGTGTCAGACTGGTCGAACGCTTTGAGACATAGCACTCAATCGCGTGGGTCAGAGCGTCCATGCCCGTGTTGGCCGTCAGGGCAGCCGGCATGGTCTTCTGGACTTCGGGGTCGACAATGGCGAGCTTCGGGAAAAAGAGGGGGCTCGAAAGGCCTTTTTTATGCTCGCTGTAGGTGGTGACAGCCGTACCGCTCATCTCGGAGCCCGAACCCGCCGTCGTCGGAACAGCGATAAGAGGGAGTCCGGGTTTCTCATAGCCGAGCTCGCCCGAGAGGAAGGAGGAGACTCTGGCCCCTCCATGGGCGGGCAGGCTGCCATCATGGCCGCGCAGAGTGGCGGCGGCAAAGAGATTCGCCGATTTGGCGCAGTCTATCGGACTTCCGCCGCCATAGGCGATAATGCAGTCAGCCTTGGCTTCGACAAGGGCAATGGCGGCCGCTTCGATGGCCGCCGCGCTCGGATCATGATCCACCTCAGAATAGAGAACTGTCTCTATTCCCTCCTCCCCAAGGGAGGCTCTGAGCCGGGAAAGTCCTTCGGAAGAGGCAGTGGCGCCCTTTCCGCTGACAATAAAGGCACGCTTTGCGGCCATTCCGGCGAGCTCTGTCCCCGCTTTGGAGACCGCTCCACAGCCAAAAAGAAGGCGTGTAGGCTCATTCCAGGTAAAGACTTCCATTTCCGACCCCCTCGCGGCCTCCCCTTAAAGAAGAAGCCGTTTTCCTGTATGCTATACCTAATCTTTCCGTAAATCGAGTGTACAGATGGAATTTACCGAACTCAATCTCCACCCCGATCTTTTAAAGGGCGTGGAGGAAGCAGGCTATAAAACCTGCATGCCGGTCCAGGAGAAAGTCTTCCCTAATTCATTTCAGGGTAAAGACATATATGCACAGTCCCAAACCGGTACGGGGAAGACCGCGGCCTTCCTCATCTCCATTTTCCAGCGCATCATGACTGTCCCCGAGGACAGGGCGCGCAAGGTGCTTATTCTTTCACCGACCCGCGAACTTGCGGTTCAGACTGAGCAGGAAGCCGAAAAGCTCGGCAAATACCTCAACATCAAGATCGGCGCCTTCTATGGCGGTGTCTCCTATGGCCCCCAGGAGGACAGCCTCCGCAACAATGTGCAGATGATTATCGGAACTCCGGGCCGCATCATCGACTTTGTCGAACAGGGCAAGATGCTGCTCAAGGATGTGGGCTTCCTCGTCATCGACGAGGCGGACCGCATGTTCGACATGGGCTTTATCGACGATCTCCGCAAACTTATCCGCTACCTCCCTCCGCCCGGAGAGCGCCAGACCTTCCTCTTCTCCGCGACCCTTGGCCTGCGCATCAAGGATCTCGCCTGGGAGTACATGATAGACCCGGTCGAAATCACCATCGAACCTGAGCATGTCACCGTCGACCTCGTCACCCAGGAGCTCTACCATGTGGGCAGCCAGGAGAAGATGAGCCTTCTTCTCGGTCTCCTTGCCCGCGAGAAGGCCGAGAGCGTCCTCATATTCTGCAACCAGAAGTTCATGTGCGAAGAGCTCGCGAAACGGCTCAGAATAAACGGCTATGACTGCGAGTATATAATGGGCGATCTGCCCCAGTCCAAGCGGCTCCAGATTATCGAGGATCTCAAGGCGGAGAAGCTGCACTACCTAGTCGCGACCGATGTGGCCGCCCGTGGACTCGATATCGGCGGCCTCGATCTTGTTATCAACTACGATCTCCCCGATGAGCCTGAGTCCTATGTGCACAGAATCGGGCGCACTGCACGCGCGGGCAAGGCAGGCAAGGCCATAAGCCTCGCCTGCGAGAAGTTTGTCTACAATCTTCCCGGCATAGAGCGCTTCCTCGGGCAGAAGATCCCTGTTATGCATTTTGATGAATCGCTCCTTCTCGAAGACAAGAGCGCCCATATGCGCATTCCGCGCGACGACGACCGCCGCGGCGGCCGCGATTCGGGCGGCGGCCGCTCCAGCCGCGACTCAGGGCGCCGCAGCCACGACGCCGCCTGGTCAGACCGCGGCCGCGATTCAGGACGGCGCGATCACCGCGATCACGACTATGCCAGAAGCGGGAGCGCTTCGGGCGGACGCGGCCATGACGATGACCGCGATTACCGGGACAGCCACGACAGCCGCGGTTCGAGGCGGGGAGCTCCGAAGCGCGACTACACGCAGAACAGCGGGGCCAGGGCCGGCCAGAGGCCGACCCGCTCGCCTGCCAAGGCCGGGCAGGAAGGCGCCCAGGGCGGCAATCCCTATACAATGTCGCAGGATGAGCGGCTCAAGATGTACAGAGAAAAATACGGGAAGGGCCTTGAGCAGCAGCCGCGGGGCTCCAGACAGAGCTCGAAAAACGGTGGGCAGAAGCCGGCCGGGCAGCAGAAAGCCGGACCAGCGGCCAAGGGCACGGCAGCCCGGGCTGCGGTGCCAGCGAAAAAGCCGGGCCTCTTCGAGCGGATAAAAAAGCTCTTTGGCGGCAAGAAGCACTAGGCTTCTTAAGAAATCCGCGCAGTACTGAGAAGGCAGAAAGCCCCGGCACGGCGCGGATTTTCTCTATATGGGAGTGAACATGAAGTATCTTTTCGCTTCCGATATCCATGGTTCAGCCAGCGCCTGCCGGAATCTCCTCCATGTCTTCGACTCAAGCGGCGCGGAACAGCTTATCCTGCTTGGCGATCTTCTCTATCATGGCCCCCGCAACGATCTGCCGGACGCCTATGCGCCCAAAGAAGTCATCGCCGCCCTTAATAACTATAAGAATAAAATCTGCGCTGTGCGCGGAAACTGCGAAGCCGAAGTCGATCAGATGGTGCTTGAATTCCCATGCATGGCCGATTATGCGCTTCTTCTGCTCAATGGCGTCAGGTTTTATGCCACGCATGGCCATATCTTCAATCCCGGACATCTGCCGCCTCTTATGGCAGGCGACGCCCTGGTCTTTGGACATACCCATCTGCCCCTCGCCGAAAAGCGGGATGGCATCTATCTGCTCAATCCTGGTTCAGTGGCCATTCCAAAGGGCGGAAATCCTCCCTCCTATGCCCTGCTCGGGGAAAATCGCTTCCGCATTCTTGATTTTGCAGGCAAAGAGCTTAAAAATATAGCTATAAACTGAGGAATGAGATGATACAGTACATTTCGATCTATATTGAGGTCGACATTATCGCTCTGGTTCTGCTTAGTTCCCTCTTCCGAAAACTGGGACAGGAGCACAGCATCGACCTGGATATCGGTACAATCCGCTGGGCAACGCTCTCCCTTATGCTGCTCACTCTCACCGATATTATCTGGATACTCGGCCAGAACGGCCTTATCGGATTTTCGCGCATTGGCAATGGTTTTGTAAACGCCTCCTATATGACACTGACCGGCGTCAGCACCTATCTCTGGTTCAAATACAACGAACAGCGGCTTCAGAAATGGGAGAGATACCCCGACAGCCTGCGCATGCTGTTCACAATTCCCTGTATTGTGCTTTTTTTCATGTCCTTCGCCTCGATCTGGACTGGCTGGATATTCAGCATCGACGCTGATAATACGTATCACCGCGGCCCTCTGCTGCCTGTCCAGGTGGCTGTCAGTTTCCTCTACCTGATTTGCGCCGTCCTGCACGATCTGATCAATCTCTACGACGAAAAGAACCGCGCGAGAAGACTCGAGGACTGGATCCTCGCGGGCTACGCGGCCATTCCCCTCTCAGCGGCCATTATCCAGGAATTTATTCCCTACCTTCCTCTCATTCCAATATCCTCCGCCATCTCTACCCTCTTTCTCTATTCCCGCATCCGCGAAATGAAAATTTCACGGGATGCCCTCACGGGTCTGAACAACAGAAGCCGCGCCGATGAATACCTCGAGAGCATGATAAATGAAAAGCACGATGGCATGTATTTTATTATGTGCGATATCAATTATTTCAAAAAGATAAACGACACCTATGGCCATTCGGAGGGCGACCGGGCTCTCACGCTTACAGCCAGCGCGATGAAGGCTGTCTGCAATAATTACGACGCATTTCTCGCCCGCTATGGCGGCGATGAATTCTGCATTGTATGGGAGCCGCCGGCCATGGAGACGCCCGATGAGCTCAGCACGGCCATACAGGATTATCTCGATCTGGCATGCAAGAGTGCCGACCTCAAATATGAAATAACTGTCAGCTTCGGATGGGAACAGTACCGCGAGCCGATGGCTTTCCAGGACCTTATACGGCGCGCCGACCGTCAGCTCTACAAGCGCAAAAGCCAGATCCATGCCGCAGACTTCAAACATGAGGAGCCCTGAGATTTCGATGGATGGAAAATCCGTTTCTTCGCCGGCGCGGACGCTCAGAGTCGGCCTTGCCTACAATCTAAAGCGCTCACGGACCTCGGACAGCGAGGCCGAATTCGACGAGCCTGCTACTGTCGAGGCTATATCGGCAGCTGTCAGGGCCGGCGGCTGCGATGTTGTTCCCCTCGAGGCCGATGAGGCCTTCCCCACAAAGCTCCAGGCGGAAAAACCCGACATTGTTTTCAATATCGCCGAGGGCCGGCATGGCCGCGACCGCGAAGGACAGGTTCCCGCCATTCTGGAATACTATGGCATTCCCTTTACAGGCTCCGATTCCACTACGCTCGGCATGGCGCTCGACAAGGAGCTCACAAAGCGTATCGCGGCTTCCTATGGCATCCGCAGCCCCCGCGGCCGGGTCTTCTCCCCGGCCTCCGCCAGAGCGGAATCCGGTACCGATATCGGGCTCCGCTATCCCCTCATTGTAAAGCCCAACGCCGAAGGTTCCAGCAAGGGCATATCGGACTATTCAATAGCTCATAATTATAATGAACTCCAGAAGCTGCTCGCCGACGGCTTCAGGCTCTATGCACAGGATATGCTCGCCGAGGAATTTATCGCTGGCCGCGAGTTTACCGTCGCCCTGCTCGGCAATGGCCCCGGGCTCCGCGCATTTCCGCCCATGGAGATAGCCTTCCGTGACAGACGCGGCGAAAATATCTACAGCTATGAGGTAAAGCGGGATTTTCAAAAATATATCAGCTATGAATGCCCGCCGCACCTCGATGCGGCCATTATAGACGGGATAATGGACATGGCGCGCGGCGTATTCCGCGCCCTCTCCTGCCGCGATCTCGCGCGGGCCGATTTCCGCATGTCGGACAATGGCAGCATCTATTTTATCGAGATAAATCCGCTGCCCGGCCTTGCGCCCGGCTACAGCGATTTTCCGATGGCTGCCGGCTTCAGCGGCCTTGCCTACGACAGCCTTGTCCGCGCCGTTCTCGAGGCCGCGCTCGGCCGCTATGGCATGGCCCTGCCCGCTGCGGAAGGCCGCCGGCGATGAATAAACGCGTATTCGAATACTTCGATATAGACCCGGGAGATCCCCGCTGGAAGGACTGGACCTGGCAGTATAAAAACCGCATTACGGGCATAGAGCAGCTTTCGCATATTATCGATCTGGGCGACAGTGAAAAGTCCGATATCAGTATCTGTCTTTCCCGCTTCCGCATGGCCATCACTCCCTATTTTGCCTCACTTATGGATCCCGAGGATCCCCGCTGTCCAATCCGCCTCCAAAGTGTGCCGCGCATCTCCGAGACGGTCTCTCTGCCCTGCGAGATGGCCGATCCCCTCAACGAAGACGGCGACAGCCCGGTGCCCAACATTGTGCACCGCTATCCGGACCGCGTGCTCTTCCTCGTCACCCGCGCCTGCGCGGCCTACTGCCGCCACTGTACGCGCCGCCGCATCGTGGGCGAAGAGGATTACGCCATAAGCCGCGCCGAAATTGACGCGGCTGCAGGCTATATCGAAAGCACCCCTCAAATCCGCGATGTCCTTATCTCAGGCGGCGATCCGCTCACACTCAGCGACAGAGCCCTCGAATATATTATAGCGAGGATACGCTCCATTCCCCATGTCGAGATAATACGCATTGGTACAAGAATACCGATAACTATGCCCATGCGCATCACCCCTGCGCTCACGGAAATGCTGCGCCAGTACCATCCGCTCTGGATGAATATACAGTGCAATCATCCCCGCGAACTCACACCCGAATCCAGAGCAGCTCTCGCTGCTCTCGCCGATGCAGGCATCCCGCTTGGCAACCAGAGCGTGCTGCTGCGCGGCATAAACGACAGCACGGCGGTAATGAAGGAGCTTGTGCTCAAACTTGTGGCCGCCCGTGTCAGGCCCTATTACATATACCAGTGCGATTTGAGCGAGGGCCTCGGACAGTTCCGTACGCGCGTCCAGACAGGCATCGATATTATCCACGATCTCACAGGGAACATCTCGGGCTTTGCAGTCCCCAAATTTGTCATCGACGCGCCGGGCGGCGGCGGCAAGGTACCCATCAATCCCGAATATATTATTTCGCGCAGCGCGGATAAAATTGTAATGCGCAATTTTGAGGGCAGGACTTACGAGTACCCCGAGCCCGACGACCTTCCGCCCTGTTCTCCGGAGAGAGCCGGACTCCAGGCACGGCCTTGAGGCTGTCAGTTATTTCCCCGGCAGGTGCTTGACAGAATTCGCACCCGGCTGTATTGTCGGCACTAATAAATCCAAAACGGGTCTTCGACTGGCCCGCGGGAGCGTTATGGTGAATTCGAAATTCTGGAGAGTCCGGTGAAACCGGCAGTAAATAGAAGGCTAGAGGCTGCGGCCCACTGTTCATTGAACAGCGGGTCACAGCCTCTTTTTTTTATATCTGCGCACATACGAGGAGGCGCGCTGTGAGTGATGCACGTACTGTTGACAATGGAAAATTCCGGGCCGCCGCGCCGGAACATGAAGACGCTGACTACACCTTTGTCCGCGTTCCGGCCAAGGCCTGGAAAAGCTTTGGAGCCATGTTTGTCATCATGCTGGGCTTTACATTTTTCTCGGCGAGCATGTGGACGGGCGTCAGCCTTGCCAATGGTCTCGATTTCAGGGGCTTTATGCTCGCGGTCAGCATTGGTGGTCTTATTTTAAGTGCCTATACCGGAGTCCTCGGCTATATCGGCAGCGACACGCGGCTCTCCTTCGATCTCCTCTGCCACCGGGCCTTCGGCCAGAAAGGTTCCTACCTGCCCTCAGCGATGATAGCCCTGACCCAGATCGGCTGGTTCGGCGTAGGAGCAGCCATGTTCGCCATCCCGGCGGCCGGCCAGCTCTCCGCCGCCTTCGGCTGGAACCAGCAGCTCTGGACATGGATCCTTGTCTTCCTCTGCGGCGCCTGCATGACCACCTCGGCTTATTTCGGCATAAAGGGCATAGAGATTGTAAGCTGGATCTCCTGTCCGCTTATCGCGATACTCGGCATAACCTCGATGGTCCTCGCCGGCAATTCCTACTCTGGCGGCTGGACAGCCATGTTCGGCAAATCGAGCGGCTCTATCTCCCTCTTTGCAGGCATCGGGATGGTCATCGGATCCTTTGTAAGCGGCGGAACGGCCACACCGAACTTCTCCCGCTTCGCCAGAACAAATAAGGCTTCAGTTATTACGACTGTCTTTGCCTTCCTTATCGGCAATACCCTTATGTTCCTCTTCGGCGGAGTCGCAGGTGCGGCCACAGGCCAGAACGACATCTTCTATGTCATGATCACCCAGGGCACCTTCATGGGCATAGCGGCCTTTATCGTGCTCGGCGCCAACATCTGGACAACAAACGACAACGCCCTCTACACAGGGGCTATGGGCCTCTCCAACATCACCAAGATCCGCAAACGCCCTATGGTCCTTGTCTCGGGAATCCTCGGCACCATCCTCGCCATCTGGCTCTACAACAACTTCTGCAACTGGCTCACCATACTCAATGCCTCGCTGCCCTGTGTCGGTGCTGTTATCGCAGTCGATTACTTCTTTAACCGCGAAGCCTACAGACACGCCGGAGAGGATACGCGGCAGGTCAACTGGGCTGCCATCGCGGCGGTGGCGGTCGGCTTTGCGGTCGGGAATCTCACCGCAGGCAACTTTATCAAGGGCTTTTCGTGGGGCATAGCCGCCATCAACAACATGGTCTCGGCTGTCATCGTCTACCTGGCCGCGGGCTGGGCCACCGGCAGCCTTAGGGGGAGAAAATAACAATGCTGCTTAAAAACCTCTTTATCGAAAATTCGGAAACTGCCAGCGACATCAGAATCCAGGATGGCAGAATTGCCGCTGTCGGCATACTGGACGCCCTGCCGGGCGAGGAGGTCGAGGACTTCAAAGGCAGGCTGGCTCTGCCGCCCTTTATCGAGTCCCACGTGCATCTCGACACCTGCCTTACCGCGGGCGATCCGGTCTGGAACAAATCCGGCACCCTTTTCGAAGGCATCGAATGCTGGGCAAAACGCAAAGAAAAGCTCACCCGCGACGACGTGCGGGAGCGCGTCAACCGCGTCGTGCGCATGCAGGCCGCACACGGCATCCAGTACATCCGCAGCCATGTCGATGTCACCGACTCCAAGCTCACCGCCCTCAAAGCCATCCTCGAGCTCCGCGAGGAGCTCAAGGACCTCGTCACCATCCAGGTTGTCGCCTTTCCACAGGAAGGCATAGAGAGCTATCCCCATGGCCGCGAACTCATGGAAAACGCGGTCAAAATGGGGGCGGACTGCGTCGGCGCTATTCCGCACTTTGAGTTTACTCGCGAGTACAGTGTGTCCTCGCTCAACTTCGCCGTGGACCTCGCCTGCAGATACAACAAGCTTGTCGATGTGCACTGCGACGAAATCGACGATGAGGCCTCGCGCGGGCTCGAGACACTTGCTGCACGTGCCTACGAGACCGGCCTCGGCGACAAGGTCACCGCGAGCCATACAACTGCAATGCACTCCTATAACAACGCCTATATGCAGCGCCTTATGCGCCTTCTCAAAATGAGCCATATCAACATTGTCGCAAATCCCCTCGTCAACACGCACCTTCAGGGCCGCATCGACACCTACCCGAAGCGCCGCGGCATTACACGCGTAAAGGAGCTCGGCGAGGCCGGCGTCAATGTCTCCTTCGGCCACGACGATATCTTCGACCCCTGGTACCCGATGGGCGCCGGCAGTCTCCGCGACGTGGTTTTTATGGGCCTCCATGTCTGCCAGCTCATGGGCTATGATGATATAATGAACAGCTACCGCTTTATCACCACAAACGCAGCGAAAACCCTGCATCTCGGCGCGGATTATGGCATTAAAAAAGGCAATACAGCCAATCTTATCGTGCTCGATGCAAAGAACTATTACGAAGCGCTCAACACAGACGCGCCCATTCTCCGCTCCTACCGGGCCGGCAGGCTCATAGCCCGCTCCGAGCCCGGAAAGACCGAGGTCCTGCTCTAGTACAAATCAGCGGCAGCACCGCCCGATAGGGCGGCCAGCAAAAAAGCCCGGCAGCGGTTTTAAAAACCGTGCCGGGCTTTTCTATCTCCGCGCGCTTCTCTATTTGCGCTTCAGATACTTGATGCTGTCGAGCGCGACAGCTGCGATAAGAATCAGACCTTTGAACACAAACTGCAGGTTCGTATCGATACCGAGGAAGGTCAGGCAGTAGGTCATGCCGGTAAAAATAATAACACCGATGACCGCGCCGCTTATCTTGCCGATACCGCCGTTAAAGGAAATGCCGCCTACTACGCAGGCCGCGATGGCATCGAGCTCGTAGCCCTGGCCAGTGCCCGCGCTCGCGTTGGCCCTAAAGGCCTCGAGGAAGGCACCGCAGCCGTAAAAAATACCAGCCATAATAAAAATGCCCATCGTCACCTTAAAGACGCTTATGCCCGATACACTCGCAGCCTCGGCGTTGCCGCCCACCGCGTACATATTCTTGCCGAAGATCGTCTTGTTCCAGATAAACCAGGCCACAATAATCGCGATAACAGCTGGAATTATCAGCTTCGGGAAGGTTACGAGCTCGCCGCCCACATAGCCCAGAGTCCAGCGCCCTCCAATCATATCCTTTATATCACCGTCGATAGAGCCGACCGGCGTGCCGCTCGTTCCGAAGAAGAGCAGACCGTAGATAATCAGCTGGGTCGCGAGAGTCGAAATAAAGGGGTGTATCTTGAGCTTGGCGCTGAAGAAACCCGCGAATGCGCTGAAGGCCACGCAGAGCACAATCGAAATAAGCAGCGCGAGGCCCAGCCTTCCAAAGAGCGGCAGACTGGTAAAATCCCAAGGGCCCAGATGGAAGAAGGTCACAATGTTCTTGCCGGGGTGGAGGATCAGTCCCGTCACAACAGCGCCCATGGCGACCATGCGTCCGACACTCAGGTCGGTGCCGGCGATAAGAATCAGGGCCGCGACGCCGAGAGCGTAGAACATGCGCACCGATGACTGCTCGAGAATAGTCAGAATATTCGGCAGAGTCAGCAGCTGGCCATTGCCCGAGATGGGCCCAAAGATAATGCACACAATAAAGAACACACCGATCGCAAGATAGAGTCCATTGTCCAGGAAGAACTTGGAAAGCTTAAACTGGTATTTATAGTTCTGCCATCTCAGGGTTCTGTCTTCGCGCCAGTTGGTCCGCCCATTGCGGAGAGAGCGGTTCTTCTGCACATTGTCTACATAGGCCTGGTTCTTTACCGCCTTGGCCCGGTTTACAAGGGTTTCAAATTTGCTCTTCGCGTCGAAGAGACTCGACTGGAGCTCGTAGGCGTTGATCCGCAGCGCCTCTTTTTTCTCGGCCAGATCGGCCCTGGAACTCTTGCCCGCGAATGACTTAAGAACTGCCTCGCGTTTTCCCTCCGAGTCCGCCTTTATGCCCGCGACCTGCTGCTGGTATGAGGCCTTAAAGCCCGCTATCTCCCTGTCCTGTTCCTCGCAGGTCTCGCCAATGTATTTTTTCGCGACACTGTTGGAATAGGCGACAGCCTCTTTTGTCAGAGCGGCCGCCTCATGGCGGTTCTTTTTGGCCACAGCGCGCGCCTCGGCGATTTTGGCCTTATCGGCGGCAATAAGCTCTTTCAGGGCCTTCCGGTCTATCAGCTTGTTCCGCTTTGAAGCCGCAATCTCCTCTTTGAGCGCCGATATCCTATTTACGCCATCGGCGCGGAGCGCGAGCAGCTTTTCGCTGTAATCCTTCAGTTTCTCATCGTTCTCAAGATAATTTTCATGTTCCTTATTCATGAACTTCCTCCGGAATTACAGGTATTTGGCGGAAAGCCTGAGCAGCGTTTCCTGGTCAGTTGTCTTGGTATCGACAATTCCCGCGAGACGGTGGTTCGACATAACCGCGATACGGTTGGTTATGCCGAGAATCTCGGGCATTTCGCTCGAGACGACGATTATCGTCTTGCCCTCTTTGGCCATCTTTATTATAAGCTGGTATATCTCATATTTCGCGCCGACATCGATGCCGCGCGTCGGTTCATCCATCAGAAAAATCTCGGGCGCGCGCTCAATCCATTTGCCGATAATAACCTTCTGCTGGTTTCCGCCGCTCAGTGCAGTTATTATTTCATCGGCCGAAACACATTTTGTTCTCATTCGTTCTATTTCCCTGTTGGCCGCCAGATAGGCTTTGCGCTTCGAGAGCGCGCCATCGGGATTTTTATAGCTTTCAAGATTAGTAATAGTTGTGTTGAACTCTATCGAAGCCTTGCCGAACATGCCGTTCAGCTTGCGTTCCTCTGTCACCAGCGCAAAGCTGTGTTCCATCGCGTCGCGGCTGTTGCTGAAGCGCAGCTTTTTCCCCGCGTATATCATCTCGCCCGAGGCTATAGTGCGCACGCCGAACATCGCCTCGAGCAGCTCGGAGCGGCCGGCTCCGACAAGACCATAGAGCCCGAATATCTCGCCCTTGCGGACCTTAAAGGAAATGTCCTCAAGAATGGGATCATATTTTGTCGTCAGGCCCTTTACTTCGAAAATATAATCGCCGGGCGTATTGTCCACATCGGGGAAGCGTTTTTCAAGCGAGCGCCCGACCATGGCCGCGATCAGCTCGTCCATCGAGGTCTGCTTTGTGTCCTTGGTCATTATCATCTTGCCATCGCGCAGGACAGTGACCTCGTCGCAGATCTGGAACACCTCATCCAGTTTATGGGAAATATAAATAAACGAGACGCCCTTCTTTTTCAGATCTTTTATTATTTTGAAGAGCTTCTCAACCTCATTTTCGGTAAGGGAAGAAGTCGGCTCGTCGAAAACAATTATCTTCGCGTTGTAGGAGACAGCCTTTGCTATCTCTACCATCTGCCGCTGTGAGACGGACATTGTCCGCATTACCGTATGCGGATCGACATTCATATTCAGCGAATCGAAAAGCCTAATGCTGTCCTTGAGCATCCTCGCCTCATCGATAACGCCGAGGCGCTTGGGATAGCGGCCCAGGTACAGATTGTCTATCACCGAGCGGTCCAGACACTGGTTCAGCTCCTGATGCACCATCGCAACACCGCTCTCAAGCGCCTCTTTCGGCGACTTGAAGTCAACCGGTTTGCCACAGAGCATGAACTGCCCTTCATCCTTGGCGTAGATGCCGAAGAGGCATTTGACCAGCGTCGATTTTCCGGCGCCATTCTCGCCCATCAGCCCGAGCACGGAGCCTTGCTTTACCTCCAGATTTATGCCATCGAGAACCTTGTTCTTAGCGAAGGCCTTCGAGAGGTTTCGTATTTCGAGGACAGCGTTTTCATCCATTATAACACCCTGTTTTAGTCCTTCCCCTATTTCCAAAAAAGGCCATACCCCCATAAGGAATATGGCCTTCTGCCGGTCTGCAGAGACCGGTTGGGGCCGGCCCCAGCGGGCCGGCCAGAATTCAAAGCCTGGCGGATCAGTATTTAAGCTTGTCCGTATAATCCTTGCCGGAATTGGTCTTGACCATGTTGATGGCGTAGGCGTCATAGCTTCCGAGGTTGGTGAACTTGTCGATGCAGCTCGACTCGTTCTGGCCATCGCCCTGGACAACAGTCAGGTTGATGCCAAGAAGCGGGGCGTAGTAGTTGAGAGCGGGCAGATAGGAAGAAGAAAGGAAGTTATCACCAGAGTTGTAGATGGTGAGAAGAACTTTCTTCGCGGGAGCCTTGGACTCCTTAATGCCCTGGTCGCGGCTGCCGGCCTTGTAATCCTGCCAGTTGGACGCGTTGACGGCGGAGTTCTGGGCGAGAAGAGCCTTGGTATCAGCCTTGTACTCCATCTCGGCGGAGATCTTGTTGCCGTACTTGTCGGGCTCGGTGATGCCCTTTGTATAGACATCGGCACCAGTCAGACCGTCGAGCAGGTTGCGGAGAACCTGGAGAGTGGCGGTAGCCTGAGCATCGACGTTCTGGGAGACAGTGCCGGTGAGCTTTCCAGCTCCGATGGCCTCAATCGCGTCAGCGTTGGCATCATAGCCGAAGATCGGGACGCCTTCCGGATAGTTGGAAGCCTGGAGGCAGCCCATCGCCATACCGTCGTTGTTGGAGACGACGAGGTCGATCTTGTTGCCGAACTTCGTGGCCCAGCCGCCCATGGCCTCAGTGGCCGCGTTGGCGTTCCAGGTCGAACCATCGGTACCGGTCATCGCCTTGCCCTCGAGCTCGACGACTTTGAAAGTCTTGTCACCAACCTGCACGGAGCCCTCTTTGGCAGCACCGGGATCAGTCGAATCATTCCAGGTGCCGAGAGCCCTGCGGATGCCCTCAGTTCTCGCCTTGGAATCGTTATGGCCTACATCGCCGATGCAGAGCACATAGCCAAGAATACCATCGCCGTTGCGGTCGATCTTCGCGGGATCGGCGCTGGCGAGATAATCGGTAATGAGCTTGCCCTGGACGGCGCCGCCGCCGGCAGCATCAAAACCGACATAATAGGTCTTGTCGTTCCAGTTCATCGAAGCCATATCGATCTCACCAGTGGTGGGGTCGGAAGGCTGGCGGTTGAAGAAGACGAGCGGCTTGTCCTTGTTGGCAAGCTTCGCACCCGCTCCACCGCAGCTCATGAAAGCGCCACCGATAAGGGTGAGCGCAACCAGCGCGACTGCAAATTTCTTCATAGACTTAAACCTCCATGACTGGCCACGGAACAGCGTTCGGAACGCACCCTCAGCCATCATAACTCTATGTACCGAGTATAGTGGACCGAACCCATTTGTCAAGGCCGGGCGATAAAGCCTATATTGCAATTTTATAATAAAGTCCGAGTCCGGGCCCCTCACCCTTCTCTTCAGAACTCCTCCTCAGCCGGGGCCCTTCCGCAGCACACCCGCATCCGGTGCGCCCGCCGGCGCGGGCCTCCGCTGTCCGCTGCCCCTGGCCTTTCAGCCTAGACCTTTACAATTGTGCCGCCCCTGCTTCGGAACAGCAGCGGCTGTTTCTCTATGGCGTAAATGCCGCCCGCACTGTCGGCCCTAAGCATGCCGCCGCTCGGGATGCCATGGCCCTCGGCTCCATCCCCCATCAGCCTCAGCCCGCACTTGAGCTCCTTCCAGTCCTCATCCTCGGCATGCGTATCGAAGGTATGAGGCACAAGGCCGAGACAGTCGAAGAGGGAGGCAGTCGAATCGTCATCCTCCTTCTCCCATTTCACCCAGTGCTGGCCCATCATAATCGAGCCGGCCGACATGCCGAAAAAGAGCTTCCCCGCCGCGAAGAGCTCCCGCAGAAAGCCCGTGAGTCCGTGAAAGTCCAGCCAGTACATGCCGTCCCAGACCTCGCCGCCCGTAATAAAGACAGCGTCGCAGTCCTCAAGGTATCCGCGCGCTGCCGCGGCATCCGCCTTTTTCGACGCGAGCGGCAGAAGCCGTACCTCACCAGCGCCAGCCTTCAGAATAGCCCTGCGGATAAAGCCGAAAAAGGGCTTTGAGTCGCCGCTCGCCGTGCCGATATAGGCGACTTTCGGCGAGGCTGCGGCGCAGGCCCCGAGGGCAGTCCTGCACCAGCGCTCCATATCGCCAGGGCCCGAACCGGGGCCCCCGGCGATAAGCCATGCGCTCCGAAGCGGCGAAGCGGACGCTGCTTCCGCCGGCCGGGCTGTCTCCGGCGCCTGGCCGGACATATTTATATTCATACAAACAGCTCCTTTTCGTCGAACTCGAAATCCGCGCCCGTGCGCCTGAACTTGCCCGCCGGGCCCGGAAGGATGTTTCCGGCAGCCATAACATCACAGCGCGCGTCCCTGCCATAGACCGCCTCGAGGGCAGCCCGGGAGGCCTCGACTGCCCGCTTCCCCTCGGGTGCAAGCGGCAGCTCAGACTCTGTCGGGCCGGCCCCGGCTATGTCCGCGCCGCCGGCCTGACAGACAGGCTCGAGCATCAGCTCAAGCATATAGTCTGAGCGGCCCCTCTGCTCAAGCCGGTAATCGCGGATGCCCTCCACCGCGGAAAGAGCCCTGTCGAGAGCCTTTGTCGTCACAGGCCGGCCAGCGCAGTCGAAGGTCAGGTTCGCTATGCGCCCCTCGACCGAGTCCGCTATCATGCCAGCGCTGCGGCCGCAGCGGCAGCTTCCCTCGGGGTGCAGACGCACGATGTCGCCCACATCGAAGCGCAGAATATAGTTCCAGGGATTGTCGAAATTGGTAACATATATCCGGCCAAGCGAAGGCCTGCCCGCGGCGTCCATGCCGCCCAGTTCAGCCTTCAGCGGCTTAAAATCGATGCGGCAGAAATCCGTGTTCTGATGCAGGAGGCCCTCCTCGCAGCTCTCCATCACAAAGCCTGTCTCGGTGCTGCCATAGGAGCTCACAAAGGGCGAGGAGAAGACACGGCGTATCGCAGCAAGCACGATATCCGAGATAAACTCAAAAGTAAAAACAATCGCCTTTGGGGAGTACATTTCGACGCCGCGGTCGAGGGCCCAGTACGAAAGACGGGCGAGCAGCGAGGGATTGGCCTCGAGAATCACCGGCTTAAAATCATTGATCTCACGGAGCATGCGGTCGTAGTGCCGGGGCTCCCACTGTATCAGATTGGTCTTTTCGCTCAGATAAAGCCGCTCTCCGAGCAGCCTGTGGGCCATATCGAGATCTTCCTCACAGTTAATACCGACATTGAGGGAGCTTGCAAGCTCGGCCTGTCTCTGCGGATAGCTGAGCCCCGCGAGATTCGAGTTGAGTTTCCACGAAGCAGCCTCGCCGCGTACCCACCAGGCCGTATCGAAGATATTTATCACCTTCTCCGAAGTAGTACCACTTGTAAAGGTATATTCCACCTCATCCGAGGCAAGCCCGGCCTCGAGATCCCGCTCAGGCGGCATGAGCCCGCGCGGAAAGGAAGCGCGCATCTGTGCCTTGTCCAGCACTGGCAGGGCATCGTAGCGGCGGTCGAGCGCGGCCGCCCTGGCGGATATTCCGCTCCCGGATAAAGCCCCGCCCGCGGCCGGGCCATCTGCGGCGCTGCCGCGGCCCGGATCCATGGCACGCCAGCTCCTGTAGGCCGGCACCCTGCCCAGCGCCGTTTCAAGCCGCTCCTCACAGCGGTCAAGATAGTCCTCCGGATAATGGAAACGGTCCGCGAGAATCATAGAAGCCTCCGCTCCCAGTATAGCATTGCCGCCCGGCTCTATAAGCCAGTCAGCCCGGAGTTTCAATACATCCACTCCATCGCTTATCTCCAGAACAGGCGAAAGGATTCCGGGCAGTTCCCGCTCTTTGTGCGGCCAGGCAGAGCCATGGCAGGCCTAAACTGGCACGATAATTCAAAACAGTATAGAGTATTATAAAGGCCATCCGGGCCGGTCCCAAGGCACAGCAGGACTCTGCCGGGACTCCTGGCCCACGGCCTTGAAGGAAGACAATTATGGCAGACAGAGGCAGACAGGGATTTCTGGGGCTGAGCGGGAACGCGGCCGTATGCATCGGGCTCTACCCGCTCTGGAGCATCCCCTTTACCTTCTATTTCTTCTATCTCAGTCTCTATATGCGGGCATCGGGCGTCACAGACGCCCAGCTGGGAATGCTCGTCTTTATCAGCTCTGCCACTTCGGTAGCCGCATCGTTTTTTTCGGCGCCTCTTGTCAACAGATTGGGACGGCGCCGCTCGAGCTTCTACTTCGATCTAATCAGTTCGGTTCTTCCCTGTGTGCTCTATGCGGCAGGCGGCAGTTTTCCCATTGCCGTCATCGCAATGATTCTTGCAAACCTCAACAAGATCCAGGGTGTCGGCTATTACCTGCTTATGACCGAAGACGCGGACAACGATCAGAAAGTCAAGGTCTTCAACCTATCCAACATTATCCTTCTCGCGGCCGGGCTCCTTATTCCGCTCAGCTCCGGCATTGTCAGGCGCTATGGCGTTGTCCGCGTCGAGCGCGCCTTCCTTGTGGCCTCCGCTGTTCTTATGACAGTGCTCGCCTTTCTGCGCTATTTTCTTACCAGGGAGACCGCCGCGGGTATGGCGCTTATGGCCCAAAACCGGGGCCGTCCCGCCGACCTCCGCAGCCTCGTAAAGCCCTACCGCGATTCATTTGAATATCTGCGGACCCACCCAATGGCCCTCGCCGCGGCCGCCGCCGATATTCTGTTCTATGTGTATTTTATTATAGGAACTAATAACAGTCTGTATTTTACGCCATTTTTCGGCGACGCCCTCGGCATCGGCGCTGAGTCTGCCTCGATACTGGGAGCTGTGTATTCAGCCGGCACTCTGCTCGCGATGTTCATTATCAATCCACTCTGCCGGAAACGCGGAGTGGAGAAAAACGCCGTAACAGGCGCCATAATAAGCGCAGCGGGCGCGGCCCTCTTTGTATTTATGCCGCGCGGCTCGGCCATCGCCCTGCCAGTTGCGGCGGCAGCCGTCTCGGCAATCGGTTTTGGCGTGCTTAAACCGGCAGTCGACGCTGCCATCGTGGTTAAAACAGAAGGCGGGATACGCGCCGCCGTCTACGCCACGGTATATGCCATCTCCTCCATCCTTGGTACAGGTGCGGGCATTGTCTGCAGCGCCATCTACGGAAGGAATCCGCGCTCAATCTATATTATTTCGCTTGTCATACTTATTATAATTCCGCTCTGCTTCGCAGCGGCCTCGGCGGCCGGGAAGCACAGCGCTTCCAGCAGAACTCAGGGCTGAAGAGCAAATCCGCGGCGCCTGTCAGGGGCACAGGGCGCCGCGGGGCTGTCCCGTCTCTCGCACAGGACAGCCGCAGAACATCATTTCAATTAGAGCTTTACAACCAGGTTGATCTCCACTGTTGCGAAGATCATCTTGTTCATATTGCCCCAGAAGGCATCCGCAGTAGCGGCGGTTTCCCAATCAGTGGCAAGATAGGCATTCATGATATTGCTGAGGATTGCCCAGTTGCAGTCAAAGTCAATCCCCTTGGCAACAGCAAAATCAAAACCGGAGGTCAGAGCAAGGCCAGCGTCATCCTCGCCATCGAAATAGCTGTAGGTCAAGGTATCGGCAGCCGTGTTGGTCGAATTATCGACGTCGCTGTGCATCCAGGTAGGCAGAGAGAAATCGGCACCGGCATTGAAAGTGAGCTTCGAGGGCACAATATGATACTGCATTCCAAGGTCGAGCGAGGGAATAATCTTCAGGACACTGGTCCAGTCCTTGGTATTATCGCTTGTACCGTTGGTAGAAGTTGCATCTTTTCCATTTTTCTCGTAGCTGACAGGCACTGAGACATTCAGCTTCATGGCAAACCTGTCATCGGGAGCATAGGTCAGAGTATAGGCCGGTGCGACCCGGAAGATGATATGGCTGGGATTTACATAGGTATTGGTAGTGGTAGTTGTCGTGCCGCCCGTGGTTGTAGTCTGCTGATAGTAGTAATCGGGGAAGAGATAGGTTCCAAAGGCCACATCGAGGCTTGCATAGTTTCAAAACCATTGCTGCTGCCAAAATCGGCACCGCTGCCAATGAGGAAATTAAGATATGGAGTGCTGTTATCCGTGATGATCAGGCTGCTGCCGCTTCCGCTCATCACAGCGGTCTTCTCGGCCTTGGTTCCATAGGCCACAGCCACATGGGGCGTAAGTTCGATGCCGCCGGCAGAGAGGTTGTAGCCGACGGACATATCTATAACCATATTGTAGATCTGCGCATCGGTGTACGAAACCAGCGTTCCAGCGGTCGTCGTGCTGGTATAGCTGTGGGTAGTCGTATCATTATAAACGAAACCGCCGCTGATACCGAGCTGGTCGATGCCTACAATGAGGCCAGCGGTATAACTGCTGCCATCGATAGCCAGACCCTTGTCCTTTGTAACCGTAGTAGTTGTGCCTGTGACAGCGGTCTCGTTCAGAGAGGAGCCCAGATCGCCAGTGAAATAGCCGCCCACATAGATGCCGCCAAACTGCTTCGCGGCGCCGACATCGTACGAGGTTCCAGAGAAGCCCAGGAAACCAAACATATTCTCGGGCTTAACGGTCTCCCAGTAATTCACATCCATAAAATTGTCGACATCGGTCCTGAAGGTGCCCGCTGTCGAAGCGTTGGTGTTCGAAACCTGTGCAAACGCCAGAGATCCCGCCAGGACGATAGCGAGAACTGTAAAAACTCTTCTCATCTGCATATCCACTCCTTATAGCGCACAAGCGCCCATTACTATTAACAATGATAGGATAAAGCTGTGGCGTTTGCAATTTTTCCTGCCCATAATATCTGCAGGGCTGACAGGGCATAAATATTACAGAATTTGGAGAATTTTGTCGCATAATCTCTGGCAGCCGCCCTGCCACCACACAAATGCAGAAGATCCATTTTAACCGAAATCTCACTTTCTCCAAATCTCCTCCTCATCAGCGCTGAACAATCAGATATAAAAATAACTGTCAGTAAAAATCATCACCTGGTTTTAAATTTTGTTTGACAGGAAGAGAAAAGCGGCCTATGCTACTCTATAGAACATTTGTGCTGCACATTTGTGCATTAAATGGAGTGAATATGGACGGATTGAAGCGCAATACGGCGCGGCTTTTCAGCAATGGTGGGAAACTCTTTATTCTCGCGATGGATCACGCGCAGGGTGGAATGGTCCCGGGCCTTGAAAAGCCCCTCGAGCTCATGAAGCGCGTCGTATCCTCGCCTGTCGATGGCTTTATACTCAATGTGGGCCTCGCGGGGCACATGGCAGAGGAAGCCTTCCTCACTAAAAAGCTTATTCTGCGCAGCTCCTTTGGCGGGACCGGACTGGCTTCCGAGTTCACCAATGTGCATGCCAACCATGTAAGCCCGGAGACCGCACTCCACCTCGGCGCGGATGCGGTACTTATGATGTTCGCCGTTGGCGGTCCCGATTTCCGCAGCATACAGGAAGCCGCTGCCGATATAGACGCCTTCCACTCGCTCGAAATTCCGGTAATCGCCGAGATTATTGCGAGCGATTTTGATAAAACAACCAACTATGATATTCAGTACAATGGTGCCCGCGTCGCGGCTGAGCTTGGCGCCGATGTTGTAAAGGCATTCTGGGTTGAGGGGTTTGACCGCCTTGTCGCAGACTGCCCTGCGCCGGTAATCCTTGCGGGCGGGCCCAAGGAGCGCGATATAGCCGATGTCGCAAGAGCAGCGCTCAAGGCCGGCGCAAAGGGACTTGCTTTTGGCCGCAACATCTTCCAGAGCGCAGACCCGGCCGCCACAATCAGCAGCCTCGCGAAGCTTTTTTAGACTCTGGGCACAGAGCGGAGAGAACAGCATGAAGCCCGGTCCTGATCAGATGACCATCTACCGGATTGCCCGTTCGTACTACAGGGACAATCTGTCGCAGGACGAAATAGCACTGCGCGAGGGCTTTTCGCGCTCGCAGGTTTCCCGCCTTCTCGACAAGGCAAAAGAAATGGGCATTGTGAGGATCGAGGTTGTGCCGCCAACAAGCGCGCATATAAAGGAGCTCGAGCTCGCCATCCAGAAGAAGCTCGGCCTCAGGCGGCTTTGCATAGCACCGCTCGGTGCCGCCATGGATGACAGCATGCTATCGCGGGTCATCGCAACGGCCGCTGCCGATTTTATCGACAGCGCTATAGGAACCAGCAAGGTAGTCGGCATAGGATGGGGCCGTACAGTCTATATGGCTTCCGAGCTTCTCCCTTATCATGCCTCCGAGTCCAGCGCCTATTTTGTTCCGCTTACCGGCATATCGGGCGACGACAATCCGAACCTCCAGATAAATACAATCATCGACCATTTCAGTTCGAAGTTCAGAGCCCGCGGGCTTTTTATCAACAGTCCTGCGGTCCGCGGGAGGGGCGCGCCCATCGATCACATCGAAAAGGAACGCATTGCCAATCTCCGCAAGGTTTGGAGAGATGTCCGGCTCGCAATCGTCGGGCTGGGAGTTCCTCCGGTCGAATCTGAAAATCTGATTGCAGAGCTTCCGGCTCAATACCGCAGGGAGCTTGGTTCGAGCACTGTGTGCGGAGATATCCTGGGACAGTTTTTTTACAGTGACGGTTCGCTCTTTCCCTCGGAGATGGACTGCGAGCAGCTTGCCTTTGATATCCGCGACCTCAGAAAACTCGACAGGGTTATCTGTCTCGCGGGCGGCAGAGAAAAAGCAGAGGGAATTATCGCGGCGGCACGGGCCGGCTATATCACCGATCTCGTAACAGACGAACAGAGCGCAGAGCTCATCGCCGCCAGCCTTTCGAAAGGAGAATGAAATGAAAGCATTAATGTATCTGGGAATCGGGCAGCTCGGCATGCGCGAAGTGCCAGATCCAACCGATGATTTTATACTCAAGATCTCCGGCTGCGGAATATGCGGTACCGATCTCAAGGCCTATCTCAAAGGCCATCATATGTTCACCCCGCCGACAATCCTCGGCCATGAATTTTATGGCCGCGTGGCAAAAGCTCCTGCGGGCTGCGGATATAAAGAAGGAGACCTTGCCGTTGTTGCACCTTATTACGAATGCGGAGTCTGCGGAACCTGCAAAAACGGAGCCGGCGAACTCTGTCAGAACAAGGCCTACGTCGATGGCGGCGCCTTCTGTGAATATGTCGGTCTGGCTTCGAGCTATATAAGCAAGGGGGTTTTCAAGCTCAGCGCAGAAGACGATGTCTATACGCTGGTAGAACCCCTCGCCTGCGTACTCAATGGCGTCTCGCATCTCAAGCTTCATGCCTCAAGCAGAGTGCTTATAGTGGGTTCTGGTCCTATGGGCGCCCTCTTTGCCCTGCTGTTCAAAGCCCGCGGCATTCCCTGTGCGGTTATTGAGCCTGCGCCTCTCAGACGCAAAATGGTTGCCTCCTGGGGGATCGAGGCTTATGAACCTGGAGCAGAAGGTATTGGCAGCTATGACAATGTAGTTATAGCTGTGAATAAGGCTGAACTTTTTGATCAGTACCTGCGCGGTGTATCCGATGCGGGCACTGTACTTATGTTCAGCGGTCTTAAAAAAGAGGAGACAGTCACGCTCGACAGTCAGTCCATTCACTACCGCGAGGTAACTGTCACCGGCAGTTTCGGCTATGCGCTGCCGCAGTTCCGTGAAGCGCTGGAGCTTATCAAGGCCCACCGCGAGACCTTCGAAAAAGTTATTACCCACAGGCTGCCGCTCGAGGAAGGCCAGAAGGGCTTTGATCTTCTGGCGGCCGGTGAAGCCTTTAAGATAATCCTCAAACCCTGACAGGACAGATTATGCGGATAGCTGTGCTGTTCAGTCCGGGAGCAGGCAATAGGGCCGATTTCGGCCGCATCGGAGCGGCCCTTGCCGCCAGATTCAAGGGTGCAGGCTTTTATGCTGCCAGCGGGCCCTGGGGGCTGCAGTATATTCCCGGAGCCCTTCGCATTGAAGCTGACCCAGAGGGCGACTACAAGCTCGCCCTTTATGGCACCATAAAACGTCTTCTCGAAAATGGTGCCGATATGCTTGTCTGCGTAGGCGGCGATGGGCTTGCCTCATATGCGGCCGAAGGACTTATCCGTTCGGGCCGCAGAATTCCCCTTCTGGGCATAGCGGCAGGCACCGCAAATGTCGGGCCCATCGTGAGCGGCTGGACGCCTCTGATGGACGAAGGCCCCTTTAAACTTGAATATAGAAAAATCGGCGCAATCGAAGTGAGCATAGGCGGAAAGCATTCTGCCTATGCCTTTAACGACGCTGTTATCGCGACAACATTTCTTGGCACGGTAGATGGCAGGACCGAAAATCTGTCCGTAAGGGCTATGGCGCTCCACGGCCAAATTCTGGCAGAAGAGCCCGACCCCAATATTGCCGGAAATTCATTCAGCATTGAGAAGAATGGAAAATCCATTCCACGGCACATTGAGAGGCCCTCACAGATTGTAGTATCGCCCGCCTGGCCTAATGAATTTTACGGCCGCGCAGTCAGCGGAGTTCTCTGCGAAACGCCCTATTCGCCGCTCAGGGGAATTGTCGCGCTGCTCGACTCCGTGCTCATCCGTCCCGAGGCGGCAGCCGAAGGCAAGGAGAGCTTTTCCCGGGTTGACCATCTGCTCTTCGGGCCGGGCGACCGGATAAGGATCCAAGGTCTTTCGGCCGCGGCCGAGGTTGTAATAGATGGAAACCCATTTGTCCGTCAGAGCGCCGATTCTGTAGATTTTGCCTATATACCCTCTCTTGTCCAGACGGTCCGCGTTATTACGGCCGGACATGAAAAACTGGAGGACCAGTAATGTATTACCGGAAGTTCTCAAAAAACGGGAAAAGATACGAGACTGCGCAGCTCAGGACAGCCGCAGTCATGCTTACCCCACTTATGCTGACCCTCATTTTTCTATTTGTTATTCCTGTAATACTCGTCATACTTATGAGCTTTACTAACTGGAGCCTCACAACTCCGGTACGTACCTTTGTAGGCCTCAAGAACTACAATTTTGTCTTCAACGACTCCCGCTTCTGGAAGTCACTTGGCAATACGCTTCTCTATTCGGCAATCAAGCTGACCCTCGATACAAGCCTCGCTCTGCTTGTGGCCGTGGCGCTTGACAGGCATGTGCCAGGGCAGCGTTTTTTCAGAATAGCATATTTCGCGCCCGTGGTTGTTCCAATAGCAGCATCGAGCCTTATCTGGATTTGGTTTTACGATCCGCGTATCGGTCCACTAAACCAGATACTCGCCGCCATCGGGCTTCCACAGAGCCAGTGGCTGTACAGCGATAAGACGGCTCTGTTATCAATTATTCTCTTCTCCGTCTGGAAGGGCCTCGGCTACAATGTCATTCTCTTCCTCGCCGGCCTTCAGGGAATCCCCAATTCCTATATTGAAGCTGCCCAGATCGATGGCGCAACACCGAGACAGAGTTTTTTCAAAGTCAAGCTTCCGCTTCTCACGCCTGTAACTTCATTTGTAATTACCATGGGAATAATAAACTGCCTCAAGGTATTCACCGAGGTTAACGTAATGACCCCGCAGGGCGGCCCGCTCAACTCGACACTTCTCATTGTGGCCTACATTTATGATCAGTCCTTTACGCGCGGCAAGATGGGCCGCGGCGCGGCTACTTCGCTCATACTGTTCTTTATTATCCTCGCCTTCACGCTGCTTGAGCGCCGCGTCGGCCGGAAAACAGTCAGCTACGATTGAGGAAGGTGAAAATGAAGAATTCAGCATTTGGACACTTCTGGCGCAGATATCACATTGGGACCTTTCTGCTTCTCATCCCCGGCGCTGCGCTAATGATCTTCCCCTTTTTCTGGATGGCCCTCTCTGCTTTCAAGACCTCGGCCGATGTTTATCAGTATCCCCCGAAATGGCTGCCTAGTTCATTTAAATGGGACAACTTCGCCGCGGTATTCAGCACAATTCCTTTCCTGCGTTTCTATCTCAACAGCATTATTACATCCGTAGTACAGACTTTTCTTATTATAATGATATCGATTATGGGCGGCTTCGCGCTCACAAAGCTCGATTTCCCGGGGCGCAGCAAAATCTACACATTTATGGAAAGCAGCATGTATGTCCCCGAAGTTGTTACAATGATCCCTCTCTTTCTGCTCGTGAGTTCCGTTGGCCTTGTGGACAGCTACGCGGGCATTATACTGCCCCAGCTTTCTTCGGCTTTTACAACAATACTGCTCATGTCCTTCTTTTCAAGTATACCCAACGATCTGCTCGATGCGGCAAAAATTGACGGCTGCGGATATTACGCCATTTTATTCAAAATAGTGGTTCCCAATTCGCGGACAGCCATAAGCACCGCTGCGCTCTTTTCCTTCCTGGGAGCCTGGCGCAGCTATATGTGGCCTCTGATTGTAACCAACAGTGTCCAGCTCAGAACTCTGCCAATAGGGCTGAAATATCTAGTACAGGAAACCTCATCTGAATATCAGGTAATGATGGCAGCTTCTCTCATGGCAATAGTTCCAATACTTATTGTGTATATCCTGGCCGAGAAGGAATTTGTGCAGTCGATCACGCTGACTGGTCTTAAGAGTTAGCGCGATTTTAGATCTGGACGGCGCATCGCCGCCGCCTCAGTTTCCCATTTTAGGAGGTAAGTGATATGAGAAAAGGTACAGTCCGTATTTTCGCAGCGCTTATTGCGCTCGCGCTTGCGGCAGCTCCGCTCGCCGCGGCGCCCAAGGTCAAGCTCACCGTCTGGTACGGAGTTTCGGGCGCATCCGGCGAAGCCTTCAAGGCTCTGCTCGACAAGTATTCAACAGCCAATCCAAATGTTGAAATCACTGCTTCCTATTCGGGCAACTACAGCGATACCGCCACAAAAGTAAGCGCGGCCCTTGTCTCCAACACAGCGCCCGATGTGGCCCTTATGGCCGCAGGCCCGCTCTATACCGGCGGCAACGGCGATTTTTACATGGAATCCAAGGTCAATGAGTCATCATTTAAAAAATCCGATATATTCCCCGGCGTCTGGGAATACACCAAATTCAATGGCCGCATCTGCGCCGTGCCCTATGGCATCTCCACCCCGATTCTTTACTACAATAAGGATCTTGTAGAGAAGGCCGGAGTCAATATGGCCAAGAGCGCGCCGAAGACCTGGAACGATCTCTACAAGCTCGCCAAACTCGTACAGGACAAGAACAACGCCGCCGGCGCCTCGATCAGCGGTTTCGATGTCACCGATGTGGGCTGGCTGTTCAAAACCATGCTCAACCAGAATGGCAATAATGTTATCAATGTAAAGAAGGGCGCTGTAAGCCCGGCATTCAATGATGCGAAGGGTCTCGAAGTCGCCACTTTCTGGAAACGCATGATAGACGACAAGGTTATGGCTGTCGGCCAGCATTCCAACGCCGAAAAAGCATTCCTCTCCGGCAATGTAGCCTTCCTTGTCGCCACCTCTGCCAGAATCGCCAAGTGGAGCAAGTCCGCTACCATTCCTGTAAGCGCTGTCGCAATGCCCTACTTCAAGAAGCCCTCCGTTGCTCTCGGCGGCAACGTCCTCGTTATTCTCGGCAAGGACAAGGCCACAAAGGACGCGGCCTGGGATCTCGTTAAATTTCTCGCTTCGACCGAAAATCAGACTGACTTTGCTCTCAAAACAGGCTATCTGCCCATACGCAAATCCGGCGTCGCCCGCCCCGAAGTCAAGCAGATTATGAAGGACAACCCGATGTACGCGGTGGCCTTTAACCAGCTCGGCATCGCCTGGTCCTACTGGCATTTTGAACAGATGGGCACAATGGATTCTATTCTCTGGGAGATGATCGACAACATCGAGCGCGGCACCATGACTCCAAAGGATGCTCTCGATAAGGCTGCCAAAGACCTCCAGAACGAGATCGACAGCTGAAATCAGACAGCAGCCCCTGCTATCGGGGGCCGCAGGCCTGCTCCGGCCTCTCTGGGGCCGGAGCAGGATTTTTTCCCGAGCAGACTCATATTATAAGCACTATAAGGAGTTAAGGATGGGCAGATACTCATTTTCGACAGCAGCGCTCTTTCCACGCGATTCAGCCGATTCGCTCAAACTCGTCGGCGAAGCGGGCTTCGAATATGCCGAGCTTATGCCGCAGTGTTTTTCGGATGTAGGCGATGCCTTTGCCCTCAAAGCCGAAAAATGCGGCGTAAAGGTCGGTTCAATTCACTATCCGCTTGCGATGTTTGCCCTGCTCTATAACGCCCATCCGGGAATGTGCGCCGATGGCCGGGAATTCGGAAGGAAACTCGTTAAAATGGCCGCACGTCTCGGCGTATCTGTTATCGTCATTCACCCGCACGATCCCTGCTTCGACAGCCGCTTTAAAAGAGCACTCGAAGATCCGATTGTCGATAACATTGTCGATCTCTCCGAAGCATGCGAAGCATCAGGTGTAAAGCTTGCGATGGAGAACAGCCCGAAGGGACCAGGTCACAGTCCCGACGCCCTGCTCTCCTACATCGCCTCTTTCGGAAAGCGCGCGAAGCTTGTCCCAATGGTAGACACAACCGAAGCCTGCGAGGCCAATGAGGATCCCGCCTTATTTATCGCAAAGACAAAGCCCGCGCACCTTCATCTCAGCGACCATGTAGGCGAAACAAAGCATCTCCCGGCAGGCGAAGGCGAGATTGACTGGAAGAAAGTCCGTTCTGCCCTCGGCGATTACAAAGGACTCTACACGCTCGAGCCGGCATACCGCTATTATCTCGAAGATGCCCCGGAGAAGCTCGCGAAAGCGCGCCGCTTTATAGAGGCCTTCGCGGAGCAGCGCTGATGGCCGTGCAGAAGGCACCCGCGTCCCCTGCAGCCGCAGCCGCCATCAAAACCGTTCTCGAGGCCTTCGCCGTGGGCGATGCTCTTGGCATGCCCACCGAATTCATGACCAGACCAGCCATCAGGGCCCGCTTCGGTTTTGTCGGCGGCTTTATTGCTCCTGTCCAGTCACAGAATCATCCCAACCTCGCCTCTGCCCAGATCACCGACGACACCGAGCAGAATGTCTATCTGCTTTCTTCATACCTCAAAGAAGATTCAATAGACCCGGTGCGGACAGCCGCCGTGCTGCTCAAATGGGCAAGAGAAACCGGAGCCGCCGAAAAGAAATATATAGGACCAAGTTCGCTCGCTGCGCTTAAGGCTATCGAGGCGGGAGCGGATCCCCTGACAACGGGCAGCGGGGGCAGCACCTGTGGCGGCATTATGCGTACACCCGCCGCCGTCATCGCATCGGTGCTCCGCGGCTGGCCGCTCGAGGAGTCAGTACTAAACTGTCTTATGCCCACGCACAATACATCGACGGCTCTGGAAGCCGCCATGGCCTATGCCTTTGCCCTTAGGGCCTCATTGGAGGGCGGCAGCAGTAAGGAGGCCATCGATAAGGCACTCAATGGAGCCGCTCTTGGAAAGGCCCTTGCGCCCTACGAGCAGTGCGCCGCCTCCACAGCTGCCCGCATTTCCTTTATGCGTTCCCGGATGGACAGCTTTCACAATCCAGATGAACTCCTCGATTTTCTCTACTCTGTTATGGGAACGGGTCTTCCCTCCGAAGAAGTCGCGACCGCCGTCTTCTCGATATTCATGTTTGCAGGGAAAGACGTCTGGCTTGCCCTGCGTATGGGTGCTTCAATCGGCGGAGATACCGACACCATTGCCGCCCTGAGCGGAGCACTCTGCGCCGCCTCGGCGGGACGGCACAATATTCCTCCTGATCTCCTTGGCAGAGTGCTCAGGACCAATAGACTTGATTTCGCAGCCCTTCTTGGAAGTGCGCCCCACTAGATCTACCAGCAAGGAACAACTATGACACACAACGCACGGCGGTCGGGAAAGCTCGGCTTTCTTGGCCTATCGGGCAACGCGGCTGTCTGCATCGCCCTCTTTCCGCTCTGGAGTATTCCCTATTCGTTCTATTTTTTCTATTTAAGCCTCTATATGCGCGCCGATGGAGTGAGCAACTCCCAGCTCGGCAGCTTAATGCTTATCGGCTCTGCCGCCTCCGTAGTGGCTGCCATCCTCTCCGCCCCTATCGTCGACCGCATGGGCAGAAAACGCAGTACTCTTATATTTGACCTCATCAGCTCGGCAGCACCCTGCTTTATTTTCGCCGCAAGCGGCAGTTTTCTCTTTTCCTTCGCCGGCATGATCCTCTCAAATATGAATAAAATAATGAGCGTCGGCTACTATCTTCTCATGACAGAAGACTCAAGCGATGACGAAAAACTCAGAACATTCAACATCTTTAATATTATTCTTGTCGCAGCCGGACTCCTCATCCCTGCAACAGGCGGTCTTGTCGAGAAATATGGTGTAGTCAAAACAGAACGCATATTTCTGCTTATCTCAGGCGTTTCGATGACAGCCCTCGCGTTTATCCGCAACCGTCTTACAAAAGAGACCACAACTGGTCTCGCCATCATGGAGAAGGAAAAAGGCAGGCCACTCGACTTCGCGGGCCTTATTAAACCCTATATCGATTCGATTAAGTATCTTGCTTCTCATCCCGTATCCCTCGCAACCGCCCTCGCAAACATATTATTCTACGTTTACTATATCGTAGGTACTAACAACAGTCTGTATTTTACTCCCTTTTTCGGAGACGCCCTCGGCCTCAATGCCCGGCAGACATCGATAGCCGGAGCCCTTTACTCGGCCGGCATGCTCGCCGCCATGCTCATCATCAATCCCCTCGCCCGCAAACGCGGCGTAGTCAGCAACGCCACCTGGGGGGCGCTGCTCTGTGCCTCAGGTGCTATCCTCTTTATCGCCGCACCCCGGAACTCGGCCTTTGTATGGGCCATAGCCGCAACCGCCGTCTCGGCCCTCGGTTTCGGCATGCTCAAATCCGCCGTCGACGCCGCCATTGTCATCAAGAGCGAAGGCGACACCAGAGCCGCAGTCTACGCGACCGCGAACTGCCTCTCCTCGCTCATCGGCATCGGCGCAGGCTTCCTCTGCGGCGCCCTCTACGGCAGAAATCCGCGCTCCATCTACATCATCTCGCTTGTGCTTCTCGCCGCTATTCCTCTCTGCTTTGCCGCTGCTTCCCATGCCGAAAAGCGCGCCAGCCGCAGGGCCCAACGCTGAGCGGCAGCCAGCCCCCCTCAAGGCTGAGCACTGCGGCGCCTGCAGCGCACCGCGGCTGCCACAGCGCCATCCGGCGCCAGTAGCGCCATTCGGCGCCTGCAGCGCACCGCGGCGCAAAAAAAGGCCGCCCCATCTGGGACGGCCACTCAAGGCAGCGCTGGCTGCCCTTCCGCGCCGCCCTCTGGACGGCGCCTAATAATTTACTTCTCCCAGGGGAAATGGTACGTCGAAAGCTTCAGATCGGCCTTGAGCTTGTCAAAGTCCTTGCGCTCGACTTCATCGAAGGGAACGCCCTTGTCCTTGCGCTCCTGCCAGGCTTCCCACTCGTGCTCGCCTGCGGTCCAGATTCTGTCCTCACCCGGCGCCTTTTTCGAAGCGCGGAGTTCGCGGCAGACCTCGCCCACCGTCTTCTTAAAGGCAGCGAGATCCGTAAAGGCCTCGACATTGACCGCGAGGAAGAAATGTCCCAGCTGGTAGGGCTTGCGGCCGCCATTCGCATCGATGCCGCAGAGCGCCTTGAGGTAGGGGCCCTGCTGCAGAGCGCAGGAGAGCAGCTCGACTACTGTAGCCCAGCCATAGCCCTTATAGCCCGAGCCCTCTTCGCCGATGCCGCCCACCGGAGTCAGAGCCGCGGTACCCGCGACGAGATCCTTGAGCGTCTGCACCGGGTCGGTGCGGGTCTTGCCATCAGCGCCGATAACCCAGCCGGGAGGCATAGTCTTGCCCTGACGGGCATAGACCTCGACCCTGCCGCGCTGGGCAGTAGAAGTCGCGCAGTCGATGCTGAAGGGGAAAGCCTCATCGCTCGGCATAGCCCAGGACATCGGGTTCGTGCCCAGCATGTTCTCGACACCGAAAGTCGGCGCGATAGAAGGCCGCGCGTTCGTGCCCGAAAGGCCAATGCAGCCCGCCGCGGCGGCCATGCAGGTGTAATAGCCGGCAATGCCATAGTGGTTGGAGTTGCGGACCACAGTCATGCCCGTGCCGTACTTCTTGGCCTTCTCTATCGCCATCTCCATGGCTTTTTTCGCTGCCGGATGGCCCATACCATTGTTTGCATCGAGCACCGCAGTTGTCGGCGTCTCTCTCACAATGTCTATCTTCGTCTTCGCGCTGATCTGCCCCGCCTTAATGCGGTCCACATAGATTGGTCTAAGCCGGCCCACACCATGCGAATCGATACCGCGCTTGTCCGCCGTAATCAGCACATCTGCAACAATGCGGGCATCCTTGTCGTCCATGCCGTATCCCTTGAGCACATCGACCATGAACTTCTCGACCTCATCAAATGCCCACCAGACGGCGCCCTCAGTAGAATATCCGGACATAGCTCCTCCTCATAAAAGGATCTTTATTTACCTTAATCATAAAGATGCCGCCCCAATTTGGCAATGAGCGGCTGCCCTTTTGAACCCTCAAAATAATATTTATAGAGCGAAAAGAATGAAAGGATACCCCGCTCCGCCCCCAGCCAGCCTGGCGCGTCCCCGCGCCCCTCTGGCCCCCGCTGCGGGCCTGCCTGCCGGCTGCCGCCCCCAGACCCCCGGAGCCGCCGGCACCTCACTCAAAGGACCCACCATAACACTGCGCCGGCTGGCCCCGGGCCCCGGCATCGGGCTGCCGCGGCCTTTCAGAGCCCGATCATGGCTGCCACAACAGCCCCGGACCCGGGCAGAGACTCAGGGGCTAAAAGGCACGGACAGCCATGACCCCCTCGTTCCCTGCAGTGGTCTTATCAACTGTATAGAGGGATTGTGAATGAATATTCTCTCTATAGTATTGGGTTGCAGAACACTCGGTGCAGGTCGTTATGTTATTATAGCCAGTGACAATATAGCCAGCAGTAGAAATATTGCCTGCAAGGCCAACAACGATACTCATTATCGTGCTTATGTCTACGGCAGCAAGGGTCTCCGCCTCAGACCTCGAAGGCAGATACCAGCCACCCTCATAGCCCGTTGGCGTAAAGCTCGAGGAAGGTGCATAGGTATTGCAGTAATAAAAGGCTGGATAATTTGTGCTTGCGCTTTCGGCCCCATCGGGATCGGCCGCCTGTATCACAGCCCAGGCACCGCTGCCGTCACTGCTGCCGATGCCGAATAATGTAGAGGCTCCGGTGCCTGCAGCCCATACCGCGCCTGTTGCGACAAGCCCCAGCCCCAGAGGCTGGCCTGTGCTCCTAAAACCGAATATCACTGCAATGGCGCCTGAGTCTCCATTTGCCTTATAATCCGTATAGCTTTCCGCCGCTAGCCCATTCTGCCTTACCAGATAGCCCACCTGTACAGTCTGCCACTTGCTGCTGTCGCCGGAATAAACCGTATAGGGGCCAGTAGTACCGGTGGGTATCTGCGAAACGCGGGCAGTACAGCCGCTATCGGTATACCAGCCATCAAACATATAGCCATTTGTGCTGTCGGCCATGGCTTTATAGGGAACAGGCAGGGCAAGCGGCAGAGTTGCGTCCGAATAAGTTGTCGGATAGCCGCTCGGCAGGGTGCCGCCGCTGTTATTGGTATAGGTAATTAAATACTGCTGGCACCATTTGGCATAGAGCGTCACATCGCTGGTGTAGCTGCCCGCGCTAAGGTAGGCCTTGGGGCCAGCCGTAAGACTGCTGTCGGTATACCAGCCGGCAAAATCATAGCCGCTTCGCGATACAGTAGTAGTTGTGAGCTTCCGGCCTATGCTGAGACTCTCGCTCTCGTTGAAATAGCCTGGCAGATCAGCGACGCTGCTTCCAGAATTCAAATTCCATGTAATAGTATGATATTTGGGAGTGTCAAACGCTATAGAGCTGCTCACCCCCCCCGGATACGATATCTGGTCGCCGGCGATTATGCAGTATGCATCATAATAAATGGAAAGCTGGCTTCCATTTCCATCATAAAAGCGCACACGCAGAAAGTAAGTGCCGGCAGGGATACCGCTTTTCTGGTAACCGAGATAGGTCGCGGTGCTGTCGGCGCTCGTTGTCATTGCCCCGAGTCCAAAGCCCGATACTTCTGCACCAGCCAGCGTATAGAGCCCCGCTTTTGCGGCAACGCTGCCAGTTTTGGTGACCACCGCCGCAAGATCCGCCGTCGTATAGCTTGCAGCGAAATCAATACTGCCTGTGCCGCCCGACGTGGTCATTACAAAGCTGAGCGTACTTTTCGAAAGCGAAATCTCCTGGCTGGCAAGGCTGCCCGTATAACTGGCCGTTGTCCCTGAAGAGGTCAGCGTAAAGCTGCTGTAGGTTCCCGCCTCAAGTTCAAGCGTATCGTTTATCATGGCTGAATAGGTCGACCAGCTGCCATAGGTGGCTTCGCTTCCCCCGGACAGTGTGCCGACGAGCTTCCAGTCCGTGAGGGCTGTGGCATCCACCGAAGACGAGGGCATTATTGTTTTTGATCCGGCCGCCGCCCCTATCGCGATTTTTACTTTTGCCATCTGGCTGCCGTTTTCGGCAATCGGATTTACACAGGCCAGAGCCAGAAAGCCGTATACTATTGCAGTCGAAATGGCAATTTTATGGATACTGGTACCATGTGCGTTCATACAACCTTCCTGGAGTCAAGATCACTATTCCAATACTAGTGCGTACAAGGCGTAAAGTAATGAATTGGATAGGCCAGTATATTGCCATCGGTGAGATAATCCGTAGTAAAGGTAACCGCAGACTTTCCTATTGTCCGTGCAGAAGGATAACTGCTGTTAAGGAGGACGCCATAGGCATTTCCTTCGTCCACATCAGTAGAACTCCATGCATAATAAGGATAAAAGGTTTTGCCTACCTTTGTAAAACTTGCTGATATCGTGCTTGCCTCTACGGCAAATGCAATAAGTTCATCTTTGGCTCCGAGGAACCAGCCGCTTGTATAACCGGTTGCGCTGTAGCTGTCACAGTATTCAAACGCCGGATAATTCCCATCTTCATTCCACCCATCGGGGTCCGCCGATGAAATTACAGCATCATTGCCACTTCCATCCATCGAGCTCAATCCCGAAAAATGGATTTCACATCCCTTTGAGATGGCCCAGGCCAGTCCCTGCCCGCTTTTCGCGGCAAAGGCAACTCCTATCGCGCGGCCATCGCTCTTAAAGTTCACAATTGCAGCCACCGCTTCGACACCCGATGCAAGACTTGAAGCATCATAGTTGGCATAGGTGACGGCGCTGCCATCACTTAAAATAATGTCTCCAGGCGCAAGTGTCGTAAAATAGGGAGTCAGAGTGATATCGCCATTCTGGGTGCCGGCCGCCAATTCAGTGAGATAAGTCGAGCTGGCAGTCGCAGTATACCATCCGACATAATTGTAACCATTATAAATAGTTATTCCCTCGCTTACAGTAGAGGCCGTTGCCGCCTTATACACCTCAGGCAGACTGACTGTCTGTGATTCACTATAATAGCTTGGGTAACTTCCGCTGCTGTTTACAAGAGTGCAGCCAGAATTATTCCATGTAATCGTATGGTATGCGGGCACGCTCAGCTCGATGCTGCTGTTGTTCCCTCCCGGATAAGAGGTAAGGCCGCCGGCAATAATACATAGCGCATCATAATAAATAGGAAGTTCGGTGCTGCCATCATAAAAACGGATTTTAAAGAAATAGGTTCCGGCGGCTATACCGCTTTTGCTGTATGGTATATAGCTATAGCCGGTGGTCGCGTCTGTTGTTGGTGTAATGTTCTCCAGCCCATAGCCGGACAGTTCCGTGCCATCAAGATTATAGAGTCCGGCTTTTACGGTATAGCCGGTAACAGCGGCCAAATTCCCGGTAGTGTATGATGCTTCAAAGTCAACACTGCCGGTTCCGGCTGTTATTACAGCCATAGTAAATGAGAGGCTGTTGGCACCAAGCGATATTGTTTTTGAATTAATGGTGCCAGTGTATACGGCGTCCCCGCAGGAAGCGCTGAGCGTAAAGTCGTAGGTTCCCGCCTCAAGTTCAAGCGTCGCTCCTGTCATGTCCGAGCAGGTCGACCAGCTGCCATAAGTAGTCTCACTGCCACCCGAAATAGTGCCATTAAGCACAAAATTCGAAAGCTTTGTTGTATCAAAGGTCGCAGCCGGCATAATGGTTTTAGCATCCGCCGCACAAATACCTATTGTAACAGGAATTTTGCCGGATCCCGCCATTGTGGCAGGGCAGCCGCAGCAGAACAGACCGGCAAACAGAAGCCCCGCTACCTTAATCCAGCGCCACACTTTTCTAACATCACAATTTGCCAAAATCGATTTTGTTTTCATTATTTTGCCACCGTAACCTGTATTGTCGCCGAGCGTGTATTCCCGCTCGAATCAGTTACAACTATGAGTATTGAATGCGTGCCGCCGCTCGTAAGCGAACTATTAAGCATTGTATATCCGGCAGTTGTCACCTTTGCCACTCCATCAAGGTACCATTGGTAACTGGAATAAGCAGTCTAAAGGCTGAATTTATGCTGTCCACTGGTTGAGTCATCGTCTGTAATAGTGCCAATCTCGGAATAGCTCGGCATTGTTATGGTTATGCTGGCGGTGCCGTACCAGACTGCATAAAGGTTTATATCTGCAGTGCCCATTGTAAGGCTGCTTCCGGCTGCATACTGGACAGCAGAGGCTCCCGAGGTTTCGGACCATCCCTCAAAGGCGCAGTCTGTTCGGGCGAGACTGCCGCTGTTGCTCTTTACGGTCACGGTTTCGCCTTCCTCATATTCCCCGGTATCGGAAGGCACAGAGCCGCCTGTGTTCCCATTTCCGTTATAGGCAACAGTGTAGAATTTAGCCCATCTGGCATAGAGCACATAATCGGCCGATGAGCTGCCCGTCGCGAGACTGCTCACTGCACTTCCCGAGAAATCGGCCGCGGTATACCAGCCATGGAAATGCCAGCCGGATCTGCTTGGGCTATAGAGGGCGACTGCTGCATCCGTGCTCTTGTAGCTTGCAGGATTGTCCGAGCTGTTTGTGGCTCCATCCATATTATTATAGGTAATTGTAAATGTATCGCTCCAGATGGCATAGAGTGTCGTGTTGCCATTGGGCATGCTTATAACAGCGCTTCCATCTGCGGCATAGGCGGCGGTACTGGCCGAAGCATCGGTTGACCAGCCAAGGAGTTTGTACCCGGGCCGCGCGAGGGAACCCGTATTGCCCAAAACGCTTACACTCACGCCGACCTTGTGCCTTGTACTGTCCACTGGCACTGTCCCGCTTGTCGCTCCATTGCCATCATAGGTAAGCGCGTATTTGGCCGCATTGGGGCCCGTCTCCACGGTGACAGCGCTCGATGAGAGACCCGCGCTGTCCACAATCGACAGCTGATAGCTGGTATCGGCGTTCGCATTCAGCGTATCTTCGGTCTGGAAATACACTGGATGCGTCCCCGCAGTAAAGGTGCCTTCTCCGGTAACCGCGGTAAGCTCGCTTGGGGCGCTAGTCACAAAACTGTCTGCGAGCGTATAGCTCCCGTCTGAATTCAGCGAAAGCGCATAGCTAGTATCATTTATTTTTATGGAGACAATATCCTGCTGCACCGAGATTCTGTCCGATGCTATATCAGGCAGATTAAAACATATAATATATTTCTGGGATGTCAGATTGTATTCAATAACAGCGCCCTCGATATCGGGCGGAGGAGTATTCGAATAGATGTTATAAGCAGCAGAGCTGGGAAAAGACCTGCCGTTATCCGCGCTCATCATTACGTAGAAAGAAATATCCCCGCCCTTATCCATTGCCATAAGGAAGTCTCTGCTCAGGGTTATATCGAGGTTTGTGGCACTGCTCTGGTTTACGAAAACTCCTTCCGTGCTGACGGCCGCGCTCTGGGCGGCCGACCCCGTAAATTTGAGTACTGGATTCACCGAATAGCCGTTTATATTTCTCAGCTTAAGGCTTATTGTCTTTATGCTGTCCGAGGGCACGCAGTGCACACCGGCCGAATCTGTCGGAAATGAGCTCAGATCGGCCGAGAGGACGCGCGCATCGTTTGTACTGTAATCCAGATACGAAGGCAGGTCCATCGAATTAGGGCAGGAGACAAGAGAGAGAGAAGCCGCCAGCAGACCCGCGCATACAAGGCAGCCGGCACTAAATCTTCTAATTGTCATTTTTCACACCTCGAGGCGCCAGTGCTAGAAGCGCCATCCGGCCGACAGCCGCGGTTCGGCCCTTCCGAACATCATATTGGTCATAAATACATGCGAATAATTTCCCTCAATCTCTATATAGAATCGCTTGGTCACATAGCATTGAAGCGTAAGTCCCGCATCCGCGCAGATATCATAGGACTCATAGATATCCGAATAGACGCCATCTCCAAAATCAAATACCAGATTCGATATCCAGCTTATTCCCGCGCCTGCATAAGCGCAGAAAAGCATCCTGCGCTTATAGAGATATTTCTGGAAGGCAAAATTGACTGTGCCGCAGGCCATATTTCCGGTAATCGCGTAGCCGCTGCCAGAGCCGTCCAGATAGACATAACGGGCGTCGAGCAGAAAGCCAAAACTGCCATAATTATGCTTAAATGGAAGAATCTCGGCCTTTGCGCCCGCGCCCAGGGGCCAGAAGCTCTTTCCAAAATATCCAGACATGGTCTCATCGTAGAGGGCAGAACAGGGCGAATAGCCGAGCGAGACATCCAGATCAACTGGTTTTCTAAACTTTACAACAATCTCGCCGCTCTCGGCCGATAGACCGCCCGGATTTACAGCCCTGAGTGTATAGACAGCAGTATCCAGCTTGTTTATATCGATGCGGATCCGCGCCCTTTTTCCCCTGCTGTCTTTCTCTGTCAGGGCAGCCTTGAGGCTCATTCTTACGGTGCCGCCCTTACGGTCCAGACTGTACACCGTATCAGGCAGCAGATCAGTTCCGCTCACTGTAAAAATTCCGTCATTTTCCTCTTCGAGATAGACAATCTTGGGCCATACCTCGCTTACCTTTGGCTCATAGGCTTTTTTTATCTCAATCTCCATCCAGCCGCTTTCGGCTTCTGCTGTATCAAGGTAATTGTAAAGAACTACCTTATAGCGGTATTTCCCTGCTTTAAGGGAAACTTCCGCCTTTCCATCTTCATTTTTAACACTTACACCTTGAACCCAGGCAGCAGAGGATTCATCATATCGCTCGACAATAAAGTCATAGTTAAGAACACCATCCTGAGGCGGACAGCTCAGCTTCTGCACAAAATCTCTGCCCGCCTCGGTATCCTTAAGGTAATAATCATTCCGAGCATTCTCCGGACTCTGCTGTCCGGGCTGCTGCGCACCGGCAGCCGTTCCCCCAGAGCCCTGCCCGTCTGTTTCCTGTGGGGCAGCTGTCTGGCAGGGGCATATCCAGAGGACTGCAATGGCCAGCGCCGCCGCAAGGCAGAACGCAGGCTGAATTCTGCATTCCACAGCTCTATCTTCCATAGAGGTCTCCCGGCGCGCTCAGCTGCGGCGCGCTCACCTTTGGAAGATCAATGCTGAAACGGCTCGCAGTCACAATTCCGCTCTGGAAGAGGCTGCCTTCGTATGTGGACTGCGCCTCTACTGTCCATTCATACTGCCCCTGCGCGAGTACCGTGAGGTCTTTCAGCTCCAGTCTTCTTGAATCCGCTGCCACAGTGCGTTCGAGCACTGCTTTCTGCTGGCCGATCCTCACAAGCCTGAATTCATACTGAGTTGCCCCGCGCACCGCGTCCCAGCTGAATACAATGGCCCTGCTCTTTGCGAGATAATCTTTATTGACAACTGTGCCATTCAGCGGCCTTGGATTCTGCACCGCTGGAAGACGCGGTATGGCGCCTACAGTAAATGTATTCGGCTCCACGGCCGAAATATCGAGGTCATCGCCGGTGCGCGCGCTCACTGTCCAAAAATACCGGCCTTCATAAAGCCGCGGCATTTTAAGTTCGGTCTTCGGGTTCTCAATATTGAGTATTATGTTTTCTTTTGAAACCTGGCCCCTGTACAAAATAAGCCGCGATTCAACGGGTCTGTCCACCGAGGACCAGCGCAGGCTGGCCGGTCTCTTTATGGCGTCTTCGCCACCAATAAGCGTCCCATTGGCGGGGAAGCTCAGCTCCACTGGCCTGAGCTTGCGGAGATCGAAAGTATAGCTTCCGATATAGCCAGTCGCTCTGGAAGCCATTGGCGTTTCCTGCCTGAAGGCCTGCAGTGTCCATCGATAGCGCTTCTCAGGCATATGCTCGAGATCCACCAGATAACTTGTGCTGTCTATAAAATTCTGCTCGAACAGCAGACTGCCGTTCTGGCTGTCACTGTAGAATTTCAAATTATAATAATCGGCTCCATCGACTTTGTTCCACGCAAAACGGAAGGGCGTCGCCGGCCGAATCACGGCGCGCCCCGCATTGGCCGGCGCAATGCAGTCCGGCGGATCCAGGGGCGGCTCAATTATGAGCGGCCTGGGCTCCGTTTTAAGCTCTTTTGAACCGAGTTTCGAATAGATGCGCCAGTAGTAGGTGCCGGGCTTCAGATCGCGGCCCGCGAATGACGTAGTTGTTACAATCTCGTCCACAACGCATTTTTCGAATCCGCTGTCCCGTGAAATCTGAAACCGTGTCTCAGCGGGCACATTCGACTTCCAGACATATTTGGTGTCCGGTGCGAGAGTCTGCGAAAGCCTGTAGCCTTCGGGCGGGAAGAGCGTCCTCTGCTCAATCGCGCCCTTGGCCGCATAAAAGCGCCTTATCTCTGAAGATGCGCTATTGCCCTCAACGTCGTTAATCGAAACCTGCCAGTACCATTCGCCATCGTCCAGTTTCCTGCCGGCATCGCCATAGAAATAATAGTTGTTCTCTGTTTTCTCATCTATAAGCGGAGAACTCATGCTGCTGTTTTTCGATATGCGGAACGTATACGAAGCAGCTTCGCTGCTGTTGCTCCAGGAAAAAGCCAGAGCACTTCTGCCATCGTTCTTTTTAGAGGCCGAATCGACAATCGCATCGGGGGCCGGCAGCAGCATCTGTGGTGCAAGCAGCTCTCCGCTCTTTACAATTCTGAACACAGACGTATCGGAGGGCTCTGAAAGACCCGTGCTGTTTATTGAATAAAAGGGCCTTACACGCCAGTACCAGGTGCCCTCACCCAGCGAGGAGACAATGCTCGAAGCAAAAGATGTCCTCTGTACCAGCCGAGGACTGTTCATCGCCTGGTTGTCTGCTACCTCCAGCTGATACGAAGATGCATAATCGTTCTCTGTCCAGATAAAGCGGAGCGCAGGTTTCCTCGTGCGGTACTGGGCCACATAATCCCTGATAGGCGCAATGGGTGCGGGCCGTGGAGCATACAGAACAGAGAAGCGGCCCGAAGCAGAAAGCGCAGCATTCGGGGCAGTGCCATTTGCGGGGACAGCCGAAAGTCTCCAGTACCAGACTCCCGGGCTGACACTGGCCGAAACAGAGCCCAGATCCGCGAATTCTGTCTTCTCCGATGTCTTAAAATCCTGTGTATCCGAAAGCTCGAGCAGGCCTGCTGCTGAGCCTCCGCCTGTATAGCTGCAGGCAAAACTTACGGGCACCGGATCTGTGCTAAAATCCAGAATACGGCTGTTATGCGCCGGCGAAATGACGGCGAACTCAGGCTTTCCAATCTCGCCGCTGCCCGACACAGAGAGCGCACTCCCCGCTTCCACATTTCTGCTCCCGCTGTCGAGTCCCAGAGAAGCAGAGCCCTTTTCGACGCTGATGCTGAGTCCATCGCCTGCGCTGATCCCCACCGAAGCCGAAGCGTTTATCTGTATCTTTCTTCCGCCCGATTCCACGCTCAGCCCTTTAGTCCCGGACTGGACATCGAGGTTTCCCTCATCCATCCTGACAGCAGCGCTCTTGTCCTGTTTTACACTGAACTGAGCCAGGGTATTCTCGCCAAGATTGACCGCGCTTCCATCGGAAAAATGCACAGTCGCCTCAGATTTGGGCGCGATGCGCACAGTATCGCCATTGTATACAGGCGAGTTCTGTCTGAGTCTGTCCCAGAGCACCCTGTCTATAAAATGGCGCTGGGCCGTATGATACTTGAATGTTATAGTCGCGATCTGCTGGCCGCCCTTCCTGCTAAGTGTCTGGTTCAGGTGAATCCAGAAATCGGCGAAAGCCAGAGCCGCGACGAGGAGGCAGACGAGGCCAAAGAACAGCTCAGCTGTTCTGCTGGGGCTGCTGTATTTTGTACTTTTTTTCGTCGTCATCGAGATTCACCTTGGAGAGATCAGGCGCTGTCTTCCCGAGAAGAGCGCGTATTTCGGCGAGGGACTTCGGTCCATCCGGGCCGGCTCCTGGTATATCCAGTTCCTTCCGCATATTTACCACGGCATACATATGCTGGGGTTTCGCTTTTCCTTTGACCGTGACTGTGGGCATCACCTCGACGTCCACCTCGTCTTTTACAAGATTGTAGGTATCCTCAGTTATGAGAATATCGGTGCACAGAGGTTTGTTGAGCGACTCGGTGCGCGACGCAAAATTGACCGCGTCGCCTATGCAGGTGTATTCCATGCGCGACTTCGAGCCGATCTGGCCGGCGATTACCGGGCCCGAATTGATGCCGCAGCCAATACGTATAATCGGCTTTTTATCGCCGCCGCGGTCTTTGTTAAAATCGATAAGGGAGGAGCGCATAAGCAGGGCTGTGCGCACTGCATTCAGGGCGTCTGCCTTCGGGCTCCCGGCGCTCTCGGGCGAGCCCCAGACAGCCATTATGGCGTCGCCGATAAACTTGTCGACAACACCGCCCGTCTGGACCACGCAGTCGACCATGCGTGTCATATAGGCGTTAAGGAATTCTACTACCTCGTACGGTTCGAGCTTTTCGGATATCTCGGTAAATGAGCGTATATCAGAAAAGAACACAGTTACTACTTTTGTCTCGCCGCCCAGGTTAAGCTCGCCGTGCGCGGCTTTTTCGGCTATTTTGCTGTTGGTAAAGCGGCCAAAGGCGTCTTTCAGCCGCTCGCGCTCCTTGAGCCCCCTGCCCATCTGCACAAAACTCTCGGTGAGCAGGCCTATCTCATCGTGCGATCGGGGCTTGAGCTCCACATCGAAATTGCCCTGCTCTATCTGGGCCGAAGCGTTTGTAAGGGCGCGGAGCGGCCTGCTTATGCTCAGCGAATAGATGCCGATAAAAAGCACGGCGAGCGCGAGAATAACAAGGGCCAGTCTTAGATTGTTCATCATGGTCGCGGTGACTGTTTCGAGGGCCTTGTTCTTTTCCTCGATAGTCAGAACACCGATATCGCCGATGGAGAGGCGGCTGTAAGCGCCGAAATACTCCCTGCCATCGGTGTTTCTGAACAGCACCTGGCGGTTCTGGTCGTTGTTCTTCCGCATGTCCTGCACAAGGGACATCTTCGCCATGCTGGCGTCTGTCTTTACAAGGTTAAAATCGGGATGTATCAGGAGCTCATCTCTGTCGTTGATCATAAAGGACTGATTCACTGAGCCGGCGCCAAAACTCTCGGTCAGAGACTCACCCGAGAAGAAAACAGCTGCGGTCTGGTCATAACCGCCTTCACGCCAGGGGAAAAAGAGCACAAGCACCGGAAGGTTAAAGAGCGGCGCCGCATTCAGCGCAATTGTCTCGCCCGCTTCAGAGCGCTTAATCTCATCTTTATGGGCATCGAGAAATTTCTGGACAAGAGAAGTTTCTATCTCATTGGAAATAAAATACCTGTTGTTATAGAGTTCCGAGGCACCCGGAATTACAATAGCCGCAATGTCCTGATTGCGTTCAAAGAAAAAAGCTGCGGCCTGGCGCCCGAGAGCCCCGGATGCCCCCGCCGCATTCTGCATATCGAGCAGCAGAAAAACATCGGAGCGGATAGTGGAGATGCTGCTCTCCGCCGCCAGCGCCGACTGCCGGTTTATAGTTAGATTGTTCTCTTCGGCTGTAATCCGCACATCGGAGCCGACAAAGTGGCTCACAAGAATTGTGAGGGTTCCAAAGGAGACGAGTACAATCGCGGAAATAATCAGGATCAGCTTGAGCCCGATAGGAAATTTAATCCGCGTCTCTGTCGTGTTCATAAGCATTTTGGGCCAGACAGTAGCATCCCAAAAGCCCTTTTTCTATCGTAAAAGGCAGAAAGAACCAAAGTTACCGCGGAAAGAACCAAAGTTACCCGGGAAAAATGAAAAATTCTCTCTGTGGCTTAAGATGGCAGGCCACAGCGTCCCCGGGGACGGGAACGCGGGCCCGGCTCTACAGACTATCCGGCACTGGGGTGATGCCGCAGAGGGCTCAGGCTCTGGCTCCGCCTGCGGCCATCTCGTCCATGCGCCTCAGACGGCGGGCAAGATCGCGGGCGAGATTCATCATAATTATTGCAAATATATGGGGATCGATATGGAATATCTCGTGCAGGGTACGGTTGGTCAGAATAGCGAGCTGTGTCGGGACAAGAGCGCGGCAGGTGGCGGCTGCGGGCATCACATCGAGGAACTCGATCTCGCCAAAGATATCGCCTTCATTGAGTTCGAGCAGCTCAAGGCCCTGCTTGCTCACCTCAACCTTGCCCTCGAGCACAAAATGAATGCTGTCGTTGCTCTGGCCCTCGGCTATAATGACATCGCCGCCCTTATAGGAGGCTCTTCCCATAAGAGGGATGATCCTTTCTATCTCCTCGGGCATCAGAGCCCCGAAGAGGGAGTATTTCTGAAAAGTGGCGTTGTCGATCATACCCATAGACTAATCTGCAGGAAAGGCAAAAGCAAGACAGCAGAGGCGCCGGGGCCATGGCAGAAGGTGCCTCCGCGCTCCGCCAAGAGGCGCAGAGGATGGCTGGCATGCTGTCCCGCCTCTGTCTGATCCGCAAACAGGAGAGCTGGACATTATTTCTATATATAGTAACATCTTTTATACTTGACCTTTTTTTAAGACCAGTCTATCCTCTTGCCATCTCGAGAGGGCGCCTAGGGTTCCTTCCGCTAGAAACAGAATAAAAGTTCGGTTCCTTACGGGGTACGGTCCAAGCGGCGTCGGCTCTGCTTTAAGCAAGCAACACCCACGGGAAAAAAGCCCGAGGAAGGAGTCTCGACCGCGAGGCCCCTTCCTCTTTTTTTATATCCGCTAGGAGGGGGTCTTAAAATACCCGGAGGCGGATTATGGGTTGCGCAATCACCGCGGAGAGACTTTCCAAGACATTCAGCGTTCGTGCACAGGACAAAGGCGGCCTCAGCGGCTTCCTCGGGTCTTCGCGTACCTCAGTCGACGCAGTCAAGGGAGTCTCTTTTTCTGCAGAAGAAGGTGAGATTCTCGCGATTCTCGGTTCCAGCGGCTCTGGAAAATCAACACTGCTAAAGCTGCTCTCTGGCGAGCTCGGACTCAGCTCGGGTCTGGCCAGGGTCCTCGACCTCGAGCCCAGGGCCCAGCATGGAGAGCTCTCCCGCTGCACCGCCCTTGTCGCACAGGGGAAGAGCAGGCTCTGGCCCTATATCCCGGTGGCAGAGTCCTATGCACTTATCGGAAAGCTGAATCACATCGAGGCCGATGATCTCTCATGGCGCGAAGACGATCTTTCACGGCGCTTTGGGATTGGAGCCTATCTGGGCACGCCGGCGTCGAAGCTTCCGGCTGAAATAAAGGCACGCTGCGAAATTGCCGCGGCCCTGATCCCGGCGCCCATTATCCTCTTTCTCGACGAACCCTTTACGCAGCTCGCCGAAAACGAAAAACTTAGAATCTCGGCACTGATAGCCGCGGAAGCTGAACTCGACGGCACGACTGTTGTCCTCGCATCCGAGGACCCGCTCGAAGCTGAAACCCTCGGCTGCAGGCGCGCCCTCATTCTCGAAAAAGGACAGCTTGTTTTCGACGGCCGGATGGAATCCGCGCTGAACCAGCGGGCGCAGACAAGGAGCGCCGCCAGGGCCCTTCCGCAGCGGGCCGCTCAGACAGCACGCTCTCAGGCCCAGCCCGCGGCCGCGGCTCTATAAGGCCGGCCTGGGCGCCGCGCTTTCCACCAGTGGCTGTTTTTCCGAAGTGGCAGCCCCGGACTCCACAAAGCCCGGGGCTTTTTTATGCCCGATAGCCCTGTGCGCCCTGCCGCCTTACTGCCAGAGATAGTATGCGTGGAGCCTTGAGACGATAAACCAGGAACCCAGATAGAGCAGAATAAAGCCGGGCACAAGCAGCAGGGGCCGCCACTGCGAAAGGACCAGGGCCTGGCCGGCCAGAACGGCGGCCGATCCGAGGGCCACAACGCGGTAAGGTGCCTCTCCTGCCTGGAATGAGGCATAGACGAAATCGGCGACAATCGCGATGCCAGCCAGGGCCACCAGCAGCTTTATCGAGGGATAGAAGCCAGGTCTCAGAATCATGCTGGTCTCGAAGACTGCGGTATTCAGGGGCAGGCTCGCCGCGAGGGCCAGACTGATAATGGCCGCGAGGCCGGCCGCGGAGCCGAGCTTTTCATTGTGAAAGCCCGAGGCATAGAGGCTCGCGCAGAAAAAAGAGAGGAGCCCCATGGTCCTGCCGGCCAGAATCACCCGTGTTAAAAAGAACACCAGACTTATCGGCGCGCCGCCTGCAGCCAGGCTGAAGGCCAGAGGGCGCAGATTCTCGAAGGCCGGCGCAAGTGCCCAGAAGGAGAAGAAAAAAATCTCGGAGGAGACTGTCTTGCGGAAGGAAAAGAGGATATAGCCGAGACAGAGCACCGAATAGAGGCCCGAAAACAGGGCAGACCAGGTGGCGGCTCCCGGCGAATCAAACTTCAATCCGAAGAGCTTTTCACTGAAATAGGAGCCGGAGCGTTTGAGCAGGCTCATGTCGATCTTCCCCTCGAGAAAGGGGACTGAGGCAAAGAGCCCGACACAGAACAGGATGCAGGCCGCGAAAAAGAGACCGCGGTATACCCGTCTTCTGGATGCAATAGTCACGGTACTCCTAAAATAGCCCCAGTCAGCTCATTTGACTACTGCCGGACTTTCCCATCTCCGCTAAATATCGCCCCGCAAAAGGCCGATTATTATAAATGGAGGACTTTGACACATGAAGGAACGCTCTCGGGCACTCACCTGCATTTGTGTATTTCTGGCGGTCGCGGCGGTCTTCGGCCTTCCCCTTTCTGCCGGCGATCTGCCGACCTTTGTCAATCTCGGTTTTTCCGCCAATTCCGGCCGTTTTCTCTTCGGCCAGTACGGATTGGACATGGCCACCGGCAAACCCTACGCCGAGCTCTATCTGGTCGATACAGCCAGAAATGACTTTGTTCCCAAAGGTGTCCTCCGCAGGAACTTCGACACAGTCCCCGAGGCAGGGCAGGATACGGCCGGCGCCCTCTACAATCTCTACGATGAGGCCTTCCCTCTGATCAAGGCGCAGAAGATCGATCATCTGAAGGTCGGCCGGCTGCTCTTCCTTCTCGACGGGATGGAAGCCTCGCCCAGCCTCAATTTCCGCGATTTCAAGACCGGGACGGTCTACGATGTAACCATCGCCAAGAGTATCAGCGGCAAGGGCTCAAGCTATGTCTCCTCCTTCGGGCTCACCATACAGACTACAGACAGCTCGAGCACCGTGCGGCGTGTCAGTGCCGGCAACCCCGAGATACGGCGCCAGGGCGTAAGCGACTACACCATCCGCCGCATTATTATGGCGCCCGATGAGCATACGCTCGTCATTATCATAGAGAAAAGCTGCGTGGATAAAACAGGTTCCTCAATCCGCTATATGGTTGAGACAGTAAAACTGCCATAAATTCATAAAAGGGGTATACTTTAGTTACGATGGAGGAACAGATCAGGACCGAAGAGTCCAGCCCGGCGCAGTCCGGCGGAGCGCAGGCCAATAATCTCGCCAAGAGGATCAACTTCCTCGAAAAAGCGGGGGCACTGGGCGACCTCGAGGATCTGCGCCGCGAAAGCCGGGAGCTCGATTCCCTCGTCAATGACGCCACTCATATCGTCGCCCTCGACAATGTCGAGGCCATGATGGAATTTACAACCTCGCGGCTCAACGAACGCTTTATTCCAACCCATCTGGCCTTTATCTTTGCCCCGGTCGAGGAGACGGTACCCGTCTCCTACTGCTACCGCAATCTCAAGCCCGACGGCGAAACCTTCCCGGTCTTCTACTTTGAGCCGATCAGAACCTTCCTGCTCTCCCGCCCCTATATCATCTCCTTCAGGGAGATGAAGTGCGCTTTTACTCCAAATTTTTTCAAAAAGGATTTTCTCGCCTATGAGCCCGAGGTGATACTCCCGATGAGCGGCATCGGCGGCATCTTCGGCTTTGTCATTCTGGGCAAGAAGCTCGTCGGCGGCGAATACAGCGATCTCGAACGCATGTACCTCGACCGCCTCGTGCGTTTCCTTTCGATAGGCATACAGAACAAATACAGCCATGAGGAAGCGATAACCGAACCCAAGACCGGCCTTTACAACAGCGCCTATTTTATGAAGCGCCTTAAAGAGGAGATCTCCCGGGTAAACCGCTATGGTGTCAGCTCGGGCATTCTGATGCTCGATATCGACCACTTCAAAAACTTCAACGACCAGTGGGGCCATCTCGCCGGCGATGCGGTGCTCAGGGCTCTCGCCCATGTGCTCACCACAAGCGTGCGCGGCGCTGATCTCCCCTCGCGCTTCGGCGGAGAGGAATTCTGCGTCCTGCTCTCGCAGTGCGAAGAAGCCCAGCTTTTCAGCGCAGCCGAGCGCATCAGAAAGGCTATCGAGGCCCTTAAGGTGCCCTACAAAGATCAGATCTGCCGCGTGACGGTCAGCATCGGGGTCTGTCCCCTCGAGCCCTCATGGAATGGCAGCCCCGAAAGCTACATAGACCGGGCCGACAAGGCCCTCTACCATTCAAAGGCCAATGGCCGCAATCAGACCACGCTGTACCGCTTTGGCCTGCTCAGCAGAGCCCTGGAGCTGAACTCAGACGGCAGCGGGGAAGGCCCGGACTGCGGCTGTTCTGCCGGCTGAATACCGCATCGCGGCAGGCGCTGCCTCGGGAAAATCCGCAGATAAAAAAAAGGCGCTCCTCTGGAGCGCCCTTTTATAAAAGGCGTCCGCTTAAGGCCGCCTTTTCATTTTTACCTCTCTTCCCGGAAATCTGTTTTGTGATGAAACTTTTGTCCAATGCACATTTTGTTCTCTTGCACTCTTTTTACTGTCTTCTCTGCTACAACTTTTATATTTGAGCTCCCGCCCAAGTACGGCCATACCCGTCCAGGAGAACAGGGGATATAATAAACTGAACGAAGGCAAACGCAAGAGAAAAAGTGCTTTTTTTCTTGTAGACAATTGTCTACAAGGACCTTTATAACTGAACAAACAGGAAGCCTTTGCGGGCTGAGTGCATCTGTGGCATTCATTTTCCAGCCACAGCGGGTATCCTGCGGGAGAGAGCATTGATGACGCTTCGATTCAGGAATCAGCCCTTCCAGTGGAACGCTGTAGTTCTCGGGGGCCTGTTCAGCCTTGGGACATTTCTCTGGATGCTGCAGATGAGGCTTGTCTATGGCATGAGCATGCTTTCGACGCTGTCCAAACCCGGCATTATCCTGATGCTCTGTACAAGCGCCGATATTTTTTTAAGCGCTTTTCACCGCGGTGCCCGCCGTATGCAGCCGGCTTTTTTCTTTGCCCTCATGCCCTTCTGTTTCGATATCGGCATCGATTCCATTTTCGGACTCGGCTTTTATGCGATGGGCATCCTCATGCTCTTCAGGCTGGGATTCTATGAACACAGAAGAAATTTAAAATATTTTCTTTCTATTGCATATGTTTTTTTCTGGGTATTCTGGTTCACGGTGAACAGACACATTCCCATTATCGATGCCATTGTGACTGTGTACTTTATAATGGTGTTCCTCTTTCTGCTCTACTACGCCTTCAGCGAAAAGCTCATGGTCTATCTCAAGGAGCCGCGGCCGAGAATCTCCCTCAGGGAGAAGGGGCTCTCCGACGCCGAGCGCACTTATATCAAGGCGATAATCGCGGGCAGGAACTACAAGCAGATTGCTTTTGACTATGAGGTCAAGGAATCCACTGTGCGCAACACGGTAGCCCGGGCATATAAAAAGCTCGGTATCAGCGACCGCGCGGACCTTGTCAGCCAGGCTGTGCGCTTCGATATTGAAGACTGAGTATCGACAAGACTGAGTCTTTTATTGACACTAGCGTCAGGAAATAGTATTTTTAGCAATCGATCCAGCAAAGGAGCCGTTAATGCCCAAAATTGTGGACTATGAAGCCCGCAGGCGGGAAATCGCCGGCAAGGCTGTTTCTGTCTTCGTGCACGATGGCTTTCATAATGCCAATCTTTCAACTATCGCCGAGCTCTGCGGCTTCGGAAGGACAAGCGTTTATAAATACTTCAAGGATAAAAACGAGATCTACACTTTCGCGATGAAGGAGATCTTCGCCCGCCTCGAGGAGAAGATCAAAGAGATCATCGACCACACGGAGTGGAGCTCCAAACAGAAGCTCGACGAACTCATCAATATGCTTGTAAAGTCATCGGTCGATGACAAGGAGCGCACCCTCCTCGTTATGAAGCTCTGTCTTGACCAGGATCCGAAGGATCTCGAATCCGAGACAAAACAGAGGGCCAAACAGCTCCTCGTTGTGTTCCAGAAAGTGCTCGATGAAGGCGTCGCATCGGGCGAGTTCAAGCAGATCAAATCCGAGCCCATGGCCTTCGCCTTTTTCTCGCTGCTCGAGGGCTTTATGATACAGAGCACCTTCTTCGAGGATTTCTCCTACGATGAGGCGATGGAGGCTGTCCATTCGCTGCTCGACGGTCTTGTGGCCATTCCGAAGGCAGGGACCGGGATGGCCGCCGCCAGCTGAGAGCCCGTCTCCGGCAGAGCCCGGTGTTTTTTCTGGCTTTGCCGGCACAAAGCGTCTATACTGATCTACTATGGCTACGGCGCTTTCACCGGCACGGCTCAAGGCCGCCCGCAGGGTCTATTATCTCTTCAACACACTCAATTCCTTTTCCTTTGTATTTGTCTCCGGCACATTTATCACTCTCTACGCCCTCAAGCTCGGAGCGTCGAATGCCCTTGTCGGACTGCTCAACTCCTTTGGCTACGCGACCTTTTTCTTTCCGCCGATCGGCAAGAAGCTTGTAAAAAAACGGGGCATTGTCGGCGTCTTCGCCTGGGGCTGGCTCTTCCGCTACTTTACAATGATTCCCCTGCTCTTCGCCCCGCTGATCGCCTCAAAGGGACAGCCGGGCCTCGCCATGCTCCTCGTGCTGCTCGGCGTCGCCGGTTTTAATATTCTCCGCGGCATCTCGCTGATAGGCAACAATCCCGTGCTCGCCTTCCTTGCCGAGGGCAAGGACAGAGGGGCCTTTATCGTCAATGTGTCTATCGTCTGCAATGTCGCAGGCATTGTGTCCAACCTGCTTGCAGCCTTTTTTCTCGGCAGCTCGGCGAGCTTTACCCTCTACCTGATCTTCCTGGGCATAGGCCTCGTCACCGGCATAGCAGGCGCCCTGCTGGTCTTCAGGACACCGGAGCCGGAGGCTTACAGGCCACGGAGGGACAGCAGCCTGATCCGGATAGCGGCCCAGGCCTGGCAGGACAGGAACCTCCGCCTCTTTTTTACGGTCTATATTCTGCTGAGCTTTGTCGCGGCCATGACCCGGTCCTTCCTGCCCGTCTACGCAAAGGAACTCTACAGCCAGGGCGATGACATAATTATGCTCTATTCCCTGCTCGCGAGCCTCGGCGCGGTCGCGATGGGCTTTCTGACCCGCCTCCTTGTAGACCGCATCGGGGCGAAGCCGCTCTATATTATCTTCGCCGCTGTCGCGGCCACGAGCCTTGTGCCGGCGATTTTCTCACCGCGCATGGACTCCGCACTGAGCATCGCGCTCTACCTTGGGGCATTCAACTTTATCTCATCCTTCGGGCTCGGCGGAGAAGAAAACGCCGGCCAGACCTATTACTTCGCCCTTGTGCCCAAAGAGCAGAACCTCGAGCTCTCCGTCATCTACTACTTTGCCTACGGCATAGGCGGCGCTCTCGGCGCAGGCCTTGGCGGCGTCCTGCTCGAAACCTTCGCTGGTTTCGGCTGTTCCACACCTGATTCCTACCGCCTTTTTTTCGGCCTGCTCTCCGCCCTCTTTGTGGCCATTCTGCTGCTGATGCGCAGACTTACACCGCTCGGCTCGGCAAGCGTCCGCGAATCGCTCGGCATTATCTTTTCGCCGCGCGATCTCAGAACCCTCAACCTGATGGACAGGCTCGACAGGAGCGGAAGCGCCCGCGAGGAGATGATGCTGATCCAGGAGCTGGGCCGCTCGGGCTCTCCGATGAGCCAGCACGAACTCCTCTCCTTCCTCGGCTCTCCGCGCTTTGAACTCCGCATGGAGGCCCTGCTCGCGCTCGAAAATATACCAGGGCTCGACCGGGGCGTGCTCAAGGCACTCGAAAACGAGGTGCGCGGCAATCCCTTTACTACCGCCTATGTCGCCGCCCGCATTCTGGGGAAAAACGGCAGCACAGGCTCTCTGCCAGTGCTCCGCGAATCCATCGATTCGGATGACTACCTGCTGCAGGGTACCGCCATGGTCGCCCTTGCCCGTCTTGGCGACAGCGCCATGCGGCCCCGGATTGAGGAGCATCTGATCCATTCACAGATTCCCCGGGTGAGGGTACAGGCGGCCTATGCTCTCGAACTTATGGACAACCGGGCTTCCCTGCCCGCCCTGCTCGCCTCGCTCCGCAAGGAGGATCCGCCCGCCTATGTGTCGGACGAACTCGTACTCGCCATCGCCTCGCTCTCCGGCTTTATCGGGCCTTTCTACCCCATGTACCGGAGCTACAGCGAGAACAGGGTAAACGGACGCTTCGCCATAGAAGACGCCCTCGGCGACTGCCCGGAGAAGGAAGCTGAATGGTATTCGCGCTTTGAAAAGGCCATGGACATGATTTTGGCCGACCCGCCGCGGGGCGAGCCGATGGTGAAGCTGATCGCCGGCGAAAGCAGGGATGCAGAGCTGGGGCTTCTGCTCTCGGAGGCCGCCCTCGATCAGGGCCTCTCCTACCCGGGCTTCCGCTTCTTCCTCTCAGCCTATGTGGCGCTCACTCATCATCAAAATCGAAGTGAATCTTCTGCTTATTGAGATCGGGATTCCGCCTGTAGATGACGGCCACATTGCCGATGACGCGCACGAGCTCAGCGCTGGTCTTCTGTGCGAGGGCCGCAGCGAGCTCATGCTTGGATTCCTTGAAATCGATAAAGCGCAGTTTTACAAGCTCATGGTCAGTGAGCAGATGGTCGAGCTGGGTTTCGACAGCGGCGCTCGCCCCGCCCTTGCCGAGCTGAAGGCAGGGCTCCAGGTTCTGGGCGAGACCCGCAAGATAACTCCTCTGTTTAGAGCTGAGCATGGGCTTCCTCTCTTTATAGAATTCTCCAGCACCCGGCTGGAGTCCCTGCACCCTTCTAGAAGGGCAGGGTGTAGAGCAGGCGGCAGAGGCGGTCTACAGCGACGCCCCCCGCCACACAGATAATGACCAGGACAGCGAGGGCCGTTACAAGGCCCTGCAGATAATTGACAATGCGGTTCCGGTAGATAAGCCTGTTTATCTTGAACAGGACAGGATTGAGCATGGCATCGAGCGTCATCCAGAAGGGATGAGTGCTGTTCGCGCGGGCTGCGTAGGCGATAACGCGGATAAGCGCGGCGACGGCCAGGAAAATCAGGAAGAAGGACACCGCCGACCAGGCTGCTCTCAGGACAGTCGCGACAATATATCCAATGCTGATTGTCCCCACCACCGAGATGGCCTCGAAAATATTGATGAGGACAGAGAGCAGGGCCAGCGCGATAATGGGGGAAAAATCAAAACCGCCTGCTCTGAGGGGCGTGTGCACCTCGAAAAAATCCAGATAGGGATCAGTGACGCGTGCCAGGAAATCGCCCGCTCTGCCGAGGTTGAGCCCGGGGAGCCAGGAGAGCAGTATTCTGACAAAGCAGCAGAAACTGTAGCAGGACACAAGCACGCCCAGAATGCGCGCGATAATACTCAGCATTCAGCATTCCCCTTCAAGCACGGCTAGTCGAGCTTCTGAATATCTTCGATATCCTTCTTGAGATTGTTGCTGCCCTGAACAACATGGAGGCTCTCACGGGCGGGATCGAAGTGGGGATCCAGCCGCAGAGCCTCGGTCCAGGCCGCGACAGCCGCAGCCATATCGCCGTGAGCGTAGGCTTCAAGACCGCTAAGATACAGATTTTGCACTTTTTTTGCAAGTTCGGCCCTTCCGCCATCCCCGAGCTCAAAGGAGGCAGTCACCGACACCCGGTTGAGGGGTGTAAGCTGGGTGGTGAGGTCCAATGTGTAATTGACAACAAGCTTTATCTCATCGATGAGGAAGCTCGAACCGATGGAAATGCGCGGGTTTCCCCCCTTGAGCAGGAAGCCGGCGTGCATGCTGAAAAAGTCTGTTACCGCCACCAGGGCGCCCGTTCCAAAGTAGAAGCTGCCCGAGGACGAGATATCCACAAGGTTTATCGGCTGGGAGAACTGGAGGAGAAAGGTAACAGGCCGCCAGGGCGAAATGCAGAAGCCGGCGTTCGCGACGGTCGGCAGCGGATCATCCTGGACAGGGGGGCCAAGGTTGAGCACCGAGAGGCCCAGAGAGCAGTTCTTGGACTGCGAAGAATAGAGTTTGAGCAGATTGAAGCGCGTCAGCAGGCCTATATCGGCCATTATGCCCAGGGCGGAGCTGCTGTCCAGGGTCTGCGTGTTTCCACTGGTATCGGTATAGGTGATCGAGGCAGGCATGGAGCGGTAGGCGGCCTTGGCAGTGGCCCCCAGACTGATCCCGGGGAAATAATATCCCGCAAAGAGGTTGTAGGACACATTGAGGGCCGCGCTCAGCTCCGAGTAATAGCCAGCTCCGCTGCGGTCTCCGTACTCATCGTAGGCGGTAAAGGGCAGGTAGAGCCATTTGCAGGCGGCGCCCAGCCCGAGGTCCCTGTAACGTGTGGTATAGACAGCGCTTTCTATACGGGTATCGGCTATCCAGTTGTTATGGTAGACCGCAAGCTCTGTCTGATCGAGCATCGAGGAAGCCGCAGGGTTTGAATCAAAATAGGATGAATCGCGGACAAAGGCGGTAGTGGCCATACCAAGGCCCTCGGAGAGGCCGCCCATAGGGATAAGCAGCGAGGGCAGCGTAGTGAGGCCGGCGTTCGAGTCGAAGCCGAAGTACTCGGAGAGATACTGGTAGACTTCGTCGAAGCCCTCCGCGCAGAGCCTTTGTGACAAGGCGCAGGCGGAGAAGAACAGGAGGCCAAACAGGGAAAGGAGCCGCCGTGATTTCATCGCTTTTCAAAGTATACTATCGGAAAGAGGCGATTTCTAGCGGAGAGCATTCTCCCTTAAGCGGGGCCCGCCGCTATGCCGAAAATAGAGAGAAGAGTAGTATTCTGGAAGGGCGTCCCTCGATCCAATGATTCCAAAATGTCTGCATGCCGAGACCTCTTCCCTGCTCAGGGCACAGAGGCTTAAGTTACCCGCTCTGTTCCTGGGGATAGCTCTCTGGGGGACAGTACTGCCACTCTGCCCGGCCTCCGCAAAGGATACGGCTCCCGATCCAATTCTCAAGGCCGATGAGCTCATCGCGGAACAGGAATACGACCAGGCGATTCTCTACCTTACCGAATTTATCAAGCTCTACCCCGACCGCTTTGACGAAGCGCAGAACAGGCTCAGGCGCGTAATCGGCATACGCGAAGCCTACAATCAGTATGCCCGCGCCCTCATCGACGTACTTGTAAACGACCCGACAAACGAAGAAAAAAAACTGGCCATGCTCAAACGCCTTGAAGAACTCGAGCGCAACCCCAACCCCGAGACAAAGACCTTTGTCGAAAACACCAAAACCGCCTCGCTCTTTGTCTATAATGCCGCCCAGTTCAATGCCATTATGGCAAAGGGCAGAACGCTGATCGATTCCGGAAAGTATTCTGAGGCCGCCGCGCTCTATATAGCGGGCTTCAAACTCTACCGCGATGAATTCGACTCGGGCAGCTACAGCGAGCTGACCAAGCAGAGTGTTTCAAGGATTATCAGTGGTATTGAGGATGAAGCCAGAGAATACGGCACCGCCCAGGCAGGGCTCGCAGCGGCAGTCCAGAAGTTCCAGGCAGCCCTCGCGTCGGGAGACGCAAAGGGAGCAGCGGCACTCTGGCCGGCGGCGGAAGAAGCCCTGACCGACCGCGCGGAACGGCGCGACAGGGTAGTCCGCTCAGGCAGATTTCTGCAGAGCCAGTTCAGCGCGATTCAGAAACTCGATCCGGCGGTCACCGATTCATCCTTTCTGCCCTTTGCCTACCGCTTTACTCTGGGCCGCACAAGCGCTGCACTGCCCGAAGGAGTTTCGGGCGCGATGGATTCACAGTGGATCGCTCTGATGAACGGTCTTGAGTCCAGCTTTGAAAAGGAACTCGACAGCCTGTACTCGGGCGCGGAAGCAGCCTATGCGGCGGGCAGATGGCAGGAGGCGGCAGACGCTTTTGACCGGACCTCGGCCCTCGCCGGACCGGGCCTCTCGATGCTCTCCCTCTGGGGTCTCGCTGCGCCGACAGATATCTATCCCACTCTGAGCCAGTATGGCCGCGCCATTGTGACGGGCAAGAGCAGCGCCTACGAAAGGGCCCGGCTTCTTGCGCTGGCTGCGGCAGGCAGTTCGCGTCTCGCAAAGCTCCAGCTGGACATCTCCAAAACCGACGCTGAGCTCAAATCGGCGCAGACCCAGGGCGGCGACAGCGCCCAGGCCCTCGCGATGACCGCAAGCTACCGCAGAACCTACAGCAGCTACAGCGGCCAGCTCGAAAAGGAGAGTACCCTCGAAGGGGCTCTCGCAGAAGAGCTCGGGCGCTGGACTGACTCAAAGCTCGCCGACAGTTCATCGGCCGGCACACTCGCTTCCTACAAAAAGCGCATCGATGACGCGGCAGCGGGACTCAAGGGCAGGGAGACGCAGGTAGCCTCGATGGGCGCCGGCATTGAATACTCGGGCTATGCTGCCATCTACGGGGAACGGAGCGCCGCCATCGCTAAAGGCAGGAGTCTGCTCGAGGGGCAGAGCGCCCCGCAGGACGGAACACAGGGCGGCGCGGCGGGCGGAAATCCAGGCGCGGCCGGAGGCGCAGAAGACGGTGCCGCAGCAGGCACGGCGGCCCCTCTTTCCCACCAGCCTACCGCCGCCATCGCTGTCTTGAGCACAGAAAAGGCCAATATCGAGGCGCTCTCGAAGAGCCTCGCCGATTTTGAAAAACGCCTCGCGGGCGACAGCGGCTATATCGCCGCCTCCGATGAGATGAAGGCCTGGCGCAGCAAGGCGGAGGGGCTCGCAACCTCTCTCGCAAAGCTTGAGACTGAGCGCGCTGCTCTGCTTCAGACCGCCCAGGAACAGAAGATAGCGGCGCAGGCAGCCGCAGGCGAGGGCGACAGGCGCCTCAGCGAGGCGAGGACCGCGCTCAAGGCCGATGATTTCGATACCGCGAGAAGCAAGCTCGAGGCAGCGCGTGAACGCTATCTCGCCTCGCTCTCGCTCGAAGACGACGCGGCACTGCGCAGCCGTTCGGATGCAGCCCTTCAGGAACTGGGCGACAGCATTGTAAAGAATGAAAACGACAAAGTTGTACGCGATACCCGCAAACTCATAACAGATGGCAAGAATTTCTATTTCAGCGGTGTATTCGCGAAGAGCGAAGATTCCCTTCTCAAAGCCCAGGCGCGCTGGAAGACTACCCATGCCGATGAGGCCAACCCGGAGGTCGAATACTGGCTCAAACTGGCCCAGTCCGCCCTCTCGGTCAAGAGCGGCCGGGATATACCTGTAACGGCGCCTCTCTATCCTGAGATGAGCCAGCTGCTCTCACTCGCCAACAAGTACTACGAAGACGGCCAGAAACAGCTCAAGGCCGGGCAGAGGACAGAAGCTCTCAAATCCTTCGATCTCGCCAAGGAAAAGATCAACCAGGTAAAGGTTGTTTTCCCGCTCAATCAGGACGCAAGCGTACTCGCCCTCAGAATAGATCAGATTGTCGATCCGGCGACCTTCAGGCTCTCCTTCGACACAAAATACAATGAAGCCAAGTCTGCGCTTAAAACAAATCCGCGCGACGCCTATTCACAGCTGCAGGATCTCAGCGCCATCAATCCCAATTACCCGGGACTCAAGCAGCTTATGTACGATACCGAAATAACCCTCGGTCTGCGCATGCCGCCGCCCGACCCCGCCAAGACCCGCCGCGCTGCAAGCCTTATCGCGGCCGCGCGCAGAATTGTCGAATCCGGCGATACGGGCCGGTTCAGCTATGCTCTCGACCAGCTCAACGAAGCCATCGATCTGAATCCGAACAGCGAGGACGCGTCCGCACTCCGCGACCGCATACTCACCTACCAGGGAGGAAATACACAGATAGTGCTTTCAAGCTATGCAGAAGAGCAGTACCGCCAGGCGGTTCAGCTTTTCCAGGATGGCAACTATCTGCAGGCCAACGCTATTGTCCAGAGGCTCCTGACCGATCCCAAGAACAAGCGTTCGCAGAAAATACTCGATCTCTCCAAGAAGATACTGGCACGCCTATGATACAGAACAGCATTGCGCGCGGCATTCCGCGCCAGGGTACTTCCGCCGCCGGCTCAGTAGCGCTCCCGGCAGCCCGGCAGAACAGACGCAGCATATTCATAATAACTGCTATATTTATTTTTTCTCTTCTCTTCTGCGCCATGGCTGACGCTCAGAACTACTACTGGGAATCGCCGAGGCCGCTCGCTGAGGGTCTCGGACGCTATCCCGCCGCTCTTCAGGTAGACGGCGGAGTCCTTGTAATATGGCAGGAATCCGAGATATCGGCCGGCCCGAACAATCTCGATTCCGGCAGGGCATGGATATCCCGCGCGCGCTATTCGGCGGAAAGCGGCTGGGAAATCGAAAGACGTTTTTCCGGCCCCTACGAATTCAAGGGGCAGGAGCCCACTCTCTTTACGGCGACGGCTGCCAGCCCGGCATCCATCGCGATCGCGGTAGCTTCGGGCGACGGAGAGATCGGCCTTCTCTTCTCCTCCGATGGAGGCCGCAGCTTCCAGAAAACGGTAAAGCCGGCCCCGAGCGGCACTGCGGTTGCGCCCCGCATTTTCCCCTCCGGAAAGGGCAGCTGGATTGTCTTTGCCACACAGGGCCAGAACGAGTCTCTCAGGCTCTATTACGCGACGAGCGCGCCTCAGGCAGGTGCGGGCATGTCCCCCTCAGGCACGGCCGCGCAGGGCACCGGCGCTGCAGCGGCAGATTCAGGAGCCCAGACCTTCAGTACATTCAAACCCTTTACCGGCGAAAGCGATCAGCTCAGTCTGAGCTTCCTGCCCGATCTGCTCAGACTGCCCAACGGAAACGATCTTGCGGTATTCCAGTCATCGAGCGGGAATACGCGCGGCAGCTTTCAGCTCTACTCAAAGCTCTCCACCGACGGCGGCCTCAGCTGGTCTGCGCCCCGCCGCCTCACCGATTTTACCGGCAGCGCGGAGACCGCCCGGGGCGGCGCCGACGCCTACGACAACCAGCGGCCTTCCCTCGCCTATATAGGAGATAAAATATGGCTGACCTGGGAACGCAGCGCCCCCGGCGGCACCACACAGATATTTGTGATGAATCTGGACCTCTCCGGCGCGGCGGATTCAAGAACGGCGGAGCGGGTCTCAACGGGCACAGGCAGCGCTTCCGTGCCAGAGATCCTCAATGTCAAAAACCAGCCCATGCTGCTCTGGACAGATACAAAGCGCGGCGGTGGAAGAGTCTATATCGCAGCGAGGGCCGGCATCGACTGGAACGAGACAGAGCTCTCCCGCGGCTCAGGCGACGCATCCTTTGGCCGGGGTGTTCTTCTCGATAACCGCCTCTATGCATTCTGGCAGAGCACTGAATCCAGCCGGGACCGCATTTTTATGCTCGAGCCCGACACAAGCGTGGCCTCTCCCTCGATCGTCCCCGTCAACTTTGTCTCGGGGAGACGCTCGCGCAGTGAAAACGTTCAGTTCAGAATAAATATGCCCTCGGATTCATCCGGCGTAGCCGGCTTTTCCTATGTATGGGGAAGAGATCCGAAAGCGCTCCCTCCACAGAAACTTATGGCCCTTCCCGGGCAGAATGCCCTCAGTCTGGAAGCCGATGCTGATGGCGACTGGTACCTCTGCGTGTCGGCGCTCGACTACGCCGGCAACTGGTCCGCTCCGGCCAGACAGCGCTTTACCCGCGACCGGACACCCCCGCCCGCGCCTATCTTTATGCCGCCCGACGCCGATGCAGCCGGTTATCTCGTGTCCAACAGCTTTACAATCCACTGGACAGAGCCCGACCTTCCCGGCAGGGGAAACACCGATGATGTCGCGGGCTATACCTGGACCATCAAATACGCGGGCCCCCTCGAGCGTGTGCGGAGGACCGCTGCCCTCAACACAGCGGCCCAGGCTGAAGGCCAGGAGCAGAGTGCAGCCGCAAAGGCAGGCCTCCCCGGCCTCAGCGTCTATGAGTCACGGCTTGTATCCGAAGCCGGCGGCATGAACAGTGCCATTCCTCCGGCCGCTCTGCTCGGCGCATCCGGTTCGGCGAGTTATAACAATATCGACGATGGTTATTATATATTCGCCGCCGCCGCGATAGACCAGACAGGCAATATCAGCCCCACAACGGCGATCCTCATAAAGCTCAATAAATACATTCCATATACTCTGGTCAATTTTGTCACCGCCACCCGTGACGATCTGGGAAATACAGAACTTAAAATCGTGGGCAAGGGCTTTAATATCGAAGGCCCTGTGGCCCGGATAGCGCTCGACCGCGACGCGAAGGAGCCCTACGATGTCGACGCATCCCGCGAAAGCGGGGCATTCCGCATACTCTCGGATTACGAAATAAGCGGCCTCAGTTTTTCCGGTCTCGACGAAGGCAAATACCGTATTGGCATCTTTCACCCGGGACGCGGATGGTACTGGACTGGCCCGGTAATAACAATTGATATATCAGGAACCGTCAAGTTCTCGGCGCCCGAACCGGCCTATATCCCCTCGTGGAGGCTCGCCGCACAGCGCCGCTATCATTTCTCAATATACGACGCCCTTGTTATCATACTTGTGCTGTTCTCCGCATTTGGCATTGTATTCGCCTCTGGCAAGACCATAGAGGCAGCGCGCGAGGCAGGCGAAGTGCGCAGAGAAGTTCTTGCCCTTGTAGAAGGAGGTCCTATGCCCAGCAAGCAGAAGGAAGCCGCTGTTGGTACTATTAAGAGAAGGGGAACAGGCCTTACGGCCAAATTTACCCTGACTATATCATTTCTCGTACTGCTCACAGTACTTATGGTCGCAGGCACGCTCGGCGTTACAATGATACGCACCCAGTCCACAAGCCTGGCCACCGGGCTTGAGCAGCGCGCCAAGGTACTGCTCGAAAGCGTCGCGCAGGGAGCCCGCTCCTATCTTCCAGCGCAGAACATTCTCGAGCTGGGCTTCCTTCCCCAGCAGACCAAGGCCATGAGCGATGCTGTCTACATCACAGTGACAGGCTATGGAGAAAGCGGCAGCACAGCGCCAGATGTTGTCTGGGCCACCAATGATCCAGGCATCGCCGGAAAGATCGACACAAAGACCCTTACGGCGGGAGCATCGCAGCTCACTGATTCGCTTTCACCCACCGTCAGGAAGATGATGGCCGAACTCAATGACAAGGCAGCCAGCCTTGTCGGCCAGGAAAACGAAACCCTGGCTTCTCTGACAAGGGAAGGTACTGCTCTCGCGACAAAACTCGACGATACCTCCCAGCGCCGCCTCGCGGAGATTTCCTCCACCAGCCGCGACATACAGAGCGATATAACGCAGAAGCTCACTGCGCTTTCGGATCAGGCTGAGGGCAGCTCGCCGGCATTCGACGCAGCCACGGCTGCTCAGACCGAACAGCGCTATATTTTCTACAAGCCAATTCTCTTCAGATCCAGCCAGGATCAGCTCTATTACCGCGGCCTCGTGCGTCTCGAGGTTTCGACCTCCGGCATAGTCGCCGAGGTTATCGCAGCACGCAATCAGCTGATACGCCGCACGCTGATAATCGCCGCTGCAGCCCTTGCCTTCGGCATCCTCGGCGCATTTATACTCTCATCGATAATTGTCAATCCTATTAGAAAGCTTGTAAACGCCATCGCGACAATACGCGATACGGATGACAAAGAAAAACTCGAAGGTCTCAATATCGAAGTAAAGAGCCGCGATGAGCTTTTTACTCTCGCCGATACAGTAAACCAGATGACCAGCGGTCTTGTGCAGGCAGCCAAGGCCAGCAAGGATCTCACCGTTGGAAAGAGCATTCAGAAAATGTTCATTCCTCTCGACCTCGATAAAAAAGATCAGAAGCTCACAACAGGAGCCAGGCAGACGGCGGACTTCGAGTGGTTCGGCTACTACGAAGGCGCAAAGGGCGTCTCGGGCGACTACTTCGATATAGAGCAGCTAGATGATCATAACTGGTATTTTATAAAATGCGACGTTTCGGGAAAGGGAGTGCCAGCGGCCCTGATCATGGTCGAGGTGGCCACCATGGTCCGCAACCATTTTGGCGCGGTGCTCGAAGCACGCAGAGCCGAAGAGGAGCTTGAGGCAGCCGCAAAACGGCAGGGCAAAGCCTACAGGGAAAAGGAGCTTGCGCCCAATCTGGACAAGCTCTGCTTCCAGATAAACGGCTTTATCGAAGGCATGAAATACCGTGGCCGCTTCGCGGCCTTTACCGTAGGCATCTACGATGTAAAGACAGGCCTCGCCAAAGTGTGCAATGCGGGAGATCGCTATATACATATCTGGCGCGGCTCCAAGTGCATGATGGAGACAGTAGACCTGCCCGATGCTCCGACGGCAGGCACCTTCCCCAATGAGCTGGTCGAAATGAAGGCGCCCTACAAGACCGCCCCCCTGAGGCTCGGCCATAACGAGGCCCTTTTCCTCTACACCGACGGCATCGAGGAAGCCAAGCGCCATTTCCGGAATGACAAATTTGAAATTGTGCCCTGCACAGCTGTCGAAAAAGACAAGCCGCACAACAACCATTCTGGCGGACAGGACAATGAGGAATTCGGCAATGAGCGCATCGAAGCCGTGGTAAAGGCTGTCGAGACAAGGGGAAGCTACAGGCTTGTCAAGGAGCACGCCCCGGAGGACACAGTTACCACCTTTGACTTCTCGAGCTGCACAGGCAGCCTCGAAGAAAAAGTCATGGCCCTTGTATCGGTCGAAAAGGTATTCCGCATGTATATCGATCCACGGGCAGAGGCGAGCGATACGGTGCTTGTAGATGCCCGCATCGATGCCTTCCTCGAAAAGCACTTTGATCAGTACCGGCTGTACTGCGGGCACAAAAAGCCCAATCCCGATACTGAGCACCCAGAATATCTCATCTATGAATATCTTAAGTCTGACGATCAGTACGATGATCTTACTATTCTCGCGATAGGAAGGAAGTAGAGCCCCAGCCCCTTCCAGCAGACCGCGCACAGGGGCCGGCACAGCCGCCCCTATGCAGCCATCTGTTGCGGTGCTCGGGAGCAGCGGGGCCCGGGCAGCCCTGCCGGACTGATTCAGGACGGCGGGGCTGTCTGTCCAGCGGGCATCCCGGCATCCCGCTAGAGTTTGAATTTCTCGAGCGCTTCGCTTACCTCGGAGATCTTGGACTCGTTTTTCGCGGCCAGCTCTGTCGTCCCGGTCATGGCTTCATTGATCTCCTTGGTGCCCGCGAGAATTTCCTCATTATTCTGCACAACAGTAAGCGTTATCCCCTTGAGCGTCGAAATCTGCGAAAGCATCGAGCTGTTGCCTGCCGCCATCTCGCCCGAGCCCGCCTTTATCTGGCTCGTTATTTCGCGCAGCTTGGACAGCGATTCCAGAACCTGGCTGCCGCCTGTCTTCTGCTCGGCCATGGAGGAATCGATGGAGTCCACGGCTCCATCCAGAGCTTCGGCTTTCTCGAGAATAGAGGCAAAGGACGATACGGCCGCGTCGGCCGCGGTTTTGACCGATTCAATGGACTCCGCGACAGTTTTAAGGTCATCGGAGATAACATGGGCCTGATCGGTGGATTCCTCGGCCAGACGCTGAATCTCCGAGGCGACAACAGCAAAGCCCTTGCCGGCGTCGCCTGCATGCGCTGCCTCAATGGCAGCGTTCATCGCAAGCAGATTTGTGCGCTCGGCTATTTCTGTTATAAGGGTCGATGCCTCGCCCAGGTTTTCAGAGGACTGGACAATAACGTCGACAGCCGCCCCGACCTCATCGATACGGGACTTGCCCGAACTGCTCTCCGACTTAAGCCTGTCTGCCGCTTCGGCTGCGTTCGCGGCGTTCGCGTTTACAGAGTCAATGGTTGCGATAATCTCCTCAACAGCGGCGGAGGACTGACTCACAATATCGGACTGGTTCTGTATCTGCAGGCTCAGTGCATCTATGCTCCGGGCGAGCTCTTCTATGGCGGCAGAGACCTCTTCGACCGACGAGGACTGATCGCCCAGCATTTTCCCAGATGAAGCGAGATTGGAATTGATCTGGGCCACCGAGGCACTCGTCTGCGTCATAGTCGCACTGAGCGAATCGCCGGTCTCGGTGAGTGCGTCGAGACGCTTCTTGACCGTGGACACAAGGCTTCTGAGATTGGCCACGAGCTCATCGAGCTTTGTGGCCATCTGGCCAATTTCATCGCTCCTATGGAATACTTTTTTGCCGCTGTCGCTCAGATCGCCCGATCCTACCTTGTCGACAAGGCGGTAGAGCTGGCCCAGAGGCCGGGTTATCGAGCGCATAACAGAATACAGAACAATACTTACAACTATAATTATCACGCATGCAGTGAGCTCAAAGGCCAGGGTGGAATTGCGCACAAGGGCGCTCGCGTCGGCGAATGAGGCGTTGGATTCAGTGAGAAGAATTGTATCGAATTTCTGCGCAGCGGTCATTAGAGTCGCGAAGGCTCCCTGTATGGCCGAAATCTGCAGCATCGCCTCATCGTTCATCTGGCTGCCATCGCCCAGAAGGACAATAAGCTGGTCGAGCGTGGAGGTAAAATCGGTCGATGCGACAGCTACTTCACTCAGCGCCGCATTGCCCTCATCCGTACCCGGCGTTACGGTCAGGAGGGTTGCCATTGTGTTGTTATATTCGGAAAGAGTCGCCTTCAGAGTGGAAAAAGCGCTTTTTCTGCGGGCGCTGTCAGTCCTGCTGAGATAGTCATAGACCTGTCCCTCGAGTTTATATGCGCCTTCACGGAAGGCTGCGTTGGCCCGTATCAGGGTGGAGTCATTTGTATGAATAATATCTATAGTCTTTTTTATTTTAATGTTGGTGTTATTTACGTAAATGGCAATAAATATCAAAGCACAGAGAACAATGCAAGATAGCGCAATAAGCCGCGCCCTTACTGTCATGCCTCTTCTTAAACGCCAGGCCACAACACCCCCCCGAGCCATGAAAATTATCCACAGCCTGAACCAGATCCTTAATATTAATTTGATAATAGCACTGGTATGATGTCTCTGTCACCAAAAGAATTCGATTTTATCAAATATGTATAAATAATGAGCTGTCCAGCTGCAGATTATCATCCACCGCCTCGGGGCCAAAAATGGAATAGCCTTCCGCGTCCATGGAGATGATCAGGGCCTTTTTCCATTTGTCTCTGTTCCTGCCCAGAAGGGTACCGAGACGGCCGCGCAGCGCGCTGTCCTCCATGCTCGGAACAAGGAGTTCGAGATAGCCATCGGAAAAAAGCGAGATCGATATCCACTGCTTTTTAAGAACAAGTTCAGAGACATTCTGGCAGCCCTCGGCAAGCTCCGGATTCGCCCTGAGCCAGTTCTCATGGAAGCCTTTGATCGGATAGATGCAGCCAGCCTGATCCATCCAGCTCGCGCCATGAAGCAGCTCAAAACTCATAGGCAGCCAGCCTGCGGAGCATCGGGGAAAGCTCCGATAAAACCGCTGAAATATGAGGGGATTGAAGCCGTAACAGTCTGGCCATCGGGCAGTACAAGCTGGTAGGCCAGGAGCAGAAGCCGCTTCAGACCGTATTTTTTGCGCAGCTCCTTATTCAGCCTGAAATCGCCATGGAGATCATCGCCCAGTATTGGAGCCCCTTCAGCAGCCAGATGAATTCTGATCTGATGCATCCGGCCAGTTCCAAGCCTGAGCTCCAGATATGAGTATCCTGCGGCTCCTTCTCCATCGAGACCAAACCGGCCCAGAAGACGCCAGTCCGTTCTCGCGGGGAAGCTCTGTCCCTTTACTGTTATCGGTTTTTCAATCCGGCCCTCGGCACCGTCGAGAGCTGAAGCCGAGACCGCGCGGTATATTTTCTGTACCGAACGGGACTCGATTTCGCGTGTCCAGCGGGCGGCCGCACGGCTGTCCTTGGCAAGCAGCAGACAGCCCGCTGTGTCTTTGTCGAGACGGTGAACCAGATTCGGCCTGAAGCCATAATCCCTTTCCACCGCATCGACAAGAGAAATGCGGACACCAGCGCCAGGCTGAACCGCGAGCCCGGCAGGCTTGTCAACAACCAGAATTTCCGAATTTTCGTACAGCTTTGGAATCATCGAGTGGCAAGCATAGCCAAGAAAGAACGGGGACGCAAGTGCGTTTTTTCCAATTTGTTAGCCCCGGTTCACAAAAAGGCAGAGAACCCAGCTCCTGCAGTTTTTCCTCCGCGTGCCGCTTTTTATACGCCTAAATGAGGCCTCCCCCTGCGCTTCGGCGAGGCAGGCGGAGGTTGCAGGAGTTAGCCCGCTATCACATTTGTGCAAAGCGATTTGCGCAAGCGGAACATAAGAAGTAAATTATGCAAATATACAATTTTCCGGAGGCGTAATAATGGCGGACCGTGCCGCGATTCTGAAGCAGGCATCGATTATCGCACTTGCAGGCAACCTTATCCTTGCGGCAGGCAAGCTCACTGTCGGTATTATAGCCAATTCTCTTTCTGTGCTCAGCGACGGCATAGATTCAAGCACTGATGTTATAATTGCAATTGTCTCTCTTATAACAGCGCGTATTGTCGAGATACCCGGTGACAAGGAACATCCCTATGGCCATGGAAGGGCCGAGACCATGGCGACAACAACCCTTTCGTTTATTGTCTTTTTCGCCGGCGCCCAGCTGCTTATGCGCGCAGTAAACGGCCTTATCTCGCACGAAGTGCCTCCGATGCCGGGAATCCCAGCCCTAATTGTAACAGTTGTTTCCATAATAGGAAAGCTCATCCTTGCACGAAGCCAGTATGTGCTGGGCAAAAAGGCAGACTCTGCCCTTCTCATTGCCAACGGCAAAAACATGAGCGGCGATGTTGTTACCTCCGCATCGGTACTTCTCGGCCTCGTCGCGACTTATATATTGAAACTGCCAGTTCTCGACCGTGTAATGGCAATCCTCGTTTCGCTCTGGATTATCAAGAATGCAGTGGGCATATTTATGGATGCCAATTCCGAACTTATGGAAGGCACAGGGGATAAGGAGCTATATAACAAGGTGTTTGAGGCTGTGGCCGCGACAAAAGGCGCAGGCAATCCGCACCGGGCCAGAATACGCCGCATCGGCGCATCCCTTGTAGTCGATCTCGATATTGAGGTAAAGCCCACAATGACAGTGGCCGCGGCGCATAAGATCGCCGAGGCAGTAGAGGCAGCCATAATTGAACGGATGCCGGAGGTCTACGATGTCATGGTGCACATCGAGCCCTCCGGCGATGAGGATCCAACCGAACGCTATGGTCTCAGGCCCGACAGTTGAGCCGGTTCTTTACAAGCTGTGTCAGCCCGAGGTAACCCAGCAGGACCAGAGCGAGGAAGGCCCAATAGAGGCCGGGCAGGGCGACCAGTCCGAGGGCTGAGGCCACAGGCGAATAGGGCAGAAAGGCAGCAGCAGCCACCGCGCCCAGCGTGGCCCAGAGCAGCGGAGCGCTGGCCCTGCTCTGTATAAAGGGTATTTTTGAGGTTCTGATAACATGAATTATCAGAGCCTGGGACAGAGCCGATTCCACAAACCAGCCCGTGTGGAAGAGCAGCGGGTTCGTCCAGCAGCCGAAGAATCTGATCATCACGAAATATGTCAGGTAATCAAATATGGAGCTTATCGGGCCGAAGCAGAGGATAAAGCGCCGTATCTCGGCTATATCCCAGCGCCTAGGCTTTGAGAGCCATTCCTCATCGACATTGTCTGTGGGTATGGCCGTCTGCGAGATATCGTAGAGCAGATTGTTCGCGAGCACCTGAATAGGCAGCATCGGCACAAAGGGCAGAAAGGCGGATGCGCCAAGCACGGAGAGCATATTGCCAAAGCTGGAGCTCGCGGCCATCTTCACATATTTGATCATATTGCCGAATACACGTCTGCCCTCCGTCACACCCTCGCCGAGCACAGTGAGGCTGTTTTCGAGCAGGATGATATCGGAGGATTCCTTGGCCACATCGACTGCGGTATCGACTGAGATGCCGACATCGGCAGCCTTGAGAGCAGGTGCGTCATTTATGCCATCGCCGAGAAAGCCCACCACATGGCCCTTCGCGCGCAATGCCTTTACAATACGTTCCTTATGGGCGGGCATAAGGCGCGCGAAGACATCGGCCGTATCGACGGCCTTCTGAAGGTCCTCGTCCGACATCGATTCAATCTCGGAGCCGAGCACTACGCGCTCTACCGAAATGCCGACCTTGCGGCAGATGCTTGCTGCTACCGCGTCATTATCGCCGGTAAGGACCTTGACCTTGACGGAATGGCCCCGCAGTTTTTCGAGAGCCTCGCGGGCCGTCGCCTTGGGCGGATCGAGAAAGGCGAGGAAACCCGAAAGCACTAGCCCCGATTCATCCGAGACAGAATAGACAGGGCCATGCCCCTGGGCAGGAAGACCCCTGTAGGCAAGGGCGATTACACGGTAGCCATCCTCGCCGAGAGACTGGGCCAGGGCCTGAATCTGTGCGCGTTTTTCTGCGTCGATCGGCGAGACCTTTCCCTTGAGTTCGCATTCCGCGCAGCAGCCGAGCATCTCATCGACTGCGCCTTTGCAGACAAGAAGGCGGCTTCCCTCTTTTTCAACTACAACGGACATGCGCCGCCGTGCAAAATCAAAAGGCAGCTCGTCGATCTTGGTGTAGCCGGCGCTGCCCACAAAACCATCGCGGAGTTCCACATGCTGCAGAATGGCCACATCGAGGAGATTTCTGAGGCCCGTCTGATAGAATGAATTGATATAGGCAAAGCGCAGAACTTTCTCGTCGGAGTCACCCGCTATATCGAGGTGGCGCTCGAGCACAACCCTGCCCTCGGTAATAGTGCCCGTCTTGTCTGTGCAGAGCACATCCATGGCCCCAAAATCCTGTATTGCATTGAGTCTTTTAACAACTACTTTCTTTTTAGAGAGCGATATGGCCCCCTTCGAAAGATTGACGGTGACAATCATCGGCAGCATCTCCGGCGTAAGGCCGACAGCCACCGAAAGGGCAAAGAGGAAGGCTTCAAACCAGGCTCCGCGGGCGAGCCCGTTCAGCAGGAACACAAGCGGAGCCATAATGACCATAAAGCCGATCATCAGCCGCGTAAAAGAGCTTATGCCCTTGTCGAAACTGGTTCTGGTTCTGACCTTTCCAAGGCTCGAGGCAATCGAGCCCATATGGGTCCCGCTGCCTGTGACCAGAACGAGGGCAGTGCCAGCGCCGCTCACCACATTGGAGCCCATAAACAGGATTGGCTTAAGCTCATAGGGGTTTGGGCTGCGGTCTGTATCCGGGGTCTTCTCAACAGGCAGCGATTCGCCAGTAAGGGCCGCCTGATTCAGGAAGAGATCCTTCGCGCTGAGCAGCCTGAGATCGGCGGGGATCATATCGCCAGCCGAAAGATGGACGAGATCTCCAGGCACAAGGTCGCGGAGCGCTATCTCCTCCATCTTCCCCTCACGGATCACGCTCACCGTGGTGCTGATAAGGGAGTTGAGTTTTTCGGCTGCTGAATCGGCCTTCCGCTCCTGAATAAAGCGGAGCACAACACCGAGCAGCACCATAACAGCTATTACAATGGCCGAACTTTTTTCGCCCGAGATAAAAGCAACAACAGCGAGGAATACAAGCAGCAGCACAAGCGGATCCCTGATGACGTCCCAGAGGCGGGACAGAGCGGATGGCTTTTTTTCTTTGCCGAAGACATTGGGGCCGGTTTCCTCAAGCCTTTCTGCGGCGGTATTCTCGTCGAGCCCGCATGAGGCAGTGCCAACCCTGAGCATGCAGGCAGTCGGATCCTCAGATGCAGCCTGGTTGATGGCACGCACGGTGCTGGGTTTTACAAGGCTGTCCGGTTTCGCGATTGCCGTAAGCAGTCCAAGAAGTTTATTCATTTTTCCCTCCACTGGGGCCCGGCCAGAGGAGGAATCTAAAGGGAGTCCTCCCCTACCGCGCTGACGCGCCGGGCGCTTTTCTGTTCAGTCTACGGTGACGGGCACCGTCGGCAGCTGACTCATGACTACATGGCATAGAGTTCACGCCCTCCTTACCGCTTATCCAAATTGCGGCCGCGTCCACGGACGGCCGGCTTGTCCTTCAGAAAATGCGCTCCCAGAAGACCAGAGGCAATGCATAATATCATAATTACAATGAATGCATACGGTGTTTCCATAAATGGAATTTTAACATTCATGCCAAATACACTTACAATAAAGGTCGGGATCATCAGTACTATTGAAAAGATAGTAAGGCGCTTCATCTGGATGTTCAGATTATTCGAGATTACAGAGGCAAAGGCATCCATCATACCGGAGAGAATGTCCGAATAGATGTTGGCCATTTCGATAGCTTCTTTATTATCTGTAAGAACATCCTCGAGAAGCTCGCTTTCATTTTCCATAAAGTGCAGGGCCTTGCTCGTCTGCAGCTTCTCAAGCAGAATCTCATTGGACTTGAGGCTTGTTGTAAAGAACACAAGGGACTTTTCCATGGATAGAAGCTGAGTGAGCTCATTGTTCTTTACAGACACCTGCAGGTCGCTCTCAATAACGGCATTGCGGCGGTTTATTTCCTTGAGGTAGCGGAGATAGACAATCGCCGCCCGCCCGAGCAGGTGGAGCACAAAGGCGCCCTGATGGGCGGGGTCAAAGCCCTTCTCTTTCCCGCGGCGGAGCTCATCGAGCACCTCATTGTCTGTCTGGCAGATAGTGAGAACGCGGTCGGGGAAGAGGACAATACCGCAGGGAATTGTGTAATAGGGAACTTCGCTGTCGAGATCTATTGCGGGAAGCCGCACAATAAGCAGGGTATACTCGTCTTCACGCTCGATGCGCGACTGCTCGTCCACATCCATAATATCCTGAAGATGTTCAGGATTGATGTGATAATCATGCTCAAGCAGGGAGAGCTCTTCGCGTGAGGGCGCAACTGCGTCGATCCAGATATTTGGATCGCGGTTATCGCGATTGCGGATCATATTCGTACTCCTTAAAGTTTCAACCCCAAGGCGGACGAACAGGAAACCGCGCTATGCTAGCGCTGAATGGAGGGTCCGCGTCGGGGCAGTCGTAATATGGGGGAGAGGGAATCCGGACTATGACCGTCGGAATCCGGCATACAGACCTCCTCGACGCAGAGCATGGGGTCCAGAAAAGGGCCCTGGAAGGACTGCCTCCCCATCTTAAGGAAGCACAGCTCCTAATCCTCAAGGAATATACGACCATTTCCACAAATGCGCAAGGGGAAGAAAAACGGCGAAAACAGCGCGCCAGCCTTCTTTTTATGCCGAAAATCTAGGGTAAAGGAGCCCTCATGAAGCACAGCCGCCGCATCTTCTTTATTCTTCTGGCACTGGGCCTGATTCTCTCGGGTATCGCGCCGCTGTGCGCGGAAGTCCTCTGGTCCGATGAGGGCTTCTATCTGGATCTGCCCGAGGGCTTCGAGCTCGCGGGAGGCGACAGCACCAGCCGTTTTGCCTTTCTTTCGCCCGATCGGGGACTCGAAGTCGATCTCTTCCGTTATGACAGGGAGCGCTGCACTGACGCTGCCGCGCTCGCCGCCGACGTGCTGAAAAAAATAGGGTCAACAGGAGAAACAGAAGCATTTACCTATGAGAACCGGCCCTCGGTACTCGCCGAGCTCAAGTTCAGTCTGAACGGCGCGTCCAAGAAGGGCTACGCCCTGTTTATCGAAGGCCGGGCCGCGCCAGCTTCGGGCAGAGCTTCCGCGGGTCAGGAAGCCGGCGGAAGCGCCGTGCTGCCCCCGGCAAAACCAGAGCGCCATACTGTCCTTCTCGCCTACACCGATGAAAGCCGATTCGAAAGCTATGGCGACCTCGTGCTCTCCTCGCTCGATTCCTTCTCGGCCGATGCCCTCGCCCTCAGACACCCCGGGCCCCTCAGCCAGTACCTCTTCGCCTTTCCTGCGCAGCGCAAGGATACAAAAACGATCTCCTTTAAGGGCACAAGTATCGAAGTCGGCTGGAACAAGGATGAGGCCCAGGAACAGGAGGATATGGCCGGCCGCGAATTCCGCGTGCTCAAGGCCTATGGCCAAAACCCCAGCCTCTGGAAACCGGCCTGGATCCGCGCTTACCGCATGATCTACCGCGAATGCGCGGCCAGTCTCGATGAATTCGCGGCTAAAATAGATCCGCTTCTGCCCGATGATCCCACAGACGCCGCCCGCGAGCTTCTGTTCTGGGTGCAGGGCTTCAGCTACGAGCGCGACCAGAAAGGAAGCGACTTTATCGCTCCGCTCGACTCGGCCTATGGCGCGCGCGGCGACTGCGATTCCCGGGCAATGGTCATGGCCATCCTGCTGAGGCGCCGCAGCATCGACTCCGTCTTAATGCTGTCCAATGAATACCAGCATGCGATGCTCGGCATCGATGTGCCCGGCGGCGGCCAGCGTTTCCCCTTCAATAAAAAGCAGTACCTTGTCGCGGAGACAACAGCCAAGGTGGGCCTCGGCATGATAGCGCAGGACCAGGCCGACTGGAGCAAGTGGATAGGAGCGCCGCTCTGGGATTAGGCCCGGGGGCACGCCGGCAGCGCGGCGCAGGCTGGCGGCTGTAACGCCAGCGCCGCCTATGCTTCCTGTGCCGCCTCGGCACTCAGCGAATATTCCCCATTATCTTCAACTATGAGTTTCTCCTTTCTCATTGCGAAGAGGAGGGCGTCAAAATCTGTGTCTGAATAGCTGGTGCCCAAATCGCTCTCGACCAGCAGTTTCAGATCTGTCCTGGCAGCCGGTCCTTCACGGAGCTTTCCGAGCAGCAGCCTTTCTGCCTTCGCGTCACGAAGGCCTTCGTTCTTCAGGAGTCCGCGGTTCAGACGGTTTACCTTAAGCATTGCAGCTTCAAAGACTGGCGCAAGCTCCCTGGCGCAGCGGATTGTCACACAGTTCTTAAGTTCAGTTCCCGAGTTTCTGATAAACAGCGAAGCGATCTTGAGGCCATCGGCATTCAGACAGGCAATATAGAGCATCTGCGGGTCATCCTCAAAATCGATCTGCTTTACGGAACAGCCTGAGGGCAGAGCGCTGTCGAGGGCCGCCAGTACTGTCTCCCTGTCCTTTTTCCAGACAGGAGAATCCCGGTAGAATCTGCCTTTGTCCACAAAATAGACATAGCGGCAGTCCTTTGTCCCAGACGGGAAGGGATGGATTGTCTCGGCAAGACTGGCATGGCAGCCTTCAATAACCGAAATGGCACGCAGAACCGACAGGAGGCCGTTGCCCGTATAGACCATGCCCGCAGCCCCGTCCGGCCTGACCACTTTTACGCCAAAGGTCACATGCCCCGATTCCTCGCAGCCTACAATATGATTCCGGTGTTCCTTCGCGGGTTTGAGCAGATTTTTGTCGCCCACACAGGCCGTTTCGCTCTCGATGCCCAGCATGCGCCTCATTGAATAGCCGGCACTGATATCGCTTTCGACGCTGTTCACGCAGACAGGGTCGGAGCCAAGATCACCCGAATCCCTGCGCCCCCGCGCAATCCAGAATGCCACCTCATCGCCAGGGACCACATAGACACGGTCCTCTGCAGAAGAATAGACAAGAAGATAGCCGCGGTCACCATCGCCATCGTTTACAATACCGAATACTTTCTTTTGCGGACCGCAGTTTCTGCCTTCTTCAAACATTGCCATAATTGTTTTCAAATTGCTGACAGGGCCATCCTCAGGGCGCGCTGAAAACCATGCATGTCCTTCTATTTCGCCTACTCCGCCGCCCTGGTTTATGTTCCAGCCTCGGGGATCGACATTCACCGCCCTGAAATCCGCCCCAAGGTCTTTGAGTACCCGACAGGCCAAGCAGGAATAGGCACCATTCGCGCCATCATAGACAATTCTGACATGGTCCAGCTGGCCCGGCCGCAGGCCAGAATTATCAACATCTATATGTTCCAAAAGCATAATGGCTTCGGCATGCACATCGCGGCGCGGAACGGCGCTGCGGCCCGCAAGTGCATCCCCATCGGCTATCTTAAACATCCGCGCAGTCAGGCCAAACTCGCCGCACTCGCCATCATCGGAGAGCTTGAAGCTCCTGTAGAGATATTTTATCCCATTCTGATTTGACGGATTGTGCGAGGCGGTTACAATCGCCGCGAGGGGACAGTCTGCATACCAGGCATAGAGCGGCACTCCGGGAGTCGGCACAATACCAGCGTCGAGAACCGCATAGCCTAAAGTCTCAAAACCATCCGCAATGGCAGCGGCAAAGCGTCCACTCAGATCCCGCCCATCGGCTCCAACAAGAACAGAAGATCCCCTGCATACGAGACCATTCTCAAGAGCCTCGCTGCCAAGGGCTTCGGCTGTCAGTTTGAACAGCGCGGGACTGATGACGCCTTCGCGGATAAAGAGCTCCAGCGAATCCTGCGCGGAGAGCTCTCCAGCGCTTGTCCTGCCCCGCATGCCATCTGTGCCCTGGAGTTTTACCCGAGAGAGAGCGGCCAGCCTCTTTATGTCCGCACTATCTGTTCTACAAGTGATAGAAGCGCCATGTTCAGCCTCTGTCTCGGCGAGCCGCGCAAGCAGAAAGGGCAGATCGATAGCTGCGCCTTGAGGAAACCATTCCGGCCTTATCCTGGCCACAAGTGAATCGGCTGCCTCAGGCAGGACGTCCCGGTCCCGGAGAGAATGCTCAAGGGTAGCCTCGTCCTCTGTCTTTTTTCCATAAAGCGGGACGGCATCGCCGGCCGCGCAGAACAGGATGTTCCGCCTGTACAGTGTTTTCCAGACAGGCAGGGTCATGATTTTCTCCTCATTATCATAGTACTCACGAAATAATGGCTTTATCTGCCCCGCCATTCAGACGGTTCACGATATACAGAGCAAGGCCTGTTACAAAGAGCAGAATCGTAGACATGGCCGAGGCTGTCCCGAAATAGCCGTCCAAAACCGACATATATACCTTTATAGGCATTGTCATTGTGCGGCCCACATAGAGCAGAATAGAGGCCGAAAGCTCATTCATCGAAGTAATCCAGCTCATAACCGCGCCGGAGATAATGCCGGATTTCATAAGCGGAAGCGCGATTGTGTTAAAGGTGCGTGCTGGGGTTGCGCCAAGGTTTATTCCGGCCTCCTCCAGCTCCGGATCTATCTGCTTCAAAATCGAAGAAGCCGAGCGGACAGAATAAGGCAGACGCCTGATAAAATAGGTAATAATTATTATCAGACCGGTACCCGCAAGATAAAGCGGCTTTCGATTAAAGGCCACAATAAATCCTATGCCCAATACCGTACCTGGCACCATATAAGGGATCATAAGCAGCGGGTCCAGAATGCGTACCGACAGCCTTCTGCGCCTTGCAATAACAAAGCCCAGCAGAGTGCCGACCACGGCTATCAGAATAACCGCTATCAGCGAGTATAGAAATGAATTGGCAACTGTCTTGGGCACATCAAAGAATATGGTCCTGTAACTGTCGATCCCGAAACCCGGCGTAAAGACAGGTCCATTTGTATTTCTAAACGAATAATAGACAACCACGGCCAGGGGCAGAGTGCTGAGCGCCACGATAAAATAGCAGAGCAGGTGCGCGAAGAAGCAGGAAGCCCCGTGCAGTTTTTCGGGCTTGGGTCTGTTTACAAGCATGCTTGAGTATTTGCGCCGTGTCGAAGCCCACTGCTGAAGCACAATAACAAGAGAGGCACAGAGCATCAGGATAATGCTCACCGTACTGGCCATGCCCGGGCTCTCGGCCACCTCGCTCGTGTAGAGGTTATAGGCAAGCGTGGGGAGCACGCTGTAATTGCCGCCAATTATCATCGGGGTTCCAAAGTCAGAAAGTGCCATCATAAAAACAATAAGGGCGCCACCCGTAAGTGAAGGCATGATAAGCGGCATAGTCACTGAAACAAAAGTTCTAAAAGAGCGCGCCCCGAGATTGCGCGAGGCTTCTTCGAGAGACCGGTCTGTGGTCATAAGAGCCCCGGAGGCCATGAGGCTCACAAAGGGATAGAACTGAAGCGAGTCGGCAAGCACGATTCCGCCGAGGCCATAGACAGGCGGGATATTAATGCCGATCGACAACAGGGCCTGTCTTAAAAAACCATTTCTTCCAAGCATGGTGACCCATGAATAGGCGCCGATAAAGGGTGGGGAGAGCAGAGCCAGCACAGAGAGAGTATTGAGAAGGGTTGAGCCCGCAATACGATAGCGCGACGTAAAAAAGGCGAGCGGAAGGCCCAGAATTACCGAGACCAGCGTAATAAGCAGAGCCATTATCAGACTGTGAAGAAAAGCATTGTAATAGTACTTCTTTGAGAAAAAGGCGATATAGTTGCAGAACGAAAATGCACCACTGTCCTTGTCGATAAAGCTGTAGCGGAAAATGTCGAAAAGCGGATAGATTAGAAACAGGCCTACAATGATAAAGCCGCCCAGAGTGACAAAGGACCAGATATCAAGACCTTTTCTGCGGATCATGCCACATCCCCCATCGCCGGGATCCTGCGCTTTGTCTCAGGATCAAAAAGCAGGAGTGACTGGGAGGGCAGACCAACCGCGATATGGCTGCCGGCCTTAAGCTCATTATTTGATGCGGGCCGGTGATATTCCAGCGCCAGGACCGTCCCATTCAGATCGAGAGCGAGATTGGCCGTAGAGCCCAAGAAGACATTGCCCTTAATACACGCCTCCACACGGTTTTCCGAGTCAGGCGCAGGATTGATTCTGCCTTCCTCGGGGCGGAAGCCGATAAGAACTTTTGTGCTCTGCCGGCTTTGCATGGGTTTCGGGGCGATAAGTTCACCGCCTGAGGTTTTTACTTTGATTCTGGTGCCGCTTTCGCCGCAGATCTCTCCCTCAATTAAATTCATATTGCCTACAAAAGTCGCGACGAAGATATTCTGCGGCGATTTGTAGATTTCCCAGGGCGTACCCATCTGCTGGATAACGCCCGACGCAAGCACCGCGATCCGGTCCGAGATGGCAAGAGCTTCTTCCTGATCATGGGTTACATAGACAGCAGTAATGCCAAGTTCCTTCTGAATATCATGGATCTCGGAGCGCATCTCGATACGCAGCTTTGCGTCGAGATTCGAAAGCGGCTCATCCAGCAGGAGTACCCGGGGTTTAATGACAAGCGCGCGTGCCAGTCCGACGCGCTGCTGCTGACCGCCCGAGAGCTGGTCTGGTGTACGGGAACCATAGCCTTCGAGCCTTACGCTCTTAAGCGCAGCATCGACCCGCTTAGTTATTTCCTCCCCATGAACCTTCCGCACTTTAAGTCCATAAGCGACATTCTCGGCGACTGTCATATGAGGAAACACGGCATAATTCTGAAAGACCATACCGGTCTCGCGCTTGTAGGCGGGCATATCATTTACCAGTTCATCGCCCAGATAGATATCGCCGGCATCCTGACGGTAAAAACCCGCTATAGTGCGGAGCAAAGTTGTCTTGCCGCAGCCGGAGGGTCCGAGAAGAGTAAAGAGTTCTCCCGGGTTTACCGAAAGGTTTACATTCTGAAGCGCTTTGACCGTGCTAAAGGACTTTTCGAGGCCAACAATGCGAATCGATGTCATTATGATCCTCTTTCGCTGAATGAAATGAAGCATTCTCATATATCGCCCGCCGTCCGGCAAGACGGCGGGCTTTCCTATTCTAAGGCTGAGATTCTGTTTTAGAGTCCCAAATCCATCGCAATATCCTGGAATTTTTTAACAAAATCAGGCTGACTCTTGGCTGCCCACCCAAAGTCGTAAGAAATAGTCTTGATATCCTTTATAGGGGGCAGTCCCTCCGGAGCAGCGCAGTCGGTGCGGACAGAGCGGCGGCACATCTGCTTTACAAGAAGCTCCTGTACCGGCTTCGAAAGGCACCAGTCAATAAAGGCCTTGCCGGAAGCGGCATTCGGCGCACCCTTAACAAGGGCGATGCCATCGGGCGCGGCAACGGTTCCATCGGCCGGATAGACAATCTGAACCGGGCCGCCGGCGACTTTATAGCGGTAGGCGTTGTCCTCAAGAGTAATGCCTACCATGGCTTCGCCGTCGGAGGCAAATTTGGGCACAGAGCCGGAGGAACCGGAAATCTGCGCATTGGCAAGGATCCCTTTATAGATGTCCCAGCCCTTCTCCTTGTAAATACTGATGACATTGCAGAGCTGCATATAGGCCGAGCCGGACTTGTCGGCGCGAGCGGTGGAAATCATCTTGGCAAAGCGGGCATCCGTAAGATCAGTCCAAGTCTTGGGCATCTTGTCGGAAGAAACCAGATTGGTATTCACAATAAAGACATTCATAATTCCAGTAAAAGGAAGCCAGTTTGTGCCTACATTGTATATTTTGTTTATCTTGGAATTCTCTTTGGGCACATAGCGCTGCAGAATATCGGTGTTGGCCTGAAGCTGCTCGCCTCCAACACTCCAGATAACATCGCACTGCGGATTTGAGGCCTCAGCCTTGGCCCTCTTGATAATATCGCCGGATCCCATCTTTACGTACTCAACCTTTATTCCCGTATTCTTTTCGAACATAGGAACAAGCACATTGAGAATAGGATCCTCGAGCGAGGTGTAGACTACGACTTTTTTCGCTGGTGCAGCAAACAGGCCCGGGATGGCCAGAAGACAGACCAGAAGCAGAGCAGGCAACTTTTTCATGTGAACCCCCTTGTCAGATATTGAACTACGCGTCCCTGCCTTTTCCCGCTTAGAGCAGGAATAGCGGGGCGCTTTGAGCACCGTACTAATGCGCTACGCCTCCCTTGAGACCAGCGCCGTTTCCGGGTAGCAGGCCGCATCATAGCGGGCAAGCTCGTCATCGACGGCGTCGAGCGGAATCTCATCCACCTTTATCTGTCCTGCATCCCCTGCGTGGACAGAGCCAAAGCGCGGCAGATACTGTGACAGAAGCTGAGCTGGAATATCCCGGCCGCGCAGCGATTCGAAGAGACGGTCGAGAGCGACAGTAACCTCGGGCCTTCTCCAGTAATAGCGGATACGGTCCGAATAGGAGTACTTCAGTTCAAAGCCGAGAGAGGAATCGGGCGGGTAATAATCCTTCCAGGATCCGGGATTGTCGCGCATCGAGCGCTCCACTGCGATGGCGAGGCCCGGTCCCTGTCTGACGCCCAATTCATCCGCAATTGAATCGAGACCAAAGAGCGCCTCACGCAGAGCGAAGGTGAGGGCAGGTCCAACTTTGAGGATACAGACGCCATCTTCAACAAGAGCGGCAAGCGCAGAGTCCGGCTGAAAATCGGTGGAATGTCCCTCGAAGAAAAGCTCAGGATACTCTGCGCGGGCGGCTACAAGAGCTGCGGCCGATGACCGGTCATAGACAAAAACATGATCCGAGTCGTATTCAACCCCGGGCTGCACAACAATCGCGAGAACACGCTTCCAGGCCTCATGCAGTCCAAACGAGGAATACGCCTCGCGGACGAGTTCGACTTCGGAACGGAAATCCTCAGGACGCGTAGGAAGCGGAGCCTTGCGGCCGGAGCCCGTCTCCTCTTCTTCCTGGACTCCACCCGGAACCGGCACCTCTGTACCAATTATGTAGACCGGAGGAACAGCTTCTCTCTTCTGCCGTCTGAGTTCCTCAAAGGCGGACTCCGCCACCTCGCAGAGCCGGGCAGAGCGGGCAGCGGCCACGCGCGGATCCAGCGCCCTGCCCTCATGGATTGTCCTGCCCTCTTCCCTGTCACCAGCCAGAATCATGCTCGCGTCCAGGTGGATCTTGCGCGCTCCGGCGTTTACAAAGAGGCGGACGAGCTCCCCGGCACGTGACATGGCTTCTTCCGCGGGGAGGGAACGCCAGGGATAGGGACCAAGATGGTCCCCGCCAAAAACGACATAGTCTGAACTCACCTGGTATTTTGCGCAGAGCTTCTGGAGCCAGGCCGCGAAATCCGCGGGCTTCATGCCGGTGTAGCCGCCATTCTGGTTTACCTGATTGGCAGTAGCCTCCACAAGGAGGGCGCGTCCATACGCCGCTGCACGCCTGACCGCGGCTTCAACTACAAAGGAGTTGGAACTGCAGACCGAATAGAGACCACGGGTTTCGCCGCGTGCCCGCGCTGCGCGCAGATCGGCAAAACAGTCATATATAGGCATTAGAATTTCTCCACCTCGGGATGAATGCGTATGCCCTGGACAACACGGCTTATCACGCCAGAAGGCGATGGAGTATCCGGCTTGAGGCCGCAGCTGAGCGAGGCAAAAAGTCCAACAAGCTGTCCCACAACCGCGACAAGCACAGAGAGCATGCCATCGGGCAGCGGAGAATCAAGCCTGTAGTCAAGAACCTCCCCGGCCAGATCTTCGAGTCCTTCCCGGTAAGGTGAAACCGCAATTATCTTCCGGCCCAATCCCTTGTCTTTTAATTCCTTGAGCATGTCCAGCTCATAGGGTTTTCTGCGCTGATCCTGCGACATAAAGAGGAATATGAGACTTCTGTCATTTACTGCAGCCATGGGACCGTGACGGAAACCCAGAGTATCTTCGGCGACAGTGATGATACGCCCTGCCGTGAGCTCCTGGACCTTGAGCCGCGCTTCGAAAGCGCCGCCGAGGAAGGGTCGTGAAGCCAGGAAAAACCCCCGCTCCGGCAGGTCGGCGGTCAGCTCCTTTCCAAGATCGGAAGCACGGCCGATAAAGCTGCCCCCCGCAGAGAGCAGTGTTTCCAACTGTTTCGAATACTCGCGGGGCCTGTCCAGATATGCGAGCGACGCACCAGCAAGGCAGAGCGAGCTGAATGATGAAGTCATTGCAAGGGACTTGTCATTGGATTCCTCGGGGAGGAAGAGCACAAAGCCGCGCCCTCCCTGGGCGGCAACAATCTGTGCCAGTTTTCCTGAGCGGTTGCAGGTGATCGCAAGCTGTTTTACAAGCCCCGGACGGAAGCGCCCGGCAAGCTCGGCAACGGCATTGCCTTCGGGGCTGTCCCCCGAGCGGGCAAAGGAAACCAGGACAAAAGGTTCCTTTGGGAAGGCCGATTCCGGATCCATGAGGATTTCCGTGGATGGTATCGCCTCAACCACGGGAAACACAGAAGACAGGAGAGGCGCGACCGAAAGGCTTACATAGTGTGAACTGCCCGCGCCGGAGAGCAGCAGACGGCTTGTTCCCTTCAAGAACTCGGCCAGCCGGGGAAGGGCATCCCTTACTAGAATATCTGTCTTTTTCCAGACACATGGCTGTGAGGCAATTTCATTCGCCGTATAGCTGTATCCCTTCTCTTTCTGTTCTTCGACCGTCGCATTGAGAAGGGCATTTATTGCTGACCGTTCCACGGGAAAGGCTCCTTTCAATCAGATATCGATCTGATATTATCATATTTCGCTCAACTGTCAATCATTTTATTTTCTTTTTATGAGCGATTTTTGCATTTAAAACCCCAGATGAGCGTATTCCCTTTTCTTTGCTGATCGTTGTATTATACTGAGGCAGAAAGGCGGATAAAGTGATCAAAGAAAAAGAAGAGCGCTTTGAGCGGATCAGAGCAGAGCTGCAGAAAGAAGGAAAACTCTACAACAGCGACATAGCGGCCCTTCTTGGAGTCTCGCTGCCCACGGTGCGGCGCGACCTTGAGGCGATGGAATCGATGGGCATGCTGCAGCGCACCCATGGAGGGGCCACGCTGATCAGAGATAAGAATGAACTGCCTTTCTACTCGAAGGTGAAGAGTTTTCAGGAAGAAAAGCTTAAGATTGGCGAGCTGGCGGCTTCCCTTATTCCCGAACAGGCTGTAATCGGCTGTACCGGCGGAACAACAGTTGTCAGTGTTATGAAATACCTGAATGGCCGGAATCTCACGGTCATCACCAATGCGATCAATGTTGCAATGGAGATCGCCTCATTTAACAGCATCGAAGTCTTTGTCACCGGCGGAAGCCTGAGGCCGCGCTCCTATGAGCTCATTGGCCAGGTCGCGGACCAGACGGTGAGCAAATTTCATTTTGATATAGCCCTGCTGGGCGTTGATGGAATTTCAGTGCAGCAGGGCATTTCGACCTACGCGATTGGGGAGGCAAATACCGCCGCCCTCTATATGAGGCAGGCAAGCGAAGCCTGGGTTGTCGCCGATCACAGCAAAATCGGCAGGATCGCACCCGCCATTATCGCGCCGCTCGCAAAGGTCAAGCGCATCATCACCGATGCCGGCATCAGCGCCGAGGACCGCGAGCGGCTGCTGGCCGCAGGCATCGAGGTACTGATAGCCTCATAGGCTGAGCATAAGCTGCACCCCTAGCTGCTCCTCTGTCCCCGCGTTGTCGCGAGGTAGACGCCGGCAATGGCCGCGGCGGCCCCCAGCCACTGAAGCCCCGACAGCCGCTCGCCCAGCAGGAAATATGCGGCAAGTACAGACACAACTGGTATCAAATTGATAAAAGCATTGGCGGCACCGGCCCCGAGAATATCGAGGCTTGCCACATAGAGCCAGTAGCCTATAGCGGAACAGAAGACACCGAGAAAGAGCAGATTGAGAATAACAGGCGCTGTCCAGATCGAGGCCGCACGGGGGGCAAAGCCCGCCCACTCAAAGGCAGCAAAAGGAATAAAGCCGAAAAGGCCGAAGAGACTCTGCCAGAATGTAGTTGTCACCTGCCCGTAGCGGCCCGAAAGCGGACGGGTCACAAAGGAATAGGCCACCCAAGAGAGGGCGGCGCCTGCCATATAGAGAAAGCCAAGGGGCGAACTCGCGGCCTCAGGCGACTGGGCGGCTATAAAACCCACTCCCACAAAGGACAGAAAAGCGCCTATATAGGATCGGAGTCCGACCTTTGTTTTGAGAAAAATGCGCTCCGCCAGCATTGTGATCACCGGAATAACACCGACAATCAGCGAAGACTCCGAGGCGGAGAGCAGCTTGAGGCCGTTGTTTTCACAGAGAAAATAGAAGGTGACACCGACAAGGCCGCCGAGGGCGAGCCGCGGCAGATCCCGGGGCGCCACTCTGAGGCTCTGGCGGGCGAACAGGGCGATAAGGGGAAGAAAGGCGCAGGCCACAATAAAGCGCAGCAGTCCGAGCGTATAGGGCGGAATCACCCCGATGACAACTTTGGTGCTCAGGAATGAAAGGCCCCAGATAAGCGATGTGGCAAGGCCGAAGCTCCGCGCGAGGCGCAGCCTGCCCGCCGAAGGGCCATCGGCAGAGGCGCCGCCGGCTGCGGGGCCGCGCCTGGCGCCCGCTGGGTCAGTGTCAGTCCCGGCTGCGGGGCCAGCCATCCCGGGGCCCGAGGCCCCTCCATTCGTTTTCATGGGCCCATGCTAGCCAAAGTTTGCCTTTACAGTAAGCCCCGCTCTCGCTACCCTTGTTCATATGTCGCGCAAAGAACTCGAATCGGCACTCGACTTTATTCTGAACAGAGCCGATGAGGCCGAATTCGAGGTAATAGAGAAGGCCTGCCAGCGCCGCAGGGCGGACAGGGCAGCTCTGTCCCCTATCGGAGGTCTCGGCCCCAGAGCGGCGGCCCACCAGATGGCCGCCCAAATAGAAAACCAGATGGGCTGTTCAGTCGACAGCATCCGCGGGATGGTCAAGAACTATGTGGCCGATATCATCCGCCAGAACGCCCCCGAGATCAGCGAAAAGGATCTGAACGAGCTGCTCGAAGCCTACACCGCAGACCCGGGGAAAGCGCGCAAAAAAACATCACCCTACCCGCCGGAAGCCCTTCTGTCCATGGGGAGGCTCTTTATCGAATACTCTGAGGGCCGCATGGCTCCAAGCAGACAGCAGGAACTCTGGGAGGACAGTCCCAACTGGCAGGAGGCCTATTGGAATGCTTTTCCGCCGGAGATGAAGGCCCTGGTCAAGGCCTACCTTCAGGGCAAACTGGACGGAGATACTTTCAATACAGCCCTGCTCTCCTTCCTCGGACTCTAGGGCCGGGATAGAATCCCGATCCGGCGCAATCCGCAGACAGTCAGCATGTTCATGCGCATAAAATGCCATGGCTATTTAAATCCGTTCATCCGTGAATATACTTAAGGAGAACAGGCAATCCGGGACAAGGTAAAGGCTGAAGATGGAGCTTCTTCAACAGGATATTGAACGAATAAAAAACCTCATCCCGGGCACTATGGCCCTCTACCGGGTCAATCAGGGTCTTGAGACCCTCTTTTTATCGCCCTCCATACCCGCGATCTCGGGCTGCAGCGCGGCAGAGTACATGGCGATTACCCATAAGGATGCCTCGGACATTGTCATTCCAGGCGACAGGGGAAGAGTGGAGGAGAGCATACGGAGCGCAGTCTCGGGCCGCGGTGAGGCCGAGTGCGTCTGCCGGATTATGCACAAGACAAATGGCTCTGTGTGGGTCCATGCGCGCGTCAGGCGCATTGGCGAAATGCGGGCTCTTCCTGTTCTGCTCGTTATCTTTGAGAATATTTCGGCCGAGACCGATATGTTCAGCAGGCCGCTCGACCACTCAAAGCGCAGGATCTATGTCTGCGAACGCGAGAACTTTGAGCTTCTCTATGCCAACGCACGCGCGCTCGCCGATAAGACGGGCAGAAACTACAGAGGCCAGACCTGCTTTTCCTTTATCCGCGGCCATTCCAGCCCCTGTCCAAACTGCGTCATATCCCATATTCCCGAAGGCCGGACGCAGCATGAAGAAGACTGGTACGACAGCGAAAGAGACAGATATTATCATGTTGAAAGCAGGCTGATCTCCTGGTTCGGCCGCGAGGCCTGGATTCACTATATCGAGGAGATAACCGAGAGAAAGAAGGCCGAGCAGAATCTGCAGACAGCCAAGGACGAGCTTGAAAAGATCATCAGCAATATTCCCTCGGGCATAGCGGTATTCTCATGGGAAAAGAACGGAATAAAACTCGTGGCGGCAAATCCGTTTTTCAGGAATATTTTCGGCCTCACAGAGACAGAAGTTCATAACTGCGGCATTGAGGATTTCCTGCAGAAGGGAGTTCTCGAGGAGGACAGGGCACTGACACGCACCGCATTCGCCGGGCTTTTTTCCGGAAAGCGTTCCTCAGTCTGTGTCCACCGGACCGCGCAGAAGCGCAATGGAAAATTCATATGGGTCTACGCTGAGGGCCGCGCTGTCCCGCAGGACGATGGCACGCTGCTGGGCTATGTGAGTCTCACAGATATCAGCGCACAGAAAGAAACGGAAGAAGCGCTGAGGGCAAGCAGAGAACGCTACGAGCTCGCCATCGAAGGGGCCAGACTCACGGTCTGGCAGTACAATATTGGCTCCAGGACCATAGTAAGCCGGAGAGCGGATCTCTCCCGCTTTGGCTTCGGAAAGAAAATAGAAAATGTCCCCGATTCTCTTCTTCCCATTATCATGCCGGAGGACCGTGAAAAATTCATTTCCATGTATAATGATATTGCAGAGGGCAAGCCTGTCGCCTCGGGCGAATTCTGGCTGCAGAGTTCAGACAAAGACATGCCTGTCTGCGAAAGGGTTATCTACTCGGTTATACGTGACTCCGAGGGCAAGCCGCAGAAAGCCTATGGCATCTCCCAGAATATCACCGCGCAGAAGCTTGAAGAGGAAAAGTACAATCGGGCAATGTCGAGGCTTCTCAATGTCAGTCCCGACGCCATCGGTACCAACCACCTAAATCTTACGCGCGATATCTGCGATCAGAATCTCAGCTCCTTCCCCGCTATTTCAAAGCTGGGCGAAAATATGCCTGTCGACGGTTTCTTCGACAGAGTCGCCGGGCTTATTCCGGACAGAAAACAGCGCTCCGCTTTTCTGGGCACATTCAGCCGTGCAAATCTTCTCAGCTGTTTTAGGAACGGCCAGACAGTTCTCACAAAGGAATTCAGACAGTACCTGCCATACCTGGACGAAACACATTCGGTATCGGTCCGTGCCAACATCACACAGAACCCCAAGACCGGCGATATGGAGGCAATTGTCTGCGCCTTCGATATTGAAAAGCGGGTAAAAGAAGAAAATATCATGCAGCGCGTAACAAATCAGGAATACGATTTTATCGCGCTTATCAATATTAAACAGGGCACAATCGAATTCAGAAACGTCAACCTCAAAGAAGGGCAGCCTCCCGAGACTCGGACTATCAACTATGAAAAATCAGTGCACGTCGAGACCGCGGAGCATATTCCGCAGGCCGAACGGGATCTCTGTCTGCATAATATGGGGCTCAGCCATATCGTGGCCCAGCTCGCCGCATCGGACGTTTACTCATTTACATATAACTATAATGATATAGGGGGAGTCCTGTGCCGGAAGCAGAGCAGATACTGCTATCTCGACGAATCAAAGCGGGAGATTCTCAGCACAAGGACAGACATCACGCAGACCTATGAAGAGGAGCAGAGGCGTCTGGAGGAGCTCGGTGAAGCGCTGGACAGGGCCGAGAAGGCGAGCAGCGCCAAGTCGGAATTCCTCTCCAACATCAGCCACGATATGCGCACTCCCCTCAACGGCATTATCGGTTTTACCAGTCTCGCCCTCGACTGCCCTTCCCCCTCCCAGGTCAGGGACTATCTCGAAAAAATCAGAAGCTCCAGCTCCTTCCTCCTCGCCCTCATCAACGATACCCTCGACCTCTCCCGAATCGAAAGCGGCAGGACAAAGCTCTCCCCCGCCCTCACCGACAGCACAGAACTCCTCGAAAGCGTCATCACCCCCATCAGCGCTGCTGCACGCCAAAAGGGTGTCAGCTTTGTCCTCGACCGCTCCCGCGCAGCGCAAGGCTTTATCTGGACCGACAGGCTCGCGCTTCAGAAGATCATACTCAACCTGCTCTCCAACGCTGTCAAATTTACCCCGCCCGGCGGCAGAACCTCCCTGACGGTCGAATACCTCGACCGCCCCGCCGCACCGGCCCTGCCCGCTCCCCCGCCTGCTGCCCTCCCCCCGGACGCAGGATCCCCTGCCGCTGTCACCTGCCGCATTGCTGTCTGCGATTCCGGCATCGGCATCGGCAGAGACTTCCTCCCCAGACTCTATGAGCCCTTTACTCAGGAACGCGATCCTCTCATGCAGAACAGCACCGGCACAGGCCTCGGCCTCTCCATTGTCAAACAGCTTGTCGGCCTTATGGGCGGCTCCATCGATGTCGACACCGAAAAGGGCAGAGGCACGCGCTTTACCGTCCTCCTCCCCCTCCTCCTCTTCCCGGACTGCAGGTCCGCGCCACAGCTTCAGACCCCTCCCCCCTGCTCTGCCCTCGACGGCGCCCTCGTCCTCGTCTGCGAGGACCATCCGATGAACCTCGAGATCGCACGCACCCTCCTCGAAAAACGCGGCATGAAGGTCCTCGCCGCCGCCGACGGAAAGGCCGGACTCCAAGCCTTCGAGCGCTCCGCTCCCGGCAGCATCGCCGCCATCCTCATGGACATACGCATGCCTGTCATGGACGGCCTCGCAGCCTCTCGTGCCATACGTGCCCTCCGCAGAAGCGATGCAGCTTCAGTACCAATTATTGCCATGACCGCCAATGCCTTCGACGAGGACATCAAGGCCTCCAGAGATGCCGGCATCAACGCCCACCTCGCAAAACCTATCGACACTCAGCTTCTCTATTCTACACTGGAGAGATATATTAGTGGGCAGTCCGCCAGGCGGATGCCATAAGCATATACAGCAGAGGAAGGAGTACATATGAAGCAGGATTTTATGAACAAACTCGAGCTTTCCGGAATTGAGACCAAGCAGACAATTGAGAGATTCTCGGGAAACGCGGATCTCTATGAGCAGTTTTTGCTGCGCTTTCCGGCCGATGACACCTTCGGGAAAATTGGCCCGGCCTTCGACAAGGGAGATATGGACGAAGCCCTCGCTGCGGCCCACACGCTCAAGGGCGTTTCCGCCAACCTTGGGATGACCCGTCTATACAAGGCCTGCTCGGATACAGTTTCCCTGATACGGGCCAAGGATCCGGAGAAAGCCAAGCAGTCCTATGCCGAGATAAAAAAAGCCTACGATGAGGTATGCGCTCTTATAAATGAGGTAGGAAAGAAAGAAAAATGAGCGTTCGCGATACCATCCTGATTGCAGACGACGTTGAGCTCAACAGGGTAATTCTCCGCGGGGTATTTGAGAAGGACTACAACCTGCTCGAAGCAGAAAACGGCGAACAGGCCATGCTGTTAATAAAACAGTATCATGCCACTATCGCCGTTGTGCTTCTGGACCTCATCATGCCGGCCAAAGACGGCTACCAGGTAATGGCCGAAATTTCGGGCGGCGGTTACCTTGCGGAATTCCCCGTTGTCATTATCACTGCCGAGGATTCAGCCGAAAACGAAGTCCGGGCATTTGACCTCGGCGCCTCCGATATAGTGATGAAGCCATTCGAACCCCATGTGGTACGGCGCCGTGTCCAGAACCTTGTAGAACTCAATCTCCACAAAATGAATCAGGATGAGCTTATCGAAGAACAGGCCGCGAAACTCCGCGAATCCAATTCGGTAATGATAGACGCACTCTCTTCGATAATTGAATACCGGAGCATCGAAACAGGACAGCATATCAAGCGCATACGCCTGTTCACAAAAGTGCTGCTCGAGGATGTGGCCAAAAATTATCCGGAATACCTGCTGGAAGATCACAAGATCGCCATAATTGTAAGCGCCTCTTCTATGCACGATATTGGCAAAATCGGCATTCCAGACGCGATTCTGAACAAGCCCGGCAGGCTTACACCGGAGGAGTTCGAAATAATGAAGACGCATACGGTAAAGGGCTGCGAGATGCTCAGCAACCTCGACCGCATGACTGACCGGGAATATCTTCAGTATGCTTATAATATATGCAGATATCACCATGAGCGCTGGGACGGCCGCGGCTACCCCAACGGGCTTAAAGGCGAAAGCATTCCAATCTGCGCACAGGTAGTAGGAGTCACCGACTGCTACGACGCACTCACATCGGACCGCGTCTATAAAAAGGCTCTCGCGCCCGAACAGGCCGTAAACATGATTCTAAACGGCGACTGCGGCGCCTTTTCGCCCAAGCTGCTTGAGTGTCTCAAGGATGTCCAGGCTGACTTCAAGCAGCTCGCCTTTGAATACGCAGATGGCGGTCCGCGGAGCGCAGAGCTCAGGCAGACACGGCATCTCGAGCTGCCACCCGCCGGAGAGGCAGTCGGCATGCTCCAGCAGGGGCAGGCAAAATACCTGTCCATGCTCAAATACGCCAACGCCACAGTGATGGAGTTCAACCTGATCACTGGCCTCTATCATCTGGTCTACCTTTCAAACAGCGATTTTGCCCTGCTCAAATCCGGCAGCAGCTTCGAGGAATCCATCCGCAGCTTTGTCGATGGAGCAGTGCATCCCGACGACCGCCAGCATGCTCTCGAACTGCTCGACGGCTACCTTACGCGTTTCTTTGTCGCTGGCCTTATGCAGCGCACACGCATGTACCGCGTCCTCAACTGCGCAAGCCAGCACTACCATTGGTGCGATGCCACCCTGCTCCGGCTCGACACGCAGAATCCCGAAGACCGGCAGGCACTTCTTATATGGCAGGATACAGGAGAGGCCGATTCCGCCGGAGAACCTCCCCGCCCCGATGGACAGATTGAATGCGATCAGAATATGCTGCAGACCATTATCGAGGGCATCCAGGTCTGTGCCAACGACCGTTGGCTTACAATGGAAAGCCTCAACAGCAATGTAAGAGAACTTCTGGGCTACAGCGAAAACGACCTGACAGACAGGTTCCAGAACAGATTTATCAATATCATAAACTCAAACGACAGAGATCAGACACTTCGGTCCATTGCCTCCCAGCTTAAAAACGGGACCATGGCCGAAACCGAATTCCGTGTCGACACAAAGGATGGCAGACAGCTGTGGATGCTGGGCAAGACTCAGCTTATAAAAGGCCGCGATGGCAATGAACATCTCTATTCTGTCCTTATCGATATTACTCCCTCCAAGAAGGCACAGAATGAACTCCAGCTGCTCATGGAGCGCTATCAGATAATTATCAGACAGATAAACGATGTTATTTTTGAATGGGATCCCGACAGGGACACAATGACCTATTCCTCCAACTGGAAAGAAAAATTCGGCCATGAACCGATAACAGAATCCATCACCACAAATATCCCCAAGGCTTCGCATGTCCATCCAGAGGATATCGAAGAGCTCACACATCTCATGAAAGACATGAGAAATGGGAAATCATACGAGGTAATAGAAGTGCGCATCGCAGACGCCCGGGGCCGCTACCGCTGGTGCAAAATCCGCGCCGCAGCCCAGACGGACAGCCAGGGCAGACTGCTTAAGGCCATAGGCGTACTCAGCGATATCGATGCGGAAAAACGCGCTTCGCAGGAGCTCCAGGAAAAGGCCGAACGTGATTCCCTTACCGGTCTCTACAACAGACTCACCTCCCAGCAGCGCATCGAAAGCTACCTCAAGCAGAAAGAACCAAACGAAAATTCGGCCATGTTTATTATAGATGTTGATAATTTCAAACAGATAAACGACAGCTACGGTCACAGCTTTGGCGATGTTGTGCTTCAGCAAGTTTCATCGGAACTTCAGAAACTCTTTAGAAGCGGCGATATAGTGGCCCGCATCGGCGGCGATGAGTTCCTCATATTTATGAAGGACGTGCGCGAAAAGGAAATTGTACGCGCCAGAGCCGACAAAATTCTTCAGAGCTTTGAACATATTCTCTGGCAGAATGTAAGGGAACTCCATCCCTCATGCAGCATAGGCATCTCCTTCTGCCCTGATGACGGCAGCATATTCGAAGACCTCTTCAGACGCAGCGATCTTGCCCTCTATAACGCGAAAGCGCAGGGCAAGAACCGCTATAAGCTCTACGACAGGGCCAATATGGAGCGGAAACTGGGCGAGCTTCTGCCTACCGCGACTGCCAAGACAAGGATTGAATCCGGCAACCACGAAATTGGTCTCAGGCTGGATCTGCCGGACCGCATTTTCAGAAGTCTTTACAGCGCTCTGGATACGGGCAAGGCTGTCGAAGCGACGATCTCCATGCTCGGGCTCCAGCTCGGCGTCAGCAGGGTATATATCTTCGAGGACAGCGATGATGGCAGATGCTGCGTCAATACCTACGAATGGTGCAACGAAGGCATACTGCCGCGGCCGGAGGCCAGAAAGACAATAAACTACTCCAAACCTCAGAATTACCGCGATCTGTTTGACGGCGATGGAATATTCTACTGTCCGGATACGAAGACACTGCCCGACTGGCAGAAGAAGCTCTTCGAAGGGCAGAATGTCAAATCCATAATCAACTGCGCCATAGGCAGCGCTGGAAGAGCCAAGGGCTTTATAGGTTTCGACGACTGCATTATCAGACGAAGCTGGACAAAAGAACAGATCGATGCACTCGCCTATATCGCCCGTATAATATCCGCCTTCCTGTTCAAGATGAGGGCCGAAGACAGAGCCGGAGCGCAGAAGCAGGATTCCCGCACAGGAGAGGCCGTGAAGGCTGCCTCATGAAGATAATGCCCGTCCTGGACCGGAAAAGCATAGAGCGCGACGCGTCGCTGGTTCCCGGCGATTTTCTTATATGCAGAGTGCAGCAGAAGCTCGAGCCGCTCGCGGCATCCCCGGATCTCTGGCGCATTTCGGGATTCAGCCCCGACAGACATGCCGCCCTTATGGGCAATGATGCGTTTAACTGTGTCCTTCCGCAGGATCATCCTGTTCTCAGACAGTCGATTGCCCGCTGCACCGAAAATAAGCCAGATGTGCAGTCCTACTACCGGATCAGACATAATGGGCCGGGAGTAGTATGGGAACATGCAAAACTAAGGCTTCTTGGAAGTCTCGATGGTGCCCCTGTTATACTCGCTGTTATTACGAATGCATCGCTCGAGACGGGCATTCAGGGCATGATTCTCGATAATCAGGATTCATCAATATATATAATAGAAAAGAACACATACGATCTTCTCTACGTCAACAAGACCGCCTCTAGGCTTGTCAACAATGGAGATTATGCAAACACTGTCTGCTACAGCTATATACATGGCAGGGACAAGCCCTGCGAAAACTGTCCGCTCGGGCAGCTGTCGCAGGGCATGCCCATCGAGACTGAGTACTATGATCAAAAAATCGGCCGCTACTACAGCATACGGAATGAGGAGATCAGCTGGTTTGGCCGCGAAGCGGTAGTCCAGTTCGCCGACGACATCACCGACGGCATGGCAGAACAGCACCGGCTCGCAGCGGCCGCTGGACGCCTTCAGGACAGCATAGACGATATCCCCGCCGGCATCGCCGTATGCCGGAAGGACAGCCAGGGCCTGTGCCTTATCGCCGCCAACCGCTATATCTGTACCATGCTTGGCCTCAGTCTTGATTCTATTCTGGGCAGTACCTTTCCTTTTTATATGGGCCTCGTGCATCCGGACGACAGGGCAGAGGTCAGTGCAGCAGTAGAAGAGGCCTTTGTGCCGGGAAAGGTCAGAAGCTGCACTTTCAGAATACGGCAAAACGGTACACAGAACTACAGATATTTTTATGTCTCCAATTCCTGCTTTAAGGGCAGTCATGACGAGCTGATTTCCTATGTCAGTTATAAAGACATAGATGATCAGATGAAGGCCGAAAAGGATCTTAAGAGCAGCAATCTCCGCTTTCATCTGGCCATAGAGAACACGGGGATCTCCCTGTGGGAGTACAGCATAGAAGAGCACTGTATCAGATGGCCTGATCCTTCCCTTACAGGCCACGGCATGTCCCCGCTTGTTCAGAATGTGCCCGATTCAATTGTGTACAGAATAGATCCCGCCGACAGGCCTGCCTTTCTCGCTATGTATAAAGCCATAGACAGAGGCGAGCCGACAGCCTCCTGCGATTTCTGGTTTGTGCCCGGCCGGAATGAAAGCGCCCGCTGCGAACGCGTCACATATATTACCAGCTTCGATAAATCGGGAAAGCCTGTCAAAGCCTATGGAATAGGTACAAATATAACAGGTATGAAACTCGCCGAAGAGCAGTACGCCGGCGCCGTACGCGAACTTATGAGTGTAAGTCCAAAATCGAATGGCGCCTTCCATCTGAATCTGAGTCTTAACCGCTGCGAGGACAGCTTCGGAAATGGCGCCGGCTTTATGCAGATCAGCGCCGGCCAGAGCGTCGATGATTTTCTCGGGCATCTGTCCGGGCATATCGCCTTTTCCGATGAGAAAAACGCCTTTATCTCCGCATGCTCGCGGGAACAGCTCCTTGCGGAATTTAGAGAGGGCAGGGACAGCCTTTCCTTTCATTTCCGCTGTATCTGCCGTCCCGATGAGCTCCGCTGGGAAACCCTGTATATTACTATGGTGCAGAATCCCAGAAGCGGCGACATAGAAGCTCTCGTCTATGCGGTAGACACCGACGATCTGACCAAGAATGAAAAGATAATCGAGCTTTTAACCAGTCTCGAATTCGATCTGATGGCTCTTGCCTCGGCCGATACCGGGGCTCTGGAATATTACGCAGTAAACCCAAACCGCACTGTCTTCCTGCCCTCGGAATTTCCTGAGTATTATTCCGACAGCACCGGAAGCTGCACCCGCTATGTTATCAGGGAGGGCCAGAGCGCACGGCTTCTGCCCGAGTCTGTCAGCGCTATCCAGAAGGCACTCAGAAAACGGCCCCTTCTCACCGCCCCGCTCAATGAACGCGAACCCGGTTCGCCTCCAAGATACAAGCAGATCTCAATTTCCTATCTGAGCAGGGAGCGCAGATATTTCCTCCTCATTATGAGCGATATTACAAAGACCTATGAAGAAGAGCAGAGGCGTCTGGAGGAGCTCGGTGAAGCGCTGGACAGGGCCGAGAAGGCGAGCAGCGCCAAGTCGGAATTCCTCTCCAACATCAGCCACGATATGCGCACTCCCCTCAACGGCATTATCGGTT